>Ga0209777_10000011_pt1 | contig 411163 bp, 371 predicted proteins | sample FrelakmetHBP12HB_FD_187147 | JGI IMG/M metagenome (GOLD analysis project Ga0209777, IMG submission 187147) | Freshwater lake sediment microbial communities from the University of Notre Dame, USA, for methane emissions studies -HBP12 HB (SPAdes)... | ecosystem: Environmental > Aquatic >...
ATAATTCCTTGGGAATGTAAGCCAGAATGAGGATCATGAAGAACAACTCGATGCTGACGAGCAGTAACCCCACGCTCATACCCGATCTTAAGCAAATGTTCACGATGTTTAAGGGATTGCCGCTCAGGGAAGCGAAGGCGGCGCGGGAATTGGCCACGGTATTGATGCGAATACCAAACCAGGCCACACCGTAGGAGCCTAAAATTCCGACAACCGAACATGAAAGAATTATTATTACGCCATCTATCGGAGAGCTCTGCAGGCCGTAGAAGTAGTAAACAATACATACGGCGATGAGTATCCACAAACCGACCAGGAATTTTCCCTGCTGGAAAAGGTAGGTTTTGCAGGTTTCCCATATAGTTTTAGATACGGCCAACATCGACTGATGGGCGGGAAGATTTTTTGTTTGCACGTATTGGATCAAACCAAAAATCATTCCGATAACACAGATAATAAGCCCGACATTAAGAATGGTAATACCTTTCAAGACGCCGCCGAGAAAGGCAATATTGGTCAGATCAGGCAATTTAATGTCCGCTTCACCCGCGAAAGCGGTACCGGCAAGCAAAAGAAAAATGATGCCGCTTAGTAAAAATGTCCAGATACTTCGTTTGTTTTGTAACATTAGCTATCCTCCTTTTTTAATTTACTTATATTTTTTGTATGGTATTTAACCATAGCTGTTTGGATGCCTGATAATACAATTTCCGAGGCAGCATCCGCCGCTGATTGAATAACCGGCGCAACGATAGCTTCCTCTTTTGGTTCGAATCGTTCCAGAACATAGCTTTCAATGCGAGCTTTGTCGGCTGGTCTGCCAATACCAAGTCTTACTCGCATAAAGTCGGAAGAACCCAGGTTCTCCACGATAGATTCCAAACCTTTATGGCCGGCATTTCCACCGCCGGTTTTCAGGCGAACCGTGCCAAAGGGCAAGTCAAGGTCGTCGTGAACAACTATCAAATTATTTATATCCGCTTTAAAGAACGTCAGCAGTTCTCTTACGGCATTGCCGCTTAAATTCATGTATGTTTGAGGCATGGCCAGAAGCACATTTTTACCTGCGATCTTACCTTTGCCCCATAAAGCATTAAAGCTTTTCTGCTTCAAATCAATTTCCAGCCCGGCGGCCAGTTTTTCTAGAACCATGAATCCGATGTTATGTCTGGTTAGCCGATAACGATTGCCCGGATTACCCAAACCAAATATCAAGTACATCCCTTGCTTCCTCTCACTGCCGCGCTGGAAAAATGTTTTTTTCAAATTTGAGAGGAACACTTTCTACCGCCCGATTAGTGGAGTCTCTTCCGGCAGGAGCCGGAGGCTCCCTAAAACAACGCAACCTCCCGCGGCTGGAGCCGAGGGATTCCAAGTCGCGGGATTGATAGCCCCGATACAGAGACTTACTTTTCCTTTTTTTCCTTCTTTTCTTTTTCCGGCTTTTCTGCTTTCTCTGCTGGTGCGGCTGTCGCATCCGCGGCTTCAGCTCCTTCTGCTACGGCTTCGGCGCCTTCCTCAGTTACAGCTGCTTCCGCTACAGGCTCTTCGACCTTGGCAATTTTAACTATGGCGACCGATGCCACAGCGCTGTCAGGCAAATCCAAAACGGTTATTCCTTCAGGAATTGTTAATTCTCTGACTTTTATGGAATCTCCGATATCAAGCCCGGCGACTTCCACGTCAATATGATCAGGAAGATCGGTCGGCAAACAAGAAACTTTAAGTTCCCTTTTTATATGCTGCAATTCGCCGCCGTTATCAACGCCAATAGGTTTGCCGACAAAACGCAAAGAAACATCGACAGTGAGCTTGTGTTTCATATCCACTTCATAAAAATCAGCATGATAAAATTTACCGGTTAAAGGTTGCACCTGCAGTTCTTTGATTAACGATAGCTTTTCTATTTTTTTCTTGTCGCCGTCATCGATAATAAGTTTGATGAAGGCGTGATCTTTTTTATCTTTATGTATTTTGACCAGTGCATCATTTTTTACAGCCAACAATATATTTTCAGCGGAGCGGCCGTAAAAAATCGCCGGCACAAATCCGCTTTGGCGCAGTCTGCGGGCTGGTCCTTTCTTTTGTTCTTTACGGACTTGAGCCGCTAAATCGGTTATTTCCATTTGTTCCTCCTATATAAATAATGAGCTTACAGAATCGTTATAATAAATTCGGCGTACGGCTTCACTCAGAAGACCGGCTACCGATAAAACTTTTATTCGTTTGCAGTTTTTTGCCCGCTCAGTTAGCGGTATTGTATCGGTGACAATGACTTCTTTAATATCGGAGCTTTCGATACGATCCAATGCCGGTCCCGATAAAACAGGGTGCGTACAGCAGACAGAAACTTCCAAAGCGCCCGCGTTTTTGAGGGCGTTGGCGGCCTGGACTACAGTTCCGGCCGTATCAATCATGTCGTCAAGGATGAGAACTCTTTTACCCTCGACATTACCGATGATATTCATTACCTGGGCTTCATTGGGCCCTTCTCTTCTTTTATCGATGATCGCCAGACTTGCCCCCAGCCTCTTACCAAATGCTCGAGCGCGCTCTACGCCGCCGGTATCCGGCGAAACAACCACGGTATTATTCAGGCTAGCTTTTTTCATGTAATCGAGTAAAACCGGCGTGGCAAAAAGATTATCCACCGGAATATTGAAAAAACCCTGAATCTGACCGGCGTGCAGGTCCATGGAAAGAACACGATTAGCTCCCGCGGTGGTAATGAGATCGGCCAGTAATTTAGCCGAAATCGGCGCGCGTGGGGCGACTTTTCTATCCTGCCGGCCGTAACCGTAATAAGGCACGACGGCGGTAATCCGGTCGGCTGATGCGCGCTTCATGGCATCAATCATGATCAGAAGTTCCATGCACATTACATTTACCGGCGAGCATGTAGATTGGACAATGAAAACATCCATGCCGCGAACATTTTCATTGATTTCCACTTGAGTTTCCCCATCGCTGAAAGTCGTTACATTGGCTTTGCCTAAAGGCACACCCAAATTTTTACAAATTTTTCTGGCCAGCGTGGTGTTGGAGTTTCCGGAAAATATTCTAATTCTTTCTAACATTTAAAGCCTTTCCCGATTTTGTTTATGGCTGGGGCGGGAGGATTCGAACCTCCGAATGCAGGAACCAAAATCCTGTGTCTTACCGCTTGACGACGCCCCAATGTATTCAACGAATCACGATTCTCGCCGGATAATGCAGCGGTTACAACGATCGGGCAAAAAAAACAGAATATGGAGAGGAAACTTCTTTTTCGACAGCATGCACAGCTTTTTTTGCCGATTTTTCATCCGGATAAATGCCAAAGACCGTAGGGCCGCTGCCCGACATCAATGCACCAAGCGCGTCATGACACAGCAAAATCTGCTTTAAGTTATTTAATTCGGGATGCAATTTTAGCGAAACTTCTTCTAAATCATTATGCAATTCCCGGATTACATCACCCAGTGCGAAAAACCGCGGAATGCTATAATTAATTTTTTCCCTTGTCAATCTCAAATTGAGGTTATCGTAAACCATTTTTGTCGAGAGGGGGAATTGGGGATTGATGAGGACAAAGTTTAGTTCGGGTATGTTTTGCACGGCTTTCAACTGATCGCCGATACCGGAAGCTAAAGCCGTGTTTCCAAAAATAAAAAAGGGGACATCCGCCCCCAGCTTTGCTCCCAGCATCATCAGTTCTCGTTTTTTCAACCCCAAAGAACATGTTTCGTTTAGGGCCATTAAAGTTGTAGCGGCATCGGAACTGCCGCCGCCAAGACCTGCGGCCAGAGGGATTTTTTTTGTAAGCTTAATTTCCACGCCGGAAGAATAGCTGGCATAAGCAAAGATAGATTGCGCCGCGCGAAATACCAAATTATCTTCAGATGTTGGCAGGTCGCTCCCCGGACAATCAAGTCTAATTCCAGCAGGCTTAAGGGTAAAGGTTAACTCGTCGTAAATGGTTATTTTTTGCATAAGGGAAGCGATATCGTGATAACCATCGGCACGCTTGTGCAGGACGCGCAAGAAAAGGTTTATTTTTGCGGGCGCCTTCCAGAGCATTTCATGCCTTTTCTTTGACGTAGCGCATTTTCAATTCGTAGAGCACACCTTGAATTAATTTATTTTCGTTTTCATCCAGATTGCCTTTTGTTTTTTCATTGAGCATATCCAGGATGTCGATAGTCTGTTTTGCCGCCGGTAAATTCTTTTGTGTTTTATCGTCTTCACTATCTGATAAATCGCCGAAATGGAAAAGAGCTGAAGTGCTGAGAGAGAAGACAAAATTGGTAAAATTTACCGGTGGATAATTGGCCTCCTGATTGGTTGCGGCCTCCGGGGTTTCTTGAGGTTTGGGCTTTTCTTCGGAAGCGGGAGCCTTCGTCTCTTCCTGTGGACGCGCTTCGCCCGATTCGGCAAAAAGACGCTTATCCTTTATTACAAACCCTGAATCTTTTTTCTTTTTTTCTTTCATTATTATTCCTTCCTTTACCGCCGCGCGGAAAAATTTTTAGTATGGTTTCATGCTTTTTAAGCGGGCAATTCTGTCTTCCAGCGGAGGGTGAGTGCTGAAAAGATTCATGAGCAATTTCCCCGATAGCGGATTGACGATAAATAAATGAGCGGTGGACGGTTTGGCATCCATGGGAATTATTTGCGAAGCTCGAGAGAGTTTTTCCAGCGCTCCGGCCAACCCATATGGATTTTTTGTGATGCCCGCTCCGCTTGCGTCCGCCAGATATTCGCGGGAACGGGAAATGGCCATTTGAATTAAGGCCGCGGCAATGGGGGCAAGAATAGCCATGGCGATCAGGCCGATAATTCCTCCTCCTCTGTCTTCGTCATCACTGCGGACGCCGCCGAAAATAGCTGCCCATTGAGCCATGTGAGCCAGCATAACAATGGCGCCGGCCAGAGTCGCGGCAATCGAGCCAATCAGCATGTCCCTGTTTTTAATGTGAGAGAGCTCATGGGCGATTACGCCTTCGAGTTCTTCCTTATTTAAAATCTTCATAATCCCTTCAGTCACGGCGACAACGGCGTGTTTTTCATTGCGGCCGGTGGCAAAGGCATTGGGTGCTTCTTCGGGAATAATGCACACCCGCGGCATTGGTAATTGAGCTTTTAAGGCGAGATTACGCACAATACTGAAAAGGCCGGGTGCTGAATTCTCGGAAACCTCTTGCGCATGATACATTTTCAAAACAATTTTGTCGGAAAACCAGTAACTGCCGAAGTTTAAAATCATCGCGAAGATAAAAGCTATAAAAACACCTTCCCGGCCGCCGATCAGGCCGCCGATCAGCATCAATAATCCGGTTAACGCTCCCAGTAAAAGAGCGGTTTTTACAGTATTGCCCATTTCCATCCTCCCTTATCTCTTAGTTAAAGTTATTTCACCTTTTTTGGATAAACCCGCTACGACTCGATCGCCCTCAGTAAATTTGCCGGCCAGAATTTCCAGTGCCAGCGGATCCAGAATAAGTTTTTGCAGTGAACGCTTAAGCGGGCGGGCGCCGTAAACAGGGCTGTAACTGACCTCAGCCATATATTTTTTTGCTTCATCTGTTAATTCGATGCTCAGTTTGCGGTCTTTGAGCCTTTTGTCAATAAGCGCCAATTGAATACCGACGATGTGGTTGATATCTTCAGGTGTTAATGCGCGGAAAATAATAATATCGTCAATACGGTTTAAAAATTCCGGTTTGAAAGTCGCGCGCAAAGCTTCCATAGTCCGGTTTTGTTTTTCTTTCTCATCTAAAGTTGAATCTTGTATCCATTGTCCGCCGACGTTGGAAGTCATAATCACGATTGTGTTTTTGAAAGCGACAGTTCGGCCGTGTCCGTCGGTCAGCCGTCCGTCATCAAGTATCTGCAATAAAATATTGAAGACATCGGGATGAGCTTTTTCGATTTCGTCGAAAAGCAGAACGCAATAAGGCTTGCGTCTTACGGCTTCGGTTAAATAACCGCCCTCGTCATAGCCGACATAGCCGGGTGGAGCGCCGATTAACCGAGCCACGGCATGTTTTTCCATGTATTCCGACATGTCAATACGCACCATCGCCTGTTCATTGTCAAACATGAATTCCGCCAAAGCGCGCGCCAGTTCGGTTTTACCGACACCGGTTGGTCCCAGGAAAATAAATGAGCCTATTGGCCGGTTGGGATCTTGCAGTCCGGAGCGCGCGCGGCGTAGCGCCGCAGAAACCGCTTGAATGCCTTCTTCCTGGCCGATAACACGCATTTTGAGCCGCTCTTCCATGTGAATGAGTTTTTGCACGTCACTTTCCATCATTCGCGCCAGCGGAATGCCTGTCCAGTTGGAAACGACTTCGGCCACGTCTTCCGCGTCCACTTCTTCTTTGAGCATTTGTTTGGTTTTTTGGATTTCCAGCAGTTTTGCCTGATCCTCTTGTAATTTTTTGTCCAAAGCTACCAGTTTTCCGTAACGGATTTCCGCAGCTTTGGCGAGATCGCCTTCGCGCTGGGCATTGATCTCTTCTATTTTTAAAGTCTCCACTTGACTTTTAATGTGTTGAATTTTTTTGATGATATCCTTTTCACTCGACCAGTGCAATTTCATCTGGTTCATGCTTTCTTTGAGCTCCGCCAGCTCTTTGTCAATTTTGGTGCGTCTTTCTTTGGCGGTTTTATCCGTTTCGGTTTTCAGGGATTGCCGTTCGATTTCCAGTTGAATTATTTTGCGGTCAATTGTGTCAATTTCAGAAGGCATGCTGTCCAGTTCGATTCTTAAATGGGATGCCGCTTCGTCAATGAGATCGACGGCTTTATCCGGCAGAAAACGGTCGGAGATATAGCGGTTGGAGAGAGTGGCCGCCGCGATAATGGCGGAATCTTTTATTCTGACGCCGTGATGTACCTCATATCGTTCTTTTAAACCTCTTAAAATGGCGATGGTATCTTCGACAGTCGGCTCTTTGACAAAAATAGGCTGGAAGCGCCTCTCCAGAGCGGCGTCCTTTTCAATGTACTTCCGGTATTCATTAAGAGTTGTGGCTCCGACACAACGCAACTCTCCTCGCGCCAGTGCGGGTTTCAGCATATTGGAGGCGTCGACGGAACCTTCGGCGGCTCCCGCACCGACAACTGTATGTATTTCATCGATAAAGAGAATGATTTGACCATCGGAACTGCTAACTTCTTTTAGAACGGCTTTGAGCCTTTCTTCAAATTCCCCACGATATTTTGCTCCGGCAATTAAAGATCCGATGTCGAGGCCGATTACCCGTTTGTCTTTCAGATTTTCCGGCACATCGCCATTGACAATGCGTTGCGCTAATCCTTCAACAATCGCCGTTTTCCCAACACCCGGCTCTCCGATTAAGACCGGATTATTTTTTGTGCGGCGCGAGAGCACCTGCATGATCCGCCGTATTTCTTCATCCCGTCCGATTACCGGATCAAATGAACCTTTACGAGCCAGTTCATTGAAGTTCTTGGCGTAGCGTTCCAGCGCTTGATATTTTCCTTCCGGATTAGGGTCGGTAACTCTTTGATTGCCCCTGATTTCAACCAATGCTTTAAAGATGCTGTCCTTGGTTACCCCCGCTTGACGCAAAATTTTCGCGGCTTCACCGGTTTTTTCCTCGGTTAACGCAATCAAAACATGTTCCACGCTCACATATTCGTCTTTGAGACGGGCGGCTTCGGTGAGGGCTTTATCGAAAATTTTGTTCAGACGGGCAGAAAGATATATTTGACCTGTGGCTGAGCCTTCGACACGCGGCTGTCTTTCCAGAAAACTGACAAGCTTCTGTTCAACCTGATTAGGCTTGGCGCCCAGCTTTTCCAGAATAGCTCCGACAATGCCTTCTTCCTGCCGCAAAAAAGAAACAAGCAGATGTTCCGGTTCAATCGCTTGATGACCGTATGAACCGGCAAGTGTCTGTGTTTCCTGAATAGCTTCCTGGACTTTCAAAGTAAATTTGTCAAAACGCATATTTTTATCTTCACTACCCCTGCTTTGCCGGGATAATTAGACTAACAAATTTCAGTTCACTTCGTTCCTGAAATTTGAGTCTCATTACTCCACCGGCTTTTCAATGGTGACAAACAGCTTTCCGTTTTTAAAAACGGTTACGTTTCCCGAAGATTCGGAAATGACGATGGCGACAGCTTTAGTTACGCTGGTAATTCCCGCGGCGGCGATATGGCGGCTCCCCAAACCTGCCGGTAAATCGCGGCTATCCGGCGCGGCGTTAAGATGCCTTCCGGCAGTCACCAGGACGCCGTTTTCTTTGATAATAAAAGCGCCGTCGATGGCTGAAAATTCTTTAATTGTTTCTTCAAGTTCAGGGTTTAAAATATTGAGTTGTTCTTCCGAATGTCCTAAAAATGGGTTGATAATCATTTGTTGGGAAAGCTGCATGACTTTCTCATCATCGCCCAGCACGAAGATTGTTCCAACTTTTCTATATTCCCGGCCTTGGGCTGCCAGTTCACAGGCAAGATTTAAGACCGCGTTGAATACTTCCGGCTGTATATTCTCAAGAACATCGCTGATGAAATCGGAAGTCAAAATTTCAAATTCTTTGCCGACGTCAATGACAAAAATGCTGTCAGCATAGCCGAACTTGGGCACGCCGCTCAGACACACAATTTTATCTCCTTTTTTGAAGAAGCCTAAAACGATTCCTTTGGCGATAGCTATTTTAATTTTTCCCACACGGGTTAAATTAACGTTGGGGATATCCAGTCTTTTTGCAAATTTATTAATATCTTCGGAGAGTTCTTCATCTTCGCGGGTAACAATAATTACACCGGTAATTTTTTTTATTTCGTCCGAGAGAACGGTAATATCAGGTGATATATCAACACAGACGAGAAATGAATCAGCTTTAACCGCGCGCGCGATTTTTATCGCGTGTTCAATCATGGTCTTATTTATCGATTTCATTTAATCGCCCTCAACTTAGTTTTCTTTAGAATAAGCATAAAGATGGTCTCTGTCAAGGAGGGATGTGCCAGTAAGGTACTAATCCCGCTACGTTTCACTTGCGGGATAATTCGACTTGCCAATTTCAATGCACTATGTTTTTGAAATTGGAGTCTTATTATAAATTATCTTGACCGGAAAAATTTAGTTGGATAAAAAGCCTATTATGAGTAACCAATTCGCTCTTCATGAGCCTATTTTTTTGAACTATAAAGGTCTAAAGGAGGCCTGATCGGTGAAGCTGCCTGTAGTAGTCGGTACCCTTGATTTATATATTGCGGAAATTAACCACTTTCCGCTTTTGACTCCGGAAGATGAATTCAAGTTCGCCGTGCGCCTGAAAAAACACAACGACATGGAAGCGGCCGAAAAGCTGGTAGTTTCTAATTTACGTTTTGTGGTCAAGATTGCTCACGAATACCGCAACTACGGATTCAAACTGGCCGATTTAATTCAGGAAGGCAATATCGGTCTTATCCACGCCGTGAAAAAATTTGATCCATACAAAGGCTACCGCCTCATTTCTTACGCGGTATGGTGGATTCGCGCTTACATTCAAAATTATCTTATCAAGTCTTGGAGCATCGTTAAAATAGGCACAACACAGGCGCAAAGAAAACTCTTTTTCAAATTGAGCCAGGCTAAAAAACAACTGGAGACGCTTTCGAAAAAAAAGCCGGAGTTTGCCGAAATAGCCGAATCTCTGGGAGTCAAAGGCTCCGAGGTGGCGGAAATGGACTTACGTATGGGCTCGCGCGATGTATCTTTGCATGAGTTTATCGGCGACGAAGGAGACACCACACATATTGATTTGCTTGCTTATGAAGGTGATGATCAAGAAGTAGCCCTGATTAAAAATGAAGAAAAAAGTTTGGTTAAAAGCAATATTGCCAGCGCTCTGGCTAATCTCAGCGAAAGGGAGAGTTATATTATCCTAAACCGCGTAATGGCGGACAATCCTGAAACCTTACAGGAAATAGGTAATAAATTCAACGTAACGCGGGAAAGGGCGCGCCAAATCGAAAAGCAAGCACTGAAAAAAGTGCAACTGGCCCTGCCGTATTTGAAGCCGGATAAATAGTGGATACAGAATGGTAGTAAGTAAGCATTAACTTTTAAAAGGAAACTAGTATGATGTCCCCGAAATATGCGTCTTATAACTCTGCAGGGGCAACTTCTCTTACCTTTAGAGCTGCTGCATCTTCCCGGTCAGAGGGGTGACGATAACTAACCTAGATATCATTCATATACAAGACATGTATTTCACTACTAAACATCTTAGTGAGTTCTAAAGATTTAACAACCGGAAAAAAGCTTCTGCATCCAGATCGATCGTGGACAATATTTTTCTAAGATTAAACATAATTACCTTACGCTAGACAATGTATATAATATTGTTGCCAAAAATGTAACAGCAAAAGCCTATTGCCTATTTCTTTGGTTCCGGTTGGGGCGCTGGCGGCTGCGGCTGTGCTGCCGGTTTATTCTTCTCCGCTGCTTTATTCATTTCTTCCATTTCTTTGATCAATCCTGACGATGAGAAATCCTGGTCTTCTTTGGCTATTTTCTTTGGTTCATTGCTATTGCAGGAAACCAAAAAGCTCACATTGGCCAATAGCGCTAAAATAACAAAAAATGTAAACAGTTTTTTCATGCTATCTCCTCATAGTTTTCGAAATTGACGAAAAAGGAATTATCGTCAGCATTGTAAATTAAGCGTTATTCCAACGGGATAACCAGCAACTCATTTCTCAACCCCATAATGCCTTCTTTAAAAATCCTCGCATCCATCAGCTTCGGGGGGTTTTTAATAATTGGCTTAAACTCCATTTTTGCTAAAATATCTTTTTCCAGATTTATGCCGGGGGCAATTTCAATTAACTCTACGCCTTCCTCACAAAGCGAAAAGACACAACGTTCTGTTATGTATAAAACCGGTTGCTTAGTTGCCGCTGCATACTTACCGCTGAAGGTGACCTGTTCCACATGATCAAGGAATTTTAATTCGCGGCCTTCTTCAACTATGATAAGCTTTCCATTAGCAACGGAAATTTTCAGACCACCGGCTGTGAAGGTACCAACAAAAACTATTTCCTTGGCATTCTGACTGATATTAATGAAACCACCCGGTCCGACGAAACGTGGACCAAATTTACTAACATTGATGTTTCCGTGTTTATCAACTTCTGCCGAACCCAGAAACGCAATATCCAGTCCACCGCCATCGTAGTAATCAAACTGATAAGGCTGATCAATCAGACAATCGGTGTTTGTTCCCGTGCCGAAATTCAGGCCGCCGTTGGGCATACCGCCGATGACACCAGGTTCCGTTGTCATAATGAGTTCTTTTAGAATCAGTTCTTCATTCGCGATATTGGCAATTCCCTCCGGCATACCGATTCCAAGGTTAACGATACTGTTGGGCATAAGCTCAAAGGCAGCCCGGCGGGCAATGATTTTCCGCGGGCTCATTTCCATGGGTGGAATAGATGCCATAGGCTTCTTGATTTCTCCACTGAAGGAGGAATCATATTGAACGGCAAATGTCTGCCAATGATTTTCCGGTTTGGAAACAACGATATAATCCACCATAATCCCGGGAATCTTCACATTACGGCAATTTAAAGTACCGCGTTCCGCCACACGTTCGACTTGAGCAATAATTTTTCCACCGCTGTTCCGTGCCGCCATGGCCATAGCCAGTGCTTCCAGGGTCAATGCCTCCTTTTCCATGGTGATGTTACCATCCAAATCTGCTGTTGTTCCCCGGATGATGGCGACATTAATAGGAAAGAACTTATAAAACATGTATTCCTGTCCATCTATCTCTAAAAGCTTTATCAGATCTGCGCCTTCCTTGAAGGTTTTTTCGTTTAACTTGCCTCCATCATTACGGGGATCAATATATGTTCCTAGGCCCACTTTGGAAATAACGCCGGGTCGCTTTGCTGCTACCTCGCGGAAAAAATGAGAAACTACACCCTGCGGCCAATTATAAGCAAGTATCTTGTTATCTTTAATGAGCTTTTGCAGTTTGGGCGCCAAGCCAATGTGTCCACCAACAACTCTGCCGACAAGGCCTTCGATGGCGAGATGATTAAGGCCTTTTTTCTCAGTAGCTCCATCGCCCTGGCCTGCTGCATATATTATGGAAATATTTCTGGGACTGCCGGTTTTTAAGAATCTATCCTCGAGAGCAATAGCGATTTCTTCCGCAAAACCGGCACCAACAAATCCTTCTGTAGCAACGGTATCACCATCTTTAATAATCTTGACAGCTTCCTCGGCTGATACAACTTTCTCTTTTTTCTTTGCAGAAGCTTGTGGATGAACATTTATTTTATCTGCCATAGATTTAATTCCCCTTCATTTCATTATGGGGTAGTTAGGAAGATGAATCGATTTGTGTGACGTTAGAGGGAGCTTATACCATCAAGTATTTTTTTCTTACTTCTTCATTCTTCCTCAAATTTTCAATGGTTCCTTGATAGCGGATCGTTCCTTTATCCATCACGTAAGCCCGATCACTTAAGGCCGTGGCCAGACCGACATTGTGTTCACAAATGAGCATGGTGAGTCCCAATTTTTTTATCTCTCCCAACTGCTCCTTCATGGTTTCGATAACCAAAGGGGCCAGTCCCTCTCCGGGTTCATCTAAAAGTAAAAGTGTGGGGTTGATCATCAATGTCCGGGCAATAGTCAGCATCTGTTGTTCCCCGCCTGAAAGGTGATTGCCCATATGGGAGTCAATGTCCTTCAGTTTTGGAAAGAGGGCATAAATACGATCCAGGTCCCAGACTCCTCCCTCCCTTTCTCTCCTGGCAATCAGGATGTTCTGACGGACCGTTAGATCGCCAAAAATTCTACGGTCATCCGGTACAAATCCGATACCCATTGAGGCAATACGATAGGGAGGTTTTCCGATTATCTCTTGTCCGTTAAACTTAATGCTTCCGGAACGGGGGGGCGTCAACCCGATAATGCTTTTTAAAGTAGTCGTCTTCCCGGCCCCATTCCTTCCCAGGAGACAAACGGCTTCTTTTTCTTTAATGTTGATTGAGACGTCGAAAAGAATATGGCTGGTGCCATAATAGGTATGAATGCCTTTGACCTCAAGAATCATACTGTGCCACCCAAATAAACTTTCCGGACCTCTTCGTTCGCCCTGACCTCTTCGGGTTTCCCATCGGCGATCAAAGTTCCTTGATGCAGGACGGAGATCCTTTTTGCGATCCCGAATACCACGCTCATGTCGTGTTCAGTGAACAGGACGGTCAAACCTTTTTCCTCCACCAACTTTTTAATAAAAATCATCGTGGATTCTGTCTCATCCGGAGACATGCCGCAGGTCGGTTCATCCAGAAGCAAAATCTCGGGTTCAGTCCCAAGGGTAATGCCCAATTCCAATCTTTTTTTGTCCCCGTGGGAAATGGAATCTCCCAATCGATTGGCTTGATCCGCCAATCCTACATCTTCTAATATACGCCAGACTTCTTCTTTAAAATGCTTTTTGGCTGAGGAGAAGAAGTCGAGGGTGATCCTGCGGTGAGTCATCAAACCCATTAATACACTTTCATAAACGCTGAGTTTCGGATAGATGCTGGTAATCTGGAATGATCGGGTGATGCCAAGCTTACATCGATGATAAGCGGGCAGATGTGTGATTTCTTTCTCCTTGAATAAGACCTTTCCGGAGGTTAATTGATGATACCCCGTAATAAGATTAAAGTAGGTTGACTTTCCTGCCCCGTTTGGACCGATGATGGCGTGGATATCCCCCTGATGGATTTCGAGGGTTACCTCATTAACGGCCCGAAGCTTTCCGAATTCTTTGGTTAATCCTTGCGTTTTTAGAAACATATCTTGCATAATTTCAAAGTTTAAATTTCATCTGCCTGCCTACCCAAGGCAGGAATTTTCAATCCGCAATTTGCTATTTGCGGTTTGCCCTGTTATTTCTGTTTTCTCTTCGCTCCTTAAGCTTCTCCGCAGCAAAACCAAGCATCCCGCCCGGCAGGAAAAAAATGACGATTAAAATAAGAACTCCCATGATAAACGCCCAGAAAACGGTGTAGGCCAGAACCCAGGCATGAAAAAAGGTCATGATGAACGTTCCAAAAATGGGCCCAAAGAAAAGAGAGGATCCTCCCAGAATGGCTGCATTGACGGGCTCTGCTGATTTCAACCAAAACAAGGCCGAGGGGGCCATGGAACGATAAAAAGGAGCCCACAAGGCTCCGGCCAATCCAGCGTAGGCCGCCGCGATAATAAAGGCAATCAACTGGTATCTGACGATACTAATCCCTAAGAATTCGGTCCTCTCAGAATTCTCGCGCATGGACTTAAGCGTATAACCAAAAGGTGAATTCACAATTCGCCACAGAATGAAGGTCGCAAGGATGAAGACGATGAGAATGAAAAAATAATAGTTGATGGGTGAATTGAGTAGATCGGGGGGATAGACACCCTGGATACCATCATCCCCCCCAGTGAAATCATGCCACTTATAAATGACGAAATAGATCAGCTGACCAAAGGCAAGGGTCAAGATCGAGAAGTAGATTCCTCTCAAACGAACACAAAAAAATCCAATGATCAGTCCAAGGACGGCTGCTACCAAAACCCCTGCCACCAAACTGAGCCAGAAATTAAAATGGGCTTTGGTTATCAGCATGGCCACAGTATATCCTGAAATTCCGTAGAAAGCCGCTTGCCCGAAAGAGAGTTGCCCCATATACCCGAAGAGGAGATTGAAGCTCAGGGCGAGAAGGCTCATAATTAGGGCCTCGCCGAATATCGTAAGGTAAAACTCGCTGATGACAAAAGGGGCGATGACCGCCGCGACAATGAGCAGGGCCAACCACCAAAATCTCTTGATCAATGAGCTTTTTCCCTCAGTATGATTGGTTTCCATCTCTATCTTTCCGGTCTTCCAAAAATTCCCCAGGGACGAATGATGAGGACAATGGCCATGACAATAAAAATAAAGGCTAAAGCCAGTTCCGGTTTATACATAATCCCAAAGGAATAAACCTCTCCAATGATAAAGGATCCAAGGAGTGTTCCGGGGAGGCTTCCCATACCGCCGATGACGACGACGGCAAAACACTCGATAATGATTTCAACATCCATACCCAAACGAATTGCTCCGAAGGGCGCTGCTACGGCTCCACTCATTCCAGCAATCAAGGCCCCCAGAACAAATATCCAGGTAAATAACCAGGGAATAGGTATGCCGAGAGCCGAGACCATCTCTCGGTCGCTGGCAGCTGCTCTGATGATGTCGCCGAGATGTGTATTATAAACGAGCCACCATAGGAAGACGACCAGGGCCAATCCCAACAAAATAATAAAAAAATTGTAGGAAGGAAATGGAAATCCGAAAAGGGAAACAGCCCCGGTGAAAGGTTCTGGCCTGGGAATCGAAAGAAATTCTCCGCCCCAACCCCATTTAACAATATCCGTAATAAGCAAAATGATAGCGTAAGTGGCTAAAAGTTGCTCAGGCCATCCTCGGGAATAAATGCGCCTCAACAGGAAAAATTCAATGAGGAGGCCGATACCGGCCATAATCAGAGAAGCGAGGATAGCTGCAACATAGAAGCCGACGACAGGTATGAGCAGAAATTTCCAGATGGAATAAGTGAGAAAAGCCCCCAACATATACAAAGAGCCATGAGCAAAGTTGAGGACCCTCAATACTCCAAAGGTCAGAGAGAGGCCCGAGGCGACCAAAAATAGAAGGGCCGCCCGGGCAATCCCGCTCATAAACTGGTTGAAGAGAACGTCAAAAGACATAACTCGCTTCCCTACCTTAAAAACAAATAGTTAGAAACTATCTGGTCACACCGGTTTTCTTCCAGACCTCCCGCACACCGGCCTCAGGCCGGATGACCTGATCCCCAGGGATTCGCGAGATGTCTTTCCAGATTTTAAAAGGATAGTTGGGATCTTTGGCAATTTCTCCCTGATAGCACGGAACTGTACCCATATGGTCTAAGGGTCGAATGGAGAACTTCCCCCTCAAACTATCCAGGGTCATTCCCTCCATAGCCTTGATGACTGCGTTGGTCTCTACTGTTTTAGCCTTTTCGATGGCTGCCTTGAGGAGATACATGGAGTCATATGCCATAACAGCCCATGAGTCAGGGTAGGCTCCACGGGCCTTTTTAAATTTTTTAACAAACTCCATCATCTTTGGATTGGGGTCCATGAAGAAACAGCCCCTTCCAAATCCAAGCGTACCCTCAGGTGCATCATTACCCAAGGTTACTAAAACAGGAAGATCAAATAATAAAATCGTGGGTATTTTTTCAAAAAAACCATAGGGCTTGGCCTGCTTGGTAAAGGCGACTAAATCTCCACCAAAAAGGGAGCCATGGACCGCATCGGGTTTTTTAGCCATAATGGCCGTAATAAATGATGTGAAATCCGTTTCCCCGGGCTTGGGCCAGGCTTGATAGAGAATCTCGGCATCGGGCACCAATTTTTTTATCTCATCAACGAAGGCCGCTTCTTCACGACGGCCGAATTCATAATCCGGACCAATGGTGCAGAATTTTTTAGCATTAGGGTATTTTTTGACCAGGTACCGTGTGTTGGCGGTGGCCTCCATATAGGTATTCGGAACAACCTGGAAGATATAAGGCGTGAACTTATCAACAGTCATCGCTTCGGTATTGGCGATCCCCACTATTCTCATTACCTTGTGTTCGGAATGCACCACTTGCATGGCTAAAGAGACACCACTGCTGCAAGGCCCCAGTAGAAAATTGACCTTCTCCCTGAGGATTAAATCTTTAGTCTCCCTGGCACCGACATCAACCTTAGCCTCCGTGTCCCGCACAATCAGGTCCAGTTTTCTACCCAAAATTCCACCTTTGGCATTGATCTCTTCTATGGCAATCCTGATGCCGTTGACACCTGATTCGGAATACATGTAACAAGGTCCGGCGAAGTCATAGATGGCTCCAATCTTGATCGGTTCCTTTGTTGCCGCTGGTGCTGCTTTCTTAGTTTGAGCCATCACCACGGAGACTGAAACAATACTGAGAATAAAAACTAAAACTGTCAAAATCGCATACTTTCTCATCTCCCTTTTCCTCCTTCCTTTAATAAAGAATTCTGAAATTAAAAATTCCGTTCCACCTTTTTCTTTGATTCAGTACATCGCTTAACCGTAAATTTCAGCGCCACTTTGTGATCATTAGAATCATCAAAACTAAAATTATAAAATGCAAACGTTATTGACGCAGCCATTTTCATAATTATCAACCATCAGCAATGACTTAATTCATTGACTTTGGTTAATTTAAACTCGATCACTTTCTTTTCAAGTTTTCTGTGAATCCGCCGTGCATGGCGGACATGCTGCCCCTCAATTGGAGATAATAACAAAGACGAATATTGCGATGCAGGGATAATGTTTATGAGCCTGCCGATGAGGGACGTGGTTATATGAAACACATAAAGTGCACCTCCCGTCAGGAATGCTCCTGATGAAAGGAATGAAGACATGATAGAATGTAACAGTTTTTTTATTGCGATTGAAACGACGAATCTAAAGATAGGAATAAGACGTCTTACTATGAGCATCGTATTTCACCCCTTACTGTTTCTAAATAATTCAATAAACATAGAAGCACTTTATGAATAGAAGCATAAGTGTCTTTAATTCTGCAATTAATATACCATGTCTGAGTTATGTTAAAATAATTTAACAACATGTGTTTATTAATAATATTTTACAATAATTTTTCTTTCTAATATGCATCCATGTATCCTTGTCACTACATTAATCTTCTGTTTATCAAAAAAATTATTAATTACGCAATTATATAGCATGTGTATACCAAACGCTACATGTAGCCGATGATATACATTTTTTGGTTTTTTCGTGAAAATGTTACCCAGGGTAAAAAAAACGAAACTTAAAAGAAACATCAGATATGAGCCGATGCAGTTAAGATTAGTGGAGAAACCTGTTTTCAGTTATGCAGAAAACCGGACTCACACACATTCTTAACTCTATTCATTTTGTAAGAGCACAACCACCAATTTGGAAGAAATTAATCATGACAATCTCATAAAAAGTCGTCATGTTACTTTGTTGCACCACGAAGACGAAGCATGAAAATTAATTTCTTTGTCATTCTGAAGGAGAAAGGCGACTGAAAAATCTTTAATCCAATATGAAGCATAGACTCCTAGCTTCGCTCAGACTGACAAGAAATTCTGTTTTCATATGAAAAAAATAAGATATTTTACGACTTTTGCAAGCTAATTACAATTTGGAATTAGTTATTGGAATATTAAATTTTTTCATCTTTTTATAAAGGGCAGTTCGATGGATGCCCAGTAGTTTCGCAGCCTTGTTCTTATTGTAGTTGGAGACACTCATCGCATGAAGCAGAGCCTCTTTTTCCGAATCCGCTTTAATATTTTTCAAGATCACTGATTCTGATTTAGCCTTTTTTGTCGTTAAGCCACGAAAATAAACCGGTAAGTGTTTCTCTTGAATTGTATCCTCCGCTCCTTCGATGGAACAAAATATTCTTTCCAGAATATTGGATAACTCGCGAATATTGCCATGCCAATCATATTTTTCAAATATTTTTATCACTTCCGGTGATATTCTGCTGATATTTGTGCCGCAATCTTTGCTTAGGCTCTGGACAAGATGCTCGGCGATCATGGTAATATCTTCTTTTCGTTCTCTTAGCGGTGGCATGTGCAGCGGAATAACATTGATCCGGTAATATAAATCCTGCCGGAATTTACCCGCTTGAACACGTTTTTCCAAATTGTCGTTGGTGGCGGCAATTAAACGGAAATCACATTTAGTCACCCGCGTGCCGCCAAGACGTTCCACTTCTTTTTCTTCCAGAACCCGCAGCAGCTTTGGCTGCATATCTAACTGCAATTCGCTGATTTCATCAAGAAAGATGGTGCCGTGATGAGCCAGTTCAAATTTGCCGGGCTTACTTTTGCTCCCTGCCCCGGTATAAGCTCCCGGTTCATAGCCGAAAAGTTCGCTCTCCATAAGGTCTTTAGGAATAGCGGCGCAATTAATTCTGACGAACGGAGCAGGGCGGCGGTCGCTGGCTTGGTGAATGGCATGGGCGAATAGCTCTTTGCCTGTTCCGCTTTCCCCAGTTATCAATATCGGAGCGTTAACCTTAGCCGCTTGCATGGCAAGCTTGCGCAATTCCAACATCACCGGGCTTTTGCCAATTATATTCCGGAAACTGTATTTAGATGCCCTCAGATTTTCCAGTTCTTTTTCATAGAGTTTAACTTTTGATTCTAGAATGTTAAGTTTATTGGCTAGGGCTTGGACATCGCTTACATCTTCAAACATCACCTGCCCGAAGACAGCCACAAGTTTCCCGCCTATTTTTATGGGGATACGCTGAACAACCATATCATGACCCATTATGCGTTGGGCATCGTTAATCTCTGGTATCCCGGTTTGGGCGACAATATGCATCCGTGAATTTTCAATTACATCGGTCGTGTGTTTACCGATTTGATCTTTCGGATCCATGCCTAGGAATCTGCCATAGGATTCACTGAAAAAAATGACATATCCCTCGGGATCAGTGATCATAACGCCGTTTAAAATATTATTAAGAACAGCTTCATAAAATTGCAATTTCTCCCGAAGCCGTTTTTCTTCTATTACACTCATATAATTCCCCTGTTATTGCCGTACTAATTAGGGATCCTCACGTCTCTACCTTAAAGGAATAAATTAACTAGCATTTAAATAGCTAGCAGGATCAATATTGGAAATCAACAACATTTATTATTCCAAGTTACATAAACAGGATACAAACTACCAGAACAAAGAAATAAATTTTCTTGAAGATAATTGGTCAGTGCTTTTCGGCGCGGAGAGGGTCACGGAAGGGTGGGCAAGTCTTGACGGCCAGTTGCTCATTCTAAAGATATTATTTGTTATCAAAATAAAATTCTAAAATAGTTGACATAATTAATTAAAAAATATAAATAAGTTTCGAAAAGTATATGAACATCTAAATTAATCAAGAAGGTCAAATACCATGCCGGGAAAAATACGAAACGAGAAACTCGGAAAAAAGATACAGCGTATGGCTCGAATATCTTCTGCATTTAAGGCTTTATCTAATGAAACGCGTTTGGCGGTCTTTGAGAATATCCGTCTGGGCCTGGGCCAGGCAATCCTGGATAAGGAAAAACGACCGTCTGTGTGTAATGTGGCAAGCAATTTTAATATTTCCCTTTCCACAATTTCCCATCATATTAAAGAACTTCGAAATGCTGACCTCGTCCGCTGTGAAAGACGCGGCCAAACTATCCTTTGACAGCCAGTGGATGAAACCATCAGGATGATGGTGGAATATCTAACGGGTGAACTAAAGGTATAAACTAAACTTTTTCTCTGGCATTATCGAGAATTCTGTCCAAGTTCAAAATTCATTCACTGTAATATCTGGATATTTAAAGAGATGTAGTAAATATTCATACCTCTAAAATTCCCCCTTGACAAAAGAAAATCCCTGATTATTATACTATTCGATATATATCGAAACATAGAAATACAAAAGGAGGAGATTTATGTCTACCAAAGAAGAAACACGCAAAAATATGGGTTTTGAATTCTGCCGTTCCTTGATGGGTAAGTGCTTTAACCCAGGGTCAGAAGAAGGAAAAGGAGAAAAGGTCAATTTTAAAAGCTGCGAACAAATGATGAAACAGTTCTGTACCGAAAAAGATGGAAAATTCGATTTTGAGACATTCCGGTCGAAAATTTTGAAGTATTGTAAAGGAACGAATAAAGGAGCAGAAGACAAAGAAAATAATTAATCACCGTTGCAAAATGATTTAACAACAAGAAAGGAGTAGAAACATGACGGGAAATGAAAATTCAAATGGGTCAATCAGCAAAAGACATCACTGGCAGTGGATGTGTGGAGGAAGAAACGGCAGTATTTTTTGGGGATTATTCTTCATCGTAGTCGGACTTTTCTGGTTTGGGAAAAGAGCGAACTGGTTTTCATCTGATGTAATTACGATGTTCTGGCCGCTTGTGCTCGTTGTAATAGGTATTTGGATTATTGGAGCAGCGGCGATAAAAAAAGGAAATCGTGATTGAGACGGAATAAAAATTTATAAATGCAAAATTAAAAAAAGGGCACTTCCCAAATTAAATCAATATTCGTATAAATGTGGGAAGTGCCCTTCTGGTTCAGTGTTTCCCAGAATTAAGTGTAAATATCTTACTGGCTCAGGAACAGATTTCTGGGGTTTTCCACCATCATAGTTCTGATTTGCGCATCGGTCACGCCCTGCGCCTTAAGAGCGGGGAGAACCTTTTCGGATATAAAATCAATCCGCCAGTTGGCGAATGCGGGTAGATAATTATCCGGTACTGCTATCGGCCGTCCCAGCCAGACATTGACCGTGTCGTGAGACAGCATAATCTGATTAGCGAATCCTAATTTGCAGAGTTCGGCAATGTTCTTAACGTTAATATCCGTAGGAGTGATGATTTCCAGACCGATGCGGTCAAAGGCAATATATACGCCCTTCGCCAGAATTGCTTTGTGGTATTCGATATCTTTGGAATTGGATACATGGCCGATCATGACCTTCTTCGGATTGGCGCCTTCCGCAAGAAACAATTCAGCTTGTTCAACGCCACCGGCAGAGCCTTCTGTGTGGGTGATAATGGGCACGCCTGTGGCCTTTTGCGCGACAACCGCGGCTTTCAATACCGCCGTTTCATAGGGAGAAATTGGACCACCGCCGCTTGTTCCGCACTTGATCACGCCAGCTTTGACGCCGGTCTTGCCTATGCCCTGGGTGATCTCTTTGATAAAGAGTTCGGACATCATTTTGGAAATATCCGTGCCCCAAACTACCCTCGTCTTCCAGTAGGCTGGAGAACCTTCATGTTCCGTATAGAGTCCTGTGGAGCAAATGATATTGATGCCCGTTTTCCTGGCCAGCTCTTTGTAAAGCATGGGGTTGCGTCCACCAACGTCATTGGTTGTGGCATCAATGATGGTTTTGATCCCGAATTTTTTGGCCGCTTTGATAGCCGCGAGGTCGGTCTTCAGCACCGCTTTGTAATTGTAAGGAGCAATTGTTTCATCGGCAAACCAGCCGGGGTAAGCAAAGGCGAAATGCTCGTGCACAAGCGTTGTCCCCAGTTTGTTGGGAGAGATAGGTCCCAAAACCGAGTTGATCATGCCCGGCGGTGTTGCCGCAACTTTCGCCTTGGCTGAGGCTGAGACTACAAAAACGAATACCACTAAAAAAGATAAAATAGCTAATAATAAAACTCTTGTAACTCTTCGTTTACTCATGGTTTTTCCTCCTTTTTTTATTATCCGGCTTGTCTTAGATTTAAACCGGAAGAATCTGCATAAGCATCCGGATACATAGGTACCAATTATTCCTTATATAAGCAATGATAGATTGCCGCGAAGTGAAAAGAATTTTTTGTAATTAGCTGTATAGGGTTTTGCAACATTAATTACTGCTTTCGGCTCTAGCTAGATTTTCAAAACTCGTATATTTTTCCAGAAAAGCAAGCTTGACGGTGCCAGTGGGGCCGTTTCTTTGCTTGGCAATAATTATTTCCGCGAATCCTTTTTCCGTGTTGTCTTCCGATTTATTATAGACTTCGTCACGATAAATAAAAGCGATAACGTCGGCGTCCTGCTCGATGGCGCCGGATTCCCTTAAATCCGCCATTTGCGGACGGCGGTTGGTGCGGTCTTCCACTTTACGGTTGAGCTGGGAAAGAGCAATTACCGGCACTCTCAACTCTTTGGCCAGAGCTTTTAAGGAACGGCTGATTTCCGATATTTCCTGCTCGCGTGATTCACGATAACTGCCGGAGCGCATCAACTGAATGTAATCCACGATAATCAGCCCCAGTCCAGTGTCGGCTTTGAGCCGGCGTGATTTAGCTTTCATTTCCAAGACAGTTATAGCGGGAGTATCATCAATAAAGAGCGGCGCTTCGGAAAGACGGCCGGCGGCAGTCGTCAATTTCGGCCAATCGGTTTCGCCTAAAAATCCTTTTCTCAGACGCTGGGAATCGACTTTAGCTTCCGAGGCGAGCATACGGAAGGCCAACTGCTCTTTGGACATTTCCAAAGAAAAAATAGCCGCCGGTGTTTGCGCTTCCAAGGCGGCAAATTGAGCAATGTTTAAGGCTAAAGCAGTTTTCCCCATGCTGGGGCGACCGGCGATAATGATCAATTCGGATTTCTGTAAACCGGAAGTCAAATCATCAATTCTTTCAAAGCCGGTGGGCACGCCGGTAATCAGCTCTTTGCGGGAGAAAAGGTCTTCGATCGCCCGAAAACTATCCTTTACAAGCTCACGAATCGGAAAAAATGCAGGACGCACTTTGTTTTCGGAAATTTCAAAAATTCTGTGTTCGGCTTTATCCAGGACCTCATCAACGTCAGAGCCGGGTTCATAACAACTGCTGATAATTTCCGTAGCCGAACCTATTAATCCGCGAAGAATCGCTTTCTCCTTGACTATTTTCGCGTAATTGGCAACGTTCGCCGCAGAGGGGACGTTATCCACCAATGAGGCGAGATATGACGTGCCTCCCACCGAATCCAACAGGCTTTTATCTTTCAAGGCGTTGCTTAAAGTAATGAGGTCTACCGCTTCGTTTTTCTCGGAAAGCTCGATGATGACACTAAAAATCTTGCGGTGCGCCTCGTTGTAAAAATCATTTTTGGAAAGAATTTCGAGAGCGCTATTGATAGCGCTGTTTTCCAAGAGGATGCTGCCGAGAATGGACTGTTCGGCCTCGATATTTTGCGGTGGAACTTTGTATAAAGATGGATCTATGTCTCTCATTATTATTCGCCAGTAACGATTACTTTAAATTCGGTTTCCACCCCGGCTGTCAACTTGATTTTCACTTTAAAGTCACCCAGTGACTTTATATGTTCATCAAGGATAATCATTTTGCGGTCAACGCTGTAACCTTTTTCCTTAAGCGCTTCTTCGATATCCTTGGTTGTTACCGAACCGAAGATTTTATCCTGATCGCCGACTTTGCGCGAAAAGGAAAGGGTGACGTTGGCTAAAACTGAAGCCACGTCTTCAGCGCTTTTATGCTCCTTTTCGGCCTTTTGCAGAATATTCCTTTTCTCATGCTCAAAGGTTTTGATATTCTTTTCATTGGCTTCTATGGCTAAGCCTTTGGGAATCAAATAGTTGCGGGCATAACCGTCATGTACTTTGATTAAATCCCCAGCCTTGCCTAAAGAAGGCACGCTCTGTTTCAAAATTACCTTCATGAAAACCCTCCGTTGGTTAAAGTAATAGTGGCAAAAATATCAAGTAGTTGTTTCGTCTTTTTGAAAAAATTTCCTGAAATCGATCCAAATGTCAAATAATCCGACGGCCATTATTGGTATCATAAGAATTTGCTGAACTGCAATTAAAAAATAAAAAAGATAGCGGAAAAAATGAGGCACGTTTTTGTTTTGGAAAAGGAAGCTAATGATAGCAAAGCCTTGCAGTAAATAAACAAAGCAAGTCATAATCAATATGTTCCGGCTGAAAATGATTATTTGCTCAAATGGAACAAAAAGCAGGGCGCAGGAGGCGATAAATATCCAGATCATAAATTCTGGAGCTTTCCAGCGGGATAAGCCTTCAAGCTGAGGCAATAAAATGCTTTGCTTGCGGAGCAAATCCCTTCCCATGAGTATGTTAATCCAGGCAATAAAAGCGGCAGCGACGATAACTAAAGAAGGAAATATGCCGGTGAAGAAATCAATGATGGACTGCTTGTTATCATTAATAAAATTAATGTCCTCTTTTTCGACAGGAAGCATAGAATATATTTTTATATTTTCTTCAACTGTTTCAGTGACAAATTTTTGAACGAGATGCCACGGGTTAATATTTTGGCTATAACCGCCATAAAGGAAATAGGCGCAGATTGACGTGATGATAAAAAGGGAAGTATAAATTACCGTTTTTTCAGCAGATAATTTTTTAAAAACTAACGCGGTAATTAAAACACCGGTAATTCCCATCATTAATATTGCTGGATAAGGTGTGTCAAATTGAAAAAAGTAAGAAAGGAGAAAAAGCGGCAGTAAAGAAATCAACAAAGCGCCTGCCGATTTAACCAGGCCTTTGGATACGCTGTAAAAAAATAAAATCATCGGGAGAAACAGAAGAAAAATAAAGCCGAAAATCGGAACGAAAACCGCCGCCGAGACAAAAAAAGAAATAATTAATAAAATTCTGAGAAAGGGGTTATGGGGAAAGAAACTGCCGAAAGTTTTCAAAATTGATAACCTGCTAAAAGTAACTGTTTGGAAAATTAAAAGTTAGCCGGCCTTTTTCGTTACTGGAAAAAGGCCGACAGCTTAGTCTGTAAAATTTCTTTTATCTTCCTTCGGCGGTGACAAAAGGCATAATCGCAATAGAGCGAGCGCGTTTAATTGCTATAGCCAGCTCTCTTTGATGCTTGGAACAATTACCGGTAATTCTACGCGGCATAATCTTGCCTCTCTCGGTTACGAAACTATTAAGAATGGCAGGATATTTGTAATCAATCTTTATGTTAGAATCCGTGCAAAAACGGCAAAACTTCTTTCTATGAAAAAACTTTTTTTGGGGATGTCGAACCGGTCTATCTCCGTTAGCTGTTTCCATTGCTTATTCCTCTTTTTTTGATTGTTCGTCTTTTTTAACAGATTTTTTAACAGAAGGTCTGCGCAGTTTTGTATCTTTTGTATCGGCAGAAGCTTTTTCTATCTGATGGATAACTTTTTCTTCAGCAGGGGAACCGGTGGAGTCGGTTTCTATGCGGACTTGAGTCTTTTTTGCTTCTGCCGCCGCGATTTCCTGGTCGATGCCTTCGCGAGTTACTGCGCCTTCCTTTTTGATTGTTATGAATTTCAAAATGCGGTCGTCAATTTTATAGTTTCTTTCAATTTCATCGATAATGGGGCCGTCACCAACGAGTTCGATAAGAAAATAAAAACCGTCTTTTTGTTTGCTGACTTCATAAGCGAGGCGTCTTTTGCCCCATTTATCAATTTTAACAATCAGACCTTTGCGTTTGGTAATGATTTTCTCAATGCGTTCGATCAGGGTGGTGATATCGTCATCGGGTAAATCGGATTTAACTATAGCTATAACTTCGTATCTTTTCAAAAATTCCTCCTTTCGGCTCTAAAGCCCATGGTCAAGGCCACAGGCAAGGGGAGTCTGTAAAAATTGTGATTGTGCTTCCTATACCAGACTTAATAAGAAATCAAGGATTATGTTATTACCTTTTGCCAACTAATTAGTCCAGTCTAACCCGGATTGTAATAATCCGTAAAAAAACTCGAAGATAGAAATTTTCTTTTAGGCAGTATATAGCGTTATTTCAAAGATTTATACTATATTTCTTGCTGAGAAGCGACTATTTATTTTATTTGCACCAGGTCACTTGCGGCGCTTTGCGCTTCGGAATACGGGTATACTTGTATTGAGGGTAGCCGAGCATCACCGCACCGAAGCACTGGTGTCCCTCCGGCAATGCCATGGCCTGCGCAAGGGGTTCAGAGAGATTAGCTGCCGCTGTCAGATAGCCGGCCCAGCAGGTTCCGAGCCCTTTCGCATAAGCATAGAGCTCCAGATAGTTCAGAGCGATAACACAGTCCGCCTGAGCGAAGGGCAAATCGGCCGGGGAATGGACAGCGATCAAATGCGGTGCACCGCGAAGGATCAGGTCTTTCCCGTTATCCCAGGCCTCGATCTTGCGCTTCATATTTTTGGCCATGACCTCGTCCGTTACCGATGGGGCCATGAGCCTTGTCCAGTCGATGAACAGCGAAACGAGGCGTTGTACTTCGGTCGGATCTTCAAAGACTGTCCAGTGTACCTGCTGTTTGTTGCTACCGGTGGGGGCATACCGGGCCGTGTCAATTAACTCCGCCAAAAGTTTGTGGGGGATAATATCCTTTTTATAAAAGCGTATAGAGCGCCTGGCTGTTAAGAGCTGCCTTATCTGATCGGCTTCGGGAAGGAGATTTTTCTTTATAGTGGGGCAGTCATCGAGGGGCATCGTCTTCAGCGTTAAGGCTCCATGTGGGCAAACGGCCACACAGTGGCCGCAGTCGATGCAGAATGCCTCGGCATCCTCAATGAGCGAAGGGAAGGCGGCTTTTTCCTTAAAGACGATAATCTGTGCCGGGCACTCTTGCACACACATGCCGTCACGGTTACATTTCTCCTGATCAATGGTAAAAAGGTTCATTTCCACATCCTTGTCTTTCAATGGTTGTTTTATATCCCAATATTTACACAAAAATTAATATTATTTAAGCGGAATGTTTCGAATTCATCTTAATGAAAGCAGAATTACATTCGAAAGCACTGGAAAATGTTCCTGTGTATAATAATATTTATCCATCATACATGTTCCCCTGCCGCAAAAAGAGGCAGGGGAACATATTATTACCATAATTATTTAACTCTCAACCATTCTTGGGATCTTCCAAACAAACTAATACCAATATATCCCCGCGAGGTCAACACATCGTTCTTGACCCACATTTTACATTTATACGTTTCGCCATTGTCAGGATCCATGATCGTTCCACCAGCGTACTCTACACCGAGTTCCTTATCCACGTCTTCGGTTTTCTTCATGTCTTGTAAAATTATCATGCTGATCAACGGTTTATTTTTTAAATCTCCCTTGCATTTATCACAGACCTTATCCGAGGGGCTGATCAAGAGTTTGGTAATCTTGCCGAAGTATACGCCATTTTTCTCGAATATTTCCACATGGGATGACGCCTTTCCTTTGTCCGGACCTTCATCATCTATCGTCTTCCATATTCCGATAATGGGACTCTGTGTTTTAATGGGACTCTGTGTTTTTGCGGTAACACTGAATAATACAACGACAAACATGCAAATTATAACACCCACTATAATTTTTTTCATGATGTTTAAACCTCCTAAGATAATATTATATTTAACAACAGGATAACTTCTGAATGGGCGTAGGCTGAATTGGTTCATCCCCGCTCCCGCACATCGACGTTGTACTGCCCAACATTTTACGAAAAAAACTATATATAAAAATAGTAAAAAATATTTATTGACTTTGTAATTTAACTTCATTAATTTAATATCGTTCAATTAATACCTATACCAGGTTCTTTTAAAAAGCAAGTTTTTTTCAAATCATCAAAATAAATACAGGAGGTGGTTAGATGGAAAAAGATTTTAAGGTTTACGGCTACAGATGGGTTGTACTTCTGGTGTATGTTATCATCAACGTATTGATGCAAGTGCAGTGGATCACCTTTGCACCCATCACCAGCGAAGCGGTAGCCTTTTACAAGGTACCCGCCTTACAAATTGACCTCCTTTCAATTATCTTTATGGTCGTCTATATTTTCGTATCTTTTCCGGCATCCTATATCATCGACACATGGGGTATTCGGATCGGTATCGGTATCGGCGCCGCGCTTATGGGTATCTTCGGCTTCATGAAAGGATTTTACGGGACAAGCTACAATATGGTTGTCATCGCTCAAATCGGGATTGCTATTGGACAGCCCTTCGTTCTTAACTCTGTTACCAAAGTAGGTGTCCGCTGGTTTCCCCTGCATGAACGGGCAACCCAGGCAGGCATCAGCGTTCTGGCCCAGTTTTTGGGGATTATTATCGCGATGGCCCTCACGCCTACTCTCTTTAAAATATACGGTATGGAAAAGATGTTGATGATTTACGGGATCGTTACTCTTGCCGGCGCCGTGATCTTTATCTTGTTCAACAGGGAATGTCCCGCCACACCGCCCTGTCCTCCGGGCCATGATGAGCGCATAGGAGTCTTCGCAGGTATGAAACACATCTTTAAGCAGAGGGATATGATCTACCTCCTCATCGTATTCTTCATCGCGTTAGGAATATTCAACGCGGTCACAACCTGGGTTGAGCAGATTATCGGCCCGCGCGGCTTCACGATAACGGAGGCTGGGATCGCCGGTGCACTGATGATGGTCGGCGGCATCGTCGGCGCTTCGATCCTGCCGATGCTTTCTGATAAGCTGCGTAAAAGAAAGCCTTTCCTGGTCATCTCTACTATCTGTGCCATCCCGGGTATAGTCGGGCTGACTTTCGCTGGCAGTTACGGTTTGCTCATTGCATCTAGCCTTGTATTTGGTTTTTTCCTCATGGCCGGCGGACCCATCGGTTACCAATACAGCGCGGAGATATGCTATCCGGCGCCTGAGGCCACATCGCAGGGATTGCTTATGCTTGTGGGGCAGGTTTCGGGAATCATTTTTGTTTTCGGTATGGACGTTGCGGCAGCTGAAGGCGCCTCAAAAACTCCAGCTATGCTGGTCTTTATTGCACTCATGATAGTTAATGTATTTCTCGCTCTGAAACTCAGGGAATCAAAGCTGGTTAAGACAGATGAGATTTAAAGGTCTGTTTAATCTGAAGAGATTGTTGGGCGTGATAGTGACCTCCAGTAGTCAGGTACCGTCCCGGTCGTAGAACCGGGATGGTACACACTTGATCAAGGTCATTATCAAAATTGATGGCAGTCGCTGTGAAGAACGGGAATAGGCACTCGATACTAGATTTCCCAACAGTTGATAGTCCAAGGTTAATTCAATAAAAAATATATAAATCAGGACTCCGTTTAATTTTAAAATTTTGTTAAAGAGGCTTTAAAAAAAATATTTATTGACTTTATAATTTAACAACATTAAATTTTTTGATAAAAAAATACTTACATAAGGTTCTTAACCATGCCAAAAACGACCAGAAGTGTTGAAGAAGTTGATGCAGTTCGTGAACGAATACTGGATTGTGCCCTTAAAATCCTCGTAAAAAATGGATATGAAAGTTTATCTATGGCCAAACTAGGTTCCAAAATGAATATGACGGCAGCAAATATCTATAACTACTATGCCAGCAAGGATGAGCTCCTTATCGCCATCCATAAAAAGACCTTTGCTATGCTGTACAATAAGATCAGTAATGCCGTGAAAATGGCAGATACACCTTTACAACGATATCAGAATTTGACCAATGCTTTTGTGGAATTCGGCACTCAGAACATCAATATTTATGATGTTATGTTTAACAGACCTGTAAAACAATATAGTGATTATATCGGCACTCCCCTGGAAGAGTTGTCCAGCGATGAATTTCATAACTCACTTAAAGCGCTGGCTTTTGCCGTGAAGATAATTCGGGATTATAGGGAAACTAGGCCGGACTTAAATCCTGTTGATGCGGAATTTCTGACAATTCAAAACATCAGCGCGCTGCATGGCATAATTTCACTGCACAATAGTGGAGTTCTCTTCCAAATTGCTGATGACCCGGAAATCGTTTTGAAAAATGTCGTCAATAACATAATGCGTTCGATCACTGGATGAGCTCTATATTCAATTTGCTCGCTTTCATGATCCCATTAGAGATATATAAAATGAGCCTTTCGATCATTCACTGATATAATCAAGGAGGTCAGGTCGTGGAAAAAAAAGACAAATACATTCTGGCAATTGATTTGGGCACATCCGGTCCCAAGACCGCTTTAATCTCAGTTTATGGAGAAGTTGTTGACAGCGAATTTCAGGATACTCCCATCATTTTGCTTCCCGGTGGTGGAGCAGAACAGGATCCGGAAGGCTGGTGGAACGCCATTATGTCCACCGCGAAAAAATTGCTTGGCAAAGGTCATGTTTTGCCTGAAAATATTGTTGCCGTGAGTGTAACATCCCAATGGTCCGGCACCGTCGCGCTGGATCAGGCAGGCAACCACTTGATGAACGCCATCATCTGGATGGACTGCAGGGGTTCTGAAACGGTGAAAGAAATACTAAAAGGCCCTCTCAAGATCGAGGGCTATCCCTTGTTTAAGTTTATGACTTGGTTGAAACTGACCGGAGGCGCACCTGCGCAGTCCGGCAAGGATCCGCTCTGCCATATTCTGTGGATAAAAAAGAATTGTCCGGACATATATAATAAAACCTATAAATTTCTTGATCCCAAAGATTATATAAATTTGCGCTTTACAGGCAAATTCGCCGCCACATATGATTCGATCCTGCTTCACTGGGTTACCGACAATCGCGATCCCTCTCATGTGGTTTATAATGACAAGCTCCTGAAAATGGCCAGCATTGAGCGTGCAAAGCTGCCTGACCTGATTCAGGCGATGGACATACTTGGTCCGTTGAAAAAAGAAGTCGCTGCCCAACTGGGTTTGAACCCAGGCACACCAGTCATCGGCGGTACACCGGATGTGCCGTCAGCAGGAGTGGGGTCAGGCGCGGTAAAGGACTACGAAGGCCACCTGTACATTGGGACTTCATCCTGGATATCTGTCCATGTTCCTTTCAAGAAGACTGATATCTTCCACAATTTCGGATCTTTCCCCAGCCCGATTCCCGGCCGTTACCTCATCCTTACCGAACAGGAATGCGCCGGCAAATGCCTGACCTGGTTGAGAGACAATGTTCTGTATCACAAAGACGAGTTGATGATGGAGGAAAACGCTCCGGACATTTTCAAGGTGCTGGATAAAATCGTGGCGCGTGTGCCTGCCGGTGCCAACAACGTTATCTTCACCCCATGGCTTTACGGAGAACGCTCGCCTGTAGACGACTGTAATATCCGCGCTTCCCTGTTCAACCTTTCACTGGAAAATACCCGGGAAGATATTTTAAGGGCTGTTTTTGAAGGCGTAGCTTTCAACTCAAGATGGCTGCTCGACCCCGTAGAGAAATTTATGGGGAGACCTTTTCAACACCTCAATTTTATCGGCGGCGGCGCCAACTCGGATGTCTGGTCGCAAATAATTGCCGATGTCCTCGACAGGAAAATCCGCCAGGTTAAGGATCCGATCTATTCCAATGCCCGGGGCGCGGCATTTCTCGCTTCAATGGCCCTTAAATACATCACTTTAGAGGACATTCCGCAATATATCAAAATAAAGGCTGAATATACTCCCAACCCGGCCAACAGAAAGATTTACGACGAAGTATTTGCGGAGTTTTTGAATCACTACAAAACTCAGAAAAAAGCTTGCGCGCGGTTGAATAAGCAAGCACCCGGTGTGTGTTCGCTGGAACCATAGCCACCATGATCAATCAGGAGGGTAACACTGTATGGAATATCAGGAAATATTATCGAAAAGAAAAGAGATTTTATCGAAGCCGGTGCGCCCGATCCCGGCAGACAAACTGGCCTCTGAACGTAAGCTCTACAATGAACGGAACAAGCGGTCACTGGAAATATTTGAGAAAGCCAAGAGCATTATCCCCGGAGGAGTCCAGCACAACTTAAGCCAGAACAAACCCTTTCCACTGGCTATGGATAGAGGCAAGGGCTACAAGGTGTGGGATGTGGATGGCAATGTTTACATAGATTACCTGATGTGCGGCGCGCCCATTATCCTCGGTCATAGTTTTGAACAATTGGACGAAAAGATTATCGAGATCATCAGGGAAAAGGGGCCGGCCAGTGGCCTGACCTCGGAATATGAGCTTTTGGCTGCCCAGGAAATAATTAACCATATGCCCGGTGTGGAAATGGTCCGCTTTCTCCAATCCGGCACCGAAGCCGATATGGCCGTCATCCGGATCGCCAGGGCTTTTACCGGAAAGCTCAAGATCATTAAGATAGGCGGCAGCTACCACGGCTGGTCTGATCAGATGGTCTACTCGATTCACATTCCCGGTACCGGATCACTTGAGTCCAAAGGAATTCCGCCAGAATGTTTTGCTCACATAATCGATGTGGCACCGAACGATTTTGATGGATTGGAAAAGGCCTTCAAAGAGAATAAGGATAAAGGCGGGGTTGCTGGTGTCTTGGTGGAACCAATCGGTGGAGAGTCCGGTGCGCATCCGGTCCACCCGGACTGGAACAAAACAATCCGTAAATTATGCGATCAATATGAATCGTTGCTGATCTTTGACGAAGTGGTTACCGGCTTCAGGCTGGATATGGGCGGCGCCCAGAAGTACTACAATATTATGCCGGACTTGACTGTTCTGGGTAAAATAATAACGCATGGTTATCCTTCATCCGGCGCGGTCGCCGGTAGGAAGGATGTAATGAGTGTCTGTTCCGGTGGGTTGGGTGATAAGGTCTTCCTTGGCGGCACATTGGCTGCCAATCCCATTTCCATGGCGGCCTGTTACTATGCCCTGAAGCTCATGGTTGAACATGACGCAGTAGGGAAAGCCACCGCTTATGCAAACAAAATCACCAAGGCCTTAAATGACCTGTTCGCAACACGTTCCGACCTGGGGTTCTTTGTCTATAATTTCGGACCGATCATCCATTATATGACTACGGCGTTCTTTTCCTTCAGTCTGACAGACCCGGACGCATTCACCCAGATTTTCACAAGGAAACAAGCCGCGGACGATTACCAATTGGTTACCATAGCCCACGGACTCTGCACCCTGGCCGGAACCCGCATGTACACCTGCCTGCAGCATGACGACGAAGCTCTGAAAAAGACCCTGGAAATATGGGAGTATCTGCTTTCGCTAATCCCCAAAAGCTAGACATTACAAAGAAACTATCTACAACAAGGAGCAATTTATGAAAGAAAAGAAAAACTCGATCTGCTTAGAAAAGGAAATTGATGCCTTCGCGGACAAACCCATCGCACTGCCTGAAGGTATTGACATGGAAAATCACGTGATCGCCACATATTGGATTTCGGCTGATAAAACCTGGGATATGTCGGTTTTAGGTCAGGTTATGGCCATTGAACAGACTACTGGTACATGGGTGCCAGTGCCCGGCGAAACACCTGAGATCCGATGCGGGCATGTTGCCAAAGTGATCGGCGTGTATGAAGCGCCATACTATGAATACGGTCTGCCGCCTGAGGTTACAAACCGTCAGTACATTATTCAGATCGCTTTTCCCTCCGTCAACATCGAAGATCAACTGCCAATGATGTTGACTGCAACCATTGGTAACATTTCCATGGTACCGAATTTCAAACTTTTAGACCTCAGAATACCTAAAGCCACACTGGACCAGTTCAATGGACCGAAGTTCGGTCTGGATGGTTGGTGGAAGGAGCTTGGCTTGAAAAAAGGACGCCCGCTGCTCAATAACATGATCAAACCATGCAGTGGATATCCTTTGGAAGTCGGAGCACAGCTTTTTAGAGAAGCGGCACTGGGCGGTTGCGACGTGATCAAAGACGATGAATTGATCGCCAACATGCGTTACAACGACGCAGTAAAAAGGGTCAAAGCCTACATGAAAATCGAGAAAGAAGTATATAACGAAACAGGCGAACATACACTATATACCGTCAATGTCACCGATCGCCTGCCGCGCATGTTCGATCTGGCAAGACGTTGCGTAGATGCTGGTGTCAATGCGATGATGGTGAACTATCTGGCCGTTGGTCCCGAAGCTATGCGTGCCTTGGCCGAGGATCCGGCCATCAATGTTCCCATCCTCGCTCACATGGATCTGGCCGGAGCATACTTTATGTCACCATACCAGGGCATTTCCTCACCAATCATTTTCGGTAAGATTTCCCGGTTGTGCGGCGCGGATGCAATCGTTCTGCCCTTCTCCATGGGCGGGAAAGCCATGTATATGCATGATCGTTTCATGAGTACAACTCGCAACCTGACCTATCCTTTCGGCAAACTGAAACCCACGATGCCCATGCCTTCCGGCGGTATTACACCCGCCAACGTGTCTGATATCGTTAACGCGCTGGGCAAAGACATTATGATCGGGTCCGGCGGCGGCATTCATGCCCATCCCCAAGGGCCGAGAGCCGGGGCTCGGGCATTACGTCAGGCCATCGATGCCGCGGTTAAAGGCATTAAGATGGAAGAGTATGCCAAGGAACATGAAGAGCTCGGCGTCGCCTTAGGCGTCTGGGGTAAGAAAACCGATTTCAAAATCTAGTTCAGAGTAAAAATTTTGTTCTCCAGCCGGTGCGAGTCAAATAGCTGACTTGCCCGGCTATTTATATTGCTGCTGGAAAGATTTGTTTTGGTTGAAGGATGTAAATATTGGATTATTATTTGCATGACGATCCTAATCTGCCGATGGCCTGGGCACCCTGGTTCTCTCACGAATACATTACCTATTTTTCTGTGCAGGCGATAGACAGGCTTATAAACTTGCCGCCGGTTTCGGTAAAACCAAATCCTTATATCAGTGATAGAAACTGGCCGATCGGTCCAAAACATATCGATTTATACAAGGAGAGTTACCGCGAATTCCGGCGATTAGATCCTCTATGGTCTTTCAGTTACGAACAGCGAAATGCTGAATATAGTCTTGAACCCCCGGCGCATAAAACCATTGAGCCATGGAAGATACTGGTTATATACAGCACGGAGCCTGATCTGTATCCGGACTATAATCTCGACATTCATAAAAATCAGAAAATCACCGGCGGGTCTCACGGCTGGCGGCACATGCAATTCCGGCTTCTGGGGAGGAAATTCGGAATCGCGCCTGAATCATTCCGTGTGCATATGAATCTGGCCAAAGCGGCTTTTGAAAGTGGCAACGACTATTGGGGCTGGCGCTATCTTTCCCGCTCGTCTCACTATCTGGCGGATCTGGGACATCCGTTCCATGTTAAAGTATTGCCTGGTTCTTTTCTGATTAAAAAATTGTTTTCATCGTATGAGCTTTTCAAGATCGTTTCTGCCCTCCATCAGGGTTATGAGGTCTATGTCGAACGCCGGTTTCGCGAGGGTTTTCCTGCTTTCAAACAGGCCTTGTTACAAGGAGCCCGTGAAGGGCAGGGCACTAGACTTGATGTACAAAAGGAATTGCGCACCTACATTAAACAGGCAGAAAAAAGGCATAATTCGATTTTCCATTTTTTCCTCGAACAATTCGGCCAGGAGTTGATCGATGCTTTTCAGCAGATGGACCGAGACAGCGATCTGGATGTGGCGACGCAAACAAACAGGTGTTCCGCAGACGCGACAAAAGTAATTTTCAAAAAGACCAATCTTGGCAAGCTGAATTTCCTGGATAGGATCACGGCTGAGATTCTTTTTGATGTTGGTCAAATGCTGGGAATACTTTTTGGTAGAATTTTTCCCCTGAAGAAATAAAAAACTTTATCTGAATCTGGATATGGTCTTCTTATTTTTTCTCCTTATTCTTCCCCTGTGCATCGTTAACCTCATAGTTTCTCACAGCCATAATCATTTCGATTGTTGAATCGGGAAGAGTGCGAATAGTCTTGCCGGTAGATAGTGCCAAGCAGTAAATTTGGGCGACCTTCTCCAAAAGTTCCGCATGAAGAATTGCCTTATCGAGATTCTTGCCTAGCGCCAGAATGCCGTGGTTCTGAATAATATAGGCATTGGCATTATTGGATAATTTCCCGGTGACGTTATTGGTAAGCTCTGAGCTTCCGGAAAGTGCATAGGGGATGATCTCTACCATTTGACCCAGCGAAAAAGAGACCTCATCAAAAAGAGCGGGTATTGGCGTATTGATAAGGGCAAAAACACTGCCATAGATCTGGTGTGTATGGACAATGGCATTGACATCAGACCGCTTCTGGTAAATGATGCTGTGCATTCCCGATTCCACAGAAGGTGTCAGTTTACTTTTCTCACCGATTACTGAAAGATCAAAACCGACAACACATATATCTTCAACTGAAAGCTCCTGGTATCTCACCGATGATGGGGTGATGGCCATGCACTCTTCATCGATTCGCACTGAGACATTGCCTCCGGTGCCCCTGTGTGATCCAAAATAGCCATTCTCTGAAAGCCAGAGACTTGCCTCAAGCACATTCTTTTTATAGTTGTCGTATTTAATCATGGTTAATAGATGATCTCCTCACTTATATTTTTTTAAAGTTTCCTCAATTAATCAAACCAGGTGAGTTCTACATTGATGTAAACGATTAACATTTCTTAAAATACTTGACAAGCCTTTTAGCCGGTGCTAGCTTTGCCATGTTATCTATTTATTGAAGTATAAGCCATTAAATTAATTAGATAAACAATGATTTGCATACTATTTATAATCCTTTGTTAAGAACATGCTAAAAGCGAAAAATATTTATTGACTTCATAATTTAATAATATTAAATTAATAACATTAAATCAATGCTTATGCTAGGTTCTTAATAATGCCAAAAATAACCCGGAAGCATTGTAGAGATTGGTAATTGAAACATTTTCCTTGGCTGTAAAAAATGGTGAAATAGAGTTGGCCTTTAGAGAATGCCCGTTTTTTAAAGACCTAATTTTAAATCTTGTAAATTAAGGAGGAAAAAATGAAGAGATTTTGGTTAATTTTGCTTTCACTGGGGATGGCCATGGCCTTCAGTGCATCGGCCTTAGCGATCGATGTAAAGTTTAGCGGCTCTTTTTTTGCAGCAGGTATGTATCAGGATAAAACCACTTTTGTGAGAGATGGATATTATCTGTACCCGCCGTATTTTCAAGATCCGGTTTTTGGTAACGGTGGTCCCAGTACCGCCTTTTATTATCAGAGACTGCGCGTCCAGACCGATTTTATCGTTTCTCCCGGTCTTAAATTAATTACCCGCTTTGACGCGCTGAAGAGAGCCTGGGGCGCTCCAAGATCAGTGCCCGGTGGCCCAACCGATGCTCAATCGGCAGGAACGATGGCGGAAAATGAAAATATTGCTTTCGACTGGGCCTATATTGAGTATACCTCTCCTATTGGTATGTTTACGGTCGGTTATCAGGACGATGGAGGCTGGGGAACAGTTTTCGGCGATAGCTCACTACCCCACGGCATAGTAAGCTGGGTGATTCAGCAGGGCGGATTGACGGCTTTCCTGCAAATCGTCAAGATAAATGAAAATAGCAAAACAGCGAAATATTCAACAAATGTGACGGACAACGATACCGACAAGTATCAAGGCGGAGTTGTTTATGAATGGAAGGGCGGCCAAGCCGGTCTTTTGGCTATCTATTATCGCGATGCGAGCAGCAGACCTCCAATTACGGGAGAGCTGCTAGGGAATATTTACGTTTTACAGCCCTATGCCATTGTCCAGATTGGTCCTGTTAAAATCCAGGCGGAAGTGGATTACGCCTGGGGCGATATAAAAGATGAGTCACTCACCTTTCCAGATCGGAAAGTAGACAATCTGGCAGCCTGGGTTGATGCCACCGTTGATTTCAAAATGTTTTATTTCGGCGGCAGCGTTGCTTACGTCGCCGGCAATGATTGGACCAAATCCGATATAATAAAAGGCGGCTTCCTTACCGGCGGCATGGATTGGAATCCTACTTTGCTTCTGTTTAACAACGAACGCGAGTACTGGGCAGGCGCGATTCCCGGTAATAACATGGCAAGCACATCCATGAATTTCATTTCACAAGGATTTGGCCTTAATGACACCGGTATGTATAATGCCTTGTTTTTTCAGGGTAGAGTTGGTGTCCGACCGATCGAAAAGCTAGACATTATGGCTTCTGTTTCTTACGCCATGGCCGATAGTAAAACCCTACCTGGGGCTCCCGACGCTGTTTCTAATGTGTACGGCACTGAAATTGATCTCATCGGAACTTACAAAATTACCAATAACCTGAGCTATATGCTAGGCGTGGGTTACCTTTTCATCGGTGATTACTTTAAAGGATATGATCCGGACGCTTCTGTTCGTGACAACTACATACTCGTCAACAAACTGACTCTTACTTTCTAAGAGAGGTGTTTTTTAACTTTTAGTTTAAAATCCCCGGGAGAATGGGTAAACAACTCTCGGGGATTTTTTTAATATTAAAACCTCCGGGAGCAGAAATTTGTTGGTTTTTATCGAGGCGCTGATTAATCTGAGGAATAGACAAAAATTAGGAATATAAAAAAAATTATAAAGCAAAAGACGCTGAAAAAAATATACCAAAGTGTTTTTCTTCCGTATCTTTTGTAATTGATACAAGGAGCAACACCAATGTCGAATAATCCAAAATCAATTTTAGTTACGGGTGCAAATAGTGGAATCGGACAGGCCACGGCAGAATATCTTGCATCCCATGGTTTTCATGTTTATGCCGGGGCTAGAAATACCGCTGCTTTGGAAGATTTGTATAAAAATCCGAAGATCACTCCCGTCAAACTAGATGTGACAAACACAGAAGATATAACCGAAGTTAAAAAAATTGTTGAACAGAACGCTGCGGGATTGTTCGGTTTGGTTAATAATGCCGGAATTACCAAAGCAGGTCCGTTAATGGACGTAAGTGTCGAGGATCTGCGCGCCCAATTTGAAGTCAATCTCTTTGGCGTCCATCAAATCACACAAGCACTATTTCCCTTGTTATTGCAAGCTAAAGGCAGGATTGTGATGATGAGCAGTGATAGCGGATTTTTTGCTACCCCCTTCGTCGGGCCTTATTGTTCCAGTAAGTTTGCCCTGGAGGGATATTCTGATTCCTTACGCAGGGAAATTATCCCATACGGTGTGAAAGTGATTCTGATAGAACCTGGCCGCATCACGACGCCTATCTGGAATAAAGGGGAAAAAATTCTGAAGAGTGAGAAGTATTCTCAGTCAATATTCTGGAAAGAAGCCAAAGCCACGGGGGAATATGCCATCCGCAAGGGAAAAACCAGTGGATTACCCCCGATCGAAGTCGCCAAAACAGTTTATCATGCATTAACCACTGTGAATCCTAAATTAAGATATATTGTCGCAGAAAATAGTTTCGAATATAAATTAATGAAGATTTTTCCCGCATGGTACGTTGATAGGTTGGTACTAAAAAAAGTGCAAGAAGTGACAAGACTTGCTGCCCAAAAAGCTAAGGAATCTATATCAACATGAAAATATGGTAGGCGATGTGAGATTCGAACTCATGGTCTCTGGTTCCGGAGACCAGCGATCTATCCAACTGAGCTAATCGCTCCCGCGGCAGCTTCTACTATATCCGATCTTAATGTTCAATGAAATATAAAATTTCAGTAAAGATTTTGAGACATGGTCTTTCCCTAGATAGAAATTTGTCTATAGGTTTATTTTTTCACTTTATTTTTCTCCGGTGTTTCGCTAATTTTATGGTTTCTTTGTTCATTCGGTTTAATGATTACCTTGATCGATTTCCGGCCATTTGCTACCAACTGGAAACCATAAGCGATATCGGTTAAGGCAAGCCGATGCGTAATCAGATCATCCACTACGATCTTGCCCGATTCGATCAGCTTCATCGCTTCAATAATATCGGGAGGCCCGCAATAATAAGAAGTGATGATGGCAATTTCCTTCATCCAGAAATCATTGATAGGAACGACAACCTTCTTGTCCGGTCCGGGAACGGCAAACAACACAATCACACCGCCCTTATCTACACACTCCCATGCCTGCTTCACTGCTGAAGTAGCCGAGGCGCATAAAAATACGACGTCGGCCTTTTTGCCATTTTCCGCAACCAGTCGCTCCGGAACATTATTCACCGCATCGATGATAATGTCGGCCCCCAGTAGTAAGGCAAATTCCAGTTTCACTTTGTTAATGTCGGCGGCTATTACTTTACATCCCTTGGCCTTAGCCAGTTTCACATTAAGCAGTCCAGACGTCCCGCACCCAATGACCATCACAGACTGCCCCTTTTTTACCCCGTTAGAGAAAGCCTCCGACTCCTGTCGCAGGTTTGATCTAGAAGTTTCAGATTGCGTTGGTTTAATGCCGCCATCTGGATTCGCGAAGCACCCGTTGTCTCTAACGGGGTGAACTCCTGCAAGCCTCTGCGCCCTGACGACACAGGCCAGAGGTTCAATGAATGTACTTTGATCGTAGGTAATATTTTCAGGCAGTAGATATGTTCCGCGCTCTACTAGAATCTCCGGGACCAGAATGTATTCGGCAAAACCGCCGGGGAGCCGCTCCTTAACCTCCGAGCATTGAGGATAGTGTCCGTTCTTGCAATAATAACATTTCAGGCAAGGTACTTTAGGCGCGATAAATACTCGGTCGCCCAATTTATATCTACTTACTGAATCGCCGAGTGCAACAACCTGTGCGCCTATTTCATGCCCCTGCACCAGCGGCGCTCGCGGGAGCCGGTACCATTCGACGATATCACTGCCGCATATGCCGCAGGAAATAACCTTGACCAGCATCTCCTTCGGGCCGGGTATTGGAGTTGGTACTTCTTCGATCCGGATATCTTTATTATTATACCAGTAGGCAACTTTCATTTATTTTCACTTTAGTTAAGCCCCCTCACCTAACCTCTCCCGCCAGGGGAGAGGGATGAAGGCATAGATTCATTAATCTAATTCCCCTCCCTCGATGGGAGGGGATTAAGGGGAGGGTGATAAATTATTTTAACTAAATGGCATTGACGTATTAGTAATATGCCTGCGAAGCCTCCTCTCCGTCAGCCTTTATTTTTTAAGGTATTATAAAGATCAAAAGCTTTTTTGGGAGTCTCGTTGTCATGGACAACAGCCCGCACCGCTTTAATCATGGCAATCGGCGCTTCGGACTGGAAAATGTTACGCCCCATATCGACACCGGCGGCGCCTCTCTGAACCGCGTTATAGGCCATAGTCAGGGCGTCAAGTTCGGGTATCTTCTTGCCACCGGCCATCACGATAGGTACAGGGCAGGATGCAGTGACGGTCTCGAAACCTTCATCTACATAGTAAGTTTTGATATAGTGGGCGCCGAGTTCTGCGCATATTCGGCAAGCCAGCCGGAAGTACTTTGCGTCCCGGGCCATATCCTTGCCTACCGCAGTCACGGCGAGAGTCGGAATGCCGTAACGGGTGCCGATATCAACCATCCTGGTCATGTTGATGATCGACTGCCTTTCATATTCACTGCCGATAAAGACCTGAACAGCCATGGCACAGACATTCAAACGGATAGAATCTTCGATATCAACAGCAATATCTTCATTGGAGAGCTCTTTGAGAATGCTGGCGCCTCCGGAAACCCGAAGCACAATGGATTGAGAAGTGGAAGGCGGTATAACACTGCGGAGAATTCCCCTGGTCAGCATAAGGGTGTCCGCATAAGGCACTAAAGGAAGGATATTGATATCGACTCGTTCCAGACCGGTGGTTGGTCCCTGAAAATAACCGTGATCGATGGCCAGCATAACTGTTCGGCCGGAAACGGGATTAAATATCCGCGCCAGCCTGTTTTTCATTCCCCAATCCAGGGAATTCGAACCTTTGAGGAAAAACCCCTGTGTCTGCTGAGGCATATCGCAATAAAACATCTTGGCATCTTTGATTCCATCTATGTCCGGCATCCTTTGTGTTCTCCTTATACCAAGTCGCATTCTTTAGCTAACTTTGTTGGCATCGTCGTCGGCTTCCTCAACGTATAACCTGAAGGTCACGCGTTAGTAATACGCCGGATGCCTGCCCGGCGCATGCCGGGGAGCATCCTCCTTGCCCCGCTTATGCGGGATAATTCGGCTTACCAATTTCAATTACACTTCGTTTTTGAAATTAGAGCCTCATTACCGCCTCGTTATCTTTTGAATGCAACTAGTTATTATTGGTTATAATCTTGCATATTTTTCTAAATCCGTCAATTTCGCTTTCAGGAAGAATTAGACAAAAAATTCGATTTATGATTTTTCAGGATTGCCCAACCTGCAGAATCGTATACTGCATCTACTTATCAATGATTTTCAATCAGAAAAAATTTAACGATTACCGTCTGAACTGTAGTATATAACTATGTTACAGAATCTTTAGAGTCGCACGAACTGCTTGCCCCCGTTCGGAATATGCGAACACATGGCTGCCAGCCATTCGTAGATTAACTTCCACTTGCCGAGGTTGTTTATCAGGGGTGTAAGCCCAAACCGCCGATATTTCCGTTATGGGGCAATTCCTGGTTTTACTGTTACCGAATGGATTAAAAGTGTTTTTTACCAGAATCCTTACCATCGTCCTATATCAAAGCAAAAAACGTAAATCAGAATTATATAGAGTTGTTCTCCTTTCTGAAAGTTCAGCATCGTTAATGATATCAAGCAATTTCAACACATCGTTTCCGACTCCTGTCCACCAATAAGAAAATTGAATAGGAGGTAGTTCTTTTTGAATTGCTGTATTTAAAAAAAGTAATCCTTGTTGGCAAAGAATATCTAATCCGTCACTATAAGGGGCTTTATCCTTTTGTTCTAATTCTAGTAATTGTGCGGCATGAACTGCAAAATTTCTATCTTTACCATATCGCAGTATCGCGCAAAAGCCCGCAACCCCTAAAGCCCCCCTAGCTTTTTTTACTTCAATATCTTTTCTTAAATCGTAATATCCGATTGCGTTTACAATTTTATCGGCAAGAGGTTTCACTGATTCTGAAATCTTCTTCTTATCGTATTCCATGTATACCAAATCTTTAGTGTCAAAACTTGGTTTATACCCTTTATTGGCAATCAGAATTTGCCTGGCGATTTGCTGTGTCGCATGTGCTATACCCAGCTCATAAAACACGTTTTTATTATTACTGGTCAAAACACCTATAACGATCTGAGCAGTTGATAAGTGCTCTAATACATTTATCCAGCCTGATGTAGTTCTTATATCATCCTTGGTTCTAAAAGGAGGGCGTAAAGAAAAAGATAATTTCTTGTTCGCTTCGATTGTTGCAGGTTGTATAAGATCATTAAAAATGGCGTCATACTTTTCATTAAAGGGCATTACCACAAATATTAGACCATGGTCTATGCCTTTGTGTGTAGGTCTAAAATCATATGCATACATGAATAATCCCTCCTTTTTTATGGTCATTAAATATGCTTTTTGTGTATATATTTTGATAAGAACTTGCTTCTGTGATTTGAATGTATACAATTGGCCGTTTTGTGCGTCAATGGAATATTGACCACAAAATGTGAGGTGCGGTGTCGATTTTTGTCGTCGGACTTGAAAAAAAAAGAGGCTATGAAAAAAATCCTAGCCACTTGAAATTTTTGGTGGGCGATGCGAGACTCGAACTCGCGGCATCTGGCTTCGGAGGCCAGCACTCTATCCAACTGAGCTAATCGCCCTTTAAAAAAAGAATTCTAGTACAACATATATCGAAATTCAGCCTAAAATTTTAACTACTGCCTTGTCTTTTTGAGGTATGGTCTTTCCCCAGATAGAAATTGATCCAGGACGAGGTTTGATAAAGATCCCAGTTGCAGGGCTCGACAATACCTTTATCCAGCGTAGCTTCCTCACCGTGTTTCTTCAATCGGGCATAGGCCCGGACATAGACGCACTGCTTCTTTCCGGGATAGACTTCGCACCACCCCTCGAAGCTCCCGCCGCAGGCTCCGTTGCGCTGATTCTTCGGGCATTGCGACATCGGGCAGAGGTAAGCCACATCGATCAAGGCGCAGTCTCCACAGTCCTTACAGTCAAAAATTAAGACTTTGGTCAGGTGTTCCAGTTTATGAAAAATGCTTTCTATTTTTGTTCCAGCTATTTTGCGGCTGATATTCTTCATAATACCATAGAGTTTTTTCTCCGGCTCGAACAGAAGTTTATGGGAGAGTCGCGAAAAATTGTATGAACATTCGACTTTGGCATCGAGCGGCCTGGTCTGTCGATTAGTTTGCGTCTCCCGGTTTAAGCCCGTATTCGGATCACGCTCAAAGTAGTAAAAGCCGTGATCAATGGGATAGTCGAAGTACCGGAGCAAGTCAGTCCATTTGGAGGTAAGTGTTTCTCCCTGACTGATAATTGCTTCCACTTGTTCATATTTGATATTGTGCCCGCCGATATGGACACCGCTGAAACCCATTCCCTTCAGGATTGCGTACATCCGGGCGGCGCGCAGTATTCTGGCTTCAGCTCCTTTATCGGGATGGTTTCGTTCCCGATCAATTTCCGCCAGAAGTTTATCCGTGACGACGCTGCCGGGCAGTTCGTTGTTGTTCATCATTTTGGCCGCACTATACGGAAGGATATAAATGTTTCCCACCAGCGGTAGGTTGAAACCGTTTTGTTTCATAAAGAGGAACACTTCATGAAATTTTCGGGCATCGTATCCCAGTTGCGTAACGATGAATTGGACGCCGGCAGCGATCTTCTTTTTCAGTTTGTAATACTGAACCATCTGCTCTGCTTCGGTCGCCTTGAAAGGAGAAACGACAGCTCCGGGGGAAAAATCGCTGGGTTGGTGACGGACGTTACCGTTGACCCCCGGATACGTAAGCCCCCGGTTCATGTCCGATATCAGTTGCAGGGTATGGATCGGATCCAGGTCAAATACCGGGGCAGGTCTCCCCAGGTAGCCGGATACAGGGTAATCGCCGCTCATAACCAATAGGTTTCTGACCCCTGCCCGATCCAGGGCATAAAGCTGGCTTTCGATTTGACTGCGGTTCTTGTCTTTGCAGCTAAAATGGACGATGGGCTCGATGCCCAGCTTCAGAATTTCGCTGCCCATGAAATCGGCAGACATGGCCGGGGTTCCCCCCGGATTGTCCGTAACGGTCAGGGCATAGATCTTTCCCCCGGAAGCGGCCTGTTTGGCCAGGGCCAGGGTCTTTTCCTGTGCCGCTTCTCTTGCACCCCTTCCCGGCACCAGTTCCCAGGTGACCGGGAACACAGAGGGATTTAATAAAGCCTCTTTAAAACGATTTTCCTGCATAGATATCCTCAGCCACTCCTTAATTCTCTCCGGGAAAATGGCATTATAAAAAGTACTTGTCAATATCTTTTCTATCTAGCGGTTGCAGTTCCTGAATAAATTTGCTATTTTAAGGTATGATGAATGAAGCAAAAAAGCTTTTAGAGAAAATTATTTATTGTCTGACTATTACAGTAGTGGCCTTGATATACAGTAATTGTTATGCGTCCGTAGAAATATCGAATGTTCGTTACTGGACAGCGCCTGATCATACGAGAATTGTTTTGGATGTGGATAAAGAAACCGTTTGTGCTGTTAAGGAAAGCGAAAACCTGCTTGTTTTAAATTTTAAGGATGCCACCCTAAATAAATCAATACCGGCTGAAATCATCTTAAATAAACCCGGGATTAAAAAGCTTGTTTTTTATCATATTGATAAAGGCGGTGTAAAAATTGAATTAATTTTAGATAAACACCGGAAAGCGGAAGTTTTTAAGTTAAAAAAGTTTCAGGATAGGCCTGACCGGGTTGTCGTGGATATTATTTTGGAACAAGGTTCTAAAGAAGGAAAAACAACGGACCTGTTCTCCGAACTCAAACAGAAAAAAATAATTGTTATTGATCCCGGGCATGGCGGTGAAGATCCGGGTGCTGTAGCCAGGAAGGGGGTTTATGAAAAAAATATTGTACTTTCGATCAGCCGCGAAATTAAAAAAGAAATTAATAAAATGCCGGGGTACCGCGCGGTCTTAACCCGTGAAGGAGACTATTACGTCTCTTTTAGCAAGCGGCTGCAAACAGCTAAGGATTTGGGCGCCAACCTATTTGTCAGCATTCATGCGGATGCGGCCAGAAACCGTAAGGCCAAAGGTAGCTCAGTATATTGCCTCTCTACCGGTGCTGCTAGTAATGAAGCCGCAAAACTGCTGGCTAAAAATGAAAACTTGTCCGACATCTTCGGTGGTGTACCCGGCAGCGAAGGCAACAATGAATCCTATCAGATTATAATGAACATGTTTCAAACCAATACAATTAATTTGTCGAAAACTTATGCGGATACTTTAATAAATCATCTCAACAGAATTAATTCTGTAAAATATAAAAGCGTTCAGGAAGCTCCTTTTTACGTATTGAAGTTGCCCGATATTCCGGCAGTTTTAATCGAGACGGCATATATATCAAATCCGCAGGAAGAAAATTTGTTAAGAAACCGCAATTTTCAGAAGAAACTGGCAGTAGCTGTTGCCTCTTCAGTGAGAGATTATTTATCCGGGACTGCTTCCATTAGTCAAAGCAATGATGCACTAAAAAATAACTATGAAATTAATGACGCGGGTAAAAAGGAAACGGTAAGAAAAAATAATAAAGAGATAACTACAATCCATTACGAAATAAAACGTGGTGATACGCTTTTTTCCGTGGCGAAGCATTTTAATACAAAAGTCGCCGTTCTCTTGAAGCTCAATAACTTAAAATTAAAAGATCAGCTTTTTGTCGGCCGGAAAATATTGGTGCCGGCGAATAAAACAGGAGATAATGAATTTGCCGCATCAGGTCAAAAGAACAAATATAGTAATCGGAAAAAGCCTTCCAGGATTTATAAGGTGAAAAAAGGAGAGACCCTTTTTTCTTTGGCCAAACATAATTCCATAACGGTTCAAGAATTATGTAAACTCAATAATATGAAGAGTAGTGACCGGTTATTATATGGGCAAAAAATAAAGCTGCCTTAAATTAAAATTATTTCTTAGGAACGCAGGCGAGCATATCTTGCAGTTTAATTTCGGGATGATGGTAACGTTTTTTCTCGTTAGTGTTTTTGCCGTATTGGATTGCTTCTTCCGGACACCATTGGAGACAGGCAAAACATTGTTCGCAATGGTGCTGCCAGGCAGGCTTGCCTTCGCTCATCAATATATTTTGCACCGGGCAGATTTTTTCGCATATCATGCAGCCTGTACATTCAGCGTCAGCCCAAAATGATTTATCCATTTTTGGTATTTGCGGAAAGGACATTCGATATAATGACGAAAACAAAATATTTTGCCATAATGGGCCCTTATCAGGGTTTCTTGTTTCTTGCGTTTTGATAATAGCTGAAATAAGGCCGATTTTTTCGAGAGCTTCGTTGAATTTTTTCTGCTGCTTTTCTTGTGCAGGAGCACCTCCCCAAGGTATATAATTACTGGGTAAGTTGATTGAGAATCCCGCAGAAAGATTAAGACCCCGTGCCTGCATCATTTTCTTCAATTGAAGCAGAGTGGCTGCAACCTGACCGGCATTAACCGCTATCGCGAAATAATATTTTGCCGGTTTCACTTCCAAACGGTTGACAAAGTCAATGACCAGCGAAGGCATACCCCAAATGTGTACAGGAAAGACAAGGCCGATATTTTCCGCTTGAGGATGAATTGATCCTTGGCCTGTAAGTGTCATGGGACAAAGTTCAGTATTTTCCAATTGCTCAGAGAGCTTTTTCGCCGTCCACAGGGAATTACCTGTTCCGGTATAAAAATAGATTAAAGTTTTCATTTGTTTCTCTTAAGGGGTAAGTTGCAGTGCCCGATTGTAAACGCTTTCCGAAAATCCATATACTTGAGTTCTGTTGATAACCGCAAAGGGGACATCTTCGCTGTCGTCGATTTCCTTTCTTTGCGCCACAGCCTTCTTGTCTTTGTCCATATTGTATTCTTTAAAAGAAATTTTTTTGGATTTCAGGAATTCGCGCGCTTTATCACAATCCGTGCACTCGTTCTTGGTATAAAGAGTTACTTCCGGTTTTTTATTCTTTTTTGATTTGGAATCTTTAAAAGGTGCTTCTTGCTCCTCCTCGTCTTGCTGTGCGGAGGTATTGTCATTTTGATATTTATGAACTTCAACATTCTTGGAGGATTTGTCGGGAGGCGGATAGTCTGTTATATGAACAGTTCCAGTTTCATCTTCCCATTTATAAAAATCGGCGTTTGCCGCTCCATAAAAAACAAAAACAAATGTCATCAAAAACAGTAAATATTTTGTCATAAATGCCTCCCCCGGGAAAGCTTGTTTATTGCGGAAACAACATATTAAATTATTCAATAAGAATAGCTTAAAAGTCTCATTATTTTCAATTTAATTGTAAAAATTATATTTTACATTCTACTGGATTTGTTTGTAAATTGCAATTTAATACATTGATTTTTGTCATATAAGGGTTATCTTAATAAAAAAATCTCTCACAAGGAGTTATTATGTTTGGTCGTCCAGTAAGACTTTTTAACATTTTTGGATTTGAAATTAAAATTGATATAAGCTGGCTGATATTGGCTGCTTTGGTGACCTGGTCGCTGGCGAGCGGCCTTTTTCCTGAATATTACAAAGATCTCTCCAGTGCTTCTTACTGGTGGATGGGTGCAGCCGGCGCTGCCGGACTTTTTATTTCAATTATTTTTCATGAATTAGCTCATTCTCTTGTGGCTAGAAATTACGGTGTTTCCATGAAGGGGATAACTTTGTTTATTTTTGGCGGTGTGGCCGAAATGGAAGATGATCCGCCTAATCCCAGAGCCGAATTTTTCATGGCTATTGTCGGACCTCTATCGAGCGCGGCAATTAGTTTATTTTTGTTTTTAATAATATTTGGGGGAGAGGAAAGAGGCTGGCCGGTGACAATCAACGGAGTGTTGGCTTATCTGGCTTGGCTAAACATTGTTCTGGCAGTTTTTAATTTGGTGCCTGCTTTTCCTTTAGATGGCGGAAGAGTATTGCGTTCGGCATTGTGGAGTTGGAAAAAAAATTTACGCTGGGCAACGGCCATTGCCGCGAAAGTGGGATCAGGTTTAGGAATTACATTAATAATCCTCGGAGTAATTTCCCTATTCATGGGCAATTTTGTCGGTGGTCTGTGGTGGTTTATGATTGGATTATTCATACGGTCTGCCGCGCAAAGATCCTATCAGCAACTTTTAGCGCGCGGTCTTTTTCACGCTAAAAAAGTAAAAGACCTGATGGTAAAGAATCCTCTGACAGTGCCGCGTTCTATATCACTTACGGAATTCGTTAATGAGTATGTATATAAACATCATTTCCAGATGTATCCGGTACTTTCATTTGGGAGATTGACCGGCTGTATTTCCGTGAACCAAGTAGCGGTGATACCGCGCGAAGAATGGTCAACGCAAACGGTAGGGGCTATTGCCTTGCCTTGCAATGAGGGGACGACGGTCGGGCCGGAGGAAGACGCCAACAAAGCATTAGGAGTTATGAACCGGACCGGGAATAGCCGGTTGATGGTTGTGGATGGGGATCAGCTTGTGGGCATTATCGCGCTTAAGGATATGCTGACACTTTTGTCCCTGAAAATGGAACTAAACGATTTAGAAAAAAGCAATTAAAGGGGGGAAATAGTATGATTTGCAATGTAGGGAAGACGGATAAAATTATTCGTTGGATTATTGGTATTGTAATAGCTGCCCTTGGTTTATATTATAAGAGCTGGTGGGGACTTTTGGCTATCATTTCAATAGCGACGGCGATCTTCGGTTTTTGTACTCTTTACATACCTTTCAAGATTAATACCTGTAAAAAGGGATAGTAAAAGATTGCTCAATCCTGCGATAATGGGAATAAGTTGCAGGTAAGGCAACCGGAAGGTAATCAGCCAATGAGTATTTATGGCAGGGCCTGACGGCGAGGGTAAAGGTGTTTTGCTGTGTAGTTTTTACGAGGGAATTTAATATACGGCCTGATTTTCTGGTTGATATTTTTGCCGGTGCCGTCGTAGTTGAGGGTGACAACGGGAATCCCCGTGTATTCTTCAATGCGCGGTGCCATTGCCTCTGTAATCAACCCGGCGCAGCAAAAAGCGGGATTGGTCTGCACAAACAAAGATATATCGGGGTAATGGCGAACCAGCGCGGCAATTTTGAGCAGGTTGTCGGCGGATTCTCCGCAATGTTGCACCTTCACGTCGAAGGCATCATATATCTCTTTGTAATCGATGTTAGTTCCCAGCGACGGTTCATCAAGCAATTCGTTAAATAACTTATAATAGCTTTTTTCCAATTGATTCACGAGAGCGATCAGGGTTTTGGTATAGATGACATCGAGGAATTCTCCTTCCAGAAACCAGCGCCGCATGTAAGGATTGGCGATAATTTTAGCGAATTCATTAAAGGGAGTGGTTATCACTTCGCCGCCGTATTCTTCTATACAATGAATCAGGTCCTGATTGAAGACGTCATTGTCACGGGCGTACAAATCGCCGAAGATCGCAACCTTAGGGCGTTTTTCGGGAAGTGTTTCAATCTTTTTAAAAAGGCTGATGACTTTTGCCACATCATCATCCTTGTTTCTTCCGCCCAGCAAGGTATTGTAGAGAATATTCAGTGACTGGGCGATGACTTTGTCCGTTATTCCTTTTTCTTTTTCATAAGGCCTTATCTTACAGCCGATTTTTCGCAGCATTCCGCCGAACATGTGCGCAAAGTAAGCTTCGATTGACGCCTGTATGGAAATATCTTCCATAGAGATATTTCCGACATAAACTTCCACCTTTTCTAAGCCATTGCCTGTTGATTCCATGATACCCTTGATCAGCTGAGGAAACATTCTGATGTTGCAGGCAACATGGCTTTCAAAGCACCAAACAGCAGTTTGCGCGGGATCAAGAACGTTTTCTTCAATATAATCCATGTAGCTTTGCGCGATGAGATTGACAGGAAGGCATTGTCCTGTATTTGTCCGCAGACCGCGTTGAATTACTTTTTCGGTCAGCGGCGCCAAGCGCGCGTCGATTCCCTCTTTAATAAATACGGCTTCCACTAATTTTGAGTTGAGCGGATCAAAGCAGGGGAAAAGCAATGTCTTATCTCTTATTTTGTTCACACTCTCCGAGTTAAGGGGCAGTACGCGGGAGGAAGCCAGGCGAAGCGTTTTATTTTTATCGTGATTGCGAAACGACCTTACGGCAGCCTCAATGCGGGTTTCATAACCGGCATTGGAATCATGTTCATCGAGTTCCAGGATCAGATAGGGTTTGCCGTATTTGTCCATGATGCGTTTAAAATATTCGATGGTGAATGAATCGGGACTGCATTTAAACGATGTTACGTAAACCGGATAAAGCCCCGGTGTGCGTGCCGCGAAAAGCGCCCCTTTTAAAATCTTAGCGGCATAGTTCCAGTGTAATCTTTTAAGCAGCGGATCAATCTCGGATAAATCATTGTTATCAGAGGGCAGCATATCCTGATAGAAAGCTTTGATATTGAGATTGCTCAAAATGTCCGGTATCCCCTTATTCATTGTATTTTGTAACAACGAATATGGCCTGCCGAGCAGTGCCACACTTATATCATCACTGCGGGGCATTTCGCGTTCGTAAATATTGATTAGATTTTTGAGACCGTCGTTATAAAACGAAAGCGCTGCTTCATAGGCGTTATAAATTTCCCAGTAGCTAGCCGTCAAAATCGGTTTTAGTAATGAGAACATTTCGATCCGTGATTGGAAGGAATGATGATCAATAACGGGCATAATTGCTTTCTTTTTCAAATGCAGGCTTTTGATGCCGGCCGCGAGAGTCGCCGCGAACTGTGTATAGTAGCAGTAATATCTGTAAGTTTCTTCTTTTGGCTTTGTTGCTTCCAGGTAGATGGGAAGAAAAATATAGTCGCATTTATCGGTAAGATTTTGCACATGGCTGAAAAATGCATTCATCGGGGCACAAAATTCAGCTCCGGAAATTTTTTTGCCTGCCTTAATCGCGTTTTTGAAATTATCATCTGTTATCGTTTCTACGTCGAGTGTGGCGAAAAAATGTTTCCATAAAGGCATTTCTTCGGCAAGATAAAGCGCGTTCGGAATGCCTATCTTTACGGTCTTCTTGAACGGAGACTGCTTTTTTGCTGTACGGAAAACTTTGTTTCTTTCTTTGATTAACTCATATTGTTTTTTTGCTGGTCCGACATAGTGCTTTGTGTCGTAATCACGGCCGCACAGAAATCCAAAAGCGACTGTTTCCCCCTGCACAGTCACTTTGTTGATCTTACAGTTGTTGAGGCACAGTTCGCAGACCTCATTTTCCACAGGAATTGATTCTTTATAAAGCGACAAACCACGAAATTCAGAATTCTTTACAGCGGTTTCCGCGAGTATCAAAGCACTGCCCAATGCGCCCGTAAGGTGGCAGAACTGAGAAACGAAGATTGGTTTTTTCAAGCGGTGTTCGAAAGCGGCAATCAAAGCCCTGTTGCGGGCTGTTGCTCCTTGAAAACAAATCCTATCGCCGATGTTGGCTTCCACGGCAACCTTGGCCAGATAGTTTTCGCAAACGGAATGCAGAACGCTGGCGAGCACTTCGTCAACGGAATAGCCTTCCGTAAGATAATTGTTGATATCGCGTTCCATAAAAACGGTGCAGCGGTCGCTGGAAATGGGGGCAGGGGTATTGATAGCCCGGCCGGCATATTCAGTCAGCGATACGTCCAGCTTTATTGCTTGCTCTTCGATAAAACTGCCTGTTCCCGCGGCGCAGACATTATTCATGACAGAGGAGGTGACCATGCCGTTTCTCATGTTGGTGAATTTAGAATCCTGTCCGCCGATTTCGATGATGGTGTCAACAAGATTATCTAGTTCATAGGCGGCGCGGGCATGAGCGGTGATCTCATCAATGACTAAGTCCGCTTTGATAATGCGGCCGATAAATTTGCGTCCCGATCCGGTAGTACCGACGCCGAGAAAAATAAAATTGCAATTGTGTTTTCGGTTGATATTTTCGATTGCCTCAAATAGAGCCTGCATCGCTTTCACCGGCTGGCCGGAAGTAATAGTGTAAACACCGATGAGTACGTCGTTATTCTCGTTGATTAAAACTGCCTTGGTGCTGGTGGAACCGATATCGATACCCAGATATACTTCCTGTTCCTTTTTTAACGGCGCATAAATATCTACCTCAATATCCGCGTGATTATTCATCGGTTTGTAGAGGTAACTTTCAGCGCTGACAAACTCAGGATATTTGGACATGGATAACCGTAGAGGCGGATAACCATAGTTTTTTTCTTTTTGCTCTTTTTTAAAAAGATCATCCCATCCGCTTATTGCCAATTGTTTAGGAGTTGATTCTTCCAAATAAAGAAGCGCGGCGCCGATTGCTCCGTAGAGATGGCTATGTTCATCGATAATAGGTTCTGTCTGGAGAAGATTGCGGAAATGTTTAACTACGGCCTGATTCATAGAAACACCGCCGGCAAGTATCAATGGAGTTTTGATGTTTTGATCGGGCATTAATGTGTCAAAGACATTTTTGGCCAGCCCTTCGCAGAGACCGTCGCTGATCTGGCCTATGGAATAACCTTCCTGCTGGGCATGGATCAGGTCGGTTTTGGCAAATACAGCACAGCGCGTGGCGATTTTGGGTGAAGTTTCACGGTTGCAGAAGGCAATGGAGCTCAGTGTATCGATGCTCTTGAGGTTGAGCCTTTTGGCCTGCTGATCGAGAAAGCTACCGGTCCCGGCCGCGCAGGAAGAGTTGGAGCGGTAGCTTTCATAATCGCCCTGATCGGTGAAGGTAATAAGGCCAAAATTCTCACCGCCGACGAACAGGATACTGCCCACTTCCCGGTGATACTTTTTTACAGCGGCAATAATAGCAATCTGCGTGTCGTAACGGGAAACATTGCTTAAAATTTCCGGACCGGAAAGAGTCATGGCAATGCCGCCCACCTGGTGAATGTCAACATTGTTGAGCATAGAGAGCAGAGTTTCGCTGATTGCCCCTTGGTGAAACTGATAAGAGGACTGAATCACCGTTCCATTCTCATCAATAATGACCACCGAAAGAGCGACCGAACCAATATCTATTCCCACAATGTGCAGCATAAATTTGATACCTCTGATTTTTAGATCAAAATCATGCCGTTTTTCTCACCATTCGTCAACTGTGAACTTTTGGCATTATCGCGAAAAATAATTTTTTTATTGTTTAATGCCTGTTTATTGATAAAAAAAATATTGTCAGTCTTGTTCTTTTAGGCACAATGAAGAATCAGGGAATTGCCGGCGGCCTGGCTTTATCCTTAATTTCCAAAGGAAGCGGCTCTTCCTTCAGTTGTGTAGAGCATCTTTATGATCACGTATTTTGTCTGGTTTGATAACCGCAGAAGATGGCAGTAATGACGTGCCTGTCTCATTTAAAAAACAGGTGATCCAAATTTATTACCACTTGATCTTTTGTAAAATTTTCATCACGGGAGATATTTTTTGCGCAGGACGGCCGATCATGGTCTTGCAAAATGATTACAATTTGCGTTTGTTTAACGGTGATGTGGGCATTATTTTAAAGGATGCCGATAAAAATAATGAATTGCGTGCTATTTTCCGTGATGAACAAGGGAAAATGCGTAAATTTTTACCGGTAAGTCTGCCGCGATATGAAACTGTGTGGGCAATGACCGTTCACAAAAGCCAGGGATCGGAATTCGAAAGGGTTTTACTGGCTTTATCCAATCACGACATAAATGTTATTACCAGAGAGCTTATTTATACAGGAATCACCCGTGTGCGAAAAGAAATGGATATATGGGCGAGTGAAGATTTATTGGCCGGGGCGATTTTAAGAGGTATTTCCCGTCAATCCGGTCTGGCCGACGCTCTGCGAAATCCAAAATATAAACATATTTGATAATATGGATTTATTACAACAACTTACAAGCCTGTGAGCATTTCATTTTTCCCTTTAAATAGTCCGTCTATAAACCTTGACAATTATAATGCAATCCATTAGCGTACCGCTTTAAATTTAAGTGCCTGGCTGAAAAGAGCTTAAAGGGGGATAATATAATAATGATCGGTGTGCTTATTACTGCGCATGGAAACCTGGGCAATGAGTTGATTAAGGCAGCGGAGTTAATTAAAGGGCCGCTGAATGATATATTGCATGTTAGTGTCGATCAGACAAAAGACGTTGAAGATATAAAAAAAGAAATCGGCAATGCCATAAAGAAACTGGACAAGGGCAGGGGCGTTTTGATTCTTACAGACCTTTTTGGCGGGACGCCTTCAAACATTTCGCTTTCTTTTATGAAAGAAGGGAAAGTTGAAGTTCTTACCGGAGTTAATTTACCAATGTTACTCAAATTGTCGGAATTAAAAGAAGATATGTCTTTAAGGGAATTTGCCTGCTTTATTAAAGAATACGGGCAAAAAAATATTTCCCTGGCTAGTGAAATTTTAAGCAAAAAAGCTCTCGGGTAATCAATTGGCTCAAGATCTGAATATAGCTTTGGTTCGAGTTGACAACAGGCTTGTCCACGGTCAAATATTAGAGGCATGGGTGCCGTATATCAAGGCGAAATGCATTATCGTTGTAGATAACAATATATCCGGGGATGTCTTTAGTGAAACCGTGATCAGGATGGCCGTGCCCAGTGAAATCGAATTAATTATCAGCTCTGTCGATGATTTTGCCCACAATTATATTTTCACTCATGATGGCGGTAAAAAAACAATTGTGTTGTTCAGCAATATAGCCGACGTTTGCCGAGCTTTTAATTTAGGCTTTTATTTTGATAAATTGAATATCGGCAATATTCATAATGAAGAATACAAAATTTGCTGCTCCTCTTCCGTTTTTTTATGTGATAAGGAAATTCAGGATATTCTAACGCTATTGGAAAAAGCCGGAGTTGTTATTGAATTAAAACGAGTACCGCGGGAAAGGGCTGTTAATATTAGAGAAGCACTTAAAGATTACTGCAATATAAAGCCATAAAATATTGATATCTAATCCCGCGACTTGGAATCCCCCGGTTCCGGTTGGGGAGGAAAACACCGTGACCCGCGGGAGGTCGCGTTGTTTTAGGGAGCCTCCGGCTCCCGGCGGAGGGGGCTTCACTTGTTTACAAAAATTATCTTAATATCTTTTTGCGGCGGCCTGATATGTCTTGATCGTGTTTTCATTCAGGCGATGATTTCCCGGCCGATTGTAATTGCACCTTTAATCGGCCTTCTTCTCAACAATCTTTACGCGGGATTGATAATCGGAGCGTTTGTTGAACTCATTTGGATTGATCGCATACCCGTGGGAACATATATCCCGCCCAACGATTCAATTGTCGCTGTAGTGGCGACTTCCACAGCGGTAATAGCTGGTCAAAAATTAGGAGGCGAGTTCACTCAATTAATCGCTCTTTCTATACTTATGGCCATCCCTTGCGGCATTTTAGCCAAGAAGGTGGATATTCTGATTGTCAAATCCAACGATATCCTTTCCGACCAAGCGCTGGAAGACGCGAAAAAAAGCAACATTCGCGCGATAGAAAAAAAAGTTTACTTAGGATTAATCAAAGTATTTTTATTTGATGTGTTTTATCTTCTGGTTGTTCAGACGATCTTCATAACCATGGTAATCTGGGTGTATCCGAAATTACCCGTAACGATTATGTCAACCCTTTCCTTCATGTATTATTTTTTGCCCCTGCTGGGCATTGCCGTGGCCATGAACACTATCAAACTGCGGGGAGCCATCCCTGTTTTTTGTGCGATATTCTTAATCGTGGCCGTATTTTTGGAATTGTTCCATGTCCTGTGAAAAAGGTGCTCCCCAGGTAACACTTGATCTGATGAGAGAAGCAGACCTGCCGGAAATATTGGCAATTGAAAATGAATCGTTTCCATTGCCATGGACGGCGGCAATGTTCATAAAAGAACTAAATAACGCCAATGCCCAATGTCTGACAGCGCGGGTGAATTTTGGCCCGAAAAGTGTCCTGGGTGCGTATATTATTTTTTGGATAGTCGCCGATGAAGCTCATTTGCATAATCTCGCGGTAAAAAAAGAATTCAGGAGGCAGAGCCTAGCTTTCAATCTTTTAAAAGCAATGCAGGAAATAGCAAGGCAAGTTGGAATTAGAGCCCAAACTTTAGAGGTCAGGCAATCCAATGCAGCAGCAATAAAACTTTACGAGAAATGCGGTTTTGTAGTAAAAGGAATAAGACCACTTTATTACCCGGAAACACATGAAGATGCCTTGATTATGTGGGCGGACATAAAACCACGGGTATGAACACCAAAACAAGCTTTGGATGTTATACCCCTGCTTACGAGGGATAATTCGGCTAACAAACTTCTATTCGCTTCGCTTTGGAAGTTTGAGTCTCATTACCCGCCGCTTTGCGGGATCAATTCAACTAAGAGATATTACTGCGCTTCACTTGTAATATCTGAGTTTCATTGATTCGACCTGCAAGCTTCAGCAGCAGTGACCTTTAGGTTATGCACTCTGTTTCTGAAACTTGGGTCTCATTACAACTTGCCAATTTCCCTACACTTCGTTATAGAAATTGGAGTTTCACAAATAAAAATAGTAAACCCCGTTAGAGACAACGGGTGCTTCATGAAAAAAATGGCGGCTTGCGATCGCCATCTAACAACATGGATTCAAAATGCCGACCGGAGTCGGTGTCATTCTCTAACGGGGTAAAGTGAACAATGGTCAGAGATATTTTCATCGGGGAAATTTCCAATAACGAAGAGATTCAGGAAAACTGCTTTTTGATGAAAGTAATCCTGCCTGTCTCGTTTTGCGATCCGCAACCGGGTCAGTTTGTGATGATCAGAATTTCCGGTTTATATGAACCGCTATTGGCGCGGCCGATAAGCATATATTCTTTTTCTCGCGGAGGCGATTCCTGCGCGATGGAACTTCTCTACTCTGTAGTGGGCAAGGGAACGCAAATTCTGGCGGGATTGATCAGCGGGTCACAAGTCGAAATCCATGGACCGTTGGGTTGCGGCTTTGAAATTGATAAGGCTAGGCAAAACATCGTTATTATCGCCGGAGGAATGGGTATAGCTCCGCTGTCACTGCTGACCGAGCATTTATGCGGGGACAAGTGTTTTTCGCCATCGGCGATGACTTTTTACCTGGGCGCTAAAACCGCCAAGGCGGTTATAGGCTTGGATAAACTTCAAAAGCTTTGTTACAATATTAACGTTTGCACCGACGATGGAACTCTGGGAAAAAAAGGATTGGTGACACAGGCATTTCAAAAAGACATAAAGAAATATTCGCCGGTAAACACTACTGTTTACGCCTGTGGGCCGAAGGAAATGCTCAAATCACTGGCAAAAATATTAAGCAGAAGTAACTTCAGCTCTCAGGTGTCACTGGAAGAACGGATGGCCTGCGGCATTGGCGCATGCCTGGGTTGTGCGGTAGCCATTAGGAATGATAAAGGTGCACTGGCCTATAAGCGGGTTTGTACCGACGGCCCGGTGTTCAATCTGCATGAAGTTATCTGGGAATAATATTGGATACAATGAAAACTAAAACGTCTGTAAATATGGCTGTGAACTTGGGCAGGCTCAAGCTCAAAAATCCGGTAATTACGGCATCGGGCACCTTTGGTTACGGCCAAGAATACGCCGATTATGTTGATTTAAACAAACTCGGCGCTATTGTTGTCAAAGGCTTATCACTGAAACCTCGGCTCGGCAATCCGCCGCCGCGAATTATGGAAACTGCCGGCGGCATGCTCAATGCGATCGGTCTGCAAAATATCGGCGTGGATACTTTTATTGACGAGAAGCTTCCCTTCTTGCAAAAATTTGATGTGAAAGTCATCGCCAATATCTACGGTGAGACTTACGATGAATATATAAAGGTAGCAAAAAAATTAAGCATGGCCAAAGGCGTACATGCTTTGGAAATAAATGTATCCTGCCCTAACGTAAAAAAGGGGGGGGTAAGTTTTGGTTCCGACCCGAAAACTGCCGCCCATGTTACGCGCAAAGTCAAAGATGAAATAGGCCTGCCGGTAATTGTGAAGCTTACTCCCAATGTTACGGATATAGCGGCAATCGCCCAAGCAGTCGAAAAAGCAGGCGCGGATGCCATATCGCTGATCAATACATTGGCCGGTATGTCCATTGATTTAAAAACAAGAATGCCGCATTTAAAAAACATTACCGGAGGATTATCCGGTCCGGCTATAAAGCCGGTAGCGCTTCGAATGGTCTGGCAAGTAGTCAAAAGAGTTTCCGTGCCCGTGATCGGAATCGGCGGAATAATGACAGCTGAAGATGCGCTGGAATTTTTAATTCTGGGAGCTAAAGCCGTACAGATCGGCACCGCCAACTTCATTAATCCTCGCGCGACTATAGATATTTTGGAGGGGATACAAGACTATTTGGAAAGCAATAAAATAAACGACGTTAACGAAGTTATTGGCACATTTAAAGAAGAAGGAGGTTTCTTATGCTGAGTAAGATATTTACTGCAATACTTTGTTTATTGGTTTACTCCACCAATCTTTATGCGATTCAGTCCACAATAACGGAAACGGAAGGTTATTCATGCGCTGGGGAGGATAAATCCCGCAAGCAAACGGAGCAGGATGCTCTTACCGAAGCCAAACGCCTTGCCGTCGAGAATGCTCTATCCTATATTAAGAGCGAAACAAAGGTGGAAAACTTTCAAGTTGAAAAAGATGTGGTACAAGCCTATTCCAACGCTACGGTGAAGGTAATGGAGGTTAAAGAGCGCAGTTGGTATAAAGATGAGCGCTCTGGAGATTGCTATAAAATAAAATTTAAAGCGGAAATTATTCCCGATGAAAAAGCAATGACTGCATTGGCTTCAAAAAAAGAATTTGCCGATGATCCAACTTTGCCTTTAACAGTTAAGATATGGACTGAAAAAAATGAATATAAAGGCAAAGAAAAGATTAAAATATTCTTAAAAGGCAATAAACCATTTTTCGCGCGGGTGCTATATACGAATGTCCAAGGAGAATCGCTGCAACTTTTGCCCAATCCATACCGGATGGACAATTATTTTAGTGGTGGAGTTATCTATGAAATACCTTCCGGCAAAGACCGTTTTGATTTGGAAGTAACTCCCCCCTTCGGTGAAGAAAGCATCATTGTTTATGCCAGCTCGACGGAATTAGGTAAAATTAACGTGAAGCCTGCCGGTGCTGTTTATAAAATAAAGACCAGAGCTGATGATGTCGGTGTGCGCACGCGTGGTGTCCAACTAAAAGAAAAGACGGACGGCGATAATCCAGCTGAAGCGTTTTATGAAGGAAAGGTAACAGTAAAAACTACGCCATAATATCAGGGCTGAAGCAATGAGAATAAAGACCGAAGAAATTATCAACGGCATTTATTTAATTGGCGGCCCCAATATCACACTGCCCGATGACGCGGCAGTATACCTGGTCGATTTTGCCGGAGTGCTTGTTTTGATCGATGCGGGGGCGGGTAGAAGCTTTAATCAGCTTGTCAGCAACATTGAATTATTAGGTCTAAATCCATCCAACATTTTCCACTTAATTTTAACGCATAACCACATAGACCATATTGGTTCGGCGCCTTTATTTAAAAAGCAATATGGGACTAAAATATTAATCCATGAATTAGACGCGAACGCTATGGAAACCGGTGATTCCATCAAAACTGCGGCCAACTGGTATGACACGACATTTCCGCCGACACAAATAGATCAGAAACTAAAAGGCGCTCAAGGAATCTTGAAATTCGGCAAGGAAGAACTCTATTGGCTACATACACCCGGCCACACACCCGGTTCTATCTCTCTTTATTTGGATCGCGGGGGGAAACGAATTCTTTTCGGGCAGGATATCCACGGCCCTTTTCATAAATCATTTGGTTCCGATATCAAGGCGTGGAAAAAATCAATGCATGCTTTGCTTGATCTTCATGCCGATATCCTCTGCGAAGGCCATTTCGGCATATATCAGCCGAAAGATCGCGTCCGCGAATATATCGAACGGTATCTCGAAGAATACGAATAGCTTAAGGCTTGTATAATTTGTTTTGAGCGGATTAATCTTAACGGCGTCATTCCGGTCATGGATGACCTTCAGGTTACGAAAGCCGGAATCCAGTAATAGTGAAACGTTAAAATTAACTTACTTGAAATCACCGGTCATAATATTTAAGTATCTATAGCTAATTTTCCAAACTACTGCCGCAAACTATCTTTTACATTTATGGCAATTTTTCTTACTTTTTGCATGACATCAGTTTCGTCAATAGTTAACAGTTTACGGTTCTCCATAACAACTTTGCCGTTAATCAATACCGTATCAACATCAGCACCGCTTGCCGCGTAAACAAGGTGCGAATATTCGCTGTAAAGCGGCGTCAAATGGGGTTCGTTCAAGCCAATGATGATAATATCCGCTTTTTTGCCCACTTCCAGAGAGCCGGTGGTCTTTTCCATGCCGAGAACTTTGGCGCCTTCAATTGTAGCCATGCGCACAACTGTCTGTGCATCCATCACCGTTGGGTCAAGCCGGGCGACTTTATGGAGCTTGGCGGCGGTGGACATTTCTTTGATCATATCCAGGTTATTGTTGCTGGCGCAGCCGTCAGTTCCTAACCCGACGGTAATCCCTGCCTTGAGCATATCGAATACCGGAGCGACACCGCTCGCAAGTTTCATGTTGCTGGCCGGATTATGGGAAACTCTACATTTATGATCGGCAAAAAGTTTCATATCTTCATCAGAGATATAAACACAGTGAAAAGCAATCAAACGTTCGTTGAGATAACCGATATCCTTTAAAAAAGAAACAGCGCTTTTGCCATACTTTTGCTTGAGCTGTTCTTGTTCTGATTTGTTTTCCAAAAGATGAATACCTAGAGGCAGACGATGATCGTCGGCAATCTTTTTTGCTTCGGTCAGCAGGGGAGGGGAGCAGGTATAGAGCGCGTGTGGTTCGACAATGATGTTGATGAGCGGATCGTTTTGCCATTTTTCCACGAGCATTCGGGTGTAAGAGAGACCTTCTTCAGTAGTTTTAAAGTTGGGTGAGGGAAAATCAAAAAGGACTTCACCGACAAGACATCGCATCCCTGCCTCTTTTGCTGCGTGTGCGGTTTCGTCTTCGAAGATATACATATCGCAAAAGGTGGTGGTGCCGGATTTGATCATTTCGGCGGCGGCAAGAAGTGTTCCCCAATAAGCCAGTTCCTTATTTACGTTTTTAGCTTCAGCGGGAAAGATATAATTATTGAGCCAATCCATAAGCTCTAGATCGTCGGCGATGCCGCGAAAGCAAGTCATGGCCGCGTGTGTGTGGCAATTGACGAAGCCGGGCATAATCAGAGAGTCTTTGGCACTGATCGTTTTTTTGGAGTGGTATTGTCTGGCAATTTGTTCAGCCTGTCCAATGGCGACTATCTCGCTTTTGTTGACGGCAATCGCCGCATTTTCTAAATGTGTGTTTTGATAATCGAGCAGAAGCGCCTTTCCGCCGGTGATGAGGATATCAATTTCTTGCATGGGTTATTTCCTTGCTTTTGTGTTGGTGAGGTCATACTTATCATAAAATTTATCCAACCTTCAAGAAACAAAAAATTACCCATCAAATCCTTGACACTATAAATTAAAAATAATATAAGCCGCAGTGTTTCTTTCCGTTTGTTAATCCAGAGCCTGGGTGGCGGAACTGGTAGACGCAAGGGACTTAAAATCCCTCGGTCCTTGAGGCTGTGCGGGTTCAATTCCCGCCCCAGGCACCATTTTTATCTGTGAATTCAACAACTTAACATCTTTTCTCTGCAACTCTTTTGGTTGCAAAACGGTTGCAAAAAATTTCCGCGGTAATTTGCACGTTCTGCCAAATTAAATTCCAATTGGTTGTGGACTTCACCTACGAGCCTTCACTATGGAAGTCTGATGAGGCTTAATAATTACAGATTGAAAGTTTGTATAATGTCCAGGTGTATTGAATGTAATTGAAGCTTCAGTCCCTGTAAAAACGCATCTTGCCGACCCAGAGGGAGCCCTTGATATCCGGCAGATTTAAAGAACTCTCCACTTGCACTGCGACCTGTTCAATCCTGTTAGGCCTGAAGACCTGATCCCCGGGTTTTACCCCGAGTTTCGCTGCCCGTCCCTTTATCCACCCCCTGGCGATCGTCAGATTAGAAAAAGAAATCCTGAATCTCTTCCACTCAACACCCGCACGGAACGAGGTGAGCCAGGAATCCGTTTTATTGGGGTCATCTGGCAGAGAGGTTACGATATTTACCCGACCCGTTACAGGCCGCGTTGCTTTCGCATAAAATTCAATGCCGCTGTATAGAGAAAGATCTCTTCTTTTATGGTTTACTGCGTTGCAGAACGTCCAACTCTTAATATCGGTAAAATCATAATCTATTTTTAAGGCACTATGGGTATCTTCCGGACCCTGGCTTGGATCCAATACGAATTTACAGGCACGGCCTAATTCAGATCCTCCGCCTCTTTCGCCATAAATTTCCGCTTCTCTGAAACCCAGTTGCCATGAAGGATCGATCGTATCTTCATTGAACCTTTCATTCAGGGGACCCGAATCTCTCATTTCAAGCGGTTTGATCAAAGGGGTTCTCATAGATATCGAGGCCATAGCCTGACCCGTCCTCACGTTCACGAGTCTGAGGTTGATGTCCCAGGTACTACCCAAATCGGCCAGTGTGCCCGTTAGAATCAAATCTGCCGTTATAAGATTACCAATCATTTTGCTGGACGTTTGTTTTGCAAGACCACTCAGGCTCAGTTCCAGTTCATTGATGATAGTCTTCAGTTTCGACCTTTCTACAATCGTAAAATGTCCCGAATCAATAAGGGCAGAGGTCAGTTCCTCAAGAGTAACTCTGCCGACCGCTTGTTCATTGCCTCTGATGACTTCAAAATCAACAATGGCCAACACCTTCTTGGGAATCCTTATCTTTACGGATGTTCCTACCGGATAGGGAGCCGGTTTTTCAAAAACGACACTGATGTTTTTTCCCATGACTTCTTTTATAGTAGCCGCCGTCCCGTTTACCTCGGTTGTTATTCCTTCAAGAAAAAGACTTTTTTGAACAACTTGCTGGGCAATGTCACTTATAGAAGGTTCGGGAACCTTCTTAAATTCGGGCAACTTCAGTTCCAATATTGTGTGGTTTCCCGAGACGCTTTGAACTACGCCGTCGATATAAAGGAGGGAAGCCTGTTCAGGCTTTTCCGTTGTGGTCATCGTCGCACACGATGAAAGCACAAAAAGGATTGTTACGATAAGCATAAAAAGGATTCTTGTTTTCTTCATACGTTCTCCTTACCGTGAATATCAAGCAGGTCTTAGAAACAACAAAATCCTGTCCATTTCAAGAGATATTTCGTAATCCGCCCATGCCAATCCCACAAAGGGAAGGGTCTGATGATTCATAAAGCGTAATCATTGGAATTAAATACTTTAAATAAATTATCACTATTAATAAAAGAAATCTATCAAAAAACGAAATGCCTAGTCGGCAAGAGTTTCAGGAAGGAGCCCACACGTCACCGCACCCGCCTGCTCCATACAAAAATATTACCTCCGTTGTAAATAAAAAAACCAGTGTGATCATCCCTTGTCATGATCGCTGAGAAATCAACATCATTTATTTCTGGTTGAAATCAAGCATTTTCTTCAAGGTTAACGTTTTACTGACTACAGGAAGTATGCTTTCGATCATCCTTTCGCCTTTTGCATTGATAAATATTGACGACTGAAATAAACACCTGTTCAGATTTGATTTTTGCTGTAGTTGATGCAGAAGAGTTGCAGAGCTTAAAGTGTGTCGTCAATTATATAATAAAATCAATTAGCTAGCTGGGGTGGCGGGTTCAATTTCCGCCCCAAGCACCACGTAAATGTGCATTTTTCATACTCCTAAGTAAGATTCCAAAAAATGTGTCGCTATATTTTAATTGTGTATATATTGCCCGGAAGAGAATACTTTTAAAAATATGCCATGAACATGAACAGGAATTAGAAAATAGGAAGCCGCCCATAATTATCCTGTTGTGAGAAAAAAGTTGACAGACATATGAAACTGTACTATGCGCAGGCAGTTGGAATGGGGGGGTATTGTCAAGAGTATTCAGTCAACTACAAAAAAGGAGGGAAGAGTATTATGCGCGTAAAGTATATGTTCATTATTTGTATTTTATCGTTTTTGATTGGCTGTAGTAGTAGTGGTGGTGGTGGAACTGATACGGGTACAGGTAGCTTAAGTCAGGAGGAAGCGGAGGCGATTGCTATGCAACTTGTGGGAGGTGCAGTAGGCGGCGCGTTCCCGTCGTCGTCTGCAAAGCAGCCTTCGGCAGCGCCAGGAGCGCCAAGTGCACCGGCAGTCCCATGTGAAAATTTGCCGATAAATATTAGTACTGATATAAATGTTAGTTGCGCTTACGGAGGGTACATACACGCGCTGGGCAGTGCGACTGGCTACGTCAACTCCTGTGGCTCCGCATTTATATCTATAGGGGTTACAGAGACAATAAATGATTGTATCCTTGTTGATGGAGGGCTGACCTTTAACGGAGACCCGTACATCTCCGCGGTCGCGACCTTTACCTTTCTCAATGGTGTGCCCGCCACTCAACAGAACATTTCAATTGGTGGTGGCGTCAAATGGGGGACCACTCCGGCAGATAGCTGCCAGATAGATTTAAGCACTATTTTTAATTTTAATAGTGGCTATAGCGAAACAACAGGAACAATATGTGGTCGCTCAATTGATATCGTTATCAATTTTTGAAAGTGAAGTGTTAACAATTTTTTTTAACCGTTCCTGCCCACTGATGGTGGGCAGGAACTTCGACTGATAAGAGTCGTTAATCCCTTCTGCCCTGCTACACGAGGAGCAAAACCCGGCAACAGAAGAATTGTCAAACCTATAGAACGCAGTACAATTAAAACATATCATCGTTTTGGTTCTAAAAGATACGAGCTTATCCTCTTATTTAAACCATATTATTTGGATAAGACACCTTCACAGGCTGCAAACACTCCCTTTTTAATCACCCTTTGGGTAACATTTATTATGATTCAATTTGGTGTCCCCCTATTTCCTTGACATACAAGACCGTTTTTCTTATACTCCCTCCGCAAAAAAGGAAGTTCTTATCAAACAAAAAGGCTTGCAGGATAGAGTTCGGTATCTGTCGGTCGGTTTTATAAAAAGGAATAAAAAAATGGCTGCGGGTGTGGTGAATACGGCATCGTTATCAGGCGACCAGAGATTGTGCCCCGTCTGTCTGAAAGACAATAAGGATCGTAAAAAATTAAGATACTCGCGTGACAGATGGGTACTGAAAAAGTGTAGAGCATGCGATTTTGTTTATCTGGAAAATCCTCCTCAATATGAAGAATTGTCCGAAACATATGCCTGGGAAAAGACATCCCGGATCGTTAAAGAATCCAAGGAAAAAAGTAAGTCTTGGTTAAGAATTGGCATCACTAATTTAGAAAAATGGAAAGACAGGCATATTAAGCGCGATAAATTATTCAAACTCGTGCCTCGATATTTTAAAGCCGGCAAAATAATTGATATCGGGTGCGGAGGTGGGGCTGTTATTGGCCGGCTGGATAAAAAATTCATACCTTTTGGTGTTGAGATTTCCAAACAGTTGGCTCATGATGCTCATATGATCGCCGAGGCAAGAGGCGGAAAGGTAATTCATAATAATTCAATAGATAGTTTGGCATCGTTCTCTCATGGTTATTTTGAGGGGGCGATTATGTCCGCCTTTTTGGAGCATGAATTGCATCCTGCCGAAGCTTTGGCCGGTACCTTTGCCGTTTTAAAAAATGGATGTTCTTTAATAATAAAAGTGCCCAATTATGCCTGCCTTAACCGCACTGTCATGGGAAAGAATTGGTGTGGATTTCGCTTTCCCGATCATTTGAATTATTATACCCCGTCTTCTCTACAAAAGTCGGTGATGCATGCCGGCTTTGAAATAATTAAGTTTAATATCTTCGATAAATTCCCGACCAGCGACAATATGTGGATGGTCGCCCGCAAACCGGCTTAGTTTTCCGACACGGGGCGATTCCCGGGCCATAACATTTAAATTATATAATTAGGGACAGATGCCCCTAATATGCTCCCAACCTCGACGAAAATGCAGGATTTCAATCCGTAATAAACACAATTCACGCACGACTACAAACATCGACACCACACCTCACATTTTGTGGTCAATATTTACTTGACATACAAGACCGAAATTCTTATAGTTCAACCATCAACAAGCAATGTCTTATTAAGCAAACGAATAGAGTGGATACGGGGGGAACCAAGCGGCCGCCGAGCGTATCTGCCGTATCCTTAAGGCGGGAATGCTGCTGAAAAAATAGCTGCAGTGCATTATAGCATACAAGATCGCTTTGCATTTTTTTGGTTCCAGTTCAGTTGCCTGTGAGGCGCGTAGGTATCACTGCTTCGGGCCTGTTCATAATCATTCATAATTTTTTCATTGCGCATTTATAAATATCTGTTATTGTATATTCATGGCATTCGGACAATTGAAATTAATACCGCGATCAGGGCGAGCAATGACATGGGTTATTTACCACCGTATACGGGACTTTTTGAATTCGGTAGCGAGCGCATTCTCGTAGCTTGCTGCGGGGTAAGCGAGCGAATACTGAATGATATTATTCCTTAAGAATCGAAGCTCTCCGCGGCTTGCCGCGGAGAGCTTCGATTGAATTATTGAGAAAGCGTATTTTATAATGCCTTGAATTTTTAAGGCGCCCAATAAGACAAATTTATCCGATTCCCGGACCATTGGGGCGGAAAACCGCTGTGAGAAAATGATTTCAAGGTAGATGCGAACAGAACAGGAAAGAAGGCAACTCTTTTTTTGCGTTCCACGTTCCATATTGAATTTTCTTTAGCATAAAAATAATAAACAAGGAGGTACATTATGTTACGACGCATTATATTCATATTAAGTTTTTTAATAATCGCGCTTAGCGCGCCTGTTGGCTTCATGGTAACAGGCGCATCAGCACAAGACCAGCCGCCTCCAGAGGAATTTATTCCTGAAGGCGATCCGACACCCCCGCCGGCGCTAACAGTCCAGAACCCCGAACTCGTTGTTGTGCCAAGCGGCGAGGCGCAGGTCTATATGGTGCCGAACATGTCCGGCGTATATTTCTACAACGGTTTCTGGTACAGGCATCACCACGGTGTATGGTTCAGGGCCGGTGTCTATAATGAACCATGGGTTTTTGTGGAGCCGCCCATGGTACCTTCATTCGTAGTCAGTATTCCACCCGCTTATCCCTTTTATCTGCCAAGAGGTTATCACAGGATACATTATGGCGAATTTCATTCACACTGGCGCAACTGGGATCGCGAAAAGCATTGGCACAACCAACACTGGTACAAGAATGAGAGACGGGCGGAAGTGAGACACGCACGCGAACGGCAGGCGCATGCCCGGATGGAGAAAGACCGCCATCAGAGGCAGGAGAGGATTAAGCATGATAAAGTAGGATATAAACAGCGCCTTGCTGATCATGAAAAGCATAACAAGCCCGCACATTCTGACAAGACCGGCAAGATCGACAAGACTGACAAAACCGGCAAGATCGACAAGACAGGTAAGACCGACAAGACTGGAAAGATCGACAAGACTGACAAGACTGGTAAGACCGACAAGACTGGAAAGATAGACAAGACTGACAAGACCGGAAAGATCGACAAGACTGACAAGACAGGTAAGACCGACAAGACTGGAAAGATAGACAAGACTGACAAGACTGGAAAGATAGACAAGACCGACAAGACTGGAAAGATCGACAAGACCGACAAGACCGACAAGACTGGAAAGATAGACAAGACTGACAAGACCGGCAAGACCGACAAGACTGGAAAGATAGACAAGACTGACAAGACCGGCAAGACCGACAAGACTGGAAAGATAGACAAGACAGGTAAGACCGGTTCTACGGGTAGCACGACCAAAACAGGCGGCGCTACCACCAAGACGGGCGGAACCACTAAGATAAGCAATCAACCTCAGCAGCAGCCAAAGCCGCAGGTACAAACGAAACCTCAGCAGCAGCCAAAGCCGCAGGTACAAACGAAACCTCAGCAACAGCCAAAGCCGCAGGTACAAACGAAACCTCAGCAGCAGCCAAAGCCGCAGGTACAAACGAGACCTCAGCAACAGCCAAAGCCGCAGGTACAAACGAGACCTCAGCAGCAGCCAAAGCCGCAGGTACAAACGAGACCTCAACAGCAGCCTAAACCTCAGGCCAAACCAAAACAGAAGCCTCGCGACGACAAGCAGAACGTAAAATAGCTGAAGTATTCAGTAAAATAGTTTTCTGAAAGGGCGCCAGAACGGCGCCCTTTTCTTTTCGGTAAAAAAAGGGGGGTTCAAGCTCCCAATGGTCCGCTGAGGCCAAGTATTTAGATTAAACTACTAATTGCTGATAAACTGTTCGAGACCGCAACAGGCAGCTGGTTCACGCAGTTTCCCCAAGCTTCCTCGCCTGCCTTTTTACGCGCCCAATATTTTATCCGCCGCTTTCATGGCTGAGGAAAAGCTGATGTCGCCGGAGCAGCCGTCACCATTGACTGTATCGCCAATAAAAAAAAGTCCCTTAATTGCAGGGCATTTGACGCTAGGTCTGTGAGGCTTGGACTGGGCTGGCGTAAGAACATTGCCGTTCATTACGGGCGCAACGATCTTTCTTTCTTCAATTACCATAGGCATAAAATCCGGGAAAATGGTGGAGATGGTGTATTTGAGTCTTTTTTCTGTCTCTCCGACTATTTTCTTATTGCCGTCAAAGTGCCACGGAAGCATTATGCCCCAGGTCGAGATATATTTGCCGTGAGGCGTGAACGAATCATCGGCATTGGACTGGAAACGCGCCCATATAGGTATATCAACACCGAGTATGCCGGAGCGGATATTTGTAACCGGCCTGTCTGTTATAAAGTCGATTGTGAGGCTGGAGCTGTTCTCGATTTTTTTTGCGTAATCGAGCGTGGCCTTGGGCAGGAGAAGGTTATCAATCAGGTCAAGTACGAGTGGCAGCCTTGCGGCAAAGATTATGTTTTTGGCGGAGTATTTTGCCCTGTCTGTTTTAACGCCTGCCGCCCTGCCGTTTTCAATAATTATCTTTTCAGCCTTTTCATTGAGATGTATTTCGCCGTTTCTATCGATGTGTTTCTTCAGCTTGAAGAATATCTGCGCGGAGCCGCCTCTGGGCTCGCCAACGCCGACCTTGGCCTTTAAAACCCTTTGCAGGAATTCAATGACTTCGCCCGCGCTGACTTTATCCGGCGACGGGCACATGATTGTCATGCCGAGGAATGGCAGGAACGCCTCGATCTCGGGATTCTGAAGCGATGTTTTATAAAAATCGAGCAGGGTTTTGTCATACCACTTTAAAGGATCGGCCTTCTTAATTTTTATCAGCAGAACGAGGAGCACAAGCCTTGCCCTGAATGAAAGCATGGGCGTTTTCAAAAAACCTGCAGGGCCTTCGGGTCTTTCCCAGAGCTTGCCTTTGAATATCAGCTTAGCGTCTTTGGCCTCGGGCAGGAAATCAATTTCTTCGCCGAGCCTTTTGAACACTTCGTTGGCAATGCCCTTGTGCGCAAGCCTGTGCGAATGCGCGCCGTATTCCCAGACATAGCCTTTCTCGTTTTTGTAGGAGAGCGCCCTGCCGCCGATCATGCCTGATGCTTCCAGAACGATAACTTTCCTGCCAGAGTGGGCCAGCAGCGCCGCCGCGCTCATTCCGGCGTAACCCGCTCCGATGATGATTGCATCTGCCATAAAAAACCTCCAATTAATGAATCAAAAATTATTGGATATTAAAAATTTAGCATCTTTTAAAAGCAGAAGAAAGCTTTGTTCTCATCATATTTGCGATCATCTGCACCCCATACCATATCTTGTGGCATTATTTCATTGACGCGCAAAGCCTTACATAATATGATCCTTCGCATTAAATTTTTAACAAAAATGTCAAATTCAACGATGCAGGGAGAATGATATGGCTGGATATTTCAAAAGAGTAAAGATCAAGGCGATACTGATCGGAATCGTTGCTTGTATCCTGCTGGTGCTGTACAGTTATTTCGTTGCCGACACGATCGTGACGAGGATAACCGACGCGCAGATGACGAAGGTAGATGGAAGATTCATGATTGCGACGGAGTACCGGCCTTTTGTGAACTACGATGCCAGATACCGGTTAAAGTTCAATTCCGGCACGGTCCAGAACGACGCCATCAAGCTCAGGGGCAAGCTAGTGAAGATTAAAAAATACGGATGGAGAATCCCGATATTTTCCATGTACGAAAATGTAGTGAAGATTGAAGAAGAAAAGTAGTCTTCCAGTTACGTTAAGCCTATTAGGGTAATACGAAAAGACCAGTGCTGAAGTAAGCTCAAGGGCAGGTATTAAAATAATTTGAAGAGGTGACAGGTGCCTGTAGATATTGATCCTGCAAAAATTCCGGTAATATTATTATACAACGTGAATCCGGACTGGACACAAAATGAAAAAGACGAAGTGATAACCGTATCGTCTCAGTTGGGTCATGCATTGATAGAAGAGGGGCACCCCACTGTTTTTGTCCCCATTTTTGATGATGATATAGCAAGCCATCTTGATACTTTCAATCCCATGGAACACATTGTCTTTAACTGGTGTGAAAGCCTGCCCGGAACAAACCACAGCGAATGGCTTGTGGCGAAAAGAATGGAGATGCTGGGTTTTGTATTTACCGGCGCGGACTCCAACGCCCTGGCGCTCTCTCAAGATAAGTGTCGCGTGAAAATAATCCTTGATCAAGAAGACATCCCGACGCCGATGTGGCAGATATTTAATCTGGCTAAACCTGGATCATGGGCTCATTTTCCCGCAATTGTCAAACCCATAAACGAGCATTGCTCTGAAGGCATTACGCCTGATTCCATCGTGATGACGCCTATGGATTTGAGAAACAGGATATCCTACATACTGGATAAATACCGTCAACCTGCTCTGGTCGAAGACTTCATCGACGGGCGGGAATTTCATGTCACCCTTTGGGGAAATGAAAACCTTGATATGCTGCCTCCCGCCGAAATGGACTTCTCTTTTTTCAGTGATTTAAAAGACCGGCTATGTACCTATGAATCAAAATTCATTCCCGGTTCCGATCACTATGAAAAGATAGAGACATTACTGCCGGCGCCGCTTAGTGAAAAAGAAATGCAGGCATTGGAGCAGGTGTGCAAGGCCGCCTATCGGGCTTTGGGATGCAGGGATTACGCCCGTCTTGATATCCGGTATCAAAATAATATTTTTTTTATTGTGGATGTGAATCCGAACGCGGACATCAGTCACGATGCCAGCATGGCCTGTGCCGCCGAACTTGCCGGCTTCAGTTACGGACAAATGGGAAGCCGCATTGTCCGTCTCGCCGCGAAGCGGCATCCCATCTGGGGAAAGAAACAACCAAAAAATAAAGAAAAAAATAAATTCAAATAGAAAATCAAAGACTACCTTATGGATACATAAGTATTTGCCCTTGACACGGTTTTGCGATGATGGTAATGACGTCAACACTTTAGCAGAATGTCGGGGCGTGGCGCAGTCTGGTAGCGTATCTGAATGGGGTTCAGAGGGTCGGAGGTTCAAATCCTCTCGCCCCGACCATCTTCATAATAAAATTTTCTTGATAAGAATTTTATTCTTTACCGGTTTATTTTTCAAGTGTCTTTTCTTTTTTTCTTTGTATAAATGCTTATCGGCTTTGTCCAGTAAATCCTGTAGAGAAAATTTCAAATTAGGATGAAAGTTAGTTATGCCCATGCTCAAAGAAAGATTCTTTTTTTCTTTTTTATTATATTTATTTATATTTTCTTGAAGGCGGTAAATAGTTCTTTCCGCGCTGTAATCTCCAGTATCAGGAATTAAAACAACAAATTCATCCCCTCCGATACGGGCGATAATATCGGAATCGCGGAATGAAGAATGCAATATCTCTGCCACTTTTTTTAAAACCAGATCACCCTGGAGGTGGCCAAAATCATCGTTGATTTTTTTCATGTCGTCAATGTCGGAAAAAATTAAATAGAAATTTTTGTGCATACGCTCAGCAAGCTTAAGGTGATGTTCGGCAAGAGTAAAAAAACCACGGCGGTTAAAAAGCCCCGTTAAGTCGTCAATTAAAGCAAGACTGCGCACAGCATCTTGCAGCTTTTGTCTTTCAATCGCGAAGCGGATGACGCGGAATATTATCTCCGTGTTTATTTTTTGTTTAACAAGATAGTCCTGGGCGCCTTGTTGAACCGCGCACAGGGCAATTTCTTCATCATCAATGCCGGTAAGGACGACAATGGGTATTCCCAATACTTGAGCTTTTAACTTGATTAAAGTATCCAATCGTTGACTGTCCGGTAATCCTAAATCCAATAGAATAATGTCTACGGCCTTATCAGCAAGCATAGAAAGTCCTTCGGCAAGCGAACCTACATGGGTAGTTTCATAACGCTGAGAAGAAATATCTTTCAGCGTTTCAATAAATAGCCGTGCATCACCCGGATTGTCTTCAAACAAAAGTATTTTAATAGGTTTATCAAACATCGAAATATTTTATGGAAGTTTAGCTGTTTTTAACCAAAAATCTTCAATTAGTTTGACGACATTAAAAAACTGTTTCAAATCGACCGGTTTAGTAATGTAACAATTTGCCTGCAGATTATAGGCGTTGATTATATCTTGTTGGGCTTCAGAACTGGTAAGTACTACAACGGGAATATGCTTTAATACGGGATCTGTTTTTATTTCCGCGAGAACCTCACGGCCATCTTTGCGGGGCATGTTAAGATCAAGTAAAACAAGATCAGGGCAGGAAGATTTTTTGTACGCGCCTTCTTTACGCAAAAAAGAAAGAGCTGCCTCGCCATCTCCGACAACGGTCAGGTTGTTGCATGTTTGCCCTTCTTTGAAAGCTTCCTTAATAAGGATTACGTCACCGGGATTGTCTTCAATAAGTAGAATATCAAACATTTTTTGTTGTTCGTCATTAGTCATAGAAACTTTTGTCTTATTGTTTGCTGGGTATGGTGAAATAAAAAGTAGAGCCTTGACCAAGTTTTGATTCCACCCAGATACGGCCTCCGTGTCTTTCCGCAATTTTTTTACATATGGATAAACCAATTCCCGTTCCCGGGTATTTTGATTTATTATGCAATCTTTGAAAAATGATAAAAATCTTATCAATATATTCTTTATCAATTCCTATACCATTATCCCGCACAGAAAACAGCCAAAAGTCACTTTTATTTATTGCCCGGATAAGTATTTCCGGCTGTTTTTTGCTGTGATATTTTATCGCATTGCTGATTAAATTTTGAAAGAGTTGGACCAGTTGCATGTAATCGGCCGGAATTGTCGGTAAATGATCTATATTGATGATTGCATCGTTTTCTGTAATCATTTTGCTTAAATTAGATATAGCGTGGCTGATAACGATGTTGAAATTGGTCGGTTCCAACGTTTTGCCGTGAGTGCCCACGCGCGAGTATTTCAAAAGATCATTGATTAAGCGTTGCATATGAGAGGCACCATCGACGGCATAAGATATGAATTCATCGGCAGCCTTATCCAGTTTCCCTTGATATCTGTGTTGCAGCAACTGGACAAAGCTAGTTACCATGCGTAGCGGCTCCTGTAGATCATGTGAAGCAACATAAGCAAATTGGGCAAGATCGGTATTGGAACGTTCCAGTTCTTGAGTCAATTTTTTCATTTGCTCGGCTGCTTGTTTGCGTTCCGTAATGTCTCTGATAATGGCTTGAAAGTATTTTTCTCCTTTTAAGGTGATGGTATTAAAGGTTAATTCCGCATCAAATATACTTCCGTCGCAGCGGACAAAACGCCATTCCAGAAAAAGCGTTTCACCTTTCAAAGCTTTTTGTATTTTTTCTTTGGCCATGTCCTTGGAAAGAAGGCCGTCAGGCTGAAATTCCGGCATAAAGTCCCATGTCGGATGTCCGATAAGCTGCTCGCGAGTGCCGCGAAACATTTTTAATGTAGCTAAGTTACAATCGGCTATTAATTCATTATTTATGAGAATAATGGTATCAATTGCCGATTCAAATAGTGTCCTGTATTTTACTTCGCCTTCTTTTAGGGCTATTTCCGTGATTTTTCTCTCAGTTATATCCCGGACAATTGCTTGGAGATAATTTTTCCCGCTTAATTTAACGATGGTAAAAGTCAGCTCAGAATCAAAAATGGTTCCGTCATAACGGCAATGCTTAATTTCAAAAGAGGAAGTGTCGCCGCGGAGGGCGGATTTAATAGCTTCTATTACCAGCGCCAAAGTTGGCTTGCCGTCAGGCTGAAATTCCGGCCAAAATTTTTGTGGATTCGCGGCAAGAAATTCTTCGCGGCTGCAACCGAACATGTCCAGCGTCTTCTGATTGCAGTCAATAAAACGATCGCGATCTGCTAAAATAATCGTGTCGCTGGCGGACTCGAATAATGTGCGAAATTTTGCTTCGCTCTCATTAAGAGCTTCTTCAGCTAATTTTCTATCGGTAATATCAATTAGGGAAGCAATGCTTTTTTTTGTACCCGGGATGACGGCTGCGGTATTAACAATGTACTTCAGCTGGTTTAACTTGTTAATCATTCGGAATTCGTAATGATCAGGCGCGGCTTGGGGATCAATTCGCCGCAAAATATGATAATGCTGCATAAATTCCAAATCTTCTTTATGGACGAAGTCGGGCCATCTAATTTTTCCTTCAATGTCCTGTTTTCCAGCTCCATAAAGGTTTTCAAATTGCTTATTGGCAAAAGAAACAGTCATATCATCCTCAACGATTATGGTTGCCGCACCACTGTTTTCAAAAAAAGTACGGTAAATACTTTCTGCGTTACGGTATTGTTCATCGACAGAAGCATACTTAGCGCACTTCTTTTCGAGCTGATCAATTTTTTTAACAAGCTCAAGATAGGTTGGTTTTTTAGCCATAAGATAAAAGTCAACTGAAAGAATATTCCTTGTCTTGAAATAATCTTAAGCAACTTTTCACAACAGCAGGATCATAAAGAATACCTTGTTCCCGAGTAATTTCATCTATAGCTTCCTTGGTTCCAAAAGCCGGTCGGTAGGGACGATGTGAGGCTATTGCTTCCACCACATCAGCTACAGCAAGAACTTTAGCTTCCAATATAATTTCATTATTTTTTAAACCGGCGGGGTAGCCACTGCCATTGATCCTTTCATGATGTTGTAAAACTGTTTTGGCAATGGGCCAGGGAAAATCAATTTCCTTCAATATATCGTATCCAACCTGCGGATGAATTTTTATCAAGCTAAGCTCCAGGTTGGAAAGTAAGGCGGGTTTACTGAGAATTTCAGCCGGGATGGAAATTTTACCGATATCATGAATCATACAGGCTAATTGAATGCCTTCGACTCTTTTCGGGGCGAGATTCATTTCTTCGGCTATGGCCCGAGCCAAATCAGCGCCGCGTCTTTGGTGACCAGCAGTGTAAGGGTCCCTGATTTCGACAGCCATGGCCATTGCTTTCACTGTTCCGTTCAAAGCTCTGGTAAATTTCTCCAGGCTTTGTTTTAATTCTTTCTCAGAATTTTTCCTTTCAATAGCGTAACGAATAACCCGGGATAGCATGCTTCCGGTGATCGAGCCTTTAATTAAATAGTCTTGAGCTCCCCGGCGCACAGCTTCAATGGCGACACTCTCATCATTAAGACCGGTTAAAACAATTATCGGAATGGAAGATTTTTTGGCACGTAAATATTCGATGGCGTTGAGGCCTTGATTATCCGGCAATCCTAAATCCAAAAGAACGGCATCAATATTTTGAGAAGCAAGGCATTTTAATCCTTTAGATAAAAGATCAACGCATTGCAAATTAAAACTAACATCGGTATCAGTGAGCTGTTCACGAATTAATCTGGCATCACCGGGATTATCCTCGAGCAGGAGCAGGCTGATTGATTTGTCTTTCATTTAGAAGTGGAGAATCCTTAATTTAATATGTTTTTTTATACCTCGAATGTTGAGCAAAGTCAAAAAATATAATTATTAATCGAACCATTAATTGATCAAAAATAATCCTTTAAGAGAAACTATTCAGTAAGACATTTTTCTTGCATAAAAGAAGATAATCAAATACATGAACTCACAAAGAACTTAATTTAACTGGTTTTGTTTGTATTCGGTCATAATAATCCGCGTTGACATTTTTAGGTGTAATGAATATATAGTTTCATTAATCCAAGCGAGAGTGGCGGAATTGGAAGACGCACTGGACTTAGGATCCAGCCCGCCTATGCGGATAGGGGTTCAAATCCCCTCTCTCGCACCAACCTTCAAAGAAATTTGTAAATATTTCAAAATTAAGGAGATGTAATAGTGAGTCAAGTTGCAATGAATATTGAAGAATTAAGCTCTGTAAAGAAAAAGCTTTCGTTTGAAATTCCCTGGAATGAAGTTAAAAACGAACTCGATATCGTATATCGGGACATCGGGAAAAAAGCCAAAATTAAAGGTTTTCGCCCGGGAAAAATTCCCCGTAAAGTATTGGAAACGTATTTTAAGGAACAAGCGGAAAACGAAGCCATCAACAATATTATTAATAAATTCTATTGGCAGGCACTGGAAGAAAAGAGAATAGTTGCACTCTCTAAACCGGATATAGATCAGGAAGGATTGAAAGAAAACTCCGATTTTTCTTTTTCGGCTTCTTTTGAAACAGAGCCGGAATTTGAGCCCAAAGGATATAAAGGAATTGAACTGGAAAAAGAAATATTTCAAGTAACAGAAAATGATATGGAGAAGAGAATCAATGAATTAAAGCAGATGTTTGCGACAATGGAAGAAGTTAAAGATGACCGTCCGGCTGTAAAAGGAGATTTTGTTGTAATGGACTTTGCCGGGAATCTAAATGGGGAATCGCCTCAAGAGCTGAAAGCCGACAATTATTTTCTGGAAATCGGATTACAGCGATTTGTCCCCGGTTTTGAAGAGCAGTTAATCGGTATGAAAAAAGACGAGGAGAAGTCGATAAAAGTGGTCTTCCCTAAAGATTATCACGAAAAGAAATTTGCCGATAAAGAGGTAACTTTCAATGTAATAATAAAAAATATAAAAGAGAAAAAACTACCGGAATTCGGCGAAAATTTTATAAAAAATTTTGATAAATATGACTCTTTAGAAGATTTAAAAAACGATGTACGTAAATCTTTGGAAGAAGAATCTCAACGCCTATCGGAAATGAATTTGCGCAATAAGATTACGGAAATTCTGCGCAAAGAGAATGAGTTTGAAGTTCCGCCATCGCTAGCAGAGCGGCAGATTTTTTACATGATGGCCGATACTCAAAGAAGAATGACTTCCGCCGGTATGGATGAAAAGAATGCAATGGAACTAAGCTTTAAAATGCATGATAAATTTAAAGATGAAGCCGTCAAAACCGTTAAAACTTTTTTACTGTTAAAAAAAATCGCGGAAAAAGAATCATTTATTGTAGAAGAAGGCGATACAGAAAAACATATTCAGGAATTAGCCGTTAAATACGAACGGGATTACGAATTATTGAAAAAAACATACGAAAATGAAGAAAACAGGGATAATCTCAAGGTCGAATTAATTCAAAAAAAGGTATTTGACTTTATCGAACAAAGTGCCAATATTAAGGTTATTGAAAAAAAAGGTCTGGACGCGGAGGTTAAATAGTGAATTTAATTCCCATGGTGGTTGAACAAGATGGCCGGGGTGAACGCGCTTTTGACATCTATTCACGTCTCTTAAAAGATCGTATAATTTTTCTGGGTACAACTATTGATGATAATATAGCCAATTTGGTTGTCGCTCAGATGCTTTATTTAGAATCAGAAGACCCGGATAAAGAAATCTTTTTTTACTTAAATTCTCCCGGAGGTCAGGTAAGTTCGGGTATGGCTATTTATGATACGATGCAATATATTAAGTCTCCAATTTCGACGGTTTGCATGGGACAAACAGCAAGCATGGCAGCCCTGCTATTGGCGGCAGGGAAAAAAGGGAAACGGTTTGCGCTACCCCATTCGCGTATTTTAATCCATCAACCATTGGGAGGTTTTCAGGGGCAGGCAACAGACATTGATATACAGGCAAAAGAAATATTAAGATTAAAAGACGAGTTAAATCGAATTTTAGCTGATTTGACAGGAAAGTCTCTTTCCAAGATAATTAACGATACCGAACGTGATTATTTCATGAATAGCCAACAAGCTAAAGAATATGGTTTGATTGATGAAATTATAATTCGCAAGCCGGCGTCTGCGGCAAACACAAAAAAAGGAGAATTAAGTGATAAAGAAAAGTAAAGATGGTCGAATAGGGCAGGGCATGCTTTTTTGTTCTTTTTGCGGAAAAATGCAGAGCGAAGTGCGAAAACTGGTTGCCGGTCCTACAGCATATATCTGCGACGAGTGCATTGAGCTTTGCCGTTATATTGTTGAGGAAGAAGAAGATAAGACAATAGAGAAAGATTCCAAAAATGGTTTGCTGCAACCAAAAGAAATCAAAAAATATCTGGATCAATACGTAATTGGTCAGGATAAGACCAAGAAGATACTTTCGGTTGCCGTTTATAATCATTACAAAAGATTGTTTTCCAACGTTGATTCCGACGGTATAGAGATTCAAAAAAGCAATGTCCTTCTAATCGGGCCTACAGGTTCGGGAAAAACACTCCTGGCGAAAACACTGGCGAAATTTCTCAATGTTCCTTTCACTATCGCCGATGCTACAACTTTAACTGAGGCCGGCTACGTCGGAGAGGACGTGGAAAATATTATTTTAAGTTTGTTGCAAAATGCCGATTATGATGTGGCTAGGGCATCCAAAGGCATTGTTTATATCGATGAGATAGACAAAATTGCGAAGAAATCCGGAAATCCTTCCATAACCAGAGACGTTTCCGGTGAAGGCGTCCAGCAGGCGTTATTAAAAATTATGGAAGGAACAATGGCCAATATCCCGCCCAAAGGTGGCCGCAAGCATCCCCAGCAGGAATTCATTCAGGTGGATACAACAAATATTTTATTTATATGCGGCGGAGCGTTTAATGATTTAGAAAACATCATTTCCAAGCGATTGGGAGTAAACGCGATGGGCTTTGGCGCCGAAATTAGAAGTAAAAAAGAAAAAAGATCCGGTGAATTACTTGCCGAAGCGCGAGCGGAAGATTTATTGAAGTTTGGATTAATACCCGAATTCATCGGCCGTTTACCGGTTATCGCCACGCTGGATGATTTGGATGAATCGACTTTGATTCGAATTTTAGTGGAACCCAAGGATGCTATTATAAAGCAGTATAAAAAATTATTCGCCTTGGAAAATGTGACTTTGAAATTTACGGACGGGGCTCTACGCGCTGTCGCCAAGTTATCGATGGAGAGAAAATCAGGTGCGCGCGGCCTGCGCTCCATACTGGAAAATACAATGCTGGAAGTCATGTATGATATACCTTCTCAAAGTGATATCAAGGAATGCGTCATTAGTGAAGACGTGGTTTTAAAGAAAGAAAAACCGATTTTAATTTACGAAGGAAAATCTGAATCTGCTTAAGAAATATACGGGAAAAATATGTTTGAAGAAAAAAAACTAGATGACCAGGAAAAAACGATTGTGATGCCGCTTTTGCCGCTGAGAGACGTTGTGGTCTTCCCACATATGATCGTCCCTTTGTTTGTCGGCCGCGAAAAATCGATTGCCGCGCTGGAATCGGCAATGAAGTATGAGAAAGGCATTTTCATGGTTGCTCAGAAAAATGCCAAGAAAGATGATCCGAATCAGGAAGATATTTACAATATCGGTACAATCGGCATTATCATTCAACTTTTGCGCTTGCCAGACGGAACGGTCAAAGTGCTGGTTGAAGGAAAAACTCGCGGTGTCATAAAAGAATATTTACAAAATAATGATTTTTTCTTGGTCAAAGTAAATGAGATCGAAGATATCGATGATCAAAATGACGTCAAAAAGCAAGCGCTAATACGCAGTATCAAAGAATCTTTCGAGCTTTATCTGAAACTCAGCAAAAAAATTCACGTGGAAATGATGGGAACAATTGCCGCTATTGAAGATGCCTCCAAGCTTGCCGATGTTGTAATTACCCATATTAATGTGAAGCTGGAAGATAAACAAAAAATTATAGAGATATTAAATATCGGCGAACGTCTGGAAGCAATTTATTCACTGATGCTTTCTGAAATAGAAATCCTGCAGGTTGAGGAAAAGATAAAGCGGCGTGTTAAAAAGCAGATGGAGAAAACGCAGAAGGATTATTATCTCAATGAACAAATGCGGGCTATTCAGAAGGAAATGGGAGAAAAAGACGATTTCCGTAATGAAATAGTCGAGCTGGAAAAGCGTTTAAAGCAAAAAAAGATGTCCGAAGAGGCTACGAAAAAAGCCCGGCAGGAAATTAAAAAATTACAAACGATGGCGCCTATGTCCGCCGAGGCCACGGTTGTCAGAAATTATGTTGACTGGCTGTTGGATATGCCCTGGTCGGATAAAACGGAAAATAAATATACCTTGAAAGAATCGGAAACTATTCTGGAAGAAGATCACTACGGATTAAAAAAGGTTAAGGAGCGCATTATCGAATACCTTGCCGTACAATCGTTGGTAAAGAAAAACAAAGGTCCAATTTTGTGTCTGGTTGGTCCTCCTGGTGTCGGTAAGACATCTATTGCTAAATCAGTAGCCAGAGCCACAAACAGGAAGTTTGTGCGTATTTCTTTGGGCGGCGTTCGTGATGAAGCCGAGATCCGCGGCCATCGCCGCACTTATATAGGAGCTATGCCGGGAAAAATCATTCAGTCTTTAAAAAAAGCCGGTTCCAACAATCCTGTTTTCTGTCTGGATGAAGTGGATAAGGTTAGCTCCGATTTCAGAGGGGATCCCTCTTCAGCGCTGCTGGAGGTTCTTGATCCGGAGCAGAATATCGCCTTTAATGATAATTATCTGGATGTGGATTATGATTTGTCCGACATTATGTTCATTACAACGGCAAATGTTTTACAGACAATTCCGGCTCCTCTGCAGGATAGAATGGAAGTAATAAGAATAGCGGGGTACACGGAACAGGAAAAATTGCAGATAGCGATAAAGTTTTTGATCGCGAAGCAAATGGAAGCAAATGGTTTATTAGCCGAAAACATTGAATTCACCAAAGGAGCATTGCTTAGAATTATACGCCAATACACACGGGAAGCCGGTGTGCGAAACCTGGAGCGTGAAATTGCTTCCATCTGCCGCAAAGTTGCTAAAGAAATAGTCAGCAACGGTAATAAGAAAAAATTAATCATTACTTCCAAGTCTATCGTCAAATATTTAAGCGTACCAAGGTTCCGTCACGGTGAAACAGAAGGCAAAAATGAAATTGGTTTGACAATTGGTTTAGCCTGGACAGAGGTTGGCGGGGAACTATTGGCTATTGAAGCTTCCATCATGGAAGGTACGGGCAAGATGGTAATGACCGGAAAATTAGGCGACGTTATGCAGGAATCTGTTCAGGCCGCGTTGACTTATATTCGGGCTCGCGCGGAAAAATTCGGCCTACCCAAGAATTTTTATGAGAAAATTGACATTCATGTTCATGTCCCGGAAGGAGCGATTCCTAAAGATGGCCCATCCGCGGGCATTGCAATGGCTACATCAATCGCCTCGGCGCTGATGAAGAAAAAAGTGCGTGCCGATTTAGCCATGACTGGTGAAATTACATTGAGGGGCCGGGTTTTGCCGATAGGTGGATTAAAGGAAAAGATTCTAGCCGCTCATCGGGGTAATATAAAAATGGTCATTATTCCGAAAGATAATGAAAAAGATTTAGTGGAAGTTCCGCAAAATGTGCAAAATGCCCTGGAGATAGTTTTTGTCGAGCATATAGATGAAGTCTTAGATATTGCTTTTGTAAAGGATGATGAAAATTTCGGCGCAACACTCGAACCGAACATGCCGGTAAGTCCTCAGTCGGTAAATTAATTGTTTTCATTTTTTTAGAACTTGACAATAAATGTCAATGTTGCTAGAAGCCTCACAGCGTTTTTGAGGAATTGCGGGCGGGTAGCTCAGCTGGGAGAGCGCCACGCTTACACCGTGGATGTCACAGGTTCGAGTCCTGTTCCGCCTACCATTAATGTTAATTCAAAGAACTGTAATTTAAATTATAATGATTTTTTGGGGTCGTAGTTAAGTTGGTTATAACGCCGGCCTGTCACGCCGGAGGGCAGGGGTTCAAGTCCCCTCGGCCCCGCCAGTAAAATCAAAGGGAGTCAGCTGTTATGGCGACTCCCTTTTTTTGTCCAATGACTTGCTTTTTAGATGTTGTTCATATAAAGTTCTAAACAATTTAGTGGAGCCCCCTCTGTAGGAGCCGGAGGCTCCCTATAACAACGCGACCTCCCGCGGATTACAGTGCTTTCCTCCCCCGGCCGGAGCCGGGGTATTCCAAGTCGCGGGATTAACTTCCGTAAAAATTGAGATGGTCAGAGGGAAAAGAATCAATTATGGATTATGAAGGATTTATAATAAGACCGCCCAGCGAAGCTTACAGCCTGCTGCTGCAAGTCACTGTCGGTTGTTCACATAATAAATGTACATTTTGCGGAACTTACCGCCAAAAGAAATTCAAGATAAAACCCCTGGAACAAATTAAGAAGGATTTACAGGAAGCCCGCAATTTCGGAAATGTGGGAAAAGTATTTTTATGTGACGGGGATGCCTTGATAATACCTCAGCCGCGTCTGGAAGAGATGCTAAAGCTAATTAATGATAACCTGCCGAATATTGAACGCATCGGAACATATGCCAATGCTAAAAGCATTTTAAGAAAACCTATTGATGAGCTTAAAAAACTAAAAGAGATGGGTCTGAAAATAATCTATTTAGGTGTGGAAACAGGAAATGTTGAATTACTGCAAAAAATACATAAGGGTGTAACTTACGAACAAATGGTCGCGGCGGCGCGCCGTGTCAAAGAAGCGGGAATAGCACTCTCTGTTACGGTACTATTAGGAATAGGCGGGATAGAGAAGAGCGTTGAACACGCGATGGATACTGCCCGAATTTTGAGCGATATCGATCCGGATTATGTTGGTGCGCTTACTTTGATGCTCGTTCCGCATACACCATTATACGAGGATTACATGGCCGGTCGCTTTATTTTACCGGATAAATTTGGTTATATTCGCGAGCTTTATTTGATAATTTCCAATTCCAATTTTACAAATTGCTATTTCACTTCCAATCACGCTTCTAACTATTTGCCGATAAAAGCTTATTTGCCTAGGGAGAAAGAAAAAATTTTGAAAATTATCGGTTCGGTCATAGAAGAGAAAAATGTAAGCCGGATGAGACCGGAATACCTGCGCGGTTTATAATTTAAGGAGAAATATTTTTAAATATGACGGAAATATTCTCTAAACTGTTTTTCTGGCGCAACTTAAAATATATCAAAAAGGAAATTGAAGCAGTATTGTCCAAAGCGCAAAAACATGGCTTGATGGATTCTTCATCCCGGGAAATAATCGAAAATATTTTAGAGTTTACACATATTTTAGTTCGCGAGATAATGATTCCGAGAACCCAGATCGTCGCTGTGAGCACAGAGGCGACGACTGAGGAAATCATAAAGGAAGCAATCGAATCGCGGCATACGCGCATACCTGTTTATCGTGGAACAATTGATAACATTATTGGCATCCTGAATGTCAAAGATTTGCTTAAATTCTGGTCAAGAGAAATCACGAAAGAAGATATATTAACTCAACTAACCAAACCATATTATATTCCGGAAACAAAAAACACCCATCTGTTGTTTTATGAATTCAAAGAAAATAAAAAACATATAGCCATTGTCATTGATGAATATGGTGGAACATCAGGCCTGGTCACTCTGGAAGACCTGCTGGAAGAAATTGTCGGCGAAATTCGTGACGAACATGAAGTAAATACCGCCACGGATGGAATTTTTCCATCCACGGATGGTTCCATTATAGTCGATGGGCGAACGGAAATTGAAAAAATTGAAGAATATTTAAATATTAGTCTGGAAAAAGGAAGATATGAGACTCTCGGCGGCATGATCCTAAACGTGACCAGAAGAATTCCTCTGATCGGCGAAACATATCAAATAAAGGGACTGGAAATTACAATCGAAAATGCTGACGAACGCAGTATCAAAAAAGTAAAAATCAGAAAACTTCAGACCGATAATGAAAATGAATAACAAAAACATCTCCGCGAAAAAATTCAATTTCAGTTTTTATAAAAAATCATTGGAAAATAAAAGTATTTTAGCCGTACTGAGCGGGCTGCTTATATTTTTATCTTTTCCTAAGTATGGCTTTGGCTTAATTGCATGGGTTTCTTTTATTCCTCTTTTTTTCGCATTGTGGAAAGTCACTTCACTCAGGCAAGGGTTACTTTTGGGTTTTCTCACCGGGATTGTAGGCTATATAGGAATAATATATTGGATTACTTATGTCGTTGTAAATTATGGTTATTTACCTATATATATAGGTGTTATTTTGATGTTGCTTTTAACCTGCTATTTAAGCATTTACACTGCGTTATTTGCTGCAGCTATCGTTTTCTTTCGGGGAAAGATTCTTTTTTTATTGGCGCCGGCCCTGTGGATTTGCCTGGAATATTGTAAATCAAATCTTTTAACAGGATTTCCATGGGAAAATCTTGGCTACTCCCAGTATTTGAATTTCTACCTCATTCAATTTGCCGATGTTCTAGGAGTCTTTGGATTGTCTTTTTTGATTGTTATGGTTAATGCATCTTTGTTCGATCTTATGGCGAAGAGATCAAAAAAGGAGATTCTATCGGCTGCCGTGGCCTTTTTAATTTTAGGCAGCGTTTTTATTTACGGTATTATTAGAGTTGGTCAAGTTGAAAAGGCGATGGCTAATGCGAAAAGCATGGAAGTTGCAGTGATTCAAGGCAATATCGATCAATCAATAAAGTGGAATGAAAGTTTTCAAAAAGAAACATTGAATATATACGAACGGCTTTCTTTGCAAAATGCTCCTGCAGATGAGGGATTATTGGTCTGGCCGGAAACGGCTCTCCCGTTTAATTTTTTGGATGTAAACGATTTGCAAAGACAAGTAAAAAATATAGCAATCAAGACAAAAAGCTGGTTTATATTCGGTGCGATGAATTATTTACAAAAAAGAGGCTACGTTGATTATTTCAACAGCGCCTATATATTGTCTCCCGACGGAGAAAACAAAGGCAGATATGATAAAGTTCATTTAGTTCCCTATGGTGAATATGTACCTCTAAGAAATATTTTACCGTTCGTTAATGGGCTTACTGCCGGAATTGGTGATTTTACCGCCGGAGGTGGATTTTATCCTTTGTTGATGGATGATAAAAAAATCGGTATTTTGATCTGCTACGAAGGAATTTTGTCTTATGCCGCAAGAATGTATAAGAAAGAATCGGCTGAGTTATTGGTAAACATTACCAATGATGCATGGTTTGGCGAGACTTCAGCGCCCTTTCAGCACTTTTCTATGTCATTGTTTCGCGCTGTGGAAACCAGGCTGTATTTAATTAGAGCAGCCAATACAGGAGTCTCCGGAATCTTTGATCCACGGGGAAAAATAATTGCGCAAACAAAAATATTTCAAAGAGAAGCTTTGAAAGGAAACATAAAATTTGTAAAGATACCGACTTTTTATGCCCAATACGGCGATATATTGGTAGTCATTTGTTTCGTGTTAATTATGCTTTATTTTTTATTAAGTTGGAAAGGGAGGTTAAAAAATGACAATCGAAAACATACAAGAAAAAGTAAATGATTTGAAAAAAAGAATCAAATATATCGGAGAGTGTCTTTGACGTTCCGGAGATGGAACTAAAAATAAAAGATTTGGAAATATTATCTTTAAAAAAAGAATTCTGGGACAATCAAAATAATGCGCGAGAAATACTCCAAAAGAAGACGAAACTGACCGAATCTCTGGATAAGTGGAAAAAATTCAATGAGGAAATAAAAGATATTGAACATCTCTGGGCAATCGCTCTGCAGGAAAAAGACGAACAAGTCCTGCAAGATTTGTCCCTGGAACTGGACCATTTAAATTCTGCTGTTGGCCAAGAAGAAATAAGAATGATGCTGGCCAGTGAACAAGATCCCATGGACGCAATTGTTTCTATCCATGCCGGAGCGGGAGGAACAGAAGCGCAGGATTGGACGGAAATGTTATTGCGCATGTATTCGCGCTGGGCCGAAAAAAAAGGATTTGCCGCCAAAATCATCGATTGCCAGCCTGGAGACGAGGCCGGCATTAAAAGCGTGTCTTTCACTTTGGAGGGCCAATACGCTTATGGTTATGCAAAAGCGGAAATCGGCATTCATCGCCTCGTTAGAATCTCTCCTTTTGACGCCGGTGCCCGGCGTCATACTTCGTTTGCTTCCGTTTTTGTTTATCCGGAGGTTGACGATGATATAAAGATTGAAATCGATGAAAAGGATTTACGCATAGATACCTTCCGTGCCGGTGGAAAAGGCGGGCAACACGTAAATAAAACGGATTCGGCCGTAAGAATCACCCATTTACCTACAAATATAGTTGTTCAATGTCAGAATGAACGATCCCAGCACAAAAACAAAGCGATGGCTATGAAATATCTGAAATCAAGGCTCTACGAGAGGGAACTGCAATTGAAGAATGAAAAGATCAACGAAGAAAATAAATTGAAGAAGGATATTGCTTGGGGCAGCCAAATCCGGTCTTACATCCTGCATCCGTACAAAATGGTTAAAGATCACCGGACAAATATTGAAAACAGCAATGCTAACAGAGTCCTTGATGGTGATATTGACGATTTTATCCACGCATATCTAATGAGCGCGACGGAACATTTTTTGCCTAAGGATTTAAAGAATAGTTAACGGGGAAATTTTGCACATGCATGAACTTAAGAGAAAACCGGCCATTTGCAATTAATTTTTGGGAAAAAATTAAAAGTATGATATAAAAGATTTGTAAAAGACATTTATCAGTTAAATTAAAAGAAGCATTCCTGCGATGCATATTCCGAAAAAAGCTTAAGGGGTTGGTTTAATAATGAGAATTGAAAAGTGCTGTGTTGTTTTAACTATAGCTGTTACTTTAACTTTTGCCTTTTCTTTATTTAGTTCTGCTCAAAGTTTAATTGATCAAAATCATGAAGTGAAAGAAAACTCTCCAATCAAGAATCCGGCAATAAAAAAAGGGGCTGTATCGCCCAAAGAGGAAAACAAGGATGATAATCAAAAAGAAGGAAATAATTCATCAAAGGTAAGTTGGAGAAATCTATTTTCTTCTCCCACCAAGACACAAAAAGATAAGACAGCAGAAGAAGGACAAGATATTCTGGAAAAGGCGCTGGATTTACTGGAAGTCGCCGATAATTTCTGGGGAAAAGGTGATGTAGAAAATACAATAAATACATTAGATAAAGCTTATGCATTAATTCTTGATGCTGAAGGAGATGTGGCTATAGCGCGGCAAAAAGATGATCTGCGATTATTAATATCTAAACGTCTGTTGTCCGTATACTCCAATAAGCAAACCGCCACTAATGGTAAAGCCAGTGAAATACCGTTAACAATGAATGAGGCAGTAGAAAGGGAAATTCATTCTTTTCAAACGCTGGAACGCGATTTTTTTATTGCAACGTATCAGCGCTCCGGGATGTACCGTCATGTTATAATTACAGAATTAAAAAAAGCGAGAATTCCGGAAGAACTTTTCTGGCTTCCATTCGTGGAAAGCGGTTTCAAGATTAAAGCTCTTTCGCGCGCTCGAGCCCTTGGTTTGTGGCAATTTATTCCATCAACCGGTTATAAATACGGACTAAGCCGTGATGAATGGATAGATGAACGTATGGATGTGGAAAAATCTACTGAGGCGGCAATTGCTTATTTAAAAGAATTACACGGCATGTTTGGAGACTGGCTTACCGCGTTGGCCGCATATAATTGCGGGGAGGGAAAGGTACTCAGGGTCATATCACTGCAACACATTAATTACTTTGATCGTTTTTGGGATCTGTATAATCTATTGCCGCGAGAAACGGCTCGCTATGTCCCACGATTTCTGGCAACATTGCATATAATCAAAAACCCGCAGAAGTATGGGTTTGATTTAGGTGATGCCGAGAAACCAATTGCAGTTGAGACGGTCAAAGTCAAAAAAATAATGAAACTTGAAGATATTGCGTCGAGAATTGGAATATCGGATGAAAAGTTGCACTTAATTAATTCGGAATTGAGATATAAAATAACACCGGATAGGGAATATGATTTAAAGCTTCCCAAGGAATCTCTAGCCAAGTTTAATTCAGTGGTTAGTGAAATCCCCGAAAGTGAAAAACCTCGGTTTCTGTTAGCTAGAACTGTTTTTATCAGACACCGGGTAAGAAGCGGCGAATCGGTTAATTCTATTGCCAGCAAATATGGAGTTCCCGTATCCAGAGTAGTATCCTATAATAGATTAAATCCTCAAAAAGCATTGGTTGCCGGAAAACGTTTGACTATTCCTATAATTAAAGAAAAGCTTTACGCAAAAGGCAAATCAAGACAAAAAAACGGTAAAATACAAACATCTTCAGGACAATATAAAGTTAGAAGGGGAGACACACTCCAGATGATTGCGCAGCGTTCCGGCACTACCGAGGCGCAAATTAAAGAATTAAACAACTTGAAAACGGATACAATACGTGCAGGTCAAGTATTAAAAGTATCTTCGAATGAAAACGTCACCAATTCAGCAGAAAAAAAAGATAATGCAACAACGACAGCGCAGAAATCAAAGATAAAAAACAAAATATTGTCGGCGGCTGATGTAGATAAATTAGGAACGAACAAGTATATAGTTATTAAAGGAGATAACCTCTACAGCATTGCCAGAAAAAACAACATCAATTTCGCCAAGCTGAGGGTATTAAATAATCTAGCTGGAAATGAAACAATAACCCCGGGACAGATTTTAGTTGTTAAATAGATAAATCAAAAAGGACATTCAGGGGAAAAATACGGAAGCTTTGATGATTGTTTGCCCTCAAATTTTTTTCCTTGACAAAAATTATTAAATGTTATTAATATATCTTCACGCTTGGATCCGCAAGGACCGGGACGGAAGGGAATAAGAATAAAAAGACTATTATAAAGCCTCTCGTCTTGCGACGTGAGGCTTTTTTAATTTTAAAATGAAAACAAAAATTATCAACTCAATAAATGAAATGCAATCTTATTCGGAAACTCTGAAGCTTGGAGGGAAAAGATTAGCATTTGTTCCAACTATGGGCTATTTTCATGAAGGGCATCTTAATCTTATGAGAGAAGCTAAAAAAATGGCCGATTATTTAATAGTAAGCATCTATGTTAATCCCACGCAATTCGGACCGAAAGAAGATTTATCTAAATATCCGCGTGATTTTGATCGTGATCTAATGATGGCGGAAAGTGTCAATGTTGATGTAATTTTTTATCCGGCAGATAAAGAAATGTACCCGGAAAATTATCAAACATATGTGAATGTGGAAGAAGTGACCAAAAATTTGTGCGGGTTATCGCGTCCCGGTCATTTTCGCGGCGTAACAACGGTATGCGTCAAACTCTTTAATATTGTAAAACCGCATATTGCCGTTTTCGGGAGAAAAGATTTTCAGCAATTTATAGCTATAAAACGAATGGTTGCTGATCTAAACCTTGATCTGCAAATAGTCGGATTACCTACTGTGCGCGAGACCGATGGGCTGGCCATGAGTTCGCGCAATGTTTATTTGAAAGAAAACGAGAAGCCTTCGGCCTTAACGTTGGTTGCTTCCCTTAAATTAGCGCAAAAACTTTATGAAGGCGGAGAAAGAAATGCTTCCGTTATAATAAATGAAGCGAAAAAATTAATTACCAACGCTTCATATTCCGATATTGATTATATAAAAATATGCGATACGAAAACGCTTATCGATATTGATGAAATTGCCGGTGAAGCGGTTATAGCATTGGCCGTAAAAGTGGGAAAAACGAGACTTATAGATAATCACGTTTTTGGTGAGAAGTTATATTCATAATTCATAGCCTTAAGGAGTAATATGACTATGCAAAGATTTATGTTAAAATCGAAAATACATCGCGCTACGGTAACCGATGCTGACTTACACTATGAAGGCAGCATTTCCATTGATGAAACACTTATGGAGGAAGCCCAGATTGTGCCTTATGAAAAAGTGGCAATATACAATGTTTCCAACGGGGAAAGATTTTCCACGTATACCATAAAAGCCAAGCGGAATTCCGGGACAATTTGTCTCAATGGCGCCGCTGCGCGCAAGGTATCTAAGGGAGATTTAATTATCATTGCCACTTATGTAATTATTGAGGAAAAAGATACAAAAAAATGGCACCCTAAATGTGTTCTGGTTGACGATAAAAATAAAATAAAAAAAGTCAGTTAAATTTAATAATTGATTATTAAATATTAAGCGAATTATTAAGAATATCAAGTAATTGCATAGGTATTGTTTCTTATCTTTTCAGGCAAGTTATCCTCTTAATATAAAATCTATAATAAATTAAAAAAATGATTTAACTAAAATACGTATATGTGTTAATTGCTTCCATCGTATTTTGGCGCTGGTAAAAAAAATATTTACAAGGAGATTTTAAGCATGCAAATTACATCGGAAAGTGTAAAAATAGGTCATCCGGATATGGTATCCGATTCCATTGCTTCGAATATTATTGCCTCGATATTGAATGAAGAGAATAAAATAGGCATGAATATAAATTGCATGCCACACTGTGGTCTGGAAGTATTTTTGGGAAAAGGCCTTTGCGTTGTTGGCGGCGAAGTTTCCACACGAGTTTATATTGATATTGAAAAAACAGTGCGACAAACAGTCCTCAGTATCGGTTATCGCGATTCCGATCTGGGCCTTAACGGCAATTCCATGGGTATATTAAACGCGATTATTCCACAATCACCCGACATCAATATCGGAACGAGAGCAGATTTAGGAAAATACAAGGAAATTGGAGCAGGAGATCAAGGCATTATTTATGGTTTTGCCTGTGATGAAACTCCGGAATTATTACCGTTAACATACGTATTAGTCAATAGAATGATGCGCGCTTTTGAAAATTGTGGTAATCCTATTTTTGCTCCTGATGGAAAAGGACAGGTCACGGTGGATTATGACGCCGATTGGCGTCCGAAAAGAGTAACCACAGTACTTATGTCCAACGCCATAGATTATCGCCAGGTGCCGGATAAATTTCGCTCATCGATCGAAGAACAGGCCCGGCAAATTGCCTTTGATTGTTTAAACGATTGGGTAGATAATAAGACAAAATTTATTTTTAATCCCACCGGTGAATGGAACGCGGTTAATTCATGCTCTGCGGCAGATTCCGGTGTGACCGGCCGCAAATTAGTCGTGCAACTCTATGGCGGTTACCCGGGCGCTCAATTGGGCGGCGGTTCAATTGTCAATAAAACACCGGAAAAGGTAGATTGTTCAGCGGCCTTCGGTGCAAGATATGTGGCCAAAAACATTGTTGCCTCTGGGCTCGCGAAAAAATGTTCTGTACAGCTTGCTTACGCGATCGGAATTGCGCAACCTATCTCAATCTATGTCAACACTTTCGGAACTGGAGTTGTGTTGGATGAAAAAATTGCCGCGGTTGTTAATCAGGTATTTGATTTAACCCCCAAAGGAATGATTGAAAAGTTTGAGCTATTGAAAGGTGATATATATAAAAAAATTCCTAAAACTTTGTTTCTGGACATGAATTATCTTTGGGAAAAAACGGATAAAATTGACGCTCTGAAAAAAGCGTTAAAAAATAAGTAACCGGACAAGAGTAACCGTGGCAAAAATACATTGGAGGAAAGATGGCTTTTCTGGAAGTTGATAGGGCTTTAAAATACAAAATTGCCGATATTTCTCTAGCCTCGTTCGGCCGAAAAGAAATGCAATTGGCGAAAAATGAAATGCCCGGTCTGATGGCTGTGCGCGAAAAATACGGTCGTAAGAAACCGCTTCATGGATTGAAGATAATGGGTAGTCTGCACATGACCATCCAAACTGCTATGCTCATTGAGACATTAAAAGAATTAGGGGCAGATCTTCGTTGGGCGTCCTGTAATATTTTTTCGACTCAGGATCATGCGGCAGCGGCAATAGCCAAAGCCGGTTCAGCAGCGGTTTTTGCATGGAAAGGCGAATCTCTGGATGAATATTGGTGGTGCACTGAACAGGCCTTAACCTGGCCGGATGGTTCCGGTCCAGATTTAATCGTGGATGACGGCGGAGATGCGACGCTATTCATTCACCAGGGAGTAAGGATCGAAAAAAACCCACAATTGCTAAAACAAAAGATTGACAATAAAGAATTTAAAATTATCGTTTCTCGATTAGAGAAATCTTTTAAACGTGATCCGAAAAGATGGCAAAGGGTAGCCGCTAACATTCGTGGCGTTTCCGAAGAAACAACAACAGGGGTGCATCGACTTTATCAAATGCAGGCAGCGGGGGAACTATTGTTTCCGGCAATAAATGTTAATGATTCAGTCACAAAATCAAAATTCGATAATCTTTACGGATGCCGCGAATCGCTCGCTGACGGTATTAAAAGGGCAACAGATGTAATGCTTGCCGGCAAGATTGTTGTTGTTTGCGGTTATGGAGATGTAGGCAAGGGTTGCGTCCAATCAATGAGAGGTTTTGGAGCCCGGGTTATTATCACGGAAATCGATCCAATTTGCGCGCTACAAGCGGCGATGGAAGGATATGAGGTTAGGGCATTGGAAGAAGTGGCGGCTATCGGCGATATTTTTGTGACAGCCACCGGCTGTTGCGACGTCATTACCGGCAAACACATGGAAATGATGAAAGATGAAGCTATCGTCTGCAATATCGGCCATTTTGACAGCGAAATCGACATGAAATATTTAGAGACAAACAAATTCTGTAAAAAAGAAAATATTAAACCGCAGGTGGATAAGTGGAAACTCAAATCGGGGCGCTTCATAATAATATTAGCGGAAGGCAGATTGGTTAATTTAGGATGTGCCACCGGTCATCCCAGTTTTGTCATGAGTAACAGCTTTACAAATCAATGCCTGGCGCAAATTGAACTGGCCACAAAGAAATATAAGATAGGAGTTTTCACTTTGCCGAAGATATTGGATGAAGAAGTCGCCCGTGTTCATTTAGGTAAATTAGGTGCACGGTTGACCAAGCTGACGAGAAAACAAGCTGATTATCTGGGCCTATCTGCAGAAGGTCCATTTAAACCGGAATACTATAGATATTAATTTCCGACCTCGTAGAAAACCAGATAATATTTTTAGAGCAAAATCTAAGTGCGCGCCTTATGAAACAATACTAAAGCGGCGGAAATGAACAATATATTTGCTGCCCAGGCGGCTATAAACGGAGATAGTGTTCCGGAGCGTCCCAAAGACATACTGAACGCATGGACTATCCAATAGGAAAATCCGATAAAAATACCAATTCCGACGCTTTGCATTACACCACCGCTTCTTTCCGAGCGTAGAGAAAAAAAGACACCAATAAAAACAAGTATTATGGTTACCAGGGGAAAGGCAATTTTCCCCTGTAAATCTACAAGATATCTTGTGACGTCATATCCTTCGGCCTGTATTTTCTTGGCATATTTTCTCAGCTCGAAATAGCCCATCTTTTCCGCGTCTTTTTGTATTATTTTAAAATCATTAGGTTTTTCAGGGATATTTATTATTTTCTCTTCTGATCGCTCTAAGACGGGAATATTATTGCTGTCAAATGTAGTGACAAGTAGGTTATGAAAAATCCAATGATCATCATTCCATTCAGCGCTTTTGGCATCTATGCGCATATTTAAAGTAAAATCAGGATTTAAATAATTAATAGTTACGCCGCGCAAAGTGTCATTGTTAACATCAAACATTTTGAAATTATAAATCGCATTTCCCGAACGGTACCAAATCTCATTTTGCTTAAAGAAACCCAGTGTCTGCTGCTTTTGGACTGCAATTTTTATGATATTTTCAGTTTTTTGTATCGATGCCGGCGTTATCAGCTCGCTGAAATAGAATAAAAAAACAGCTAATACGGCCGCGAAAATAAGGGCGGGAAGGGAAATTCTATAAAGGCTAATCCCGTTGGCTTTCATCGCGGTTATTTCATTGTGTTTTGAAAATGAGCCGTAAGCCATCAGAGTTGCCAAAAGAACAGCGGAAGGCAAAACAAGAGAAATAATCATCGGAATTGAATATATAAAATATGATGCCATTTGCGCAATAGACGCATGATTGCTGAGAAACATTCGTATTTTTTCGAAAAAGTCGACAATCAAATAAAGGGCAATAAAAGTGATACAGATAATCGCGAATAGTTTAGTGAATTCCCTGATAATATATCTGTCAATTATCTTCAATTTATAATCCTCAATTATTTAGAGTTTTACGCCAAAGAAAAATTTTTGTCATATGCCAGAGAGATATCTCTTTATAAGCCATATAAAAAAGATAAACGCCCAGAAAAGCAAAAGTTAAATTTGGCGTCCAGACGCCGATTACTGTAGAAAGGCGGCCGGTTTCCACAAGAGCTTCACCGCCGATACGCAACAGGTAATATAAAGAAACAACTATAATACCAACGGCAAATCCGCGTGATTTTACCGCTCGATGACTTCTTATGCCCAACGGCAAAGCCAGAAGACCAAAGAAAATACAGGAAAGGGGAATAGAAAATTTTTTGTGTACTTCAATTGCCAACTCGCGGATTGAAGCTTCATCAATACCCGGTTTTTTCATCATTTCCAGCAGTTCACCCATCGTCATTTCCGTGCTTGATTTTGAATCTTCACGCATAGCGGCAATGGAAGTTGATAAGTTAAGATTGATATCGTAGCTTTCAAAATCGATTTTGCGGTAATTTTTTAAATCTGAACTCACCGTATGAACGGAACCGCTTTCCAGTCTTAATTTGACAATCATCAATTCCGGATCGGATATAAGAAAAGCCTTTTTAGCTAAAATCGTGTTTTGTTCGCCGATAATACGGCTGTCGGAAACAATGACTCCTTCCATGTATTTGCCATCAAGAGGAATTTTTTCCGCATAAAACAAAAGACCTTTAAAATCTGCGTTGAAAACTTTTTCTTTTATGCCGATGCTCGCATTTTGGGAAGCGATTTCGAAAAGCAAACGCTTGGTGGCAAAATTGCTATGCGGCACAAGAAAATGACTTATAAATATGGTAAAAATAAATGTGGCCAAAGAAGCAATCGCAACAGGGTAATAAATTTGCAATAAGCTGATGCCCGAAGCTTTAAGCGCTGTTATTTCGTTATCAGCGGATAATTGACCCATGGCGATGAGAATAGCGATCAATAGGGCGATGGGTATGGTGAACATCATAAACGATGGTAAAAGAAGGACAATGAGCTTGGCGATGGAAAATACGCTGATACCCTTATTTACCATTAAATCCATTATTTGCAGTATTTTTCCCATGAGCAGGACAAAGGTCAAGACAAACAAAATGATGATAAAAGGTAAGGCTATTTCTTTAAATATATATCTGTCAATAATTTTACGCATGTATTTAAACCACTCTTACTTTAAATTAACATGTATTGATTAATTTTCTCAAGCAAAACATGGTGGCTAAGTAAAATGTTTTAATGCTCTTTTAAAAGTTACGTAAAGGCAGGTATTGTTGCAATGTTTTATTGACAGCCGTCGCTATTTTGCCTATATTCCTCTAGAATTTTACCGAAATGCCGATTTTAGAAAGGATAAGATTTAGTTGCCCATGAAAGTTGATACCATGCGCCATATTGATTATTACATTGGTGTCCCTCTTTGCTTTTTGGGAACATTATGCCATAAAGTTGTTAAATTGTTGGGCAGGCGCGGGAGTAAACCTTTACATAACGTTCTTTTTATCGAACTTTCGGAAATGGGCAGCGCCATTTTAGTCGATCCTGCGATGAGAAAACTGCAAAAAAAAACCGGCGCTAATATCTATTTCGCCATTTTTAAAAAAAATAAACCCAGCCTGGATTTACTGAAAACAGTTCCTGAGGAAAATATTTATTCGATCCGTGAAGGAAATATTCTGGCTTTTATGCTCGATACGTTGAAATTCTTTTTCTGGACTCGAAAGAGAAAAATTGATGCCGTAATCGATTTGGAGCTTTTTTCCCGTTTCACGGCCCTGCTTTCGGGATTCAGCGGCGCGCCTAATAAAGTAGGGTTTCACGCTTACTATAACGAGGGACTTTACCGCGGGGATTTTTTATCGCATAAGGTGGCTTACAATCCGCATATTCATATTGCCAAAAATTTCATTGCTATGGTCAATGCTCTTCTTGCGGCTGAAAAGGAAGTTCCCTATTCAAAAACGCTGATTACCGATGATGAAATTATTTTGACCAAAGTTAAATTCTCAGCTTTGGAGAAGAAACCAATTATAGATAATGTTCGCGGTTGTTTCGGGAAATTCAATCCTGAAAAGCACAAAATCATTTTAATTAATCCCAACGCCAGCGAACTTCTTATTCAGCGGCGTTGGCCACAGGCATACTACGCACAATTAATTAAAATGATTTTGGAGAATTGCTCCAAAGCAATAGTTTTAATTACGGGCGATCCGGGGGAGAGGGAAGAAGCCGAGCGCCTTAGAAAACAAGTACAGGCGGAAAGATGTATAAATTTTGCCGGAAAAGTGACACTTGACCAGCTTCCACTCCTCTATAGCGTATCCGAATTCATGGTGACCAATGATTCCGGCCCACCGCATTTTGCTTCGGTAACAGATATGCCTACATTTGTCATTTTTGGTCCGGAGACGCCCGCACTTTATGGATCATTAGGGAAGACCACGCCCATTTACGCCGGTTTAGCTTGTTCGCCCTGCGTGAGCGCGGCCAATCACCGCAAAACTGCCTGCAAAGATAATATTTGCTTACAGGTGATTAAACCGGAAAGAGTGTTTGCGGAGATTAAACCTGCTTTAGAGAAGATAAATGCTGAAGACAAATAAACAAATATTTCTGCTGATTGGCTTATTTACTTTAATCCGCCTTATCGTGGCGCCATTTTTTGGATTGGGTGTTGATGAAGCTCATTATGTTTTATACGCTAAATATCTCGATTTAAGTTATGTCGATCATCCGCCGCTTGTCGGCTGGGTGCATGTTCCTTTTTTCTATCTTTTAGGCACGAATGAATTTTTAGCCCGCCTGCCGGCGATTTTGATTTTTGCCGTAACATCATATTGCGCGTATTGGTTTGTGCTGAAAGTGACTCAATCAATGCAGTTATCTTTATGGGCGGTTCTGGCATTGAATTGTTCCTTTATGCTCAATGTATTGGGTCTGATGCTGTTGCCGGATTCACTTTTGCTATTATTTGTTTTTCTGCTTATTTTTATTGCCGAAAAAATTACCCGCGAAAAAAAACCGCTGGATTTTATTTTGCTGGGCATCTTCTTAGGTTTAATGGGACTGACCAAATACACATCTATTTTGCTTGTACCGCCGTTAGTAATTTTTTTTGTACTGAAAAAAAGATACGATATAATTTTTTCCACATACATGGTTTTAGCCGCTTTTATAGCCTTGATTCTCATCACACCCGTTATTTACTGGAATGTTACGCACGACTTTATCAGTTTTAGCTATCAAAGCTCTCATGTGTTCGGTTCTCTGGCTACAAGTTTTTCGAGCTTTTTCGAATCGCTGGCCGTGCAATTCGGCGCGTATAACCCTCTCTTATTTATAATTGCCTTTTATGGTTTTTTCAAAGTGCTGCGTACACGCGATGATTATCTGCATCTGGCAGTTTTATTCGGCGGCACTATTTTGCTTTTCTTTCTGCTTACCTCATTTTATGAAAGAACACTTCCCCATTGGCCGGCTGTGTTTTATTTACTCTTCATTCCGGTCGGAACTTACAACTTAGTTACAACTCAGGAAAAATGGAAAAAGTACTTTCTTAATTTTTCCATCGGATTAAGCTTAATACTGACTTTGTTTGTATATGCGGAACTGGCCGGAAAATATTTTACTTTTCCCGATTACAAATCGCCGTTTCGCGATATTTATGGTTTTCCGGAGATTGCCAAAAAAGCCGATGAACTTATGAAAAATAATTTATCCGCAGCGCCAAAAGCGATAGCGGTGACCAACTGGACGATGGGCAGTAGGACGATGTATTACAGTTTGCCTTACAAAAACGAAGTATTCGTAATTGATAATCGAAAAGATCAATTCGATATCTGGCAAAAAAAATCGCCTATTGGTTATGACCTTCTTTTTCTTAATACTTATTTTAATAATTTAAATATTGAAAAATATGCTCGTTGTGAACGTATTGAAGTAGTCATAAAAACTGATTTAATCCTGCGGAATGCAAAGGTGGATACAGTTGAATTTGTATGGTGCCACAATTATGGGGGAGCGAAGCCTTGATTAAAAAAGGGATCGCCGCTATTTTCTTTTTTGTTTGTTTGTTGCTGGTTACCGTTTCCTATTTTTATTGGGATATCCCGCTGGCGATATACTGCAAGGGCTTAAATAGGTCCATAGTCGACATTGCTGATATTGTCACTATATTGGGTGAATCGAAGTGGTATTACATAATACTGGTACCAGCATTTGTATGGTTCTTGTTTCTGGCTAAAAATAAACTATGGTCAATGAGGATTCTTTTTCTTTTTATATCAATATCGGCATCAGGGCTAATCAATCTGCTGGTTAAATGGCTTGCCGGAAGGCACCGGCCTATTAATTATTTTACTCATGGTCTTTTTGGTTTTAATTTTTTCGGAGTAGGTTATGAGTTAACGTCTTTACCCTCCGGCCATAGCGTTACAGCGTTCTCTTTAGCTGCCGCGGTAAGTATATTATTTCCACGCGCAGGCATTGCGGCCTTTTTTATAGCCATATCTATAGGAATGACACGGATAATACTAACATCTCATTACTTAAGCGACGTAATCGCCGGCGCCGGTATCGGCATATTATCCACAATGTTTGTAAAATACTTTTTTGATCGAAAAAAAATCGAATTATTTCAGAAGTGAAAAGGCATAAAGTATCTCCATGAAAAAAAGATATATACTGCTTTTAATACCAATAATCCTTTATATCGGTTTGCTTGGCATTATGCCGCAAATGGAACCGGATGAAGCGCGCTACAGCTTGATTCCCAGCGCCATGAACCAATCCGGCAATTATGTTACCCCGCACATTAAAAACGTCGTTTATCTGGAAAAGCCGCCATTGGCTTACTGGGTGACAGCAATATCTTTTAAAGTATTCGGTGAAAACGATTTTTCTGCAAGACTATTTGCTGCTCTCTGCGCGTGGGGTTGCATATTACTGACATATTTCATCGGGAAACATTTCCGGGATGAAAAAACGGGACTTTATTCCGCGGCACTTTTAACGATATCGGCTTTTCCTTTTGTCTTGGGCCGCATCAACATATTGGATATGCCGCTTACTTTTTTCACATGTATTTCCATTTGGCTGGGTTATTTGACTTTAACCGGAGAAAAGAAAAAATACCTTTATTATTTATTTTATTTTTCCTGTGCGCTGGCATTTTTAACCAAAGGTATTATCGGAGTTGTATTTCCCTTTGGGGTATTGGTTTTATGGCTGATCTGGGCTGGCCGCTGGCGTCAAATATGGCAGCTATTCTCGCCAATCGGAATATTGATATTTCTGATTATAGTTTGCCCCTGGCTGATTTTGGCGCAAAAAGAAAATTCCGACTTTCTTTGGTTTTTCTTTGTGCGTGAACACTTCCTGCGTTTTACAACGAAGATGCACGGCAAGACCGAGCCATTTTATTATTATTTGCCGATCATTATCGCCGGAACAATTCCGTGGTCGGTTTATCTGATCAAAGCCTGGAAGGGGAAATCAATTAAGGAGTGGCTATTCAGCAAAGAAGAAAACAAATTATTGGTAATTTGGATTTTATTTATTTTTTTGTTTTATACATTTTCTTCTTCCAAGCTTTCCACATATATTGCCCCCGTATTTTTACCGCTTGCTCTTTTTGCCGGTAGTGTTTTTCGTAATTACGAACAGGATTTATCGGAAGCAAGCAGCAGGCAGAAAGTCTTTTACCGGATTGCCGTTATATTTCAGTCCCTAATAATAATTATTGCCCTTTTACTTCCACTGATATTGAAGAAATATTCCGATGCCGAAAAGGGTTTGGTTGTAATGATATCTGACCAATGGTGGCTCTATATTTTGCCGTCTATGCTCGCGGCGGTTCTAATGATTTTTCTGCCGGACCTGATTGCCAAAAAGTTAAGACGCGGCTGGTTTTTAGCTATTTACTTGCTGTGCGCTGTATTACTGGCAAGCGCGCTTTTACCGCTAACTGATTTTTTGGCGCCTTATCGCAGTACTCGAGTTGCTAAGGAAGCAATTTTAAAATTTGTACCGGCTGGTCAAGATTTATATCAATACCGGGAAAATTTTTACGGCATTGACTTTTATAATAAAATCAGGACGCCGATCGTAGAAGACTTTGGCGAATTAACGGAAGGAATAGCCAAGCTTCCGACAGCGGAGAAAGAGCGTTATTTTTTATTACGAAGCGAATTTTTCCAATTGTGCGCGCAAAAAAAGGATGTTTATTGTATTACCCAACACAAAAACAAGTTAAGAGAAATAAAAGAAAAACTGCCTAAGGTTGATGTGCTCTGGGATAATGGCGCTTTTTATCTTTTACACATAAAAAACTAAGAGTTCGCAAAGGCTGTAAATGAAGATCAGAAAAGATTTTTTACCCTTTAGCAGGCCTTCAATTGGCGATGCCGAAATTAATAAGGTTGTATCATGCCTTAAATCCGGCTGGATTACGACCGGAGCGCTATGCCAGGAATTTGAAGCCGGCTTCTGCAAGCTTACGGGCGCCAAACAGGCGATAGCGCTAAACTCGGCCACCGCCGGCATGCATTTGACCTTATCGGCGCTTGATATTGGTGCCGGTGATGAAGTCATAACTCCTTCTCTGACTTTCGCTTCCACAATTAACATGATTGCCTTGCGGGGAGCGACACCGGTTTTTGTGGATATCGACTACGGCACGCTCAATATAAATGCTGATTTGATCGAAGAAAAAATCACACCAAAGACAAAAGCAATTATTCCTGTTCATTTCGCCGGAGCACCGGCCGATATGGAGAAAATTAATCAGCTCGCACAAAAATATAATTTAACTATCATAGAAGACGCGGCTCATGCAATCGGTACTTATTATAAAGGAATTCATGCCGGTGGTTTTGGTCATGCCGCAATTTTTTCTTTCCATCCGATAAAAAACATTACAACCGGCGAGGGAGGGATGATAACTCTGAACGATGTCTCTCTGGAAAAGAAATTGCGCCTCATGAGATTTCACGGAATTGAGCGGGATGCCTGGAAAAGATACGGCAAGGGCGGAAATCCTTCTTATGATATAATGGAGCCTGGCTATAAATATAATATGCCGGATGTGCTGGCAGCTTTAGGATTGGCGCAGCTTGAGCGCTGGCCAGAATTGAATTCAAGGCGTTTAAAGTTGGCGCAACTTTATTTGGAAGGATTAAAAGGCATAAAGGGCGTAGATTTACCGCAAATTCTTAAATATGAGCACACCCATGCCTGGCACCTTTTTGTGATCAAGATTTTGTCTTTAGATAGGGATAAGTTTATGAACAGGCTTGCTGAATATAATATCGGATATGGATTGCATTTTCCCCCAGCCCACACTTTAAGCTATGTAAAGGAAAAATATGCGGCAAATATCGGCATGCTTTCGGAAACCCAAAGAGCGGCAGATAGGATTATATCTTTGCCTTTATTTCCGGATATGCGGCAAGAAGATGTTCAATATGTTTGCGCAGCTATAAAGGAGATAGTGAATTATGAGTAATACTAAAATAGCTATCGTCATTCCCGTTTACAATGAAAAAGAAAACCTCCCGACTTTAATGCAAAGGCTTACATCCGTAATGCAGAGCTTGGGGAAAAGTTACGAAATAATATTCATTGATGATGGCAGCAGCGATAATTCGCTCGAAATTCTGAAAGAATTTTCTCAAAAACCATCGGTAAAGATAGTAGAATTGACGCGAAATTACGGACAACACGCGGCAATCTTAGCGGGCTTTTCCGTATCCAGCGCCGAAATCGTCATTACCATGGATGCGGATTTGCAAAATCCTCCCGAAGAAATACCCAATTTAATGAAAGTGATGGAAGAGGGCAATTACGATGTTGTCGGCACGATCAGAAGGGGACGCAAAGATTCCTTCTGGCGAATAATTCCCTCAAAAATTATTAACATGGTGGCGCGAAAAATTACGGGTGTCAGCCTGCGGGATTGGGGATGCATGCTGCGGGCATACAGGCGCAGTGTGGTCGAAAGGATGATCCAATGCCATGAACACTCCACATTCATTCCGGCTTTGGCGACGGTTTTCTCCAAGCGCGTAACGGAAATAGAAGTGGCTCATGATGAACGGCTTGGCGGCAAATCAAGTTATCCTTTAAGAAAACTGATTAATCTGCAATTTGATTTAGTGGCGGCTTTTTCGAATTTACCGATTAAGCTTATTATGTATGGCGGTATATTGATGTCACTGCTGGGCGTTTGTTTCGGTATTTTTCTGGTAATAGCAAGATTAGTTTATGGCGCGGGCTGGGCGGCCGAAGGAATATTTACTCTTTTTGCCGTCTTGTTTGTATTTGTTGGTCTGCAATTTTTTGCTTTAGGCGTTATCGGTGAATACATCGGTAGAATTTACCGGGAGGTACGTAAGCGACCGGAATATGTGATTGAAAACATTTACAGCTACAGCACGGAGGGAAAGAAAAAATAATTTGAAAGCGGTTGTTTTTGCATACCACAATATGGGTATCGCCGGGTTAGAAGCTCTTGCTAAACACGGTTTTGATATTGCCGCTGTGTTTACACATGAAGACGACCCTGATGAGAATTGCTGGTTCGGTTCGGTCAAAGATTGGGCTGTAAAAAAGAATATTACCGCTTACACTGCCGAAGAAATAAATGAACCTCAATGGATTACAAAAATTACCGGGCTCAAGCCCGATATTATATTTTCCTTTTATTATCGAAAAATGATCTGCCGCGAGATTCTTGATATTCCTACGCTGGGCGCGCTTAATTTGCACGGCTCGTTTTTACCGGCCTATCGGGGACGCTGTCCGGTAAACTGGGTTTTGATTAATGGAGAAAAACGCACCGGCGTTACGCTTCATTATATGATCGATAAGCCCGATGCCGGTGATATCGTCGGTCAAAAAGCTGTAGTGATAGACTTAGCGGATACCGCGAAAACCTTGTATGATAAGCTCTGCCTGGCCGCAAAAGAGCTTCTGGATGAATTACTGCCTTTGATTAAGAGCGGTCAAATACCCCGGCAAAAGCAGGATTTAAAGGCGGGCAGTTATTACGGCGGAAGGCGTCCGGAAGACGGACGTATTGACTGGAATAAATCAGCGCAAGATATTTACAATTTGATTCGCGGCGTCACCGAACCTTATCCCGGCGCTTTTGCTTTTATGGCGAATGATGAAAGAATAATTATCTGGTGGGCCGAGCCGGTAAAATCAAACATATCCAAAGTTCCCGGAGAGGTAGAAATAAGCACAGAAAATATTCGTGTGAATACCGGTAAAGATGCTATAAAACTTATTGATATAGAAGTTCAGGGAAGGCGCATGAAAGATTCGCAAATTTCCGAATATTTCCAAAAAGGGAAGGTGACAAAGTTAATATGAAGATATTGATATTGGGAGTAAATGGATTTATCGGTCATCATCTGATTAATAAAATCCTCACCGAAAAAAAAGATTGGATAGTTTACGGCATGGATTTGGGAACAGACCGGCTCGGCAAGGCTCTGAATAATCCGCGGTTCCATTTTATGGAAGGAGATATTTCCATCAATCGGGAGTGGATTGAGCTGCAAATAAAAAAATGCGATGTCATCATGCCGCTTGTGGCTATTGCTACTCCTAAACTTTACGTGGAAGATCCCATCGCCGTTTACAATCTTGATTTTGAGATGAACGTGGATATCATCAAGAAATGCGTCAAATATCATAAGCGTGTTGTTTTTCCCTCAACTTCGGAAGTATATGGCGCCTGCACCGATCCGGAATTCAAAGAAGATGAAAGCTTTCTGGTGGTAGGCCCGATCAATAAGGAACGCTGGATATATTCCTGCTGTAAACAGCTTCTGGATCGAGTGATTTACGGCTATGGTACAAGGGGACATTTGGAATTTACACTGTTTCGGCCTTTCAACTGGATCGGCCCGCGGCTTGATTCCCTCTACGCGGCAAAGGAAGGAAGCTCACGCGTCGTCACGCAATTTATTGCGGAGTTGTTCATGAAGCGTCCGATTAATCTTGTTGACGGCGGAAAACAAAAGCGCTGTTTTACTTATGTTGATGATGGAATTTCAGCGCTAATGAAAATATTAGAAAATAAAAATGATATTTGCAAAAACCAGATCATTAATATCGGCAATCCTGAAAACGAATGTTCGGTGAAAGAGCTCGCCAATATATTAAAGAAGCTATTTCGGGAACATCCTGATCATAAGAATGACAAAAGCTATTCCGATATAATCGATGTCACCGCTGATACCTATTACGGCAAAGGTTATCAGGATATTTACACGCGCAAACCCAGCATCGAAAAGGCGAGAAAACTTTTAAATTGGGAGCCGAAAGTAGGATTGGAAGAATCACTGCATCTGACGCTCAATTCATTTTTGGAAGAAAATAAAGACGCCGACATCAAATAAAATGGCAATGCTCGGATTAAAAATAGATATCGATACTTACTGGGGCATGAAAAATGGCGTACCCAGTCTTTTGCAGACCTTAAAGGAATTCAAGTTAAAAGGCACATTTTTTCTGAGCATCGGGCCGGATAATTCCGGCCGGGCGGCATTACAGTTAATCAAGAATCTACTTTTTTTAAAAAAAATGATACGGACAAATGCGGTTGGCCTCTATGGTTGGAAGACCGCTCTATACGGAACGTTGTTTCCGGCGCCCATGATCGCGCTTTCCTTTCCTGAAGTTGTGAATGATATAATTGCCGCAGGCCATGAAGTTCAGTTTCATGCATGGGATCACCGCCGTTGGCAGGATGAGCTTTCCAATAAATCCGAAAACTGGATTCGCGAGTGGTTCAGCAAGGGCATTGCCGGTTTTGAAAAATTAACCGGAAATAAACCAACAGCATTTGGTGCGCCTTCGTGGGTTATTGATGATCGAGTGCTGACGATAATTAAAGAATACAAATTCGAATATCTGAGTTGCACGCGGGCTCAAACTCCGTTTATCCATGAAACAGCAAATATTATCGAAATTCCCTCCGACTTGCCTTGCTTTGAAGAAATTGACGCGCAGAAAGGCGTATCAATTATTTCCGAACTAATTAAAGATGGCAAAACACATGTCTTACCGGTTCACGCGGAAGTTGAAGGAGGCATCTTTCAAAATCAATTTAGAGAGCTTTTAGAAAAAGCGCTCAACAGAGGTATAGAAGTTGTGCCCCTAAAGGAAATCAAAGAGAAGTTGAATATTCAAACCGTGCCTAGACGAAAATACAAAATGGAATTACTTCCCGGCCGCCATTCACCCTGCGCGGTATAAATGATTTATTAACTTTTCTTAAACAAAGATTCCAATTTGTCTTTAGTTCCTGAATCAACTGATCCGGAAGATTTTGCTGCTTGTTTGAATCTGAAAAAATCACAAAAATTAGAGCGGGCTTTATCCAGCACTCTTTCGGCCTGAGGTTCGCGGCAGTCGTTATATGCGCCTATGTCGTAGAAAGAGCAATTAAGGCAGCAATGCAGATCAGCTCCGCAGGAAGGGCATTGCGATTGCCGTCCGACAAAAAAATCCTCCGCGATTTCTTTTTTACATTTGTGGCATATGTTCATGAGAGTAAAGATACAAGTTGTGTTGTGTAAATGTCAAGAAGCTTTCTGGTATATAATTTTCTTTGGATGTATTTATGAATGCTTATCTTATACCTTGTCTTGATTAAATCTTTCACTACTGTTCAATGGAGGATAGTTGTCGGATTTAAGGATTACCAATTGAAAGGTACAACGCAAAATTGAGCCGACGCTTAGCGGTCAGCTCGAATGATTTGAGGTTGGAGGTTTTATGAGGTTTATATTTCTACTTAATATCCAAACCATATGTCAGAGGATTATAAGGTTCGTTATGGTCTGGGAGTCTCATTTGTCTTTTTTCATTCTCATGTTTTTTTATAAGATCAGATATTTCTTTCTCAAGTTCAAATATCTTCTTTTTCAAATCAAGGTTATCAGACACAAGCGCCGCATCCTCCTTTTGAACCGTAAGTATCAACGTTTGAATTTTAAGTATTTCGGCGGCAAACTTCCGGTCTTTGACGCTACTGCTGAGTTGAGTAGTAAGATCAACAATGTCCTTAATAGCACCCATTTTTGTTTCTCCTCTAACAATTATTCACTAAGCCGATTATCACATTGCATTAATTGTAAATCAATAAGAATTGAAGCAACTATATTGGCTTTTATTTCATACTTTTTGGAATATTCATTAATTGTTTCCATCGTAACAATATGTCTGCTTCCTTCATAAAGTGACACTTGACTTTCATTTAATAGATCAAAAACTTTTTTTTCATCAAGGCTATATTTAGCCGATAACAAAACAGCGGGGTATCGCATTTCTTTTTGAGTTCGTGCAACAGTTCTTTCATGCCGTTGCGCTTTCAGCAATGCTTTATTAACGGGAGGTTTTTTATTTTCTTCACACGCAATAACGGATAAACTTTAAATAAGTATTATTATAAAAAATATTTTCTTCATTTTATTGCCTCTCAATACTCTGATCTTCGCTAAAAGGAGACCACCTGTTCCAGTGAGAATCATCATCAGAGCCTCTAAGTGTGCTATACATCTCGCCCTTTCTCGTGTCGAAAATTACAATGTTTCGATATTTTTCAGAAACAGTTTCATGGTATTGATATCTTTGGTTTAAAGTGAATTGATAAAAGATTAATAAAAATATAATAAAGCAAACAGTTATGATCAATTTAAAAGAGTGATTAATAGTTTCAATAATTATATTGGGAAGCGACATTATTTTATTCATAAATTATTTCTCCTTATAATTTTGTTTATCATATCAATAACTTTTAACGTTTTAAAATCTACTAGCAAAACGTTCTTATTTCAAGACATTTATAATTAATTGAGAAAATGTTCATTGATAACGAATTGAAGTCTTGCATTTTTGTAGAGATTGACGATTTGCGACTTAGAGGAAGAAAGAAATATTGAGATTAAACTTCCTTCATCCAATCCTTGCCGCCCAGAAGTCTTGCAACGAGTATGCTGGCCACATTATCACCGACGGCGTTGACCATTGTCGCGGGAGCGTCAACCAGAGTGCCGATCACCGTGATCAATGGAAACGCTTCAGGCGGAAAGCCGTAAAGAGAGATAATCAGCAGTTCGCCTATCGTGCCGCCGCCCGGTATGCCGCTTACGACCATCCCCGTCAGCATGCCGATTCCGATTGCCGTCAATATGGTGCTGGTACCGGAAAAATCCATATGGAATACACCGAAAAGAAAAGCTATCTTTAAGACGGCGGCCAGACAGGATCCTTCCATGTGCAGTGTCGCGCCCACAGGAATAACGATATCACTGATTTCCCGGGGAACGCCCATTTTATCAGCGGCATCGAGGTTGGATGGTATTGTGACCATGCTGCTTCCCGTCGCCAGAGCGGTTATCGATGGAGGAATGATGTTTTTCCAGAAGGCCTTCACGCCCGGACCCTTTGCCGCTATGTATACATAAAGTGTAAAGGCTACAAAAAAGTACAGGATGGAAAGAGGGAAATACAGGATGATAACCCTGGCATAGGAACCGAGCAGTTCTGTGCCGAAAGCTCCTGTAATGTAAGCAAAATACGCGCATAGACCGATTGGCGCATAGAGCATGATATAACCGATAACCTTCATCATAACTTCGGTTCCCGCGCTCAAGAAATTAGCAAAAGCCTTTCCTTTTTCACCCGCGGAAGATGCGCCCAGGCCTGTGAGAATAGCGAAAATAATCAGCGCCAGCATATTATTCTTGCTCATGATGTCGCGGAAGTCCGATACGGTTAGGGCCTTAGCAATTTGTTCGACGGTATTGAAATGCTCAATTTTCAGGTATGAACCTAAGTTGATATTTATATCAAGCGCGGGAGGATATATCTTGACGCCGATCATCATCACGCAGGCGGCGATGAAACCGGCGATGGTAAAGACGACGATCATGGCCGTCAATATTTTCCCCAGGCGCTTCATGTCGGACATTCCGGCGACTGCCGATGAAATAGAGAAAAAAACCAGAGGGATTACAATTGTAAAAAGAAGATTGAGGAATATATCTCCGAGCGGTTTGAGAACGGCGGCATCTTTCTTGAAGATGATTCCAAGAACAGAACCGATAATGATGGATATAATCAAAATGAATGAGAAGCCATAGGATTTGAAGAAAGCCGGTAATTTAATTTTCATATATTCACTCAATCACAAAATTAAAATAAGTATCGGAGTAAGGTTCATTTTTCAGTGTGTAATGCCACCACTCCTTATCATAATTTTTAAATCCATGCTTTTCCATGAGCGATTTGAGCAGAAGCCGGTTAATTTTTTGCTGCCGGCCGATGTTTTTATTGGCTGTATGCGATAGTTCATGAAAACAATCAAAACCCGTTCCCATATCAATACTATTATCCCTAAAGCGTTTTTCGGCGGGCAGGTAACATTCAGATAGTTTCTGGCCAGCAATGTATTTTCCCTGGATGGGAGCAGGTAAGGGGACAATAGTCAAATCAACAGTACTGCCCCGGCTGTGGCCTGATTTGCTGTCGATGTAACCATCTTTAAACAGGTTTGCCTTATCAATAGTCGGATAAAATTCATTTTTGGTTTTGGTATTGTCAATTTCCTTGGCCCAGCGCACAAAGTGATCCACGGCGCGCTGCGGGCGGTAACAATCGTAAATTTTTAGTGTTAATGAAAACTGTGCTAGGTCTTTTTGGACGTTGGAGAGCGCTTCGGCCGCTTCTTTGGTGAGGATACATTTCGACACCAGATAGCCGTCAACTCTTTCTCCGAGGAAGTTATGAGAACCGAAATAACGAATATCGAGTTGGATTTGTGGAATCACTTCTTTTATATCTACAAAGCTCTCCGGGATTTTATCCGCGCAATGTGAATTAATCAGGAATTGCGGAAAGCACAGAAGAGTAACGATGAATAAGGTAAGAACGATTCTTGATTTCATCAGGGAAGCCTCCACGTTGTATCTTCGATTCCCATAATAATGAGTGGCTCTGCCTTCGGATCGAGCCATTCGAGAATTTTAATGATGTTTTCTTCGGAAACGGCCACACAGCCCGCCGTAGTAACATTTTCTCCTCGCCAGACATGGAAGAAAATAGCGCTGCCGTATCCTTTGATAACCGGGCTGGTGTTATACTCGATGACGATACCATATTTGTAAAGATTATCATCACGTTTCATTTTTTCATAGGATTTAGCTTGCGTGGCGCCTTTCTTGATCCAACGATTATAATCATCGGCATTAACATCATCAACCCATATATCATCAGCTAACGCCTGACGGTAGGGCATTTTTGTTTTTATGGACTCATCATAGCCGAAAGTCATTTTAAGAGGATAGATACCGGAGGGTGTTTTACCATCGCCTTCTCTTTTTTCTCCAGGTAGAGCGAAACCATTTCTTCCTACAACGGCGCTAAAAGGTTCGAAAGCCGGTTTCCAAATACCTGCATGTTTTTCCAGAGTGTGAACTTTTTGTTCGGTAAAGAAAAAGGATTTATTAGTCGCTACTAGAATAACCTGGGAAGATTTACCGATTTTGTCTTTAGGAAATGCAGATAGCGCTTTTGTATCAAGTGTGGAAGCTGAAGGACGTAAGAGACATGCCGACAATGAAAGAATCGCCAAAAGGATGGTTAACGAAAGATAAATTCTGAAAAATTTTATAATTTTCACCAAACAAATAAACTCATTTTTTTATTGTTTTAATGGAAAAAAGGTGCAATTTCAATAAGAAATATTTGATTGACGCGTCAGGCATTTTTTAAAATATCGGGATATCGGCAATCGCCCTTTGCATATACTATTAAAATGTTTTCCAAAATCGTGGAAATTCTTCTTGACATACGAAATCACCAAAGGGATAAGCATATGTAATAAATATGAAAATCTTAATATTATCATATAAAAATCAGTCGGGAGGTGGTCTTAGATATAGAAGAATTTAAAAAAGTGACTAATAATTAGTAATCCTTGACTTTTCTCTTTTTTATGATAGGTAAGAGCCCTATGCTAAACAGGCAATCATTCAAATCTATATTGAAAGAAAAAATGTCGGGTAACCTGTTTACTTTAATGGTTATTTCGCGTACGAACAGCGCGGTAAGAAAAATATCACTTCCCAGAATTTTAGTCAGCGGTTTTCTTGTGGTTTCTTTCGTAGCCATCTTCATAGCACTTTATTTTATTTATGATTATGCGAGTATAAAAAGGGATAGAGCTGAATTAGTCAGGCTAAGAGACATAAATAAAGAACAATCTCAGCAAGTTCAAGATTTAGCTCTGCGGGTTGATGAATTTTCCGACCGCATGGAGGAGCTAAGACAAGTTGATAAAAAGATTAGAATATTAGCCACCCATCAGACGGGACGAGACAAAAAACTGCCATTGGGTATTGGCGGATCAGCTAATACTGAAATAAGATTAAAAGAATTATTGGATAAAGATCAACAGAAGTTGATCTTTGGAATGCGTAAAAACATTACTGCGTTAAATGAAGATGCTAATTATCGGGAAAAGAGTTTTAACGAGTTATTAGCTTTCTTACATGAACAAAAGTCAATTATTGCTGCTACACCGTCTATCTGGCCGGTTAGAGGATGGATAACTTCGGGTTTTGGCTCAAGGGAATCGCCTTTTTCATCCGGAGTTGAATTTCATAAAGGAATGGATATAGCGACTAGATTCGGAAAAGAAGTGCTGGCAACGGCGGACGGGTTGGTAATTGATGCTTCTTACCATTCTCAAGACGGCAATTTAGTAAAAATAGATCATGGCCACGGTTTAGTTACTGCCTATGCCCACTTATCGAAGTTTGCTGTGAAATACGGAGTAAGAGTTAAAAGAGGAGACGTAATCGGCTATGTCGGCGATACCGGCCGCAGTACGGGTTCGCATCTTCACTATGCTGTTTTTGTTAATAAGGCGCCTGTCAATCCACAAAGGTACTTGAAAAATAAGTTCTAAAAAGCGGAAGTGCAAAATGCGATTCTCGTCTTATGGCGAAAATTAAGGAGCAAAATAAAAATACTCGTTTTCTTTGCCGAAAATTCCGCCTCATGGCCTGATATTTTATTGTTAATAATTTAATCTTGTCGAATCAGCCGGTAAATATGCCGGTTTTTTTTTAGTAAGGTTAAGGTGATCAATGATCCAAATGTTATTGAAAAAAATTGTGGGAACGAAGAATGATCGTGAATTGAAGCGATATTCATTCCTGTTGGATGAAGTAAATAATTATGAGCCGGTAATGATGTCTTTGTCTGATGAAGAATTGCGGGCAAAAACTCCTTATTTCAAGGAAAAGTTGAAAAATGGTTCAAGCCTTGATGATATTCTGGCGGAGGCATTTGCCGTGGCCAGAGAAGTATCGCGACGCACTTTATTAATGCGTCCCTTTGATGTTCAGGTAATCGGCGGAATTGTGTTACATGAAGGTACAATTGCCGAGATGAAAACAGGTGAAGGAAAGACACTGGCGGCAACCATGCCGTTATATCTTAATGCGCTGGAAGGAAAAGGCTGCCATGTTGTTACCGTAAATGATTATCTGGCCAAAAGAGACGCAGAATGGATGGGGCCGATTTATGACTTTCTGGGGTTAAGTGTAGGCGTTATTATCCATGGTATGGATGATGATGAAAGAAGAGAAGCATATCACGCTGACATAACTTACGGCACTAATAACGAATTTGGTTTTGATTATCTTCGCGATAATATGAAGTTCAACCTTGAGGATTACGTTCAGCGAGAATTTAATTATGCCATAGTCGATGAAGTGGACAGTATTCTAATCGACGAAGCCAGAACCCCTTTGATTATTTCCGGTCCATCGGAAGAATCAACGGATAAATATAACAAAATAAACCAGATAATTCCGAGATTAAAGAAAGATAATGATTATACGATTGATGAAAAGAGCCGTACGGTTGTTCTGACGGAAGAAGGAGTCGCGCATGTTGAAGGATTTTTAAATGTGCAAAATCTTTACGAGCCGCGAAATATTGAAATTGTCCATCATGTAAATCAAGCTCTGCGCGCCCATACTTTGTTCAAAAGGGATGTTGATTATCTCGTGAAGGATGGGCAGGTTATAATTGTTGATGAATTCACCGGAAGAGTTATGCCCGGAAGGCGTTACAGTGATGGTCTGCATCAGGCGCTGGAAGCCAAGGAAAAAGTAAAAGTTGAGAGAGAAAATCAAACACTGGCTTCAATAACCTTTCAAAATTATTTTAGAATGTACAAAAAACTGGCCGGTATGACAGGAACCGCGGACACAGAAGCGGCGGAGTTTAAGAAAATATATAATTTGGATGTTGTAGTCGTGCCGACCAATATGCCGATGATTCGTAAAGATAATAATGATCTTATTTATAAAACTGAAAATGAAAAGATTAAGGCTGTTATCGAAGAAGTCAGGGCTTTGAATAAGGCGAAAAGGCCGGTGCTGATTGGAACTATTTCCATCGAAAAATCAGAACTGTTAAGTAAATATCTTACCCGTGCCGGCATTAAGCACCATGTTTTGAATGCTAAAAATCATGAAAGAGAAGCGGAAATAGTAGCCCAGGCCGGTCAGCCGGGCATGGTTACCATATCTACCAATATGGCCGGTCGCGGGACGGATATTCGTTTAGGCGAAAAAGTTGCCGAAATAGGCGGCTTGCATATTTTAGGTACAGAACGTCACGAAAGCCGCCGTATCGACAATCAATTAAGAGGCCGCTCGGGACGCCAGGGCGATGACGGTTCTTCTCGCTTTTATCTTTCTTTGCAGGATGACTTACTGCGTATATTCGGGGCCGATAGAATATCGTCGATTATGGACAGGCTCGGTATTGAGGAAGATCAGCCGATCGAACATAAGTATATTTCTCGTGCTATTGAAAATGCCCAGAAGCGTGTAGAAGGACAAAATTTTGATATCCGCAAGCATCTTTTGGATTACGATGATGTGATGAACAGGCAGCGGAAAGTTATTTATGAACAGCGGAAAAAGGTGTTACGCGGCGATAACTTATGGGAAGATATTGAAGAAATGGTTGAAGAAGTTGTTGATGATCTTTTATTTGAATACATAGATGAAAAAGGTCATGCCGATGATCTTAATTTTAAAGGGCTCGATGACGCCATATTTAAGCAATTCAATTTAAGGCTTAATTTGGCTAATTTAGACCCAAAAGCTTTTGCTCAGCCTGCCCGAGAAGTTATACTTGAAAATGTCCTAAATCTTCTGCGCGAAAAAGAAAAAAATTTCGGCAAAGAATTAATGGATTACTTGATGAAAGTAATCATGCTTCAAGCAATCGATAATCACTGGAAAGAACATTTGTTAGCCATGGATCACTTAAGAGAAGGGATTGGCTTGCGCGGTTACGGCCAAAAGGATCCGGTAAGAGAGTATCAGCGCGAAGGTTATGAAATGTTCATGGAAATGATCTTCTATATTAAAATGGATACATTGGAAAAACTTTGTTTGGTTAGAATACAGAGAGAGGATGAAGTGGAAAATATCAGGCGAAAACAAAAAGAGGATTACACTTTAAGCCGCGGAGAAGATATCCCTGCCGCACAAACAATTAAACATGAAAGCGGTAAAGTCGGACGGAATGAACCTTGTCCCTGTGGAAGCGGTAAAAAATATAAAAAATGCTGCGGCGCCTAAGTTATTCAATAGAGGAGTAGGCTTCATGCAAAAAAACAAAAATAGAATCAGCGTTCCCGGTTTTTTAGCCAATGGAATTTCAGCGGGCATTAAAGATTCGGATCAGAAAGACCTCGCTTTAATTTATTCAACCGTGCCGGCGAGGGTAGCGGCCGTATTTACCAAGAATTCTTTTAAAGCAGCGCCGCTGTTAATTGACATCGAGCGTGTTAAAAAAGGAACTGCCCAGGCTATAATTACCAATAGCGGATGTGCCAATGCCGCAACGGGTAAAGAAGGTTATAAGGACGCTTTAAGTGTGTCGGCCGCATTGGCCGGTCAATTGAAGATTAAGGAAGAGCTTATCTTGATGGGTTCGACAGGAGTTATCGGAAAAAGGCTTCCCGTCAAAAAGATAACCGGCGGTATGGTCAAACTGGTCAAGGGATTGAACGAGTTTGGCATTGAAGATGCGGAAACGGCGATGATGACCACCGATAAATATCCGAAAATAGCAATAAGGAAAGGAATTGTCGGAGCAAAAGATATTATTATTTGCGGCATAGCCAAAGGCGCCGGTATGATCGAGCCCAATATGGCTACTTTGCTGACTTATGTAATGACCAACGCTTTAATTGATTCTAAAGCCTTAAATACGGTTTTTCATCAGGCCATCGATAACACTTTCAATTCCATTAGCGTTGACGGTTGCATGAGCACCAATGATATGGCGATTATTTTGGCTAACGGTTTAGCCGGTAACAATCCTCTGGAAAGGGCTCAGGCCAGATTGCAGCGTTTCCGCGATATGCTCTCCGATGTTTTAATGGAACTTTGCCAGGCGGTTGTCCGGGACGGTGAAGGGGCAACTAAATTTATATCTATAAGTGTTGAAGGAGCAAAGTCCAGGTCTGATGCTCGTCGTGCGGCTTACGCCGTTGCCAACTCCAATTTAGTCAAAACGGCGTTTTTTGGAGAAGATCCCAATTGGGGGAGGATATTAGCTGCCCTTGGCTCATCCGGAATACCTCTGGAAAAGGAAAGAGTAAGCCTGTCCATAGGAGATGTATTGGTATTTTCGCAGGATTCACCGGCAAATTTAAATTTAAATAAATTGAAAGAAGTCTTTCAAAAAGATCGAATTGATGTGCGCATCGGGTTAGGGGGCGGCGATAAATCATATTGTGTTTACACATCTGATCTATCCTATGATTACGTGAAAATAAACGCCGATTATTCGACTTAAATAAAGACAAGAGGGGTTCATACCCGTGATTAGCGCTTGATCATTTAGATTATTTATGTTAATTGCCGCGAGCCAAATTACACACATTCTTGGATTGCCGGTATGTTGCTTTTTTTAAAAGTGTACCGTGCAAGTTGAAAAGGATGGAGGAAAAAACAAAATAAGGAGAAAACTATGTCTGCAATTTCAATGAAACTTTTACTGGAAGCGGGTGTCCATTTCGGGCATCAGACCAACAGGTGGAACCCGAAAATGAAGCAGTATATTTTTGGGGCGAGAAATAATATTTATATTATTGATCTGCAACAAACCGTAGGTATGTTTCAAACTGCTTACAACTTTATCGTCGATATTGTTGGTCAGGGGAAAAATGTACTTTTTGTAGGAACTAAAAAGCAATCACAGGAAGCTGTTAAAGAAGAAGCTGTGCGTTGCGGCATGCCTTATGTAAATCAGCGCTGGCTTGGGGGTATGTTGACAAATTTCTTTACGATAAAAAAGAGCATTGACCGTCTAAATACTTTAACCGGCATGTTTGCCGACGATTCTATCAAGGCATTTCCCAAAAAGGAAATAACCATGCTGCAGAAAGAGAAGGAAAAGCTGGAAAATGTCTTAGGAGGAATCAGAAATCTGAAATCTCATCCCGCAGCTGTTTTTGTTGTCGATCCTAATCGTGAACACATAACAATTAAAGAAGCGAAAAAATTAAAAATTCCTATAGTGGCAATAGTAGATACGAATTGCGATCCCGATGATATTGATTATGTCATCCCCGGAAATGATGACGCTATCAGGGCGATAAAACTATTTGCCTCTAAATTTGCCGATGCGGTTTTAGAAGGAAAGAAGCAGTTTGAAGAAAAGCTATCTGCCGAATCGAATAAGCAATCGGGAGCACTCGTCGAAGAGAAAAAGCCGGAATCCGATATTCCTGAAAGCGTAGAAATGGAAGGAAAGACCGAGGACACAGAAGAATATAGCGGTAAGTCATATAAATAATTAGACACGTTCTTGTTGAAAATATTAAGGAGGGAAATAAATTGGAAATATCATCAGCAAAGGTTAAAGAGTTGAGAGAAAAAACAGGCACCGGCATGATGGATTGCAAAGAGGCGTTAACGGCAGCAGGTGGTGATTTTGAAAAGGCTATTGATATTTTAAGGAAAAAGGGATTGTCTGCGGCAACAAAAAGATCTTCAAAGGTGGCCAAAGATGGTGCCGTAGCTTCATATATTCATATGGGCGGTAGAATCGGTGTTTTGGTTGAGATAAACTGTGAAACAGATTTTGTGGCTAAAACTGAGGATTTTCAGACAATGGCCAAGGATATTGCTATGCACATTGCTGCGTCTAATCCGCTTTATGTCCGGCCGGATCAAATTCCACCGGAAGCTTTAAATAGAGAAAGGGAAATATACCGCAGTCAGTTGCGCGAGGAAAAAAAACCGGAAAAAATATGGGATAAAATAATCGAGGGTAAATTGAAGAAATTTTATGAAGATGTGTGTTTGACAGAGCAGAAATTCATAAAAAATACGGATATTAATGTAGAGACGCTTGTTAATAATATGATTGCCAAAACAGGCGAGAATATTATTATTCGGAGATTCGCTAGATTTCAGCTGGGAGAGGAAATTAAAAAATAAATGCCCGGGAAAAAAGAAAAAACCGTTTATAAAAGGATATTGCTGAAATTAAGCGGAGAATCTCTTTTAGGTAAACAGTCTTTCGGGATTGATCCCGATGTGGCGAATTTTATCGCCGAAGAAATAAAATCAGTTTCGGATTTGAATGTTCAGATTGGAATCGTCGTCGGAGGCGGTAATATATTTCGCGGATTAGAAGCTGATTCCAAGGGTATTGACAGAACTTCAGCGGATTACATGGGTATGTTGGCCACCGTGATTAACAGTTTGGCCCTGCAAAGCGCTTTGGAAAAGCACAGATTGCCGACACGCGTGCAATCATCAATTGCTATGCATGAGATAGCAGAGCCTTTTATCCAAAGAAGAGCCGTACGTCATTTAGAGAAAGGAAGAATAGTGATATTTGCCGGAGGAACCGGTAATCCTTATTTTACGACGGACACGGCCGCATCTTTGCGGGCAATGGAAATAAAAGCGGATATTATCATGAAGGCCACCAAGGTTGACGGAGTATATGACAGTGATCCGGCAAAGAATAAATCCGCAAAGATGTTTAAAAAAATAAGCTATATCGGCGTATTAACCAAGAACCTTAAAGTAATGGATGCAACCGCAATATCTCTTTGTCGTGACAATTTGTTGCCAATTATTGTTTTTAATTTACAGAAGAAGGGGAATATTCGCAGTATAATATGCGGCAAAAAAGTTGGTACTTACGTGGGAGAATGATATGAAAGAAAAGATTTTTCAGAAATTTAAAGAAGAAATGGAAAAGATTATTACAAGTTTAGATAAGTCTTTCGGCAGGGTAAGAACAGGAAGAGCATCCGTTTCGCTCTTGGATGGAATTAAAGTTGATTATTACGGTGTTCCTACTCCCATTGCACAGGTGGCCACGCTTTCCGTGCCAGAAAGCCGCTTAATTGTTATAGCGCCCTGGGATGCATCTATAATCGGCTCAATCGAGAAAGCAATTCAAAAATCGGATTTAGGTTTAATGCCGGCTAATGACGGCAAAATAATACGCCTTTCTATTCCTCAATTAACGGAAGAAAGGCGTAAAGAACTGGTTAAAGTCGTAAAAAAGATGGCCGAAGAAGGTAAAATCAAATTACGTAACGCGCGCAGAGACGCAAATGAAGAATTGAAAGACCTCAAAAAAAATAATAAAATGGCTGAAGACGAACTTTTTGGTGCGCAGGAAGAAGTTCAGAAATTAACTGATCGCTATATCGAAAAAACGGATAAAATCCTTGTGGCCAAAGAAAAAGAAATTATGGAACTATAGAGTAAATTTTATAGTATCAACAAATGGGGAGTCGAAAGCTCCCCATTTGTTTTTCTGCACTTTTTGTCTTCAGCATAATCGTTATTTAATTCAGGAAAAATAAGAAGTATTTCTGATTTTTGAGAATCAGATCTTCGATTGAAAAGAACTTATCTGTCTGTTAAAGTGCATATTACCCGGGAGAAGAATATTCATGAAAATTGATGGGAATAATCTGCCTCAGCATATAGCTATAATTATGGATGGAAACGGGCGCTGGGCAAAGCAACATACAATCGGCAGAATAAGAGGGCATAAGAAAGGAGCTCAAGCGGTAAGGGCAACGGTGCGTGCTTGCCGTGAAATCGGCATAAAGTATCTTACCCTGTTTGCCTTTTCCATAGAAAATTGGGGGCGACCGGAAGAAGAAGTAAAAGCATTGATGTCCTTACTGGAAGAATATTTGACCAAAGAAACGAAAGAATTGCAAAAACAAGGGATAAGGCTTACGACTATCGGCGAAATAAATCGTTTGCATCCGGCTCTGAAGGGAAAACTTCTGCAGGCAAAAGCAGAAACGTCAAAAAATACTGAAATGATTTTAAATTTGGCGTTGAGTTATGGAGGTCGGGATGAAATTATCTACGCCGTAAAAAAAATAATTCAAGATAGTAAAAAAGGTAAACTTGATATAAATGAAATCAATAAGGAAACTTTTCCACGTTATTTATATACCTGCGGAATGCCTGATCCCGATTTGTTGATTCGTACCAGCGGTGAATATCGTATCAGTAATTTTTTACTCTGGCAAATGGCCTACACAGAACTGTATTTTACTAATGTTCTTTGGCCTGATTTTACAAAAGACGATCTTTTCAGAGCAATTGCCAGTTATCAAAAACGGGAAAGACGTTTTGGCCTGACAACGGAGCAAATGCAGGGATAAAATAATTTAAAAACGGGAAATATATGCAAAAAAGATGGCTGACCGGTGTTATTTTAGCGGCTGTAATACTTGTAATTATTTTATTCTGTTCTACAGAGGCACTGGCTGTCGTTATTACTATATTCATAGTCGGCGGCGTCTGGGAATACAATAAAATCGTATTTGGTAAAGGTTTCATCAAGGAAAAAACAGAAGGATTGATTTTTTCCGTTTTGATACCCCTGGCTATGTTATATGGAAATAGCCAAATATTAATTGCCTTTATAACACTCTGTATTTTATCAGTATTTATTTTATTTCTCTGGCAGGTAAAAGAATCAACCATTGATATCTCCTCAGTGGCAAAAGTTATTTTCGGGATGATGTACATACCTTTTTTGATGTCTCATCTCATTTTGCTGAGAATGTTGGAAAACGGAGTATTCTGGGTATTATTTGTTTTGCTTCTTGCCTTTGCGGGGGATACAGTGGCGTTGTATGTTGGGAAATATTTCGGTAAAAATAAATTAATTGTAACGGTTAGCCCCGGTAAAACGGTGGAAGGAACAATTGGTCTTGTTTGCGGAAGCGTTATTGCTTGTTTAATTTTCAGTTATTTTTGCCTGCCGGAAATATCAATGGTTCATATTTTCATTCTTGCTTTTGTGGGAAGTATTATCGGGCAGTTGGGAGACCTCTGTGAATCGGCAATCAAAAGAAATTATGGGCTTAAAGATGCAAGTTCGCTTCTGCCCGGTCATGGCGGTCTTTTGGATCGGATGGATTGCCTGATTTTCATAGTGCCTTTTGTTTATTATTACCGGATATTCGTGATTGGTTAATGAAGAAAATAGCGATTTTAGGCTCAACAGGTTCGATTGGATGTAATGCACTGGATATTGTAAAGAAAAATCCGGAACGTTTTCAAATCGTGGCATTAGCCGCGGGTCGAAACATAGATCTACTCAGGGAGCAAATAATAGAATTTCGGCCAAAAATAGTCGCCGTAGGCACTAAAGAAAGTGCTCAAAAATTACAGGAAGCTCTAAAAGTTAAGGACAAGATCAAAATTCTTTACGGCGAAAATGGTTTAAAAGAAATTGCTTCTTTTCCCTCGGCAAATATTGTAATTTCCTCTATATCGGGAGCCGCTGGTTTAATGCCGACCTTGGCAGCAATTGAAGCGGGTAAGGATGTAGCTTTAGCCAACAAAGAGACAATGGTAACAGCCGGGGAAATTGTAACAAAAAGAGCAAAAAAAAAAGGTGTAAATATTATTCCCGTTGATAGCGAACACAGCGCGATATTTCAGTGCTTAGAGGGAAGAAAACACAAAAATATACGGCGGATAATTTTGACTGCTTCCGGCGGACCTTTTTTAAATTTTACCAAGAATGAATTAAAAGAAATTAAGCCCCGTCAGGCATTGCAACATCCAAAGTGGAAAATGGGTAAGAAAATAACTATTGATTCAGCATCGTTAATGAATAAAGGGCTGGAAGTAATCGAAGCAAAATGGCTGTTTAATATGGACATTGCCAATATTGATGTTTTAATTCATCCGCAGAGCATGGTGCATTCCATGGTTGAGTTTATTGACGGTGCTGTTTTGGCGCAAATGGGCATTCCTGATATGAGAATACCTATTGCTTATGCTTTAACTTATCCGGAAAGAATCATCAATGATTTGCCGTCTCTTAATCTTGCGGAAGCTCAAAGTTTGGAATTTTCCCAGCCGGATATAAATAAGTTTCCGTGTCTGGGGCTGGCTTACAGGGCCGGCATTTGCGGCGGTACTGCTCCGGCTGTTTTAAACGCCGCCAATGAAATCGCCGTAGAGGCTTATTTAGACGAAAAAATAAAATTTACCGATTTATCTGAAATAATTGAAAAAGTTCTTAATGTGCATGATTTGTCAGTTGATCCGTCTCTAGAAGAAATACTTCAAGCCGATCAGTGGGCGAGAATGCAGACGAAAAAGAACATAGAAAGGATGATATCTTGATAGGAATATCTATTGTTTCCGTTATAATTTTATTGGGCGTGTTGATTTTTTTTCATGAATTCGGCCATTTTCTGGCGGCGCGTTTTGCCGGTGTAGGCGTCGTTAAATTTTCTCTGGGATTCGGCCCGAAAATAGTCGGCAAAAAAATAGGGAAAACAGAATATGTTCTTTCTCTGATTCCTTTAGGCGGCTACGTTAAGCTTCTGGGCGAAGATGGAAGCGAAAAATTATCGGCCGAAGACGAAAAAATGTCGTTTACAAAAAAGTCGGTCTGGAAAAGAATGATGATTATCTTTGCCGGGCCTTTTTTTAATTTTTTATTGGCAGTGCTGATTTATGCCTTCATCTATATGTATGGTATTCCGGCTCTAAGCAATGTGGTTGGCGAAGTACAAAAAAAATCCGCCGCTTCTGAATCGGGAATGAAAAAAGACGATAAAATCATTTCTATTAATGGAAATAGGATAACATATTGGGAGGAGATAAAACCGATAATTGCTGAGAGCAAAGGTCAAGAGCTGGAATTCATCTTGGAAAGAGAAACACAAACAAAAAAAATATTTATTAAGCCGAGATTGTCCAAAACAAAAAATATTTTTGGTGAAGAGGTATCGGCTTATCTTGTGGGGATTACTCCTGCGAACAATATTGTGATAGAAAGAAGAAATCCCTGGGAAGCGTCAATTATTGCGTTGAAAAAGACCTGGCAATTCAGTGAACTCACAATTATTGTCTTTGTCAAAATGGTTAAAGGCGAGGTTTCGCCGAGAAATTTGGGTGGGCCTATATTCATTGCTCAAGCCGCAGGAGCAGTCGCCAAGGAAGGAATTGTCCCCTTTCTTTTTTTAATGGCACTGCTTTCCGTGAATTTAGCTATAATTAATCTATTCCCGATACCTATTCTTGACGGCGGCCATATAATGTTCAATGTAATTGAACTTGTCCGGCGTAAACCTGTGAGCATGAAATGGCAGGGAATTTTTCAACAAATCGGGTTCGTGCTTTTGATAATGCTGATGATATTTGTCGTCATGGTCGATATTGAACGGCTGAATCTAAAATTTGTTGACGATATTACGAAATATTTCAAATGAGCAATGTTAACCTTAGCTTTTGATACTTCTTCTAAAACTGCCGCCGTCGCTTTGTTAAGAGATAGCGATATACTGTACGACAACATCATTAATACAGGCTTAAAACACTCGGAAGTGCTATTGCCGGCAATTGATCAAGCCTTAAGGGCGATATCCGTAAAAATTAAGGATGTAGATTTATTTGCCTGCACAATAGGTCCCGGTTCATTCACCGGCCTACGCATCGGTGTCAGTACTCTCAAGGGACTGGTGCTGGCGACGGGAAAACCTGCCGCCGGAATTTCTTCCCTGGCCGCACTGGCATTAAACGCCGGTAAAACTTCCAAATTAATATGTTCCGTAATGGATGCCGGACGGGGGCAGGTTTACGTGGCTTTTTACCGTTATGATAAAAATGAATATTTAGAGCAGATTGGTATGGAAAAAGCCGTTCAGCCGGAAAATGTATTATCCGGTATCGATGAAGAAATAGAGTTAGTCGGTGACGGAGCTGTTAACTACACTGATATTATAGTCAAAAATAAAAAAATTGTAATTAATTCCAAATTGCCCAAATATATCCAGGCTTCATCTGTTGGTATTTTAGGTATTAGAAAATTTTACCGGAAAGATTTGCTGAATGCCGAAACATTAACCCCTGTCTATCTGCGTTCGGCAGATGCTCTTCCAAAAAAAGCATTGTTTGAATCATGAATAAACCTATATTATACGAAAAGTGTTTATCGACGGAAGAATCGAGGCTGAAGGCTTTAAATGCCGTTCTGCAATGGATTCAAGTGCCTTTTAAAAAGAATGATTCTATCGGTGTCAAATTACACTGGGGGGAAATCGGCAATAAAAATTTCTTACCGCCGATATACGCAAAAGAAATTGTCCAATGGCTTAAGAAAAATAATTTTAATCCCTTTGTTTTTGACAATACGGTTCTTTACTCCGGCGGAAGGCGTGATGGGAAACAATCATTAAAAACTGCTGAAACGCATAACTATAGCCAGGATTATTTAGGTTGCCCCGTAAAAATAGGCGATGGCCTTGATGGTAAAAGTGTTGTTGATTTACCCGCAGATTATAAAAATTTTGAAAAAGTTCAAGTGGGGAAAGTAGTTCATCAGGCCGACGGCTTTATTATTTTCTCCCATTTCAAGGGTCATATGGAAACCGGGTTTGGGGGAGCGATAAAAAATATTTCCATGGGTTTTGCATCCCGGGCACAGAAACAACGTATGCATGCTGACGCAAAACCAAGCCTCATCGAGAATAAATGTATTCAATGCGGCGAATGTGTCGAGGTTTGTCCTACCGGAGCAGCAAAAATGGAAGGGGATGTATACCCTTCTTACGATTTGACGAAGTGTATCGGCTGCGCGCAGTGCATTGCCATGTGTCCGGAAACGGCACTGAAAATATTTTGGGATACCGATATTAAAATATTTCAGGAAAAGCTTGTGGAGACGGCTGCTGCGGTCTGGAGAATAATCCAAAATAAAACTGTTATTATCAATGCTTTGCTTAATATCGTGGCCGAATGCGATTGTTTGCCGGGAAATCATCGCTCCATTGCCGAGGACAAAGGTTTTATCGGCGCTTATCATCCGGTTACGGCCGATGCCGAATCAATTAAATTGTTAGGCGCTGATTGTATTGATCAAGCGCACCGGAATATTCCCTGGGGAAGGCAATTTGAATATGCCCGCCAAATCGGTTTTGGTAGCTGATGCGTATGAATTTAGTACGAATTATTCTATTGTTGCCTGTATTATTCCTTGGCCTTGGATCAGCCCTCGCCGCTGATAGAGTTCAAGAATGGCCGTCCTACGCTCTTCAAGAGAAAACAAAATACCCAATATCTACAATAAAAGTCATCAACATTTTTCCGCATGATCCTGATGCGTTTACACAAGGCCTTGTTTATCACAAAGGATATTTCTACGAATCCACGGGTCGCTATGGAAAATCGTCTTTAAGAAAGGTGGATATTAAAACAGGAAAAATTATCAAGATAATTAAATTGGCGCCTGAATATTTCGGCGAAGGAATAACTATTCTCGGCAACAATATTTATCAGCTTACCTGGCAAAATAAAACCGGTTTTGTTTACGATCTGGAGAAATTCAAGAAAATAAATATATTTTCATATGAGGGGGAAGGCTGGGGGATAACAACAGACGGCAAGTACCTGTTTATGAGTGATGGATCAGCGGTTATTTCCTGTATTGATCCGGTAACTTTTGCCGTTGTCCGAAAAATTATTGTTCACGAAGGGCAACAACAAATTGGCAATCTCAACGAGTTGGAATTTATTAAAGGAGAAATTTGGGCAAATATTTTTCGTGAAGACATAATTGTGCGTATTTCGCCGGTAACAGGCAAAGTTTTAGGATGGATAGATCTAAGCCTTCTGTATTCCTTAATTCCGAAGCATAGCCGGATAGATGTGTTGAATGGAATAGCCTATGATGAAAGCAAGGATAGGATTTTTGTTACCGGGAAACTCTGGCCAAAGCTTTTTGAAATTAAAGTATCAATTAAAAATCAAAAGTAAATACCAAATTGGTAAGTTATAATGAGACCCAAGTTTCAGAAGCAGAGTGCACTGAGGCTTGCAGGCCGAATTATCCCGTATAAGCAGGGGTATAAAACCCCGCAGCTTGCAGCTAAATGTTTCCAAAGCTTAGTTTGGGGTTTATACGTATACCCGTGAATCGTTGTTACCTACAACTCTGTAATTTTCAGTTCTAACTTGTGGTGATGATTATCGTTTAAACTTTAGTATCTCGGATTGCTAATGAGCTGAGCAAGGATTTGATCCATCTCTGCCTGATAAGTAGAACCAATGTATATAACATTCATCTTACTCCACTACTTTAATCTCTACATCCTTTAATGAATCTTTGGCAAATTTTTGAATGTTTATCAAGGGAATGTTCACTGATCCAAAACCAGCACTTGCTAATAATGTGGTCATTGTTGCTCTTAAGTAGGGCAATAAAATTCCTGGCATTTGTGTAAAGGCTAGTTGTTTCTCGACTTCGGGGGGGAATCTGTCTACATCATCTGATATATTAAATATTCCCGCTATTCCCGCATCCATTTTTACCAATGCCTCTGAAGTCTTTTTTTCCTCTGCGGTCATCACTTTTGGATAAAGTAAAAGTTTGGCATTTATTCCTCCAACATAATACTTTTTATTTTTAAAAAATGTAGGAGGTCTTATCGCAACCTTAAAGTCCCACAGAGACGGGTCAATCCCTCCTGTCAGCTCTAATAACGCTAATTCTTTTTTTATCTCTAATTTTAGAGAATCAACTTTATAAGATGAAAACTGAAAAGATGATTTTATGCTGCCAAGTCGTATTCCATTTCCATTGGGATCTGTTGCGTTATCCATTGATTTGTTGCTCCCTGTGACAAGTTAAAATGGTTCACTCTTAAATTTCTAATATTTGCTGAATATGTAATCCCTTGGATAATGATTCTCTCAAGAACGCCAACCGATTCTTCTTGAATAGCAAATACTGAAGAATCAATATAATTTGGTGCTGAATAAATCTGGAAAAAATTTTCCGAAATCTTTTCATTGTCCAATCTATAAGAAATAGAAATATTTACTATTTGGCGTGGAAATAAAATATTACCCTGAATATCCGAAATTAGATCAAGAAATTTATCCGTATTATAAACTTGTTTATCATCTATTAATACAAAATATTCGTCTTCATTCTCAACTTTCTTCACATATACATTTAACAACGGATATTTGTTGACTATTTTATCCTTGATTTCATTAATTACACTTTTTATTTCCATAAATTCTCCTAAGATAAATATTTATCAATTATAGGCATTAATTCATTAGCGTATCGACGGCTATCTTGAGCCTCAGGTTCTGTAATACTATTGTCCCTATAATCAGCTTTCTCTCTAATTTGACGGAGTGTTTGAAACTTATGAAGTTGATTGATTTCACGTAAATCAATGCCTTTACCCTTATTCTTGTCGAGTGTATATTTCCATAAGACCAAGTTAATGAGACTATGCTTATATATATTATTGGGTATGAAAGTCATTTTTGAAGCATTCAAAAAATTAGTATAATCGATCTCCTGTTTCTGTAAATAGTGTTTTATTCTCTGATAAATGGCAAAATAGGCCCTACTTGCAGCTATATCATAATATCTCTTGGCAGTAACATAATTATTAACTAATTTAATATTCTCGTTTGATTTATCTTCTAGGCTCATAATGGGCAAAAAATTAGATAATTACACCAATGGATATTAAACGATTTTAAATAGTTAACAACATATTGTCTTTTTATGGAATGGAGTATAGGAAACTCGTTCTTGCATGTCAAGTGAATATTGGTCACTGATATGGGGTGTAAATTATGTTTATTTCGAATTGAAATCCTGCATATTCGTTCAGGCTGACGATATATTAATTACAGGAAGCTATGCTTCATGGTCGATTTTACATGAGAATCATGTTTGTGGGTCAATTTTATATTTTTTAATAACATAGTCATATAAATCTTGAGGCAGGGTACTCCGCTGATAAGATTTAAATTTATAACTACTGATAGTATTGGCGTTATTTACAATTTCTTCTGGTGCCAAGATATTTTTCCCTTTTTCATTTTTTGTATTTATATCTTTATATATACGATATATTTCCATAAGTATTTTGCAATCATCTATAAAATCGTAATAGATTTTTTTTGTAAAATCGGAGGCCTCTTCGGATTTTATTTTTTTCTCTAGCATGCTAATATTTTTACTAATTTTACTAATTTTTTTGTCAATAGTTGCTTCATCGGCAGTGGATAATTTATTTTTCAAAATACTTGTAATATAATCACACAACTCAGCAAAAAACAGCCGCGATTGAGTGAATATGATATATGTCGTAAATACTCCTTCCCCAATTGTTTTACTCAGATTTTCAAAAGTTTTAGTGGCTTTCTCTATGCACCCTTCATCTATTAAATCGTTTGAATAGTTTGCCAGTGCCAATCTATAGCAGGTTTTGCTGGAGCCCTCTTTATTTTTTTCAGCTAAGCTCAGGGCTCTCTTTGTGGCTTCCATTGCTTGCCTATGTGAATAAGTTGTACCTCCTTCTTGGATACAACGCCATATTAAATAACCTAACTGCAAGTTATATCTTGGATGAGAATCTCCATAGAGTTCGACTAAATGTTCAGCATTCTTGATCGCCTTTATTAATGTTTCTTTATAACGAGATTGAATTACATTTCTTAAAAAAGAAAACAATGGTTTTAAAATTTCGGGAGCATTTTTTATTCCTTCGTCACAGTCTTTTAGTGCCCACATATTGTAATTCGCCCGTACTTTTAATTGTATTACCAATATATTTGCTTCCCAACATTGAAGATTCACTTCCCTTTCTTTCGAGACTGGCCATAAACAAATACTTTGAATTTTATATAGCCTTATAAGTGCTTCTTCTATTTCTTTGTTTTTGTTCTGTTTTTGCAATATCTTGACTATTTCTTTGATTTCAGGATCCTTAAAATCTGTTTCATCAAAAAATAATCTTGCAGGATTTGTACTAATTATTTTTTGCGCGGCTAATTCAAAGGGGATGATAGTTGATAAATTATTTAACTCAAAATCTATTTCTTTCAATATACTTTTTGCTACATTATCAATTTTATTTTTAAATGACAAACCATTTTTTATTTCATCAGCTACTCTTTTAAAGAAATCTGTGAAATATTTCATTGTGGTATCTTCCGCGTCGTAAATATTTTTAATTATTTTATCTAAAGTATTTCGTGTATGCTGATCACGCATTCTAGCTGCAATTTTTAAATTTTCTATATAGTTGATTTTGTCACCAATTTTTTCAGGTATTCCTAATTCTTCCTCAAATATCCTTTTTTCAAATTCAGGTATATTTATGATATTTTTAAATCTCCCCATAAGATCTGTAAGATTGCTGATAGTCTTTTCATGATTAATTGAACCATCCGAGTTGTGTATAAAATAAGCTTGCCAAATGAAAATAGCGATCGGATTATATATTAGGGGGACTAGACATTCTTTATCACATGTTTTAACCTTTGATACCAACTGGGGCCATGGTGGTGTTATATCAGGATATGCTTTTTCAATAAGAATGCGATTGATTCTTTTCAAGTCAGAATCATCTTGTTCTCCGATGCCCAAATTTTTCAGATATTCATTTCCAGCAAAATATAATTTATCAGCTAAAAGTTCTTGCAGTGTTTCAATATTTCTTGAATATTTAATTATTCTATTCAAGTCTTGTTTCTTTAACAATGCGTTCAATTCTTGAATAGAATTAACGCTAATATTTTCGTTTTTGTTTATGGTGGCATAGAACTTTTCGGTGGAATATATGCCTGAAAATTCACTCTCAATAAATTCTGGTCTTGGTTCTATGTTGCTCCTCGTAATTAATATCATGACTTCTTTATTATTACGGATTTTTTCATTAATCTCAACGATATATTCTAGCGCTATGGCATCGCGATAATTATTAATATCTTGCGTTGCCGGACGTTCTTCTTTGATATATGGTAACCATTTCTTTTCTGCAATATCCTTTAAGTGTGCTATGTCATTTATTCTAAAGGGTGAACATTCAGCATCCGACATGATCTTTATTGAAGTATCATATTTAAACTTATTAAGTCGCGAGAGAAATTTTAGAGATATGAAAGATACCACATTATATAATTGAATGTAGTCTTCTTTTATTATATTAATAAGCTCATTATCATAAGTCTTGTCGCCAAAAGATTGCTTTTTCTCCAAAAGCTTCCAGACACGTTGATCTCTCATAAAAAGTTTCACATAATATTTAATTCTCGCCCGTGCCTGTGACTCAAAATAATTTTGATAGCTTTTTGATTCAGTAAACATTTCAATTGTCTCTAGTAATTCATCCCGGTACGGTGGTAATAAATAAAGATATCTTTTTTTGTCTGGATCTAGATATTCTTCAAATAAGTAAGTTAAGGCTGCATACATCTTATATGATTCATCGCTTATTTTTGAAGTTCCAATACTTTTCAAAATATCTGGATACGCATACTCGTGTAATTCGCTAAAATCTACAGCTGTAAGTATTTTACCACCATTACCCCTAAATCTTAATAGTTCAATTAACTTTGATATTTGAATTATTATTAAATTGATTCTACTATCTTTGTACTGCATCCGCATTTTTGTAATCCCTCGGTCTATTGCTGGATTCTGTCAATGCTGCTTCTGAAGTTTTCTGTTTAAAAATATCCTTTTCTTTTTTTTCTTTTTCTTCTTCTTCTATATTTATTCTTGTTGACAGATAACATCCTAGGTCACGTATGAAAATTGCGTATGGCTTTAACTTAGCAAGATATTCCCATTCTATTATAACTAAATTATCAAAAATGTTTATATTGTTTTCAGCAATGCTCTTGATTTCACCGATACTTCTCTTGGTATCACCACCAATTAAAGTTTCTCTAAGAAGGAATTCTTTTAAATCTGAGGTCAATGAATTAAGGATGTCTGTTGCCAAATTTTTTAAAAATATAATGCGACAATTATCATGTTTATATATGTAGTAAAAACTTGGCGTAAAAGAAATATACCCTTTGCTGCATAGTTCAACAAATTTATGAAAATATTTAATTAAATATCTTTGATAATTAGTGTAATTACTATATAGAATTCGATAACAGATATTGAAATAATTTGGATTGCTATCAATCTCAATATCTCTTATGCATGATATACGCATAATTTTATCGTCCAATGGCACTTGCGGACCCGCGGCCATTAAACAATGCAAATGCAAGTCTTTACCTGTCGACCTGTCACGCTCAAAAGCAAATTCATTTTTGAATTTTCCCTCATGCACCCAGGATAAAATGCGTTTATATCCATTACTAATTCTCAATCGCCCACATAAATAAATCAAATAAAATAAAAATTCTTTATTTTCTAACTTCTTCCATGAATTAATTAGATTAGCGATTGCTCTATCAATATATCTTCGCAGTTTATTTGATGCTACTTCATATAGATTTATCAAATACTCATGGAATTCACGTTCACTGTCTATCCAGATTGGAAAGGGCATTCCTTTCAATCCATCTTCTACCCACTCTCCAATACTTTGTTCTGTTGATGATTCGAGATAATTTATTTGGTCGTCGCTAGATGTTATCCATTTTTCTTTATTTGCCATTACTTCACCAAAGTTTTAATTATATTAAATAATTTATCATAATTAATATTTTCAGAGAATGGTACATCAAAATGTGTATATTCTACTTCTGCCAATCCTGCAGGTGCATGGATAACCTCTGGATGACCTGGTTGCCCAAAGTAACTTTTACCTAAATCAACTGCTTGATTCCATCCTGTCTGCAGTGGTTGGATACGGAACAATGGGTTATCTCCACCTTCGATAAATGTTGGTTGGCTTGTCTTTGGAGGTATATTAGACTTCGGATAATATACCATTGTATACTTGTTCTTTACATTTAGTTTACTTGAACCCATATTATTTAAACCCGTGATCTCTAATGCCCTCTGCCATTCTGCTTCATCAGGATTATCTCCTAAAAGTTTATCCATTTCATCTCTTTCTGTAACCCATAAAAAACCAGCTCTTGATTCTAAATTAATTAATGTTTCATTGCGAAAATTAAAACCATCATCGAGATCTTCAAGATATTTTGGTGTTCGCTCATTGGCATAATAAAAAAATCGTTCACGTGTCATTATTCTGCATACAGAGATGCTCATAGATTTATTTTTTGAAAAATTAATTGGTTTTACAGGAAGGTCGATATTACACTTATACCTTGCTTCCCTAAAAATATTTTTTGGTTCAGTCTTCTTGACATCATCAGGTGACATAGCTTTTAATACATTATCGAGAGTTTCAAGATAGGTATTTATCGTCATTTCATTGCAGCAGTTATTTTGACGATCCAATATTAGATTATAACAAATAATTTTTAGGACAGGCTGTGTTTGAAGATATTCAAAATATCGAATGACGTATTTATATTTTACTATATTCTTTAAATTTTTCTTTAACCAGTTAATTGGCATGCAGTGACCTCACTTAAGTAACAGCCATCAGCATTCTTGGAATCTTCCTTAATTCGCTCTAATATGTAATTCACAATAGGTAGTTTCTTTAATTAATACTTATAGTTAAGAGACATGACGTCAATACTTGTACCATATGTTAAGTTAGAATTCCACAGTTTTTTGATTATTACCGATTGAAATGTTGTGTGAATTGGGAAAATAAGAAAAACAATATTACAGGAAGTTATGCTTTGTGGTCGTTTTTATTCTCGCTGTTAAGTAAACTTGGTTCTATAGCAAGCGATCAATGAAACTCAAATTTCAAAACCTAAGCGATAACCTAATAACCTGAAGGTCACGCGAGGTCACAGGTTGAAATTTGTTAGCTGAATTGATCCCGCATAAGCGGAGGGCATTGCAAATACCCGTGATATTAGCTTGACCGTAAAAATTATTTACATTATAAGCGCGAATCATTTGTTGTGAAACTCCAATTCCGAAAGCGAAGCCCGGCGTATGAAGGGCGAAGCGTATCGGAATTGGTTAGCTGAACAATCCCGCACAGCGGAGGGTATGAGCATCACAGCTTGCTACGGAATCGGTCTACATAGTTTGATTTAGAGCTCATACCCGTGATTAAAGATTTGTTTGGAGAAAATCATGAGAATAATTTTATTAGGATCTCCGGGAGCGGGGAAGGGCACTGTGGCGAAGCTTCTTACAGAATACGACGGCTCGATTCAAATATCCACCGGAGACATTTTACGTTCAGCGGTCAAAAAGGGAACCGCTTTGGGAAAAAAAGCAAAAACATACATGGATAGTGGAGACCTTGTTCCTGATTCGCTGATAATGGAGATTATGGAAGCGCGTTTGCAGGAGCCCGATTGCCGGACTGGTTTTATATTAGATGGTTTTCCCCGGACGATACATCAGGCGCAGGAATTAAAGAAAATATTGGCCAGATTAAAAATAGCGTTGGATTTTGTGGTAAATTTGGAAGTTCCGCTAAATATTATTTTAGATAGGCTTACTACCAGACGAACATGTGTAAATTCGTCTTGTCAGGAAATTTACAATGTTAAAAACAACCCTCCGGCCCAGGGAGGAAAATGTAAAAAATGCGGGCATGATGTCGTTCAGCGGGAAGATGAGACAGCCGAAGCAATCTCGGATAGAATAAAGATATACAACCAAAAGACTGCGCCGCTTATCGGTTTCTACGAAAACGAAGGTATTTTGGAAAATATTCCGTCGCTAATTGCCTCGGAAACTGTTGCGGAAATTAAAAAATGCGTTAAAAATATAAAAATAAAAAAAAGAGCCGTTGCCGGTAAAACAATTTAAATGATTGATTATGAAAAAGAACTCAATCCGGAGCAATATCATGTTGTAATGGAAGAGGGCGGGGTGCTTCTTGTATTAGCCGGGGCCGGAAGCGGCAAAACACGGACATTAACATACCGCGTTGCCCGTCTGTTGGAAAGCGGCATTCAACCGGAAAATATTTTACTGGCAACATTTACCAACAAAGCGGCTCGTTCCATGTTAAATCGAGTGGAAAGCCTGATCAGCTTATATACCGGAAAAATAATGGGCGGCACTTTTCATCATATTGCCCATATGTTTTTGAGAAATTACGCAAGCCGCCTCGGCTATCGAAGTAATTTTTCCATACTGGATAGCGAAGATTCACGCCAGTTGATCGCTACCTGCCTTTCCGAATTGAAAATTGACCCGAAGCTCAGCAAATTTCCTCAAAGCAATGTGATTGCCGAAATAATCAGTTTGGCATTTAACACGCAAAATTCGCTGGAGGACGTACTTCAATCAAGATACCCGCACTTTCTCCATTTATCAAATGAAATCAATCAAATAGCATATCTATATATGCAAAAAAAGAAAGAGTTATCCGTAATGGATTTTGATGATCTCCTCCAAAATTGGCGCCGACTTTTAATGGAAAATTCAGATATTTTAAAAAATATTTCCGGCAGATTTCAACATATTTTGGTAGATGAGTATCAGGACGTCAATATCATTCAAGCCGATATTATAGATATGCTGGCCACCGAGCATCGGAATTTAATGGTCGTAGGCGACGATTCCCAAAGTATTTATTCCTTTCGCGGCGCAAGTTTCAGTAACATAATTAATTTTCCGCAACGCTATCCGGATTGTAAAATCTATAAATTGGAAACAAATTACCGCAGTACCCCGGAGATATTGCATCTGGCGAATTTAAGTATAAATAATAATGAAAGACAATTTCCTAAAGTATTAAAAGCGGTGCGCAATAATGGCATGCGGCCGGTTATGGTTTACGCTCAAAACGTTTTGAAGCAGGCTGATTTTGTGGCGCAGAGAATTGAAGAATTGAACCGCAGCGGTGTGCCCTTGCAGGAAATAGCGGTTCTATACCGTGCGCATTACCACTCAATGGAATTGCAAATGGAATTGGTGCGCAGGGATATTCCTTTCGATATTCGTTCCGGCATTCGTTTTTTCGAACAGGCGCATATTAAAGACGTAACTTCATTTATGAGAATTCTGGTCAATCCTTTAGACGAGCTGGCCTGGAGACGCGTGCTGACAATGTATCCAAAAGTAGGGAAGGTAACTTTTGGTAAAATCTGGAAATATTTATCAAAAAAAGAAAATGCACTGGAAGCTTTTTTGGCCGACGAATTTGTGCAGGTTGTGCCGGTACCGGCAAAAACAGGAATAGATCAATGCCGCAAAACGATGCAGGCGATTTTAGAGTTGCATCCGCATGACCGCACACCGGAGAAAATTATAGACGTATTATTAAATGAAGGGGGCTATCGATCCCATCTGCAGGAAAATTATTCCGACGCAGTATTTCGAGAGGAAGATTTGATTCAGTTGGGGAATTTCTCTGCAAAATATTCGCAAATGGAAGATTTCTTAAATGAATTGGCCTTGCTTACAAATATGGCCCAGGAAGATGCTTATGAAGAAGAAGAAAAAGAAAGCAAGGTAATATTGAGTACAATTCATCAGGCCAAAGGGCTGGAATGGTCTTATGTATTCTTGATTTGGTGTGTAGACGGCATGATTCCTCTGCAGAGGGCACTGAAGGAACCGAGCGGCGAAGAAGAGGAAAGAAGGCTCTTTTATGTCGCTCTGACGCGAGCAAAAGATCAGCTTTACTTGTGCTGCCCGGCCCTGGATTATAGCCGCGCTTCGGGAAATATAATGCTGGCGCAATCGCGCTTCATTAAAGAAATAGTTCCATTATCTACTCAAGATGAAAATCGCCCTTTTGAGCAGTGGAGTCTTTACGACGATTATTAAGGTGTTATTAGCCCCACAACGCTTTGCGTGTGGGATACCACGGGCATCTAAGATGCCCTCCGCCTATGGCGGGATAATTCCACTTACTCTTCAAACTTCACTGCATTCGTTTTCAGCGAGTGTCATTAAGTTCGACTAACCAATATTAAGGAGTCATTAATCCCATTTCGTTTCACTCATGGGACTGTTCGACTTACAAGTTTCAGTTTGCTACGCTCCTGAAACTTGAGTCTCATCAGTGGTGGTCGAATTTCGCTTTGCTTTTCACTTCTTCATATTCCGCACGCAGAGCTATGTGATCCATATCGGCCATATCTTCAGCGCTTTTAACCCAGTCTTCAAATTGAATATCTACGCCGAAAATGCCGATCATTTCATCTTTATCGTTCACGATCGGCGCGGAAACAGTGAAGCATAAGACACCAGTCATTTTGGAAATAAAAAAATCGGTAACATGAACTTTTCCCGTCTGCAAAGGTTTTATAAACCATTCCCGGTCGGACTGGTCGATGCCGACTCCATAATTTTCATATTTAGCGCGATCCGCAATGTTGGTAATATTTTTAGTAGTCTTACGGCCATTCATGTCGACAATGTAGGCAAACTGAATAGACGGATGTTCATCCACGAATTCTTGCATCAGAGATTCTTGCTGTTCGGTATTCATGCTCTTCATTAAAGGATGTTCGATAATTTGACTAACTGCGGCCACGGCGGCTTTTTCAGCCATATCTTTAATTTTTTCTAATGCCGACATAAAATATTCCGGCAAATACAAGCGCACCTTTTTTTCCATCTCTTCGGGAGAAATCGAGGTAACCCGGCCGGAATCATATTGTTCTGTAATCCACTTACTGATTTTAGAAACCCCCGGATGCCGTTTATCCACGGTTTTGTTACCTTCAAGATGGAAGCGTTGATTAATCCAAAAGGCGGTACCGGCGTTGCCGGATTTATCGGTGATCATTGTCGTAATTGGTCGTTTTAAAATTTTGCTGGTATCGAAAATGTTATAAATCTCTTCGCATTTTATGAGACCATCAGCATGAACACCGGCGCTGGTGGCATTAAACTCCGAACCAACAAAAGGATAATTGTGAGGTATCTTCACCCCCAGTTCGGCTTCAAAATATTCGGCGATATCGGTGATTACCGTCGTATCAATTCCGTTATTCTTTCCTTTAAGCGCGATATATTCAATAATCAGACCTTCAATCGGGGGATTGCCTGTACGCTCGCCAAGGCCTAAAAGAGTCGAATTGGCCGCACTGCAGCCATAAAGCCAGGCAGTTGTGGCATTGGTCATGGCCCGGTGAAAATCATTGTGGCCATGCCATTCCAAAAGATGGCCGGGCACGCCAGCCTCATCGATAAAGGCGCGTACCAGTTTATCTACACTGCGGGGAAGAGCCGCTCCGGGGTATGTTATGCCGTAGCCCATTGTATCGCAAAGCCTGATTTTGATATCAATACCGCTTTCTTCCCTCAGTTTCATCAGCTCCAGCGCAAAGGGGACACAAAAGCCGTAAATATCTGCGCGGGTAACGTCTTCGAAATGACAGCGGGGAATGATGCCTAATTCCAAAATGGATTTGACGATGCCCAGATAATCATCCATGGCTTCGCTTCTTTTCTTGTTCAGCTTTAAAAAAATGTGATAATCGGAAACCGATGTGAGCAATCCTGTTTCTTTGATGCTGGCGTTTTTAACTAATGGTATATCTTCTTTTGCCGCTCTGATCCAACCGGTGATTTCCGGATAACGCAAACCGAGTGCCTGACATTTTTCTACCGCTTCTTTATCTTTTTTGCTGTAAAGGAAAAATTCTGATTGTCGAATTACACCATTGAGCCCGCCGAGCTTGCTCAGCAATTGAAAAATATTAACAATTTGTTCTGCCGTATAAGGAGGACGAGCTTGTTGTCCGTCGCGAAAAGTAGTGTCCGTAATAAATATTTCGCTGGCCTGATTAACGGGTAGGATTTTGTGGTCAAAAACAACTTTGCTTACTTCGGTGTAGGGGAATATATCTTTATATAAATTAGGTTCATCGAGTTCCTTTAATTCGAATTTTTTAAGTTTACCATGTTTACGATTAAGTAGTTTTTTCCCCTTATTAGATTTCACCATCTTTTTCTCCATAGGTTTAGCTTATACAATTTTTAAGGAAAGTTCCATAAGTTGTTCGATTGCGACTTTTGAGGGAGCATCCGATAATAGGCAGGCCGCTTTCTGCGTCTTCGGGAAAGCAATCACATCGCGGATTGATTCCGCGTGAGTCATAATCATAGTGAGCCTATCCAAACCGAAGGCAATTCCTCCGTGAGGCGGAGCGCCGTATTCCAAAGCATCCAGAAGAAAACCAAACTTAGTGCGGGCTTCGTCATTGCTCAAACCTAAAGCTTTGAACACTTGAGCCTGTAAATCCTTCCTGTGGATACGAATACTGCCGCCGCCGATTTCCGAACCATTCAAAACAAGATCGTAAGCGCGCGCGCGAACTTTACCCGGCTGTGATTTCAGCAATACAACATCTTCCAGAGCAGGAGATGTGAATGGATGATGCATGGAGACATAACGCTTTTCGGAGTCGGAATATTCCATCAGCGGAAATTCGGTAATCCAACTGAAGGCTAAATCATCCGGTTTAAATAAATTCAGTTTCTTCGCTAAATGCAGGCGCAAATTGCCAAGGGAATCGTTAACAACGCGGGGAACATCGGCAACGAAAAATATAATATCGCTTTCTTTCGCGCCCATTGCTTTAGTTATTTTTTCAACTTCCTCCGGCCGCAAAAATTTGTAAATAGGCGAAGTCCAGTCGGTGGCGTTGATTCTCGCCCAGGCCAGCCCCTTGGCGCCGTAAACGGCAACATAATCCTTTAGCTCGTCGAGGTCTTTGCGGGAAAGGCCGGAAGCTTGTTCCACCTTAATCGCTTTGACAATCCCCCCCGAGGCGGCAACTTCCTGAAATAATTTAAAGCCGGAATTACTTACTATTGACGTAATATCCACCAGTTCCATAGCGAAACGGGTATCGGGGTTATCTTTACCGTAGCGGTTTACAGCATCGTGATAGGTGAGGCGGGGGAAGGGGAGTTTAAGCTCACGATCGAGACATACCTTAAATATTTGCGCCATCAATCCTTCCATGATTTTGATTATATCTTCTTCGGTGATGAAGGACATTTCGACGTCGATTTGCGTAAATTCCGGTTGACGGTCGGCCCTTAAATCTTCGTCCCGGAAACATTTCACGATTTGATAATAGCGGTCAAAGCCGGAAACCATCAGTAATTGCTTAAAAATCTGCGGTGATTGCGGCAGAGCGTAAAACATCCCCTTGTAAATTCTGCTGGGGACAAGGTAATCACGAGCGCCTTCCGGGGTGCTCTTTGTGAGAAATGGCGTCTCCACTTCAATAAAACCGTTTTTATCGAAATAATTGCGCGTAGCGGCGGCCAATTTACTGCGCAAAAACAAATTTTGCTGGAGCGCCGGTCGGCGTAAATCCAGGTAGCGGTATTTAAGACGCACGTTTTCCGATACCTCTTCCTCGTCAAAAGAGAATGGCGGCGTTTTGGATTCATTCATTATTTCTAACTCTGAGACGATGACTTCGACTGCACCTGTTTTCAGAGCGGGATTTTCCATGCCCTGCGGCCTCTGGCGAACAGTTCCTTTAACGGCCAGGACAAATTCATTGCGGATTTTATGCGCTTCTCCATGAACTGCCTCTCCGGAGTCGGGATTGAAAACGATCTGCACCATTCCTTCGCGATCGCGTAAATCGACAAAAATAACACCGCCGTGATCCCTTCTGCGGTGCGCCCAGCCCATTAAAATCACTTCTTTACCAGCATGGGAAATGTTTAAATTGCCGCAATAATGCGTTCTTTTATCTGTAGTTAAAAAATTGGCCAAAAGACTTCACCTTTCCTTAATGATTTTGATTATTGTATCCCGCAAGTTGTTCATCGGTAAAACTTGCTGGTTTTTAGTATTCATATTTCTTAACTCGACGCGCTTTTCATCAATCTCTTTATCACCAACAATCAGCGTAAAGGAGGTATTTAATTTGTCGGCACGTTTCATCTGGCTTTTCAAACTTTTATCGCTGTAATCCATTTCCGTGGAAATACCCGCCCGGCGCAATTCGTTAGTCAACCCGAAAGCCATCTTTTGTGCGCTTTCGCCGAGAGCAGCAATAAATAAATCTGTCCGGAATATTATATTTTTTTCATTATTAGGCAGACAGGCAAGAAGACGCTCAACACCTATAGCAAATCCAATACCGGATACTTCCGGTCCGCCCAGGAAACTAACGAGACCATCATATCTGCCGCCGCCAGCCAGCGCGTTTTGAGCTCCCACCCCCAATAATCCTGATTTAACTTCAAAAGCCGTTCTGGTATAATAATCCAAACCGCGCACCATTTTGGGGTTAATGCCGTAAGTAACATTCAAATCGGTTAAATACAATTTTACCTGAGTGAAATGTTCTTTGCAGTCAGAACACAAGTAGTCGAGAATCTGTGGAGCTTTGGCGATAATTGAATTACAGCTTTCTACTTTGCAGTCAAACACCCTTAAAGGATTGGTTTTCATACGCCTTTGACAATCGGGACAAAGAGCTTTTTCCGATCCTTTTAAATGCTTGATGATAGCTTGTGAAAAAACCGGTCGGCAAGTCTTACAGCCGAGAGAATTAATTTCCAGAGATAATTCTGCAATTGCCGTCGACTGCAGAAAATGCATCAGCATGAAAATAACTTCCGCGTCGGATTGAGGCTTCTCATCGCCAAACAATTCAACATCAATCTGGTGGAATTGACGGAAACGGCCTTTCTGCGGTCTTTCCCGGCGGAACATCGGCCCCATTGTATAGAGTTTCGTAATCTGGTCAAAAGAGTGCATATTATGTTCGATATAGGCACGGATAATGGAGGCCGTAGCTTCAGGACGCAATGTTAAGAGTTCATCATCGCGGTCACGAAAAGTGTACATTTCTTTTTCGACGATATCCGTTGTTTCCCCAATGCTTCTTTTAAATAATTCGGCTTTTTCCATAATCGGCACACGAATTTCGCGGAAACCGAAAGAACCAAAAACCTGACGAGCGATCGATTCAATATGATTCCAGGCGGGGGAATCTTCGGGCAATATATCTTTAATACCTTTAATTGCTGTTATTTTTTCCATAAGTCATCGACCAAAATAAAAAAATTTATAGCATACAGTATGCATGTTCGCAATGAAAAAAAATGATTTAAAGGCGAGTACTTATCTGCTTTTTAGAAAAGTATTAACATGCAAAGTTGTACCGTCGGTTGTCAGAGTTACCGCTCCATCGCGATCAGTGCGAAAAATATTAACGCCGGCATCATTATATCTTTGGAGGGTTGACGGATGCGGATGGTGAAATACATTCGCTTTACCGGCGCTGACTATCGCATAACGGCAGGCGACAGCTTTAATGAATTCGGCACTGCTGGAGTGAGTTGAGCCGTGATGAGGAACCACCAGAACATCACTGCGTAAATCTGTTTTGGATTTAATAAGCTGCTTTTCAACTTCGGCTGAAATATCGCCGGGAATAAGAAAACTTACCTTGCCGAACGTTATTTTCAAAACCAGAGAGGAATCATTAACTTCATCGTAAGAAAGGTTATTCATATCTTGGAGCGAATAATTTAACGGCCATAAGATCTTGACCCGGATACCGTTAAATATTCTTTCCGGAGATTTATTAGAGGTCATACATACATTAATATTATTAAGCTTGATTGCCTTTTCCCATTCCGGATAGTCTTCTAAATCGATCGGCAAGTTCGACCTCCAGACCTGCCGGACATCAAAATTATTCATAATGTAAATCAGTCCCAGTAAATGATCGGGATGAGGGTGGCTTAGCACCACAGTATCAACATTACGGATTCTTTCATGGTAGAGAAAAGGAGCGAGAACAGATTTACCGGTATCAAAGGAACTGTCCGAAAAACCGCCGCCATCAATAAGCATATTTTCACCGCCCGGAAACTGCACAAAAGTTGAATTTCCCTGTCCCACATCAATAATTGTGATTTTTAAATCAGACGAAAATTTGTCTTTAAATGTAAGGTAAGTTATGTCCGCCGCAAAAAATAAAACGACAATAACTAATAAATATTTTAAAACTTGGAAACGGCGCGGTGAAAATTCCTTTAGTTTTTTTCTTTTTTTACTCTCGTCAATAAATTGAATAAGAAGAAAAATGAATAAATAAAAAACTGCAATTTCAACTATGTTTGGTGTGATGCAATTGAACGAAGACCAGGGGACCGCCGCCAATTTGTTTATTATATTTATTGATATTTGCACAAAGAAAGAAGCCAGTTTAATTAAGTAACCGGCGATTATCGGGGAAAAGAAGGCTGAGAGGATAAAAAACATGGATATAGTCAGCACCAATGTTCCCAAAAGAGGAACTAAAATCAGATTGGCAATAATTGTTATGGCAGAAACGCGGTTGGAGTAATACATGATCAAAGGCAAAGTGCCGATTGTTACCGCACTGCATACAATAGCCGACAAATATATATACCGGATAATACTTTGGCCCCATAACGGAAGAAGCTCAAGTTGCTTTATAGAAAAATCGCGGAAACGGGGAATAATGTAAATGAGCGCCAAAACGGCCATGAAAGAAAGTTGAAAAGAACTATCAAAAAGAGCTTCCGGTGAAATAACCAGAATAATTAAAGCCGCCAGAATCAGCGTATTATAAAGGTCTTTTTGCCTTCCCACAACCAGGGCAATTAAAAAGACCAGCGCCATGAGAGTTGACCGCTGGACGGGAATTTCCATTCCCGCAATGAAAGCAGAAATTAATACCATAAGAAACGCGGCCACCGTCGCTAATTTAATTATATTAAATCTGAGCATCAGATATTCTGAGGACTTCAAAACAAGAAAAACAAAGAAAAAAGCGGACGCCGCAATTATCCCGATATGCAGGCCGTTAATTGACAAAATATGTGAAGTGCCCGTTTTATTGAAATTGTCCCGCACGGCAGCAGGGATTGCCTTTTGATTGCCGATGGTCATGGCTTCAATGATTTCTCTTTGTGGAGTAGAAGCATTTTGGTAAATTATCCGTTTTAAATAAAGTCTGAATGTTTCTAGTTTTAATCTGATGCCACTAGCGGTATTTTGTCTCAGCAGTACAATTTGTGAATTATTGGCAACAAAACCAGTGGCATAAATACCCTGGAGATTCATATAGCGTTCATAATCAAAACCCCCGGGGTTTTGAAAGCTTTGTATTCTTTTTAAAGATGTGTGAAACCGAATGAAATCGCCATATTGGAAGTTTAAATCTGGTGGAATTACCAGGCGAATATTGCCCGAAACTGGAATATATGCTTTATCATTGATAAGGCGGTGACAGCGAACAAATAAAACTAGTTTATCGGGATGAACGAGGGGATTTTTGATAACAACGCCTTCCAGAATCAATTTGCCCACATTGATATAACGGCTTATATGTTCATCCGATCGAATTAAATATTCTTGACTTTGAATGTTGAAGTAACCCAGCAGGAATGTAAAACTGATGATTAAAAGGAAGCTTGCCGCAGACCATTTTTTAATTATGGTAACAAGAAGAAAAATAATTATTAATATAATTCCGGCAAACAGTAAATATCTGGGAATAGCCAAATAATAACCGCTGATGATGCCGGCAATTAGAGCTATTAGGGGATAAATTAACAGTCGGCGCATATATTTTTAAACATTTCTTTTTCAAAAAAAGAGTTCAAATTTATTAGCCAAAATTCGTAAAATATTATAGCATGATCTTGAAATTGTAGCGCCCAAAAATAATTGAGAAGATGGTGATGTATAAAGAAACCTCCATAGATGAAAAAGATAAAAGGCGATTACGGTTTTTAATCATATACAGAGTTATAATCATGACTCTGTTTCTGGGGATTGCCATTTATATCGATATAAGGAAGCAGGGATCCCCAGTTTCATCAAATTCCATCTATTTGCTTTATTTGATTATCGCCTTAACTTATGTAATTTCCGTTATTTATTCCTTGCTCTTGAAATATTATAAGGATTTGCGCTTCAATATTTACCTGCAGCTAACCGTAGACATTATACTTATTACTTTCCTTGTCTATTTCACCGGTAGTTTCCACAGTAATTATTCACTTCTTTACACGCTGGTTATAATATATTCGGTAATTTTCCTTGGCCGTAGAGGAGCTTTAATTGTCGCCTCAGCCTCCTGCATATTTTATGGACTGCTCTTAGACCTGGAATTTTACGGATGGATACCTTCCATTTCACTTGTTGAGCATGATTACAATATCAGCACGGGAGATGTCTTTATTCGTGTTTTGGTGCATATTGTCTCATTCTATATTATAGCCTTTTTAGCCAGTTTTGTTGTCGAACAAGAAAAGAAAACAAGATATTTATTACAAGAAAAAGAATCGGCTTTTGCGCAACTGGACTTGCTGTTTCGCAGTATAATTGAGTCCGTTGACACCGGTGTAATGACGATAGATTTACAAGGCCGAATAAAAACTTTTAATCGAGCAGCGGAAGAGATTACCGGATTTCCCCTGCGGGACATAGAAAACAGACAGATTGAGGAATTTTTCCCGGAATTTATGCCATTTTTTTCAGCGCAGAAGGATAATATACAAAGCAAAAGCCGAATAGAAGCTATTATCAAGGGAGAAAAGGGGATAAAAATTCATCTGGGATGTTCGATTTCCCCCTTGAAGGACAAGAACGAAAAACAAATAGGGAATATCCTGATTTTTCAGGACATCACAGAAATTAGGCGGATGGAAGAGAACCTCGAAAAGAGTAAGAGATTGGCTTTAATCGGAGAAATGGCCGCTGGATTGGCGCATGAAATGAGAAATCCGCTGGCTTCGATAACCGGTTCAATTGAGCTTTTAAAACAAGGGGTGAATTTAGAAGAAACCGATAAGCGTCTAATGCAGATAATTTTACGCGGCAAAAATCAACTGGATAGCTTTGTACGGGACTTTCTTCTGCTGGCTCGTCCCATTCCTTTGTCCAGGGAGCTGGTTGATGTAAATAGGGTTGCCGAAGAAGTTCTCGAGAACATGAAATTATCCAATGAATGGTCGAATAAAATAAAAATTATGAAAGTATTTTCAGATAATGCCGCCATTTTTGCCAACAGGGTGCAGATCAGACAAATTATTCACAACCTTGTTCTTAATGCCATTCAGGCAATGGAAAAAGGAGGCGTTTTATCTGTGGAAACTGCATTGGTAAAATTGGACGATAAAAAGGAATACGCTGAAATTAAAATTACGGATACCGGCTGCGGCATTGATCAAGAAAATTTGAGGAAAATATTTGAGCCCTTCTTTACCAATAAAGATAAGGGAACCGGTTTAGGTTTGACGATAGTCGGCCGTATTGTTGAAGGCTACAGTGGAAAAATAAAGATAGAGAGCAATATAAATATTGGTACAAATTGCGCTGTTTGGCTGCCTGTAAAAGATGAAACCATTCAGCAAACAAATTTATATAATGCGTAAGTAAAACTGAGGTGAGGCTATGGCCAGAATTTTGGTTGTTGACGACGATCAGGGCATGAGAGAATTTATGGAGATAATGTTAACGAAAGAAGGCTATAATGTAACTTGTGCCGAAGAGCCCGCTAAAGCAATCACTCTCTGCTCTAAGACAGAATTTGATCTGGTTATTACTGATTTGAGAATGCCTAAAATCGACGGTATTGAGTTTCTTAAAGCCATTAAGGATAAAAAACCGGAAACAATAGTTATTCTTATTACAGCCTATGCCTCAGGAGAAACAGCCGTAAATGCCATGAAGGAAGGCGCTTATGATTATGTGGAAAAAGGAGGCAGTATTGAAGAACTGAAAAAGATCGTGCGCGCCGCTTTGGTGAAAAAGGGGTTATTGACCGAAAATGAAACTGGAAGAAAAGAACAAGTTGAAGATACGACATTTGGCGGAATGATTGGAACAAGCCGGGAAATGATGAAAGTATTTGCGACAATTAAGAAAGTAGCCGACACTCCGGCAAATATTTTGATCTTGGGAGAAAGCGGAACAGGTAAAGAACTGGTTGCACGCGCAATTCATGAAAACTCACCGCGTTCTCAAATGCAATTTAACGCCATTAACAGCGGCGGATTACCGGAAAATCTACTGGAGAGCGAACTTTTCGGCTATATGAAAGGTTCGTTTACCGGTGCTTATGCCGATAAGCAGGGACTTTTCGAAATGGCAAAGGGCGGCACAATATTTCTTGATGAAATCGGGGAGTTACCTCCTGTACTTCAAGTAAAACTTTTACGTGTGGTTCAGGAAAAAACCTTTCGGCGCATCGGCGGCGCTGAGGATATCAAAGTTGATGTGCGGATAATTTCTGCCACCAACCAAAATCTGGAAGAAAAAGTCAAGAAGGGAGAATTTAGGGAGGATCTTTATTTTCGGCTGAATGTTATTCCTATCCATATGCCGCCGCTGAGAGAAAGAAAAGAAGACATACCTCTTCTAACGAAGCATTTTATTGAAAAATACACGAAGGAATTCGGCAAGGAAATCAGGACTATTTCTTCTTATGCGATGGAGTTGTTGATGAATTATGCTTTTCCTGGAAATATTCGCGAATTGGAAAATATCATTGAACGCGGCGTGGCCATGGAGAGTTCTAATATAATCTTGCCGGAAAATTTAGTATTAGCGGCAAATGCCGCCTCCGGCGTGCAAAATTTTAATGTCGGGATTACAGACGCGGGAATTGACTTGAATTCGGAGTTGGAAAGAATAGAAAAAATGATGATCGAAAAAGCTCTGCAAAAAACTAAAGGATCAAAAACAAAGGCCGCGGAGCTATTGCACGTCACTTTTGATTCACTGCGCTACCGTATGGAAAAATTGGGCGTGGAGTAGATTAGTATTATATTGTGCGGGTATAATATTGATCTGGTGTAAATAAGGCTTATCCAACACCATCAACTGCCAAAGCTAATTTAACAGCAATATCCAATATTAAAATTAATTTATGGTAATGTTATAGTACTATGATTGATATAGTTAGATTCGCATATAACAAGTGCCTCTGTTGTTTCTAGGCCGCTCATTGCGAACGTTATTTTTTCGGGCGCTTTTTCTCTATTTTTTCTTCTTTTGATTCGTCATACTGGGCGAGAAGGTCTTTGAGATCCATGTCATGGTCTTCGATGATTACATAACGTTGTTCTTCGTCGTCACCGAGGGTTAATTTTGTGGCGTCGTCGGTTTTGTAGGCGTCATCTACAGAGGACATATAAATTACATCCTGAACGGCGTTGGGGTCGATAAGAGAGGAAACATAATCCTTTTCCTTAGAGGAATCCGCACCCATACCGAAACTCTTGTAAGGATGGACAAACGAGGAACGTTCATTGATGAATTCTTTTTCATAGAGCTTCATCGTAAACATGCCCTCGTTTTTGCTGGTTGACATGATATTTTCCAATTGGGTCAGTTTATTTTCGCGAATACTGCTCTGCACAGAAGGTGTTGCCCTGAGTATGGACAGCATGGGAACTCGAAAGCCAACTTTGTTGATAAAGGTCAATTGTTGAACAATAAGCCAGGAAAGCGTTGAGGCAAACTGATAGCGGATAACATCCTGGTTTTCACCGGTCACGCAGTTATTGATGCGATAAGCCGCATCTTCAGCGTCGGTGGCGTGTAAGGTGGCAAAAACGAGGTGCCCGGATTCGGCGGCATTGAGGGTTAGTCGAATTGTATCCGGTTCTCTTAATTCTCCTACGAAGATCACATCGGGATTTTCTCTCAGAACGTCCAGAAGTCCTTGGTTGAAGGAGGGGACGTGGACACCGACTTCGCGCTGTTCGATAAATGATTTTTTAGGTTTAAAACGATATTCAATAGGATCTTCGATTGTTATGATATGCGCCGGCCTGGTGCGATTTATTTCCTCAATTATCGCCGCGATGGTGGTCGATTTTCCGGAGCCGGTGCTCCCACAAACCAGAATCAGCCCTGATTGAAGCTCCAGAATTTGACTGAGCGAGGGATGCAGATTGAGCGCGATGAGGTCAGGAATTGTTTCCGGAAGCAGGCGAATGGCGAGACTCAATCCACGGGTGGTATAAAAAGCATTGATACGCACCCGCACATGTTTAAAGGAAAGGGCAAAATCAACAGACCACCTTTTTCTGAGTGTTTGCAGCTGCCTGTCGCTTAACATTTCCTTGACCATAGCGTCAATTTCCGTATGCGACCATTTGATATTTTTATCGAAATGGATGACGCCGTCTCTACGGAAAATTAAGGGAAAACCTCCTGTAACGTGGAGGTCGGAAAGCCTTTGTTTGATGGCGGCAAGGATCAAATCCGTAAAACGCTGGTTCATATTTGCTTCCTAAATAGGCTACTTGCGCTATTATAATGATTGGATGCTTCGTATTGCCAAAATCTATATCCAGTGAGTTAACTATATGAAAATGATGTATAAGTGTCAAGAAAATTAAACTACATGATATCTTAGTTTTAGCGTAAATACTTATTAGTTCGGTTGAGAAAATATAAGGTCAATAGCATGGATTTTTGATTAGCCATAACGTTGTTAGTTATTAATAAGTCGATAATATTTTAAAGATTGTCGAAAATGATTATTTACTTTTTTCTTGACTTTTTCCGCATATTTGCTCTATATGCGCCATACAAGAGGAAAGAATGGGTATGATTGAGAAATTGGTTTTTAAAAGGGCAGCTTTTATATACTTTTTTAACTTTATCAACATAAGGGTCTGCCTGATAGAGTCATGACCGGTTATATAAGGAAAATGAACCGTGGGCAGATAAATATCAGCCCACGGTTTTTTTTTGTCGTGAAGCTTGGAAAACAAATATTTGGAATAATAAAGGGAGGGGGAAAATGAAAAAGAGGATTGGTATTTTAGTTACATTGATGGTTACTGTTTTCTTGTTTGCCGCTCTTGTCGATGCACAGGCCAAGACAATCAAAGTAGGGGCGGCTATCAACTTGACCGGGCCGGCTTCGACCTGGGGCCAGTTTCATGAAAAAGGCCAGCGCGATTATTTTCGCTATGTAAATGAAGTTAAGGGAGGAGTATTCGGCAACAAAATAGAAATGATCACTGTGGACACGGCTTATAAAGTGCCAGAGGCTCAGGCTGCTGTGCAGAAATTCGTTTTGCAGGATAAAGTAGATATGATCGCCACCTGGGGCGCCGGTGAAGGATTGGCGGCAAAACCAATAATTCAAAAATACAAGGTGCCGACGATCAATTATTCCACCAGCTGGGAAATACTCGAAAAACCGGTGGATTATATGTATCTTCCTTTCGGCAGTTATAAAATGGATTGTCATGCCGTGTTGGAATATATTAAAGCAATTCACAAAGGCAAAGATGCTCCTAAAGTCGGCCTTCTCACTTACAATAATACTTACGGCCGGTCAATTCATGAACCCAGCAAAGAGTACGCCGCTAAATTAAATATTGATATTGTTGCCATTGAAGAATTTCCGCCGAAAACAGTTGATTTAAACACCGAACTGCTTCGTCTGCAGAAAGCGGGAGCGGAATATATCTTTATGCAAATGCTGCCTTCAGCGATAATAACCGCCTTCAAAAGCGCCGACCGCATTAATTTCAGTCCTCTGTTTTTAGGAACATGGACATCCACCGATCCGGATTTCTTTAAAATGAGCGGCGGACTGATTCGTGATAGGCTTGTTATTCAATTTCCCGGAACATTGCCGGGTGACAGATCAGGCGGAATGAAGATAATGAGTGAATTATGGAAGCGTTATAAAACAGTAGAAAAATTTGATGCTTCCTATTGGGAGGGCGTTGTTATCGGAATGATTATGGAAAGAGCATTTATGCGTGCTTATGAAAAGAGCAAGGAAATAAATCCGGAAACAATCAATGCCGCCATGGAATCATTTAAAAATGAAGATTTCGGCGGTTTGGTTCCCAATATAACATACACTAAAGATGATCACGGAGCTTCATTCACTGCCCGCATGGTCAAAGTAAAAGAAGACGGAACATATATACCGCTGACTAATTTTTATGTTCCGGGCAAAGACAAAATTAAATTGCTCAAGAAATAGTTAATCGCAAATATTTTTTGATTGTGAAGAAACAATATGGATGCAGCAAAACCCAAGTCTACGTAGGGTAAACGCCGCAGATGAATTTTTACGAAGTAACTGAACTGAAGGGTTATAATGAAAGCTTTCCGCAGCCGGCCATCGATAATGATCAGCAGACGAGAAGAAAATAAAAAAGCTGAGCTGGAAATTAAAAGTCTGTACCTTAGTTTTGGGGGCGTTAAGGCTGTAAAAGATGTCGATCTCAACGTTCATACCGGCGAGTTGATGGCAATCATTGGCCCGAATGGGGCGGGCAAAACCAGTCTGCTTAACTGCATCACTGGATTTTACCGCCCCCAAAAAGGTCGAATAACATTTAACGGCACGGATATTACCAATTTACACACTCATGAGCTTGTTAAAGTAGGTATCGGCAGAACATTTCAGAATATTGAGCTTTTTCCGGGAATGACGGTGCTGGCCAATATGACGCTGGCTCGTCACATTCATTGCCATTACAGCTTTATTCACTCTTGTCTTTTTTCTCCAGCGGTAAAAAAGGAAGAAATTCGTCACCGGCAAATATTGGAAGAAATCATTGATTTTCTGGAGATGCAGTCAATTCGGAAAAAAACAGTGGGTTCTTTGCCTTACGGGATGATGAAAAGGGTTGAGTTGGGAAGGGCGCTGGCACTGGAGCCCAGGCTTCTTATTTTGGACGAACCTTTCGCTGGAATGAATTTGGAAGAAAAGGAAGATATGGTTCGCTTTCTTCTGGAATTAAATCAGACATGGGGCATGACTATGATTTTAGTGGAGCATGACATGTCTATAGTCATGAATATTTCCAAACGCATTATGGTTTTGAATTTTGGTGAAAAAATAGGGGAGGGCACCGCTTACGAAATCAGCGGCCATCCCGAAGTTATCAGGGCATATCTGGGCAATTCCGGTACATTATAAAGGTATGAAAAAGGCGTAAATAATTTGGGCATTGTGACACAAAAACAATCGTACGGATATAATTTAACGATACCGCAAATCCTGGCCGAAAACGCCGTCAAATATGGCGAAACAAAAACTGCTATTCGGGAAAAAGCTTACGGTATTTGGCAAAGATATAGCTGGTCTGATTACAATAGTTATATGAAAAAAACGGCCGGTGGATTTGCCGCTCTTAATCTTCAGCGTGGGGAAACCGTTTGCCTTATTGTCGAAAATCATCCGGAATGGCTTTTTTGCGAAATTGCCGCCCATGCACTGGGCGCGACCACACTGAATTTATTCACATCATCTATAGCCGAAGAATTATGCACATCTATTAAACGCATCAATTCCTCAATCATAGCGGTTCAGGATCAAGAACAAGTAGATAAACTTCTGGAAGTTAAAGAGAAGCTGCCGCAAATCAAGAAAGTCATTTATATTGATCCCACGGGGATGACGTCTTATGAAAACAATTCTTGGTTGATCAGTTATGCGCGGCTTTTAGAGGAAGGTGAAAAATTTAATTCAGAAAATCCTTGCTTTGTTGATGAGGAAATAGAAAAAGCCCGGCCTGACAATATCGCCGTTATGATTCAAACATCGGGCACGACAGGCATTCCCAAATTAGCCATGCTTTCCCATCGCAATTTTATGCAAATGGCTGCGCAATGGATAGAAGCGGCAGGGATTAAACCCGAAGAAAATTGGCTATCCATGTCGCCGCCGGCCTGGATAGTTGATCAGATGTGGGGTATGGGCGTGGCGCTTTTAGGTGCAATGACAATGAATTTTCCGGAAACCGCGGAGACGGTAATTGAAGATTTCCGGGAAATTGGTCCTTCCATGTTAATTACGGCATCACGCTTTTGGGAAGATATGGCTTCACTCATTCGCGTAAAAATATCCGATGCGGGCTGGATAAAGAAAAATTTATTCTACTGGGGAGAGATCATCGGTAAAGCCGTTGTTAAAAAAAGAGCAAGAAAAGCCGGAGTTCCTCTGCCCTTAAATGTTTTGTATAAATTAATGTCTATCGTTGTTTACAATCCGCTTTTAGACAGGATAGGTTGCTCTCGTTTTCGGAGCGCCTTTACAGGTGGCCATCCGATTAGCCCCGATATAATTTTGTTTTTCCGCGCCATTGGTTTGAATTTAAAACAATGCTATGGATTAACCGAAGCGGGGGGCATATTTCAAATTCAGCCGGATAATGAGGTAAAACTCGAGACAGTGGGGAAGCCCTTGCCGTTAACAGAAGTGAAAATTGCCGATGATCAGGAAGTATTAGTGCGATCCGAAGCTAATTTTTCCGGCTATTATAATGATTATCAAGCCACACAAGCTGCTTATGACGATGGATGGCTCAAGACCGGTGATGCCGGTTATATCGACGGTGACGGCCATCTATTGATCATTGGCCGCAAAGAAGATATTATCCGCAATAAGAGCGGTGAGGCTTTTTCTCCGGATTTTATTGAAACCCGCTTAAAGTTTAGCCCTTATATTAAAGAAGCGGTGATTTTTGGTGAGGGTCGGCCATTCATTACCGTTATGATCAATATCGATATGGGTAATGTCGGCAATTGGGCGGAAGACCGCATGATTCCCTACACGACATATATGGATCTTACGCAGCAGCCGTCAGTGGAAGAATTGATCTTAAAAGAAGTGCGTAGCGTCAATGAACAACTGCCCGATGTAATGAAGGTCAAAAAGTTTACTTTGCTGTATAAATTGTTGGACGCCGACGAAGAAGAATTAACGCGTACCGGCAAAGTCCGGCGTCGTTTTGTTTACGGTTTATACATTAAAATTATCGAGACAATGTATCGAGATGAAAAAAATGTCAAGGTGCTTGGGAAAATTCGTTATCGTGATGGGCGAATAGGCGAGATTGAAACAACAGTAAATATTATCAAGGTCAGTTGAGGAATCTATCCATGGATTTTTTTCTGCAATTATTGGTTAACGGAGTTTGTGTCGGGCTTCTCTATGGGATATCGGCGATGGGCTTTGTAATGATTTTTAAATCTTCCAGCGTTTTGAATTTTGCTCATGGTGAACTTTTAGCCATGGGAGCCTTCTTCTTTTTAGCGTTGATTACTTGGGCTAAATTGCCCGTTCTAATTGCTTTTGTTTTCACGCTTATTGGATGCTTTATTTTGGGATTTTTAATTGAGAAATTTTTTCTGCGTCCGCTAATCGGAGAAAAACTGATTTTTGTCATTATGCTGACGGTAGGTTTGGCGGCAATGTTTAAGGGATTTATTCTGCTGATTTGGGGGGGGAACTTGCATACCTATCCCGAATTTTTAAGTGAATCAATCGCGCTGAAGTTAGGAACCATATACATTGCTCCAGTTTACACGGCAACGCTGATTATCAGTATTATTTTTCTGGTTTTATTCGGGCTGTTTTTCAAAAAATCGGCTCAGGGAATTTATATGCGTTCCGTGGCTGATAATCAAAAAGCGGCTCTCTCATTGGGAGTTCATGTCCGGAGGGTGTTTGCTTTGTCCTGGGCTATTGCCGCGCTGGTGGCCAGTATGAGCGGTATCGTATTAGGTATAATGAATGGTGTTAATGTTCACGATTTGAGTTCTATTGGCTTAAAAGTATTTCCCGTGGTAATTTTAGGCGGGCTGGACAGCATCGGCGGCGCGATAGTAGGCGGTATTATAATCGGCCTTCTGGAAACATTTACCGGCGGCTATTTGTCGCCTTCACTACGTGATGTCGTGCCTTATATCGTGCTTGTTTTTATTTTGCTGGTCAAGCCTTACGGCTTGTTTGGTCTGGTAGAAATTGAGAGGGTTTAAATGAAAAAGTTTTCATTTCATTCTTGTGGCAATTATCGCGAAGATTATGCTGAAGAATTAAAAATATTTGAAACATATTTCGGCCGGATTTGCCTCGGATTATTTTTGATTTTACTCTTTGCCGTCGCGCCTTTTGTTGTGAGCACTTACATGCTGTATATTTTAAATATGATCGGTATAGCGGCGATAGCCGCAATCGGGCTTAATATTCTTATTGGTTATACCGGGCAGATATCTTTGGGGCACGGAGCTTTTTTCGGAGTGGGCGCTTATGCCGCCGCTATTTTAGCCACCAGACTAGGATTGGGATTTTATTTAGCCATACCGGCGGCGGGTATTATAACCGCCCTTGTGGGAATGATATTCGGTATTCCTTCGGGACGTTTAAAGGGGCTTTATCTGACCATTGCCACCCTTGCCGGACAGTTTATCATTGAATATGTTTTGATTCATTGGGATAGTCTAACCAAAGGAACGATGGGCATTACTTTGCCCGCGCCGAAAATTATCCAGTGGGAAATTGCCGGTGATAAAGCATTTTTCTTTTTGATCTTTATCAGCCTGGTTCTAATGACCTGGTTTGCGGTAAACATTATACGCAGTAAATACGGCCGGGCTTTCATCGCCATTCGCGATAATGACCGCGCCGCAGAGGGTATGGGTATCCCCATTTTCAGATATAAATTGTTATCATTTGCAATCAGCTCTTTTTATGCCGGTTTTGCCGGAGCGCTTTGGGCTTATTACATGATAAGCATAACTACGGAACCATTTAATTTGGGGCTTTCAGTAGAATTTATCGCGATGGTCATAATCGGCGGATTGGGAAATATTCCCGGAGCTATTTTCGGAGCTACTTTTATTACTTTATTAAATGAATTTTTGAGATTTTTTACCGGACTTCTCATGAATATAGGTTTTGTCACGAGCTTTGGCTTGAATATGGCGCCGCTTAGAGAATTTACCTTTGGGCTGGTTATTGTTTTATTTATACTGCTGGAACCGCGAGGACTTGCCGAACTATGGCGCATTGCACGTTCCAGTTTTAGGCTGTGGCCTTTTTCATATTAGAAAATTAGTATTTGCATTTTTATAAAAAGCAAATACGTAAATTTTCTTATCCCGTTTATCGGGGTTAGGATGACAATGGGCGAGATACTTTTACAGTTAAATAATATTTCCGTTGTATATTCAGATGTTATTCAGGTATTGAAAGGTGTTTCTTTATCTGTCGAAAAGGGTCATATCGTTTCGCTATTAGGCAGTAACGGCGCGGGTAAAACAACTACGCTTAAAGCTATTTCCGGTCTGCTTAAGCCCGAAAACGGCAAGGTTACGGATGGGTCGATTATCTACAACGGCAAAAATATCCAAAATCAATCGCCCGAATACATCACGCGTCAAGGGATAATTCAAGTTTTAGAAGGGCGTCAGCCTTTTAAATATCTGACCATCGAAGAGAATTTGCGCGTCGGCACTGCTACACGTTCAGGCCAGCCTTATAAGGAAGATTTGGAACTTGTCTATAAATATTTCCCCGCATTAATACCCAGAAAAAAATCTCTGGCCGGATATTGCAGTGGCGGTGAGTTGCAAATGCTGGTAATCGGCCGCGCTTTAATGGCCCACCCGCAGCTGCTGATGCTGGACGAGCCTTCATTGGGGCTTGCCCCTCTGGTTGTTCAGGAGATATTCCGCATAATAAAGATGATCAACGAAGAGCATGGAACAACTATAGTCTTAGTGGAACAAAATGCTAATATGGCTCTGCAAGTGGCTCATTATGGATACGTTATGGAGAACGGCAAAATAGTGATGGAAGGCATCGCTGCCGATCTGTCTAAAAATCCTGATGTTAAAGAATTTTATTTGGGCATGTCCGCTTCCGGCATTGCTAAGTCCTATAAGGATGTGAAGTCATATCGACGCCGCAAACGCTGGCTTTAGCAGACTGCTGAAAAAGGCTCATATTCTGCGTTGCGCTTCGAATCTCGCTGCTCACGTACACTAAAAGTACGCTCCGCTGGCTCGACTCTCGCGCGCCTTGCCTCTAAGCCTTTTTGAGCAGCCCGTAAAATAAGATTTTTTTGATATACCTAGTTGCCCAGCTCTACTTCAAAATCGAAAAGGTATATAGAATTAATTTCTATTTCATATTAATTTCAAAGCAAAAGTTTACATTTAAATTTATTTGGAAATAAAGTATATTTTCATCAAATCTCTTAAAATGCCAAGTTGGTATATTAACCGTTAGAGTAAAAAAATTACTTGATTTTACCCCAAAAAAAATACTCTACAGTGAGGTAAAATATGAATATCATAATAACCGCTTTAATTGTTCTAGCTATAATTGTCGCTGTAATTGGGTTTTTTGTTGGCTTTATGGATACGGAAATTAAACAACCAGTTAGGGCAGATTTCATTACTATTATGATATTTCTTGTTGCAATATTCTTTTTGTTATTAGCAATAACACTAAAGATATATTAAATATGCTCTACATTAAACTAGGACGTTCCGTTTTGGTTTATTAGGAAATAAATATATTTTTATCAAATTTCTTAAAATACCAAGTTAGTTATAAATTGGATACAAATAATGAACAGACACGAAAAAGCCCAAGAGTTTGAATCAAAATTTAATAATGCTGAAATTAATTCATGTTCTATTGATGAATTAATTGAATATTTGGAGGCGATATCCGACTTTAGCTCCGCAATAGTTGCGAAATATGCGGAAAGATCATCTCATATACAAATTCTAAACAGTTTAATAACAGTAAAAACAATAAAAAAACTGAACTACAAAAATACATTTTTAACTTGGGTAGTAATAGCATTGGCTTTTTTTTCACTATTTGCAACTTGTGCTCAGATATATTTTACAGTTAAGGAAAATAGGAACGAAACAACGCTAAATTTCACTCCATTATCATCAAAAGAAGCTCTTAAAAAGGAGTTAAATCATCCACCAATACCCAAATAAATAGGGCTTATAAGCTCAGTTTGCAGCGGATGTTTTATTAAGTGAGGGAGGAAATACCAATGGTAAAAAGATCTGAAGGGATAAAGCGAATTACGCTTATAATCTCTGTCTTATCCGTCATTGGGTGGGTTTCATATGTGGGTGTAGCAAGCAACGGATTCTCTCAAGTTCGACTTATAGGATGGCTAATTTTCGTAGGAGGTTTATTTATTGCGTGCTTTATTCCTCAATTGATATGCAAAGCTGTATATTGGGTAATAGATGGTTTCAAAGAAGATAAAAAACATAACAAGACACACTAACTTGGATGCATATACTCCATATGCGCCGGTTATTTGCGGCGTTAGATGATATTCTGGAGACATAAAAATTATTTATTATAACTAAGAAGGAAATACATGAATCGCCTATTTGATAAAAAAGAATCTTGGAGTAATAAAGAGAGAAAAACAAAGCAAGATGAAAGTTTGGCCAGTATAGTGAAGTTGGGCTACAAAAAATCAGCTCGCCTGAAAAAAATGCTAGACGAAAACAAAATCAATCCCAAGAGCATCAAAACAAGAGAGGATCTGGAAAAGCTACCGGTTACATCACGGGAAAAACTGGTGGAAATGGAAATGCAAGAACTACCCTATGCCGGACTGGAAAATCCATCAGTACAAATTGACCGCATCTTTACTTCTCCTGGCCCTGTTTATGAACCGCATCTTGCCGAAAATGATTATTTGTGGGCACGCGCTTTTTTTGCCGCGGGCATTGGCCCCAAAGACGTAGCACTGAATGCATTTTCTTATCATCTGGTAGCGGCAGGATTAACATTCCACAGTGGACTGCGCAAAGTCGGTGCGACAGTGGTTCCTTCCGGCACTTCCTCTTCCCAGATTCAAGTGCAATTAATAAAAGATTTGCGGATTACCGCTTATGTCGGCACACCCAGTTTCTTGATGTCGATTATAAATAAAGCGAAAGAAATGGGCTTTGATTTTAAGAAAGATTTTCGCCTGAAAAAATCCTGCTTTGCGGCGGAACCTTTGTTTCCGGACATGCGCCAGTCTTTTGAAAATGATTATGGCATTGATACTTATCAAATGTATGGAGCTACTGAAGTTGGTGATGTGGCTTATGAATGCTCGCAAAAGAATGGCTGGCACATTTGCGAAGAAACTATTGTCGAAATTGTTGATCCATCAACGGGGAAAAATGTTGCTCCGGGAGAATTAGGTGAAATAGTCGTAACGAGACTCAATGAAATATTCTTTTTGCTGCGTTTTGGAACGGGCGATTTATCGCGAATAATTACCGATAAGTGTCCCTGTGGAAGAACCTCTTACCGGCTTGCCGGAATTTCGGGCAGAATAGGGGATGCGGTGAAAGTTCGAGGGCTGTTTATAGCGCCCAGCCAGCTTAAACTGATTCAGTCAAAATTCAACAATCTGCCGCTGCAGGCGGTTGTGAATCGTAAGGGTCACGAAGACATACTAAAAATTGTTATAGAAAAGATAGCGCCGGAAATCGGCAGCGCTCAGTGGGAGCAAAGTTTTAAAAATATATTTAAAGAAATTTGTACCGTTAAAGTAGACCAAGTGGAGTATGCGGATAAAGGTAAAATCAAACCAGACGAGAAGTTGATTGTTGACCAACGTCAGTGGTAATGAGACTCCAATATAACAAGCGTAGCGAAGTTAGATTGGCTAGTCGAATTATCCCGCTACTGCGGGATAGCGCGGAAGGTCATAAGCAATGTCCGCTCAAATTGATGTTTTGGGAGCAACAGTACTTTGAATTTCCTTTTTCCCCAATATGTAGGCGTCGAATATTGAATATATCCACAGGCCGATAATAATAAGCATAATCAAGGAAAGAGTTGTTGAATCCAGAGTTTTTAACGAATCATCTGTCAATTTGAGTACCGTGTTTAAATCGACTGAACCTTTTTTCGGAGGTGCCGCCTTTATAGTACTAATGGCAACTTGCATTAACGACCAGCAAATATAGATCATTCCGGCCGCAACAGGCAACATAATCGCTAATCCTCTTTTATATTTTTTTAAATAAATCTGTCCCCAGCCTGGGAATAACAATGCACTTAACAATGTTGCTTTAATGGCTAAGTTAATGGCATGTCCTCCTCAAAAAAAATAAGTTTGGTTATTACGAAAGAATAGTAACGTCTTTCATCTTTAGCTGAATATCGGAAGCTCCATTCCAATGGTTAATTTGCGGCGTGAAAGCAACATCAAGGTTGGCTCCCGTAAGAGCACTCAGATATTTGCCCATGCTAAACCAAATAGAATCACAAGACATCCCTTTGCTCGTGAGTCTCATTTTTAAATGATTATTGCCGACTATTGCCGGGGACGAAACTTTAATATTACGGGCACAAAGGACCGGTTCCGGATTTTTGCTGCCGAAGGGCGCGAGCATATCCAGCTGGTCGATAAAATTCAGATTGATATCGGAAAGTTGGCATTCCGAATCAATAAACGTTTGGGAAATAAGTTCCGGAGATTGAACGCTATCGTGAATTATTTCATCCAGAAGACTGGCAAATTCATCAATATCATCTTCCTTGATGGAAATTCCTGCCGCATGGCTGTGACCGCCATAAGAAAGCAAAAGAGAAGCACATTGTTGAATTGCCTTATAAATATTAAAATCAGAAATGCTTCTGCCGGAGCCTTTGCCCACACCTTTATTCAAACTAATGACAAATGCCGGACGGCTGAAAAGGTCGACAAGACGAGAGGCTACAATGCCGACAACTCCCGGATGCCACTTGTCGGAGGCGAAAACCAGCGAGTTCATTTTTTCTATATCGGGGATATTGCCGATTTTTTCGAGAATTTCGCTTAAAATGTTTTTTTCGATTGATTGACGTCTGCGGTTATATCCGTCCAGTTTTTCTGCCAACATTCTTGCTTCGTCAATATTTTCAGACAATAGCAATTCGACAGCATCCAGAGGAGAGGCGATGCGGCCGGCGGCATTAATGCGGGGAATGAGACAAAAAGAAGCTTTAAAAGAATCGATCGTTTGACCGTCAACGCCGCTGACTTCTTTGAGAGCTTTGATTCCCGGCCGCTTGCCTTCGGTAATCAGTTCCAAACCGATTTTGGCAAAAATTCTGTTTTCATCAACAAGCGGCGCGATATCGCCAATTGTTCCCAGAGCGACAATATCGAGATAATCTTTTAAATTGGGATAATCTTCGTTTTTCCAGAATCCTTCCTTACGCAAACTGCCGCGCAAAGCGATGAGAAAGTTATAGGCAATGCCCACGCCGGCCAGATCTTTGAAAGGGAAAATACAGTCTTCGCGATTTGGATTTATGGAGGCGACGGCGGGAGGAAGCGCTCCTGATATTTCATGGTGATCCAGAACAATCGTATCAATGCCGATTGATTGAGCATAGGCAATTTGTTCCGCATCGGAAATACCGCAATCAACGGTAATGATCAGATTGACATTATTGTTTTTAAACTTGTCTATTACCGGTGTTTTTAAACCGTAACCTTCTTGTACTCTGTCTGGAATATAATAAGATACATCAGGCGTTATTTGCCGGATAAACTTGAAAAGTATGACAACGGAAGTTATCCCGTCAGCATCATAATCGCCATAAATAACTATTTTTTCGTGGTTGTGGATCGCTTTCAACAGACGCGAAACACCCTTCTTCATATCTTTCATCAAAAGAGGGCTGTGCAGATCATTTAGAGAAGGGTAGAGATAGCGGCGGGCGCCTTCCATATCAAGAATTTCCCTGTTGGCAAGAATTTGGGATATAATCGGATAAATGCCAAATTCTCTACTCAAAGAATCTTCTATATCTTTGTTGACGGATTCTTTCAATTTCCATTGAGTTGTCGGCAGTTGTTTTGGTATCGTCATTGTTTTATCTTCATCTTAGTTTTCTTATCCATGTATCATATCAATGCCGGGTTTAATGTCAAGCTGGCATCACTTTTTTTCCAGGATAATGTTTTTCAATAATGATTCATGCTTTTGCAGTTCCAGAGCATATTTTTTAAAATCAGTGAGGTCTGTTAATTTAATAGTATGATCAAATGATTTTTTTTCTATAGATACTTCCAGCGAGGTGTCTGGAAAAGAATATTTTTCACTTCTTTGTATAAATGGCTTTTTTAAGGAAAAAGCCGGAGGCAATTTATTTATCTTAAAGCCGGTGGGGAAAATGTAGCTGTAATTTTCTTTAGAATGATATGAAGATCTGACGACAATCGGATATTTTCGCTCATTTGCCGCTGTAATATCGCGGTAAGAATCTAATTGAATAATGTTGGATAAGACCATTAGATTTTCATCAAGTTTTTGCGCCAGGTTTTTCATAGAGCCTTTTAACTTAATTACAAAGGGTTCCTGAGTGTCGCTAAAGTCGCTTAAATGTAGTTCTTTTACAGAGATACCCCTACCTTCAAAATATTTCTTTCTTTGTTCCGGCGGTGAATATTTATAGAGATATCGTATCGATTCGGCTGCTTTTCCCGAATAGGTATAGGTGCAATCCAGATCAGCGTCACCTTCCTTATCAATTGTATATTTAATTTCCGTGTATGATGAATCTTTTGAGTTATCTAAATCCGGTGTTTTTATGAATTTATAAGATCCATCGGTATTGATAAGAAAAACGTCAGCGGGACGGAAGAAGGGCACTGAATTGTATGCAGCTGTCTCATTGGTTGCGTCTAACCAGAAATATTTGTCGCCGGAAGGAACTACGGCAATGATATGGTTAAAAGCTTCCAGAGACGGCACGGATTCATCAAAGTATTCGCTATATGAGGGAACAAGAGCAGGCAGGCCTTCAATACCGGCAATTTTAAGCATAGTGAGTAAAAGAATTGTCTTATCTTTACAATCGCCGTACCTTTTTTGGAAAATTTCGTATGCGGCATGAGGCTTATGAGTGTAAGGCCCAAGAAGCACCGCCACATATCTAATCTTCTGCGAAACAAAATTAAATATCGCGTTGATTTTTTCTTCCTGAGTTTTTTTATCGCCGACAAGTTGCTTGGTAAAACTCACCAGTTCATTATCGGATTTCATTTGTTCCTGAACAAGTTTTATATACCAGCGGGATATAGTCTCCCAATTTTTAAGTGTCCAAACTGACAACTGGGGAAAAGTATTTCTGTCTCTTAAAGAGGGCATGCGCGGTTCAGGAATTATTTCTTTTTGTTTACTATTGGTAAAAATATATGTTTTTTTATTTTCCTTGGAAATTATTTGCGGCGTTAGGTTGGTGTTGAATTTTTTATACTTTAACTCGATATCTGCCGGTAATACTATTTCCATTATATCTTCTTCCATAGGATAAAAATTTTGACAGAAAAAAGTAGCGAAGAAATCGAAGGGGAGAACAGGTTTTAAGTTTTTTATTTCGTAGGCATATTCGATAATGCAGCCATCTTCCACGGCGGGCATGGTAAAGCTCTTTTGTTTAATATCTGTATAAAACTCATATCCCGCATATTCGGAAGAATCATGAATATCTTTGCGATTAACAGATATGACTTGTCCATTAGGCTTGATGGTATTGGCAAAAAATATTTTGGCTTGCTGATAACCTTCACGGTAGGAAATTGTTTTGGAGGCGAAATGCCGCCCTCGTTCATTGAATATTTTGATGCGTTCTATGTTTCTGGTAACGCTGGAGCCATCATTAAAAAATTCGGTATAAGAATAGGTATATAAAATATCAGCACCGGCATTAGGATATTCATCCGCCCGGGGAGCCTGCTTTAAATATGCATTGACATCACCGGCAGTAATGCTTCTGATATTGGAATTGGTAGCGGAGCAAGATAAAACAAATAACGATAAAAAGATTAGTATAATTCTGCCGATACGCATAGATCACCCCAGTTGTTTTTTAATCATACAGTGTTTATCTGCATACGTCAATCCCGCGACTGGGAATCTCTCGGCTACAGCCGGGTAGGAAAGCGCTGTGACTCGCGGAAGGTCGCGTTGTTTTAGAGAGCCTCCGGCTCGACTCCTGCCGGAGGCTCCACTTGGCCGTTAATCTTGATCTTTAAGGAGATCAGTGGTAATGCGAATTTAAGATGATAAACAAATTGTTTAAATTAAATCGTCATAACATCGCCGTCGTACAGTTTATTATCGAAGGCTATGAAGGAATGGCCACAGTATCAACGATTGATCCACACGCCGCGATAATAAAAATTTCGATTATGCCTGATTTTATTTCGGAAATTAACGGCCTCATTGATGATTTAAAGAATAAATATAAAATCGCGGAAATCAATCCCGCGACTTGGAATTCCTCGGCTCCGGCCGGGGGAAAAAAGCGTTGTGACTCGCGGGAGGTCGCGTTGTCCTCTACTTCGCGGGATAATTCGACCTGCAAGCTTCAGCGCCAGTAACCTTTAGGTTATGCACTTTGTTTCTGAAGCTTGGGTCTCATTATTTTAGAGAGTCTCCGACTCCTGCGGAGGGGGCTCCACTAATTATAAAGGGAAACAATTTATGCTGATGCTGACCCACACATATCTTTTGCAGAAAGTTTTGGGTTCGGCAGATACAAAAAACAAAAATTTGGATGTTTATGTTTATAATATTGTACCGGATTTATTAACAATTCACCCTCAAATAAGTTCCAGCAAAACTCACAGCATAAAAAGAACTCTGCAAATTCCGGCAGGCTATCCCCGATCCTCTTATGTGATGTTTCATCTTTTAGTCGATGACCTTGCTCATTACGGATATATTTGTCAGGATTGTAAAGAAGAATTCGATCCCCATTCTCAAGGCTATTCCTATACCAAAGGAAAACCTCTGATCAACTCTATTTTGAAATTATACAATACTATTCAAAAGGAAATGTCTTATAATGAAGCGGCTTACCGTTCCCACCTGATCATCGAAATGATCTATGATCTTGTAATCTTAAATCAGATCAACTCACTTAAAACTGTTGATCTTTTGGCGGAGGCGATAGATTTCACGGCAAGAAATAAAATTGATGAATTCACGGCCACAGTCAACCAGCTTTATGATGTAGGAGAAAGTAAAATTAAAGAAGTGATGAAAGAGGCTTCCTTCTATATTACAAAGGAAAGAATGGAGCGCATCATGAATATTGAAGGCAGGGTTCGTCTCTATACAAACAAATTCGGCTTAAAAAGTAGCGATCAATTATTTTACGAAGGTGTTAAAAATATATTTCTGCAGGCAAGAGATTTAATTGACGACGATGATGAGTTATTTCTTCAAGAAACCGCTCAAACTATAAAAAATTATGGTTGGTTTCCACCCCTCACATAGCTTTTTTAATAAATCCGGAGCGAATGCATCGCGTGCAGACTTTTATTTTTTTTACCGCTCCGTTTTTTTCGTCAACACAACGTAATCTTTGTAAATTGGGATACCACACTGTTTTTGTCTTATTGTTAGCATGGCTGACGCTATTGCCGATTGACGGTTTTTTACCGCATACATCACAAACACGAGACATTAATAAATCCTCCTAAAAAAACTGCGTCGTTACTAAAACATAAGGCAATATTTTGCAAGCATTATTTCGCTAATTCATTTTTTCATCAACTCTTAAAAAGGTGCAAAACTAGCAATTTGACATTGATGAAGGCTGTCCTGTCGTTTCCATTACCCGCAGCCAGACATTGCCTCCTGGATCGATTCTACGGCCTGAAATTGCCGTACTTAGAGGTAAGTGCACGTATTCATCTTTTCTTAAAGCCACCAGAAGGCCTGTTTTCCCCGCCATACCCGCATGTACCGCGTATTGCCCGAGTGAACTGCAATAAATACTGTCTGAGGCATTGGCCGGTACCGAGCGGATAAGGTAGCTTGGTTCGATGTATTTTAAATTAATTTCCAGATCGATTTTATTGAAATAATCCTCGATGGAACTTTTCAAAAAATGTCCAATATCGAACAAGCGAATGTTTCCCGAAGGGTCTGTTTCCGGAGTCGTGGCGTTTTTATGGAAAAGATTTTGACCTGCGCCTTCCGCAACTAAAACTACGGCATGACCGCTGGATTTTATACGCGTCTCCAGGGCCTTCAAAAAACCTTTTTTACCCTCCAGATCAAAAGGCACTTCGGGAATTAAAACAAAATTAACGTCATTTTGGGCCAGAGCGGAGTGGGCGGCGATATGTCCGGAAAGACGCCCCATGATTTTGATCAAACCAATGCCGTGGAAAGCACCTTTGGCTTCCACATGGGCGCATCTTATAGCTTCAACGGTTTTTTCTATCGCCGTATCGAAGCCGAAGGACTTCTCGATTAAATCAAGATCATTGTCAATTGTTTTAGGGATGCAAACGACCGATATTTTTAAATTATTTTCGGAAATTACGTCAATTAATTGCGCGGCAGCCCGCATTGTGCCACCTCCGCCTACACAAAAAAGAATACAAATTTTTGACCGGAAAAGAGAGTTCATAATTTGTACTGGATCTTGAGGACCACGCGAAGTTGAAAGGATACTGCCGCCGATACTGGTTATATCTTTTATAATTTCGGGAGTTAATTTGATTAACTCATGCTCGTATATTGGGTTTAATCCTCTTAAACCATATTTAACTCCGAAAATATCTTTGACGCCATAACGATGAAAGAGGGTCATGGTGATTGATCTGATTACATCATTGATACCCGGGCAAAGGCCGCCGCAAGTTACGATAGCCGCTTTTGTTTGATGTGGATCGAAAAATATTTTATCTCTCGGCCCGGCAAGTTCCAAGGAGAGAGGTTTTCCTTCTTCATCGGTAAAAGATGAAAAGTCATCGGAATAGGAGTTAAACAATAATCTTTTCTTATCTTGCGTGAAATTGCTGATATTAAGAGGTGATTTAATGAGCCTCTCGCCAAGATTCTTGATAGAAAAATTATAATTCATAAATCATTTCCTTTTATCAAGTACTCTGTATACGGCGAGCATACCGGAAATAATTTCGCCATCAGTACCCGCGTCCGTTAATAAAGGAGCACCGGTTAGGTAAATATTTCTAAAACGTGTTTTATTGTTTTTCGCGAAAAAGCCAGTAAGGGAAGATTTTTCCGGTATATATTTTGGATTAACTATATTACGGTATTTAATTGAAATATCGATTGATTTATCTATATCGATGAATTTAATGTTTTCTTTTAAGAAAGGCAAAAAATATTCCAGGCGCTCGATTATTGATTGAGCTTGCGCCTCTAAATTTTCTTTCGACCAGGCAGTTGAATCATTGGAAAGAAAAACAGTGGCCGTCAGTAATTTTTTATCTCCAGAACCTTTTTTTTCTCCAGGAGAAATATTCGATTCTAAAAGGATCAAATTATTATCGTAAATATCTTTATTTACGTCGGATATTACAGCAACATGTCTTGTCATTTTTTCAGGAAGGCATTTTTGCACAATGCCCAAATGAATCGTAAAAGGGTAATGAGAAATTTTAATCGGCTTGGTCAGATTAGCGATATTGATTTTCTTTTTGCCTTTGAGCAAAAAGCATATTTCTTCAGATTTAGTACTGATGATCATGTATTTCGCGGATATATTAGAAATAATTCCTTCGTTGTTTTCTACTTCAGCTTCAATTGTTTTGCCTTTTTTAATTGTGATAAATTTATTATTGCTCAGATATAGACCGTGGGCGGATCGTAATTTTTTTGTTAACAAATTTAAAAGTGTATATTTCCCTTGCGGGAAGTGGTAGACGCCGCGCAGAGGAGCAGAATAATGAAAATGTGAAGTAAAAGAATCATAGCCTTCTTTGGCGCACGAAAGCAAAGCATATTGCGCCTCCAAAATTTTCCTCAAATAAGGATTTCGCAAAATTGTTCGCTCAATTTTCTTGGTATCGAATTTAAATCTCATTAAACGAGGAAAAAATTTTAGATAGTTAAAGAAATCTTTTATACTTTTGGGCTGAATGAACGGATGATCGTGAAGCCATTTAGTAAAGGCGGCGGAGTTTCTTATAACTATATCGTAAAAGTCCTTGATTTCTTCTGACATTTCAGGAAATTCCCGGATAATCTCGCCAACGAGTGAGTCTTTATCGTTGAAAAAATCAATCCTGTGCTCCGGCATTATTATTTGATAAGCGGGATTTAATAAAGAGGCTTCTTGTTCAGTCAATGGGCTATTAAGTTCAGCTAAAAGAGAAAAGCCAGTTTGGTTAACGCCAAAACCCGTTAAGGGTGCCGGATCGATGTTAAAAGCGTAACCGTCAATCGTATTTTTTACTGAGCTATCGTTTTGTGCAATATGCACTGTGCTGAGTCCGTAGTGAGATGCAACAGCCGCGGCAATGTAAGACGAAAGATCGTCGCCAATCACAATTAGATCATACATAAATTATTTTATTTCCTCATACGCAATTATTTTTCGATAATAATCATCAAAAGCCGGTCAAAGGCGGATTGTGTAGCGAAGGGGAAGAATATTTTTTTGCAGATTTAAGCTTCACTTTACGATCCTTAATATCCAGCCTGTCTTCAGCGTAAAACTGGATCGCTTGCGGATAAATCCGATGTTCTTCCTTTAATATTCTTGCCGCCAGCGTTTCCACCGTATCATCATCGTTTACGTGCACAACACTTTGAATGATTATCGGTCCCGTATCCACGCCTTCATCGACAAAATGCACTGTACAGCCGGTGAATTTAACGCCGTATTCCAAAGCCTGTTTTTGTCCATGCAATCCTGGAAAAGACGGAAGCAGGGCAGGGTGGATATTCATTATTTTATGGGGAAAGGCTTTTAAAAAGTTTGGGGTAAGAATACGCGTAAAGCCGGCCAAAATAACTAAGTCAACATCATTTTTTTTTAAAATATTTATCAATTCGGAATCAAAGTCTTCTTTGGAGTTAAAGTCCATATTATTTAAAACAGAAATCTTAATGCCGTGTTTTTTTGCTCTGGTTATTCCGAAAGCATCGGGATTGTTGCTGATAACAATTTTTATAAGCGCTTTTAACGACCCTTTTTCGATATGATCAATAATTGATTGAAGATTGGAGCCGTTTCCGGAGATTAAAACTCCTAATTTCAATAAACCAACCATGTATCAGTTCCTAATTTTAATCACGGGTATAAACCCCAAAGCAAGCTTTGGGAACCCATTCCGCAGCAAGCTGCAGGGTATTATACCCCTGCTTATACGGGATAGTTCAACTAAGAAATTTTAATTCACTGCGTTCTTAAAATTTGAGTTTCACTACCCTCCGCTTTGCGGGATAATTTGACCTGCAAGTTTCAGTGCACTCTGTTTCTGAAACTTGGGTCTCATTACAACTCATCAATTCCGACGTGTGACCTTTAGGTTATGCGCTTCGCTTTCGGAATTGGAGTTTCACTAAGTAAGACAGACTTGATCCTGACTATCTTCTCTTTTTTCTATGGCACCAATTAAGTAGGCTTTTTCACCTAGCGCCAGCATTTTCAACTGCTCCAGAACTCCCTGGCATTCCTTTTCCGAAACAATGATCATCATGCCTATGCCCATATTAAATACACGAAACATTTCTCTTTCTTCGATATTACCCATTTCCCGGATAATATCAAAAATGGGCGGCACATCCCAACTCTTTTTGTTAATCACGCACCGGCAGGAATTAGGAATTATTCGCGGAATATTGTCGTAAAATCCACCTCCGGTGATGTGGACAATACCCTTAATATTGAAGCTTTTAAAAAGATTAAGAAGAGATTTAACATAAATTCGTGTCGGTTCTAAAAGTTCCAGGCCTATTGTTTTGTTCAAGCCGGGAACTTTGTCCTTAACACCAAATTTGCCTTTTTCCAGTAGAACTTTCCGGGCTAAAGAAAATCCGTTACTGTGCAGGCCGCTGGAAGCAAGCCCGATCACCCGGTCATTAATGCTGATAGTAGAGCCGTCAATTAGTTTATCGGATTCCACTGCACCGACACAAAAACCGGCAAGATCGTATTCACCGGCTTTATAGAAACCGGGCATTTCAGCGGTTTCTCCGCCGAGAAGAGTGCAACCGGCCTGAATACAGCCCTGAACAATACCATCGACGATTTGCACGCTTTTTTCCAAGTCGATTTTGCCCGTGGAGAGATAATCAAGGAAGAATAAAGGTTCGGCGCCCTGAACAACAACATCATTGGCCGACATCGCTACAAGATCAATCCCGATGGTGTCATGTTTATTCACTAATTGGGCTATTTTGAGTTTTGTGCCCACACCGTCGGTGGAAGAAACCAGTATCGGATCTTTTAGTTTTGCCGAATCCAGATGGAAAAGCCCGCCGAAACCACCGATGCCCGAAAGAACTTCTTTGCGCGCAGTTGTCTTAATCAATGGTTTAATGCAGTCGACAAATTCGTTGGCGGCATTGATATCTACGCCTGCCGACTTGTAAGTGGTTTTAGTTGGCATAATCCCCTATGAGGTTGATTTTCTATGTAAAAATATAGTGCCAGATCATGTAACGTAAAACATCTTTTAAGTCAATCATTCCTTGCGCAAATAAATGATATTTGTTAACAAAAACCTATCAATTCAACGGAAATAATTTAGGTTTGCCAAATTTCTCCTGCGGAGACTTAAATGGATTCACTAAAAAAGATTTTGCAAAAAATTGAACAGCCTTTGAATTTCGCTTCCAAAGATAATTATAAAAATTTATCTCATATAAAAGATTTAGGAAAATCTCTTTTGAATTTGCTGGCGTTGCTTAAGGGTTCGTTGCCATCGGCTGCCAATAACGATGCCTCTAATTTGGTAGAGGAATTGTCGGGCATATTTTCCGATTATGATTGGCAGAAGCTGGAATTAAAAAAGAACAGGATAGAGAAAGCTCAAGTTATCTGGGAAAAATTGAAAAACGCTATCAATTCTTTGCCAGCAACAGCTTCAGTTTACACTGATGATCCACAGACGATACAAAGAGTCTCTGAACTAAGAGAAGCTCTGTCCAAGCTGACCCTGCCGGTTCAATATTTAAAGGGTGTTGGGCCGAAAATGGCCCAGCGTTTATTAGCTAAAAAAATCAATACAGTCGAAGATTTATTGTATTTTTTACCCAGGACTTATGAGGATAGACGGGAAATAAAAAAAATCAATCGCTTGGAAGCCGGTACAATTCAAACTGTAGCGGGCAGCGTTGTTGGCACTCAATACAAATACTACGGAAAGAAGCGTATTTTAGAGGTTACAATCAGCGATAATACCGCCAATTTAACGGCGAAATGGTTTAAAGGCCAGATGTCTTATCTCTTGGGTGTTTTTAAGAAAGGGACCAGAGTAATTTTTACAGGAGAAGCAAGGCCGAATTACGCGGGAAAAGTGATGATTCATCCTGAATACGAAATATTGGAAGAAGATGAGGCGGAAAATCTTTTAAATTTTAAAAGAATAGTGCCTATTTATTCGGAGACGGAAGGCCTGCATCAAAAATATCTGCGTAAAATCACGTATCAAGCACTGGAAAATTACGCCCGCTATGTTGTTTCACCCATACCGGCGGATATTTGTCAAAAGCGCAATCTGCCCAATATTCAGGAATCGTTAAGGTCAGTACATTTTCCGGAAAACAATAAAGATGTGGAAGAATATAATTCCAATCGCTCACCGGCTCACCACAGATTGATTTATGATGAATTTTTCTTTTTTCAATTAGGGATGGCCATAAAAAAAACAGGCCGAATTTTAGAGGCAGGTATTAAATTCAATATTGAGGGAACTCTTTTAAATAAATTTCTTGCGCTTCTGCCTTTCAATTTGACGGCGGCGCAAAAAAGAGTGATCAACGAAATACAGGATGACTTGGCCAAAGAAACCGCAATGAACAGGCTATTGCAGGGTGATGTCGGCAGCGGGAAAACAATCGTTTCGATGGCGGCAATGGTTACAGCTTGCGAAAATTCATATCAGGCGGCGATAATGGCGCCGACCGAAATATTAGCTCAACAGCATTATCAAAATATTCAGAATTGGGCATCCGCACTGGGGCTAAAAACGGTTATGCTTATCGGCGGCCTCAATACCGCTCAAAGAAAAGAGGCATTGGATAAAATAATCAGCGGAGAGGCGAATATAGTCATCGGCACACACGCATTGATTTCGGAAGGTGTTGATTTTTATAGGCTGGGTCTGGTTGTTATCGATGAACAGCACCGTTTCGGCGTCATGCAAAGAGCAACTTTACGCGGCAAGGGAATTAATGCGGATGTGTTAGTCATGACGGCGACACCCATTCCACGGACACTGGCGATGACAGTTTACGGCGATCTGGATATCTCCGTAATCGATGAAATGCCTCCGGGGAAAAAGCCGGTGCGCACAGTTTTAATGGGTGAAAATAAAAGAAACAATGTTTATCAATTAATTCATGAAGAGCTGGCCAAAGGCCATCAGGCTTTTATCGTCTATCCCTTAGTGGAACAATCGGAGAATCTGGATTTGAAAGATGCAACCAATATGGCCCAGCATCTTCAAAAAGATATTTTCCATGATTATAAAGTCGGCCTTATTCACGGCAAGATGAAAGAAAAAGAAAAGGATGCCGTGATGAAGGAATTTCTGGCTAATAAAATCAATGTCCTTGTATCCACAACCGTTATCGAAGTGGGAATTGATGTGCCGCGGGCATCGCTGATGGTAATTGAACATGCGGAACGATTTGGGCTTTCGCAGTTGCACCAATTGCGCGGGCGCGTCGGCCGCCGGGAAATCGCTTCCACCTGCGTTTTGCTCGCCAATTACGCTTCTTCGCAGGACGCCCGCAAGAGGTTAAAGGTGATGGAAAAAACTACTGATGGTTTTGTCATTGCCGAAGAAGATTTGGCCATTCGCGGCCCCGGTGATTTTCTGGGTACACGGCAATCCGGCCTGCCTGATTTTCGGATTGCCAGCATTATTCGTGATGCCCGGATTTTAAATGATGCGAAGGAAGACGCTTTTAAATTAGCCGCCAGCGATCCGTTTTTACAAAAACCGGAACACTTAATCTTGAAAGAAACATTACTTTGGAAATGGCAGGGGAAATTGGATTTAGCCAGGACGGGGTAACGCAGGGAGCAGGGACAAGTAGCGAGAGTCAATGCGCAAGCTCGGCAGCATGTCCGGGAATACCGGGGTCAAATCGCAGGGTCGAATAAGCGAAATGGTTGTCATTTGTCCAGAAGAAAAAAGTTGACATACAAATTGAACTTTCCTATATTTCTCATACAATAAAACAATCTCTTATCAAAAAAATATTTGCTTAAATTGCCCCCCAATGAGTATGTTTATGAAAATACCAGAAAAATTCAAAATTGCTCTTGCCGGAACTTTTCTTTTGTTACTTCTGCCCTGCCTTTCTATAGCAGCTTCTGAACAACGAACTGCTTTAGTCATCGGTAACAGTGCTTATGAAAACGGGAATTTGACCAATCCCGTCAACGATGCCGGGGATATGGCCAGCGCTCTCAGACGGCTTGGTTTTGAAGTCATATTAAAAAAGAACATCCACCATCGAGACATGGAGGAAGCCATTGAGGATTTTGGCAATCGCTTGAAACGGGGCGGCGTGGGATTATTCTATTATGCAGGCCATGGTATCCAGATAAACGGAGTTAATTATCTCATCCCAATCGGTGCTAAGATTAAAAAGGAATCGGATGTAAGATTTGAAGCAGTGGATGCCAATAGGATTCTCGATGAGATGGGATATGCCAATAATGGTCTTAATATTATTATTTTAGATGCTTGTAGGGATAATCCTTTAGCCCGTAGTTTTCGCAGCTCCAATCGCGGACTGGCTATTATTTCCAGCGCACCTGAGGGTTCTTTCATATCCTATGCCACAGGACCGGGACAAGTCGCTATGGATGGCGAAAAAAAGAATAGCCCTTATACAGCAGCCCTTTTAAAATATATGAATGTTCCCGGTCTGCCTATTGAGCAGGTATTTAAAAATGTGCGCATTAGTCTTGAGGGTTTGAAACAGACACCCTGGGAATTATCTTCATTAAAAGGAGAATTCTATTTCTCTCCCGGAGCGCAGAAAGCACCATTGGAACAGTCCATAAGTTCAGCAGCTTCTTCTGTTCCTAATCGTCAGGATATCAATATAAACAAACAGCCGGGAAAGGTTCGGGAAAATTCGTTGGAAACTACAGAGTCGATTGACCTTTCCGGCACCTGGCGTTCCGAACATGTAAGTGGCCAAGTCTACATTTATAGCGATGGAAAGTGCATTTATAAGGGTTTTCTTGTAGTAACTGTCGGGGGTAATTGGAGCTGCACTGATCCGCAAAAACGAATATTTTCAATAGTCTGGAATCACGGATTTACTGATATCATGACACTGTCTGCAGATGGTCAGAGATTAGTGGGTGTAAATAACGTTGGTGACCCTGTTTCTTTTGTGCGCAATAAGTAAAACAGAAGCGCGAGAGTGAAATCAAGAGTTACGTGATACATAAATTCTATTCCAGTCACTATCCAGCATCCGCTAAACCAACAGCGGTAGAAATCTTCTTGGCGAACAAATTACAGAGAGAATCATGATGAAAATAGGTATAATCGGCATCGGTGGGGTAGGGGGCTATTTTGGCGGAAAGCTGGCCAGAGAATACGGCAATTCCGGTCAACACAAAATTATTTTTATCGCCCGCGGCGAGCATTTGTCCGCCATCAAAAAAAATGGTCTAAAATTATTCACTAAAGAAGGCGATTATGTTGCCAAACCAACATTAGCTACGGATAATCCTGCCGAGGCCGGAGCGTTTGATTTGGTTTTCTTTTGCGTAAAAAGTTATTCGCTGGAAAGTTCCGCCAAATGGGTTAGCGGTAATATCAATAAAGGCACTGTGGTGATTCCGCTTTTAAATGGAGTCGATATAGCGGATAGGTTGCACTCAATATTGCCCGCGGCTGACATAGTTCAAGGTTGTATCTATATTTCTTCTTTTATCGAAAAGTCGGGTATTGTGCGGCAAGCAGGAGGTATCTGCAAGCTTATTTTTGGTACAGACGATCAATTGGCAAAGCAATATCAATACATCTTGGATATTTTGTTACAAGCTAAGATCAATGCCGAGCTGACCTACAAAATCTCTACAGCCTTGTGGACAAAATATCTGTTCATTTGTCCTTTAGCCGGCTTGACTACCGCAACAAATAAAACATTTGGCGAAATAATGGAGAATGCCAGTTTGAGAGAAAGGTTCAAGAAAATGATTAAAGAAGTAAAATCAATTGCCGACGGCCGCAAAATAGAATTGCCGGAAGATATTGTCGATAAAACTCTGGAGAATATCGGCCGTTTTGCCTATGAGACCAAAACTTCGATGCAGATGGACAGAGAACGGGGCAAGGATACGGAGATTGACATTTTTACTAAGTACATTATAAAATCGGGAAAAGAGTTGGACATTCCCACACCCTTGCACGATGAAATTTATGCCCAACTCAAATAGTTACCCCGACTCAATTACTTTGATTTTTAGGATAAATAAATATATAATTAAATCAATTGCTTTCAATCGTGTAAATGAATTTTATAATGGATATTTTCCAAAATAATTATATTCGTATTATCTTCAGCTCTGTTGCCGTTTACTTTTTTATCATCCTGGCCATCCGCCTGTTCGGGAAGAAGGAGTTAGCGCAGCTTTCCGTTTATGACCTGGTATTTATCCTGCTGATCAGCAATGCAGTACAAAACGCAATGGTAGGTCCCGATTCAACACTCACAGGTGGTCTTGTCGCCGCGGCTTCTTTGTTTGTGGTTAATTATATTCTTAAACAATTGCAATTTCGCTTTCCGAAGTTCGGAAAGGCAATACAGGGTGAAGCCATCATGCTAGTGTTCAATGGGAAAATATTGTCTTCACATCTGAAGAGCGCCGGTATCACGGAAGATGAACTGATGGAAGTGATTCGGGAGCACAGTGTTGCCTCAGTGTCAGAGGTAGACCTGGCGGTGCTGGAAGTTGATGGGAATATAAGTGTACTCTCTACTGATCTCCATAAAAAAACGACCCGGCGCCGGAAAGCTCATAAAATTATCTCTAAACAACAATAGGGCGTAATCCGCCGATTTTCGTTTCATCCGTTTTCTGAGTTTACAATTTCCTAAATTTACCATGTAATACGGCCAAAGACCCTTCGACTAGTTTTACTCGCTCAGGGTCAATTCGACTAATGGCCTTTTTGTGGCTTCGCCTCGAAAAAGCCAAGTCTCATTGACTTATATCTGTTTGACAAAACAACCGGATTTGTTATAGGTAATGATATTTAGACTCATCGTCCGGTAAGCAAGAAAATACAGGATTTTATAACTATTTCAGGTAAATAAGATGAAAAATATTAATATCGGTTTAATCGGGTTAGGGAATATTGGAACAGGCGTTGTCAAGCTTTTACAGCAAAACGAGGAGCTGATTACCAGAAAGCTTGGTGCGAAGCTGGTTTTAAAGAAAATAGCCGATATCGATATTACCACACCGCGGGCGGTTAAACTTGATAAATATCAGTTGACTACCGATGCTAAAGAAATAATCAACGATAAAGATATTTCCATCATCATCGAACTCGTGGGCGGCTATGAACCGGCGCGAACTTTTCTTTTAGAGGCTATCTCTCAAGGCAAACATATTGTCACTGCTAATAAGGCGCTTCTGGCCACTCACGGCAATGAAATATTTTTGGCTGCCGAGCAAAAAGGCATTGATATCGGCTTTGAAGCCAGTGTCGGCGGCACTATTCCGATTATCAAAACTCTGAAAGAGAGTCTTGTAGCCAATAAAATCAATTCTATTTTGGGCATTATGAACGGCACTTCCAATTTCATTTTGACCAAGATGACCGATGAAGATAAGAAGTTCGACGTTGTTTTGAAGGAGGCACAAGCTCTGGGTTTTGCCGAAGCGGATCCTACTTTCGATGTCGAGGGAATCGATACATCTCATAAACTGGCCATAACGCTATCGCTTGCCTACGGGGAAAAAATCAATTTAAAGGAAATTTATTGCGAAGGTATAACCAAAATCGGCAGCGAAGATATTGCCATCGCCAAAGAGTTAGGCTATCGAATAAAACTTTTGGCCATTGCCATCATGAAGAATTACGTTGTGGAAGCGAGAATTCATCCGACAATGATTCCTTACGGGCATCTTCTGGCCAATGTCAATCAGAACTACAATGCTTTTCACATCGTAGGCGACGCTTCCGGGCCGGTTTTCCTTTTTGGGCAAGGTTCGGGAATGATGCCCACAGCCAGCGCCGTTTTCAGTGATATTATCGATAGCGCCCGCAATATTTTAAAAGGCATTTCCGGCCGGACGCCGCTTAGATCAATCAACGAAGCAGCTATGGGAGATTTAAAACTCAAACCCATGGATGAAATAGAAACAAAGTATTATTTCCGCTTCTCCGCTGTTGACCGGCCCGGTGTTCTCTCTAAAATATCCGGCATACTGGGCGAAAATAATATCAGTATTGCCACCGTTATTCAAAAAGCAAGAATAGAAAATAGCGCCGTGCCCATAGTCATGACAACTTATAAAGCCAAAGAAAAGAATGTGCGCGAAGCTCTGAAGAAAATAGACAAACTTGATATCGTTCTGGACAAAACAATTTTGATAAGAATTGAGGACGAGCTAAATTAAAATTTTTCACAACGAAGATTCCAGAAACGTTTACATGAAATACGTAGTATTGCTCGGCGATGGAATGGCCGACTATCCGACAAATCTGCTCGGAGGAAAAACGCCTCTTCAGTGCGCCTTTACACCGTATCTGGACCAAATTGCCGCGGAAGGCACCCTGGGCCTGGTTGATACAATTCCTGCCGGTTTAAACCCCGGCAGTGATGTTGCCACCTTGAGCGTTCTGGGTTATGACCCTGTGCATACTTATACCGGCCGGGGGCCGCTGGAAGCGGCCAGCATGGGAATAAATCTAGGGCCAAATGATATAGCTTATCGTTGCAATCTTGTAACCATCGGCGAAAAAGATTCCGCCAATGCCTTTATGGATGATTTCACTGCCGGCCATATCTCCACTCCAGAGGCCAAAGAAATCATTCTCGATATTAATAAAGAGCTTGGTTCATCTCAATTTCAATTTTACCCGGGCGTAGGTTACCGTCATTTATGTGTTTGCCGCAATGCTTCTTCCTCGCCGGAAACTACTCCGCCCCATGACATAACGGGGAAAGAGATCGCATCTTATCTTCCACGTGGGAGTTCTGCCGAAGAGATTAATTCACTTATGCAGAAAGCAGGAGAAATTTTAGCATGCCATCCGGTTAACGTCCAAAGACAGCAGGCAGGCAAGAAGCAGGCTAATTCGATCTGGCTTTGGGGGCAGGGGAGAAAGCCTCATCTTGCTTCTCTCTCCCAGAAATATAATCTGCAGGGAGGAATGATCTCCGCTGTTGATCTACTCAAAGGAATCGGTATTATCGCCGGATTAAAAGTTATTCCCGTGGAAGGCGCAACCGGTTATATCGACACAAATTATGAAGGCAAAGCCAAAATGGCTCTGGATGCGTTGAAATTTATGGATTTCATCTTTGTTCATCTGGAGGCTCCCGATGAAATGGGGCATGAAGGCAACGCCGAAGGAAAAATTCAGGCTATTGAATTTTTTGATGAAAAAATAGTGGGGCCTATTTTAAACAACATCGGAGCTTTCGGTGATTATCGCCTACTCGTTCTGAGCGATCATCCGACACCGCTGGATTTGAAAACCCATGTCAGCGATCCCAGTCCTTTTGCGGTTCTATCTTCCGAGAAAGCTGAAAACAAAGCTTCCGGCTTGCCCTTCAATGAAATAGCCGCTAAAGAGAGCTCCATTTTAATTTCTCCCGGCTATTTGTTAATGGAATATTTTATCAGGAATTGGAGAACATTTGTCGGTCAACAACTTAGCAAAAATTAGAGTGATATACGCCGATACAGACGCTATGGGCATAGTATATCACACCAATTATATCAAGTGGTTCGAAGTCGGCCGTAATGAATTGATGCGGCAATTGGGAATTGCCTATAAAGAAATGGAACAACTGGGCTTTAATCTTCCACTGACTAAAGTCAGTTGCCACTATCTTTTACCGGCAAAATACGACAATGTTCTTACAATTGAGACTAAAATAGATTATATAAAAAGAGCGAGCATGAAATTTAATTCCTATGTCTGGGACGAAGACAGAAAAAATCTTCTCGTGGAAGGTTATACTGTTCATGCCTGTACAAATTCAGAGGGGAAGATACGCAGAATTCCTCAGCAAATTCTTGAATTATTAAATAAATATAATATTAAAGGGGAATAATATGTCGGCAAAATTATCCAAAAAAGAACTGAAAGGACCTGATATTTTTCAATCCAGCTTCGAAAAAATCACTGATTATATTTCCGAAAACACGGTTCGTTTCTTTGCTATTGCGACTACAGTAATTTTAACTGTCGTTATCGCGTTCGGTATTTATCTCTATTGGAGCAATTATCAAACAAACGCGACACAAATATATGCCAAGGCCCAGGCCGCTATTTTCAGAAGCGGACAAACCCCTGAAGCCGCCTCAGAAAGCATGAAAATTTTCCAGGAATTGATTGATAAATATCCTCATAGTTGGAGCGCGCGGATGGCCTATTATCACTTAGGCAACCTTTATTATGGTTTTGGTGATCTAGATAATGCCATAACTAGTTATAAGAAATTTGTTTCTTCCGCAAAAAGTGATGATGCCGGAATTAAGTTTCTGGCTTTAACATCTTTGGGATACTGTTTTGAAGCGAAGAAAGATTTTAAATCCGCACTCAATTATTTTGAGGAAGCGCAAAAAAGCAACAACACTGGTTTTGAAGCAATTGGCTTTCGTAATATTGCTCGAATTTATGAGGAATTAAACGATAAAAAGAAAGCTTTGGAGAATTATCAGAATGCATTGGCCAGGACCACTGATCCTACCATGGCTCTTTTTATTAAACGCAAAATATCATCTCTGAGCTAAAACTGATCCGGAGAATTATTTTTGAAAGTATTAATGTCAGGAAATGAAGCGATTGCCCGCGGTGTTTATGAGGCGGGCGTTCGCTTTGCCGCTGCTTATCCGGGAACTCCCAGCACGGAAATATTGGAAGAATTTTCCAAATATGAGGGAGTATATGCGGAATGGTCTCCCAATGAAAAGGTCGCCGTAGAAGTTGCCATTGGCGCCGCTTTAGCCGGTGAAAAGGCATTAGCCGTCATGAAACACGTCGGTGTAAATGTGGCCGCCGATCCTATTTTCACCGTGAGCTATACAGGTACCAATAGCGCATTGGTCATCATCAGCGCCGATGATCCTTCATTGCATAGTTCGCAAAACGAACAGGATAACCGCAATTACGCCAAGTTTGCTAAAATTCCCATGCTGGAGCCGGCAGACGCGCAGGAAGCAAAGGAATTCGTCAAGCTGGCTTTCGAAATCAGCGAAAAATTCGACACACCCGTTTTCCTGCGTTCCACAACCCGGGTTTCACATTCCAAATCACTTGTTTCTCTGGAAGAACCTTTAGCGCATCAAGACAAGACAGCGATTACATATAACCCGGAAAAATTTGTTATGGTGCCGGCTTTAGCCCGCTTAAGACGCATTGAAGTTGAAAAACGTTTAGCGAAACTAAAAGAGTTTGCTGAAACATTCAGCGAAAATAAAATGGAAATTAATGATACAAACGTCGGTATTATCACGGCGGGAATGCCCTATAACTATGCCAAAGATGTTTTTCCGAATTATTCATATCTGAAATTGGGAATGGTTTATCCTCTGCCCGAAAAATTAATCCGCGATTTCGCGGCTAAAGTTAAAAAGATATTCGTAGTTGAAGAACTGGACCCTTTTTTAGAAGAGCAAATCAAGGCTATGGGCATCAAGGTAATCGGCAAAGAAATCTTTCCTTACACGAATGAATTTGATCCAGGAATTATCGAAAACGCGATTAATAAGTCCGCTAAGACCTCAACCGTCTCTGTTCAGACTATTCCGTCACGACCGCCTAATCTTTGTCCGGGCTGTCCGCACCGTGGTCTATTTTATGTTTTAGGTAAGTTGAAGGTGTTTGTAGCTGGTGATATAGGATGTTACACTCTTTCTTTTATGAAACCTCTGGAAGGTTTGCATTCCTGCATTTGCATGGGGGCAAGCATCGGTATGGCTCACGGAATGAGCAAAGCCCTGAAAGATAAAGGGAAGGGTAAGATAGTAGGGGTGATTGGTGATTCCACTTTCATTCACTCCGGCATAACTCCACTTTTAAATATGGCGTACAATAAGAGCAGCGCCTTGATCATTATTTGTGATAACAGCACAACAGCCATGACCGGCATGCAGGAACATCCGGCAACGGGCTATACTCTCCTCGGGGAGAAGACAAAACAGCTTGATCTAAAGGTTTTAGTTTCCGCTCTAGGCATAGATAATATAAGGATTATCGATCCGTATGATCTTAAGGAAACAAAAAATGCCATCAAAGAAGAGCTAGCCAAAGAAGGCCCCTCGGTAATCATATCTCAACGCCCCTGTGTTTTATTTAAAAGGGCAAAATTAAAAAATGTAAAGGCGCTGCAGATAGATCCCGACAAATGCACGGACTGTAAAGTATGCCTGGGGCTTGGCTGTCCACCTATTTACTGGCAAAAAATTGAGAAAAAAGAAGGTTCAAAGAGGGAAGGGATATCCATAATTGATGAAAATCTCTGCAACGGCTGCGGTTTATGCATGCAGGTGTGCAAATTTGAAGCGATAAGTTAGCATATACAGGCGTTTATAATGGATAATGTCAAAACAAAAAGCATATTATTGGCAGGCGTTGGCGGGCAAGGTATTCTGCGGGCCAGTGATATTATGTGCGAAGCATTAATGGATGCCGGTTTTGATGTTAAAAAGAGCGAAGTCCATGGAATGGCTCAACGCGGAGGCTGTGTCACCAGCCATGTACGTTATGGAAGCAAAGTTTATTCTCCCTTGGCTAAGCTCGAAAGTATTGATATTCTTATATCTTTTGAAAAGATGGAAACCCTGCGTTATCTAAATTATCTGAGTAAAGATGCTTCACTGATAGTAAACAGCGAAAAAATTTATCCTCCGGCGGTAAATATGGGCGATTCACCTTATCCTAAAGATATTATTAAGTTTTTACAAGATAGATACAAAACGATCAAACAAATTGATGCCGCGGAGTTAGCCCAAAAGGCGGGAAATGTCAAAGCTGCCAATGTTGTCCTTTTGGGTGCCGTATCCAATTTAATGACAATTAATTCATCTATTTGGGAAAAAATCATCAAAAAATCGTTTCCGGAAAAGTTAATAAAAATGAATTTAGCCGCTTTTCAAATGGGAATTAATGCCTAAATTAAAGGCTAAATAGATTTAATTATAACATTATCAGGTAATTACAGTTATGGCAGAAGATTATTATCAGGTTTTAGGGGTGGATAAAAAGGCCTCCGCCGATGAAATTAAGAAAGCTTACCGTAAATTGGCCGTTAAGTGGCATCCCGATAAGAATCCTACTAATAAAAAAGCGTCTGAAGAGAAATTCAAAAAAATAAGTGAAGCTTACGCGGTTTTAAGCGATCCGGAAAAACGTCAGCAGTACGACACTTTCGGTTCGGCAGACCAGTATCGTCAACAATATTCACAGGAAGATATTTTCCGCGGCTTTGATCTCGATGAGATATTGCGCAGTTTCGGCTTTGGCGGGTCAAGAGGAGGCGGTAGAGCTACATTTCGCACAAGCAGAAGGGGAGGGCCAAGCGCGCAGGATTATGACGATCCATTTGCCAGTCTATTTGGCTCTGCGGGCGGCGGCCGGCAATACGCAAACATGCCTCAAAAAGGACAGGATGCCGAGTATAGCTTATCGATTTCATTGGAAGAATCAGTATTTGGCGCCGATAAGAAAATCTCTTTTCAGTTGGAAAATCGCATCGAAGATATCAATGTAAAGATACCGCCCGGAATCAGCACCGGCAAAAAGCTAAGATTGCCCGGTAAAGGCCTTTCGGGCTATAATGGAGGTCCCGGTGGTGATTTATACTTAAATATCAATGTGTTGCCTCATCCTATCTTTGCCCGTGACGGTTATGATTTATATGTTGAAAAAACTATCAAATTTACCCAGGCTGCGCTGGGAACAACCATCGATGTTCCAACGCTAGATGGCACTACAAAAAGGCTCAAAATCAGCCCGGGAACCCAAAATAATACCAAAATAAGAATGAAAGGTTATGGTGTTCCGGGACTGAAAGGTGGCGGCAAGGGAGATCAATACGTAAAAATCAATGTCGAACTTCCCAAAAAACTTTCCGACCGTCAGGCGAAGCTAATCAAACAGTTAGCCGACGACGGGCTATAAAACCAGCCAGGCGATCCAAATTACATCAAAATCGTAATAGAATTGAACTGTTTGGCGACTTTTACCATAAACAATCTACGTCCTATAAGATATGTTATGTAAACATGAGGCAGGATTTTGAATTATCTTGCTGGCAAGATGATGAATAGTTCAGCGAAATTCTTTTTCGTTCGATCAGATATCTCTGAATAAATAATTTTTCGATCAGAACTATAGTACCAACCCGCTATAGTTTTTTGTAGCGAAGTTAATGGCGAAAGAGAAAGTCTTGAACGAATAAGAGCTAAGTCGGATGAATCAATAAGATCCTGAATGATTCGTTTCCTCCTTCCCTTTGGAATTGGCAGAAGCCGGAATCTTGTTTGCGATTCTAATTGGCCAAAATGGCGCGTAGCATCCTGCAAAGCCTTCTTTCCGGCTGGATCATTGTCCCAAAGGGCGCAATAATTGATACGCCATGCAATCATGAAACTAATATAAAATTTTATTGAATCGGCACCTACGCAAGGCACAATTGTAAGGCTATCATTTTGATTGAATATGTCTAACAGATAATAGTCAATGATCCCCTCTACGAGAATCGTTGCTTGATGGCCGAATTCTACATTTAATGGCCGTATTTGTAGAGCATCAAATACAGGTTGGTATGCGGAGCGTCGCTCCACGATGTTACCCTTATGGTTATGTATTGGGACCAAACTAACTTTGCCATATTCATTTTTTTCAGCAATTCTAATTAGGTTTATCGGAATGACCTCGGGATTTAGAAGATGGTGTGAATGAGTACAGTAGATGACTTTGTTCCTATTTGCGAGATTCTTAAGCTTGGTACAGAGTTTCGCTTGTGCAGCGGCATGTAAATATGAGCCGGGTTCGTCTAATAGATAGATGGCATCAACATCAGTATTAGCAATTACTTTGGGGTTAAATTCAAGCTTCATGACAAAGTTGAAAAACCAGAAAAAACCTTTGCTTCGATCTCTAACGAAAAAGTAATGCTCATCACCGGCCCTATCTCTTTCGATTACCTCGAACTTAAGATATGCTCTCTTTGAATCAGGTGAGATTTGCACCTCTTTATACTCAATAGCGATTTTAAGCGCATCGCTGTTGTTGTCCAGTCTGAAATTTTGCCATTCTCTTGTCAGGGTATTGTTTAGTTTTTGGTTGACTTTTGATAATATTGCTTTTCTTTGACGTTCCTCCTTTTTTGGGAGATCGTGCACAAGAAAGCTATCGTCAGTTTGTTCAAATAGTGTTTGGATAATCGCTAGCCATCCTGAATCACTGTCGTCCTCCTCCTCTTTGATTTCGATCTGTTCGTCTATGGAGTCTCTGAAGTCATCGAAGAAGAGAGTGTAAGGAAGTTTTCCGATGATTTTCTCTGCTATTAAAGCATTTAATGCAGGATGATAGAATTGGCTTCCCTCGAGCGCGTAGGTTTTTTCGAATAGATTACGAGTAATTTGCAAGGGCGAAGGGAATTGTTTGCGCAATCGCTTGTAGGAACCAATGGCTGATTTGTCGATGGTCTGATCCTTCTTGTCGATTGCCCCTAGGATCAATAAGAATTCATCAAATGTGATGTCGATTTCTGCGGTAATCTTGGGAGTTTTGGGATCGACCGAGTAGAGGTTGGCAGTGTCTTGTAGTTGTTTACCTCCATTTAGGGAGTCATTATTGTAATCAAAGGCAAATATCGCGTGAAGTATCGTTGTCTTTCCACATTCGTTTACACCAATTACTGGGACCAGGGACTCCTTACTTATGTCAATCCGCATTGGTCCTTCGATCGCTCTGTAGTGTGAAATCTGGAATGCATGATACCTCATGAGATCTCCTCATCGTTTAAGAAAACTTAATTTTACAAAAATTACTGCGTACCATAACAATGTTTATATGTATCTTCACATTACCACAGGGGGTTTTATACAGATCAGCATAGTATCCCCCTTCCCTACTTTGTCAATATTTTTTTGTGAAACAATTAAATAAACTCGACCTCCCCCGGCAGGAACTCCGGCGAATGCTGGATGCGTCGGTTCCAGCATACGCTGGACTGACGCTTCGCCTATCGCTTTCCGGTTTTCTATTCCACTCCGAAACTTTTTTTAAACAAACTGCACTTCGCCTATAGCTCCCATTTCCTTTCTCAAGATAATTATTATTCCTTTAACTCCTTTAATTTTCATTCCGAAATCGAGCGCTTTTTTTATATCGTCTTTACTTTTAACTTTATTGCCAATAGCCGAAGCGGCCGCATCAGCCAGTGTCGCTGATGGGGAAATAACACAAACCGCGTCGGCCTTTCCAAAACTCAAAGATGGACCGACAGTTGCCGATGATGTGCAAATGCCCAAAGGAGTTTTTTCGGGTTTTACAACAAAATTTACTTTATAGCTTAATGGTGATTCCCCGGCATATACGGAAACAGTTAATTTATCCTTTGATTTAAGGTATATATCCCCGCCATTTTCGATTATTAACGTTTCTGCCAGGTCTAAAAGATCATTGCCTACGAATTGAGCAATTGCACCGGCAACCGAAGCCATCGGCCCTACCCCGCAACTATTTGAAGTAATTAACATATCTCGTACAATAGCCGGGGCTAAATTATCCTCGGACAATGGCAATAATGAAGTTAAAAAATGAGGACGTTTTTTGATGTAATTTTCTAATAACGAACGATGATTGAGTAAGGATTTTTTGGCCTCAGAGGCCAGATTAAGATCACTGCTTATAAAAAGATCGCTTTCGGCAATAGCGACATTGTATGATTTTAAGTTATCTTTGGAAATTAAATTTCTATAAGTTCTTTCTTCATATATCATAGAATCAACTTATAAAATACTTAATGAAATTGGATTAGTGTATGGCTTTCAGCCTTGAAGGATTTTCACAACCCCGCTTTGCGGGGTAGTTCAACTAACCAATTCCGATGCGCCCAGCTTTCGGAATTGGAGTTTCACGAATATACTGTGGCTCCCTCCCCCAGTATACTATCCGCCTCTTTTTTTAACTTCTCATTAAGATCCACGCGCATTTCATCTCCCAAATATATGATAGTTTCGCTTTTCCCGTTGATAATATGCAGGTAACCATCATAATTACCATGATATTTTTTTATTGTTTCGTTCAGGGAGATGATAGTTTCATTAGAAATTTTATCCGCGTTAACCATGAAGCGTACCTGTTTGTAAGGATTTTCCAGCGCCTTGGAGAGAGTTATTGCCTCTTGAGCAATGATTTTTAACGATTCATCTCCAACATCAACAGTTCCCTGAATAACAACCGGCTCATCTTCATGCAGAACGGTGTAACATTTCTTATAGGTGTCGGCCCAAAATATAATGTTTACGGAACCTTGTAAATCCTCCAGGGTAACATTACACATTACATCTTTTCTCCGGGTCTGCTTTTCGACAAGACTGCTGATTACTCCGGCAATGGTAACGGTTTCTTTGTCCTTTTTGGTGTTTAAGTTGCTGGAATCACTGTTAGTAACCAGCTTTAGACGATCTGCAAAACGCAGTAAGGGATGGCCGGAGATATAAAAGCCCAAAGCCTCCTTTTCGACGGACAAAAGTTCCTTTTGATCCCATTCGGAAACATCGGGCATTTCATATGAATTTATGCCATTTTTCATGGAAGAACCGGAATCAAACTGTTCAAAAAAACTTGACTGTGAGCTTTGAGTTTCTTTTTGTCTGCGCTGTGCCTCTTCCATAGCCTCTTCGAAGTATTGCATGAGTTGGCGTCTTTTGTAGCCTAAAGAATCAAATGCGCCGCATTTAATTAGACTTTCGATAACTCTTTTATTTGTCTTGCGCAAATCCGTGCTTGTCAAAAAATCCATAAATGATAAAAATTTGCCTTTTTCCCGGGCGGAAATAATCGAATCAATGGCGGCCTCACCGACATTTTTCACTGCAGCCAGACCAAAACGGATATTTTCTCCTGATATGCTAAAGTCTTTAAATGATTCATTTATATCCGGCGGCAGAATATTTATGCCCATTTCTTTACAGGTGCTCATGTACTTGATTATTTTATCACGATTGTCCTTATCACTCGTCAACAAAGCGGCCATAAAGGCAACGGGATAATGCGTCTTGAGATATGCTGTCTGATACGTGATGATGGCATAACCGGCGCTGTGTGATTTGTTAAAACCATATCCGCCAAACGTCTCCATTTGTTCCCAGATCTTTCTGGCCTTATTTTCATTTATCTTTTGTTTTTTGGCGCCTTCAAGAAATTTTGGTTTTTCCTTTTCCAACATCCCGGCGGCATTTTTCTTGCTCATATTTTTGCGCAAAATGTCCGCTTCGGCCATCGTGTAACTGCCAATAACACTGGCAATCTGCATAACTTGCTCCTGATAGAGAATTATGCCGTAGGTTTCTTTCAGGATTGTTTCCAATTGAGGCAATTCATAGGATATTTTTGTTCTCCCTTGCTTGCGGGAAATAAATTCCGGAAGCATTTTCATAGGACCGGGCCGATAAAGGGCAATCGCGGCAATTACATCTTCAATATGATCCGGCTTTAAATTGACTATAAGATCTTTCATGCCGGAACTTTCCAATTGGAAAACGCCGTCAGTTTCACCCCTCATTAAGAGCTCATATGTTTGTTTATCATCTAGTGGTAAGTTATTGATATCTAAATTGATATTATTTGATTCTTTTATGAAGTTGACCGCGTTTTTAATTACGGTTAAGGTTTTAAGTCCGAGAAAATCAAATTTGGTTAAGCCGACGGTTTGAATGTCATTCATTGAATATTGGGAAACAATTTCATCCTTAGGTATGCAAAGAGGAACTCTTTCGACCAGAGGCACATCGGATATAACAACTCCGGCGGCATGAGTGGAAGCGTGACGATTCAAACCTTCCAAAATTCTCGATAAAGATAAAAGTTTGGCCACTTGAGGATTATTTTTGGCCTCCTGGGCAAGCCTTGGTTCCGTTTTTATCGCTTCATCAAGGGTAATATTCAAAACATTAGGAACTAATTTGGCAATTTTATCCACTTCACTATAGGGAATATTCAGGGCTCTCCCGACATCGCGTATAACCGCCTTGGCCTGCATTTTTCCAAAGGTAATAATTTGGGAAACTTTATCTTTGCCGTATTTGTCGGTCACGTATTTAATAATTTCATCCCTGCCCTCCTGGCAAAAATCGATATCGATATCGGGCATGCTGATACGGTCGGGATTTAAAAATCGTTCAAAAAGTAAATCATAACGGATTGGATCAATGTTAGTGATTCTAATTGTATAAGCCACAAGACTCCCAGGCGCAGAACCGCGTCCCGGCCCTACGGGAATATTATTGTGCTTGGCGTGTTTAATAAAATCAGAAACAATTAAAAAATAACCCGCAAAACCCATTGCCTTGATTATTTCCAACTCATCGCGCAAACGTTTTTCATATTTTTCCCGGATTTCTGGTTCGTTTTCTTTTTGATCTTTTAAAATATCCGGCAGGAGCTTTTGGAGCCCTTCCCTCGCCTTGCGCTCCAGATAATCATTTAAACTTTCTTCCGGGTTTTTAATCTCAAAATTCGGCAGGTAAAACTTACCTAATTCCAAGGAAAGATTACATCTTTCAGCAACAGTCACCGTATTGGATAAAGCTTCCGGCGTTTGAGAAAAAATCTCGCTCATTTCTTCCGGTGAACGAAAATAAAATTGATCCGTGCCTAATCGCATGCGGTCGTTATCTTCGATAGTCTTGCCTGTTTGAATACAGAGCAAAACGTCATGAGCCTCGGCATGTTCACGGTTTAAGTAATGACAATCATTAGTTGCTACAAGGGGAATGGAAAGTTCTTTACTGATTTCAATCAAAGCTTTATTGGCAATATTTTGTTCCGGAATACCATTTTCCATAAGTTCCAAAAAGAAATTTTCGTCATCAAAAATTGCCTGATAGGAACGCGCCGCTTTTTTAGCTTCATCTATCCTGCCTTTAAGGATTAAATCGTTGATTTCACCATGCAGACAAGCGCTGGAAGCGATAAGGCCTTCATGACATTCTTTGAGTATTTCTTTATCCACTCTCGGCCGGTAATAAAAACCTTCCAGATAACCAGCGGTGGTAAGTTTCATCAGATTTTTATAGCCCTGCATGTTTTTTACCAGAACAATCAAATGCCTTGCCGTTTCACCGATAGAGTAGCTTTTGTCCAGGCGGCTACGCGGCGCTACATATAATTCACAGCCGATTATCGGCTTTATTCCCTGCTTGTAGGCCTGCTGGTAAAAATCAATCGCCCCGAACATATTGCCATGGTCGGTAATAGCGATAGCCGGCATCTTATATTCGCGCGCTTTTTTGAAAAGATCTTCGAGGCGAATCATTCCGTCCAGAAGACTGTATTGGGTATGGACATGAAGGTGAACAAAATCAGAGTGTATCATAATCACACTTTGTCAGAAATAAATATATTGATAAAAAAATTTATAAGTTCTTAATCCAGCCAGTAATTAGGCGCTTCTTTGGTAATGATTACGTCATGGACATGGCTTTCTCTCAAACCGGCCTGGGTAATTCGGACAAAACGAGACTTTTCCATCAATTCCGGGATTGTTTTACAACCGACATAACCCATGCCTGCCTTGAACCCGCCAATAAGCTGAAGAATGCTTGCTGAAAGTGAACCGCGGAAAGGCACCCTACCCTCAATTCCTTCCGGTACAAGTTTCGATGGGCCTTCTATATCATCTTGATAATAACGGTCACGGCTGCCCAGTTTCATTGCTTCCAAAGAACCCATACCGCGGTAAACTTTATAGCTTCTTCCTTGAAACAAAATAGTTTCCCCGGGACTTTCTTCAGTGCCGGCAAATAATCCGCCGACCATTACACTGTGTGCTCCGCAGGCAATTGCTTTAACTATATCTCCCGAATATTTAATGCCGCCGTCCGCGATTACCGGAATATTATGCTTGGATGCAGTCTTGTAAACATCTCTGATAGCGCTCATCTGTGGAACGCCTACACCGGCGATAATGCGGGTTGTGCAAATCGAACCAGGACCGACACCGACTTTCACCGCATCGACACCGGCATCAATTAAAGCTTTGGCCCCTTCTGTCGTAGCAACATTGCCGGCAATTAATTCACATTTAGGAAAGTTAGCTTTCGTCGATTTAATGGCATTTATGACACCGATTGCGTGTCCATGCGATGCATCAATGACGATGACATCAGCTCCCGCAGAAAGCAGAGCATCTATTCTGGCTTCCCTATCAATAATACCAACAGCGGCACCAACTCTAAGCCTGCCTAAAGAATCTTTGCAGGCATTGGGATAGCGGCGAATCTTTTCGATATCCTTAATGGTAATAAGACCTTTTAAATTAAATTCGTCATCTACTACCAGCAATTTTTCGATTCTATGCTTGTGGAGAAGCTTCTTGGAATCTTCCAGCGAAATATTTGCGGACACAGTGATCAGATTTTTCTTGGTCATAACATTGGCAACTGTTTGATCTAAATTTTCTTCAAATCGTAAATCGCGATTAGTCAGTATTCCGACAAGTTTCCCTTTCTTCACGACGGGGACACCGGATATGGAATATTTGCTCATCAGCTCCAGTGCATCGCTTACTTTCTGATCCGGTTCTATTGTTATTGGATCGACAACCATACCGCTTTCCGATTTCTTGACTCGATCTACCTCGACGGCTTGTTGCTCTATGCTCATGTTGCGATGAATAATACCAATACCGCCTTCCTGAGCCATGCAAATAGCTGTGCGCGATTCAGTTACGCTATCCATCGCAGCCGAGATGATGGGGATATTCAAGGAAATTTTTTTTGTTAACTTTGTGGAAGTATCGACATCCCGCGGCAAAATACTGGAAGCCGCCGGAACAAGGAGAAGATCATCGAATGTTAAAGATTCTTTTACTACATCATCAAGCATTATACCCTCCGTTATAATATAATCTTAATATTTATTTATATAATATTTTAGACCGTTTAATCTGATGAAAAACATTTCTTCATTTTCCGACTGCTCAATAAATTCGGCCAACTGGTAATAACTTTTACGGGAAAATCTGGCGACAAACTTTCCTTCCTTCACCCGGCAGTAAAGAACATTATCTTTGTCTATTTGTAAAGTGCTTAAATCCAATATTTCCAAAGAATCATCGGTCAATAGAACGTAAATATTATCATGATCGTCCTTCGGTAGGCCCTTTTTATAAACGGCTGAAACAACAAAAGCTGTGTCTTCGACATCGAGATAACATTGTTCCTCACCCAGCTCAATTAAGTATTTTCCGCATTCATCAATTTTAAGATTTTCAAAAAAAACGCATAATATCTCTTTGCGAAACATATGCGCACCGCGATAGTACCATATGCCCTCTTTATCGATTTTAATTTCACTTTCTTCCATGTTTTCTTTCAAAAAGTCTTTCTGCTATCGAGTAAAATTGTCACCGGACCGTTATTAACAAATTCAATCCGCATCATCTCCTGGAATTTTCCGGTCGCCAAATATTTTACCTTCTTTTGGGCTTCCCGAACAAAATATTCGTAAAGCTCATTAGCTTTCAGGGGTTCTTCGGCCCTTACGAACGAAGGTCTTCGTCCCTTGATGCAATCGCCTAAAAGTGTAAACTGGGAAACAACCAGCATTTCACCATCAATATCCAGCAATGAACGGTTCATTTTTCCTTCGTCATCTTCAAAGATGCGTAAATTGATCGATTTCTCCAGAATATAATCAGCGCCAGTTTTTGTATCCTCCTTTTCTATTCCCAAAAGTACAACAATTCCGGCTTTTATCGAGGAGAACTCTTCATGATTGATTATAACACTGGCACGGTCGACTCTCTGAATAACTGCACGCATGGAAAATCCCGCTTAAATTTTGGGGTATGTTAGCAACAAATTGTTCTGCGTTCAAGTCATTTCTATGATGACAATTCAATTTTACAATTTAAAGATTATTATATTGAACTACAAAATATTTTTTGATATTATATATCTTACAACTAATTGAATTATTAAGACAGTTTCGCTAATAATGATCTTAGGAGAAGACAAATGAAAAAAAATGGAAAATTCATTTTTTATATTATCTTTGGTGCGGTTTTATTGCTTTCCGGTTGCAGCACTGTTATGTTCAAAAACTGGGGCAGCATTAGACCGGATACCGATGCGACTAACGCTTTTGAAAAGTTTCAAATTAACGCCAATTTAAACTATTATATCAGCGGCTCAGATGTTTACCCAACATCAATTTTAGGATTGAATAAGGCCTATACGCTGGATACAGACTTATGGAAAAAAATAGAAATGACACCGGAAATATTTAGTGAACTTGTAACAAATATGCGGACGCGATCAATACAATGCTGCGGCCAAACTATGCATGGATTTTATATATTTGATAATAAAAATAATAAAATCGGTGTCTGGTATTCTCTAATTAGCGGCAGTATAGTTGTTCAGATGAAAGAAGACAGTAAAGTTATAATATTTCCGCCAAGAGATGATGATTCATATAGGTCATATGAAGGGAAATTAGAAAGATCGGGAGGTTCTGAAAGATAATCTCTAAACCTGCAAAATACTCTACAATGTGAATTTACGATAACCTTCATTTTTTCTTGACAAGCGCTTTTTTTGTTGTTAAGGACTCCTCCATTTTAAGGTCAATGGCGTTCGTGGAGATTATTTATCATTTATTTTTACCGCAACGTCTTTAAAAGAGAATAATTTATCATATAGGAGGATCGTTCAAATGCTTTGTCAAACTGTTAAAGCGGAACTCGAATGCGCTTTCATGAACAAAAAAGGTTGCGGTTTCTTTGGCGGCAGTTGTCATATAACAATTGATAAGTGCGAGGATTGTAGCAAGATAATTAATTATGAATCCGGCAAATACTGCGTTGTTTATCCAGATCCGTCAAGCAAGTGGATTAGTGGAAAATGTCCAACCGCGACGCACATCAAGCTGGAACTAAACGAAGCAACACAAAAAATCAATCCGCTAAAAGCTTCCAAGAGAGCTAGTAAAAAGTGATAGCAACATTATAAAATCATGCTGTGGTTATAACATCGAATTTTTGCAATCTTTTCAGAAACTAAAAAGCCGGCTGTTACCGCCGGCTTTTTAGCTGATCATTTTTCTTAATTGCTCTAATTCTTGTTTAATCCGAATTAACTTTTCTTTTTCCAAGTTAATATTTTCCAGTTCAGAACTTCCACGTATTTTAAAAAGCTGTTTTTTGGCACCATCAATGGTAAAACGCTGCGAGTATAGCAAATTTCTGATTGTCAATAATTCCTGCACATCCTTTTTTCTGTATAAACGTTGTGCAGTACGGGTTCGCACTGGCTTGACTGTTCTAAATTCAGTTTCCCAATACCTGATAACGTACGGTTCTACATTGAGGATTTTACTTACTTCACCAATACGAAAATAAGCCTTGTCGGGAATTATTGTGTCCATACAATTCCTGAATCCTTACGGCCAAATTCCCCTGCACAGCAGAGAAGTAATAAAAAAATAACAATACCTTAACTTTGAATTATGCCAAAAATTGGCATTTAAAGTATTTAAATACGTGTGTGCAGGCGGATATCTATTTATTATTAATTTAGAGCTTTGCGCAATACCTGAGATGATTTAAAGGTCAACACTCTGCGCGCAGTAATGGAGATTTCTTGGCCGGTTTGCGGATTGCGGCCGCGGCGAGACCTTTTTTCTTTTACTACGAAGTTACCAAATCCGGAAATCTTCACTTTTTCACCTTGCGCGAGTTTATCTTTAATAAGATCAAACACAGATTCAACAATATCCGCCGAATCTTTCTTAGAAAAACCCAGCTTTTCGTAAACACTTTGGATGATATCGATTTTCGTCATTTTTCTCCCTCCGTTTTTTTACTTCGTCTTATTGCTCGCCTCTTATCTTTGCTTTGCATTCGTTAATTTAACGATGTTCCGTATAATCCTATCGTGGACGCTATTGACCTCAATATCAGTAAGCGTCCGGTCACCTGCACGATAAGAAAACCTCAAACCAATACTTTTCTTTCCTTCCGGTATTTCTTTCCCTTGATATATATCAAAAATTACCACATTTTCAAGTAAATCTTCATGTTGATTCAAAACAATATTTAGCATCTGATCCGCTTCCAATGCCGCGGGAATAACAAAAGCGACATCGCGTACCGCTGCCGGAAATTTTGATATTTCTTTGCATAAGGTACTTTGCCGCAAGCGCTTAACTAAAATATCCAGATTAATTTCAAATATATAGGCATTATTTTTTATATCCATCTTTTCCAGAATTTTCGGATGTACACAGCCTAAATAACCCATATGCAAGTCATCTAAATAGACAGCGCAAGATTTACCGGGATGCAAGAACGGCTCAGTATTTGCCGAGCGATACTGGTAATTTTTTAATTTTAAATCGAAAAATATGTTTTCGAGGCAGCCTTTCAGGTCAAAGAAATCTACACTTTCATTAGAACCCCATAAATCATCGCTAATATTGCCCGCTAAAAGTCCTGCCAGCATGTTTTTTTCCTCTGGAAGCTCGTCTGTTTTACGCTGAAGAAATATTCTGCCTATTTCAAATAACTTTAAATCATCGGAGCCGTTATTGATGTTATTTTTCCACGTCTGAAGCAGACCATAAACCATCGTCGTTCGCATAGCGGATTGATCTTCCGTCAGCGGATTTTTTATCCGCACCAAACTCCGCCTTTCATCATTGTCTGATAAAAAAAGATGGTCGACAAAAGAGGGATTGCCGAAACTATAATTGATTATTTCAGAATACCCGCTGCCGTTAAGTAAGTGTCTGATTCTTTCTTCCAGATCCAAGCGGGGGATAATAGTCATTTCCGTAAGCGCGGCATTAGGCATGGTTGCCGGCACACTATCATAACCATAAAGTCTGATGACTTCTTCGATCAGGTCAATTTCTCTGGTTATATCGATTCTAAATGTTGGAGGTTTGACAATATACTTTCCCTTATCAACTTGTTTTACAAGCATGCCGATGCTGCGTAATATTCGAACAACATCTTTTGATCCGATAGACGTGCCGATTACTTCCCGGATTCGGCTGAGCCGCAAGGTAATGTCTTTAACAGCGGGAACCTTTCGTGGATATTCATCGATGTAATTTTTACAAATAATTCCGCCGGAAAGATCAGCAATGAGTTGCGCCGCGCGGTTGAGCGCTCTCACTACTCCCTCTGGATCAATGCCCCTTTCAAAGCGAAAAGACGCATCGGTGGACATAGACAATCTACGCGACGAACGGCGAATTGAAGCGGGATTAAAATAGGCGCTTTCCAGCAAAATAACCTGCGTATCTTCCTTTACTTCAGAGTTTTGGCCGCCCATAATACCGCCAATGGCGACAGGCTTTAAACCATCACATATCAGTAAAGTGTCTGCGGAAAGTTTACGGCTTTTTCCATCGAGTGAAATAAATTCTTCATTTTCTTTGGATTTGCGGACAACAATCCTTCCTTTTTCCAGGAAGCGAAAATCAAAAGCATGCAGGGGCTGTCCCATCTCCAGCATAACAAAGTTGGTTACATCAACAATGTTATTAATAGCGCGCAATCCGGCCGCCTCGATCCTTGTCTTCATCCAGACAGGCGATGTACCGATTTTTACGTTTTTGATCATTCTTGCCGTGTAACGCGGACAAAGGTCTGCATCAATGATTTTGACTGAGGTCAATTTGCTGATATCTTCGGATGATTCTTTAACCTTCACGGACGGCTGGTTCATTTTTTTACCGGTAATGGCGGCCACTTCTCGCGCCATGCCGATCATACTTAAGCAATCAGAACGATTGGGCGTCACACTTACGTCTAAAACAGTATCACCTATGTTTAGAACCTTCTCTAATGGCAAACCAAGCGATAAATCTGAAGGCACATGCATAATCCCGGAGGCATCGTCACCGATTTCCAGTTCGGCCTCCGAACAGAGCATGCCTTCCGATTTCTCCCCGCGTAAAACGGATGACTTGATTGTATATTCGCCGGTAATTACCGCCCCAACTTTTGCCAGAGGAACAATATCGCCCGACTTTATATTCTTAGCACCGCAAACAACAGGATATTTATGTTTGCCGTCACTCACTTCACAAAGAGACAATTTATCCGCATTCGGATGAGGTTTTACCGACAAAATCCGGGCAACGACAACGCCGCTAAATTGAGGAAGAACGGATTTGATCTCGTCCACTTCCAACCCGGCCATAGTCAATTTATCAGCCAGTTCTGACGCCGTTAGATCAATATCAACATAATCTTTAAGCCATTTGAGGCTGACCAGCATAAAGAAAATCTCTCCTAAAATTGTTTAAGGAATCGAAAGTCGTTTTCAAAAAATAATCGAATATCGGAAATGCCGTACTTCAACATGGCTATTCGTTCCAGACCAAGCCCGAAAGCAAAGCCTGTATATTTTTCGGAGTCATAACCGACATTTTTGAAAACCGCGGGATCAACCATACCTGAACCCAGGATTTCCAGCCACCCGCTCTGTCCGCAAACCCGGCAGCCGCACCCATGACACATTACACAGCGGATATCAACCTCCGCCGAAGGCTCTGTAAAAGGAAAAAAACTTGGCCGAAACCGCAGGATGGTATCTTTACCGAAAATCTTCCGGAGAAAAGCAGTTAGAATTCCTTTCAGATCGCTAAAGCGGACGCCTTTATCTACCATTAATCCTTCTATTTGATGAAACATGGGGGTGTGGGAAACATCGGAATCACGCCGGTAAACTCTTCCGGGTGATAAAATTCTTATCGGCGGCTGAACCTTTTCCATTATCCGTACCTGAACCGGCGATGTATGAGTACGCAAAACTATATTTTCTTCGATATAAAAAGTGTCCTGCATGTCCCTGGCGGGGTGATCTTTGGGAATATTGAGAGCTTCAAAATTATAATAATCTAACTCTACTTCAGGTCCCTCGACCACGGAAAAACCAAACGAAGCAAAGATGGCGCAGATTTCCCGGCGAATTTGAATTACGGGATGTATTCTGCCGTAACGAACAGACCTGCCCGGCAAGGTAACATCAATCTTTTCTTTTAATAAGATGTCTTCATTTTGCAGCTTAGATTTGTTCTGGAGCGCTTCTTCAATCTTGGTATTGAGCAGTTCTTTAAGCTCATTGCAGCGCTTTCCGAATAAAGGCTTTTCGGTATCAGGCACCTGGGCAATGTTACGTAAAAGGCCGGTCAAAAGCCCTTTACGGCCCAGGTATTTTGTTCTAACAGCTGAAATCTCATCTTCCGTTGTTGCCTTTTCTAATTCGGCAAGAGCGTTATTCTCCAGCTGTTGAAGATTGCCGATCATGCCGCCTGCTCGCCTTTTGCCATTAAAACAACTTGGGCGAAACCCTGCGGATCATTGACAGCTAGTTCCGCCAGTATTTTACGATCCAACTCAATGCCGGATTTCTTCATACCGTCAACCAACCGGCTGTAGGATATATTATTGAGACGGGCCGCGGCATTAATACGGGCGATCCATAATTGGCGAAATTCCCTTTTTCTTGCCCGGCGATCACGATAAGCGTATTTCATCGCTTTATTTACGGCTTCAGTGGCTGTTCTGATCAGACGGCTGCGTGCGCCAAAGAAACCTTTGGCCATTTTTAAAATCTTTCTTCTTTTTTTACGGGCTGTGATACCCCTTTTTACCCTAGACATTTCCTTTTTTCTCCTGATTACTAAAGAATGTTATAATCCCTTTTGCTTAAAGATAAGGAATAAGTTTTTTAATTTCTTTGTAGTTTGCCGAATCAACCAAAGTGGTTCTTCTTAAACCTCTTTTTCTCTTGGTCGTCTTTTTCGTGAGAATATGGCTGGCAAAGGCCTTGCTCCGTTTAATCTTGCCTTTGGCTGTAAGCGAAAAGCGCTTGGCAGCTCCTCTGTGTGTTTTTATTTTTGGCATTCAATCTCCTCTATTTCAACTTTTTTTATTATTTTTTGGGGGAAACAATCATTACCATATTTCGTCCTTCAAGGCGCGGCTCCTGGTCAATGATGCTGTCATCAGCCAGTTGACTTTTTATTTCTTCCATAAGTTTTCGGCCTATCTCGGTGAAAGCAATTTCCCGCCCTCTAAACATCATCGATATTTTAACCTTATCGTGTTTCTCTAAAAACTTTTTAATATGTTTAACTTTAACCTGTATATCATGCTCTTCCGTTTTTGGTCTTAATCTAATCTCTTTAACATGAATAACGGTCTGACTTTTTTTGGCATCATGCAGTTTCTTGCTTTGCTTGTAACGATATTTACCATAATCCATTATCTTGCATACCGGCGGTTCGGCGGTAGGCGATACTTCCACCAAATCCAAACCAGCTTTTTCCGCATGGGCTAACGCTTCTTCTAACGATATTACTCCCAACTGCTTAGCCTCTTCAGTGATTACCCGAACAGTGGCTGACTTGATTTCCCTGTTGATTCGTAAATCTTTAACTATACGTCACCTCCTGAAGCCAATATGCTTTAAACAATGAACTCTATTGTTTTTTCTCACACATTTCTTGGACAAAAGCAACAAATTCGTCAACCGGTATGGAGCCCAAATTTTGGCCGTCACGCGCACGTGGAGAAACTGTATTTGCTTCTACTTCTTTATCGCCGATAACCAGCATAAATGGTATTTTTTGCATTTGCGCTTGACGAATTTTGTACCCTAATTTTTCGTTTTCAAAAGATTTTTCACAACGAATTCCGGCCGCGATTAATTCACCATAAACTTTTTCTGCGTAAGGTATATGCTTGTCTGTAACGGTCAACAAAACACTTTGTGTTGGTGATAACCAAACTGGAAAAGCTCCGGCATAATGTTCGATGAGCACGCCCATAAACCGTTCCACCGCACCAAGAATAACCCGATGCAACATAACCGGCCGATGTCTTTCTCCATCTGCTCCTATATAATTTAAGTCGAATCTTTCCGGTAGTGTGAAATCACATTGGATTGTCGCACACTGCCACTTTCTTTTCAAGGCATCTTTTAATTTAAAATCAATCTTTGGTCCGTAAAAAGCTCCATCGCCTTCATTCACTATATAATTTGTTTTATTATCCTTAAGAGCATTTTCCAGCGCTGTCGTCGCCAACTCCCAATCCCGATCCGAGCCGATGGAATTCTCCGGTCTGGTGCTTAATTCCACTTCATATTCAAAACCGAAAATGCCCATGGCATAATTGACAAAATCGGCGATGGCGCGGATTTCGGAATTAAGCTGTTGTGGTGTGCAAAGGATATGCGCATCATCTTGTGTAAATTGTCTCACCCGCATCAGGCCATGCAAAACGCCCGTCTTCTCGTGACGATGAACTGTGCCCAACTCGAAATAACGCAGAGGTAAATCTCGATAACTTCGAATTTTAGATTTATAAATCAGCATATGTGCAAGGCAATTCATGGGCTTAATTCCATAAGCCTGTTCATCCACTTCGGTAAAGTACATATTATCGCGATAATGATCAAAATGTCCCGATTTCTTCCAAAGATCAACCTTAAGAATTTGTGGACCCATGACCATTTCATAGCCGCGTTTCCAATGTTCTTTTCGTTCCCAATCTTCAATGATGTAACGCAACATCATTCCCTTGGGATGAAAAATAATCAAACCGGAACCAACCTCTTCATTAATTTGGAAAAGATCAAGTTCTTTGCCCAGGCGGCGATGGTCTCTTTTTTTAGCTTCTTCCAGTAATTCTAAATATTCATTAAGAGCGTTTTCTTCGGCAAAACCTGTTCCATAAATGCGTTGCAACATTTTATTTTTTTCATCACCGCGCCAGTAAGCTCCGGCAACGCTCAAAAGTTTGAAAGCCTTAATTCTGCCTGTCGAAGGAATGTGCGGCCCCCGACATAAATCAACATAATCATCATGCTTATACACACTGACAACTTTTACCTCAGCCGGCAAATCATTAATTAATTCGACCTTATAATTCTCACCCTTTTTATCAAATAATTTCACCGCGGCGGTGCGGGAAAGCTCCTCACGAATAAAAGAATAATCAGCGGCGATAATTTCCCTCATGCGCTTTTCAATTTTAGCAAAATCATCTGTAGTAAATGGTTCCTTGTACTCAAAATCGTAATAAAAACCATCTTCAATAGAAGGACCGATGGAAACCTTTGCTCCCGCAAAAACATCTTGAACAGCCTGAGCCATTACATGAGAAATACTGTGACGCAAAATTGACAGTCCCTCGGCTGAAGAAATATCAATTATAGAAATTGTTGAGTCTTCCCTCAAAATATAACTTAAATCAACTGCTACTCCGTTAACTTTAACCGCTACAGCGGAATCCAAAGCTTTTTTTTGCCATTGAGAGATAGCTTCCATGGCGGTAATGCCCGGCTTAATAGCTGCTTCTTTTTTATCGGGGAAAATAATTTTTATATTCATAAAACTAAATTACTAATGAACTCACTATTAATATTAAGCACTATTTTAAAAGGGCATCACCATTTCGTTGATGCCCTCTGTCTTGGCATTTATCATATGACTTTAACGTAAAAATGGTAGGCACGCAGGGATTTGAACCCTGGACATCCACCGCGTCAGGATGGCGCTCTCCCCCTGAGCTACGTGCCTATATATAATCCAACTTCAGAATTTGGAGCTACTAGCAGTAAATCGTTATAGTGTCAAGCAAATATCTTATATATTAGGTCTTTTAGGCGGCACGATTAATGTATTTTATCCCCCGAATTATATAAGTCAATCCTGAAGCAATAGTAAAAATTGCGGTTAACCAGCAAAGAATTATAATCCAATTAAAACTGATGTCATGAACAACCGCTTCAAAAAGCAGGGCGAAAAAAATAGTGGCAAGTTGCAGGGCAGTTGTAACCTTGCTGACAAATGCCGGTTTAATTTCATATGTTATCGACATCATTGATAATATGGCCATACCGAGTAGTATTATAAAATCTCTGCTGATAACTATTACAGTAAGCTCGCTGGGAATTAAATTAAAAATAGACAATGTGACAAAGCTTGTAACCAGAAGTATTTTATCTGCAATTGGATCTAAAAAGGAACCGAGTTTGGTTTGTCGATTCAACTTGCGAGCTAGGGGACCATCAATAATATCGGTTAATCCTGCAACTGTAAAAGTAATCAGAGCTTGGGTGTATGACTTTTGAATCAAAAAAATTACTATTACAGGAACAAGAATAATCCGTAATAATGATAAAAAATTTGGTATATTCATCGCTAACTTAACTCTCTATTCATTCTTAATATTTTTTGTCTCGCGCTTTATTCCAGTCCACCCAGTCATCGATATCTTCCTCTGCGGTAAATTCCTTCGGCTCTTCTGCATTACCATCCGCTTTTATCGTGATTTGTTGCATGGCTTTAATGATATATATCCACTCATTCATCGAAACCGGCTTTGGTCCGGCAACAGCAGTTGGTCCCGGCACAGATTTTGGCGCTCCGTTTATCGAAGGTTTTAGTTCCGGCTTATTCACGGGGGCGGCAACACTGACTTCGCCTTCGTAAACCTTGACGAGAGCAGATTTATCGCCTTCGACATTCATTCTATATATTGTACCGCGAACACCGGCAACAGCATTTTCGCAAGAAACCTCAAATCCACTTTTACCACTTATGGTTTTACGTACATTAGACCAAATTTTTCCCAAAGTAATGAAGATTTTTACTTCTCTTGTATCAGTATCATAGGTATCTGCTCGCATCAGCTTAAACTTCGTATTTTCGTCAAAGCGGACAATGCTTTTATCGGAAAGAAGAAGCTCCACCCTGCTGCGATCTCCCGTGGTAACTTCACAACCTGTCTTAAGCGTGTCCGATACTTTCAGGTTACGGAAATCTTTTTGACCCTCACACAAAGCTTTGGCTGTACCTTCCAATTCGGTAACTTTTGCACCACCTGTGGCAATTTTTAGAATTACCGGTGCCTTGGCAAAAACATAATAACAAAAACTAAACGATATTAAGATACACAAAATGATTTTTAATTTTTTTTTCATAAGCGCATCTCCATTGATTTTGAGCAGTTGCCTGAAGTTAAATACACTTTCTTAGCCACGCAAGTTCGGACCATCGGGAAGGGTTTCTATAGTTTTATTGACGACTTCCTCAATAACAGTTTCATAACTTTCGCAGGATTTCATCTCCAGATTTTTGCGTGTAAAACCGAAACTTCTGTTTGTTGATTTATATTTGCCCTTCCAAAGAACTTCACCACTCTCAGCTCTGCGTAATTCACAGGAAAGAGAGATTGTCACTGGCGCATAAAAAACCCCTATCGAGTTACTGCTTTCCAACAACGTGCAATACATTACAGCATCAGCACCAACTAAATCTTTCAAAACTTGCGGCGCGATTATGCCTACGTTTCCTTTTTTGTCACTAATATATAACGATTCCAGCTTTTGATCAATTACAGCCAATGGAACTTTAGAATAACCCTTAAAATAAAGTTGATCAATTAATTTAGATCTCAATAACTGGGGAGCTTTATTGTCCTTAGTTTTATTTTCCACAGGGATAACAGCAATAATCTTTACCCAACTTTGTTCATATTCAGGTTTCAAAACATTTGTTGATTTCGAAGAACATCCGGCAAAAACGATGATCAAGATCATCAATAAAAAAACATGAATTTTATAAGCCTTCACTTTTCCTCCATTTTTTTCAAACAAATCATCTCTATTCTATTATTGTCGGTTTGTTTAATATCCAGCATGCAAGCAACATTTTTCACCAATTCATGTGCGAAAGATTGTGCATCTCCAAAAATCTCGATTTCAAAATGAGCTTCAGACCATTTAAAACTGGAAGGATAAATATTTTTCACTAATTTTGTGCGATTTTGTAGAAATTCTTTTAAATGCAGGAAATCTGAATATTTTTTTAATCCAATAACACTTAAAGAAACTCTGATATTATTTTTTCCCGCTGGCGATGTCTGAAGAAAACCCATTTTATGCAAGTCATTCTTCAGAACTGACAAAGCTACCACAACATTTACATTAACTATAAAATTCTGCGATTGTCTTTTTTCTTCCGTAATTTTATAATATTGGACATACTTATCCTGCTCGTTAATAATAATGCTTTTTACCTGCTGAAACTTTTCGTCTTTAATCGGAACAGCTAATAGTTTAGATATAGCCTCCCGTATTGCTTTTTCTAATGCATCTTGAATGGCTTCTTCGCGTGCCCCTGCTACATCATTTTGTTTTATCTTCGCGCTGCCTTCTACGTAAAGGCTTAAAACACCTTCATCGTTTACAGCATAAACGGGAATCGAGATAAAAGTAATTAGAACAAAAAATGATAAAAGCAGGTATTTTCTCATAGGTTAATCATTCGTCATTTAATCATTGCCGCTTATCTTCTTTAGTTTTTCAATTTCTTCCCTCACGATTCTTTCGGCAATTTCCGGGATTATTTCGCGGGCTATTTTTTCGGCGATTTCCGTTGTCCGCCGGATAATTTCTTCATTAAGATTATTTTGATGTTCTTCAACTTCCTGCACAATATTGTGCAGATTTTTATCTTTAGCATTTTTCTCATAACCACGGCCGTCTATCACAATTACTTCTTGATTATTTCGGCCATTTCGATCTTCATATACATCCGTCAATTCGAAAATTTTCTTGGTATCTATAGAATCTGAGTCCATACATTCCCCTGCAAAACGCCTTATTTTATAGAAGGCTTCTACTTGTTTTCAGTCGTTTTCTAGTTATCACAGAGTATAAAACAGTTCAAGATATATAAGATGATTCTACTATATTATCTTAAAATTAGGCTAATCCTGATTTGCTTATTGAATCTTTATTAATCTTTTGCCGGTCTCAAAAGCTTCTTTCAAAAGATCTTTGTTCCTTACGGCTGGACGCTCTTCACTATTTACGTGGATAATCCGGCCTACTTCCTCCATCCCGAGACCGCTTCCCGCCATACCGGCGAGGTATTGAATTGATTTTTTATACTGCTCCGGATTGGGAGCGCCCTGCGAAATGGCAAGAGCATAGGTTTTGCCGGACGGCACCATGGAATCATAGCCACCATCCGGGCGGTTGGCGTATAGTGAGTATATTCTATCAACGAAGAGCTTCATCTGACCGGAAATACGATACATATAGATGGGACAACCGATGACAACGCCAATGCAACTTTTTATTGCTTCTAAGTATTGACTAAGATCATCCTGCTGTTTGCAGTGACCAAAATTTTTTCGACAACTCAGACATCCCATGCACCCCTTCAGGTTGATATCGTGGAGTGTTATTTCAGTTGTTTGGGCACCTTTGTCGCGGGCGCCTTCCAGAATAGCTGCAATGATTGTTGATGTGTTTCCGTTTTTACGGGGACTTCCGTTAAAAGCTAAAACTTGCATCAGTCATTTCTCCCTTTTTAAATTCTTAAATCGATAAAGTATAATATCGATAACCTATTCATTAGCTGTTTTTCAATTTTTTCCTGCCTGACTTATCGTCTCTATTTAACCGGTAAATTTTTATTTTTTCCAGAGCGGGTTTAATTTCGAATATGCCGATTTGAGCATCGTTGAGATTTGACTTTGCTGCTTGAACTGTCGTTTCGCTAATCAAAATTTCATTGGGCCACTCCCTGCAAAGCGATTGCAGTTTAAAGACAAAATTGACGGCATCTCCGATAACCGTATAGTCCATCTTTTTTTCGAATCCAATATTGCCAACAACGACCTCACCTGTATGGATGCCTAGGCCAATAAACAGCGTTTCACCAAATTTATTTTGACAATACTCATTGACCAATACCATTGTTTTCTGCATCTCCAGAGCAGCCATGATCGCATTTTCTGCGTCGGAAACACTGGATACCGGTGCTCCAAAAACGGCCAGAAAACCATCACCGAGATATTTGTCAACTATTCCATGAAATTTAAAAACAACCTCTCCCATTACAGAAAAGAAATAGTTCAGCATATCCACCGTCTTTTTGGGGCCGATCTTTTTAGACAGAGGGGAAAAATTGCGGATGTCTATATTCAGCAAGGTCAGCAGCTTGAATTCTTCCAATATTGGTCTTCCCTTATCAGCCCCCAGAATAATTTTATCGACAACCTCGCGCGGAACAAATTTCTGGAAGACTTTACGAATACCCCGCTCTTTATCGGCCATGGCCAACGTTTCATCGTAAAGTCTCGCATTTTCCAAAGCAATGCTCACGGATGCGGCTATTGACTGCAGTAACTGTTCATCTTCGGGAATGAAGGTTCCTTCCGTCTTGTTCAGGAGTTCAATTACGCCTATTACTTGTCCTTGTGAAATCATCGGCACCGAGAGAATTGATTGCGTATGAAATCCCGTATCATTATCTATTACATTCGAAAAATGGGGATGTTTCAGGGCATCATTGGAAATAACCGCCATACCGCGGTCGGATACATAGCCGGCAATCCCTTCTCCTCTGTGTAAACGGATGTTCTTTAATTTTTCCATATCAAAATTAAAGGCTGCCGCAAAGTTAAGCTTCTTGTCTTCAAGAAGCAGAATGTATCCTGCTTCAGCACTCATGACTTCTTTGATCATATCCATAGTGTAGGACAACATTTTATCGATATCAAATGTGGAAGAAGAAAGAGCACTGCCTATTAGTCTTATGGATTCCAGCTCGCGATCGCGCTTCATCATGGATCCCACCAGGCGATCCTTCTCTATTGCTTGAGAGAGGTGGTCAGCCATAGTGTCAGTGATGTCTCTGAGTTTTTCCCATTGATTCTCGGTAATATTATATAACAGAAGAAGGCCGGTAACCCTGCCTTCAACCTTCAGCGTCATAATCAGACATGATTCAACTCCCCTCTGATGAAAAAGTTTCTTCTCGACTAAACACGTAAGTTCCTGGGGATTATGAATAAATAGAGCCTGTTGCTGTTTGATTGCTTTGTCGAGCACTGATCCTTCATAAGGATATGAATCTCCTCGGTTTATATCCGTTGGAATAAAGGCCAGAAAATCAATGATGGATATTTGTTTGGGGAAATTGACATTCCAGCTTAAGGCGGCAACGATATCAAAAGGTATATTCTTTTTCATCTGTTGGAAAATAGCCTGCAATAACTCACCGTCTTTTAAACTGGAATTAATAGACATTGAGATCATTCTCATTGATCTCAATGTTTTCCATAAATCATCAGTCTCATTCAAAAGGCGAAGATTGTCATAAGTAAAAGCAGCATTGCTCAGGAGCGGCGTTAAGACATCAACATCCGCCTGGGAAAAAAACTTCTCAGATTTTCGCCGGGAAACTGTTAGTACGCCGACAACATCGTTGCTGGTTTTTAGAGGCATGCAGATAAATGATTTCGTCGAATACTGGGCTCGTGATTCGCGCCCAAAGCGGCTATCCGTTTCGATATCTTCCACCAATAGAGGAGCTTTATTGATAACGGCGTACTTGGCAATACTTTCTTCAAAGGGTGCAATCGTTCCTTTTTTCCCGAAATCATCCAGGCCGATAGTGGCTTCGATAATAAAAGCGTCCCGCTTAGGTCGGGTTAAGATCATAACGGATCCGATATCGGCATCTATTAGCTTCAAAGCCCTCTCCAGAGTGATGTAAAGAAGGTCTTCAGAATTAAAGGTCATGTAGCAAAGGTCAGAGAGTTCCTTTAATGTTGCCAGTTCCGCCGTTTTCTTCTCCAGATGGAGAAACTTATTTCGTAATTCATCCTCCAGTATTCTAAAGGATTGAACGATATTTCCCAGTTCATCCGTAGCCGCCGTCAAAGGCTTTCCAGCAATTTCTTCCTCAACGGTCTTGGTTATTGTGTTTGATATAGATCGGATGTAATCAAACAGTTTTCGTAATAATCGGAAACCGATTAAAAAAAAGATCAGCAATGTAATAAAGAAAAAAGGAATGTATTGGTCGTTTAAAATTTCGTATTTAACGGCAAAATAGAGAAAACCAGCGACAGGAACGACAAAGAATAGTCCAAAGGCAATGGAAAGCTTATAATAGATGTCTTTATTTGCTATAGTGAACTTAGCTATCCAGGCCTTAAAATTCATGAACACCCCTGATTTCAAGTATATGAAGATGTAGTTTATGTGTCAAGAAAATAAAGCCGCAAAATAATATCTTTGCTCGAAGGATTGTTTTTCTATGCAAGATAGGAAAAAACTTGATAATGGTTTCTAAATTGATATAGGTAAATTAAGCTGTAACAATTTCAAGGAGTAAATTACTATGGATACCCACCTAAAACGTTTTCTGGAGGAAAAATTGACATTCCGGGATTCTAGCGGCACGGGTAAAGTTATGGAACTTTCCGAAGCTGTGCGCCGGTTTGTCCGGGCGCAGATGAGCATTCAATTTGGAAACGGCATGACCACGCCGACAGCCATCTTTTTTGAAATCGCCCGGCAATTCTGGGGGAAAAATCCCGGATTTACTCTGGCCGGCATTGGTGGGGGAGTCTACAATCTTGCCTTGTTTGCTCATGGAAAATTATGCAAAAAAATCATCTGTGCGTTCAATGGCGACGGATATCCCTTTCCGGCCCCCAATTCCATCATTGCCAACGCGCTTCGGGAAGGCTCTGTTTCATTAGAAAATTGGACACAGCTGACAATTGTGTTGCGCTTCATAGCCGGAGCCATGGGTGTTCCCTTTTTCCCCACTAAATCCATCCGCGGCAGTTCCATGGAGTTGGATAATAAAGACAGCTTTTGTCAAATTCCCAATCCCTTTGAAAAGGGAGAATCGGCAAGTGTTGTTAAAGCCTATAATCCGGATATTGCCATTGCTCACGGATGGGCGGCAGACAAAGACGGTAATACCATTATGTCCGCGCCACACTCCGGAAATCACTTTGGAGCACTAGCGGCCAAGGAAGGCGTGATCGTCACTGTCGAAAAAATTGTCGATGCCGATTTTATCCGGCGCCACGCTCATATGACTCGCCTTCCCGGATATATCGTCAAAGCAGTCTGCCCTGCACCTATGGGTGGCCATCCTATGGGCATTCATGCTCTCGGCGTCTCCGAATTGGAAGGATATGGAGAAGATGAAGAATGGATTATAGAAGCACGAAAAGCTGCCCGAAATTCTGATGAATATCAGGCCTGGGTGGAAAAATGGGTACTGGGATGCAAAAATCATGAAGATTTTCTTTCCCGTCTCGGGCAACAGCGTATTTGGCATTTAAAAGGGAAAATTCAAAACGATTCCTGGATATCTGAACTTTCCGTTTCGGCCGGTCGTCTCCCCTCTCCCCAAGAATCAACGCCTGCCGAGCGTTTGGTTAGCGCCTCTTCTAAAAAAATTATGGAAATTGTTAAAACAAAAAATTATCGTTTGGCTCTTTGCGGCATCGGCGTTTCTAATCTGGCCGCCTGGTTGGCCTATTACAAATTGCGGCAGGAAGAATACCCTCTGGAGCTGGTGGCGGAAATCGGTTACTATGGTTACTCTCCTCAACCGTCCGATCCTTATGTATTCAATCTTCGCAACATTCCTTCCTGTAAGATGATTTCGGATATCTTTACTTCTCTGGGCATTATTATGGGCGGTTCCCAAACTTCCAGCATTGGAGTTATCGGAGCGGGACAAGTTGACAGGTTGGGAAATGTAAATACGACAAGACTATCCGAAACAGGGCCTTTTTTAGTCGGGTCAGGAGGAGCCAATGATGTGGCCTCGAGCGCAAATGAAACGGTCGTTACTTTGGAGCAAAACAAGAACCGCTTTGTGGAAAAAGTCGCCTATATAACATCACCGGGTATTAGAGTAACCACTGTAATTTCTCAGTTGGGAATATTTGAAAAAGAAATGGGAAACAAGGAACTGGCATTGATCGGGTACTTTCCTGTAAATCCATCGGCATCTGAAGAGGAGTCTGTGAGGAGCATTCAGGGACAGTGCGGCTGGAAATTGAAAGTCAAAAGCAAACTGCAGATTCTTCCCTTGCCATCCGCAGAAGAATTAAAACTTATGCGCTGTTTCGATCCGAAACGTTTTTTCCTTAGAGGTGATGAATCACAACGCTAGGAATACAAAACATTTACCATATTTATCCGTCATCATACATCCAAATGCATTGGCGGCTTAATATTATCGGACACTTTTGTTTTGCTGAAATTCGGATTCGCTCTGAGAAGGTGTCCGGGTAAAGGTTCTCCGGCAAATTTTTCTGCGATTTTAACGCATTCCAGAAGAAGATTGAAATCGATCCCTGTTTTTATTCCCATTTCTTCAAATAAGTAAACAAGGTCTTCTGTCGGCACGTTCCAGTATCCCAGATCAAGTTCCATCGAACCGTAAGGTGTCCCACTCATGCCGCCCAGCGAAGTGTCAAAAATTCTTATACCGGCCTCATATGCTGCGACACAATTCGCTATCGCCGTACCTCTGGTATTGTGGAAATGCACGGCGAGATTAATATTTAAATTCAATTCAAGAATGGATTTTATAAGGGACTTCACCTTTTTGGGGTTGGCCATACCGGTTGAATCTACAAGGGAAATTTCTGTTGCTCCCATATAACTTAGTTTCAGAACAAGCTGTAGTACTTCTTCGGGTGAAATTACCCCTGTATAGGGGCAACCAAAAGCAGTGAGAATATAGATTCTGACACTCTTTCCGCTTTTGCCTGTAGCATGGAAAATAGCAGGCAACGTTTTGTTTACAGTCTCCTTTAGTGTCCGTCCCATGGTCATTTTATTGAACACATCGCTCGCGGCTACGAGCATAAGAATTTCATCTATTTGAGTTATCAATGCCTGTCGGCAGCCGATCTCATTAGGCACCAATCCCACATAGGTTACTCCCGATTGTTTTTTGATTCCATCTACCACTTTTTCCGCATCGTAATTCGTCGGTAAAAGACGTGGATGTAAAAAAGAAGCGCATTCGATTTTCTTAAAACCGGCTTGAGATAATTTATTTATAAACATTACTTCATTATCAGTCGAAAGACTTTTACACACGGCCGGTAAACCGTCACGTGGAGATATTTCTACGATGGTTACTTTGTTTTCCTTCTTCAAAATATCAATCCTAAAGAAATAATTTAATTCGTCTAAATTTTATTACCTTCACGTTTTGAATTTTGCATGCATAATATGTTCCAGAAATATTTATAACTTTATTGATGAAAATTGATGACTTCTTTTAATCAAGACCATATTGCTTCATTTTGATGTAAAAAGTTCGTCTGCTTATTCCTAGTTTTTTTATAGCCATGGTTCTGTTTTCGGATATTTCCAGAGTTTCTCTGATAAGTCTTTTTTCCAGGTTTTCCGTAGCTTGGGCAAGATTGTAAGTAACATTCTGTAATGATGTTACTGCAAGAAATTTGGCAGTTCGCTCTTGTTCATGGGAAAAAAGAAAATTTGGCAGTGAACTCGGGGAAATAATAGTATCCCTGCTCATGTTGACGGCGTAGCTGACAACGCCTTTCAATTCACGGACATTTCCCGGCCAGTGATACGAAGTCAGAATTTCCATAGATGAAGAAGAAAATTTTATATTTCTTTTTTCAATATCATCGTTTGACTTAAGAAAATAATCGATCAGCAGACCAATATCCTCTCTACGTTCCCTTAGCGGAGGCAGATAAATAGTGAACGCGTTTAAACGAAAGAAAAGATCTTCCCGAAACACCTTCTGTTCGATTAAAGAGGTTAAATCTCTGTTTGTTGAAGATATTATGCGGACATCAACTTTAATGTTCTTTGTGCCGCCTACTCTCTTGAAAGTGCCTGATTCAAGAACTCTTAACAGCTTTGATTGAGTCTGAAGCGATGCGTCGCCTACTTCATCGAGAAGTATAGTTCCTTCGTGAGCTTCATCGAAATAGCCCCTGCTTCCTTCTGTTTTAGCCCCGGTAAATGCCCCTTTTTCGTATCCAAACAGTTCACTTTCGATTAAAGAATCCGGAATAGCCGCACAATTGACATCAATCAAAGGCTTACCGCTCCGCTTACTCGTGCTGTGTATCGCGCGCGCCAGAATTTCTTTGCCTGTACCGCTTTCCCCCGTAATTAATACGGAGATATTGGATTTTGCGGCTCTTTGAGCGATTACCAAAGCTTTTCTAAATTCTATATTCTCCCCTACTAATTCGCTGAACTCCGGAGAGAGTTTTTCCGTCCGGAATTTTTCCTCGTCTTCATAAGGATTAGATGTTTTTACCCGATAAGATTTTTCCGCTTTTTTTTCCGAATTCCTGACGAGAATAAAAAAATAATTCCCTGATTTTTTATATTTGTTTAATAAGTATACAGATAAAATGATTTTTTGTTGCTGACCGGAAATGTTTATATACTGCGGCGATTCGATCTCATTTCCCTTTAATTGAAGATTTATACCGGTAAGAGCATCGCAATATTTTTTTCCTTTTTCGTTGATTTTTATTTTGAAAAGTTCTTCGAATAATTTGTTTATATAATATACATAATATTTTTCATCAATGATTGCAGCAGCATCGGAGATGTCCTGAAGAGCATTTATTAAAAATAACGGGCTTTTTTTCATAATCATTTTATTATTTTCCTGCAAGTGTATACAATTAATACAGAAGAGTCAATATAATTATAGCAATCAAACTTGTTTGATATAAAAACTATATTTACTGGCAACTAATAAAGTCGTATTTATTAGTTTTTTATTTCCTACAAAACTGTATAGTGTCGAACCGGTGTCGGATAACTGAGTAAACTTCTTGAAAACGAATTTTCACCTCCTCATCTTACCTCAATGTGGTGTTTTAAAACGATAGGTTATAAGTGTGGTATGATATTTGCTAACTATTGCATTTAAGATGCTATTTTCTTAGAAAATATATTAAGAGTTTTTTTAAATAATATTCAATTAATTGAGCAAGGAGAAGATACATGAATATTAAAAATATTATGGTTATCGGTTCCGGTTTAATGGGCTCTGGAATCGCCCAGGTTGCCGCCCAGGCCGGATATAACGTTATCTTGAATGATGTAAAAATGGAACTTATCGAAAAAGGGCTAAATTCCATCACCAAGCTTCTTGATGGACAGGTAAAGAAGGAAAAAATAACCGCCGCCGATAAAGACGCTACTCTATCCAGAATCAGCAAAGCGCCTTCTTTTGATGAAGCGAAAAAAGCGGATTTCATCATTGAGGCCGCTTTTGAAAATTTCGAAGTTAAAAAATCAATATTCGAAAAACTTGATGCTCTTTGCCGGGAAGATGTAATATTGGCCACCAACACTTCGTCCATACCGATCACATCTCTCGCTACAACAGTCAAACGGCCGGATAAGTTTATCGGCATGCACTTTTTCAGTCCTGTACCGGTGATGAGGCTTGTGGAGATTATTCCTGGCCTAAAAACATCCGAGGATACCGTAAAAATAACGCAAGAATTAGCGGTCAATCTCAAAAAAGAAACTGTGCGCGTAAAGGATGTGCCGGGTTTTCTTGTAAACAGGATCAACGCAGCATTTCGAGCGGAGGTGTTTACCTGTTTGCTTGAGGGTGTGGCCAGCTTGGAAGATATAGACAAGGCCGTCAAACTGGGACTTAATCATCCCATGGGGCCTTTCGAACTAAACGACGCTGTCGGTTTAGATATTGGTCTTAATGTTTTTCGAACACTCTATGAAGGATATAAAGATAAAAAATTTCGTCCACCCTTGATTTTAGAGAAGATGGTGCAAAGCGGGGACCTGGGCAAAAAAACCGGCAAAGGCTGGTATGATTATACATCCGGAGAAAAGATGCCGAGAAAAGACGTAAATTTTTAAAATAAAATTTTTGTGAGATAAAACTATGGAAAATGTAGTCATTTTAAGTTGTGTGCGCACTCCCATTGGCGCCTACGGTGGTTCTTTGAAAGATATTCCTGTTTATAAACTCGGCGCTGTTGTTTTGCAAGAATTGGTCAAACGGATAAAAATAGATCCGGCGCAAGTTGAAGATGTGATTATGGGAACGGCTTATCAAAACGGCGAATGCGCCAACGGCGCGCGCATGGCGGTTCTCGAAGCTGGATGGCCGGATAGCGTTCCGGGAGTGGTTCTCGACAGGCGTTGCTGTTCAGGTCTGGAAGCTATTTTTTTCGGTGCCATGAAAATCCAGACTGGAAACGCTGATATTATTATTGCCGGTGGTATGGACTCGATGAGCCAGTCCGAACTTTATATCCCTGGTGATATCAAGTGGGGTCTCGGCGGCAAGAACCATGAAAAGTATGGCTTCATGCCCAGAGGGCACGGCGCCCTGGCCATGTGGGGAATTCCTTTCTATGATCGCCTCCAGCGCGCGCGCGTCATGTCACAACCTGTTGCCCGCTACGGTGAACTCAGTTCTATGATGACCTGGGCCGAAGCCGCGGCCAAAAAAGAAAAAATAACCCGGGAAGAAGCGGACCGTTGGGCGTTTCGGAGTCATCAAAAGGCGATTGCGGCGCAGGATGCCGGAAAATTTGCCGCAGAGATCGTCCCCGTGCCCCTCGGAAAAGGCAAAACCGGAGAAACCGTTTTTTTCAGCATCGATGAGGGTCCACGCAGAGAAACAACTCTGGAAAAACTCGCTAAATTAAAGCCTGTTTATGCCGATGGCGTCTGCACCGCGGGAAATTCTTCATCGGAAAATGACGGTGCGGCGGTTGTAATGCTTGCTTCAGAAAAAAAAGCGAAAGAACTCGGAATAAAACCACTTGCCTATTTTCGCTCCTGCGCGGTTGCCGCGACTGATCCGACACTGACCTATCCGGCTGTGCCCGCTTCTGTTCAGAAAGCTCTGCAAAAAATTAATATCGCCATCGATCAAGTAGGCCTCATCGAAGTTCAGGAGGCGTTTGCCGTTCAGGCCCTGGCCGATGCCCGGCTTTCCGGCATCAAGGATAAAGAAATGGACGAAAAGGTAAACGTTAATGGTTCCGGAATTTCTTTAGGGCATCCTATCGGCGCTACCGGCGCAATGCGCCTGACAAATCTTATCAACGAAATGGCCAGAAGAGATACAAAATTTGGATTGGAAACAATATGCGGCGGCGGCGGGCAGGGCATCTGCATGATCGTGGAAAGAAAATAATTTAAAAACTACAGGAGGCTTTTAAATATGGATTTCGCATTAACCGAAGAACAAAAAATACTTCAGGATATGGCAAAGAATTTTGCTGAAAATGAAATCAAACCCCATGTCGAAGAAGACGAAAAGAATCAGCATTGGCGCAAGGAAATTTTTGATAAAATGGCTGAATTGGGGTTTTTTGGTTTCTGCATCGATGAAAAATATGGCGGAAATGGCATGGGCTTTCTCGAAGGCGCTTTGGTCATCGAGCAAATTGCCAAAGTCCATACTTCTTGGCGCATGGCTTTCAACATGCAGTGCTGGGGGCCTTCTTTGACCATCCAAAAATTCGGAACAGAAGAACAAAAACAGCATTACATCCCGAAATTTGTCAGCGGCGAATTTGTCGGCAGTTTCGCCATGACGGAAACTGATATCGGCTCGGATGTCGCAGGAATGAAATGCCTAGCGGAAGATAAGGGTGATCATTATCTCCTCAATGGAAACAAAATGTGGATTACAAATGGAACTGTCTGCCATCACGGACTTCTGTACGTCAAGACAAACAAAGACGCCGGAGCCAACGGCATCACCTGTTTTATCATGGATTACAGCCTCCCCGGTGTTACCCGTAAAAAAATTCATGAAAAAGTGGGATTGCTGGCTTCCGATACGGCAGAACTCACTTTTGAAGACGTCAAAGTGCCGAAAAAACTTGTTCTGGGAACTGTCAACAAAGGATTTCAGATGTGCATGACTCAGCTCAATGCCACGCGGCTTGGCTGTTCTGCGGGCGCTCTGGGACTATCCGGGGCCATTCTGGAAGCTTCCATCAAATACGCGAATGAAAGATCGCAATTCGGACAGCCGATAGGCAAATTTCAGTTGATTCAACAGCAGATAGCGGAAATGAAAATGGGACACGAGGCAATGGCTTACCTGGTTTACAAAGCCGCCTGGCTGAAGGATAAGGGACTTCCCAACGTGATGGAGACATCAATGTCCAAGCTCTATGGCGCTAAAGAAGTTGTGCACGCGGCCAATGAATGCATGAAGCTATTCGGCTCGTTTGGCTATTCCGATGAATATCCCTGCGGTAGATTCCTGCGCGATTCGAAGCAATTCGAAACACTGGAAGGAACCTCCAATATGCATACAATGATCGTGGCCAATGCCGCGCTCGGTTTCGCTCCCAATAGAGCATAATATAGCACATGTTTGCGCCGGTAAAATGAAATGAACATACATGAATATCAGGCCAAAGAGATTTTAAAATCATTCGGCATACCAGTGCCTAATGGTTGTATGGTAAAATCGGTACGGCAAGCCGAAAAGACCGTAGAAAAATTCGGCTGTCTTTGCGTATTGAAAGCGCAGATTTATGCCGGAGGCCGGGGGAAAGCCGGCGGCATAAAGACTGTGCGGGACGCCAGACAAGCATGTGACGTGGCAAAAGAGCTCCTCAAAAAAAGATTGGTCACTATTCAAACAGGGGCCCGCGGCCTGGCGATAAAGCGTATCCTTGTTGAAGAAACGATCGACATTGAGAAAGAGTACTATCTTTCCCTTACTCTTGACCGGCACACATCCCGTTATTGCCTTATCGCTTCTGCGGAGGGCGGCATGGATATCGAAGAAGTAGCGCGCACCTCTCCTGAAAAAATTTATACTCTCTACATCGATCCTTTCATCGGAATTAAACCATATCACGCCCGTCGCGTTGCTGTAGCTCTGGAGTTAAAAGGCAAGTTGATCGATGATTGCGTCAATCTCATCCAAAATCTATATAAGCTTCTTCTGGAAAAGGATTGTTCGCTGGTCGAAATCAACCCTCTCGTTGTCAGCAAAGATCAGCAGCTCATTGCCATGGATTGCAAAATCAATTTCGACGATAACGCCCTCTTCCGGCATCCTGATTATGAAAAAATGGTTGATCTCTCCCAGCTTGACCCGCTGGAGATTCAGGCCAGAAAATATGACCTCGCCTATATAAAATTAAACGGAAACATCGGCTGTATGGTCAACGGCGCGGGGCTGGCCATGGCCACGCTGGATATTTTAAAAGAATACAAAGCTCAGCCGGCAAACTTTCTCGATGTCGGCGGCGGAGCCAGCCGTGAAAAAGTGGCTGCGGCTTTTCGTATTATTTTGAACGATAAAAAAGTCCAAGGGATATTTGTCAACATTTTCGGCGGAATTATGCGTTGCGACATTATCGCGCAAGGTATTATCGACGCCACAAAAGACACAACCCCTCATATCCCCATTGTGGTGCGCATGGATGGAAGCAATCTTTCCGCAGGTATCAGTCTTCTGGCACAGTCGGGTTTAAACGTTCAAACTGTTGGTGATCTTAAATCCGGAGTGGAAAAAATCGCCCAGATGATGAGTAGGAAAAGAAAATCATTGAGTACTGCCAATTGAAGCCGGAGAATTAAATGGCCATACTGATAAACAAAGATTCAAAGATAATTGTGCAGGGCATAACCGGGAAAAGCGGCCTTCTGCACGCTCGTCAATGCCGCGATTACGGAAGCCATATCGTCGGCGGTGTCACTCCGGGAAAAGGTGGCACTGAAATCGAGGGATTCAAAGTGTTTGATTCTTTACAAAACGCGCTACGGGAAACCGGCGCCACTGTTTCCATGATTTTGGTTCCCGCTCCCTGGGCGGCAGACGCAATACTGGAAGCGGCTGAAGCGGGCATAGAACTAGCCGTTTGCATAACTGAAGGAATTCCAGTGCGGGATATGGTTGTCGTAAAGAGATACCTGCAGCAAAGTAAAATGCGACTTATCGGCCCCAATTGTCCAGGCGTAATTACCCCGGGTGAATGTGAAGCGGGAATCATGCCCGGCGCTATTCACAAAAGAGGAAATATCGGCGTAGTTTCCCGCAGCGGCACGCTCACTTATGAAGCGGTCAAACAACTGACTGATGCCGGATTAGGTCAATCAACATGCGTGGGTATTGGCGGAGATCCGATCATTGGCATGGACTTCATCGATGTGTTGAAAATTTTCAACGAAGATATTGAAACTAAAGGAGTTTTCATCATTGGTGAAATCGGCGGCGATGCCGAAGAGCTTGCCGCACGATGGATAAAAGCAAACATAAAAAAACCAGTTGCCGCTTTCATCGCGGGGCGTACCGCCCCTCCCGGCAAACGCATGGGACACGCGGGCGCGATAATAACCGGCGGCAAAGGACTGGCGGCGGACAAAATTCGTGTTTTTAAAGAATGTGGTGTCGTCGTTGCCCAAAGTCCCGTCAAAATTGCCGAGGCAATGATAGAAGCATTAAACAAACATACTTATAATTCATAATCCATGGAGAACAAAACATGAAACAATATTTTGAAAAAATGGATCCCGTGGGAAAAGCGCTTTCGCAAAAGCAGATGGAGACTATGAAAGACAATATCGCTCAGGCGGAAGAGATCATGAAGCAGATTGATGCCGAACAGGAAAGAATCAAAAAATTTGGCGTTGCTCTGGACACGATGCACGAACGCGGGGAAATGAGCGTCTGGGAACGCATCGACTATTTGGTTGACCCGGGAACATTTTGTCCTCTGCACAGCATCTTCGATCCGGAAAATGAGGAATCAGGCAGTACCGGCGTGGTAGACGGTTTGGCGCGTATCAACGGCAGATGGTGTGTCCTCATCGGATTCAATAACAAATGGATGGCCGGTGCCTGGATTGCCGGTCAGGCCGAAAATAATCTGCGCGTGACGGATATTGCCAAGATTCTCCATATTCCCCTTGTCTGGCTGGTAAATTGCTCCGGCGTAAAACTGCCCGAACAGGAAAAAGTTTACGCCAACCGCCGCGGTCAGGGAACATGCTTTTTCCGTCACGCAGAACTTGAACAGATGGGCATACCGGTCATCGCCGGAATCTATGGTACCAATCCGGCCGGCGGCGGTTATCAGGCTATCAGTCCGACGATTTTGCTTGCCCATAAAAAAGCGAACATGGCTGTGGGCGGCGGCGGAATTGTCAGCGGCATGTCTCCCAAAGGCTCTTTTGACGAAGCAGGAGCGGAAGAAATCATCAACGCGACCAGGCACTTCAAATCAGTTCCTCCAGGAAGCGTTAAAGTTCATTATGACGTGACTGGTTTTTTCAGCGCAGTCTTCGATGAAGAAAAACAAGTGCTCGACGCGATCAAAAATTATATGGCCGATATGCCGGCTTATAATCCCAAATTCTTCCGCGTGAGTGAACCTGCCGAACCAAAATACGCGCCCGAGGAAATCGCCTCCATAATTCCCATGAATAAAAAAAGGGTTTATGATTTCGAACAGGTTCTGGCCAGACTTGTGGACGGTTCCGAGCACATGGAATTTCGTCCGGGATTCGGCCCGGAAATGTACACGGGCCTAGTTAAAATCAACGGTTATCTAATGGGCGCCATCGGCAACCGTCAGGGAATTCTTCCCAATTATCCTGAATACACCAATGAATATATGGGCGTCGGCGGGAAACTTTATCGCCAGGGTCTGATAAAAATGAGCGAATTTGTAACATTATGCTCCCGCGATAAAGTGCCGATAATCTGGTTTCAGGATACCACCGGAATAGATGTGGGAGATATCGCGGAAAAAGCGGAACTTCTGGGTTTGGGGCAATCACTTATTTATTCTATTGAAAATTCCTCTCTGCCCATGATGCTGGTCGTTTTACGCAAGGGAACAGCCGCCGCGCATTATGTTTTGGGAGGCCCTACGGCCAATAACAACAACGCTTTCTCGCTGGGTACAGCCGCGACGGAAATCAATGTCATGCACGGAGAAACGGCGGCTGCCGCAAGTTACGCCCGCAGGTTGGTCAAGGAAAAAGATTCGGGTAAACCACTGCAGCCGGTTATCGATAAAATGAATGAGATGGTCGAACATTATGATCGGACTTCGGGGCCTCTTTATTGCGCGAAAAAAGGCTTTGTAGATGAAGTCATTCGTTTTCAGGAGATTCGGAAATATCTGGTGGCTTTTACCAACTGCGTTTATCAAAATCCGCAGGCAATTTGTCCAAGGCATCACATGATTTTACCTCGAATCATACGTTCTGAGATCGTGAAGGGACTCGACAGGCCGACAAATGGGTAGAGTCAAATAGCAAGGTATCATGAGGAGGGATAAATCGCTGTGATCTTTGCCGATAATGTCTGGCAGATCTGGTACTGTTAAGGATACATGCACTCAGCGATAAAAAGACCTGACGAGTTTAGAACCCATAAACGGACGGATTACTTTGAGCTTCCAGTTGAAACCGATAATGAAACATTGAAAAAGTTAAAAACACGAATTGCAAGTATACAAATAATTGGGATCGGTTGATTCTTTAATTAAATATGGGCGGTGGAATTAAATGGATTTTACATTGACGAAAGAACAAGAGATGTTTCGCGATATGGCAAAGGAATTCGCCGAGCGAGAGGTAGCGCCTTCGGTTCAGGAAAGGGATCGTGAAGAACGCTTCTTTCCCGAAATAATGCAAAAGATGGCTGACCAAGGCTTCTTCGCCATCAAGGTCCCCCAGGAAATGGGCGGGCTCGGGCTGGACTGGACGACGATGGGGCTGGTAGCCGAGCAGCTTGCGGCCATTGATTTTTCGGTTGCGCTTACCTTCTACATTCAGACCTCGCTGGAAATCATGCCAATACTCATTGCAGGAACAGAAGAACAAAAAAAGAAATTCATCCCGGATTTGATGACCGGAAAAAAGATCAGTTGCCTGGCCGCGGTCGAGCCGAACGCCGGCAGCGACGCAACATCTGTCCAGACGACGGCCGTACCAGACGGCAACGAATGGGTTCTGAACGGGAATAAGAGTTGGATTACCAATGCGACGGTATCCGACTACAGTGTTGTCCTCGCTCAGGCAGACAAGAGCAAAGGAACAAAAGGGATCGCCACTTTCATTGTCGAAAACGGAATGCCCGGATACAGCAAAACCAAGATCGGCCATAAACTCGGGTGCCGCTCCTCCGATACCGGACAACTCTTTTTCCGAGACTGCCGGATTCCCAAAGACAACCTTCTTGGCACGGTCGGCGGGGGAATGTCAACCGCCCTGCAGTGCATCGAATTCACCCGTTTCGGAATTTCCTGCATGGCCGTAGGTGTCACGCAAGCCTGCATCGATGCCAGCATCAAGTACGCCCTGGAGAGAAAGCAATTTGGAAGGCCGATCGGAAGCAACCAGCTGATCCAAGAACAGATCGCCGATATGATCGTGGGAAATGAAGCGTGCCGGTGGCTTTCCTACCATGTTGCCTACATGAAAGACAGGGGAGTCACGAGCACGCGGGAAACGGGAATTGCCAAGTATCACAATATGGACGTTGCCATGAAAGCAACCAGAACTGCACTCGAAATCCACGGTGCTTACGGCCTCACCGACGATTTCCCGCTAGAAAGGTTTTATCGGGACATGACTGGACCTCTGATTTTCGGTGGAACGGCCAATGTTCAGAGACTTGTCATCGGCAGGTTTGCCCTGGGCATTGATGCATTTCGATGAAGGGTGTTTTATGGACAAGTTTGATGCAATTGTCGTAGGAGCAGGACCCGCTGGTTGTGCAGCTGCGTATACAATGGCCAGGGATGGTTTGCAGGTCTTCGTTCTGGAGCGTGGAAAATATCCAGGCGCCAAAAACATGTGGGGGGGCGCCTTTTTCGGCCCTGTGATGGAAGAGATTTTTCCTGATTTCTGGAAAGAAGCTCCAGTGGAAAGGTCCGTGAGCCGCCATACCATTTCGATGCTTACGGAACACGAGTCGGTATCGTTTGACTTCCGGACGGACCGCGCACGCAAAAATCACGGGTTTATCGTCCTCCGAGCAAAATTCGATCAATGGCTGGCCAGGAAAGCAGAACAAGCCGGGGCAATCATTGCCACGAGCCTCGAAGCGGACGATTTTCTTTACGAAGGCGGCGCCGTAGCCGGTGTCAAGGTGGGAAGTGAAACTTTCCCCGCAAGTGTCGTCATTCTTGCCGACGGCGTCAATTCACTCCTGGCCGCTAAGGCGGGACTCCGCAAAGAGTTCACTCCTTACGATGTGAAACAGGGAATCAAAGAGATCATCCAGTTTCCACGCGAAGTCATTGAAGATCGTTTTCAACTTCAGGGAGACGAAGGGGCCGCCCTGGAGTTCATCGGATCCTGTACCCGCGGTCTTCCGGGGGGTGGATTTGTGTATACGAATAAGGATAGTCTATCGGTTGGCGTCGTCGTCCAGCTTGCCGCAGTAAGTGAACAAAAAGTAAAGGCATCGGATCTTCTAGAAGATTTCAAAAACCATCCTCTGATCCAGAGATATATCGAGAAGGGTAAAACGGTAGAATATTCCGCTCATCTGATTCCAGTGACGGGAGTGAAAATCCTCCCGACCTTTGCCAAAGACGGCATTCTCATTACGGGAGATGCGGCCGGTCTCGTTCTGGGAACGGGCTTGATCCTGGAAGGAGCGAACTTCGCCATGGCTTCGGGAGTTGCTGCAGCACAGACGGTAGTCAAAGCTAAAAAAGCAGGAGATTTTACAACAAACGTACTGGCCCATTATGAAGGACTTCTGAAGAGCCGGTTTGTTCTGAAGGAATTGGATACCTTCAGGCGAGCACCCGAATTCCTGGAGAACAGGAGAATCTACGACACTTACCCCGAACTTTTCTGTTCCGCAGCAATGAAGATATTCGAGAATGATGGAACCCCAAGAGAAGGGTCTTTCAAGACCCTGATGGGGTCGATAAAGGGAAAGGTCACAATCTGGCAATTAATGAAAGATGCCTGGCTGGCAAAGGAGTCGCTGTGAAAGTTGAAGAAAAATTGTCCCTGAATAAATTTGAAATCGACAGCGAAGTTCACATCACTGTGGATGAATCAAAATGCCGGGAATGCAATATGACGGTTTGCGTTTATGCCTGTCCGGCCGATTGCTACGTTCTCAGAGGCCAGCATATTACCTTTTCCTATGAGGGATGCCTGGAATGCGGAAGCTGCAGGATAGCCTGCGATAAGGGCGCCATCAAGTGGGTGAACCCGCGAGGCGGTTTCGGCATAAGTTATCAATTCGGCTAAATAAGGAGACTGATAGTGGAAATAATCGTCTGTATCAAACCGGTGCTTGATCCGGATTTGCCCCCGATGAAATTTATTATCGATGCGCAAAAGAACTGCGTGATCCCCCCCGAGGGAATGCCGGCGGTCATGAATCCATATGATGCATTGGCTGTGGAAGCTGCTCTTCAGATTAAAGAAAAACAAAATGGGAAGGTTACTGTCATCACCCTAGGATCGGGAGAGGATGTGCAAAGAAAGGCCTTGGCTATGGGTGCCGATGAAGTCGTCATCGTGAAGACAGAGGGCATGCGGGAGTTCGATGGACCCGCCAAAGCATCTCTCCTTTCTCAAGCGATCAAAAAGATAGGATCTTATGATCTTGTCATTTGCGGGCGTCAGGCGGCCGATTGGGATCTCGGGGTAACAGGATCGATGACGGCCGAATATTTGGGAATCCCGGTTCTGACAAGGGTAAAAAAGATAGAGATTACGGGAGGAAAGCTGAGGGTTGAACGAATTACAGCAAACGGCAATGAAACTTACGAAGTGGTTTTGCCGGCTCTGGTAACAGTCAGTAGTGAGATGGGAAAGCCCCGAATTCCATCCGGATGGGGCATCATTAATGCAGCCAAAAAACCGATTATATCCTGGTCACAAAGCGACTTGGAAGACGACCAGCGGAAAGTCTCCGGCAGAAACCCTCTCCTCAAACTCTACGCCTCCTCCAACGAGCGAAAGTGCGAACTCATTGCGGGGAAGAATACCGAAGAAGCCGTGGGCAAGCTTGCCGATCTCATCGCTAATATGACGGGAAAATGAGGAACAAGCATGAGTAATGGACGGAAAATATTGGTTATCGGAGAGCTCGATCAAAAAGGCGGTTATACTTCCCTAACAGGCGAATTATTAGGGGGGGCAAGAAAGCTTGCTGATGAATTGGGTGGAAATGTCGACATGTTTCTGGTGGCATCCGGAAATCGGGACTGGGAAAATCTTTGTCGCGGTGCGGATAGGGTTTTCGTTGTCGAAAATCCCAATGTCACTATATTCGACATCGACACAATCACGACAGTAGCGGCGGAGCTCTGTAAAAAGAACAGCCCCGAACTCTGTCTCATCGGACAGACTGATCTGGGACGCGATGTCGCGCCTCGTCTGGCCGCTCGCTTGGATGCGGGATTATGCATGGATTGCACGGAAGTTAAATATGAAAACGATAAAAACTGTTTTGTTCAGACAAGACCAGTTTATGGTGGAAAGGCCATGGCCGTATTTGCGTCGTCGCCAGGGAGATTACAAATAGATACGATCCGGCCGAAATCAATGCCGCCGCTGGATAGACAGGAAAAACGAAGCGGTGAAAGAGTTACTATAACAGATGATAAAATTAAAATTCAGGGCAATGTTAAGCTGATCAGTTGCGAAAAAAGCCAGGAAGATGGAATCCGATTGGAAGATGCTAAAATCATCGTTGCGGGAGGCGGCGGTCTCGGCGATGCCAAAGGATTTGAGATTCTCAGTGAACTTGCACGAGTCCTGAACGCAGCCGTCGGCGCCACGCGCGTACCCGTCGATGAAAAATGGGTTCCGCACCATATGGAAATTGGACAAACCGGGAAAATCGTCAGCCCCGATCTTTACATCGCTGTCGGCATTTCCGGTGCTACTCAGCATATTACAGGAATACTGGGGTCCGGAAAGATAGTAGCTATCAACAAAGATCCCGATGCCAATATCTTCCGCGTTTCGGACTTCGGACTTGTTGCCGATTACAAAGATGCTCTGCCTATTCTGGTAGAAAAACTGAAGGGAAAAGCTGCCTAATACACCTACATCCCATTTCAAAATTTCGGAGGAATCATGAGTACGCAAGAAAAAATTAAATTAATGCGGGATAAGGAAAAGAAAATCGAGCTAGGCGGCGGCGAAAAGGCACTTGCAAAAATCAAAGCTACGGGGCGATTAACGGCACGCGAGCGGCTGGCACGTCTCTTTGATCCGGCGACCTTCGTCGAGTTGGACAAATTTGTCGAACACCGTTGCGCCAATTTCGAAATGGATAAAATGGAAGTCCCTGGAGAAGGTGTGGTCACAGGCTATGGTATGATCAATAATCGAATTGTTTTCGCCTTCGCGCAGGATTTCAGCGCGATGGGCGGGTCACTGGGTGAGATGCATGCCGTAAAGATCTGCAAGATTATGGATAGAGCAGTGTCTGTGGGAGCCCCTATCGTGGGACTTAACGATTCCGGCGGTGCCCGTATTCAGGAGGGAGTAGATTCCCTTGCCGGTTACGGCTATATTTTTGGTAGAAATGTCAAGGCGTCGGGCATCGTCCCCCAGATCAGCGCCATCATGGGCCCTTCCGCGGGTGGCGCGGTTTACTCACCGGCTTTGATGGATTTTATTTATATGATCGATAAAGAATACTCTCAGATGTTCATCACCGGACCTCAAGTTTTAAAAACCGTTATGGATGAGGACGTGAGCGCAACGGAACTAGGTGGAGCCATGACCCATAACACAAAGAGCGGAAACGTACATTTTGTTGCAGTAAGCGATGAGGATTGCATCGACCAGATTAAAAAGCTCCTCAGTTATCTTCCCTCAAACAATCGGGAGGAAGCTCCCGTCATCATTCCCTGCACTGACCCCGTTGACCGTATGGATGAGGAACTCAACACGATCGTGCCCGACAAAAGCAGCCGCCCCTACGATATGAAAAAGCTCATCAAAATGGTCGTCGACAACGGTGAAATTTACGAGAGCCAGGCTCTTTACGCGAGAAACATAATTACCTGTTTTGCCCGCATGAACGGCCAATCCGTGGGGATCATCGCCAATCAACCGAAAATGCTCGCAGGTTGTCTGGATATCAATTCTTCCGATAAGGCTTCGCGATTCATACGCTTTTGCGACTGTTTCAATCTGCCTCTGCTAACATTTGTTGATGTGCCCGGATACCTTCCCGGCACGGCGCAGGAATTCGGCGGGATTATCCGTCATGGAGCCAAGATGCTTTATGTTTACCCGGAGGCGACAGTACCGAAGATCACTATCCCGATCAGAAAGGCTTACGGCGGATCTTATATAGGGATGTGCTCCGGTCAATCGGGCGCGGATATCGTGATGGCCTGGCCGTGCGGGGAAATCGCTGTGATGGGAGCTGAGGGCGCGGCGAGAATAATCTTCCGTAAAGAAAACTCCGAGACACTGAAAAAAAAGATGGCGGAATATGTCGAAACATTTGCCACACCCTATCAGGCTGCCGGTCATGCGCTCATCGAACAGGTCATCGAGCCCAAGGAAACAAGGCCTGCGATCATCAAGGCGCTGAAGATGCTTGAAGGAAAAAGAGAGGAACCTCGTCTTTGGAGGAAACACGGAAATATGCCACTTTAGTGACGGCACAATTTCCTTGGACAATTCACAAATGGAAATGTATAGATTTTGTACCATTTAAATAATCCAACTATTTTCAGCACGGGGTAGATCGATATGAAGATTCTAAGGGTAAAAATCAACGAGGAAAAGATCACCAGTGAAAATCTTCCCCCGGAATGGAAATATCTTGGCGGAAGCGCTTTAATTGCCAAGATTATGAACAAAGAGGTTCCCTCGACTGCCGATCCACTGGGCACCCAAAACCATTTAATCATTGCCACAGGGCCTCTTGCGGGCACAAAAGCGCCGCAGTTGGGAAGAATATCTATCGGCGCCAAAAGCCCACTTACGATGGGAATAAAAGAGGCCAATTCCGGAGGCCCGGCCGCGCAAATCCTCGACCGGCTGGGAATTCGCGCTATTATCGTTGAAGGATTACCCAAAAATAATAAATTATACTGTTTGTTCATATCGAAAGATAAAGCTCAATTGATTCCGGCCGATGATTATCGGGGCATGAAAAATTACGCGCTTGTAGCCGCCTTGCAAAAAAAATATTCAGATAAAATAGCCGTTATCTCGACAGGAATTGCGGGTGAAAAAAAATACAAAGGAGCATCAGTATCGCTTACGGATATTTTCGGAGACCCGTCACGTAACGCCGCTCGCGGCGGATTAGGCGCGGTAATGGGTTCAAAAGGTCTTAAGGCGATTATTCTTGATCCCTTCGATGCCCTTTCCGTTGAACTTGCTCATCCGGAAGAATTTCGCAAAATTGTCCGAGAATGGGCGAACACTCTCAAGCATGATGTCAGCTGCAGTCTCTATAACCGCTTCGGCACACCTTTCGCGATTTCCAATTCCGCCGGACACGGCACACTGCCCGCGAACAATTATCATTCGGGAAGACCGGAGAATTTCATCGCCGTCAGCGGTAACAGCATACAGAAGATTCTTTTTGAACGCGGCGGCAAAATGCACGGCTGCATGCCCGGCTGTGTTGTACAGTGTTCCATCATCTATCCCGACAAAAACGGAAAACGTATTTGTGCCGCCTATGAATATGAAACCATCGCGCTTCTGGGAACAAACCTGGGCATTACGGATAACGACGCCATCGCCAGACTGAAATTCATGTGCGATGATTTAGGCGTTGACGGTGTCGAAACAGGAAGCGCGCTGGGCGTTGCGGCCGAGGCTGGAAAAATGAAATGGGGCGATGAGAAATCAGCGGTAAAATTACTTGCGGAAATTGAAAAAGAAACTCCATTGGGCGTTGCTCTGGGAAATGGAGTTGTCGCCACGGCTAAGCATCTGAAGATTGACCGCGTGCCCGCGTTTAAAGGCCAGGCCCTGCCCGCGCACGATCCGCGAGCGGTCAAGGGCACGGGCATGACCTATTTTACCAGCCCCATGGGAGCGGATCATACGGCAGGGCTTACCTACCGCATTCCCAAAAACAAAAATCAACAGGTGGAAAATTCCCTTAAATCCCAAATTCAGGCCGCTACCTGCGACGCTTTCGGTTATTGTTTGAATTCCGTTCCCGGCAGTAGCTCTGTTTATCCGTTTTTTGCCGGCCTTATGAACGCCAGATACGGCCTAAATATGACTCCTGATGAAGTTATGGATATCGGCAAGCAAACTCTGCGCGACCAACTTCTCTTCAATGAAAAGGCTGAGTTTAGCAAGATGGATTTAGAAATCCCTTCCTTTATCCGCAAGGAATCAATCAATCCTACGGACGCTGTTTTTGATGTTGATGAAGGCGAGGTAAAAAACATCTGGAGCGGATTGGATTCTTTCCGGGAAAAAGAAAAAGTATGGGAAGTACGCATTCCTCCCCTGCCGGATGTGATGCTGGGCGCGGGAGTGGCGCGAAATATGGGGCAAAGGATAAAACAGCTCAAAGTGAAGAAAATATTTTTGGTGACCGATCCCTTTATGTTTAAAAGCAGACGCGCCGAAGAGATTAAAAAAATATTGGAAGCAAGCGGCATCGCGACCGTTATTTTTTCCGAGGTAGAACCTGACCCGCCTATTGAATTGATCGAACAGGCGGGCAAACTCTACAAAGAAACCGGCTGCGACGGCATCCTTGGCCTCGGCGGCGGAAGTTCCATGGATACAGCCAAGACGCTGGGGCTTCGTGTGACCCACAGCGGAGATTTGAGACAATATGAAGGCATCCTGGGCGGAGGCGCCAAGATTAAACCGATTTTCCCGCCAATCATTTGCGTGCCGACAACATCGGGAACCGGAAGCGAAGTTAACCCCTGCGCCGTTTTGACCGATAAGCAACGGGATTTGAAATTTATCCTGATGAGCAACCATTTCATTCCCAAGCTGGCCATTGTCGATCCGTTGCTTTGTAAAACAATGCCGGAGACGCTCACCATCGAATCAGGTCTGGATGCTCTGGCTCATTGCATCGAAGGATATGTTTCCTTGGCCACACCTTATCATCCCTATTTCGAATCCATGGCGCTATACGGCGCTAAATTGATCGGAAGAAGTTTGATTCCCGCATATAAAGACGGAAATAATATCGCCGCGCGCACTGATATGTGTATGGCGGCGATTTGCGGCGGTTTGGCCTTCCTGAAAGGTTTGGGTATCGGACACGCCATAACGCACACGCTGGGCGCTCATTACCATATGCCTCACGGAAGAGCCGCCATTTTTGGGCTTTTATGTTTTGTAAAAGCCAACAAGGAAACATGCAAAGAACAATTCATCGATATGTCCCAACTAATAAATCGCTCCAATGATCTGGAACAAAGTCTTCTTTATCTTTACAGGGAACTCGAGATTCCCATAAGCTTGAAGACTCATGGCATTGCCAAAGAAGACTTAAAGGGAATCGCTTTTTACGCTTCGCGTGACGCGGTAAATATGGCCACAGATCCCACAACACCCAGTCAGACCAAACTTTTGGAACTGCTCACGGAGATTTATGAATAGTTTATTGAAAAACAAGGAGTTTAACAATGGAATTCAAGTACGACATAAGAGATTTGAAATTCATTCTTAAGGAATGGCTGCCTGCGGAAGAAGTCCTTGCCTGCGACAGATTTAAGGAAAATTTCAGCCTCGATGATGTTGAAATGCTGCTGAACGAAGGATACAAGGTTGCGCGGGAAATACTCAATCCCATCAATGCTCCGGGCGATAAAATTGGAGCTAAGTTTGAAAACGGTCAGGTAACGCCTGTTCCCGGTTTCAAAGAAGCCTACCAGTTCCTACAGCAAAACGGCTGGGGTTCGAGCAGCGAATGTATCAAAATGGAAGCGGGAATGCCTTTGATTCTTTACAAGGCCATCTTTGAAATGAATACCGGCGCCTGCCCTGCTCTTACCTCCTGCGTAAAATTAACCAGCGGCGCGGCTAATCTTATTTTGCGTTTTGGCACGCAAAAAGATAACGATATGTTTATCCCGAAAATGCTCAACGGTGATTGGCAGGGAACCATGTGTTTGACCGAACCGAACTTCGGCTCAGACACCGGCGATATCATCACGCGCTCCTATCCAACAGACGATCCTCGCATCTGGAAGATCAAAGGAACAAAAATGTTCATTACCGCCGGAGACCAGGGCACGGGTGAAAATACCATTCATCTGGTGCTGGCGCGTCCCGAAAAAGGGGCGCCGGGCTCGCCAGGCATCGGGCTCTATGTCGTTCCCAAAATTTGGGTGAATGATGACGGCTCGCTGGGCGAACCGAATGATGTCATGACCGCCGGCCTCGAGCACAAAATGGGATTGCACGCTCAGGCAACGGCACTGCTTAATTTCGGCGATGACGATAACTGTCGCGGCATTATGCTTGGTCCAGCTCCCGATGATAAAGGCTTTTCTCAGGGCTTGTCCATGATGTTTCACATGATGAACGAATCAAGAATCGGCACCGGCCATAATTCCAACACACAGGCGGCAGCGGCTTATTACTACGCAGCTCAATACGCCACAGAGCGTATCCAGGGACGGCCTTTCGGTATCAAAAACGCCGAACGCGTTCCGATTATCAAACACGAGGATATCCGCCGCATGCTTCTTGATATGAAAGCCACGGTCGAAGGAATCCGGGCGATGATTTTCAAAGGCTTTTATTATCTGGATATTCAGAGCAATTCCAGCGACAAGGAGAAATCTAAAAAACTAGGTGAATTTGCGGAAATCCTCACGCCGCTGGTCAAAGGTTACGGCAGTGAGGCGAGTCTCGGCGTTATCGCTCAGGCCATTCAGGTTTTAGGAGGCGTCGGTTACTCAACAGAATATCCGGTGGAGCAGTATCTGCGCGATTCCAAGATTCTGACCATCTGGGAGGGCACATCTTTTATTCACGCCAACGATCTTATTGGGCGCAAAATGCGCATGAAAGAAGGAGCACCTTTCATCCAATGGATGGCCTCCATCAAGGAATTTATCGATGCCAACATGAAGGCCAAGGGCTTTACCAAAGAAATGAAAAAGCTGGCCAAAGGTTATAAAGCCCTGACCGAAGTTAAAGCGACCTATGATTCCTGGTATGGCAATTTTGAGACCAAGCGTCAGTTGATACCGCTTAACGCTATGAGGGCGCTTTTTGTCTGCGCGCAAGTCTTTGTGGCCGAATGCCTTATGGAACAGGCCCTGGTCGCGGCGGCAAAGCTTAAGTCCCAAAAGAAAGGCACCGGCGAGGCAATATTTTACCAGGGCAAGATCGCGTCTGCCAGATATTACTTAAACAACATACTTCCACAGGCGTTTCTGGCGACAGAGCTGATTAAAAGTGAAGAAGATATTGTTATTGCTTGTCCAGAAGAATCATTGCTGATTAATTAAATTTAGAAGGAGGATTTCCATGAGCTATACTACTATTATTGTCGAGAAAAAAGCCGAAGAGAAACTCGGCATCATTACTTTGAACCGGCCTGAGGTGCGCAACGCGATAAATCAGGCCGTGAGAACGGAATTAGCCCAGGCTATCGCCGATATGGAAGCCGATAATAATGTGCGTGCCATCATTCTTACCGGAGGCCCAAAGGTTTTTGCCGCGGGAGCGGACATTGCCGCCATGGTTAATAACACAGCAATGGAGATGTTTTCCAATTCGGAGCTTTGGGATATAACATTGAGGATGGAAGAATCGAGAAAACCGTTTATCGCGGCGATTGCCGGTTTCTGCCTAGGCGGCGGATGCGAATTGGCCATGGGCTGTGATATCCGCGTAGCCGCGCAAAGCGCGCAATTTGGTCAGCCGGAAATCAATATCGGCATCATGCCCGGCGCCGGCGGGACCGTGCGGCTCTCCAAACTGGTGGGCTTAGGAAAAGCCAAAGAGCTTGTCCTTACCGGCAAGATGATTACCGCTGAAGAAGCTCTGTCCATTAACCTGGTAAACAAGGTTGTGCCTGATGATAAGCTGATGGAAGAAGCTTTTGCCATGGCCAAGATGATTACGCGCCACAGCCCGGTTGCCGTGGGTCTGGCTAAATTTTCCGTGCAAAACGCGCAGGATGTTGATAACTACACGGGTAAAATTATTGAAAGAGCCGCCTTCTCTCTGGCTTTTGCCAGTGAAGATCAAACAGAAGGCATGAAGGCCTTTTTGGAAAAAAGAAAACCAAGCTATAAAGGGAAATGATTAATTTCATCATCAACACGTAGGGGGGAACTTATGTTCATCTGGCTTTTTCACCGCCTCAGCGGCCTGACATTGATCGTTTTGATCGGCATCAAAATTTTGACCGGTTATTTTCTTTTGCCGAAGGAAGGCAGGCCTGACTGGGCTTTAAGTCTGCATCGGCATCCGGTAATTGATGTTCTTATCATTGTGCTTTTCACTTTTCACAGCATCTACGGCATAAGAACAGTGATTATTGATTTCGGTTTTAGAAAAGAAAAACTTCTTTTCTGGTTATCGAACATTGTCGCCGCGATTATTTCGACTGTTTTAATTTACTTCTTCGTAAGGTTTTCTGCATGATGCTTACACACGATATTCTCATAGTTGGCGGCGGCTTGACCGGGTTACGGGCGGCCGTCGGTCTTTGCGATAAATACAATGTGGGATTGATATCCAAAGTCTATCCCGTGCGTTCTCACTCGATTGCCGCGCAGGGCGGCATCAACGCATCGCTCGCTAACAATCCCGAAGGCCGTGATGACACATGGGAAAAACACACTTTCGACACGGTCAAAGGCAGCGATTATCTCGGCGATCAAAACGCCATCGAAATCATGTGCAAGGAAGCTCCGGGTATTGTTTACGAGATGGAACACTGGGGCTGTCCTTTCAGCCGGTTTCCCGACGGCACGATTGCCCAGCGTCCCTTCGGCGGCGGCGGCTTTCCGCGCACCTGTTTTTCCGCCGACGTTACCGGCCATTCACTTTTGAACACACTTTATGAAAGAGCCGTTTACAAAAAAGTAAAAATTTATCCCGAATGGTTTGTTACCGAACTTTGCGTGGAAGACGGCCAGTGCCACGGAGTTATTGTTCTGGATATAAAATCAGGAAAGCTTATTCCCGTGCGTGCCAAAGTCACTCTATTCGGCACTGGCGGATACGGCAGGGTTTATCGCAATTCCACCAACGCCCTGATTAACACGGGCAGCGGCATCGGTATGGCTTACAAGGCCGGAGTCGGGCTCAAAGATATGGAGTTTGTCCAGTTTCATCCCACCACTCTTATCGGCACGAATATTTTAATGACGGAGGGTTGCCGCGGCGAAGGCGGTTACCTCTTGAACAATCAGGGTGAAAGGTTCATGAAAAAATACGCGCCCACGGCGATGGAACTGGCCCCGAGAGATATCGTTTCACGCTGTATCCAGACGGAAATGGAAGAAGGCCGTGGCTTTGAGCATCCTTTGGGAAAATACATCCAGCTTGATTTGCGGCACCTGGGAGAAAAAAAGATTCTGGAGCGGCTTCCCGGCATTCGCAGTATTTGCATCGATTTTATTGGTATCGATCCAGTCAAAGAGCCGATTCCGATTATGCCTTCTCAGCATTATTCAATGGGGGGCATTGATGTCAATGAAAAGGGTGCATCCAAGATAAAAGGATTTTATGCCGCGGGTGAATGCGCCTGTGTCAGCGTCCACGGTGCCAACCGTCTGGGCGGAAATTCGCTGCTCGATACCATCGTCTTCGGCAAACTCGCCGCCAGAGCTATTGATGAAGAATTGTCGGGAAGTAAATTAAAGCCGAAAGAAAAGCCTCTGCAAAAATCAAAGGCAGCAGTGGAAAAGAAGATTAACCGCCTGACCGACCCGGGCGGGGAACGGCCTTATAAGCTTGCGGCCGATTTAGGCGCGGTTATGAGTGAAAAAGTCGGTATTTTCCGCACTAAAAAGGAACTAGCTCAAGCATTGGATGAGGTCGTAAAAATAAAGGATAGATATAAAAACGTCAGCATCTCCTCAGCGGACAAGCACATGAATTATGAACTGCATAACGCGCTGGAGTTGGAATATATGCTGGAAGTGGCACATACCATTGTTCTGGGCGCATTATTGCGTCAGGAGAGCCGTGGGGCTCATTTCCGGCGCGATTTCACCACCAGAAACGATAAGAAATGGCTCAAACACACCATCGCTAAGATGGGTAAAAAAGACGAGCCGCTAATCTCTTATAAGGACGTTAACATCACCAAATATCAACCTATGGAGAGAAAATATTGATTAAGAGCGATAACTATACCTTCAAAATTCTGCGTTATGATGCCAAAGAGCCGAAAAAAGAGCCGTGCTTTGAATCATACCGTATTAAGGTTATCCCCGGCCTGACAATATTGGCGATGCTATTGCGCATTCGTGAAGAAATTGATGGCACTCTATCCTTCCGTTGTTCCTGCCGCTCTGCCATTTGCGGCTCGTGCGCAATGGTTATTAACGGTAAAATTGACCTTGCCTGCCGCACACAGGTGGCTACTTTCGATACGGACACGATAATTCTGGAGCCTCTGCCCAATTTCGAGGTTATCAAAGACCTTGTTGTCGATATAACGCCCTTCTGGCAGATGTATGAAAAGATACAGCCGTATCTCATCCGTAAGAGCGCAACGCCGGAAAAAGAAGTATGCCAAAGCGAAAAGGACAGAAAGAAGATCGACCAGTTTGTCAATTGCATCCTTTGCGCGTGCTGTTACGGCGCCTGCCCTGTCTTAAACAGAGACGCGCAATACGCCGGACCCGCGGCACTGGCAAAATTACAACGCTTCTCGTCCGATTCCCGCGATGAAAGATCCGCCAAAGCGCTGGATATGTTCAATAACGAAAAAGGCGTTTGGGGTTGCGATACTGTTTTCCGTTGTATTGATGCCTGCCCCAAAGATGTGCGTCCTACCGACGGCATTGTGGGCTTGCGCAAGACCATGCTGAAAAACAAAGCTAAGAAAATGTTGGGGTGGGAGAAAAATGAAGCTTAAATATTCCCTGATTTCTCGCAGACAATTTCTCAATACTCTCTTCGGCGGCTCACTTGTGGCATTTTTTTCCGCTACGCTTTTTCCCTTGTTTAAATTCGCCTTCCCTACCCTCGGCAAGGAACCGGATTTTGTCGTGCTTGCCAAGAAAGATTTTGTCGATATTCCCAAAAATTCCGCTAAAATATTTGCCTGGGGTGGCGTACCGGGAATCTATTTAAAAAAAGAAGACGGAACTGCTGCCGCTTTAAGAGGCGTCTGCACGCATATGGAATGCAACGTGGCTTACCGGCCGGAAGAAAAGAAATTCTACTGCGCCTGTCATCAGGGCTGGTTTGACGATACAGGCAAAAATATTGCCGGCCCCCCGCCCAAGCCGCTGGAGTTTTTTGAAGTTATGGAAAAAGGCGAAAAACTGATTATCGCCAGGAAGGGAGCTAAAGTTGATCTGGCTAAAGTGTAAAAATTGGATTGAAGAGCGCTACGATATTGCCGAACTGAAGAAGCTGGCCAAAAGCAAACTTGTTCCACAGCACTGCTATGATTTTTTGTATTATACCGGCGGCATCACGCTTTTCCTTTTTATCCTGCAGTTTATAACGGGAATGCTGCTGGCTTTTTATTATATTCCGCATGTTGACTTTGCTTATGAAAGCATCATCGATATCGTCACAAAAATCAACATAGGCTGGTTTTTTCGTGCTGTTCATCACTGGGGAGCACAGCTCTGCATAGTTTTTGTCTTTATTCATCTCTTCGGCACATTGCTTACTAAATCTTACCGCAAGCCGCGGGAATTTATCTGGGTGACCGGCTTTGTTCTTCTGGTTATTTCCATTTTCTTCGGCCTGAGCGGTTATTTGATGCTCTGGGATGAACGGGCTTTTGCCGCCGTGCGTGTTGCCACCGGAGGCGCGGGTAATCTTCCTGTTGTCGGAAATTTCATCAAGATTTTCTTAAGAGGAGGCACGGATGTAACCGGCGATACTCTCATCCGCTTCTACGCCTTCCATGTAGCAATTCTGCCGGTATTATCGCTGTTACTTATCGGCCTGCATCTACTTTTTGTGCAATACCACGGCATGAGCATTCCCGTTTCGATCGAAAAGAAAGAGCACAAAGAAGAACCTTTCTTCCCCAATGTTTTTTACAAAGATATGATGATCTGGCTGGTGGTGCTCGGCGTTGTGGTGACGTTGGCGATTCTTCTGCCGCCGGAAATAGGCCTTAAAGCAAATCCGCTGGCTCCCCCGCCGGAAGGAATCAAGCCCGAATGGTATTTCCTCTTTATGTTGGAGACACTAAAGCTTTTCCCCGGAACTATTTACGGCTTTAATGGTGAGACCATCGCCATTGTCTGCGTCTCGATTGGAATATTCTTCTTCTTCCTCATTCCATTTATTGACCGCAAATCAATGAGAGGAGAGAAAAGCCCCATTTTCACAGTTATCGCTATTGTTTTTCTTCTTTATTTTATAACCATGACTCTGGTCGGCTTTTTAAGTTAGGAGTGCTTATGAAATATTTTATTAAGATATTGTTTCCTCTATTCACTATCCTTGTTTTCAGCTCTATGGCATGGGCCGAAGAAAAAATCCCTGTCTTCCCTACTACACCTATTGACGTTTACACCATCTACACAAGCCTCGCTGTCTTCTGGCTCGCCATCATCGGACTAATTGTAGTTATCAAAATGAAACTAAACGAAATCGAACGGATTCAAAAATTGGGAATTGATAGGGAAGATAACAAAGCCCCTCTGCTGGACTGACACCCCAATTTGGATTCATTCGTCTACCGTTGTTGTCATCGTCCTCGGCTTCCTCAACGTATTAATAATACGTCTGTGTCGCCTCCTCCTTGCCGCCGCGGTATACTTTTGACTGCAAATTGGTAACGACCGGCATCACCGGCGGCGTAAGCCATCCGGTGGATTGGGTGGTTATGCGATATTTCTCTCCGTCATTCTGATTACGTGGAACTCGATCCTTGCGGGATCAATATTAAGTGTTTGCACCATTTTCAGATCCTCTTCTAGTTTGCTTGGAAAAGATACAAATCGATATTCTTTCTCATAAGAAAAATTGCATGATTTTCTAAACTCTATTGGGCGATTCGACGAAAGTTGGCGATACGGGTCGACGTACTCAACATCACCAAACACTATGCAATACTCAGGATGCGTCGCCTTATATCTCCGAATTACTGAGTCGACAAATTTTTCTGCGTTTGAAATAACAACACAGCAGTCGCATTCAAATAATGCGAAAAGCTTCAGACCGAACACTACTGAAAAGCAGGAAACGTAATAATCTCCCGCTGCGCTTGCGGTTATTTGATTATTTATTACGGGTATTGTCACCCCGCCATGCGTCTCTACTCGAAGGCCGCAGAGAATGTGTTTAATGTTTAATTCGTCATCCCGTATCGAAATATTGAACCCTTCGTCATTGTATGATGAAGCAGTTTTGAATCGAACGGCGCCTTTTAATATATCGTCAACGTATTTGGTCTTCGTGAACTTGAACAAACACTTCTTGCCATCGAGACCGGCAAGCTTTTGTTGAATCCGCGTGATTTCGTGTTCTTGAAACAATCCCGTAAATCTATTGAGGGACGTACTAAGAAGTTGGTCAGTGTCAGCTTTCCTGATTTTCAACTCTTCAAGTAGGTCAATGAATGCGTGACCCTCTTTCCCCTTAGAAATGCGGAAACTTGGAATACCGCGATTATCAATGATCACTAAATTTGCCGTTAAACCATGTAATCGTGCCTCCAAATCAACATTCGCTATGGTTTCCAAGTAGCGCTTTTCTCGGTAGATATCCGAAAAAAATGACATCATTTCGGGATCATGGATTCTTACTGCTGCTCTTTCCCAATCAAAGCTCAACATTATAGTCATATAACTTTTTACGCCGCCGGTAAAATAAAGAGAGGGGCGAAATGAAGACTCCGCCCCTCTCTTTATTCGCTATGCTACCTCAACCCGATGGGCGGGTACTGCGCTAGTTTTTTCCCTTCAAAAAATCCTGATATATTGAAGCTGTTTCTTGCGGTTTTTCCATCATGGGAATATGACCACATTCTTTTATTATAACCGATTTAGAACCTTTTATATTTTTCTTAAAAATCGGGACAGAGGAAATGTCACTAACTTTGTCCGAATCTCCCCATACTATCAAAGTAGGAGCTGTAATTTTATTTAATTTGCCTTCCAAAGCTGTATTGTCGGTGCTGCTAAAATCTTTGAATATTTTTTCGTTAAAGGGCGCGGCTTTTATTGCTTGTTGCGCTACATATTTTTTTATTATGGAAGGTAATTTAGGCGGTTTGTTAAAACCGATTTCCAAGTATTTATCATATTTATTTACATCTTTGACGACAAGAGGATTGATGCCTTTTTCCAAAAGCAAAGCACGTTCGCTTTTTATTGGAGACACTACACCGCCGGAATCGAATAAAGCGAGAGTTTTAACCATGTCCGGGTAAGTTGCGGCATAATTGCCGGCAATATTGCCGCCCATTGAATTTCCGACTATATGAAATTTTGTTAGTTTTAATTCTTTTACGAATAAATTCAGTCTTTCCACCTGTGACATGATGTTATATTTCGCATCCTGTGGTTTGGAGCTTTCACCGAAGCCGGGAAGATCGGGTATTATTACCCGATAATTGGGCGTAAAGTATTTCGCAAACCACAGCCAATTGTCTTTGCTTCCGCCAAAGCCGTGAAGCATAATTATTATGTCGCCGGTTCCGCCTTCCGCGTAAACAATTTTAAAATCAGAAATGTTCACCGATTTGATCGTCAGCCCGGCATCCTGGCGTAATTTATCAACTGCTTTATTGTATAAATATCCAGGTGCGGCAAAGTAGAGTATCGCGGCAATAACTATTACAACAACTGCAATCGCCAAAAAAATCGTTTTCTTTGAAAACTTTTTCACTTGGAAACCTCCCATATATTTAATAAGAACTCTCTTTTGACGGAAAGAAATATATTAAAAATACTCTGCAATGTCAAAGACAAATAATGACCACAACAGTAGAAAACGCCCTATTACCTAACTAAACCCATCTAATTTTCTTGATGGTCATCTCTGTTTTATGCTGCAGTTTTAAATTATGATTTACCTTGATCCACCATTTTGCTCGTATTTTCAGCAATACGGAAAAATACGATAACTATCTCGCACCATATTCTACCAAAAAGCACTAATAAAAAGAAAATTACAGGTGACAAGATTATACTAAGAAATGCGGTGCCTCCCCCTGAGCTTAATCCGCCGATGAGAACAATTAAAGCAATAATACCTGAGAAGATAATACCGATCATGAAGACAACCTTTATAATCTTAGCTGTAACAAATTCCGTGAACGACAAATCAAAAATCATTTCGATAAAATTTTTATCCTGCATAGCAATCTCCTTTTTATCTTGTAATTTGAATCAAATAGAAAACACGTCCTTTTTCTTGACTAAACCCATTCAATTTTCTTTATGGTTATATCACTTTTTACGTTGCCGGTATTTGGGGTGTTTTCCGGTTCGATCAATAGAACTTTATACCCATTGACTGATGAAGGCTTATGTTCAATTCCTTTGGGAATCACTATCATTTCACCCTTATTGATTTCTACAGTCCGATCTCTAAAGTTCATAACCAATGTACCATCAAAAATGATGAAAGTCTCGTCGGTGTCGTCATGCTTATGCCAGATAAAGTCGCCTTTAAATTTGACTATCTTGAATTCGTAGTTGTTCATCTTCGCGATTATTCCTACCGCGTAATCACCGCTTTGCAGTTTGCCAAACTTTTCGTCAAAATTAATCTTGTCAATTTTCATAATTTCTTCTTTCTTAACGCAAGTCGCTATTTCGACGTATTTGCATCGTTGCCTTCTTTGATGACTTCTTGAAGTATCTCCGACAACTTTCCTTTCGCGCCGAATTGCCATTTACCCAGCAGTTCAAGATCATGCACAACCCACCTGTTATTTTCTTTAATCAAAATAGCCCGATCTTGCCATTTCATGATTTCATGTTTTCCATAAGGATCGCGGTATTCCAGATTGACTAGATAGGAAACAGGCTCCTTGTCTGGTTCGGATTTAATGAAAGTGTATTTGTCCGCACCTTCGAAGAGTGAATAGAACAGACTGCCTTCCACCAATGGCGGCTCAGAATTTTTAGTTTTTTTAAAATGCTTGTCTTCGGCACTACGAGCATCAAGCAAAAGATTCCGAAATTCTGCCGATATAAATGGTGAAAACCGGTCGATGTTTTTCCGGGTAGGAACGCCTCCGTCTTTGAATTTCAATATTGTTTTATAGAAGCTTGATACAACAAGTACTTGCTCATTTTGCTGGGCTTGAGCATTGAAACAAAAGATAAAACATAGAATGACAAACAGAAATGACGAAAACAGACGAACCATAAGACACCTAACACTGTTTATTATATTGTCCCGTTTAAAATCCCTAAATACTGCAAATTTTCGCCGTAAAATAGCTTAGAATAAGCTTAAAGTAAATATGTGTAACACTTTAATTTATAAGTGTAATCAAGCAAATCCGGCCACTGACCGGCTTAAGAACGCTTTAAGTAAAACTCTTTAGAACGTTGTAAAGAATGGAATAATTTAATCTAATTAAATTACCCGGAATTTGTCAATAATTATTAATCGGTTTGAGAGGTTTTTATTCGAGCTCTCATTTATCTTTTGCTTTACTCCGGGGAATAACCGGCTCGATTATCTTTACAGGCAGAGACAGAGTTCTCTTCATAATCCCCCATACGCCTTCACCGACCGCTGTAGGGGAAAGAATTATTATGCTGGGGTCTGCTATATTGCCGGTTACTTTTAAAGGTATGGAAATAAGGTTTCCTCTTAGGATATAGCCAACCAAGGGAATTTTACTTACCAGAAAATCAACTGTCTTGAACGGAGCTACCAGAACAGTAAGGTTAACTATATTATTGGTGAGATTAATTTCGCCCTGCCCGACTAACTGCATGGTAGTTCCATCAATGACCGCCTCTTGAATAACGAAAACGCCCTGACGAATATCTCCTTTAATTATAATCGAATTATATTTGAATCCCTCTGTTGTGAATTCGGGAATATTCCCCCGCAGAAGTTCTGTGACATTCAAAACTGAAAATATTTTTGCCATCAGTGGGAAACGGTAAATAATTCCGCCTTTAGATAGAAATTCTACCCTTCCCTGTAACGCGGAAACCAGCGCAGCGGATTTCCCCCGGGAACTGACCTCGGCTTTCAAATTTAAAATCCCGGTAATGCGCGAGTCTTTATCAAAAAGACAATCGAGCGCAGGTTCGAGCTGTGTTCCCGCGGCAACCGGTTTAAAATCCAGCTGGATATCATTATTGCCAAAGTCAAGATTTCCCGACATAGAAATACCGCAGAGAAAGGCTTCTTTAATGTTAGCATGGATGCCTTTATCATCCAGCAGGATGTTGGCACGAAGAGTATTTGCGGTATAGCGCCCCCAGGTTATAGATGGTGTTTTGAGCCGGATAATCCCCCTTAGAGCCGGTTTTTTAGAATGTTTCTCTGAGGATTTTGTTTCTTGCCTTTTCTCCGGAGTTGCCAGATTTTTCTTTATGGTTTCCACATTTATCGCGTCCGAAAAGAGATCCATATCAAGACGTAATCCATCCTGTGCGGCCTTTACATTACCTTTCAGTTCAAGATTGTTTTCACCCCAGTTGAAAGTGGCAGATTCCACCTTGAGAGTCTTGTTGTTCGCGCTAATAATGGCGCGGCGCACTTTCAACGGCACATTAATGGGTATGGGGATGATAAAATCGGCGCCCTCAAGATGTCCTTGCGCCGTGGATTTCGAATACTGATCCAACTTCACATGAGCACGGAAATCTCCTTTTATCCATCCGCGATGAAATGAACTTTTCTCAAATATCCTGTTGAGGGTTTTTTCCGACAAATTTCCTTTAAAGGAGCCGTCTATGAGGTTCTTTGTGTGTCTAAACGCGATATTCGCCCGGGACTCTTCATCATAAATCATCAACTCGCTTATTGCCAAATCCTTAGCATCTTTACTCATAGCTACTGAAAGCGTTGGTCCATCCTTAATGGCCGCTGTTGCAATAATAGCTAATTTTGCTCCTGCCTGCCATACAACATGAGCATTAGAGATAAATACAGGTGCACGTAAGGTTTGTTCAGGCGGCAAACTAAACGTTTTGGAAACCAACTGGATTGTTTCAGGCCCAATCTCGCCGCTTATAGTTACATCAACAGAATTTATATCTTGCGCTGTTTTGGAGATTACAACGTAGCCAAGAAACGAGGAATCAAAGACGGAAGCCTGAACATTGTTCAGCGTTACTGCGCTCATGGACAAACCATTTACCAGTATGTTGTTTTTCTCCGCGTCAATATTTCCCCGCACAGAAAATTCCCCCAATTTGTCAACATCACCTTTGACCATTATTCTAACTTCTTCGGATGCGAGAGAGATATGGGCATTTATATCCCGCACGGTTGTCACATCGCGATTATTTTCGCGAACTACTAATTTTCCCCGGTGCACTACGCCGATAAGTCCCGGCGCGACTAACCGTACAGAGGATATTACCGAGGTAACATTTTCAATAACTTCTGCTGGAGAAGAAGATGTATCTTTTGCCGCCCTTTGTTTGGACTTTTCCGAAATATTGACGATAATATCAGGCTTTTCAAACTTCACCTTCGCGATTCTTACTCTTCCGATAAGCAGTGGCAATATTTGAGGATAGATTTTTGCTGATTCCACCCGGATAGAGGTTCCTTTGGGAATAATTATGTTCACTTGATCAAAAGCAAGACCGGGACGGGGAAAAAACGAAAGACCGGCTCGCTCAAATTTAACTACATCGCCCGTCTTTTGTGCAATTATGGCTTTAATCCTTCTTTGCGCGGGTTCTGAATTAATGTAAAGGGAGGCAAACAAAATCCCGATAGCGATAAGGGCAAGAACTATTCTTGTTGACCAAATAAACAGCCATAGAAATTTTCCATTTTTTTTCATTTACATTGACTACTTTCTTGAGATTTAAATCTACCTCTGTGCTGTATTTCTCCTTTTTTGCTGCTTTAAACTATAAAACATCGTTGTTCCGTGAAGGGGTTTAATGCCAAATTACATCTTGCGCAGTTCTTTTTTGAGAATTTTGCCGACGAGCGTTTTGGGCATTGCGGGCAGAATGACAACTTCTTTCGGCACAAAGAATCTTTTGAGCTTTCCTTTGCAATATTCCATTATTTCATCGGAAGTTGTCTTTTGTTCCGGTTTTAAAACAACACAGGCCTTAATATCCTCGCCATAAACTTTGTCTGTAATGCCGATAACGGCCGCTTCGGCAATGCCGGGGTGAGTGTAGAGAACTTCCTCAATCGCGCGCGGTGAAATGTTCTCGCCGCCTTTGATGATAATATCTTTTTTGCGATCTGTGATAAAAAAGTATCCGTCTGCGTCCACATAACCGATATCGCCTGTATGAAGCCAGCCATCGTGAAGAATTTCGGCTGTTGCTTCCGGCTGATTCCAGTATCCCTTCATCACCATCGGTCCCCGCAAAACTATCTCGCCTTCCCGACCATGTGGCACTTCATTGCCTGCATCATCGAATATTTTCATTTCCATCCCCATCATGGGCTTACCTATGGATCCAATTTTTTTCAAACCATCTATGGGATTAACTGAATTATTGGCGCAAGCTTCCGTTAAACCCCAGCCTTCGGCAATTTCTCCGCCGAATTTTTCCTTAAATTGCTTCCATGTGTCTATGGATAATGGTGCGGAACCGCAAATAAAATATTTTACCGAGCTTAAATCATATTTGGCGTAATCAGGATAAGACAACATATAAATATACATGGTCGGCACGGCCGCCACGCTGGTGACTTTATATTTTTCAATCGCTGAAAATAATTGTTCCAAATTGAATTGGCGCAGGACAACTGTTTTCCCATGTGTCCGCAGGGAGGCTGAATTCATAATACCGATGCCGTAGGAATGGCACAGCGGAAGCATGGCCACGTTGATTGCTTCCATCGAATAATTGTTTGTTTCCTGAACTTTTGTCGCCGTGTAATAAAGCCCAAAATGGGTTTGCATAACACCTTTGGGTTTGCCGGTGGTACCGGAAGTGTAAACAAGCGCGGCCACTTCATCATCGTTTGTTGGGAAAAGTTCCACGTGGTCGGAACTTTCCTGCAGAAGCTTAGCAAAAGATAAAGTGCCTTCAATCGGCTTTTCAGAAACAACGATAACATTTTTCACTCCGGGAGATTTGGCCTGAGCCTCACGGACTTTATCCATGAATTCCGGCGTGGTGATAACGGTATTAGCCCCGGAATCATGATAAATATAGGCTATTTCTTCTGCTCCGACCTGATAGTTGATAGGCACAGCGATAGCGCCTATTTTCCAGATACCCTGAAATCCCTGGAAAACTTCCGGCGAGTTGGGCATTTGCAGAATAACTCGATCACCCCTTTTCACACCCAAGGTTTTGAGTGCATTGCCCAGCTTCCGGGCGGCTAAATCCATCTGAACATTGGTATATTCTTGTCCTTCGAAGATGATGCTGACATGTTCGCCTGCCGTTAAACTTGTTAAAGCCAATTGAGCAATATTCATTTTTGAGTCTCCTCATCGACCAGCCTGCGAACGCTTTAAGTAAATCTCTTTTAAAAGTTGTAAAGAATGGAATGAGTTAATATAATTAAATTACTTATGTATTTGTCAATAATTTTTATGCAAACTGATGAACCAACACAAAGATTCGAAAATGTTAAATTTATTTTTTCTCCGCTATATTTTGCGCTGAATGACACGCGGTAGCAGGATTACTTCTTAATAATTTAGATAATCTCAATATTTCCCCTTCTTTATCTTTTAATTTCAATTTCAAGGCCGCAAGCCATTTTTCTTCCAATTGCTTGAGTGTAATCCCATATACCTGTTGCCAGGGACGCTGCTCATTTATTGAAAATTTGTTAAATTGTTTCATTTTATCTATGCCGTAAGTATCAATCAAAAATTCACCAAAAGAACCTGCCTCCAGATAAGAAGCATGTTGTTTTACCCGATCTTTGACAATAGGCACATTATTATGAATTTCCATGCCCCAGTCGCCGTGTTCGGACCCGATATTAGTTAAAGGGATATATAAACCTTCGTTCTGTAAGGCCATAACCCATTGATCTTTATCAAAACCACACATGGGAAAGGAAAGTGGATTGCCAAAACGTTTTTCTGCTGCTTCACCCATCATATTTCTAATTAATTTATCAGGATTGGGAAATAACGCGCTCGTCAATTTGTGTGCCAAAAGATGCGGATTCTCGTCGCCGCCAAACACCTTCACAACCCGAACTCTTATGCCCTCTTCTTTCCTCCAGAAGAAAAAAGAGCTATCTGCTTTCGGTAATGGGCGATCAAATTCAACAATGATTTTTCCCATTTCTTTAACACGTGAATCGGCTGACCAAAATTTAAGGACAGCCGCTAAAGTTGATTCCACTTTTTTTGCAAACAGCTCTAATCTTGACGGCGGCAGATCACCCGTAATATCCCTGATGATCAAATTTTCAGTTTCGACAGCAACGCCTTGAGCTACTGAAATGCCCATCAAAAGCATCAAACAAAATAGTATTTTCAGGATTCGTATTTTTTTAAACATTATTGACTTTCTCCTTTGATTTCTGGTCGGTGTGAATAGGTTTCTCCTTATTCTGCTCTAGCTATTTTAAGATGTTTCCGCGATAAACTTGTATATTATCTGCGGCCATTTTGCCACAGCGTTTATATTATTGGCGATAACCAATTGTGACTCTGGTAATAGATCATTTAACTCCTTAGCTGATTGCATAGAATGAGTTGCATCATCAGGCCAGGCTAAAATCAAGGTTGGTATTTTAGGCGCTTTAAACCCATTTCGGGGCGGTAAGTCGCTAATACTTGAGCCTCGAAGTATTTGCGGAAGTACATTTACATCCGTTGACAGTATGTTTTTCATATATTTTTCATGATCAAGCGGTTTCGCTTGTAACAGCCAATTAGGTAATAATGGCCGTTTCTGAAGCAGTTCAACAAAAATATTCAAACCTTTTGCTTCTACGATACTCGCGGATGTATTATACAGGGCCGATTGGGCTTTACGGGTTTCCCATATGGTACTAGGGGTTGCGAGAACTAGTGCTTTGACACGTTCAGGAGCGGCCAGAGCGGCATACAGCGCGGTCATGCTGCCCATGGATTGGCCGCCGGCGATAAATTGCGCCAGTCCCAATTTATCCGCTATTCCTATCATATCTTTGGCCAGATTCGACCAGTGATAATCCTCCGGTACAAGAGTTCCATGGGAAAGACCATGGCCGCGAGCATCGTAGCGGATAAATTTGGCTATTCCCGGCATCTTTTTCGCGTGAAAACGGCCGGTGGCATCATCCAGAGCCATGCTTCCCATAAGACCATGCGCCCAGATAAAGGGAATGCCCTCACCTTTTACATTGATATTCAATTCCACGTTATTGATTTTCATGGGAAACCATTTTCCGAATTATCTTAATTAGTTTACTCGTTGTTTGTCAATAATTTTTAGGCATTTCTATAGATATTCAATTAAGACACTATGGCCTTTATTAAAATTACTTTGACATACAAATACTGTTCTCCTATGCTGTTTCGACAAGAAACATTAAGGAGAAAATTATGTTCAAAACAAGAATGACTCAGATGTTCGGAATTGAGCATCCCATTATGCTCGCAGGAATGAATTGGATTACAGAGCCGAAACTGGTATCGGCGGTATGCAATGCCGGAGGCTTAGGCATACTGGCTATAGCGCGATGCACTCCTAAAGAAACGAAGGAAAACATTCGCCAGTTAAAAGATATGACCGATAAACCCTTCGGGATAAATCAGATTTTGGTTGGCCCCGGGGCAAAGGAAAATATTGCCGTGGCGATTGAAGAAAAGGTGCCCATCATCAATTATTCACTGGGTAAGCCCTGGTTTGTCAACGATGTGCATGCCTATGGAGGCAAAGTGGTAGGAACGATTGCCATCGCCAAACACGCCGCTAAGGCTGCCCAACTGGGCTGTGATGCTCTGGTGGTAACGGGTCACGAAGCGGCGGCGCACGGCGCGGCGGCTACCTCCATGGTCCTGATTCCTCTTGTGGCCAGCATGGTGAAGGTGCCTTTAATCGCGGCGGGAGGATTTTACGATGGCCGGGGATTAGCGGCGGCATTGGCTTTAGGGGCGGACGGCATTTCCATGGGCAGCCGCTTTATGGTAGTCAAAGAAAGCATGGTTCATGAAAACTTCAAGCGTTTGTGCATCCAGGCAACGGAACAAGACACGCTCTACGATAATGTGTTCGACGGAATGGACGGCCGTGTGCTGAAAACAAAGGAAGCAGAAGCAATGATGAAACGCGGCTTTCCGCTCATCGAAGCCATCAAGGGAGCGCTTCTGGTTAAACGCTTGATGAATCTATCCTTTTTAAAATTTATGGGTGTTAGCATTGAAATGTTAAGGGCTGAAGAAGGCCATCCGCTTATGGTGCTCGCCCGTCAGGCTGTGGGAAACATGAAGCATCTTAAGGCTCTCAACGATGGTGATGTGGAAGGAGGCATCCTCTTCGCCGGCCAGTGCTGCGGCGGCATTACTGATATACCCTCTACAAAAGAACTTATGAGCCGCATTATCAGTGAGGCGGAAGCGACTCTGGCTAAGCTAAATACATTGAAAGTGTAACGCCGAAAAAGAAAGTGATTAAATAATGAAAGTGCAGGTATTCTCTCCTGCACTTTCTCTTTAAATATATTACCCTACCCTTTTAGTTGTTTTTCCCCCAAACGAAGCCTAAGAGCAAGATCATAAATCTTTTTTTTGGATGTACCTGTTTGGCTTACAACTTCGGCCACTGCATCGCGCAATGATAACTGCTTATTTTTTAAAAATGACTTTATTTTTTTTATTAATTCTTCATCAGTTAAAATTACCGAGGCTTTTTGTTCACCCTGAATAATTATTGTGATCTCTCCCTTAAGTTTTGTTTTGCCGTCAATAAACTCCGATACTTTACCCCGTTTAACTTCTTCAAATATCTTGGTTAGCTCGCGCGCCACAACTATTCTCCTGTCGCCCAGCACTTCCTGTAAAGTTTTAAGCGAATCTGAAAACCTCATGGGTGACTCATAAAAAACAATCGTTCTTTCCTCATCTTTCAGAGATTCCATAAATTTTCGTCTTTTATTTTCCCGGGCAGGCATAAAGCCGCAAAACAAAAAACTATCCGCGGAAAAACCGGATGCACTCAATGCGGTAATTACCGCGCATGGCCCCGGAATGGGAATGACTCTGATATTTTCATTTTGGGCAAAACCTATCAGATAATGACCGGGGTCGGAAACACAGGGAGTGCCTGCATCGGACACATATGCCACATTCATTCCGGAATTTATTTTGGAAATGATAAGCTCGCTTTTTCCCTTTTCATTGTGTTCATGCAAACTAATCAAGGGCGTTGATATTTTATAAGCATTAAGTAATTTCTTCGTATGGCGAGTGTCTTCGGCGGCAATAAGATTAACTTCTTTCAATATGCGTATTGCCCGCAGGGAAATATCTTCAAGATTGCCGATGGGAGTAGCAACAACATAAAGAATCCCTTTTTTTATACTTGCTCTTTCAGCCATAAAAATCCGCACAAAATATATTTTTAAGTTGACATCTGAGGCCTGTTTAAGTTTAATAGCAAAACCACAAGATAATTACCACAATGAATAATAAAATTATATGATAAAACGTATATTAATTACCGGCGGCGCCGGATTTTTAGGTTCTCATCTTTGTGAGAGGCTGCTCAACGATGATAACGACATTGTTTGCCTGGATAATTTTTATACGGGCAATAAAGATAATATAACCCCTTTTTTGAGCAATCCGCATTTTGAGCTAATTCGTCACGATATAATCAATCCCGTTTATCTGGAAGTTGATGAAATATATAATCTGGCTTGTCCGGCATCACCGGTACATTATCAACTCAATCCGATTAAAACAATCAAAGCAAACGTCATCGGAGTGATAAACGTCCTGGGTATTGCTAAGCGGGCTAAAGCAAAAATTCTACAAGCTTCCACTTCGGAAATTTACGGTGATCCCGAAATACACCCGCAAAACGAATCATACTGGGGACGCGTCAATCCTATCGGAATTCGCAGTTGTTATGACGAAGGGAAAAGAGCCGCCGAATGCCTGATGATGGATTACCGCAGGCAAAACGGTGTCAATACTAAAATAGTTCGTATTTTTAACACTTACGGACCGCGCATGGCAATTAATGACGGCCGCGTTGTCAGCAACTTCATTATTCAAGCCCTGCAAGGCATAGACATTACTGTTTACGGAGACGGCAGTCATACCAGATCCTTTTGTTACGTGGACGATATGGTGGAAGGATTAATCCGGATGATGAACTGCGCTGATGATTTTTACGGCCCAGTCAACCTCGGCAATCCTGAAGAATTTACCATTCTGGAATTGGCGCGATTAATAATTAAACTGATAAAAAGCGCCTCGAAGATAATTTTCCAGCCGCTGCCAATGGACGATCCAACTCAACGCAAACCGGATATAGCTCTTGCCAGAAATAAGCTGGGATGGAAACCCAAAGTAGATTTGGAAAAAGGTTTGAAAAACACAATCGAATATTTTCGCAATATTATAAAGCATACATAATTCGCGGAGGCTCTATTAGTAAAATGAAATTCAAAAAGAAGATACTTTGTATCGGAGCAGGTTATGTCGGAGGCCCTTCCATGGCCATTATTGCCTATAAATGCCCTGATTGCAAAGTAACTGTAGTTGACATTAATCCTGAACGCATTGACGCCTGGAATTCTAATGAGCTTCCCGTTTATGAACCGGGGCTTGATAAAATTATTAAAAAAACCCGCGGCAAAAACTTATTTTTCGCCAAAGATATTGAAAAACAGATCAAAGAAAATGAAATCATTTTTGTCAGCGTCAATACGCCGACGAAAACATTCGGCACCGGCGCGGGTATGGCCGCAGATTTACAATACTGGGAAAAAACAGCCCGGCAAATTCTGGAAAATTCCCAATCATCGAAAATAGTGATAGAAAAAAGCACTCTGCCCGTGAAAACCGCCTTGGCTATGGAAAAAATTCTAAATTCAGCAAAGGGCAAAATTAGATTTGATGTTTTATCCAATCCGGAATTTTTAGCCGAGGGCACCGCTATTGAAGATTTGGAAAATCCCGACCGCGTGCTAATCGGTTCTCACGAAACAAGAAGCGGCTTAAAAGCCAGTCAAGAATTGGTAGATATTTACTCAAAATGGGTTCCGAAAGAAAAAATAATCACCTCCAACATCTGGAGCGCTGAACTTTCCAAATTAGTTGCCAACGCTTTTCTGGCTCAGCGTGTTTCATCCATTAACTCGATTTCCGCTCTTTGTGAAAAAACCGATGCCGATATTTCGGAAGTCGCCAAAGCCGTGGGAATGGACAGCCGTGTGGGCAGTAAATTTCTCAAAGCAGGCATTGGGTTTGGCGGTTCCTGCTTTAAAAAAGACATCTTAAATCTTGTCTATCTATGCAGTTATTACGGTCTGCAGGAAGTGGCCGATTATTGGGAAAGTGTAGTAAAAATCAATGAGTACCAACAGGATCGCTTTATTGCGAACATCCTTGGCAGCATGTTTAACACCTTGGCCGGAAAAAAGATTTGTATTTTAGGTTTCGCTTTTAAAGCCAATACCGGCGACACCAGAGAAAGTCCGGCCATTTATATTACGCGTAAACTGCTCGCGGAACACGCTGAAGTCATCATCTCCGATCCCAAAGCGTTGAAAAACGCTGCTTTGGACCTTGCTGGCATTAAAGGTAGTGTAAAATACGTCGAAGACCCATACTGCGCCGCCTCCGGCTGTCATGCCTTAGCCATTCTTACCGATTGGGATTTATACCGAAAATTGGATTTCAGGAAAATATATAAGTCCATGGTCAAACCGGCTTTCCTTTTCGATGGACGCAACACTATCGACCACAAAAAATGTTTTACCATTGGCTTTAATGTTTATCCTATCGGTAAACCGGCTTTGAGCCATTTTAAAACCGAAAACAACTCTTAAGAACCAATATAATCAAAAGCGTTTTTGAAAAGTTTAATTTCGTTTCCGGAAGAAAGCATTGTTATGGCTACCACGTCAAACCGCGCGCTGGTATCGATAATTTTTTTCTTTTGCAGAAACCACAAAGCCAGTTGAGACATCTTTTTTTGTTTTCTAATTCCTACAGCTTGTTCGGGATAACCTAATTTGCTTGATTTTCTGGTCTTCACTTCGACGAAGACAATCGCGCCTTTTTCACGCGCCACTATATCTATTTCACCCAAAGGACAACGGAAATTTTTATCGATAATCCGATAGCCGTTTTTTTTCAGAAAATCCGCGGCGATTTTTTCGCCTTCCTTTCCTGTAGTAATTTTTGTCTTATCTTTCATTTTATTTAAAACAAGTCCAAGATGGTTTGATTTAAATCAAAATTTTTTATATGAAATGATTTGCGATGAATTTTACACAGGCCGAATTCTTTTACGGCGCTGCAGTGTTCTTTAGTTCCATAACCCTTATTTTGCAAAAAATTATACTGGGGAAATTGGCGATGGTACATTTCCATAATCCTGTCGCGTGATACTTTGGCAATAATCGATGCCGCAGCAATGGAGACACTGCGGTTGTCTCCTTTTACTAATGGTTTTTGGGGGATTTGCATGGGGATACAATGAAGGCCATCTATTAAAAGAAAATCCGGTGGAGTGGAAAGTTCCAGTACCGCCTCACGCATAGTTAAAAAAGTTGCTTGCAGAATGTTAACTCTATCAATTATTTCTGCGTCAGCAACTCCCACGCCGACGGCGGTTGCTTCATTTATAATTATATCGTAGAGTTCTTCTCTTTTGCGTGCGGAAAGCTTCTTGGAATCTTTTATTTTTGAATTCTTATAGGCAACTGGAAAAATTACCGCCGCAGACACGACTGGTCCCGCCAGTGGTCCACGGCCGGCTTCATCAATGCCGGCAATTTGTTTGTATCCTTCATGATGGGCAAGTTTTTCAAAAGTATCCATTGATAACAGATACCAATAATTAATTTTTCTTTACCGAAAATTCAAGGCATAGCGGTGTAAATTTAAAAATAACTTACTCTTAATTATTGTTTGTTGCTTCCTTAATCCTAGCCTTTTTACCTCTCAAGCTTCTCAAATAGTAAAGACGAGAACGGCGCACCTGCCCTTTGCTGACAACTTCAATCCGGTCAATAATCGGCGAATGCAAAGGAAATGTCCTTTCCACGCCGACACCGTAAGAGACTTTTCTTACCGTAAAATTTGCCCGGCTATTGCCGCGTCGTTTGCGGATGACTATCCCTTCAAAAGCTTGAATCCTTTGTTTTTGACCTTCAATAATGCGCACGTATACTTTTACAGTATCACCCGTTTTGAAACCGGGAATATCACCCCTCATGTGTTCTTTTTCAATCATTTCCACAACATTCATTTTCTACTTCCTCCTGCAATCCTCAACATATATAATAATTTAAGCTAATTACCCATAATTTTATCCAATATTATAGCCGCCGCCGAACGAACGGCAAGATGATTATATTTTTTAACTCCTATTATCGGCCCCAGACGGAAATCGGCTTTATTTACCAATTCTTTAGCAATTCCGGAACCTGTACCAAATATTAAAAGATAAGGCAAATCATCTTTTCTTAACATCTTTTTGAGCTCTGCAAATTTTAAAAGCCCGTCTTTCAAGTTAGCACCGGTTACAATTGTTTTCGGGACAGATCCCGTTTGCCCTTCAATTTCCATCAACACCTCTTCGAGATTTTCCTTTAGTCTAACCAGTTCAAAGGCTTCTTTGCGCGATGGATTGAAATTCGCTCCGTAACCGTCCCGCCAGTGGCTGATGATATCATTCGCCAAATCGCGCTGAAAAGATATTGGGTTTACTATATAAAACCCCCGCACATCGTACGTACTGGAGCATCTGGCTATATCATGAATATCCATATTCGCGATAGCCGTAGTTACAACTTCTCCATCTTTATTGTATACCGGATAATGTAAAAGAGCTATATAAAGCATAAGTACTTTTCTGGTTTTATATACATTAATGGGAAATAGTTCCCGTATAAACCTTCCCTTCCCGATTCGCTTCGCTTACGGGATCAATTCAACTAGCAAATTTCAATACACTTCGTTTTTGAAATTTGAGTCTCATTGATTCCACTAACGCTTCAAACTTCACTGCGTTCGTTTTCAGCGAGTGTCATTGAAAAATCGCTGCTTTAACTACCGTAAACGCCTCTCAAAATCAAGATATTATGTGTCTTCCAGCTTGATTTTCTGCAGATTTTTTTTATCTATCTCTGAAAGTTCTGTTTTTTCCAGTAAATCCGGCCGGCGCTTATACGTCCTTTTGAGCGCTTCATATCTGCGCCATCGTTCAATCTCCGCATGGTTTCCGGAAACTAAAACTTCCGGCACTTTCCAGCCTTTATACTCAGCAGGCCTTGTATATTGAGGATATTCCAAAAAACCATGGGAGAAAGATTCGCTAAGCGCTGATTCCGAATTCCCCAATACGCCCGGTATAAAACGGGATACGGCATCTATTAAGACTAAAGCGGAAAGCTCACCCCCGGTTAAAATATAATCTCCTATGGATATTTCCCTATCGGTTAAGTGTTCTCTTATTCTTTCATCCACTCCTTCATAACGACCGCAAATAATGATTACCTGCTCTTTTTCGGCTAATTCCTTGGCGATTTTTTGGTTTAAAGTTTCCCCCTGTGGCGTCATCAGCACCACCAGTGGTTCTTTTTCGGGATTTTTAATAGCCATCAGCGCCTTTTCCACCGGTTCAACTTTCATAACCATACCGCAACCGCTGCCATAAGGGGCATTATCGGTCATTTTGTGTTTATCCTGCGCCCAATCGCGTATATCATGCAGGGAAACCTCCACAAGACCTTTTTCCTGGGCTTTCTTTAACAGGCTAAAACTGAGGGGAGAAACCAACATCTCGGGAAAAATAGAAAGGACATCAAACCTAATCACTTTATTATAGCCCTTTTGGCACTTTTACTTTCATTATACCACGAGGAATATCTATTTGCCGAACAACATCAGCAATCGCCGGAAGAAGTATCTCTCTTGGGCCTCCTTTGCATACATAAACATCATTGCTTCCTGTAGGAAAAACCGATTCTATCCGCCCCAGATGCTTCCCTTCCTCGTTAAAAACATTAAGCCCGATAATATCCTGCCAGTAATATTCATCCTCCGCCAAGTTTTGAAATAATTCTTTCGGCACAAAAATCGTACAGCCGACAAAACACCCGGCCGACTCCACATCCTCTATTCCTTCTAGTTCAATGAATAAAAACTTACCGGATACATCGATCTTTCTGATGTTATGGTGATTTTTTTGCCCAGCGGGTTTTTCTATATAAATAAACTTGAGCCCGGCAAAATTTTTCTGCGTCTCCGCATAAGAAAAGACTTTTAAACATCCGCGGAGACCTCTAGTTTTTACGATCTCCCCAATCGCAAAGAGATCCATTTTCTTTATTCAATAATTTCTAAAACTGACCGCTTATGAAGCTTGGCAGAGGCCGCGCTTAAAATTGTGCGAATAGCTTTGGCTGTTCTGCCTTGTTTTCCGATGACTTTACCTAAATCTTCTTTTGCCACACGCAATTCAATCACAGATGTTTGTTCGCCGACAACTTCAGTTACTTCAACTTTTTCCGGATTATCTACCAAAGCCTGAGATATATACTTGATCAACTCTTTCATCGTCATAACCTCCACTCATTTTGATTAATTCTTTGGCCAAATTATTTTATCAACCACAATTCTTTTGTTCAGGCGATGCGTTGTCATACAAAGATTTCTGTCATTATACAGTTACAAATGATTAAAAGAATAAATCATTTTTATTTTACGCCGGCTTCTATTCCCTTTGTTTTCAGCAGACTGGCAACTGTCGGAGTCGCTTTAGCTCCTTTAGCCAACCAATCACGAACGCGTCCTTCTTTTAGAGTAATTTCCGCCGGATTTTTTTTGGGATCGTAATTGCCTAAAATCTCCAAAAACCTTCCATCTCTGGGAAAATCCGTATCCGCCGCCACAATACGATAAAAGGGTTTGCTTTTCGCACCCATACGAGTTAGTCGAATTTTAACCGCCATTGGTTTTAAGTAAAACCTCCTTAAACAATAATTTTATGTAGTTATAATTACTTACCATAGTTTTTTATATTTTAAAAGGGAAAATTCCTCATTAAAGATTTTACGGAATTGTTTTGGTTAAATTTTGACATCATCTTCTTAATTTCGCCGTAATTTTTTAACAAACGGTTGACGTCCTGAACTGTCGTGCCGCTGCCTAAAGCTATCCTTTTTCTCCTTCGTCCATCGATAATCTGGTAATTGAAGCGTTCTTTTGCTGTCATGGAATCTATAATAGCCGTTATTTTTATAATTTCCTTATCATCAGGTTGAATTTCTTTTAGGGCTTTTACTTTTCCTAAACCGGGAACCATGCCCAAAATTTCTTTAACCGATCCCATTTTTTTAATTTGACCTAATTGATCACGAAAATCATTCAGACTAAATTCATTTTTTCTTATTTTCTTTTCCAGTTTGAGTGCGGTTTTTTCATCGATAGAGGCTTTAGCTTTTTCCACCAATGTCAGGATATCGCCCATACCCAGAATCCGCGAAGCCATTCTTTCCGGATAAAAGACCTCCAGGGCATCGATTTTTTCTCCAACACCGACAAATTTTATGGGTTTTCCGATAACCGCCTTTAGGGACAGTGCGGCACCGCCGCGTGCGTCACCGTCCATTTTGGTCATAATAATGCCGTCAATACCGATCAGTTCATTGAATTTTACGCCGACATTGACGGCATCTTGACCCGTCATCGCATCAGCAACATAAATAATTTCCGCCGGATTGATTTTATCTTTAATATTTTTTAGTTCTTTCATCAATAAATCATCGATGTGCAACCTTCCGGCTGTATCAATAATTACCACGTCACAGCCTTCTTTCTTGGCTTTCTCCAAAGCTTGGGCACAAATTTTCACCGGATCTTTCAACATGCTACCGGCCTCAAAAACACCGGCGTTTATCTTTTTTCCCAATGCACTAAGCTGCTCCATAGCCGCTGGACGGTAAATATCAGCCGAAACAAGATACACTTTTTTCTGCTCACCCGATAATAAACGCGCCAGCTTCACGGCTGTCGTTGTCTTACCGCAGCCTTGTAAACCAACAAGCATGATAGCAGAAGGAATTCTGGCTCCGAATTTAATATTGGCGCTGGCCCCGCCCATTAAATTAACCAGCCTATCATAAACGATTTTTACGACCTGCTGGCCGGGAGTAATACTGTCCAAGACTTCTTTGCCAATAGCCCGGGTGCGGATATCTTCGACAAAATCCTTAACCACCTTGAAATTTACATCGGCTTCCAGAAGCGCCATGCGTATTTCTTTGAGCGCGGCAGTTACTTCTTCCTCGTTTAAAATTCCACGCCCCTTTAGTTTCTTAAAAATGTTTTCCAGTTTTTCCGATAGATTTTCGAACATAATCAAATAATTGGCCGCTTTTTAGTTTTTCTTCACGTTACTATCAACATTCCTGATGATACAATTTGTTCCTGTTTTTTTGGAAATTTTTGCAGCGGCCGCCTGCGCCTGAACTTTATTTTCAAAGCCGGAAATAATTACGCGATACCAGGTTCCCTTACCTTTAATTTCTACCGGAACTATCAGTGCTTCAAATCCTAATACCGCTATCTTCTTATTTAACTGGTAAGCCTTAGCCTTCTCCTTTAAAGAAGCCGCCTGAATTATGAATTTTTGTTTATTCGCAGGGGCAGGTGTCGGAGTTTCTTTTGTTTTAGACTTGCTTTCTTCTTTAGTTATTTCTTTAATCGCGGCTGATTTCTTTTGCTCTTCCAAATTTGCATCGACATTTGAGTTTTCCTCATTACTTTTTGCCAAGGAAGCAGTTGTTTGCGGCGGCTGAGCCTCTATACTATCCTTCTTTGGTGCAACAGGTTGTTCTTTAGCCATGCCTTTTTTACTGGTTAAAGTATTGTGATATGTAAGGTCAATATTTTCTCCGTCTTTAGAGTCTTCTTGCTGAATTTTTGCCGGACGCCAGATAAACGCTAACATCTTCCGGGGCAGTGTGGCAATTTGTTCGGGATAAGTATCGATATTTTTCCCTACATCTACCCCCAATAAAAAAGCAAAACATAAAAGCGTAGCCATTCCCACAACGACAATGATCAACCCCAGCCTTTTTAGTCTAAGTTCAAAGTTTTTTATATTTCCCGAAGCCATTTTTTTACCTGATAATGCTAATTTTCTGTTTCTACGGCAATTACAAAAAAATATTATTTAACTTTTTTTTAGCAATTTTTTCTTTTTACATCTTTTCCGGTGCACTCACACCTAATATTTTTAGCGCGTTACGCAGAACAATACCAATTGTTTTTACTAATAATAACCGGGCGGCAGTCAACATATCATTTTCGGAAATTACCTTATTTTTATTATAGTAACTATGGAAAACTCCGGCCAGTTCATTTAGATAAAAAGTAATCCGATGCGGCTCCAGAGTTTTTGCTGCGCCTTCGATAATTTCCGGAAAACGAGCCATTAATTTGATCAAAACTTTTTCATCGGGCTCATTCAATAATGCCGTTTCGATATCAGCGTAGCCGGGCAGAGAAATGCCGCGCGCCCGCGCCATATTTAGAATAGAGCAAATTCTGGCATGGGCATATTGTACATAATAAACAGGATTTTCGTTGGATTGTCTTTTAGCCAGTTCCAGATCAAAATCCAAATGGCTGTCGGAACGCCGCATCAAGAAATTATAACGAGCGGCATCTTTTCCCACTTCATCTAGTACTTCCCGCAGAGTCACAAATTCGCCGGAACGCGTGGACATAGCGACCGGTATTCCGTCTCGCAGTAAATTAACCAATTGCACTAAAATGATTTTTAAACTGTTTTTATCATGCCCCAGGGCCTGAATTCCGGCAAACAAACGCGGCATATAACCGTGGTGGTCGGCGCCCCAGATATCGATAATCGTCTCAAAGCCGCGGGAAAATTTATTTTGATGATACGCAATATCGGCGGCAAAATAAGTAGGCTCACCGTTTTTACGGATAACGACACGATCTTTTTCATCATCAAAAGCAGTGGTTTTAAACCATAAGGTTTCCCCGTCGGAATAAACAAATCCCTTCTTTTTTAAACTTTCCAAAAGTTTTGTTACGCTGTTATTATCATACAATTTTTTTTCACTGAAATATTCATCAAAGGTAACGCCGAAATCAAACAAATCCTTTTTTATTTCATCTATGATAATTCGGCCAGCAAAAGAGGTAAAATGGCAGATTGTTTCTTCCTCCTTTATCTTTAAATATTTATTTCCTTCCTTTTTAATAATGTCGCCAGCAATCTCTTTAATGTAATCTCCCCGGTAACAGGTTTCGGGAAATTCAATTTTTTCGCCTAATAGTTCGCGGTACCGCAGCAATACAGATTTGCCCAGATTATTCATCTGGTTTCCGGCATCATTGATATAATATTCTTTGGATACTTTATATCCGGCCATCATCAGTAAATTAGTGATTACGTCGCCCACAACCGCGCCGCGAGCATGACCAATATGCAACGGTCCTGTAGGATTAGCGCTAACAAATTCTACCTGAACTTTCTTGTCGTTACCGCTATTTATTGAACCATATTTTTCTTTTTGCTTTTCGATATCTAGGAGAGACTTTCGCCAAACATCGTCTTTAATAAAAAAATTAAGGAAACCGGGTCCGGCTATTTGAGTCTTCTCGATGATTTTTTCGGCGTCAATTAAATTCGCCTGTATAATTTCGGCTATTTTACGCGGATTTTGTTGGCTTTGCGACGCCAGAATCAGGGCAACATTGGTGGCGTAATCGCCGTGGGAAGGTGTGCCGGAAATTTCCACTTCGATGTAGGATAAATTTACTGCGGGAAGCAGTTCCTTCTGCACACAGATTTTCAGAGCCTTTTTAATCAACTCGATAATTTTGTTTTTCATGAAAAATCCCCTGCTAAGTTCCCATGAATCTTAAATCATATCCACTAAAAAAAATGGCAAGCGGCTTTAAATATCATTTGCCGCTTGCCACTGCAAGTTGAACTATTATATTTATTCGTGAAACTCCAATTCTAATGAAACTCAGATATTACAAACGTAGTGCAGTAATATCTGTCAGTTGAATTATCCCACGTGCGAAGCTAAGTGGGACTATATTGTAATGAGACCCAAGTTTCAGAAACAGAGCGTATAACCTAAAGGTCACGTCATCGCTGAAGCTTGCAGATCGAATCAATAAAACTCAGATACTATAAGTATAGCACAGTAATATCTGCTAGTTGAATTGATCCCGTAAGGTGGATAATACTCGTGATTAAGCTTGTTGATTCTTTTTTACAGCTTCATCAATATCCGCATCTTTAATGGATAAGTCGCGGGAATAATCGGGACAGTGAACAAATCCCTGCGCATCCGTGGCAACACTGAAACGTTTTTGACAACTCACGCGCCAGGCGCATATCGCACAATATTTTTTTTCTGTACCCATAGGCAAATCCTTTTCCAGATTAAGTCATTATCAACCAATCGCACAGTCAAACTCTTTAGCAGCTTGGCACGAAACTTTATAAAGATATCGGCGCTATGTCAAGAAATTTTGTTTTTCATAGCAACAATAACTTACTGCACGCGCTTATCACGCCACATCATCAAGTTCGTTTTATTGTAATTAATCATATCTGGTGTAGTTTGTTTCTTAACAAAGGTATCGGCCGTTTGAGTATTTTTCTGACTTGTGGAAACATAGATATCAGTACCACCCCAGGGATTTAAAGAAACAATTGGCGACGCTGGTATTCCTAAACCAATAAATTCGTATCGGGCAGCGCCACTAAAGGCTCCTATCCCGGTGACATAATCAATCGCGTACAAATAAGCGGTACCGGATTTATCACAGCAATTCGTACCCGAAGGCGGGACATAAGTTGTAAAATAAACTACTCCTTGAAAAACTACCGGGTCAGCAAGCATTTTTTCTCCATCGCCTATCAATAGATTTATATACCAACCATGGTAACCAGTACCGGTTGATGGATTATAAATATCTGTAGATGGATCAAAAGAACCGGATGTTATATCTTTCAAATATGATGAGGACCACTTAGAAGATAGATCGTTATCTATAATCGCATAAAGCCTATCTTGGTAGGAGTTACCAGTGGCAGTGGGGTGCATTTTATCACCGGTGCCGACATATACCCACATGTTACCGGCATTATCTCTCGTAACTGACGCCTGCGTGAATATTTTTCGATAATTAGTAGAAGAAGACAGCAGGGCTGTTGTAATCCACCTGCCGGTGGTGCCCATACCGCATTTTGTTGTCTCCGTATCATCAGCCTGCATACACAATTTGAACCGCCAAATGTTGTTGCCTAAATCACCTACATAAACGGTGTCCACAAAACCGTCATTATCGGTATCAACTGCAGCAGGAGGAGCGGGAAGTTGATAGTCCATAGTCAAATTGCTGGCACTAGAAAAACGTTTCCACACCTCTGTACCCCCTGTTTTTAAATCAACAATAAAAAACCCCTTACCGCGAGTTGTGCAACTGGAATTATCCGTACTTAAACAATCGGAATAGCCGCCGCCGAAGAAGCCAACCCACTTTTCATTTCCGTTTATTCGAACGCGTCCCATAACCATTTTGCTCCAGGGCTCGCCCAAATAAGGCGCGTCGCCAGTGTTACTGGAAAAGTTCAAATGCCATATAGGGCCAGCAGGCGTCGGCGAAGATCTGGTAACATCAGTTATATTAAAAGCATAGTAGCCGCAGTAATATGGATAAGTGGTAGTCACTCCGCTCACGGTAGTTGAATAATATTTACTTAAACCACTGGCACATGGAGAAGAAGATGATGAACTCCATAAAGTATTTTTCGCGCCCCGTCCTTCGCTGAATACCATCCATGTACGCCAATCATTATAAGATTTTGTAGCACCTATAGTGTTGCCGGGCCACCAAATATCGCTAATGGAAATTGGACCGTCAACAAAAAAAGTGTGCGATTGAGTAGTATCAGGATGAGTCTGATGGGAGATATACTGCAATTGAGAAAGGAGATTAGGGGGAATAAAGCTCCATTTTTCCGTTCCATCATAGGTGCTAAACATATGTAATTGTCCGTCATTGGCACCGATTACAATCATTCTGTCTTTATTTCCATCTATTCCATTTGTTTCCCTTGGATGTCGTCCGCGAAATATATCAAAAGCTTTTGTACAAGTGCAAGTTATTGAGGAATCTTGACAAGAAATGTTATTGCAACAAGCACCTGTGGGATCAATATTATCACAATAATATGTAGCCGGTGTTCCAATGGTCACCGGGAAGCTGTGGAAAGTATCCCCCAATTTCCATTGATTGTTAGCATCGTCAGTAGTAGTGAAATCGCCACCACTAATGAATGTAATAATCTTGCCGGCTGCTGTTGCATCAGCAACGCCTAGATCTGTATAATTTACGTTGGTTGTAGTAAACGCTATTGGATTACTATTCTTGTAAGTCCAGATATTTCTTGTACTTGCCGAAGCAGTTTGCAGCAGAGCGCCGCCATCCCAATTAAAGTTGGTGGGAATGGTTCCATCATGATTAATTGCATATTGTTTTAAGTACCCAACGTAAAAAGGATCATTGGTTCTTACTGTAAATGATGCTTCATAAATATAATTTTCATCTTTTGTCCGCACCGCTTGAACGGAAGAAGTGGCAAAAGAATAAGTTGCTTCAATAACTTTAAAGGAAGATGCCAGCGCCGTATCCAGATCTGCCGCATTAGAAGCTAGAAAGGCATAACCGGTAAGCTGATTTCTGCCTGGATCAGTCTTTATGTCGGCAGTTAAGCAACCTGGAGTATTGCCATCACATGGGCTGTTGTGATCAGGACTGGTCGTCGATGTCTGACAAGCGGTAATCTTATGATTAGTCGAATCGTAAGGATAAAGGTCGGCGGGATTCATGGTATCGAGCTTATAACCATTGGCATCTCCGGTGTGCGTTGGGCTGAAGCTGGTTTGTCCATAGTAGGCCATCCAGTTTAATGTGTATTCCGACCAATCAGGCATTCCGGCGCCAAATCCGATAACAAACGATTTTATTTTTTGGTCTTTAAGTTTTGTATTCGTACTATTGGAAAAAGTATCATAAAGGGCTTTTATTGCGGCTACCGATTCGCGGCGTCTTTTGTATTGATCTTTTTGCCCATCGCTTCCAGTAGCGTCAGGACAAGCAAAAGTATCATCGCCATCAGTAATAACAATTACAAATTTAGTCCGGCAGTTTTTGCAGTCATCTGTATAATTTGTATAATACGCTTTAGCTTCAGCAAGTGAAGCGACAAGCACTGTGCCTCCCGTAGGCGTAAAACTATTGATATTCGTCCGGATAGCCTCGAAGATATTATCAGTGGAGCTATTATAAGAGTCAGAAATATTATTGCGCACATAGTTGCAACCCGAGCTCGAACTATATGACCCTCCTGACCTGGGGGTGGTTGCATTTCCCTGCGCTTCCTGAACATCATGATTCTGACAATTAGTGTAGCCCATGAAACCCATCCTGATTCTCTGCTTGGTCTTTTGATCATCGAGGATTTTACCAATAGCTCTTTGGGCAATTGATATTTTTCTACAGTCGGTATTACGTTGCGAATTTGATGAACTATAATCTCCAAAGGTAGTATTATCACAGTTAGAATTTCCGTAAACGTGATTTCCACAACTATAGTTAGTACTAGAATTGTTTTTACAATCATTTCCTGTAGGCTCATACACCATACTGCCGGAACCATCGAGAATTAGCAAAACATCCGGTTTCTGTGAAGAAAAAGTATCCGTTTCATCGGTAAAAGCCTTAGAGAAAATTATCAGGTTGAGGATAATTATTAAAACCACCAGATAATTTTTTTTCATAGCGCTATCCTCCTTAAAATAAACGTATATATGATAGAGGTTAAATATTCTTTTCAATCATCTAAAAAAACAACGGGTTACCGGTAACCCGTATCATCACTAACAGGCCCATATCTAAGACTCAGATCGAAACTCATTCCAGAACCAAAGCATCCACATGTCCCGGTAACTGATCCATTATATAATTCGTAAACCCAGTGGTAGCCGCTCCCCACTGTTAAATCGGATCTTATCGCCTGTATTCGCGGCGTCACAGTATTTCGCGTGGGTTTTGTATAGCTGTATTGAGATGAAGGGTCGTTTGCGGGATCAACTTGAACATTGCTTCCTGCGGTTAAAATATTAGGATCAAATGATAAGCATAATGCCGTAAGGCCTGCATCCGCCGCGGAAAAACATCGCCTCTCGCAAAGGTATTGCCCGCTGGTTCTGATGTCTTGTGTTGTCATGGTCAAAGCTAAAACACTCATGGCCAGCAAGATCAACATGGCAAAAAGCGCCGCTATCAATACAAAGCCCTGTTCAGACTTTCTTTTATAAAATCGGAATTGGCGGACTAAGTACATGGTTCCTCACCATAACACCTGTGGAATAAGTCATTCTTCTTTTCTCTTTCGTTGTCGCATCCGCTAGCTCGGTATCAGCAACAATGGTAATTACAACACGCCTGATTTGCGGTATCCATCTTGCGGCGGTGGAGGCGGAACTCACTTTAGCCGTAATATCTATATCGGCACAATTTTTATTTGCATCAGGATGATCTATATCAGGCCCCCAATAGGTAAAAAGGTTGACAGCCGGGTTAGTGGCGTTATTAGCGATCGTTGTACCTATTCCTGTTTCGCCACCTAAAATAGCCTCATTACCCCCACAGCTAACATTTCTGGTAATGTTACCTGCATTGACATCATAAGAATACATTATATATTCATTTGCACTTCTACAAGCTGCACCTTGTGGACAAGTATTAGTTGCACAACAAGCGCCGCAATTACAACCAATCGCACCATCGGCATTGAGATCCATGGCTATAAGAATTGTATTGGTAGTAGCTATTTGAATGCCTTTATTGCCTTGAACGGGCGCTGTTAGCCCCATTTGGGTACAAGAAGGACTACCAGTGGTATTACTGGGAATTGTGGTCCAGATAGTTGAGGAGATAGCCGGATTGTATGATGCCATACGAATTTCCATAGCCATTAAGTCCAAAACGGCTCTTGCATCCTGCTGGGTTACAACTTTTTGAGATATAGATACGGAGGAACGCTGCCCCATTTCACTGAGGGAATATATGGCAAGCGTTATCACTAAACCTATTGATATTGCGACAATTAATTCCACAAATGTAAAACCGTTTTTATTCATTGTATTCATTGCGCCCTACCCTAGGATCAACTATTGTCAAGATTGTTAAAACCCAATTGCCGAGTCACAAGCATACTGCTGGTTACACCGTTATTATTTCCAGGCCAGGTGACCTTTACATTGACTACCCATGTATTGGGATGAGAATCTGGACTAGTGGTCGTATAAACGGTGAAAGTAGTACCACCCACGGCAATAGCTTTACCGGCTGCAGGATATTCAAGGGTAGTGGGATTAACTCCGCGCATCGTTTGATACTGACGCCATTCCAGTTCATCCTGCAAAAGCCCGGTAGCCCTACCCAAATAATCCGATCTACTTACTGTTCTCCATGACAGTGGTATCATGGAAGAAATAGAAACTATGGCAACCGTGGTAATAACCATGGCCATAAGAACCTCAACCATGCTGATGCCTTTTTTACTGCGGAACATAATCAACACTTACCTTTACCCTACCCATTAGACTAGTTGTAATTTTTATTGTTGAACCAATATCGTTCTTCAGCGTAACCGAACCCGCGGAAGTTGTGCCTCGCTGTTCAAACACTATCTGAGGTGGGTCATATGTTGTACTAGCAATCGTAATATAGCCGGCAAGAGAACCTAGACTTTTTGTTATTGCCGTTGTTTCATCATACTCACCAGAGGTACCATTGGGGCCACCTTTTATAATTCTATAATTATTTGCATCCTTATCGAATATTATCTTATAGTAAACAGCTTGAGCTGCTGCAATTTGTTTAGTGTTGAAAATATCTCCTGCTAAATCTCTTCCTGCCGTTTTAAGATTAGTATTGTGAATATACCTATTAAAATTAGGCACCGCGATTGTCAATACAGTTGCCAAAATGACAATAACTATCAGCATCTCAATTAAGCTGAACCCTCTGATTGCTGGTACCTTCACAATCCGATATACTCCAATCGGCATTTCTAAATAATGCCTTAACTCTTTAATAAATACCGCAAGTCATATGCCAACTTTTCAGTGGATCTGAAAACATCTTCCTCGCTCCCAAATTTGCCGATCCTTCTTTAATAACAATACTTTACGTTTGAAAACATTGTTTGTCAATTTATTCTTTTACTATTTTCTTTAGTTATGCGGTATTTTAAATGCATTTACCGTGATTTTCACGCACCCTTTCTCAATATCGCATAAACAACAAGCGCATAAAGCAATCACCCCAAAAAAGATAAGCAACTGCCGCCGCCGATAAAAACGGCCCAAACGGCACGGCATACTTCATGTCCTGTTTTTTGATAATCATGGCAATGATGCCGACAAGCGCCCCGAAAAAAGAACTAACCAATAAAATGAAAATTAACGATTTCCATCCTAAAAATCCGCCGATCATAGCTAAAAGCTTAATATCTCCCCCGCCCATTCCTTCCCGTTTGGTTATAAGTTCATAAAAAAAGGCGATCGCAAAAAGTACCCCACCGCCGACGGCAAGGCCGATTAAAGCTTCCAGCCAGTCAACTTTAATTACAAATACAGCCAAAAGGAAAAACACAGGAATTCCCGGCAAGGTTATAACATCGGGAATGATTTGATGATCCAAATCAATAAACGAAATCACGACTAATACGGCAGTAAAAATGAATAAGATTAAGAATATTAATGTTGGTCCAAATTTTAAAAACAAAAGCAACGAAAGCACCGCGGTAATTAATTCCACCAGCGGATAGCGCCAAGAAATTTTTGCTCCGCAGTCGCGGCATTTCCCTTTCAAAATAATAAAGCTGAGTAGCGGAATATTATCAAAAAAGCGAATGGGATGTTGACAATGCGGACAACGCGACAGCGGTTTTATAATCGATTCCTGGGCAGGCAGGCGAAAAATACAAACGTTTAAAAAACTGCCAACGACAGCTCCAAAAATAAAGGCAAATAAATTTAATAGCATTAATTTACTTCCAATCAAATTTTAATTAGTTATGTAACTGGGATGGGAATATAGAATTGCTGTACTTCTTTAGAAGTTACCCCGGCAGTTCTGCCACCCTATCCCTATAAATTTACAAGACTTAGGTCAGTAACTTTGCGTCCCGTCTTTTCAAACGGTTTGCCCTTTCCAGTATCGTTGATAATTATATAATATTTATTTCCAAAGTCAAGGATAATTTCTAGAACTATCCCGTCATTAAATGAATGATATCAGGTATTTTTCAAAATTATCATTAACCGGGCAATGGCTTTATCTATAAATCAAAGAAATATAGCCCTATCGCCAATGTTGATTTTATAAATAGTTGAATTTAGCCGTCCTTTCTCTCCCAATCATAGGGTATTTCACTGCCGTGAGTGGGTAGACGAAATTCGTCCGGTTCATTATATTTATAAATCTCCGACGGTACATTTATTACAATCGCTTCTTCTTCCGAAATGCATTTAAAACCGTGATAAACGAGATGTGGTATATGCACCAAAACGGGATTATGAATCCCGGCAAATATTTCATTGATTTGGCCAAAAGTAGCTGATTCTTTGCGGCTATCGTATAGAACTATTTTCATCATTCCTTTGACTACGGCCATGTTATCATTCTGTTTTTTATGATAATGCCAGGCCTTGACAACTCCCGGATACGCGGTGGTCATGTATACCTGGCCGAATTTCCGGAAAAATTCATCATCAGCACGAAGTATTTCCATTAGCCTTCCTCTTTCATCAGGAATAACTTTGAGTTTTTTTACCATAACACCGTTGATCATATTTTATTTGCTCCTGTTTTAGACACCATGTTTCCCGCGGATTGCAGGGATTCAAAAGTTCCAGCATCAGACCACCAGCCTTCCAGCACATCCCACTGCATCTTCCCTTCGGAAATATAAAAATTATTTACATCGGTAATTTCCAACTCACCGCGCTGAGACGGTTTTAGCGACTTGATAAATTCAAAAACCCGGTAGTCATACATGTATACTCCTATAACGGCATAGTTGGATGCCGGCTTTGACGGTTTTTCTTCCACACGAATAATTTTTTCTCCATCAAAGACAGGCACGCCGAATCTTTGTGGATCGGGCACTTCCTTCAACAAAATGCGGGCTCCTTCTTTTTGTTTGCGGAATTTTTCCGCGGCCGCCGTGATATTTCCCTCGATAATATTATCGCCCAAAACTACGGCTATTTTATCCCTATCCGCAAAATGTTCAGCAAGACTCAAAGCCGCGGCAATCCCGCCTTCCCCCTGCTGATAGGTATAATTGATATGTTTTAGTCCGAAGTCTTTGCCGTTTTCCAAAAGACGCAAAAAATCACCGGCATTATTGCCGCCGGTTACAATTAATATCTCGCTAATGCCGGCATTGACTAAAATCCTGATAGGATAATAAATCATCGGTTCATTATAAACGGGAAGCAAGTGCTTATTGGTCACTTTGGTCAGGGGGTAAAGCCGGCTGCCCAATCCACCGGCAAGAACAACACCTTTCATGGCCGCTCCTTAAATTGCTTTTAGTTTAAACATTTAAAATTGTTTTTTCATACCATATCTTGCGACATATCGACAATAAATTTCTTTGCATATGATATGACAATGAGGTAATTATAAACCATGAATGATGAATACTATATGAATTTAGCTCTGAAGCTTGCCGCAAAAGGCAGGGGCAAGGTCAGCCCTAATCCTATGGTCGGCGCCGTGATTGTCAAAAAGGGGAAAATCATCGGCCGGGGTTATCATCAATGCTACGGTAAAAGTCATGCCGAAGTAAACGCTATCAAGAACGCGACCGCGGATATTGCCGGATCAACTCTTTATGTTACATTGGAGCCATGCTGCCACGAAGGAAAAACGCCGCCCTGCGCGGAGATTATCGCCCAAAAAAATATAGCGCGCATAGTTATTGGGGTAATAGATTCCAATCCTCTTGTTTCCTGTCAAGGAATTAATTATTTACAAAGTCGAGGTATCGAAGTAAAAATCGGGATTCTGGAAAATGAATGCCGTAATCTCAATGAAGTGTTTTTCCATTTTATGGAAACCGGGCTGCCCTTTGTAACCATTAAATACGCCCAAACCCTTGATGGCCGCATAGCAACAACGAAAGGCCAATCGCGATGGATAAGCTCTGGGGCTTCCATGAAATATGCCCATAAACTCCGAGCCGAACATGACGCAATTTTAGTCGGAGCCGGAACCGTAAAAAAAGATGATCCTGAACTCACAGTGCGACTAGTTCGCGGCCATAATCCGCTCAGGATTATCGTTGATTCCAAATTACAGATTAATAACCAAGCCAAAGTTTTAAAAAATATCTCCACAGCAAAAACAATTATTGCCACAGTTAAGAATTCCGGCGATCATAAATACAAAAACATTGCCGTAGCAGGCGCCCAAATAATCACCGTCGACACCGACAAACAGGGAAAAGTTGACTTGAAAAAACTATTAAAAAAACTTGCCGCAAGGGGAATATCGTCGGTGTTAATAGAAGGCGGAGCTCAAATCATTACTTCTATCTTAAGAGATAACTTAGCCGACCGCTTAGTAACGGTGATTGCGCCGAAAATTTTAGGTAAGGGAATCGAAGCAGTGGGTGATTTGAATATTAGGGATCTGAATTCGGCAAAATTTTTATCTATTCGTAAAATTAGAAGATGCGGAGAAGATATCATTATCGATAGCCGCTTTTTATAGATAGTAAGGATAAAAATCTATTTTAAAAAATGAGATTAGCGGATATTATCAATGCCTTGGTATGCTGTACACACAAAAAGCCGCCATGAATATAAAGCAAACTTTGTTCTTGCCAAAAAAAACTTTACAACCTTTCTGCCCGAGACGGAAGGATGGAGTAAGCGCAAAGACCGGAAGAAAAAAATCTTTATTCCCCTTTTCCCCGGGTACCTTTTTATAGAAACTCTTTCTTTGGACAATGAAACAAAACTGGCTATTTTAAAAACATCCGGTGTAGTAAGCATTTTAGGTAAAAAAGAAAATTCCGAACCTATACCTGTACCGGATGATAAAATTAGTGTCATTCGGCACCTGATAGAAACAAAAGCGGAAATTTTTACCATAAAATTTCCCAAAGTGGGCGAACCGGCGGGCATTATTGACGGGCCTTTTGCCGGATTGGAAGGTATCGTAGTAAGCAGCGATTTTAAAAAGGAGCTTTTCGTAATTACCCTAGAACTTTTGCAACGCTCGGTTGCCATGAAATTGGAGGGATATCAAATCAGCAACCTTTAATCTTTTAATTTTTTTATTGCATTTTTCTCAAAAAGTTGCATGAAAATACTTGACTTTCCAGCCATTATGCGCAACATAGCTTGGCCTGCTAGTATTATAATACCAACATAAAACTTTTTTGGGGATTTAATTTTGAAAGGATACATAAAAATTGATAAAGAACATTGCAAGGAATGTCACCTCTGTATTCATTTCTGTCCCCAAGGCCACATTATGCCCACAAAAGAATACAACTCCCGCGGCTACCATCCTGTGTGTGCGAACAATGAAAAAGAATGCACCGGCTGCGCTTTATGCGCCACAATGTGTCCGGACGTAGCCATCGAGGTTTACCGTGAATAAAGTATTGATGTCGGGAAATAATATTATCGGAGAGGCGGCAATTCGCGCTGGATGCCGCTTTTACGCCGGTTACCCGATCACTCCCCAGAATGAACTTACCGAGTATATGGCCAATCACATGCGCGATGCGCCGGGAGGTGTCTTCATCCAATCGGAAAGCGAAATTGCCGCCATTCATATGGTTGTCGGCGCCAGCGCTGCCGGGCTTAGAGCTATGACTTCTTCATCCAGCCCGGGAATTTCTTTAAAGCAGGAAGGAATTTCTTCCATGGCGGCCTGCGAACTGCCGGGTATTATCGTCAACATTATGCGCGGCGGCCCGGGGCTGGGCAATATCCGACCGGCTCAGGGAGATTATTTTCAAGCGACCCGCGGCGGCGGTCACGGTGATTATCGGACAATTGTTTTTGGACCCGCCACCTGTCAGGAGCTGGCCGATTTAACCATGGAGGCTTTCGATCTGGCTGACAAATACCGCACACCAGTGATGATCCTTGCCGACGGCATGATGGGACAGATGATGGAGCCGGTTATTTTCAAAAAGCCCAAGCCCCGTCAATATAATGAAAAATTCATTCTGCGGGGCGCGGGTGACGGCAAAAGCAAATTTATACGCGGTCTTATTCTCGATGCCATTGATATGGAAGAGCACAATTGGAAATTGGCACGCAAATATAAAATAATTATCGAAAACGAAATACACTATGAAGAGCATCAAATTAAAGACGCCCAACTTGTTATTGTTGCCTATGGAACGGCTGCCCGTATTGCTAAGGGAGCCATTAAACGCCTACGCGACAACGGTATGCAGGTAGGTCTTTTCCGTCCGATTACCCTTTGGCCTTTCCCGGAATTGAAGCTTCGCGCGCTATCGGAAAAAGTAAAAAATTTTCTCGTTTTTGAAATGAGTACCGGTCAAATGCTGGATGACGTCCGCCTTTCACTGCAGGGTTACGCCAACATTGGATTTCATGGCCGACCCGGCGGTGTCGTACCCACCCCGGCAGAGTTGGCCAATGTCATTGCCCGGCATTACGACAAAAAAGATTAATTTAGAACTAATTATCAGGATCAAAAAGATATGACAAAAAAAGTTTTTGGCCGTCCTCAAAGTTTAAAAGAATCAGTTTTTCATTATTGCCCCGGATGCGGGCACGGTATTGCGCACAGGCTTGTGGCCGAAGTCATTGATGAGCTTGATATCAGAGGAATTACCATCGGCGTCCCTCCGGCCGGCTGTGCTGTTCTGGCTTACAACTACTTTGATGTTGATATGATCGAAGCGCAACATGGCCGTGGCCCAGCAACGGCTACAGGACTCAAACGCTCACTACCTGATCGGGTCGTTTTTTCTTATCAGGGTGATGGTGATCTCGCGGCAATCGGTATCGCCGAGAGCTTTCACGCGGCCAATCGTGGAGAAAATATCACCGTTATCTTTATCAACAATGCTGTTTATGGCATGACCGGCGGACAGATGGCTCCGACAACAATGCTGGAACAAAAAACAACAACCACTCCTGCGGGGCGGCATAAGACTCTGGACGGTTATCCTGTCAAGGTATGCGAACTCTTCTCTCAATTAAAAGGCGTAACTTATGCAGAAAGATGTACTGTAACTTCTCCGGCAAATATCAACAAAACAAGGAAAGCAATTAAAAAGGCTTTTCACTGCCAGATCGATGGACTGGGCTTTTCGCTTATCGAAATTCTCTCCCCCTGCCCCACCAACTGGAAAATGATGCCCATAGATTCCTGCAAATGGATTGATGAAGTGATGAGCAAAGAATTTCCTCTTGGTGTGTTCAAAGATAACATTACTCCGGAAAAGAAAATTGCGGAGGCCGTATAATGATCGTCAAAACAATTTTTTCGGGGTTCGGCGGTCAGGGTGTTTTGATGATGGGCTTTAGTCTTGCTCATAGCGCAATGAACAGCGGATATCACGTAACTTATCTTCCCTCTTACGGCGCGGAAGTAAGAGGAGGAACAGCCAACTGCACGGTGGCCATAGCCGATGAGGAAATTGCTTCTCCCGTAGCTTCGGAACCGGATTATCTAGTGGCCATGAACTCACCTTCCCTTTTTACTTTTCAAAATAAACTGACTTCCGGCGGAACTATCTTCCTAAATTCTTCTATTGTCGAAGACCGTCCCAACCGGCTGGATATTAAAGTTTGCGCGGTTCCTTGCGGTGATATTGCGCAAGAATTAGGCAACAGTAGAGTGGCCAATATCATCATGATGGGGACATTCATTAAAAAAACAGCCATAGTTTCTACTGATATGTATTTAAAAAGTTTGGAATCAATTATGGGTAGTAAGAAAAAAACCGTTGCGGAAGTCAATCGTAAAGCCTTCACCGCCGGATTCGATTATGTTAAGGACAAATAAAGGATAATTATCTATGGCCGTAAAACAAATTTCCGTCTTGTTGGGCAATATTCCCGGTTCTTTTGCCAGGCTAACTCACATTCTGGATTCGGAAGATATCAGCACGAAAGCTTTTTCCGTCGCCAGCACTGCTGTGGATAGTACTGTACGGCTTGTTGTAAATGATCCTGATCGTGCCGCTGCTGTTTTGAAAAGCTTCAACTTCAACTTCGAAGTTACACCCGTATTAGCCGTTGAAGTTCCCCTGCATGCAGGCGGCATGAACGCTATTTTAAAACCTCTATCCAATGCGGAAATCAATATTCATTATCTTTACACAACCATTAATCGCATCGGTAAAGAAACCATTTTAATCCTGGGCATTGATAAACTGAATGAAGCCAGGGAAGTTCTGGAACAAAACTGGATTCACATAATCGGCGATGAGATTCATTCCATCCCATAAGCGTTAAATCAATTATGCCTGTTTCTCGGGAAAAAGAAAAAGCTCTGTTGGCAAGAATGCTGAATCTGGGGGTAGCTGAAAGTGATTTCGAGGAATCTTTTATCCGCTCCTCTGGACCGGGCGGACAAAAGGTCAATAAAAGTTCCTCTTGTGTTTACCTAATCCACATTCCTACCGGTCTTACAGTTAAATGCCAGCGGGAGCGATCACAGGCATTAAACCGCTATTTAGCTCGCCGTTTATTACTAGATAAGATTGAATTTATGCAAAAAGGTTTTATCGCCGAAAAAAGAGATAAGATAGAAAAGATTCGGCGCCAAAAGAGGAAACGGACGAAGCGGGCGAAAGAAAAAATCCTCACCGCCAAGCATAAACAAGCTGAAAAAAAAGTTTTACGCGGTAGAGTTATTATTGACGATTAACTTAATAGGATAGTTACAAGTAAATTCTTATATTTACAATATACCGATGCGCTTCGCTATCGGGATTAATTCGGCTAACAAGTATTGCTTCACGATGTTGGCAATATCTGGGCATTAATTGTCCTAGCCTATACTTAACTTGATAGGAATTGTCCAATCAAGTCTTATACCAATTATCGTTAACACCTACAACTATGCAATTTACAGTTAATAAATAAAATGATGATTATCTCTTGAAAGAATGTATCGGAGATGTTATATTTTTTATATTAACCTGTTTATTTCCTGTTGTTTGTAAAGCGATATAAGAGGAGGAGTTGTTCGAAGGCTGGAATAGTTTCAGCGCTTTTTAATTTATCGTATTGCTTGACTGTAATTTATAAGATTGTTAACATAAGCGTCAATTTTTGAAATCATTCGTATTGCGAGGTATTTACCTTTGGCTTACAAAAAGACATCAAACAACGATAAAATATATTCACTGTGGCAGTCTTTGCAGATTAGGTTTACCAGTTTCTCAGTTCAAATTGATGAATCTGAAACGAGCAAATGGTGGGAGTCTGTCGTTGGTGAACCTTCTGAACAAAAAACTTCTCTTCAAAAACTTAAACTATATCAAGAATTGGGTAGTTACTGTAATGGTAAATTAGTTCTTTCATCGCAATTAAACACAGTGAATTGGATTTATGTTCCTAAAGAAAATGAATTAAGCACAGGACCATTCATAGATTCGCTGAATGATTTTTCTAAATTGATGCCTAAATGGTTTGACATTTCTCCTCCGGTTAATAGATTGGCTCTAGGCCTAATTTTGCACGTACCAGTTAAGAGTAAAGAAGAAGGGTATGAATTTATTTCAAAATTACTAATAGATGTCAATGTGGACATTAATAATTTTTCTGATTTTATGTATCAGGTCAACAAGCCGAGAAAGACGACAACTGGGATAGCCAATTTAAATATCAACAGACTTATGAAATGGTCAGTTGCTTTAGTAAAAAATGCCGTGTTTTCTGCAGGGGGTGTTGAATACGTTGCCCCAAGTGATTATTCTGCAAGGCTTGAGTTAGATATCAATACAGCAGCTGAATACAAAGATAATTTTCCTAACGACAAAATTCATTTAATTTATTCAGAATTCGAAAGTTTGGCTAAAGAGATATTAGTCAGTGGTGATAAGCCATGACCCTGCAAGTTGGAAATCATGATATTTTATCAGATGAAATAAAACCATCAAGCGATACTGGAATATCAAGCGAAGAGGTCATACTTAAAAGTTATTTTCGGTATGGTACTGAGGGTGTTATTGGCGAACCTGTTCGATACTGTAAGACGATGATTACTGAATCAGCAGCTACTCGCGGAATGCCCTTACTGGGAGGATTTACAAGTTGGCTTTCAGATGTGAATGCTTCAGCAGCTACTCGCGGAATGCCCTTACTGGGAGGATTTACAGGTTGGCTTTCAGATGTGAACGCTCCAGCAGCTACTCGCGGAATGCCCTTACCGAGAGGATTTACAGGTTGGCTTTCAAATGTGAATGCTTCAGCTTTCGAATTAACATATGAAACATCGGATTTGCTAGCTAACTCAAAACTGGTTAATAACATCTTAAAACCTGCAAGAGAGAAGATTAAAAATTTTTCAAATGAAAAATTAGTTTCTGACGCAAACATTATTATAGATAAATTATATAATGCTTTAATAAAGTATGAAGTTAAGAATTGTGAACCCATCAGAGCTTTTGAAAGTGAAGATTGCATTCTTTTAGAATGGATTTATAAGCATTGGAGAATCGGATTTGCTTCAGATCAAAATCCTAAAGATTCATCTTGGTTTCTTGTGTCCGATGATACACTTGGAAGAGTTAATGCATCGGGAAGTTTATTATCAGCAGACTATGATTGGATTGTTAGTTGGTTAATAAGACGTAATAATTAATTAGTTATTATGACATGTAATTATCCTGATAATTGCATAAGAGGTATACGAAAAGCAGAATTTGTCGAAAATGGTATTGTTACAACTTTGGCCTTTATGCCGAATTGTTCTACTAAAGATAGTAGAGCAGATCAAGGTTACGAAACCTCTATCAATTGGGAGGATCATGACCAAGTTGTCAATTTTACATTAAAACAACCATCAGGTATATTCGGTGCTCTTCGACTTCCTCGTAAATCTATTGAAAGCATAAATGAAAAACCTTCTTTGTCGGGACGATGTCTAAAATACGAGCGAAAAATTATGAAGGGTAACAACCACCATGGCAACATTGTATTCCTTGGTTGCTTGTCACCTCAGATATTAAGAACAATATCGGGAGCTTTGGCCGTAGAAGTAATGGACATTATCCTTCCTAAAGAATAAAAACACGCCAGAAAATTTAATTGCTTATTGCACCGGTGAGATTCAAATCGAGCAAAGCTCTACTCAAGGAACTTCAAGCAAAACTGAAAACGATTGCATCTTTCGGAAGTTTCATTTCTTTTATTTCATGAATGAACCCCTTTTCAAGTGCAAACTCTGGTGATTTGACTTCTCCTTGCAAGAACAAATCATCAAGTTCAGATTTGGAGATTTTTGTAAGTTTCGTAATCGTATTTGATATTTTATTTTGGTCAACTTCCAGACTGCTTAGGCGTTCTTTTAATTGGAACATTGTCAAGGATGTTTGGGCTGGAAAATTTGTTACAATGCCGTGAAACAGAAAAGATGAATTAGGATTGGCATATCGTTCTTCGCCAGACAAGAAAATGATTGTAGCAATTGAATCAACAGAACCAATATTATGCATAACTAGTTTGCAAGGAAGAGATTTCAGATAATTATGAAGAATCATACCTGAGGCGACACTGCCACCAGGAGAGGCTATATTAATTTGAAGAATATCTGGTCGCTGTTGCTGAAATATTTGATTGCAGAAACTGATAAATTGATTAACACGTTGAGGAGGATTAATTTCTTCAAAGAAATTGATGTAGATAATTTTTTGTGAATCTGTCATCTGAGTTCTCCTTCCTATTGGGCAATTTGTAATGCAAATAATTATTACTTTTATTAGCACATATAGGTTTAGATTGTAAAATTGTCGGTCTCGTATGTCAATTAAATATTGACTACAAAATATAAGGCGTGGTGTTGATGTTTGTCATTGGGCGTGAATCATGTTTATTACGGATTGAAGTCTTGCATTTTCTTCGAGATTGACGATTTGTTGAGTACAGGAAGAAAGTGACTAAGAGCAGTCTTTACACCTACCGTCAAATAAACTTTGTCCTCAAACACATTAATTTGATAATCAAATTTGAGTTCGCTTCGCTCGCGAATGCGGTGTCATTGACCCCCTACGCTTCGCTTCGGGGATTGTTCAACTTACCAATTCCAATGCGCTTTGCTTTTGGAATTGGAGTTTCATTCCACGGGCATTTGCAATGCCCTCCGCCTCTGGCGGGATCAATTCGGCTAACGAATCCCGCGGCGCTTCGCTTTCGGAATTCGAGTCTCATTGAAAAAAAAGGGAGTGAAAGTCGATGCACGCTTCCCTTCCCTGATTTTTATGATAGCAACAATTATCAGCCGATGTACTTTAACAGCGGATTGGCATAAAGCACAATCAGCGCGATGACCAGCGCGTAAATGGCCAGTGATTCAATCATGGCCAATCCAACCATCATGGTCAGAAGAATTTTACCTTGTGCTTCCGGGTTTCTGCCAACAGCATTAGTAGCGCCATTTAAACCATTGCCCATACCCAATGCAGTGCCAATCGTGCCAAAAGCTATTGCTAAACCGGCCACGGACAAAGAGATGCCGACTATAATTGCTTTTGTATAATCAACAGTTCCCGCCGGTGCGGCTTTAGCCACTTCTTGAGCTGCAAAGACAAACCCAGCAGTAACAATCACTAACAAAATGGCTACTACCGCATAAATCAAACCTTTTTTCATTTGAATCCTCCTTACTAAGTTAATAATATTAATTTTTTTGAAACGCTTTTTCTGCATTCCTCCTTTCTTAATAATTTAACACCATCAGCGTTCCGTGATTAAATTTTCTAATGGTACACATAATAATTGTCAAGATATATTTATAACTAACACAATTCTTGATTTTATTTTTCAAGCGGGTTAAAGGTTATTCCGTGGGAAAAATGACCGCTAAAATAATGAAAGTTGCCAGTTTGCTTCAGAGCGATATTCAGCTAAAAAGCCGTCCTTTCCGAGAGATCGCGGATTCCTGCGGCCTAACTGAAAAGGAAATTATTAATATAATAAAGAAGCTTAACAACGAAGGTTACATACGCAAATTTGGAGTCGTTTTGCGCCACCATCAAATCGGTTATAAAAAAAACGCGCTGGTTGTCTGGTCTGTACCGCAGGATAAAATAGAAAAAGCTGGAATTACTTTTGCTTTATTTCCCTTCATCTCCCATTGCTACGAAAGGAATCCAGCATTTAAGTCCAAATACAATCTCTTTACGATGTTGCACAGCAAAGGAGAAGTTATGACTTCTCTGATAAATAAAATGGCGGCTTCCATTGATATCCATGACTTTTTAATTTTGGAAAGCCTTCGGGAATATAAAAAGACAACTCCGGAGTATTTTTAATGCCTAAAACAAAGTCCAACTTTTTTACTGAAGCCAGGCATGTTATCGCCGGCGGCGTCAATTCTCCCGTACGTGCTTGGAGTGCAGTCGGCGGTGAACCTCTTTTTGTCAGCAGAGCTAAAGGCAGTAAAATTTATGATATCTCCGGTAAGAAATATATTGATTATGTCTTATCCTGGGGGCCGATGATTTTGGGACACGCTCATCCCGACGTAATTTCTGCTATTTGCCGCACTGCTCAAAAAGGAACAAGTTTCGGCGCGCCTACTGAAGCGGAAACGCAGATGGCTAAGCTTATATGTTCAGCCATTCCTTCCATAGAGCTTGTGCGGATGACCAGTTCCGGTACGGAAGCAACAATGACGGCAATACGTCTGGCACGCGGCTTTACCGGCAGAGATATGATTGCCAAATTCGACGGCTGTTACCACGGTCATGCCGATTCACTTTTGGTCAAAGCAGGCTCTGGCGTGACAACTTTGGGCATATCCGGATCTCCGGGTATTCCTGATGAATTATCACGTTTAACCTTGAGTCTGCCTTATAATTCCCTGGAAGCCCTTAAAACAACAATCGAGCGCCATGGTTCGCGGCTGGCAGCCGTTATTATTGAACCGGTAGCTGGTAATATGGGAGTGATTCTTCCGCGGGCTGGATTTTTAGAAGAGCTAAGAAGGCTTACAGAAAAAAACGGCATAATTTTAATCTTCGATGAGGTAATTTCAGGATTTCGTTTTAACTTTGGCGGTTATCAGAATTTAATAAAAATTAAACCCGACTTGACTTGTTTGGGCAAAATAATCGGCGGAGGAATGCCCGTCGGCGCCGTCGGTGGCAAAAAGGAAATCATGGAAAAGATCGCCCCTATGGGCGAAATCTATCAAGCTGGCACTCTTTCCGGTAATCCTTTGGCTATCGCCGCAGGCTTAACCACTCTCAAAATCATTAAAGCAAAAGCTTCCTCTTATTCTTCATTGGATGATAAAACTAATAAACTTTGCAGAGGAATGGAACACCAATTTGCCGCCAAGGGAATTCCTGCTTGTATAAACCGCGTTCATTCGATGTTCACGATATTCTTCCAAGAAGGACCTATCTACGATTTAACTTCCGCCCAAAAATCAGATACGGCGCTATTTGCCCGCTTTTTCCATAGTATGCTGAAAAAAGGTATATGGCTGGCTCCTTCGCAATTTGAGGCACTTTTCGTGTCGTTTGCCCATAGTAATTCCGATATTGCTTTTACTCTTGATGCTTGCGCATCTGCTTTGAAAAAGCTATGATCACATAATTGACAACCGTCTGTCATTACTGTAATGTTTGAGTTAATTTGCATTATAAATTTATCCGAGGAATCGAGTCATGGGAAAACAGCTATCCGTTCAATCTTTTCTTGCCAAAAAAGATACAATCGCTGTTATCGGCTTGGGATACGTGGGATTACCGCTGGCCGCTCATTTATCACGCAACTTTAAAGTTATTGGTTATGACAATAACGAAGTCAATATTGCCGAATTAAAAAAAGGCCATGATCGCACTCTGGAACTTACCGATGCCGAATTAAAAAAAGCCGATATTCATTTTACATCTGATGCCTCAGAGCTTTTTGACTGCAGGCTTTTCATAGTCGCCGTTCCCACGCCGGTAGACAATTCCCATGTTCCCGATTTGCGCGCGATAGAAAATGCTTCCGCCATAATCGGCCGGCATTTATCTTCCGGATCCTGTGTGGTTTACGAATCCACCGTTTATCCCGGCGCTACCGAAGATATTTGCATCCCTATTTTAGAAAAAGAATCAAACCTTAAATTTGGCAGTGATTTCACAGTCGGCTACTCTCCCGAGCGCATCAATCCCGGCGACAAAGTGCATACCATTGATAACACGGTAAAAATTATTTCCGCATCTGATCAATCAACTCTAGATTTTTTGGAAGGGATATATAATTCGATAGTTAAAGCCGGCCTGCATAAGGTATCATCAATAAAAGTTGCCGAAACGGCAAAAGTAATAGAAAATACTCAGCGCGACATCAATATTGCTTTGATGAATGAGTTGTCCATAATTTTTAATAAAATGGGGATCGATACCATCGAAGTTTTGGAAGCGGCGGAAACGAAATGGAACTTTTTATCATTCCGTCCTGGTTTGGTCGGCGGTCACTGCATTGGCGTTGATCCTTATTATCTCACTTATAAAGCTCAAAGCACCGGTTACCATCCCGAAGTAATTCTCGCTGGGCGACGCATTAACGACAACATGGGCAAATATGTGGCGCAACGAACAATCAAAATGCTTATAGCTGCCGACAAACAAGTGCACAATGCCCGTGTGGCCGTCTTAGGACTTTCTTTCAAGGAAAACGTTCCGGATATACGCAACACACGCGTAACCGACATCATAACCGAATTAAAGGAATATGGTGTTGATGTGCTGGTACACGATCCTTTGGTCATCCCCGAAGAAGCCCGCCATTATTACGGTGTAGAGTTGGTACCATTGAGTGATATCCGTGATGTTGATGCTATTGTCCTAGCCGTAGCCCATAGCGCATTTAGGGATCTCGGATTAATGCGCATTGCCGGGCTCTGCCGCAAAAATTGTCCCATTTTAATTGATATAAAATCATTATTCGAACCCGAACGCGCGCGGAAGCTAGGCATTAAATACTGGCGTCTATAAACATCGCTAATTTTTTTTAGGAGGTAAAATAAAAAAAGCTTTTCTTACGGGCATTACCAGTCAAGATGGCTCGTATCGTGCTGAACTTCTTTTGGGCAAAGGTTATGAAGTTCATGGTTTGATACGGCGCTCCAGCACTTTTAACACCGACCGTATTGATCATCTTTACTGTGGCTACTTATTTGGCGATTAAATTTTACAACAAAAGCGAATCGATCAACATCGGCGCCGGCTTTGAAATATCAATTAAGGAGCTTGCCGAGTTAATTGTCCAACTTACCGTTTTAAAGGGAATATTATTTGGGACAAATCAAAACCAGATGGCCAGCCGCGACGGCTGCTCGATACTTCTAAAGCGATGAAAGAATTTGGATTTAAAGCCAGTACTGATTTCCAGACTGGATTGATGAAAACAATTGAATGGTATAGGCACAACCGCCACACCTTACGTTAACAACTGAACGCCGGTCATTTTTTGTTTGACTTTGCCTTTTATAAATGTTAAGGAGCAAATCGCCAAATGGATCAAGAAATAAAAAAAAATGCCATGCAAATGGCTTATGCCAGTAGCATCGGCATTGCCATGGTTCTGGCAATTTTTGGTTGTCTTTTACTGGGATCTTATTTAGACCGCAAGTTTGATTCCGGTAACGTTTTTTCCATAGTTTTCTTGTTTATTGGCATTGCGGCCGGATTTCGTAACATATATGTTTTGATTAAAAAAAATTTCACTGATGATGAACCAATAATAAAGAGTATAAAAAGTGAACCTCATCGCCAAAGACCCGCTCCAAAGAAAAATTGAAATTGTTAATTGGATTATTCTCGCCCTTATTTTTATTCCTTCTTTAATTTTCGGCACTTTTAAATTTGCTCTGGGCGTGCTTCTGGGTGGTTTCATCAGCATTTTAAACTTTTATTGGATGAAGCGCAGTTTAAGCCGTGTTTTTGAAAAACTTTCCGGCAACGTAAAAGGCGCGGTAGTCTTTAAATATTTTATTCGCCTGGCCTTGACTGCTATTGTTTTATATTTTTTAATTTCGAACGACACAGTAGATATAATAGGCTTGATTATTGGACTTTCAGTAGTAGTACTAACCATCGTTGTAACCGTCATTACCACCCTAATACAAAAAAAACTTTCTTGAGGAGGTTATTTAAAATATGCACCCCCTGCTTTTTTTGGAGAATCCCTATTTTCCCCCGCACGTAACTTACGCCTGGTTTCTTGCTATTGCGTTGGCCATGCTATCTTTTCTGGCTACCCGCCGTCTGGAAATTTATCCCGGTAGACTTCAAAATGTAATGGAAGTAATTATTGGCGGATTTGATTCCCTGATTAACGAAGTAATGGGCCACAATGGCCGGAAATACTTTCCACTTATCGCCACGCTGGGTATTTACATATTAACGGCGAACTTGCTGGGAATCATTCCCGGCTTTGAATCACCAACTTCAAGCATCAATACAACTGCTTCTATGGCTATTGTCGTATTTCTCTCCACGCATGTAGTGGGAGTGAGGACTCATGGCTTAAAATATTTTAAACAATTCATGGGGCCAGTATGGTGGCTTACTCCGCTGATGGTACCTATTGAAATCATCAGCCATATTTCACGGCCGCTTTCTCTGACTGTTCGTTTATTCGGCAATATCAAAGGCGAAGATGTCGTTCTTCTCGTTGTGCTGTTTCTTGTACCTACGCTTGTTCCCTTGCCTGTTTTTGTTTTGATGATTTTTACATCGATCATCCAAACTGTAGTTTTTATGTTGTTGGCAATGATGTACCTATCGGGGGCAATGGAAGAAGGCCATTAATAATTGTCTGCTCCAATTGTGAGGGCAAATCAATTTATCATCCATAATAATACTTCCGATTGCCAAAGAAATCGAATTATTTTAATACCAATTATTAAAAGGTTGATAGCTACCTGCTTTTAACTTTTATTGTTTATTTAAAATATCGGTAAAAAATATTTTTCAAATAGTTTCATCTGATACTTGACGGCTAAGCTCAATCGTAATATCTAACATTCGTCAACATATCTTTGTTTATACGTGAGTATTTATGCATAGTTTAGGAATTAATATCGGCTCCTCTAATGTTAAAGTAACCATGTTGGAGGGAAATAACATTTTATGGAGCGCTGTAGAACCTCATGAAGGTAACTTTCTTTATACCCTAAAAAAGATATTATCATCGCATAATATTCCGGCTGATATTAAATCTCTGGCCACCGGCACGGAAGGCAGGCATCTTCTAAATATAAACAGCGTAATTGAACCACTTTGCATCGAAGATGCGCTCCAACGTCTCAATTATGAAGTTGATGCTTTGGTTTCTTTGGGTGGTGAAGATCTCGTTGTTTACACCGTAGATAAAAAAAATAAAATTATAACGAGTTTTTCGGGAAATAAATGCGCTTCGGGAACCGGCGAATTTTTTAAGCAGCAGCTTGCGCGGATGAATATGCACCTGAATGATATCAATAACATCCCGCAACAAAGCTGTGTGTTCAAGCTTTCTTCGCGCTGTTCCGTTTTTATGAAAAGCGATTGCACACATCGCTTGAATAAAGGCGAGGCAAATAAGGGCGACATTGTTTTGTCTTTGAGCGATGTAATGGCGATTAAAGTGATTGATTTTCTAAAAAGGGCCAGGATAACCAAGGGCAAAGTAATGCTTGTCGGCGGAGTTACACAAAACCAATATATCATTCGCTTTATCAGGGAGCGAATGCCGGAAATCGAATTGGTAGTTCCCGATCAAGCTCCGTATTTTGAAGCGTACGGAGCAGCGCTTTTGGCTAGAAATTCCGGCAGCATCCTGCCTCCCTTAAATTCCCTTTTTAAACAAAGCCGCATTCAATTTAAGAGATTTAAAAACTTAAAATCTGCCGAAGGCAAAGTAACCTATTTACCTACCTCAAAAACAAAAGTTTTAGCAAACAGAGAATATATCCTTGGCGTTGACGGCGGTTCAACTACCACGAAGGCCTGTTTAATTGATATAGAAACAAATGAAATTACTGCATCCTTCTATGGACGTACGCACGGCGATCCGGTTGCGGCATTAAAAAATTGCCTTGTCGAAATGAAGAAACAAATCAAAGAAGATATAGGCGACGGTAAAATCAGCATAACTCTTGCCTCCACGACCGGATCATCACGGGAAATATTGGGCGTTTTCTTGGAGACACCGGCTGTCTATAATGAGATTATAGCTCACGCCGTCGGTACTACTTTTTATGAAGATAATATTGATACAATATTCGAAATCGGCGGACAGGACGCCAAATATGTTTTCCTAAAGAATAAAGTTCCAATAGACTACGCTATGAACGAGGCCTGTTCCGCCGGCACTGGTTCGTTTTTGGAAGAATCGGCGCATGGCGATTTGAATATCGCCGATGCTTCGGAAATCGGCGATATCGCTCTTGAGGCTAAAGAGCCGTTAAAGTTCGGTGAACATTGCTCCGCTTTTATCAACTCGGACATCCGCAACGCCATTCAACAGGGTGCCTCCCGTGAAGATATTACCGCCGGAATCGTCACCTCGATTGTTTCTAATTATCTAAACAGAGTTGTAGGCAACAGGACGATTGGCAAAAATATCGTCCTGCAAGGCGGAGTAGCCAAAAACAAAGCCGTGCCCTTGGCTTTTGCCATGTTGCTCAATAAGAACATCCTCGTTCCGCCTGACCCCGAACTCATGGGTTGCTTCGGCGTCGGCATTCTAGCCAAGCAAAAGCTTAAAGACGGCTTTTTGACCAAAGCCACTTACGATATTGACCGCATACTGGCAACGGAAATTATCTATGAAAAAGAATTCCAGTGCAAAGCCTGTGATAATTTCTGTTCGATACGTATCCTCAGCGTGAACAACAATAAGTATATGTTCGGCGGCAGGTGTAATAAATATGCCAATATCAGGAAGAAAAAGTCTATCAATGAAGCTGAGGTAATTGATTATATTGAACAGCGTAACGATCTTCTCTTTAAGGAATGTGCGCCGAATCCTGCCAACCTGAACAAGAAAAAAGATTATATTATCGGTATTCCTCGCTGCTTTTCCATTTATACTCTTTGGCCGCTTTATTCCTGGTTTTTTCATGAGTTGGGCGTAGAGACCGTTGTTTCGAAGAATATATCAGCCGAAGGAACAGCACGGGTGGAAAGCAGCTATTGTTTCCCGGCGGAAATTGCCCATGGAGCTGTGCAAGACATTTTTGACCGCAATCTTGATTACATTTTCCTGCCGCACTTTAAAGATATGGAAAGTTATGAAAAAGACACTCCGGCCAACTTTTGTCCCATCACCCAAGGTTTACCCTACTATATCAAAAAAGCTTTCCCGGAAATTCCGGATGATAAATATTTGTTGCCTGTAGTCAGTTTTATGTATGGCTCGGAAAAAGCCTCTGAATCATTTGCAGAAATGGCCTTAAGGCTCGGATTCACCGAAAGCGAATCTAAAAAGGCTTTTGCAACTGCGTACGATAAACAGATTGAATATTTTGTCAAGGCAGGAGAGTTAGGTAAAACTGCACTGGCCGAAGCGCGAAAAGCAAAAAGACCGGTCATTGCTCTTTTGGGCAGGCCTTATAACGCTTTCACAACTGATGCCAATATGGGCATTCCGCGGAAATATACAACCCGCGGCTACTCAATCATTCCCTATGATATTCTTCCTTTTGCCGATAAGCCGATCTATCCCAATATGTATTGGTATTACGGCCAACAGGATATGAAGGCTGGCGTGCTCTTAAAAAATGAAGATAATATTTTTATCACCTATCTCTCTAATTTCTCCTGCGCGCCTGATTCTTTTATGCTCCACTATCTAAAATGGATAATGGGCACCAAACCTTTTTTGATTCTTGAGCTGGATTCTCATACAGCTGACGCCGGAGTAGATACGCGCATCGAGGCTTTTCTGGACATCATCGAAGGATACAGATCAAAATTTACCGACATCAAAGAAGCAAGATATGACAATGGTTTGAGATTTATTAATAATCCTAACGAAGATATTTATATTAAAAATATCGTTACCGAAGAAAATATTCCCATTAAAAACAATCCACGCGTAAAGCTTCTCCTGTCCAGTATGGGCAGGCTCTCAGCGGAACTGATCAGCGCGACAATCCGGGGCCTAGGGATCAATGCTGAAGCAATGCCGGTACCTGATATATATGCTCTGCAGATGGCACGCAATCACGCGTCCGGTAAGGAATGTTTGCCTTCGCACCTTGTTTTGGGCAGCGCGCTTAAATATTTCTCCTCTGAAAAATACCGTAAAGATGAAACATATATCATATTTGTTCCCACCACAACCGGACCATGCCGCACTGGTCAATACTTTGTTTTTTATGAAAATCTTTTCAAAGATCTTCGCCTGGAAAATGTCGTTGTTTTTACTTTGGATTCAGATAACTCCTATAATGAGATGGGCGCTGAATTTTCCAAGTATGCATGGTGGGCAATTACCATCAGCGATTATATGAAAGACCTGGAAACGTCATTGAGAACCTGCGCAGCCGACCCTGTGCAGGCGATGGCTACATATGACGAGCTCTGGCATAAAATGATCGGTGTTGCCGAACAGAATATTACCAATGTTCTCCCCGTTTTAAAAGAAATTTCCACGGACATTGCCAATATCCCTCTGAAGAAAAAAATGGAGAAATGCCCGAAGGTACTCATTGTCGGCGAGATATATGTACGCCGCGACGATTTTGCCGTCGATGAATTGATCCAACACTTCAGTAGGCGTGGAATTATCGCTAAGGTATCTAATGTGGCTGAATGGATTTACTATTGTGATTTTGTCCGCAATTATGAACTCAAAAAGAGACTGCGTTTAATTCCCTGGTATCGCCGAATACTCGCCAAGGAGTTTATGGATTTGATCAACTGGAAAATCGATCACATTTATAAACATAATGTAGAAAAAAATGTTAGTTCCACACTGAATGCAACCGGTCTTGTTCCTCATACGCCACATAATATGGACGAAATCATGAAAAACACCGAAAAGCATTTTGTGAGCCATGAGCTTTATTCGGAAATTAGCATATCGAGCGGGGTTGCTGCTACGGCAATGATGGACGGGTACTCTGGTATAGTAAATATTTCACCTTTTGCCTGTCTCATTGGTCGGGTTATCGAGGGTCTTTTCACTCCCTGGGCCAGAGAACGAAAATACCCGATAATATCAATCGAGATTGACGGCAATCTTTTGCCCCCCAATGTTCTCGGTAAATTAGAAATATTCATGCTCAATGTGTTGAGGTTTAAAGGCAGTGTTAATGTTGATACAATGGTAGAAAAAGAAGGTGTCCAACCTGTGGGCATAGACAGAAAAATAATCAGATAATGTTTTATCCGGGCGCTAAGTCTTTTATATTTTATACTGAAGATATATTTTCGACTGGTTGTAAATAATTTAATTGCGCGACAATCGAATCTATGAAAAAAGCAAACATCAATATGAAAAATAACATGACTGGAATCATTTTGGCCGGTGGAAAAAATTCCCGCATGGGCACTAAAAAAGCTTTTTTGACAATTGACGGAGTTCGCTTAATTGATAAAATTATCGACGTATATCAAGATATATTTGCCGAAATAATTATTGTAACTAACGACCCTTTAGCTTACACGAAGTTTTTCGCAACAACCGTAGTCACCGATATATACAAAGAAAAAGGGGCTTTGGGTGGTATTTATACAGGCCTCTTTTTTGCCTCTCACGATTATTCTTTCGTTGCCGCCTGCGACATGCCTTTCTTAAGTAAAGATTTTATTATTTATTTAACTAAGCAAGTGGACAAATATGACATTGTGGTTCCCCAATTATCTGATGGTTTTCAGCCACTGCATGCTGTCTATTCCCAAAATTGTCTTTCCCCCATAAAAAGACTACTGATTGCGGATAAACTTAAAATCACCGGATTCTATAAAGAAATGCGCCTGCTGAGTATTCCTGAAGAAAAGATTAAGCCATTCAACAAAGATGGACACCTTTTCCTTAACATTAATACGCCGGAAGATTTAAAACACATCGATAAAAAATAATATTTTATAAATTTTTAATCATGTATTGGTATTGGTTGTACCCATTTTTCATTTTCACCGTCGTAAAACCATTTATTTGTAAAACCGCGGCGGTGAATATATCTGGGATTTTCCGCCCAATGAAGAAGCTCCTGATAGGCTTTATACAGCTTTCTAAAAGTTGAAGCATGACCGCCAAGGTCGGGATGATAAATTTTAGCCTGCTTTCGGTATGAGGTTTTAATGATTTTACGCAATTCAACGGAAGTTAAATCAATTTTATTAATTCCCAGATAGTTTAAGGCGTTGGTTTTAACACTGGGGATATTTATTACTGTAGGCCGCAAGGATATATGAGCAGGATATTTTGTTGCCAATTCCAGCACACGGCAGGAGGCTAAATACTTTTTCGCTGTGCATTTTTCCTCTTCCCACCAGGCTCTTCCCAGCATATTGGCCATTTTGCCGAAATCCTCCGCCGGTTTGTGGTTTATTGATCGCTGTTGCGTAAATCTGAATATCTCTTTTGCTCCGCGGGGTATTACATCCAGAATAATTATTGTGTCGGAAAAATAAAAAGTCGCATAACGCGTGTTTAAGGCCTGCAGTAAACCGCTTCTCATATTCAGTTTCTGCCGGAGATTCTGCCGGCATTTGATCGAACAATATTTTCGGTTATTGATATTTTCCGTTGATCCGCAGGAAAGGCACCGATTCAGCTTCTCGTTTTTAACAGTAGCTATACTTTTTCTCAAAGCTCATCCATTATTTTTTGCCGCTGCCAGATAACCCTTCGCCAGAGCAATGTTTACATGGAGCACTCCTTTATTCATATCCTTAAGCGGATAATCGGGAGTAATTTTCGGTAAATTATCGGCCTCGGCCTGGGTCTTGATAACCGACCCCACCGGCACATAGCGGCCGTCGGCAACCTTCACACCCATAAGCACTGCCGCCGGTTCAATCACACAATTCTGTCCGACAACAGATTTAAATACCAGAACTTTCATGCCCACAAAAGTATTGTCCATAACCACAGAGGGCCCGTGAATTTGCACCTGGTGAGCCAGCGAAACACGGCTGCCCACATAAACGGCGTATTTCTTTGAGTTCACTTCACAAAGATTCTTCTCTACTGGCTTTCCGTCAACTTCAGTTTCCAGCGCGTGAATCACAACGCCATCCTGAATATTGGAATCATTACCCACGTAAATAGGCTGGCCTTCATCGCCGCGAACCGAAGCCGCAGGCGCAACCATAATATTTTTGCCTAAGATTACATTACCGATTACCGCCGCCAGCGGATGAATATACGTGGAAAAACCAATAACTGGTTCGGATATGCGTGTACTGAAATCAGTCTGAACATTCTTTTCAATCATTTTTTTCCTCCGCAATAATATTTTTAAGAATCAGAAAAACCGCAATTTTAAGTTTTTTCTCTGCTTTTTTGCCGGGTTTTATTTCTTTCAACTTTTAAAAGCTTTTGCCACACTTCTTCCACTTTTTTTTCCGTTTCGGCAACAGTCTTTTGATTATCAATCACAATATCCGCCAATCGAGCTTTTTCGCCAATCGGCATCTGGTTCATAAGCCGTCTTTTGGCTTCATCTCTACTCAAACCATTGCGGGCAATCAGCCTCTGAATTTGTTCCGCGGGAGATATTAAAACCAGCAAAGTCAAATCGAAAACATGCTGCATATTTTCCTCGAACAAAAGAGGAACATCAGATAAAATTATGGCGTTTTTTTCTTTTTTCTCTGTTTTTTCCAGAATGGTTTTCCACTCGTTCGACACGTAAGGATGGACGATACCGTTGAGGGTTTTGAGCTTTTGTGAATCGGCAAAAACAATCTGAGCTAATTTATAACGGTCAATATTTTTATCCGGCAGCAGAATACTTTCGCCAAAATATTGGATGATCTTATCCCAAGCAGGTTGTCCCGGTCTTTCGACATTGTGCGCAAGCTGATCAAAATCAATCAGATGAGCGCCGTGCCGGATAAACATCCGGCCTACTGTAGATTTTCCGCAAGCAATACCTCCCGTCAGCCCGACGTTTAACATTTTTTTGATAACCTCGTAATAAGTCCCAAAACTATAAATACCGGACGACTCTTTACGAAGTCGTCATGATTTGCTGTTTAAGTTATAAATAATGCGTAAGCCTTCCAAAGTCAGCATATCTTCAATCTTATCGATACATTTTGTTTCCGATGCTACTAAGCGAGCCAATCCTCCCGTGGCGATTACCAGAGGTTTAGTTTTTATTTCAGCTTTCATCCTCTCCACGATGCCGTCAACGAGTCCGGCGTAACCAAAAATAATTCCCGCCTGCATTGCGCTCACTGTATCTTTGGTAACCACCGATTTAGGCTTGCTGAATTCCACGCGGGGAAGCTTTGCCGCCCGTTCAAATAGCGCTTCGCTGGAAATCATTATTCCGGGCGCGATACATCCACCCATGTATTCTCCTTTTGGTGAAATATAATCAAAAGTCGTCGCCGTACCGAAATCAATTATAATCGCCGCCTGCCGGTATTTATCGTAAGCGGCAACGGCATTGACTATTCTATCGGCTCCTACTTCTTTGGGATTGTCATAGAAAATAGGCATTCCTGTTTTAATTCCCGGCCCAACGATCAACGGTTTTACATTGAAATATTTTACGCATAAAGGTTCCAGAATATTGAGCATCGGCGGTACTACACACGAAATAATAATCGCACTGACGGCCCTGAGTTCCTCGGTCTTCATCCTGCTGGATTGATACAAATTGAAAATGAGCATGCCGTATTCATCGACTGTATGATTAATCTCCGTGCGAATTCGCCAGTCATGAATCAGCTGATCGCCGTCATAAAGTCCCAGCACAGTATTGGTATTGCCTACGTCAATTACCAGCAACATTTTTTTAAGTCTCCTTTAATATTGTTGCATCTCCTGCGGATATCTGGATTCTTTTGTCTTCCGCCGTAAGTAGCAGTAATGAACCTTGTTCGTCAATGCCTATGGCTTTTCCGCTTATTACTTCATTACCAGAGATTATCTGAACTCTCTTGCCAATCATCGGCGCCATGCTCAACCACTTTTCTTTTACAGCGCTAAAACCATCCGCAATAAGCTTTTTATACCATTTTGCCAGATTTTCATACAGGCCAATTATTAATTCCTGACGGGATATTTTTTGGCCTGTTTCTATAGCTAAAGACGTGGCGGTATTTTTAATATCCTGCGGTAATTGATTATAGTTAATGTTTATATTAATGCCAATACCCAAGATAATAAAATCAACTCGGCTTGCTGATGTTTTCATTTGCGCCAGAATACCGCATACTTTTTTCCCCTTCAAAAGAACATCGTTGGGCCATTTCAGATTAACCATGCCGGGGCAGAAATTATCCATAATTTCGGCTACAGCGACACCGGCTAATATAGAAATCTGCGGCGCACAATCCGGCTTTAAGTTAGGACGCAGGATAATGGAAGTGTAAATATTACTTCCTGAAGGCGAATGCCAGACTCTCTGCAATCGCCCTTTGCCTTTGGTCTGGCTGTCGGCAATAACAACAGTGCCTTCAGGCGAACCTGCGGCGGCAAGATCAAAGGCCTCATCATTGGTCGAACCTATTTCCTGATAAAAATGAATCTTATGTCCGATAAGTTTTCCGGCAAGAATTTTTTCCAGTGATTGGATACTATAGTTCATATAGATAAATATATTTGAGTGGAATCTTCAGGTCATTTTTTGAATAGTGATTTCAACCGCAGGTATTAAATTTTATAAATGCAGTATCTGGGCTTTAACTTTGATGTTTTTATTATGCCCAAACGATCTTTTTTAAATTATTAATGGTCACTTCTTTTATCGGATATAAATCTTCGACAATCTCATCGGGCTGAAACCAGAGCTTTATTTCTTTTTCCGCATCTTCAGCGCTGGAAGATGCATGGACAACGTTTTCAAATATACCGCTGGTCGTAATTCTTCCATATGCGCCTCTTATGGACACCGGATTTGCCTTTTCCGGATCTGTTTCACCAACAACGTCCCTGATCTTCGTTATCGCATCCTCACCCTGATACACCAAAGCAAGCACCCTGTATGTCTTGTGCATATCGCCCATGATATACTTTATGAGTTCGTCGAAAAATGGTTTTTCCTTTAGATGCTCATAATGCTTTTCGGCAAGCTCCCGGCTAACTCGTACAACTTTTGCCCCCATAATGGTAAGTTTTGCCTCCGCCAATCTGGTAATGACATTACCCGTGAGCGATTTAACAAGTCCGTCGGGTTTAACAAGTATCAATGTTTGTTCAATTGCCATATCGACTCCAATTTAAACATTTTATAGTTAAAATTCATTCAATCCGGTTAAACTTCGTTATTATAATTATTTACAGTGTCTTTTTGCAACAAATAATATTGACACTTTTTCATCAATTTTATCTTTATCTAAACATCTTAAACAAAGAATAAATTCCTCAAATTGCGCCGGTCATAATTTTTAAGGCAATGTCTGCCGCCCTTACAGAATGCGTAATTTCCCCAACTGAAATAAAATCCACACCGGTAGCCGCAATCCGGGCGACATTTTGCAGGCTGACATTGCCGGATGCTTCCAAAAGCGCTTTCCCCCCGACAAGTGCCACGGCTTTCGTCATTTCTTCAACAGGCATATTATCCAGCATGATAATATCCACACCGGAGTTTAATGCTTCCTCGACTTCCATCAAATTTTTAGTTTCGACTTCAATTTTTAACTTTTTGGTCAAGCTTTTCTTTTGCGCCTTTACCGCGGCGGGAATACTACCCGCAGCAGCAATGTGGTTATCTTTGATCAGCACGCCGTCATATAGTCCCATCCGATGATTAAAACCACCCCCGATTTTCACCGCCATTTTATCCAACAGCCTCAAACCTGGTATGGTTTTGCGCGTATCGAGAATTTTTGCTTTTGTACCTCGTACGGCTTCCACAAATTTCCCCGTTAAAGTTGCTATACCGCACATCCGTTGAAAAAGATTGAGGGCTACGCGCTCCGCCTGAAGAATTGAGGCTAGCAGACCAGTAACTTGAGCGATTTTTTCACCTTTTTTTACTTTTTCTCCGTCAGCGATCAAGGCCTCAAATTCAATTCGGTCATCTAAAAAAAGAAAGGTTTTTTGGAAAACATCAATTCCCGCTATGATAAAATCGTCTTTGGCAATGGCTTGCGCCTGCCCTCTCTTATTTCCGCTGATAATTGCCGCCGTGGTTATGTCCCCTTTGCCGATATCCTCAGCAAGTGCATTTTTTATAATCCGCAATATTTCTTTATGTGAAGCAGTTTCTTGTTTTGTCATATAACTTGCCTTTGTTTGCGCAAAAACAATTCTGTCTATACTACAATTCCTTGAAGTTTTTTTAAGGCATTTTCTAAAGCGGCATGTCGCTCTTTAAATTCTTTTAATTTCTCTTCTTCTTTTTTTATGACAGCCTCTGCGGCCTTCTCTAAAAAATCCCGATTGGCCAGCTTCTTTGAACATTGGTTTAAATCTTTCTCGATTTTTGTAATTTCTTTTTGCAAGCGAGCTTTTTCACCGGTTGTATCCACAATACCGGCAAGGGGAACAAATATTCTTGTTGAACCGACAACTCCCGTGGCCACTCCTTTGGGTTCAACCAAATCTATTTCTACTCTCAACGTTTCTAAATTAGCCATGTTGATTATGTAATCTTTTCCGTTTTCAATTATATTTTTTACTTGCCGGTCATTTGCTGAAATTAAAACTTGCAGTTTGCGGGAAGGAGGTATTTGCATTTCTCCGCGGATATTGCGGATGCTAACAATAATATCCATTAAAAATTGCATTTCCTTTTCTGCTTTTTCGTCTTTCCATGTTTTATTTGTCGTTGGAAACGGAGTGATCATAACTGAATTTTCATCGCTTCCGGTCAATACCTGCCAGAGCTCTTCGGTAACAAACGGCATAAAGGGATGTAATAGTTTCAGCGTAGCTTTAAATACATCATGTAGCGTTCGCTGAGCCGCTTGTCTTTGTGGAGAACTTACTTTGCCGTAAAGTGCGGGTTTACTGAGCTCCAGATACCAATCACAGAATTCATGCCAGATAAAACGATAAATAACCGCGGCGGCGTCATTGAAGCGATACTCATCAAGGCTGCGCGTGACTTCTTCAATCGCTTTATTTAATTTGGCCTTAATCCACTTATCGGAAAGCGACTCTGTTCCGGATATGACATTTTGTTCATCATAGTCTTCCAAGTTGGCGAAAGTGAGCTTTGCGGCATTCCAAATCTTATTGACAAAAAATTTATACCCTTCAATTCTTTCGGGTGACATTCGCACATCCCGTCCCTGCGCGGTATAAGCCGCCAAAGTAAAACGAAAAGCGTCAGTCCCATACTTCTCGATCATTACCAGCGGATCAATAATATTACCGCTGGATTTGCTCATTTTTTCCCCTTTTTCGTCCCGTACAAGAGCGTGCAAATAAACATCCTTAAAGGGAACTTCTTTCATGACGTAAAGACCCATCATCATCATGCGCGCCACCCAGAAAAAAATAATATCAAAGCCTGTAACCAGCAACGTTGTGGGATAAAATGTTTTTAGGGCTTGTGTTTTTGCGGGCCAGCCTAATGTGGAAAATGGCCAAAGAGCCGAGCTGAACCAGGTATCGAGCACGTCTTCATCCTGTCTTAACGAACCGCCGCCGCAATCAGGGCATTTGTCCGGATCGTTCGTTGTCACGATTATTTTGCCGCAGCTATCACAATACCAAACAGGAATCCGGTGACCCCACCACAATTGCCGGGAAATGCACCAATCACGGATATTGTTCATCCATTCAAAGTAAGTTGCCTCCCATGTATTGGGAACGATTCTTGTTTTACCTTTAACTACAGCCGCGATCGCCTGCTTGGCCAGCGGCTTTATTTTTACAAACCACTGCTTGGAAACCATCGGCTCAATATCCGTTTTGCAGCGATAACACTGACCGACACTGTGCGTGTAAGGTTCCGTACTGACGAGATATTTACCTTTTTCCAAATCAGTTATTACACTTTTGCGCGCTTCGTAACGATCCTGTCCCTTATAAATTCCACCATTTTCATTAATAATACCCTTTCCATCCATTATCGTGATAATTTCCAGATTATGGCGCTGGGCCATCGCAAAGTCATTGGGATCAGAGCCGGGCGTAATCTTAACTGCGCCCGAACCAAAATCCATTGTTACATATTCATCGGCAATAATAGGGATTTTCTTATTGACTAAAGGCAGAATTACATATCTGCCGACTTTATCTTTGTATCTTTTATCTTGGGGATTCACAGCCACAGCGGTATCGCCCAGCATTGTCTCCGGACGGGTTGTGGCTACGATAATTTCTCCTTTGCCATCGGCAAAGGGGTAACGGATATTCCACAAGAAACTCGCATCCTGCTTGAATTCCACTTCCAAATCCGAAATTGCCGTATGGCATCGCGGGCACCAGTTGACAATATAATCGCCCTGATAAATCAAACCGTCATTATATAACCGGACGAAAACCTCCCGCACCGCCTGAGATAAACCTTCGTCCATCGTAAAGCGCTCCCTTTCCCAATCACAGGAGCAACCCAGCCTTTTTAATTGATTGATAATTACGCCGCCATATTTTTCTTTCCATTTCCAGACACGGGCAATAAATTTATCCCGCCCTAAATCATGGCGTGATAATCCTTCTTTAGCCAATTCCTGTTCCACGACATTTTGAGTGGCAATTCCGGCATGATCCATCCCCGGCATCCAAAGGGTATTGAAACCCTGCATTCTTTTGAAACGAATGATGACATCCTGCAGAGTGTTGTTCAAAGCATGCCCCATATGCAGCATTCCGGTTACGTTGGGGGGCGGTATTACTATGGAAAAAGCCCTGGCTTTACTTTTATCGTTGGCGCGAAATAGATTATTCTTTAGCCAGTAATCATATAATCTTCTTTCCGCTTCTTGCGGTTCAAATGCCTTGCCTAATTCTCTTTTTGCCATTTTTAACTTTCACTCCGACCGGTATTAAATCAAAAAGGGCTTCACGCCCTTTATTAATATCTCCGAAAACTACTAATTAAAATTTAGGCGGGACATAAAACATCCCGCCTGTTTAAAACCATTCTTGTAAAAACCCTCTTAATTAAACTTCAATTCTTCCTTGATTTTGCGGATAATCAAAAGGGCATCGACACCGGCCACCGGACTGAGCGGAGCGAATTCGCCGGAAGTCATATTTTTTGCCTCCATGATACCGCGGGAAGTAACAACCATTATCGCATTGAAATAAGGCAAGTCAGCCCTTAAATCAGGAAAAGGAGAAGTCGAACCGATAAATTTCGTCGCCAGGGAATTATCACCGCTCACCTTAATCAATACGTCTTCCAGCATCATCGCGAAAGCGGCTCGGGTAACCAATTCGCCCGGATGGAAATTGCCATCCGGATAATTTTCCAATCCGCGCAATCCAATTCCCAGGATTCCTTCGATATCTGTTTTTAAAGGATGATCGGCAATATCATTGGCCGTTATTTTGGCAGTTTTTGTTGCAGCCTTTTCTGGATTTTTAAATGAAGTGTCAAAAGTCTTAGGTGTTCTTTTTTTGTAAAGCACATCTATCTTTAATTCCTCCATGAACAATGCCGCCGCATCCGCGCGGGTAAGACGTTCCACCAGGGCAATCTGCTTTCCCGTAGCTGTTCCGGGCATTGCCCTCTGAACTTTTTGCAGGAATTTCCACTGCACATCGGCCTCACCCACATAACCGGATTTCAGTTCTAACACTTTTGTAAACATCTGACCGGCTGAATTAAAATTGAGACCGGCTTTGTAAGCTAAACCCATGAAATAATATGCAGGAGAATGTTTTGGATCCAACTTGATGGCTTCATCGAATTCATCCTTAGCCAGGGTCAGCCATTTCTTTTCACTCTTGTTTTGTATATAGTACTGAATGCGGCTGACATAAACGAATAACTTTTCTTCGTCAGTCTTGGCATATTTCCAACCGGTCTTGAGGTTATCCCAAGCGGCATCAAAATTAGCCGTATAAATTTTAACCAATGCCATTCCGGTATAGGCTCTGGAGTACTTTGCATCCAGCTGGATCGCCAGTTCAAATTCCCTCTGAGCATCGACATATTTTTCCTGTTCGATTAATTTTAATCCCGTATAGGTATGGTGTGCAGGAGTATCAAGTTGGCTTGACGCCACCCTTTCCTTCGGTGCGCAGGAAACTAACAGCAAAACGCAGGCAAAAAAGGTGAAGAGCGTGAGCATCTTGCTAATTCTAATTGGACTTAGCATATAATTCTCCTTTCTTTAAAGACTTGTATGCACTCTTAAAAGAAATTTTTTTTAAATATCACCTCTATCGAAACTAATTTATATAATTATCTTCACCGCATGCCGATGTCAAGCAATATTGCATATCCTTAATGATATCCCTTTTCTTTCCAGAATTTTTCCACATTCTTTTTTATTTCTTCCGAACTATCAGGATTAAACCAATTTATCTCCTTGTCTGCGGCAAACCAGGTCATCTGCCTCTTGGCATAATGCCAGGTGTCACTATTAATTAAACGTAGGGCATCTTCCCACTTACATTCCCCCGACAGATATTTAATAACCTGCCTATAACCCAATGATTGCAAAGGTTTAAGGTTTTTACTATAACCTCGTCCTAAAAGATTTTCAACCTCTCTCACTAATCCTGCAGCTATCATTTTCTCTGTTCTTTGGGCAATTCTCTCCTTTAATTGCGGTGAATCAACTTGAAGACCGATTTTGTAAGTATTATACGGACTATCCGCAAATGAATGCCTGCTTTGTTTGGATATAATTGATTCGCCGCTTTGTTCCAAAACTTCCAAGGCGCGGATTACCCTGATTGCATCGTTAGGCTTTATTTTTAGTGCCGCTTGCGCATCCTTCTTTTGCAATAAACCAAAAAGATATTCTTTTCCGTGGATTTCGCCAAGATGACGATAATAATTCCTTATGTTTTCATCCACTTTTGGCGTTTTGATAATTCCTTGCAGCAAGGCACGGATATAGAGGCCTGTTCCCCCTACGACAAATACAGGCTTATGCTTCTTTGCCAATTCGGCAATGATAGCACGCGATTTTTCGGTAAAAATGGCGGCGTTAAATTCCTCGTCCGGGTCAACAACATCGATCAAATAATGTTTGACTTTGTTTCTCTGTTCCATTGTCGGTTTTGCCGTGCCGATATCCAGGTAACGGTAAACTTGCAGGGAATCGGCGCTGATGATTTCACCTCCAAATTCTAACGCCAGTTCTATCGCCAGTCCGGTTTTACCAGTTGCCGTAGGCGAATTAATTATAACCAAAGGCACTTTTTTCATTTTACTTTCTTTTGAACAATCTTTCGATTTCACTCAACGAGAATTTAATACTGACGGGACGGCCATGGGGACAGGTGAGATTAAAAGGAGTTGCTTCCAGATCACGGCAAAGAGCGTCTACTTCTTCTGACGAAAGAGAACTGTTAGCCTTGATTGCCGCCTTGCAGGCCAGCGCGGCAAATATTTTTTCTTTTTTCTCCTGCAAAGAAGACGCACGATTTTGCTCACCTAATTGATCGGCAATATCATAAACTAATTCCCGTGGCTGTAAGGAAGCTAAGATTGCGGGAAGCGCTTTAACGACAATTGCATCCCGGCCGAATATTTCAATTTCCAAACCGATTTGGCGCAAAAAATCGATGTAGCCGGAAAATAATTCTACTTGTCCCGGATTTAAACTTACAACTTCGGGCATAAGCAATTGTTGGGAGATAATTTTCTGTCCCCCTGCTTTTTTTAATCGCTCCAGTATTATACGTTCATGCGCGGCATGCTGATCGAGCAAAAGCAATCCCTCATCACCCGTAAAAACAAGATAGGTATTGAAAAATTGCCCCAAATATCTGAAGTTGGTAAAAGTTATAGGTTCTTTTCCTGCGACATCACTGCCTTCGGTACTCGCTATTTTTTCTGACACTGAACGCGCCAGCAAGTCATTATCAATCGCCTGCTGTAAATTCTGTCTGGAAAATATACCGGCAGATTTTTCTTCAAGTTTTTCCCTCTGGCGCGCAATTCCCGCAATGATTGTTTTTTCCCGCGGTTCCAACCGATAAACGAAACTGCCCTTTACATTTCCCGCTCCGGCAAGGTTTTGTGCGATTGTCTGAGAAACCAATTCATAAATTCCGCGCGAATCCTTAAAGCGCACTTCCATCTTAGCTGGATGAACATTAACATCAACGTCGGATGCAGGCAGATCAATAAACAAAACAGCCGCAGGATAGCGCCGTGGCGGAATAACCTGGCGGTAAGCGGATAATACGGCGTGTGTTATGCTGTTATCGCGGATAAAACGTTTATTGACGAATAAAAAAATATTTTTGGAGTTTGATCGGGTAAACTCCGGATGCGAAATGAATCCCGACAAACTGACATTTTCCCTTTGCTCATGGACGGAAATGCAATGAGCGGAAAAGTCCATCCCCATTACTATGGCAATTCGCTCCGATATTTCACTGGCTTCCGGTACGGCAAAGACCTCGCGCCCATTGACTAAAACTTTAAAGCGGATCTCCGGATGAGCCAGGGCCAGACGGGTAACTACATCCAAACACAAACTCTGTTCCGTAGATTCTGTTTTTAAAAATTTCTTGCGTGCGGGAATATTGGCAAATATTTTTGTCACCGATATTTGCGTACCCAATGGACATCCGGCAGGCATTATTTCTTTGATTTTGCCCGCTTCAATGACAGCTTTTGTGCCCTCGAAATCACCTTCCCTGCGCGTTAATAACTCCACTTGCGCAATGGAAGCAATACTGGGCATGGCCTCGCCGCGGAAACCAAAAGATGCTACATTGTAAATATCTTCAAATTTATATATTTTACTGGTGGCGTGTCTTTCAAAAACCAGCGCCACATCTTCTTTTTCGATTCCCGAACCATCGTCGACAACCTTTATTGATTGACATCCGCCCTTTTCCAATTCTACGCGAATATTTCCGGCTCCGGCATCAATGGAATTTTCCACCAATTCTTTGACAATGGAAGCCGGTCTCTCCACTACTTCGCCGGCAGCGATTTTATTGGTCGTTTCTTCGGATAAAATGACTATACGCTTAGACAATATCTATTCCTCTGTGGCATTGTGCAATTGTAAATAAAAAGGCAGCAGCGAAAAATATTTTGAACCGCGGCAATCAATTCTTTCTATATCAGAAACCATTTCTAAATCAAAGATGATATCGAGGCGGCAAGGAGGAGGCGACGAGGCGTATTATACACGCGTGACCTTCAGGTTATTCGCTTTGCTCCTGAAACGGTGTCATTAATCCCGCTTCGTTTCACTCGCAGGATCAATTCAACTAATGCTTCAAACTACGCTTTGCTTGTTTTCAGCAAATTTCATTGATTCGACTTACGCTTCAAACTTTGCTTCGTTCGTTTTCAGCGAGTCTCATTAAAAAACCGCAGCCACGGAATACCCTCGTGACTGCGGCTGTTTTTTCAAGCTTGCGCGAACTGTAATTCTTCTTTTAGTCCAGAACAATCATCACTCGGCACTGTTTCATAAAAGCGGCATTTTCCGCCGAAGCTCTTACTTGCTGGGCGTCGGCATTACTGATAACAACATCGGATTTGCCGGGGCCGGTTGTTTTCAGCGCCTTAACTGTCACGGGATTTGCCGTTACTCTCTGGTTGCTTTGAGCGGCGGTAAGATCACGGGCGTAACCGCTCATGCCCTGCTGTACCGCGTATTCACGGTCAACATTGGCGGAACCGTAAATTTCTTTTCCGTCTTCATCGAAGATTCGGGGCGACATTGCCGGTCGCGCTTGAATTCCGCGGGCATCTACAACCATGCCTGTGTAAGCAATGGGAGCTGCGGGTGGTGCGGCAACAGGCGGAGCAGGCGCGGCAGGCGGTTCCGGCTCCTTTATCTCTTTGCGTTTTTCAATAGACGCGGGAACAATTATTCGCGCCAGATCTCCATAAAGAGGCATTCTTAATCTAACTTCTACTGTACCATCGGACATATATTGCTGATCCACGACTACAGCGCCTTTTACCAGCCCGCTTACCTGCGTATTTATAATATCGCTTTCTATTGTGAAGTCTCTTACGATGGTTGTCGAATCAACTTGAACACCTTTGGTTATTTCCAATAAATTGCGCAGGGCGTCAATTTTAGCCGCACGCAGAGCCATCGGACGCGCTGATGCTTTTCCGATTGATTTTTCGGCCGGAGCGCCGATGCCGACAGCTTCAATGTAACCACCAGTCCAGTTAATAGAGCCTTGATTTACTTTTTCCACCCAGTCGTTCATGCTGATTTTTTCCTGGCAAATACCTGCTCCCGTAAAAAGAAGCAACAGGCCCAGCATTATGATTATAGATACGAACTTTGACTTCATATTATCCTCCTTCATTGATGATTACCTAAAACAAAATATCTCGGAAAACAAATTAACCTCACATTTATTAACTATGGAAATTAGCAAAATCTTCCAAAGGTTGCAATAAGAATTAATACTCACTTTTTTATTATTTTGTCAGTGCCCTGTAGCACAAAAAGCGACTGCGCCTGGAACAAATACTGCCCGTGATTCATCAAGTGTTATGTGTCAACACTTTCACCTCCAAAGTTTAAGAAGTGTTGAATCCATATTAATTGAGTATTACAGATCGAAAGAGAGTAACGTAAAAATCAGCTGCACGTGCTGGACTTTACTTTATATTATTGAGTTTTAAAGGGATTATTTTGGCGGAGAATATTAAGTTTTTAATATAAGTTAAGATTAACAATAGACATTTTACGAATTATTTTTGTTTGAAGCTGTATTTAAGTGGCACATTATATCGTGATTTGCTTTATTTATTTACTCCAAGGCTTTGCTATTATTAGTTTAGTCTTTCAGAACAAAAAAAGCGCCAATTTTTCCCAGTTGGCATTTTTATTTTTTAATTGCTATTCAGCAAATTTTTGTGCTTATAATAGTCAAACGAGTTGAGAAGTAAACTAAACTCGTTAAATGAGAAAGGAGAATTATTATGCGACCCCCAATAGCCCAGCGCCGCAACGGAAAGCAGTTGGCGGGCGGCGTGAGGATAAAAGTAAAAAAATAAAGGAAAGAGGGTTAACCTTGGCCGGTGTCTCTTTCCTTTATCCCGCATCACTTAATATGCGTGCCCCAATGAAATGAGAGGTAGATTATTATTATATATAGTCAAAAAAAATGTCAACGGCTATTTTATCTCTTTTTTGGTCTTATAAAATAAGAACAGAAGGAAAAATAGCAGATGTCAAATCAATAATAGGGAAGTAACCGTATAAGAAAATTTATCATTTGTTTATTTCACCTGCAAGTCAACACATGCCACTTAAGAAATAAATTGAAGATTACCATTTGAACTTTGGTATCCGTCATCGCCAATTAGCCAAGCAAAGACTTTACCTTTTCTTCTTAATAATTCTTCTATTGTATCTTAATTCGTTGCCTGATACCCAAGTCTGTTGCAGCAGGAAGAGTATCATTTTTTAATGCATAAGCGACATTCTGAACTGTATTAAAAAGCCGCTGAGTGTATCCAGGGAACCAAATACGTCAGCAACAATAGAAAAAATGAAGACAGGTCGCGAGTTAGCTATAATTGAGACGAATCACATAATTAAGGAATACTACATTTAAATTATTTGCTAGGTGTGATATGCGTTTTCGATAGAACGGTATAATAAAATTGAAGGATAATTTATGCCAATATTAGAGAAATTCGTAAGGAAGAAAAAAATAGAATATTTTTTAAAAAAAATCAATAAAAGCAAATCTATATTAGAAATTGGCAACGGATCAGGATGGGTAGGTGATTACCTAAAAGAAAACGGTTGTACTAATTATATAGGAATTGATATTGTTCCGCCAGCTGATATTGTTGGTGATATCCGCGACTGGAAGACTCTGGGGATAAAAGAACAATATTTTGATATAATTATTGCTTTTGAAGTTGTTGAACATGTCGATTGCTTCAAAGAATGTTGGGCACTATTAAAACATGGCGGAATGTTAATGCTGACAACTCCAGTTCCTCATATGGACTGGCTTTTAGTAATTATGGAATATCTTGGGCTAAACCAAAGAAGAACAAGTCCTCATAATAACCTAACTTATTTAAAAAATGTTTCTTGTTTTATATATAAAAACATTAAAATTGTTAAATTCCTATCTCAATGGGGAATTTTTATAAAAGAGGATTAATGGGGGAAAAAGCAATCATTATTGGCGCAGGCCCTGCAGGGCTAACTGCTGCTTATGAACTGTTAAAAAAAACAGATATCAAACCAATCATTTTTGAAATGTCATCGGATATTGGTGGCCTATCAAAAACGATTAATTATAAAGGGAATCATATTGACATTGGAGGGCACAGATTTTTTTCTAAATCTGATCGTGTCATGAAATGGTGGAAGGCTATGATGCCTATACAAGAAAATCGTTCTGGTGATGTAGATATTACTTATCACAGCAAAAAAGCTGCTGTTCAAGTTACTGAAGATGGTCCAAATCCGGATAAACTGGATATCGTCATGCTGATTCGGTCTCGTCTTTCAAGAATATTTTATTTAAAAAGTTTCTTTAATTATCCCATTTCTCTTTCTTCAGATACAATTATGAACTTGGGCATCATCCGAATAATTCGGATAATATATAGCTACATCTATGCAGTGGTATTTCCTATTAAGGATGAAAAAACATTAGAAGACTTTATAATCAACCGGTTTGGCAGAGAGCTGTATAATACATTTTTCAAAGACTATACTGAAAAAGTTTGGGGCATAAGGTGCGCTCTTATATCTGCAGAATGGGGTGTCCAACGCATCAAGGGGCTTTCGATTACAAAAACACTCATTCATGCGACTAGAAAAGTTTTTAAAAAAGATCGCAGCATAAGTCAGAAAGGAACGGCAACGAGTCTAATTGAGCAATTTTTATATCCCAAATTAGGACCGGGCCAAATGTGGCAAGAAACTGCCCGCCAAATTCAGTCTATGGGCGGTGAACTGCATATGAATAGCTATGTTAAATCCATTAAAATTATCGATGGAAAAGTAAAAGCAGTAACAGTTATCAACAAAGAAACTAAAGAAGAAGCGAGTTATGAAGGAGATTACTTTTTTTCAACAATGCCAGTCAAAGAGCTGATTGGATCTGTCCAAGGCGATTCAGTTCCTCACACTGTGCAAGAAGTTGCGAAAGGATTGCTTTATAGAGACTTTATCACTGTTGGCCTTCTTCTTAAGAAATTAAATGTTAAAACCAGGCATAGTCGTAGTGCACTAACTATGGTGCCAGATAATTGGATTTATATTCAGGAAAGAGATGTTAAAGTCGGTCGTGTACAGATATTTAATAACTGGAGTCCGTATCTGGTCAAAGACCATAATAAAGTATGGATTGGTTTGGATTATTTTTGTAACGAAGGTGATAAATTGTGGAGCAAGGCAGATGATGAATTTGCAGATTTTGCCATCAACGAATTAGTGCAAATTAACTTCATTAAAAAAGAAGATGTATTGGATTCAACTGTTATCAGGATGCTAAAAACATACCCGGCTTATTTTGGCACTTTTGATAAGTTTCATTTAATCAGGGATTATACCGATAAAATAGAGAATCTGTTTTTGATTGGAAGAAATGGAATGCATAAATACAATAATGCAGACCACTCAATGCTCACAGCAATGACCGCGGTCGAGAATATAATAACCGGCAAAAAATCAAAGGATAATATTTGGCTAGTTAATACCGAGAAAGAATATCATGAAGAGATATAATATACAAATTACAAATCAGTACGTTATGCTTCTTTTTCTATTTTTCATAATTTTACTTGTTATGTTTAATGGACATATGGGTAACGATGAGGGGATGTGGAGTTATATGGGGAGAGTTTGGAGCGAAAACAATATGCCCCCATATGTTGGAGCTATTGAGAACAAAACACCGGGCATCTTTGAGTTGTTTGCAATTTCTCATATTTTATTCGGTGTTAATATCTTCTATGTAAAATTGCTTGGAGTTATAGCCATATTATTCTCGTCGCTGACCGTATATTCGATAAGTAAAAATTTGCATACTCATTTAGCTGGTATCTTTAGCATGGTTATATTCGGATTAACGATGGCATGGAGCTTATTAGATGGGATGTACACTGCGCAAACCGAAACATTTATGGTTTTGTTTTCTACCTTATCCTTTTATTTTGTTATAAAAGGAGTGGGTTGCCTGAAATGGAGGTTCTGGATATTTCTGTCAGGGTTTTCAATGGGACTGGCAGTAGCATTTAAACAAATAGGTTTAACAACTGCAATAGCCTTGTTCATTTTCTTTATTGTATATGGTGCTTCCGGCTTAACCAATAAAGATAAAATGGTTGGATTATTTCTATTGGGTTTGGGGGTTATAATCTCAACATTCTTCAGCCTGGTGCCGCTCATTGTCAGTAATGTTTCTTTGAAAGAATATATTGATGGTGCATGGTTGATTCTGCTAAATTCGGGGTCAAGCGCTTCTACAACATCACATATCAAAGGATTTTTAAGTGTTTTTCTAAATTCCAGAATTGTAGTTTTCTATCCGTTTTTCGGCTTGTTTATCGGTCAGCCTGATTTAATAAAGAATAGATACTTCATGGGCTTGTTGATTTGGATGTTTTTTGATTTTATAGGAGTGAACGCATCCGGCCGTTATTACGGACACCAAATCAAACAGCTTATGCCTTCATTATCCATAATTATTGGTCTCTTATTGAGCAACTTACTATTAAGGCGCTGCGTTGATAAATCTGAAATGTCAAAATACGCCTCTATTTTGCTAATATTTATTATTGTTTTATTGTTTCCTTTTCGATCATTGATTATAAACTGTAATAAGGCAGTAAATGGAGTGGATTGTGGAAAGGAATTAGGAATATGGCTGAAAGAAAATACAAACAAAAATGATTATGTATATATAGCCGATGGAGGCGATAACTCTATTTTATCTTATTCTGACAGAGTTTCGTCAAGTAAGTACTTCAATACGATATTTGTAACAAGTGATGCAGCAAGAGAGCAACTATTATCTGATTTGAAAGCAAAGCCACCGCTATATTTTCTAAATTCCTCGGATGATATGGGAACGAAGATTGAAGAATTTATAAAAAATAATTATAAATTATTTTGTACGAAACAAAAATATAAAATTTTTAAACGGAAATCGTATTAGCTTGTTTTCCATGTGTGCATATTGACCAGCTAGAAAGGCGCTCCCTCCGTGTTGTTATAGTTGAGATAATTTCTCTCCCGTAATTTAATATATAATATGACGGAATGGAGTAAAATGAAATGACACAGCGTAACAGCGGTCAGGCGCAGCGCCTTGTCAGGCAGCTCCCGCTTCTCGCCAGATATACATTTTCTCCCTGCAACCACTCATTATCAAAACCGTTTGAGCCGCTATAAAAACTACGATTACATCCAGGTTTAATACGCTCATGAAGTTCAACAATCAAGGCATCGACTTTTCCAATCCAAGAGGAAGAATCTCTAAAAACCTCCCGTTCTGCGCCTTCTATGTCAATTTTAAAAATATCTATCTGATCAATTCCTTGTTCTTTCATTATTGTATCAACAGTTATGCCCTTTACTTCGTGAACAATCTCACCATACCTCTCCTCGGTGTCATTTTGTGTTTGTGCCATAAAACCCCACTTACCTATACCAGGGTCAACTAAATTAATCCTCGTATTTTCATACCATAACGCCCCGCAAACTAAAATAATATTTCCATACGGCGCAATATTTTTTCTAAGGACTTCCAAATTACTTTCTTCAGGTTCTATGGCAATAATTTTTGCATCGGGGAACTTATTTGAAAAGTATATTGATGCAAGACCAATATTGGCACCGGCATCGACTATGGTTCTTGGAGTTCTTTTGACATCGAAATCATATTCCTGTCTGATAAAAATCTGGTCAAAAGTCGGAACATCAGATGAGGGAATCCTTAGAAAAAATGGAAACTTAATATCCGGCCTGTTTATTTGCAGTAATGTAGGCGTTTTTGTGACTTTTCCTTTTATTGCATAGACCAAGCCGCGAATACCGACTGTACGGAGATAATATTTTATGTTGCTGATCACTCTATACTCCTTTTTAACATGTCTAACATCGCAACTCACCCTTGAGGAGACCGCACATCGGAATCCGGATAGAGCAGAGTTGCTGATCAGCCGCACTGCTTACGATCATTCCCCCCGACCAGCTTCGGCATGATCCTCAGAGAAACCTGGCTGCCACTCTGTTCCATGTTTGACTGCTGATAGTTTTCTGGGCGGCACGCAATGCTTCTCGATTATAATGAGGTAAGGATAGAGGTGGATTGAGTGGATAGACGATTGAAACTGCGAGACATTACTCTGGTCTGGTATGCCGTGCATGTTATTCAACTCATAGACAAGGCCGGTTGCAAAAGCAGAAAATCTATTAAAGCATCCATGGACATCCTCGCACAAGTATACTCCTCCGGGGCGCAGGTACGGCAGCATTTCCTCCAAAGTAACCTGCTGCTGCTTCGGCGTGTGTCCACCATCATCAATTAGGATGTCTATACCTTCCACACTCTTCCTGAAACTGCTCCAAAACGCTCTGTCCGCTTGGTCGCCAATAAAGATAGAGGTGTGGTCATTGTCATACGCTTTACATGATTCATCAATGTCTACTCCATATATGTGGCTCTTTTCTTCGAAGTATGATCGCCACATTTCAAGGCTTCCATCACTATAGACACCAATTTCCAGGACGTTCACCTTATGACCAACAAACTGCGCAAAATGCCGGTGATAAATGTCGAAATAGTGTTCCCATTTCCAGATACCACGGCCTACCTTATGGTTCTGAAAATATTCCCCCAATGGATTTATCGACGAAGAGACTGAGCCTTCTGCTTCTTGGATAGTATATGGATAGGTGCGTGAAAAGCTATAGGCGCTACAAACTGTAGACACCGTATTGACAACGTGGGCAAATCCACGAGGATCATTTACCATGGCCTTTAACAACCGATAAACACCTCTGAAACATCTTTTCATTATCATGCTCCTCTTGATGTTGTTATGAAGTGAACTACAAGGCTCACCGGAGGCAAGAGAATGTAACGAACTTGCCGTTTGGTGCATCCCTTTTCAACCGAGATTTGTGGCTGGCTTCTTTGTCCCTTCCAAAGTAAATGACTCCAATTTTAAGAAGCTTTCCGGCAATCTTTTTTCATTCTCTAAATTGCACAATATTTCGTCTTCACTTTTATTCAGATCACACTTAGTAATGTTCTGGAAACCGGCCTTTCCCAAAGAAAAGCGTAGTACCTTTTCGTCATAAATGAATGTGTGCCCCCAATCCCGCACGAAATTATTGATAACAAATGTGTCTTCACAATAAGGTGCATTGTCTATGAATGTTTCTGTGGCCCAGCTTATGTATTTTTTTTGTAGTTCTGTTTTCTCGCTCTGATAAAGCAAGATCAAAAATGATAAGTCCGGGGTTGATAGTCTTATTTTCTCGCCATCTTTTAAGATACGAAAACACTCCTTTAACATATGCTGACCTTGTGCATATGAGAGATGTTCAATCATATGTTCACTAAACACATAGTCAAAGGTTTCATCATCAAAAGGATATGTTTTCGTTGCATCAATATGGACAACATGGTTCGACTTTGGAAAAATATCCGAATTAAGCCAGCCATCAATAATATTGTTGCCAGCACCAAGATGAAGTTTTCGTGTTTTATTTTGGTTCAGGTAATGTTCGATGACTTTTCTATCAACTCCAGCAATTTGCCGGCGGAACCCCCAGAAATATTTGGATAGTTCTCTCGCAACATTATCAAGATGGCTTTCCCCTAAGATATTTTTTACCGCACTTCGCATTTTATTTTGTCTCTTGCCAGATAACACAATTAATATATGAACCTCGTTTTATTCGGTGATCAATATATAATAACATGAGTTCCTTCTTTTATATCTATACAAATCATCTTCATTTAACAGTCTTAATATATACTCGGCAAATCCTTTCACATCATCGGGGCTGCATAATATTCCGTCAATATTATTTTTGATGACAAAAGAAATACCATCGGCCTCAGACGCAATTACCGGTTTACCACTGATGATCATCTCCGCACTTTGCGTAACAATTAACAAGTTCCATAACATGTTTATCCAGCGTACAAGGTGCAGCCCAATATCGCTCATAAGCTGCTTTCCCCAAAGACTCAGCAAACTGTAAATTTGAGTTAAGTAACCGTAATTTTTCCGCAAGATCTTCCACGTCTCCTGATCGGAAGAGCAGGCCTGTTTTACCATCAATTATGCCGTCTCTGGCAGCACAAGCATCAGCAACAATAGCAGGCAAGCCCAAAGCAGCGGCTTCGGTCACAACTAATCCATAGGTTTCATGCCACAAAGAAGGGAAAACAATTGCGCGACTTGACCGAATTGCCCGAATAGTTCCTAGCCGATCTTGCCAACCATAAAAAACTGCACTTGGGTTTATTCTTGTTATGTTTTGTTCCTCCGATCCTGATCCAACAAAAACTGCTTGGACATTGGCCAATCGCGCGGCTTCAGCAAAAAGAGCAACCCCTTTCTCGTGAGATAAACGCCCAATAAAAGTAAATGTGCTATTGTTACTAAGATCAGAAGGAGATGTCTTTTCAATATCTATAGGATTATTAACACGAAAACATTTTGCATTCCGTGGGAGCAAAGGCTTTAACAGTGACTCCGAATAATCTGAATAAATAATAAAGTACCGTATATTATCTGGAATATGACCATATTTATGTTGTACAACTTGACGTGTAATTCTCCATAATTTTTGTACATAACTGCGAGAATCGCAATTGGTTGAAAGACAGGCAAATGACATTGGGGTGAGATTACACGGTTTTTGCTGTTGATAATTGTACAATCCGCCATTTGGACAAACCACAGAATAATCATGAAGTGTGCAAACAACCTTGAAGTGGCGCCTCGTAGCCTCCCAAACCACACTTGATGAGAGAGATCTCGCCCATGTGTGGAGATGAATAATTGTGTCTGCTGGATCAAATTCATTTAAGATCTCTCTGAACCGCACAGCACAGCGTTGATTCCAAATAGCATTAAAGGCAGCATCTACAGTGAATGAATTATTTAGCAGGTCATTAAACCCAAAGTTAATTACTTTAACACGATCACGGTTAATGTACGGATCAACAGGACCTACACTTGAAACAAATGTTACATCGAAACCGGCATCTGCGAGAGCATTGAGGCTGGCGATTGCTATTTTGGCTGCCCCACCATTCACGAAACCATGGTCATTTAGTATGATTAAGCGCATTCTGCTCCTTGCCACTTCGGTCATACGACAATATTAATTTTCAATCTTTGTACTACTTATCAATTCTATTTGCGGTAACTATCCAGACTAGCACTCCGCTTCATACAAAAATCGCCATCCGCTAGAATAATATAATATATTTAAAACTTTTTTCAAAGATACAATTAAATTTTCCCTAAAATATCTTAGTCGTGAAAATAATGTTAACCATTAGCATATTTCGATTTTTTCATAAAAGATACTAGTGCATCACATGAATCATTATCAAGAAAGACTATTTGCGATAGGTAAAAAAGCCCTGCCATATTCCGATTAAATTATTATATGAATACCTCAAGCTTTTATAATTTAGCAAAAATAACGCAAGCATCATTTTAAAGACAGGAGCAAAAAACATTTTTCTTAAAATATAATAAATCATTAAAGCATCACCTTCATTCGTGAATTTCCTAATAAATGCCCCAATTGCAAAAGAATATTTAAAAATTCTATCTCCACCCACAATGTAGTCTTCCAGTTCCCTATTAGCGTGGTAAATGCGAATCTCAGGAGTATAGAACGCTCTATTACCAGCCCTCATCAGCCGATACAACATTTCAAATCCTTCCCCTGCAAAATATTTTGAACCAATGCCAAAATCGTGATCCAGATAGAAATCTTCCCTGTTTATTTTACTTAAGTTAAAAAAATGAGTAGGTTCGATACCCATCATTTTAAACCAGGAAAACTTCCCGGATTTATGTGAATTGACACCGATGCTAAAGCTTGTTTTATTAAAATCGTACGACCCAACCGCTAAAATGGCGAATTCTTCCTTCCTTTCAAATTCAACCACAACCTTTTCCAGGACATCAACTTCGTAAATACAATCATCGTCCGGAAAGGTGATAATTTTCCCGCACGCAAACTGAATACCGTAGTCTCTCGCTTTAGCAAGTCCTGAAAAGGCAACTTTTATATGCTTTACAGAAAAGCAATTTATGAATTGCTTGACGATATTATCAATTATTTTATCTTTATTTTGATCTATAATAATTAATTCGAAGTCTCTGTAGCTTTGGCTAGCCAAAGAATTTAAAAAGCTGGCGAGTTCAATGTCTCTACCTAGAGTCGCCAGAATGAGTGAACACTTCATATCCACATCCATTCTTTTTAATGTTTATTCTATTATCAACCATGTCTTAACATTATATATCTGGCTTAATATACGCTGGCTCCTCCCTATTTCCTCAACATCCCTCTCTTCATACTGGACATTCTCCTTCAAAAACTATGGTCTCAAAACGAGCCATGTCATCATTATTAATGTTTTCACCATGAGATTCTATTCCCCTAAGATCCTCATCAATTGATTCGCCCAGAGAACATCGTCGTATGTTCGTGAATCCGGCTTTTTGCATTGACATTGCTAGCAAATCATCGTCATACAAGAACTGGTGACCCCAGCTGCGAAAGGCGTTATTGATAACGAAGGAAGCCTTGTAAGCGTTTACGTCATCCAAAAACTTATTAGTAATCCATTCAATATATCTTTCGTTTAAGGTATTTCCATTTTTTATATAAAGTCCAATGAGTACTTCGAGATTCAGCGTGGCGAGTCGAATTGTTCCTCTTGGCTTTAGTACGCGTCGGCATTCCTTAAGCATGAACAACCCTTTATGCCACGGGATATGTTCGATCATATGTTCGCTAAATATATAATCAAATGTATTATCCGCAAATGGAAATTTCTCCGTCACATCTAAGTACAAAACATGCTTGAATGCGGGAACTATGTCCGTACTAAGCCAACCAGGAAGATTGGTGGAACCGGCGCCAAGCTGCAATTTTTTTGTATAATTAGATTCTAAGTAACTCTTTATAAGTCTGTTTCGACTAAGTTGCTTTGTAATGAGGACTGGAATCTTTCTTAAATCACGAACCAAACCAACTACGGTATCAGATTGTTTTAACATCCGCCGCACATTCATACTGTGCTCCTTTATATGTCAGCCCTGACTTTATTCAGCATAATTTTTTCATCAGTCTGTATACGCTTGTAAACCAATATGGATTAATAGCAATCAATAAAACATATAATTTCTCTTTGGTTGAAAGGCTCATTGATTTCAAGCTGCTTGTTAATGCTGCTCGGAAACTCTGCTTTATTTTATCTATTAATTGCATATCATCAAACCTGGTTTGGCTTATACCAACCATAACAGCTAAATTTGCCTGAACGATATTTGTGTTTAAACGTTCACGTAACTGAGGGTAGGTTTCTAAACACAAAACATTGATTTGGTAAACTGCATCTAACATCGTTATTTTTTTAAAATTAAAAGGTTTATTCAATGCACTAGTATGGAATGAAATGTAATGATACAAGTGTTCTCCGGTAAAGATAATAGTTTTGGATTTTAAAATACACTGACATAAACACAGCAAATCCTCTTGAATATATATTCTCTTAGCAAATCTAATTTTATCAGGTGAGTTAAAAATGCTAGACTCAAAAAGCTTATTCCACATGAAACCTTGAAAATAATCAGGACATAAAGCCATCTCCAGCGCCTCATGCTGATTTAAAACTATTTTTGGTGGCTGCATATTTTGTTTGATTATGTTTCCGGTTGGCCCTTCACAAACATATCCACATATCGCTATATTCGCTTGATAATTTAAAATTAACTCATATAATCTTTCATACATTTTTTCTTCTATCCAGTCATCGCTATCTACGAAGCCTATATATTTACCAGACACTTCACCCAGGCCTGTGTTTCGAGATGACGAGACTCCTCCATTAGTCTTATGAATTACTGTGATACGTTTATCCAACTTTGAATAATTATCACATATTTCCGAACTAAGGTCGGTTGAACCGTCATCAACAAGTATGATTTGTATATTATTATAAGTTTGGCGAATAATACTATCAATGCATTTTTCTAAGTGACTTTCTGCATTATATATGGGTACAATTATGCTGATTAATGGTTTCACGTTATTTGAACTTTTGATAAGAGTTTTTTGTGTAAGGAAGTATAGAAATTTCTATCTTGTATGTCAATGAAATATAGACCGCAAAATGCGAGGTGGGTAAGATAATTAAGTGTTATGTTACCAAAATAACCCGAATAAGTCCTAAGGCAACTAATAGTTAACACGTATAAATGGAGCACAAGAAGAGCTTATGCGAAAAATTTACCTAGCTATAAAGCGAAAGATAGAGACATGGCTTGAATTATCTAGCTTTGGGTTTCGCTTTTCATTAAAGAATATTCATGGGGCTACTGGACCCCATGGACATCCTGATGCATCCTGGCATAACGCTGTTCTGAAAAATCAAAAAGAAGTCACTAGTGCTATAAATCAAGTCCGTACACTTGGGCTGCCGGTTATGATAGACCCTCCCAAAAACTGGGATAGCTTGGCGGCTCTTGATCTAATTTTAAAGCGTACGTATAAAGATGCTCGCATCTTTGATGCTGGTGGAGAACTTTATTCAATGATCTTGCCGTGGTTGTTTCTTTATGGTTATAGAAACCTTTCGGCAGGAAATCTAGTTTTCCAAAGACCCATAAAAAAGGGCCCTATTGTCTATCATTACTCGGACATAACTCAAACCCAACATGAACCGGCAGTTTTCAATACTATTACATGCCTCAGTGTTATTGAGCATGGTGTTGATCTTCATTCTTATTTTTGCGAGATGTCCAGAATTCTTAAGCCGGGGGGGGTCCTGATTACCTCGACCGATTACTTTGAGAAGCCAGTGGATACCAGAGGTCAAATGGCATTCGGTAAGCCTATCCATATTTTCACGAAAGAGGAGATTGCAGAAGCAATTGAAATTGCGAACCAGTATGGATTGACATTGACATCCCCCTTAAACCTGGATGCTGGGGAAAAAGTTGTTAACTGGAAAGAATTTGATCTCAATTACACCTTTATCATCTTTTCGTTGCACAAAACGGCAAGCATTTAAGTCTATATATTATGGAATATGCACTCTTTAACATCCAGCATTAACGCTGAGGAAAACCCCGAACCTACTTCAACGATACGTTTTGGTAGTTGCCAGACTGAAGCAGAGCTCTTACTGTTACCCAATTTTTGATAAGGTTCTTGAAAAGCCTTAGCGTTGACTTGAATGGTGCTGACATCTACCATCCCTATGATTAATGCAGTTCACAGGTACTGAGGCAATTAGCAAAGGCTACCAGCCCGGGTTTCATTGCGCTGTTCAAATGCTGCGTCGAGATATGGCGACTTCTTTTGCTAAGCGGGTTACAGTATCAATAAAAAGTGGTTTGGTGTAGTGCGTAGTAACGAATGCGTGTCCGCCGTCTGCAATATTGGCCCGTTCTTCCTGATCTAAAAGCAACTTGGTACAGTTTCTAATCCACGCGATATCGTTGTCCGCCACAACTATCCCTTTTGAGGGAAACAGTTTTCCGGCAAATAAATTAGCGCATCGAGCGGTTGTTATGCATACGCGTCCATACGCCAGTGATTCAAGAATTTTGATGTTGGTACCCCCACCATGGTAGATCGGTGCAATTGTGAAGGCGCTATTCTTGTAAACCGCATCGAGATCATCGACAAAACCATACACACGCACGTCAGGGTGTTTTTCCCAACATACTCGCGTGGACGAGGACGCGTAACCAACAAGTGTTAGTGTTGCTCCCGGAACGTTGGCAATTATGCCAGGCCAGCAGTACTTGAGGAAGTGTTCGATGCCCTGCTTATTGGGACCATGAAAGAGAGCTCCTACGAAAAGAATGTTTTTGCTGCCGACTTGGGGAAATGGTTGCGCTGGCGGCAAGAAAGGAATGTTTGGCAAGAGTTCGCTAATCACCGCTGGTTCACTGGCCTTGTCACGCTCAGACACAAAGAAGAAAGCCCTGAACCGTTTAAGTTGCTTCCTGGCCAACATTTTGGCATAAGTAGATTTTACGCTGGCCAAAATACCTTTTAGTGACCACCATGCACCGCCTTTATACTGATAACTCCAATCGTCTAGATCAACAATGGTTTGAGCGTTTTGCGGGAGCTGCAGCTTGGATATGGGATAGAGGTAGCGGCCGACTATTACATCATAGTCAGAAAATTGTAAGTATTCATTGATTTTACGAGTCAGCTCCTTATTCGGACGGTATCTGGCTATGCCCCATGGGAGATTACGCCATTTAGCTTCCGCGACTACCCGAGTATCCGGCACTTTTATTACTTCCAGTTTCGATCCTGGTTCTAATAGTAAGACATCAACTTGGCCAATTTCTGACAGTGCATCGTAAAGAAGAGCAGTGCGTTGTTGTCCACCAAATTGAGGCATGAAAGGGGAAAGAGGTGTCACCAATAGAATTTTAAGAGCCATTTAGTAGCGCCTAATTGACAATGCTTTACGTGCCATGAGCAGGCTCAAGTCACAGACCACAAAGCCTATTACAACATACAGCAAGAGATGGCCGTAAAATGATAAATATGCACTAGTAGCATTTGTCTAACATGTTTTATTTTGATAAGACATTGCTTGTCCGTGCCTGAACTATATGAAACTCGGTTGTGTATGTCAATTTAATATTGACCACACGCAAAATGGAGGGTGTGATAACCATGTTTATTGTCAGTGTAAATTATGTTTATTACAGATAATACTGCAGAGACTAAACCGTGAACGCCTGCTGCACGGAGATAATATTTTATGTTGCTGATCATTCTGTGTTCCTTTTTGCGCACCTGACTACCATACTTACCAGCGGTAATAGAGCATAGCGGATTTGAAGTCCGCTTAAGCACAAAAAACAATATTTTTTAACCCCTTGATCTAAGGTCTGATTTCCCGTAAGTACTTGTAAATAAATAAAAAAGCAATTCTGTCTATTTCCGTCTATTCTATCTGTTTCTCTTCTTTTCCTGCTATTCTATCACAATTTTATCACAGTGATTATATCGGGCCTTTAGCAATATACTCAATCATAATGCTCTACCGTTGATTCCATGAGGTTCAGAAAATAATCAATATCATTTAAGCAAGTGAGCCGCTTTTGATTTGGTACAAAGCTTTTATTTTCTCTGAAGAACCTATCAACCCATTCCTTATATCTCATTTGTGCTCTTTTGGAAACCACGGCATCCTTGGAAAGTAGGTATCTCTGGAGATCAAGTACTGCTGCTTTTATTTCGTAAATTGATTCTACGGAAGTCATTATAGAATTATCTCGCTAAAAATATAGGGCCGGTTAATTGTCTTGGGAATATTTGACTTTACAAACGCTGTCAAATTAAGCCTTATCACTTTTAACGAGTTAACCCACAAGTCAATAACTTCCATCATACTGAGAAATTATCGATAATTTATTGAAGTCGTGATTTTCGGCTCATGTGGCCAACAAGGTTTGGGTCTCTGACATTACCTTTATTTGGACGAGAGAGGGAGGGTTGGCTTTATCTGGCAGCAATCCTGGATGTTTTTAACCGTCAGATTGTTGGATGGTCGATGGGTGATAGATTAAGCCATGGGATACTTGCGGATGCCTTGCACAAAGCGTTCCGGCAGCGGAAACCCGAATCTGGTGTTCTGTTCCATTCTGATCGGGGAACCCAGTATGCCAGTTATGCTTTTCGGGATCTTATGGAGCAACATGGTTTTGTTCAGAGCATGAGTTCTTCAGGGAATTGTTACGACAACGCCCTGATGGAATCGTTTTTCCATACGTTAAAGACGGAGCTCATTTATTTTGAGAAGTACCGGACCAGGCAGGAGGCTCGCGGAAGCGTATTTGAATATATTGAAGTCTTTTATAATTGTGTTAGAAGACACTTGACGAGAAGATTACCAAGCTCCAGAAATACCTCCCTCGGCATTGAATTATTGCTCTCCCGCCGAGTTTGAACGGAATGCGCGTGTAACTTAAGGGGGTGTCCACTTTTTTGGGTAAAGATCAATTCGAAACATGTAGTAATTCATCTCCGTAATAAGTTAGCTTTTTGAAATATTTCCAACTATGACACAAATAAAATTATAAAGTTCTTCTTTTAGTTCTTCTGGTTTCTCCCAAACAATGTGATTGTATTGTCTTGTATCAAAGTGAACATTCTTAAAGTCATCTTTCCTGCATGACCATATGACGGGCAGACCAAGACCAAGTGCATACCCTGCCTCAAAATACACGCCTTGTCTTTGTCCTGTTACATCAGCTACTAAAAAACGTGAATTTTTAATTTCTGTCATGATTTTTGTATCTATTCTATCAGAGTGCGGTTTAACGTCTATTCGATAGACACTGTATCCGGCATTTTCAATACCTTTTTTAATAGCATCTGTCCAAATCGAATCTAGTTCAGGTGCAAATGACATCGCGACAAAAGCTTGATTGCTAATAGTTACTGCTTTTTCGTTTTTTTCGAGAAATTCCCATCCAGCTGCTGTAATTTCGACTACATTGATTATTTTACTAATTTCTGGATGGCCTTTGGTCGTGACGAGAAGTTTTCTTTCAATTAAACTTTTCAAATAATAAAGCAATTCATCTTCATTTGCTGCCCATGCTAGTGGGTAATCTCTATCGGGGCTAATAATCACGCCATATCCGGGGAATTGCGTTTGTCTTGCAATATTTCTTAATAACATTAGTATTTTCTGTGTTGGAATATAGTTAGGAAGATTGCTTTCTATTTTTTTTAAAATTTCTGAAGTTATTTCGGGTGGGGTAGCTCCTTGTTCATGCAGGTCTCTAATCCAGGAGATTACTTTGGGGCTGTATTTTTCATCTTTCTCTGCTTCTATTGTTAATAATGCATTACGCATAACATAACTGCCGCATCGTTCACATTCGACTACTGATTTGCCAGGTTCGAGCGCGTTTGATGTTTTTTGATTTTCGAGTTTGCAGATAGGACATTTTAGATTCGATTTCATCTCTTCTGTCCTTTAAATTAAGTTCGTCGCACCGTGATTGATGCTGGTTCATATAATTTAAGCATCTCTTCTTGGAAAGAAGCCTCCTTCAAATCGCTTTCAACAAACCATTGGCAGGTGATACGGCCGGCTGAATCCACTTTTGCAACTGTCATCTTTGGAAGCATATTACTCTTTAGGGAAACAACATCTCCTGTTTTGAAGGCCATTATGAAACCTCCTTGCTACAATATTTCAATCATTACCATTAGTAGTATAACATAAAATGATAGAATGAAGAAACAAGAGTTCAGGAAGAACTGCTCAACGAAAATTCCTACAAAGTTTGAGGTGCACTTGCCCTCTACCGTCACTGACTTTCTCTGAAAGCCTTGCTTTCTTCTTTTTCCAGCCAGGGTTTGATATTGATGTTTTCGCCCCAAATAGTGTTCTGATCGGGCGGATTCTTGCCCCACCAGTTTTTTCGGGCATCAATATAAATAGAGGAAAAACTCTGTATTGCCACTGCATTATTAATAAAATTATTTCTGTTGATTTTTGGATTAGCCATGCCCACGCACTTAATAGCGCCTTCACCATGATTTTCGGCAAAAGTATTATAAGACAAAACCGGTGCGGCATCGTTGCGGCAAAAGATTGCGCTCTGAGAAGATTCAGCGACATAGCTGTAGGAAATTTCCGGTGCTCCCGTGTAAATATCAAAGGCCGTAGTGGCGTATTTAACAATGCAGTAAGCAAAGGAGCTGTTGACTTTTGTTTGTTTGGATAATCGCACGGCGTTTTGATAAAATCCCGGTGTGGGCGAGGAAGCCGCCGCCGTAAATGTAATTGGATTTTCTTTAGTCCCGCGGGCGATAATGCCTCCGTCTAAAGTAATTAAAGAGGTTTTTTGTTCAAATTCAATGACGACTCCGGGCTCAATATAAAGTGTCGCCCCGTTATCAATTACAACATCTTTGGTCACCTGATATGGGCTATCAGACAAAGTTAAATAGGAGTCCGATTTTATTGCGCCGCTCAATTTTCTCCCCATCACAGGAACAACAATAGGCTTTCCCTGCGGATAAGGAGCATCAAGCACAGAAGAAATATCAACTCTGCCCTTTATACCTGCTAATATTTCCATTGCTTTGGAACTCCCCCACCAGTTATCAAGAGCTTTTACGGAAGTGCCGGTTCTCTCACCCACGATATTGAAGGGTTTGTTATCGATAATGTTGTTTTGACTGATATTTATTCCCGCACCTTTCACTACAATGCCGTTATTATTGTTTCTGGCAACTGTATTTTGCACAAACTCCGTCGCTGCCGCTTGAACTAATAAACCGGTATTTTCATTGTCCCGAATTAAATTTTCTTTGATCAAAGGCGCTGCTCCGTCACTGACGGAAAGCGCGACTCCCTTATTTCTGTAAATAGAATTATTAATAATTGTTGGTTTGGAAAACGCCCCTTGAATTTTCAGGGCTTCGTTATTCCTTGTGAATTCGCACATTTCAATTTTCGGAGAGGAAGCCTCGCAAGTAATCGCCGTTTGCGCATTCTTTATGCGGACAAATTTAATTAGATTTTCTTTATCTTTAGTATTGGTAAATGTTATGCCTGGCCAAAGTTTGCCTGGCTGAGCTGTATCAAAATTGATAATATGCTCTTTGTCCCCTTGTGCATCGACACGCCCTTCAATAATCAGTGCGCCGCCTCTGGATTTAATTTCCGTTCCCGGTTCAATTGTTAGCAGTGCTTTGTCTTTAACGATGACATCCTTTTCTAAAATATAAGGGCTCGCGCCTGAATACCAGATTGTATCAGCTTCAATAGTTCCGTAAACAACTGTTGGGCCGACAGCCATAGGCATGCCCGTGGCTTGCGTCATTTCGCTTTCGTTACCAGCAAAATCAAAAGCCGAAACACGATAATAATATTTTTGCGAATTAACCAGTCCCGCACCGGCATCACGGTATTCGGTCAATTCTGTTTTGGCAAGTTCCACATAGCCACTTAACGGCGTATTGGAGCGATAAATTTTATACCCGGCTAAATCCTTGGCCTCCGGCTTTTCCCAGTTCATTAAAACCAACGCGTTGCGCCCTATGCAAGTCAGATTTTTGGGCCTATCCGGAGGAGTTGTATCCAGAGTCACCGAACCAATGGCATCCACCCACTGCGCTTGATTTCCGGAATCGTCCGTCAGATAACCGGTTATAATCGCCTTCTCGATATTGTCTCCGGGCAGAACTTTATAGACTCCGTAATATCCTCCCTTCTCTATTTCCTGCATGTCAATTCTCTTTTTATATTCGCCGATATCGAAGTGCGCCTGCATTTTAGGTGTGCCCTGAATGACCACTTTGATCTCATCGCCCGCTTTTTTCGGCAGTCCTTTGGAATCCTGAGTTAAAAGCGTGATTGTCGGGGGACGCAAAGCTTCCGCGATGGAAGGAACTGGAATGGTTTTGACCATATCGCGGAAAAGATCATCAGTGGCGCGCAGCAATTGAATATCGCGCATATTCATCGCCGTGGCAATTACCACGGCAATTAAACCTATAGGATTGGTAGATATTCCTCCTTCGTGTTTTCGCGCTATATGCTTGCCGCTCCAGAGGAAATTTCCCGTTTTCGTATCGTACATCTTAATTTCCGCGCCTACGGAAACTTGAGAATATATAACCAAGAACAGCTTATCAAAATTGGAAATTTCACCAAAGACAACGGCATCAACACCCAGAATCTCGCCCAATTCCTGTGGGGACTTCTTTCTAATTGCATCAGGATCGGTGAGCCCTGCCTTTTTTAATAAGCTGTCAATTTTGTAGAGTTCCAAGTCTTTGAACGGCAGAGAGCTGAAATGGTTATAAAAACCGCGCCGCATAGTGTCAAAGCCCTCTTTACTTTTGGATAAATCAACAAACGGCAAAACAGCAACCGACCGGGGAATGTGCTCTTTCATGTAAGGATCGACTTTATATTCCCCTTCAAATAACGATGTTATTTCCGGAGTTATAACTGTGCTCTTTGTGGCAACGACACAGCTTTGCAGGGCAATAATTGCCATAATTATTGCTAAAAAAGTTAAGCGCTTAAAATATATTTTCAAGGGAATTCCTCCATTTTTAAATTGGAGAAGCTAGAATTTGGAGATATTAATTAAATTGTACTTTGGTGTCAAGACTAATTAATTTAATTGCTTAATACTTTTCAGATAATCTTGCAGAGCCAACTGCCAAGGCTGCATTGTTTTTCCGGTAGTTGCAATAAATTTTTGCATACTCAAAACGCTATAGGCAGGACGTAGTGCCGGTCTTTGGAGTTTATCGGATTTAATAGGTGTCACTTCAACATCACCTAAACCGGATTCCTGCAAAATTTTTAAGGCAAACTGATACCAGCTGCAGCTTCCTCTGTTAGTTACATGGAAAATCCCTTTAGCATTTTGCTCAATGAGTAAATCCACCGCGGCGGCTAAGTCTTTTGTATGGGTAGGCGAGCTGACCTGATCATCGACAACTGAAAGCGTTGGTGTTGTTTTTGCCTTATCCAAAATCGTCTGCACAAAGTTTTTCCCCTTCACTCCGTATAACCAGGAAGTGCGAATGAGGACATAATCATCCGCCAGAGATTGCAGGTAACGCTCACCCGCCAACTTGGATTCTCCATAAGCGTTAATTGGATTGCATTTATCATCTTCTTTGTAGGGCTGTTTGGCCGTGCCGTCAAAAACATAGTCCGTGCTGAAATGTATGATGCGGATATTTTTATCCCGGCAGGCTTCGGCAATATTTTTTACGGCTGCGGCATTAACGGCAAAGCATTCTTCTTTTGCCGCTTCGCACCCATCAACATTGGTATAGGCGGCGGCATTGATAACGATATTCGGCGCTGTGTCTTTAATCGCATTGGCGCATTCTTCCGCGGAAACAATATCTATTTCCTCTTTATCCAGCCCGACAACTTCATGCTGTAGATTAAGTTTTAAAAGAAGGTCGCTTCCCAGCATTCCTTTATGACCCAACAGCAATATTCTCATTTTTAGTATTTGACCTCCTTCAAAAACAGGCCGCAGGCAGGCGCTGTAACGCCAGCGATTTTTCTGTTTCTTGATTCAATAATTGCCTTCATTTCTTCCGGCTTTCGTTTACCGCGGCCAACTTCAACAAGAGTTCCGATAATGTTGCGCACCATATATTTTAAAAAGCCGTGAGATTCCAATTTAATTTCGATTAGCCCATCATTGCAAGTTTTTATTTCAATATCAATAATTGTCCGTACACGATCTTTAACATGAGTTCCGGTGGCGCAAAAACAGGAATAATCATGTGTACTGATTAAAAATTGAGCCGCTTTTCTCATCCGTTCCAAATCGAGAGGAAAATGAATGAACCAAAAATAGTTGCGTCCCAATACCGGCCTTAAACGCTGATTGCATATCTTATATACATAAACTTTGCTTTTAACATCATGCTGAGCGTGAAAATCATCAGTAACTTCGTCCAGCTCTTTGACTACAATATCCGGCGGTAATACGCTGTTCATTCCCCGATATATATTGTTGACGGGCAAAAGGCTGTTGCTCTTGAAGTGGGCCACTTGATTTAAGGCATGCACTCCGGCATCCGTTCTGCCGGAACCGATAACCGTCACTTTTTCACCCGTAATAAGCTGAATTGCTCCCTCCAGTACCTGTTGAATTGTCAGGCCGTTTTCCTGCCTTTGCCAGCCGCGATAAGCGGTGCCGTCATATTCCACAATCATTTTAAAATTGCGCATAATTCTTCCTAATCTTTTCGTTCAGGAATTTATTCGGTTTGAGCAAAAAAATAAAGAAGAAGTTTTATTTTTCAGCTTTATTCCCAAGTAATTTTATCGCCAAATTTTATCATTTTTTCTTGCCAGTTTTTCCCAAACACGCTAGTATTGCCTCGAATCAAAAATATTTCCGTTTAACATTGAACACTTAGTAATTATCGCTATTAAATTCATGCTGGTCTAATAAAAAAATTTGATGAAGGAAATGGAGAGGATTTATGAGTGACGATTTACAAAAAGCGACAACGCATGGCAAAATTAAAGATTTTGAGAAAAAAAGCCAGACCATAAAGATGATGGGCGGCGAAAAACAAATTAAAAAACATCACGATTCCGGCAAGCTTACCGCCCGCGAGCGTCTGGATTTATTATTTGATAAGGACACTTTTCAGGAAGTTCAGCTTTTTGTTCAACATCGCTCGACCCTCTTCGGTTTGGATAAAAAAGAAATCCCCTCGGATGGCGTTATTACCGGATTCGGCAAAGTAAACGGCCGCGTTGTTTTCGCGGCGGCGCAGGATTTCACCAGTTCCGGCGGAAGCCTCGGAGAAATGCATGCAAAGAAAATATGGAAAGTTATGGATATGGCCATTGCCGCCCAAAAACCTTTCGTGGCACTTAACGATTCCGGCGGCGCGCGCATTCAGGAGGGCGTTCCGGCGCTCGAAGGTTATGGCGGAATTTTCTACCGCAATACTATCTCTTCCGGCTACATTCCACAAATTACGGCTATTATGGGACCGACAGCCGGCGGTGCTGTTTACTCCCCTGCCCTTACCGATTGGGTCTTTATGGTTAAAGAAAGTTCTTACATGTACATCACCGGCCCAGATGTCATTAAAGCGGCTATCGGCGAAGAAGTTACGCACGACGAATTGGGCGGAGCAGTAGCGCATGCCACAAAAAGCGGCGTCTGTCATTTTGTCACGGAAAACGACAAAGATTGCCTCGCTAAAATAAAAAGCCTGCTTTCCTTCCTTCCCGATAGCTGCCACTCCCCTCTTCCCGCAGCAAATTGCACCGACAGCGCGGATAGAATTTGTCCGGAACTGGATACGTTCATTCCCGACAAGGTCGCCAGAGTTTATGATATGAAAAAAATCATTAAAGCTGTTGCTGATAATAATGAAATATTCGAACCGCATAATCTTTGGGCGCAAAATATTATTGTCGCTTTTATCCGTATCATGGGGAAACCGGTGGGAGTAATCGCTAACAATCCGCGTTTTTTAGCCGGTGTTCTGGACGTAAATGCGTCCGATAAAGCTTCCCGTTTTATTCGCTTCTGCGATGCTTTTAATATTCCTCTTTTGACTTTTACCGACGTTCCCGGTTATATGCCGGGCACCAATCAGGAATGGGCGGGCATCATCCGTCACGGCGCGAAACTGCTCCACGCTTATTCAGAAGCAACAGTGCCTAAAATAACCGTCATCACCCGCAAAGCTTACGGCGGAGCATATCTGGGCATGTGCAGTAAGCAGTTGGGGGCAGATTATGTCATGGCCTGGCCGACAGCGGAAATAGCCGTCATGGGCGCGGAAGGAGCCTGCAATATTATTTACCGCAGTGAAATCTCTGCCGCCAAGGATCCCACGGCCAAAAGGGCGGAACTTGTTGCCGCCTATGAAGAAAAATTCAACAACCCTTATTTCGCGGCATCGTTGGGCATTATTGAAGAAATAATTGCCCCGCGCGATACACGAAAAAGAATCATTGCTCTTTTGGAGGGGCTGAAAGATAAGAAAGAAATAAGGGTATCCAAGAAACACAACAATATTCCGCTTTAAATTATCATCATCGCATTGTCTACACCATAGCGCTGGTCACCTGACTTCGGATGACCATCGCCAAATTATAAACAATCATATACGGGCAGATTGTCGTCAACTCGTATATTAACTTTTTACAGTCACGCCATTGCAAAACATTCAGGATAACAAGGGGTAATATAAACATTGCCATCCATATATTCCTTGACAATTCCCACCTTATCCTTTTATCATCTCCAACATCTGAAGTTCCTTTCTTCCTCGTGCCCGTAACAACGCTCATCCGGGTTTAGCCAGATCTTCACAAGCTGACAGGTTCTTAGCTCCGACTTTGATCCCGAGAAGGACATGAACCATGCAATGCCCGAAATGCCAGATCGAGAATCCCAGCGACAGAAAGTTCTGTCGTGAGTGTGGGGCAAAGCTCGTTCTGACCTGTCCAAAATGTCAGTTCGAGAACATTCTCTCCGACAAGTTCTGTGGTGACTGCGGGCACAACCTGACCCAGCCTTTTGCTGCACCCCCCAAAGAACTCTCCTTTGACGAGAAGATTACCAAGCTCCAGAAATACCTCCCTTCAGGCATCACCGAGAAGATCCTTTCCCAGCGGGACAGGATCGAGGGTGAGAAGAGGCAGGTAACGGTGATGTTCTGCGACATGAAGGGCTTCACGCCTCTGTCTGAGAAATTGGGCCCCGAGACGATGTATGCCATTATGGATGAGGTCTACGAGATCCTCATTCACAAGGTCCATGACTATGAAGGAACGGTCAATGAGATGACCGGGGACGGAATCATGGCTCTGTTCGGTGCCCCTATTGCCCTGGAAGATGCCCCCCAGAGAGCCATCCGTTCCGCCATGGCCATCCATAGAGAAATGACGAGATTCAACGAGCGGATGCATCAGGAAAAGGGAGACCTCCCGTCCATTAAGATGCGGATAGGCATCCATACCGGCCCCGTTGTGGTAGGCACACTTGGAAATGATCTCCGTGTGGAGTTCAAGGCGGTTGGGGACACTGTCAATCTGGCCTCCCGCATGGAATCCCTTGCCGAGCCGGGGACCACATATATTTCCGAGGATACTTTCAAGCTCACCGAAGGACTTTTCCGCTTTGAGGCCTTGGGGGAGAAGGAGATCAAGGGTAAGGAGAAGTCCCTGAAGGTCTACCAGGTCATTGCCCCCAGCAGCAGAAGAACCAGATTCGATGTGAGCGCGGAAAGAGGCCTTACGCCCTTCGTGGGACGACAGAGGGAACTGGAGCTACTCCTCGATGGTTTCGAGCGTTCTAGGGAAGGCAGGGGACAGGCTATCTCCATCATCTCCGAGGCTGGCATCGGCAAGTCCAGGCTCCTCTATGAGTTCCGCAAGGCCGTGACCAACGAGGATGTCACCTTCCTGGAAGGCAGATGCCTCTCCTACAGCAGGAACGTGGCCTATCACCCTGTTGTGGACATCCTGAAGGCCAACTTTGAGATACAGGATAACGATACGGATCAGCATATCCGTCAGAAGGTCACCAGTTTCTTGAAGGTCATCCATGTGGATGAACCCTCCACGCTGCCCTATCTGTTGGAGCTTCTATCCGTGAAGGAGAACGGCATCGACAAGATCACCCAGACTCCGGAAGCCAAGAAAGATAGAACCATTGAGGCCTTAAAGAAGATTATCCTCAGGGGCTCAGAAATCCGCCCACTCATCATGGCCACAGAAGACCTGCACTGGATGGACAGGAGCTCCGAAGATGCCTTCAAGGAGCTACTGGAGAGCATCTCAGCGGCGAAAGTATTTCTTATCTTCACCTATAGACCTGAGTTCATCCATACCTGGGGGAGCCGTTCCTACCACAGCCAGGTAACATTGAACAAACTTTCGAACCGGGAATCCCTGGCCATGGCAACCCACATGCTGGGCACTCCTAATATTGAAAGGGATCTGGAAGAACTGATCCTGCAAAAGACAGAGGGTATCCCCTTCTTTCTTGAGGAATTCATCAAGTCCCTCAAAGACCTCAAGGTCATCGAAAGAAAGGACAACGCATATCAGTTGTCCAAGGACATCCAGAAGCTCACCATCCCTTCCACAATCCAGGATGTCATTATGGCCCGGGTGGACAACCTCCCCGAAGAAGCAAAAGAAGTTCTCAAAACAGGTTCTGTGATAGAGAGGGAGTTCAGCTATGAACTGATCCAGAGGGTAACAGGCCTTCCCGAAAAGGAACTGCTTTCCCACCTCTCCACATTAAAAGATTCCGAACTTCTTTTTGAAAGAGGCATCTATCCGGATTCTGCCTATATCTTCAAGCATGCGCTCACCAGGGAGGTCGTCTACGATTCCATCCTGACCAAAAAGAAAAAACAGCTCCATGAAAAGATCGCCGGCATTATGGAAGAGATTTATAAAGAAGATATCTGCTACCATTATGGTGTTCTGGCCGATCATTGCATGGCCAGCGAGAATTACGAGAAGGGGGCGGAATATACGCGGCTCGAAGCAAAAAGATACCAGAAGTCGGGCTTATACAGAGATGCTATTGAATATGCGAAGAAAAGCGTGAACAACTGGGAAAAGCTGCCCCAGACGGAAGCCAACCAGAAAAAGCGCATTGATGCCCGGACAACGCTGGCGAATTATTATTTGGATATTACTTTCCATTCTCAGGCCAGAGAGACCGTAGAGCCGATTCTTGATCTGGCTTTGGTGTTAAATTATCGCAGAAAGCTTCCCGCAATTTACACAGCAATCGGGCTCTATTATCTTTTTGTTGAAGAGGACAGCCACAAAGGACTTATATTCATTGACAAGGCTACGACAATTGCCGAAGAGGTTGCCGACTATCTTTCATGGTGGTTTGCACTCTATCATTCAGGTAGTTTCCTGGTCTTCACTTCGGAATTTAAGGGCGCCCACAAACGTCTTCAGCAATCTCTTGATATCAGTTTGTTGGCGAACCAGCCAATGGGGATAGCATATGCAAAAGGCAGTATTTCTATGTGCTATATAGCTGAAGGAAAGATGAATCCTGCTTATGAATTTGCTCAGGAAACATTGAGACTGGCCCAGGAAACAGGTGATGCCTGGATAAAAGGGATGGCTTACTCCTGTTATGGCGGGTCTTGTTATTACAAAGGATTATTTGATGAGGCGAAAACCTATCTTTTAGAATTTGTTTCTTCCTATGAAAAATCGGCTCCCATAGCCTGGATTGCATGGGCTTCTGGACACTTGGGATCGATGCATCTTGATTTGAGAGAATATAACGAGGCGATCAGTTGTTATGAGCAAATAATTTCCATCTCAAAAACCGTCAATTTTCTTCCTTCCATAATTAAATTTTTTCAATCATGCCTGGCGAGAGCTAAAGTGTTAAGGCATGATCAGAATATCGAATTAAGTGAATTGTTTGCAGGTTATCAAAACAATAAACTTAAGTGGTGTGAAGGCTGGATGGCCAGAAATATAGGAGATATCCTGTTAAATATAGACGATGATCACCTTGTGGATGCCGAGGTCTGGTTGCAGAAGGCCATTGAAGCAGATACGAGAAATGGTTTCAAGTGGCAGTTGGCGAATGATCAGGCCTTGTATGCCGACTTCTGCAAGAAGAAAGATAACATCGCCAAGGCCAAGAAACAATTGACCAAGGCCATCGCCATCTTCCGGGAATGCGGTGCCGATGGCTGGGTGACAAAAACGGAACGGGAACTGGCGAGCCTTACTTAGGAGGAACCCTTTATGGACATGGTCGACAAATCGGATCAGGCAACGATTCCGGTGAAGGACAGGGTTGAGTTTCTGACCAAGGTCTACGACAGGATGGCCGGACTTACGGATAATGCCGATACCAAAGCAGGCATCATCCTCGCCATCCACAGCTTCTGGGCCATTTCCTATGGACCCAATCTGCCCAAACTCATCATTTCGCTTCCAGCACAGCCGGTGAAGTTGGCTATCTGGGTCCTATCCTTCCTGCTGGTGATGACCTTCTTTATTGCCTTCATTCGTTCGGCCTACAAGGCGGCCATGGTGCTGTCCCCGAGGATTAAGCCGCAGGCAAATGAACCGTCCCGCAGGCCGGGACTGATCTACTTTGCTGACATCATCAAGCTCAAGGGGGATAATATCGGCGAGAAGGCCCATGGCTACAAGGCGCAATTTGAGGAAATGAGTTATGAGGACATCATTGAAGACCTGACTTACCGCATCAACGACATTGCCAACGTGGTGCATGAAAAATACGTCTGCGCCGGTGAGGCCGTGCGGCGGTCCATCATAACCTTTTATCTGTGGGCTGTCTCCCTCATCTTACTCATAATGATGAATATGATGTAAGAATGCGCTTCCTATAGAGCCTCTGACCTGGTGGAGTGCATAGGTGGTTTGGTGCTATTGATTTAAGACTACAGTTCGAATGGTAATCCCCACTTCGATTCCATATCAAAAGCTGCGGACTCGTAGGTGAAGTAAAATATATTAACCAGTAAAAGGCTTCAATCTATTTAACGTAGCGTCTTTGCCCAATATAGCAAACACTTTATCCAATTCCGGCCCGGTTGTTTTTCCGGTTAGTGCCGCACGTCGCCCTCATTTTATTTATCTGTGCACTAATCAAATTATCATCGTCGCATTGCTTATCTCTTGGTAATGGTCATTCGGTACGGCAGACTCATCGAGAAAGTAGAACGATCAGAAGAGATAAAAGAATCATGACGTGAGCGGCGATAATACCAAATTTGTGTCGCTGGTAGAATTCGTTTGCCTTTTGAATCCGTTCAAGTCCGCCACACAATCGCCGGAAACGCTCAAGGCCTGAGTATTTATCATCATTATCCGAGGAAAAATCGTTTTGAAACGCAAACATGGGATAAACGGCATAAATGTGATCAGTCAGAGGACGAAACAGGGTATCGATGATAATCCCCTGCCAGGGTTGATAAGCCACGGTTTCAGCGTAAGGTCTGTTTAAGGCATACGCATGCGCAAGGCTCTGGTAGCGGACTTTTTGAATGAACGGATTGGCCGTTTTCCGGCTTGAGCGTATCAATGCCCCCAAAAGCAGCACTTTCCAGTCCGGATTATCCACCAGAAATTGAGCGCATTGTTTGAAGCGCTCCGCGTCAAAGCGGTCAAAAACGATGTCGTCTTCGAAAACAACGATCCTCTCTGCGCCGGTCTCCAAGCCTTTACGCAGGCAGGTCATGTGAGATTCATACATCCCTTGTTCGATATTGAAGGGATGCCGTTTGACTAGGACGAATTCAACTTTTCCGGTCAGTCCTACTTTGGCAAACGATTCCGCAGCCGCCTGCCGCCGGTCTTCACGCTCTTCCAACGAAATACAGTAGATGCGATCAAAAAAATCCCAGCCATTTGTCTCTTTATTCACGGTATTCTCGATTAAGCACCTTTTTATTTGCCGCACCCCTATATAATATGAGCATTTTGCCCTGTCAAGAAATGGCTGTTGAATTGCGTAAAAGCGATTGCAGAAAGGAGAGGCCTCGTGTATTTAATCCAAGGACAAAGTTTTATGATTCGAAGAAAAATTGCCAAATACCTTGCCGGGAAGAAATATATCATTAAGATACTGGAGAAGCCGGCGGATCTCAGTGAATTCAAGGAGCGTCCGACGACGCGGTTGATCACCGGATTGATCTTGATGGGGTTTAGTTATGTTATCGGCTTGCCGGCAGTGGCCGCTTTGGGCATTCTGGCAGTCTGGTTGAAGGAACCGCTGATCGCCATCATCGGCTGCCCGACGATCTACGGCCTCTCCCACGTGGTCTTTATAATCGGTGCCTGGCTTTCACGCGCACCCCACTACATGGGGACCCTGATGAGATACGCCATACAACGTTTTCTTAGAAAATTACTCTCTTAATACCAATTCTAAAGCAAATCGCTATCTTTATTGGCAATGATAAAAATAACTGGGTTGCCAGATCGCCCGGCATTCGCCGGGCAAGCAAGTACGGCAATGACATTGATAATTTTATTCGATGTGGTTAAACACTAAAAGACTTCAATCTTCGCAAAGAAGATTCTTTGCCTAATATGGCAAAAACTTTATCCAGCTCCGGGCCGTGGACTTTGCCGGTGAGTGCTGCACGAATGGGCATGAAAAGTTCTTTACTCTTAGCGCCTATTTTTTCTTTGGCGTATTTTATTGCTGCAGGGTATAGCTCCTGTAAGTTCTCCTTAGCAGTTTTCAAATATTCATTAAAGGCGATGATAACTTTACGCGCTTTTTCATTATCCAGAATTTTTCGTGCTTCTTCAGTCATTTCGAATTTATCATCGAAAAATATGTCTATGTGACTGCCTATTTCGGAAAGTGTGGTCAATTCAGTCTTTACCAGCTCAATAATCTCATTGAGCCACTTTGCATCAATAGCGTCAGTTTTAAAACCTGCCTGTTCTAAAAATGGTTTAAGCCGCTCGACTAAATCTTTCGTTTTACAATTTCTGATATAAATAGCATTGAGCCAGTGGAGTTTTTCTTCGTCAAATATTGCCCCGCTTTTTGAGGTTCTCTCCAGAGAAAAATCTTTAATCATCTCCTCACGCGATAATATCTCCCGGCCTTCCGTAAAAGAACTTCCTAATAGCCCCAAATAATTCATAAGTGCTTCCGGTAAAATCCCCTGCTTGCGGAATTCGCCTACGGAAACAGAACCGTGACGTTTGCTGAGCTTGGCGCGGTCTTTACCGAAGATTAAAGAATGGTGCGCAAAAGTAGGCGGCTCAAAACCGAAAGCTTTGTAGAGCATCATCTGCAAAGCAGTGTTGGAAAGATGATCTTCACCGCGGATGACATGCGTAATATTCATAAGATGATCGTCAATGACCACGGCGAAATTATATGCCGGCATGCCGTTGGAACGCATTATGATAAAATCACCGATGGCTTCACCTTCAAACTTCATCGCCCCTCTGATTAAATCTTCAAATTCAATGGCTTGCGGCTTAACTTTAAAGCGAAATGAAAGCCTTCTGCCTTCATTTTCCCGCTGTTTTCTCTCACCTGCTGTAAGATTCCTGCACTTACCCATATAACGCGGCATGCGTTTGCTTAGAATTAAGGCCTGGCGTTCATCTTCGAGTTCTTCTTCCGTACAGTAACAGGGATAAACCAAATCAGCGTCTATAAGCTTCTGTAGATGTTTCTTGTATATATCCAGGCGCTCGCTCTGTTTATATGGGCCATAAGAGCCATTTTTCTGCGGGCCTTCGTCCCAATCCAGCCCCAGCCATTTTAAATCATCAAACAAATTTACCTGGTAAGAGATAGCACTGCGCGATTCGTCGGTATCTTCGATACGCAAAATAAAATCACCGCCGTGATGACGGGCAAACATCCAGTTAAATAACGCCGTGCGGGCGTTGCCGATATGCAACTCTCCCGTGGGAGACGGAGCGAATCTTACTCTGAATTTTTTAGTCATCATCGTTTTATTACTGTTGCAATCGCAAAAACCGCCATGCCTTCGTCTCGGCCTACAAAGCCCATACCTTCGTTTGTTTTAGCTTTGATATTCACAGCGGTTTCAGCAATTTCCAAAGTGCGGGCAATGTTAGACAGCATTTGAGCGGCATAAGGCGCCAGTTTTGGCTTTTCCATTACCACAGTGGCATCGACGTTGTTAATTGAAAATCCCTTTTCTTCAATTATCTTTTTTACTCTTTTCAGAAGGATTATACTGGGTATGTCTTTGCACGCCGAGTCGGTATCAGGAAAGTGCCTGCCGATATCGCCGCATCCCGCTGCGCCTAAAAGGGCGTCACAAATAGCGTGCAAGAGCGCATCGGCATCGGAATGTCCTTGCAGGCCTTTATTGAAAGGAATTTCCACTCCGCCTAAGATAAACTTTCGGCCATAGGCAAATCTGTGGCTATCGTAACCAAAACCATTGCGAAAATTCATTTTGCTTCCTGTTTTCTTTTTCATCAGAGCTTCCGCGATTATGATATCTTCCTGAGTTGTAATTTTAATGTTTTCGTAAGAGCCGTCAATCATCTTTACCTTTGCACCTATTTTCTCGGTCAAAGACGCGTCGTCTGTTCCGTAATATTTGTCGCGGTAGGCGGCAGTATAAGCTTTTTTTAAAAGATCGAACTTAAAGGCCTGAGGCGTTTGTGTCAACCATAAATTCTGCCGCGGTATTGTCGCTGCAACCAAATTATCTTTTTTGGTTTCTTTCACTGTATCTTTAGCTTTCACACCAACCGATGCCGCCCCAAAACTTTTCGCCGCAGCAACAACCTGATTGATCAATTCTTGAGTAACAAACGGCCGCACCGCGTCATGGATAACCACCACATCACATTTACCGTTAATGGCTGCCAGGCCGTTTCTTACAGAGTCCTGACGCTCCTTGCCACCGTCAACAATAGCTATCACCTTTGTTAAACCATATTTATTAATTAATTGTTTCTGTGCTGATGCGACATCGTTCGACGGTAATACCAATATGATTTCATCGATTATTTCCGCTTGCTGAAATACTTTAAGGGTATGGACTAAAACCGGCATGTGATCCAGCAGCAGATACTGTTTTGCCTTTTGCGCTTTCAATCTTTTGCCCGCTCCACCTGCCGGAATGATGGCTACAGTTTTCATAAAAAATCCTTAAAAAAATAAGCCCGGAAAATTATTTTCCCGGGCTTATTTACTAGATGATATTTACCTTTAGCATTAAAGAAACCTTAGTTTTACGCCTCTGAAGAAACTTTTAGTTTTGTTGGTTTTTCTTGTCCGCCGCTTCTTTTAATTCCGTGAAAATCATGCGGCCGGCGGTCGTCTGCAAAACGCTGGTTACAACCACATCCACATTCATATTTACCAGCTTTTGCGCGGCATCCACGATAATCATTGTTCCGTCATCAAGATAGCCGACACCCTGCCCTGCTTCTTTGCCTTCGCGAATGATTTTGACGCTCATCTGCTCGCCCGGCAGAACTACCGGTTTCATGGCGTTGGCCAACTCATTAATATTCAAAACCCGAACGCCCTGTAATTCAGCTACCTTGTTTAAATTATAATCGTTGGTCAGCAGTTTGGCGTTCATTTTTTTGGCCAGAGCCACCAGCTTTCCGTCCACACCTTTAATTTTAGGAAAATCCTGCTCAACTATTTCAATATTGATGTTTGTGCTTTTTTGCATGTGGTTTAGGATATCGAGTCCGCGTCTTCCCCGCGATCGTTTCATGGAATCCGAAGAATCGGCGACAAACTGCAATTCATTCAACACAAAACGCGGAACAATCAATTCTCCTTCAATAAATCCGCTGTCGCAAACATCGGCAATTCTTCCGTCAATGATTACACTCGTATCCAAGATGCGGTATTCACTGCTAATTTTAGAACTGGTACCTTGAAAATGAAATTCTTCGACTTTTTTCGACCCTAAAACAAGACCGAGGTAACCCAAGATTCCTGTTAGCAATAGGTAAATCCATGGTACTGTCTGTTGATTCTCGCTGATTTTACTGACTAAATTTAAACCAAAACCTAATATAAAGGCGATCAACAAGCCGATTATCATGCCTATTACGCCGCCGGCAATAATTTTTAAAGATAATTTGCGAATGTCCTGTTCAACTTTTATAACGAATAAAGCAATTAATAATCCAATTATAAAGCCGCCAATTGATTCAAGAAACAAATATGAATTTGAGGCTGCGGAATAATAAGCGATAGCACAACCGCTTATAGAACATGCCAAGATCAAGAGAATTCTGATGATCAACCCTTTCACCTCCTTTCAATTTACTATGTTGTATTATTTTTTGTTCTCATTGTTTTCATAACTATCAATCGCTTGATGTTTAAAATGGAGGTAACTTTTGCGGTTTTCCATGAAAAAAGGAAAGGCAATTAACTTATCTTCAATTTTCAAAGAACGTTTTTTTAATGAGTAATCTATTATTGTACAGTGAAAATCATCTGCAAATCTTGCTCAACCTTAGCTTCCAGCTTATTTGTAGCCACAGATATTTCTTTGACCAGCAAATTTTTAGCTGTATCCATCATTTTTCTTTCACCAAACGAAAGATTCTTATCGCTCTTCAAGATAAATAAGTCACGCAAAACGCTTGCTATTTCAAATACCGAACCTGTCTTAATTTTTTCCAGGTATTCCCGGTAACGCTTATTCCAGGTTTGCTTGTCTATTGTAACATCCTTATTCCGCAATATTTCGAACACTTTGGGTATTTCTTTTTCCAATATAACTTCGCGCAGACCAACAGCTTTGGCACTATTCGTGGGAATCATTATTTTCATGCCATTTCCCATAATCTTCATAATGTAGAAGGGCTGCTTCTTACCCATTACTTCCCTGTTTTCAATAGCTTCAATGACTCCGACACCTTGTGCCGGATATACCGCCAAATCCCCTACTTTGAACATTTTTTATTTTCCTGCCTTTCTTTGACGAAAAAATATATTTAGCACTAATTGCATTTATAGTCAATAACTAATAGCTTTATGAACAATTGACCGATAAAATGTGAATGAAAAATCACGGGTATGAACCCCAAGACAAGCTTTGGAAACCGATTCCGCAACAAGTTGCGGGGCATTTATATTGCCCCGCTAAGCTTCGCACGCGGGATTAATTCAACTTACAGATATTACTACACTGCGCTTGTAATACCTGAGTTTCATTAATTCAACTTACCAATTTCCCTACACTTCGTTATGGAAATTGGAGTTTCACGAATAAATAATATTCTTCACGTTTTTTCTTCTAAAAAGAACTTGAAATATTTCCGAGATATTTAATTTTTCCAAAATTTGAGTGTCTTTGATTTTTTATTCTTAACTGCGGGGAAGATCGGAACGATTTTTAAAAAGTGCAATTCTTAGTAAAAAGTTTGAGCGATATTTATTCCAAAAAAGGGGAGTTAATGTTCAACTTAAATCAATTTCAATGTAGATGTAAAATCTCTAATAAAATTTATTCAGTATCTAAATATAATTATTCATTATTTTATCCATGTCTTCTTCTAAATTACCTCCTTCCGCGGTATAATTATCAACTACCGCTTTCAGCCTTAAAAAAGTTTCTTTATCGACAAGGTCATCCAGCCTTCTTAATGCGCCGCTGCGCCTTCCCAAACGAAAAATCAGCCGTTCTTCATCGGACAAATCAAAATATCTTTTGATCAACGATAAAATCTTAGGTTTATCTTCAGGAAATGTGCCTTCCAGTTCTTCCAGCAGGTTTAATATATGATCGCTAATCAGATGACTTCCTTTGACTTCTAAATTTTCGATAAACAACTGGATTTCCCTGAGGATGTCCTCATCACTCAAAAGTTGGAATTCACCGCTTTTAACCAAATCTTCTAGCTCTGTGCCCGGTACGACATGCAATGTTCTTAATCGAATGAAATCGGGATTGATGGCGTTCATGACTCTGGCTGTCTCCAACGCGTGCGGAATAGTCAACTTCGCCCCACCCAATCCGGGCATGAAATATTCGCTGAGTTCTATTCCGGCTTGCCTGATATTTTGACCGGCTTTAATATGATCGATTGCCTTTACACCTTTATTAATTAAAGCCAGGACATCATCACTGCCGCTTTCCATGCCCACGTGGATACGCGAGAGGCCGGCTTTTTTAAATTGTTCAAATTCACTTACAGTCTTTCTCGCCGCCGTGTGTGAACGGCAGTATGTTGTAATCCTCTTTATTTGCGGAAACTTTTCCCTCAGAAAATCAAGAATAGCTACCAGATCGGGAGTTTTCGCAACTAACGAATTGGCATCCTGCAAAAATACATTTTCACCGCTGAAGTAAAGCCAAACCGCCACCGTCTGAAAAAAATCGTTATAGAATTTGTGATTAGATATTTGCTTCAACACATTCCTGTTGACACGGCCCCCCTCCCCCAACTTCCAGGAAAGCTCGACAATTTGATCCGCAAAGTCTCTCATCGCTTGGATATCCGCCTTAACTTCTTCTACGCTGCGCAGTTCAAACTTAGTGCCGCGATAAGTGTGGCAAAAGGCACACTTATTCCATGGACAGTTTCTGGTTACACGAATTAAAAGGCTTGTTGCCTCGCTAGGGGGGCGAATCGGTCCCTGCTCAAAACAATTATCCATTTTTACCTCATTAGAATAACAACGATGACTAATATAACTACTTCTTTGTTCCAGGCAAGAGTTAGGAAAAAATTTCTCAAGGCAGGAAAAATAATGGGTTGCGTGCTTTGCCCTGTAAACGGATTTCAAAATTTATATATGCGTCTCCGGCTTTGTCTATGTCTCCAACCAGAGCAATCATTTCTCCTTTTTTTACATTTTGATCCGCCTTGACGTTTATTTTCTTCAGATGAGTATAGACAGTACTGAAATTATTTTCATGGCGAACTATAACTGTCTGTCCATAATCTTTTAATTTCGAAGAAAAAATAACGCTGCCGGAAGCTGCAGCTTTTACCTCGCTTCCCGCAACCGAAACGATTTTAATCCAATTATGGTAAGTTTTATTAGGCTGAATGCCAAAACGCGTCTTCACTATTCCGTTTACCGGCCAAATAAATAATTTCTTTTCTAATTTAATTTGTTCATTTTCTTCTATTCGTGGTTTTGTTTTAGGTTCTGTCTCGATTTTTTCGCCAGGAAGTTTTATTGCCGGAGTTGCATCCGCCTGCTTCAATTCATCGCGATGTTCAATCTTTGCTTCCTGCAGTTTTTCAGATAATGCTGCCGGTGTCTCTATCTTTTTATCCGTAACGGATTTAGTTTCAGTCGAGGATTTTCCTTTTTCCCCGTTGATAATTTCCGTAGAACCTTTAACCTTATCAGACCCATCAATTTTGGCTGCTGTTTTAGACGCTGCATCCAAATTCTTTACATAGGTCATAACATCATCAATTACTTGATTGGCTTCGGGAATAAATACAACAGATCCTTCTTCAAGCAAATTGGGATCACTGATATCGTTTATTTCCGCCAAATCTTGTAATTTGATGCGATAAGCACGGGCAATGCTCCATGCCGTTTCACCCTTTTTCACCCGGTGGTAAACTCCCTTTGCCGGCTCTTTTTGCATCTGAGTACCGGAACAAGAAGGAATAAATAAAAAAACTAGAAATATTAAAAGACTTAAAAATAATAAATGCTTTAATTTTTCCATCCGCTCTCTCCGATCAGGCTTACAAAACGGCACCCGCCTAAGTCCTCTTTTATTACCTCCTGCGGATTTTCCGAAAGACGAGTCAATTTATATAAAGTTTGCACATCGCGGTTACCGACCGGTACGACAAGTCTCCCGCCGACTACAAGCTGTTCTACCAAATATTGAGGAATTTCCGGCACTGCGGCCGTAGTTATAATGGCATCAAAAGGAGCTTCTTCTTTCCAGCCGTAGGAACCATCACCGACCCTGATGGCCACATTGTAATAATTCAACTGATCAAGAATTTTACGCGCTTTTGCCGCCAACGCAGCAATACGTTCGATGGAAAAAACACGGTCGGCAAGAGAAGCTAAAATCGCTGTCTGATAACCGGAACCAGTACCGATTTCTAAAACTCTTTCTTTTCCTTTTAATTCCAGCGCCTGGCTCATAAGGGCGACTATGTAGGGCTGGGAAATGGTTTGATTTGCGTCAAGCGGCAACGGATTATCATTGTAGGCCTGTTCAATGAGTCCTTCATCGATAAAAAGATGCCGGGGAATAGTTTCCATGACTTTCAATACACGAGTGTCGGTTATATCGCGCGTTTTTAGCTGCGTCTCCACCATCCGCATTCGCTGTTTCTTATATCTATCCATTAAATGACCTTTATTTTTTTCTTTTCGTCCGGAATTCTGTAAATCTCTTGGATCATTTCATGCCATCTCAATCCGAGCGCTTCCCGAGTAACAATCAGATAATAATATTGGAGTTGAGCTTTTTGACAAACAGCATTGAATTGATCAATGTCTAAATTTATTTTTTCGCAAAGTAATTGCTTTTCTCGCAATATATTTTGAATGTTTTTATTTTTGTTTAAAGATTTTAAAAAAGATATTTTCTTTTCGATTTCCCGATCCAAACGCACCAAGCGATCGATAGCATCACTTACGGCCATACCGGCACGACTCAAAACTGCCGCTCTTTCCCGCAACAGTTCTTCGCACAAATTATCTTGTTGCTTGTCTTTTCTATTTTGCAGCGTAATCATGGTTTTTTCTCTCATTAAAACGTGTAGAGTCTCTAGCATTTAAGAGCTTAATTTTCAACTAAAAAGGCTTTCTTGTCCTTCTGCCAAAAAGTATTTCTTTACAGTTGTTCAGTCTTTCGTTTAATATGGCGATCAATAATTATCTGCAGGTCAAAATGCAGGGAGAACATTGCCAGTGGAGACAAAAATCAATGAAACTCTAATAGTGATTGTCTGTGGCGATATCACCGAAGAAACTACGGATGCTATTGTTAACGCCGCCAATGAGCGCCTGGCTGGTGGTGCCGGTGTTGACGGCGCCATTCATCACGCCGGAGGTCCTGAAATTATGACCGAGTGCCGTCTTATCGGCGGTTGTGCTACCGGTCAGGCCGTAATTACCACCGGTGGAAATCTCCGGGCTAAATACGTAATCCACACTGTCGGGCCGATTTATAAAGGTGGCACAAAAGGCGAAGCTTTACTTCTTCAGAGCGCCTACAAAAAAAGCCTGGAACTTGCCCGAGAAAAAGGATTGCAAAGCGTCTCATTTCCGGCTATAAGCACCGGTATTTATGGATATCCTCTTAAAGAAGCAGCTCGTTTGGCGCTGAAGACTTGTATCGAATTCGCCCGAAGTAATACGAATATAAAGATTATTCGTCATATTCTTTTCAGCCGGCCAATTTATGAAGTTTATTCTGCGGAATTGAAAAAATTGGTTTAGTCAAATATTTCATATATATAACGGGAAAATGGAATCAAAACCGACTTACGAAGAGCTTGAACAAAAAGTAGCCGAGCTTGAGCGAAACATTCTGCAGTATGAAAATACTGAGAATCAATATCGCTATCTCGTTGATTCAACTACTGATTCTTTGTATCTGGTTGATGAGAAATGTCGTTATATTTTTATGAATAATAACCATATTCAAAGATTGAAATTGCCCACAGAAAAAATTATCGGACATTCATACGATGAGTTTCATTCTACCGAACAAAGCAAAGAATTTGCCGAAAAAGTCAAAGAAGTATACACCGCAAATAAATCCGTTCAGGACGAGCACCAAAGCTATCGTGAAAGCGGCTATTTTTTGCGCACTTTCAGCCCGGTCAGAGATTCCATAGATAATAAAAAAATAATCGCCGTCGCTATTGTCTCCAAAAATATCACCGAGAGGCGGTTAGCCGAAGAAGCATTGCGCAAATCGGAAGAAAAATACCGTCTGCTCATTGAAAATTCCAATGAAGCGATTTTTATTATTATGGATGGAAAAATAAAGTATGCCAATTTGCATACCGAGCAAATGATCGGTTACGGCATGGAGGAGCTATCTTCAATTTCATTCATCAATCTTGTTGTTTCTGAAGATCGCGACATGGTTCTGGAATTGCAGGAGGGCTGTCTGCAGGGGGAAAATCCCAGCATTAATTATTCTTTTCGTATCACAAATAAACAAGGCATAACTCTTTGGGTGGAAACCAATAGTGTGGGTATAAATTGGGATAATGAACCGGCGATTCTAAATTCCATGAGAAATATAACAAAACAAAAAAGAACGGAAGCCCGGCTATTTCAAGCTCAAAAAATGGAATCCATCGGTACGCTTGCGGGCGGTATCGCTCATGATTTTAATAACCTGCTCATGGGCATTCAAGGGCATGCCTCATTGGCCCTTCTGCATATGGATCCCCAAAATGCTTATTTTGAACACCTGAAAACTATCGAAACTCTTGTCATGAGCGGAGCCGATTTAACCAAACAATTACTTGGTTTTGCCCGCGGCGGCAAATATGAGGTAAAGACCGTAGATTTAAACTTATTAATTCAAAAAACTTCGGAAACAATCGGCCGCACGAAAAAAGAAATTAAAATTCACCGCAACTTTCAAAATGATCTTTGGCCTGTTGATGTCGATCATGGACAAATTGAACAAGTATTGCTCAATCTCTATGTCAATGCCTGGCAAGCTATGCCCGGCGGCGGCAATCTTTATTTAGAAACAAAAAATGTCTTTGTTGAAGAAAGCCGCTTTAAAACATACGTAACCATGAATGGTCATTACGTAAAAATTTCGGTAACCGACACCGGCGTCGGCATGGATGAAAAAACAAAAGAAAGAATTTTTGAACCGTTTTTTACGACCAAGGAAATGGGGCGGGGAACCGGACTCGGTCTGGCCTCTGTCTATGGAATCATCAAGAACCATAATGGTTTTATCAATGTTTACTCCGAAAAAGGACAGGGAACCACTTTCAATATTTATCTTCCGGCATCTCCCAAAAAAGATACTCACGATAAAAATAAAGATGTTGATGGAGATAACGTGATATCCAAAGGCGCGGAGACAATTCTTCTTGTCGATGATGAATCAATGATATTGACCGTCGGCAGTGAATTATTAAAAACCTTAGGCTATACGATTCTAACCGCTCAAGACGGTTCATCAGCGATAGATTTATATAAAAACTCAAAAGAAAATATCGATTTGGTTATCCTCGATATGGTAATGCCGGAAATGGGCGGTGGAGAGATTTTTGACGAACTCAAAAAAATTAATCCGCAGGTGAAAGTTTTGCTCTCCAGCGGCTATAGTTTAAACGGGCAGGCAAGCAGAATAATCAAGCGCGGCTGTGTGGGATTCATCCAAAAACCCTTTACAATTCGCGATATTGCCTCCCAATTGCGCAAGATTATCGATAACCAAAAAACCGCACCAAAATAAAATAATCGTTTACGATTAAGATATTTTAAAAATAGTTTTTTAGTTATACTTAACTGCCTAATTCTGTGCCCCATTTTCCGCCTTCTTGACCTTTTTTTTGAATTGTGCCACTAAAAATACATGCGTAAGAAAAAAAACCAATCTCGATTGCAATCAATAGGCGAAATTTTGTTTTCGTCTTTTAAAGGAAAGGGCGTTGCCGCAAAAATTGAAGAAAATTCTCTAATAAAACTTTGGCCTAAAGCCGTCGGTCAACAGATCGTTCTGCAAACACAACCTGATTGCTTAAAAAATGGAACTTTATTTATTAAAACAACTTCCTCGGTATGGGTACAACAGCTTCATTTCATGAAAGAAGAAATTCTCCAAAAGCTTAATGAACTTGCCGGGAAAATTACCGTAAAAGACATACGCTTTTCAGTCGGCCATAAACTTGCTCAAACAAGGACGGATACGAATATACTTGCGGCAAAAAAATCATTATTGAAAGAAAGAGACAAAAAAATGATAGCGGAATGCACTGCGTCATTGGCCGACCGCGAATTGGCCATAATCTTCAAGCGAGTGATGCAAGCGGAAATCAATCGCCGGCGGCGTTGGGAAAACGAGAAAGCTCGCTGAATATGGCCACCATATCTGCCGTATATTTTTTATTCTGATCATAGATAAAAAGCGGTTGCTCAATTTTAAGCTCTTCGCCTGATCCTTTTCTGCCCTCGACCAGAACAAACTCCGCCGCGGACAGATTATCAGAGTAAACAGGTTTCATTCTTTTTGGTTCGATGGAATTTTTACGGAAAAGCGTTATCAATTCAACCAATCTTTTCGCCGGATAAATAGTAAACACTTTTCCTTCCGGTTTGAGCAAATATTTTGCCACCCTTATAAAATCCTTCAAAGAGCCTTTAATTTCATGGCGGGCGATGGCTTTTTCCAGATGAGGATTAATCCTGCCGGAGCTTAACTTTCGATAAGGCGGATTAAATATTACGGCATCAAATGAATTTGCGGAAAAAATATTTTTAATTTTGCGCGCATCACCTTCTGCTATCTTTATGCGGTGTGCCAGCTTATTAAAGTTAACATTTTTTCGTGCCAGCGCCGCAAGTTCTTCTTGAATTTCTAAACCGGCACAATTTATATACGGGAAACGTTTTGCCAGAACAAGAAGAATAATACCGCAGCCACAGCCTAAGTCTATGGCGCGTGTATGCGGCTTTAAGAAAACAAAATGGGAAAGAAGAAGAGAATCCAGAGAAAATCTGTATCCTCTCTTCTTTTGAAAAACACGTAAATGACCATCAAGGATTTCGTCGAGAGTTTCTTCTACCATGATTTTGGTTCTGTTTTATTCAGCTAAGATCGTGGACAAACATACCGCTGCGCAGTTTCGGTTCAAACCAGGTGGACTTGGGCGGCATAATTGCTCCGGCGTTAGCTACACGCATGATTTGCTCCATTGTTGTAGGATACAGGGAAAAGGCCACGGCAAAACCGTCTTTGTCCACCAGCTTTTCCAGTTCCGCCATGCCGCGAATGCCGCCAATGAATTTAATGCGATCATCCGTGCGAGGGTCAGTAATGCCTAAAACCGGCGCCAGTAGATGATCCTGCAGTATTGCCGCATCAAGATTAGCTACCGGGTCTTTTACATCATATATTCCATCTTTAATGGTAAGCTTATACCAGCGCCCACCCAAATACATGCCGAAATCATGCAGTTTTTGCGGTGATTTTGCGGCAAAGTTTTTATTGACTGTAAAGCAGGAAGTAATCTTTTCCAAATATTTTTCCGGCGTTAATCCGTTTAGGTCTTTGACAGCTCGGTTATAATCCATCACCTTTAATTGATCATGAGGAAAAAGCACCGCCAGCACCATATCAGCTTCGTTAATCGAACCTGTGGCATTATCCAGTTTTCTTCTTTTGCGGGCAACAGCGGCGGCGGCGGCGGCGCGATGATGTCCGTCGGCAATGTATAGAGCATCAACCTGCAGAAATTCTTTTTTGATTTGTTCAATCTGTCCGGCATCGGCTACAACCCAGGCTGTGTGGATAATTCCATCTTCGGCGGTAAAATTATATTCGGGATTACCGGCAACTATCTTTTTCACTATAGCATTTATCCGGGGACGCGCCATATAACTGGTAAAAACCGGACCGGTTTGTGCATTGACCATATCCACGTGACGGATGCGGTCTTCTTCCTTATCCTTTCTGGTTAATTCGTGCTTCTTGATCTTGCCTGCATCATATTCAGCGGCGCTCATTACTCCGACGATTCCGGTTTGCACCTGAGAGCCCATTTGCTGCCGGTAGATATAAAAACAGGGGAATTTCTCCTGAGAAACGATTCCCTTTTCTCTCATCCGGGCAAAGTTGCTTTTTGCCGTGCGGTAAATAAGTTCATCATCGCTTCGGGTGCTGTCCGGCACATCAATTTCCGATTTTTCTACGTGCATAAAACTAAAATCCTTGCCGGCAACCGCCTTTTGAGCTTCTTCTCTGGTCATAACGTCATAAGGTAGAGCTGCTACCTGCGCTGCATATTCACGCTGCGGCCTGATTGCCTTAAAAGGTAAAACTAAAGCCATAATCAAATCTCCTCTTGCGAGACTCCTAACATACTGTCATAATCCAGGCAACGCATAATTATGCAAAACAGAATTTAATATAATAAATAGCATTAAATCTCAGAGCAAATCCTGAACCTGAATGGGGAAAAAATGGAAAACACACTAGTGTTTATTCACGGGTTGGAAAGTACGGCGCAAGGCGCTAAGGGACAATTTTTTCGTCAAAATTTTCCGCAGATGATCATCGAAAATTATACCGGAGAGTTTGCCGCACGCATGCTTAAACTTTCCTCAGAGCTCGCCGGAAAAACTAACCTGATAATAGTGGGATCCAGCTATGGAGGATTAATGGCTGTCCAATATGCAATGAAAAACGAAATCCGAGTAAAAAAATTGATTCTACTTGCTCCGGCGTTGAATCTTCCCGAATTTAGCCCTAAGACTGATAAAATACTTCAACTGCCGGTCATTGTTTATCATGGAATCAACGATAACATTGTCGATCCGTTTGCCGTAAAAAATATTGCCGTAAAGGGATTCCGGCAATTGGATCATCATTTTGTCGATGATGACCATTCCCTGCACAAAACATTCCCCATTCTAGATTGGAAAAATCTTTTGCAGACAGATTATTAATCGAGAAATTTCATAATTAAAAGAGATACAATCTTACGTACATGTAATTTTCAGATGGATAATAGGGCTTAATATTTATGTAAATTTCCAACTATTGCCTTGACAATGCTTACCCTATAAATTAACATTTCATCATATATTTTGATTTTATAATAACACCATGTATTCAAAAAAGATTGTTATTCGATATACACCTGATATTGTTCAACAGCCGGTAATTTATCAGCTTGTTAAACAATATAATCTTGTCTTTAATATTCTTAAAGCAAGGATATTCCCCCGCCGCGAGGGTGTTATTGTTCTGGAGTTAAGCGGTTCAAAAGAAGATTTTGATCTTGGTATCCGTTTTTTAAAGGATATGGGGCTTAAAGTCGAACCTCTATCCAAAAGTGTCAGTCAAAACATTGATAAGTGTGTTCATTGCGGAGCGTGCACTGCATTTTGCTCTACAGGAGCTTTATCGTTCGAAAAGCAAACTCAAAAAGTCTTGTTTGATCCCGAAAAATGCAATGGCTGTGAGCTTTGCGTTTCCGCCTGCCCTGTCCGCGCTATGGAAATCAACCTGCTTTAGGCAGATTTCTTAGCATCTTAATCCAATCTGTTCACAGATAACCTGAAATACTATTGCCTCCATATTTAAATATTTGCTTTTTCTAAATCACCGGTCAAGGTTTTTTTCGATAAAAACCGTATATCAATTCGTTTTTTCAATTAATTTTACAGCGCACTTTGAGGCTGGTTATATCATCCGCCGAAAGCTCGATTATATCCGATTGGATTAGCCGATACATAACCGCTTTTTGATCTTCGCTGTGCTTTAATCCCAAAACGTGACCAAATTCGTGGGCGAGTACACGTACCAGCCGGTAATCGTTATCAAACTGGTATATAGTAATTGATTGTTTGCCGTTTTTGTATTCGTAAAGGCCTTCACAAAATTCATGCCCCAGCATATTTCCCGTATTTTGATAATTAACCAAATCCAGATTATAGTTTGTGGCAATTTCATTGATGACAATCACCAGACTATTCATGGTCTCAGTCAGCTTTTTGAGCTCATCCTGTTGTGTTTGCAGATTTTCACGCAAAGAATTTAAATTATTTTTTTCCGAGGTTAATCTTTTATATACACTTTCGGGAGCACCGCCGCGTCGGATCCAAGATTTATTTTCTGCATTAAAAGCATCAACCCGTGTATTGTAGGCGCTAAAACTTACATTAAGCGCTGCATTTTTCTGCTCGTATTCCGATTTCAGGCTTTCCAAGCGACTTTTTAATTCTCCATAAGAGTCTTTTGTATTGTTAATTTTGAAGTTGAGTTTTTTTAAATTATCTGTCGCTTCTTGCCGGTAGTCGTAAACCAGGTTAATCTCGATTGTGCCGTTATGATCTTCTCGAAATAGCTCATGGGAAAGTGGCTTCCCCCACATTGCCGCTGCCATATCCACAGCAATAGTAAACTCTTGCCGGGTAAGACCGAATCGTTCATCCACTTTGCCAATACGGTAAGTCAGCGGCTCCTGACACAGACTGGCCGTCCGTAAAAAAGCTGCCACCAAGATAATTAAGACGGCTAGCAAAAATAGAGACCGCCAGCTAATTATCTTTGTCAAGTTAGACATTTTATAGAACTGAAAAAAGCAACCTGTTATTTTCCTGATTTTTCTTTGGAATCTTTAAGCAAATTATTAATATCGCCGGGAACTTCTTTGCTCTTTTCATATAAAGTTTTTGTGTCCTTATATAAGTTTTTACTTTTATCCACTACTTCATTAATGCCGGCGTTCACCGTGTCGATTGTGTTCTTAATTTTTTCCCACGTTTTATTTGGATCTTTAAAATAGTAGTAACCGGCCGCCAACAACAAAATAAACAAAACAACCAAAGTTAATTTTACTAATTTTTTGAAAATAAAATATAGAATAAATATGATAACAAAAACGATAATCATTATAAGCATTGCCGGGTGCTCGGCTACATAACCTGTAATTGCGTCCATAATTTAAAAACCCCCTTCCCCTTTTACATAAATTTATCTTATTTTTATTATGAAATCCATTATTATTTAAACTTGACAAACCCTGCCCTTCTGACTAGATTTCATCCAATTATCATCGAATTATCAATGATTTCTTCAAGGCAATTCAAATATTTATCAAAGGCAAGATTATTTATATATTATCAGTACCGGCCAAAGACTACTAATTTTAACTGGAGTATTGATTAGACATGAAATCAACTAAAGAAAAAGTGGCGCTGACTACCCTGGGCTGCAAAGTCAATCAATATGAATCGGCCGCACTGGCTGAAGACTTACGCAAGAAAGGCTTTTCTTTGGTTTCTTTCAGATCTCCGGCCGATATTTACATTATCAATACCTGCACAGTGACGGCTTTTTCCGATTTTCAAGCACGCCAGTTAATCCGCCGGGCTAAACGTGCCAATCCGCAGGCAAAAATTATCGTCACCGGTTGTTATGCCCAGGTTGCCGCCGCAGATATCGCCTCCCTCAATGGAGTAACTCTCGTTATCGGCAATGATCAGAAACACACCATTCCCACCCTTCTTCAGAAGGGTGCCATTAATTCAAAAGGTACTCTGCCTGATGATATTTCCCAGCAAAAAAAATTTTGCGAAATGCCGCTTACCAAGTTTTACGGGCAAACACGGGCTTTTCTAAAAATTCAAGATGGTTGTAATTCCTTCTGCAGTTATTGTATTGTCCCTTTCGCCCGCGGAAAAAGTCGCAGTTTGCCCCCCGAAAATATTTTGAAGGCGGTAAATAGATTTACGCAAAATGGTTACAGGGAAATTGTGCTTACCGGCATCCATTTAGGATCTTATGGATATGATCTTAATCCTACAGCGAACCTTACCAGTATTTTGCGTCAAATAATGAATTGCCGCAAAGACGTAAGATTTCGTTTGAGTTCAATAGAGCCGGGAGAGATAACTGACGAGTTGTTGCATCTTTTTAATAAACAAGATATTCTTTGTTCGCATTTACATATTCCCCTGCAAAGCGGCGATGATAAAATTCTCCAGTTGATGAAACGGAATTATGATTCTGGCTTTTACCGGATACTTATAGAAAAAATCTCAATAGCTTTTAGTGATTTAGCCATTGGCGTTGATGTTATGGTCGGCTTTCCCGGAGAAGGCGATGCTGAATTTAATAATACTTTCAAATTACTGCGGGATTTGCCGGTTGCTTATCTGCATGTTTTTCCCTATTCTGAAAGACCGGAAACGATGGCGCAAAAACTTTATCCCAAAGTGCCAGAAAATATAAAAAAGGAACGCGCCTCAATTCTCAGAAACCTGAGTTCAAAAAAGAGGGAAGAATTTGCTTTGCGCTTCCTGGGGAAAAAGCTTGATGTGCTGGTGGAAAAAGTAAAAGATAAAAGAACAGGTTTAATGAAAGGTTTTTCCAACAATTATTTACCGGTTTTACTGGAAAACAACGATTCTTCCGTCGGGGGCAGGATCGTAAAAATTTGCGCGGAAAAATATCAAGATGGAAAACTTTATGGGAAAATCGTCCCTGGATAAAAAAAGGCTGGATATTTTAAATGCTTTGGAAAAAAAGCTTAAATATCGTTTTCACGATATTTCTTTTCTTTCGATCGCCCTTACCCACCGTTCTTATATCAACGAAAATCCGCACCTTTCTGTTTCCGATAATGAAAGATTCGAGTTCCTGGGCGACGCCGTTTTGGGGCTTTGCGTGAGTAACCTGCTGATCAAAAAATATGGTGATTTTTCCGAAGGTACTCTTTCCAAAATCCGCGCGGCTTTGGTCAACGAAAAACTGTTAGCCCGGATAGCACAGGATTTAAAAATCGGGGATTGCCTTTTACTCGGACATGGAGAAGAAAATTCCGGCGGCCGCGCCAAGGATTCTCTTTTGGCTAATGCGCTAGAAGCAGTTATCGCCAGCGTATATCTCGATTCCAATTTTAACAAAGCTGAAAATGCTGTAAATAAATTAATTGAACCTTTGTTGAAAGACGATAGCATAACCTTTAAATATTTTGATTATAAAACCGCTTTGCAGGAGTTTTCTCAGAAAAGATATAAAATAACGCCTATTTATACGCTTATTGATTCTCACGGACCAGAACATGCGATAACTTTCGAAGTCAAGGTAATAATTGCTGATAAAACAACGCAAATCGGCAGCGGTAAAAACAAAAAAGATGCTGAAAAACAAGCGGCTCAAAAAGCATGGGAAGTATTGCAAAATGAAAATAAATTATCGTAAATCTAAAAATAACGGCAAACCATTGATTATTCCTGTTTTCATTATGAACAGAGGATGCTCGCATCAATGTATTTTTTGCAATCAAAAAATTTCTGCCGGAAACTATCCACCGAAACTTACAAAAAATATTTTTAAAGCCAAAGTCGAATCTTACCTGAAATGGAATAAAGATAAAACAAGAAAAGTGGAAATCGCTTTTTATGGCGGAAACTTCACGGGACTTGATCCTGCTTATCAAAAGAAGCTTTTTTCCTGGGCTAATTCATATATTCAGGCCGGTCTTGTCAACTCCGTTAGAATCTCGACACGGCCGGATTATATCACCGGCGATAAATTGACTCTCCTTAAAGAGAATGGCGTTACTACGGTAGAAATCGGAGCACAATCATTCATCGATGAAGTGCTGATATTTTCGCATAGAGGCCACAATGCCGCTGTGATATCAGACGCGATGATGCTTTTAAAAGATTACGATTTTCAAACCTCTTTGCATTTGATGGTAGGGTTACCAAAAGACACAAAGGAAGGATTTATTTATTCTCTCGATAAAACAATTGAACTAAAGCCTGATATGGTGCGCATCCATCCTGTTATTGTTTTTAACAACACGATTCTTGCGGAAAAACTCCTCCAAGGAATATATCATCCGCTGAAACTTTCTGAAGCCGTAGAATTAATCTGCCTTGCCTGGGAAAAGCTATCCGCGGCAGGAATCCGCATTATTAGAATCGGCTTGCATTTAACTAAGGAGATGGAAAATGATAATGCCGTATTGGCCGGCCCCATTCATCCTTCCCTCGGCAGCCTTGTTCTTTCTTCTGTTTTTTACAATCGCACAATCAAACTATTAGATAATATTCCTCATGAAACTCCGGAAATTCGCTTCCACTTGTCTAATCATGATATTTCCAGTTTTCGCGGCTTGAACAATGCTAATATATCCGCAATAAAAAACCTTTATCCCCGAACAAAGATAGTTGTAGAATCATTTGCCCGGCAAAAACCCGGTGTAATTTCCGTAGCTGCCGATAAAGGAAAACTTGTCTCCGCCAGTGTTTCGGGAATACTGTAAATAAAGTGGTCAAAGGAGAAAATAATCAGAGTGTTTAAATCCGGCTTCATCGGCATCATTGGCCGCTCCAATGTAGGTAAATCAGCATTTCTCAATGCTGTTGTCGGCGATAAAATTTCAATAGTTGCCGATAAACCTCAAACTACAAGAGATAAAATAACCGGTATAAAAAATTTCCCGGACGCGCAGCTTATTTTTTTGGACACTCCGGGTATACACAATCCCAAAACACCGTTGAATCGCGCCATGGTGCAAACGGCACAGAAAGCGATCGGCGATGCCGAGGTGCTGCTCATGCTGATCGAAGCCAATGCCGATGTGCACCATCAAGATCTTTTTTTGATTGAATCGCTTAAGCCGGTCAAAGTCCCTGTTTTTCTGGTTATCAACAAAATTGATCTCATCGATAAGAAGCTTCTCTTGCCGCTCATTGACAAATTCCGTAAACTTTATGACTATCGGGAAATTTTTCCGGTATCAGCATTGACTGGCGAGGGTATTACCGAACTGCTGGCAGCCATCAAACAAATCCTGCCGGAAGGGCCGCAATTATTTCCCGAAGATATTCTGACCGACGCTACCGAAAGATTTATCGCGGCTGAATTTATCCGCGAGCAGATAATGGTTCTCACCAATCAGGAAATTCCGTACGTCAGCGCCGTAACCGTGGACCTATTTAAAGAAGATGAGGAGAAAAATTTAATCCGCATCAGCGCGACAATTAATGTAGAAAAAGAATCCCAAAAGGCGATTATGGTCGGCAAAAAAGGTTCCATGCTCAAAAATATCGGCACGAAGGCCAGGTTGCAGATGGAAAATCTCTTCGGGGCCAAAGTTTTTCTGGAACTATTTGTGCGAGTGAGTAAAGACTGGACGACCTCCGATAAGATGCTGCAGGAATTCGGCATATTGAAACAGTAGGAAACGATCCAAATAAACAGGAAATTAAATGCAGACAAAACCAGTAATCGCCATTGTTGGGCGTCCCAATGTGGGCAAATCGACGCTTTTTAACAGGATTGCCGGCAAGCAAAAGGCTATTGTCATTGACGAGCCGGGTGCTACCCGTGACCGCAATTATATGGACTGCACCTGGGAGGACAAAGCCTTCACGCTGATCGATACCGGCGGATTCGAACCTTCTGCAGAAGAAAGAATTCTGGTGCAAATGCGCGAGCAGACCAATCTGGCCATCGAAGAAGCAGATGTCATCATCTTTCTAATGGATGGAAAAGATGGGCTAACACCCTCAGACATGGAAATCGTCAAGCAATTGCGCGGTAAAGATAAAAATGTTTTTTACGTTGTCAATAAAATAGATGGAGATCGCCACAAAGAAATGCTGAGCGAATTTTATAAGCTCGGCATCGACCAATTCCATCCGATCTCCGCACAGCACGGCCTTGGTGTTGACGAACTTTTGAACATTATCACTCAGGATTTCCCCGTAGCAGCAGACGATAAAGACGATCAAGATACCAAAATCAAAATTGCCATTGTCGGCAAACCCAATGTGGGCAAGTCCTCACTGGTCAACCGCATCCTCGGCAAGGAAAGAAGCATCGCCAATCCCACGCCCGGCACAACGCGTGATGCCATTGATACGCAGGTAAAAGTGCATGGCAAAAATTATCTGCTAATCGATACAGCGGGAATTCGCAGAAAAAGCAAAATCAGCCAGACGTTGGAGAAATACAGTGTCGTGCAGGCGCTCAAATCAATCAACCGCTGTGATATCGCGCTTGTTTTAATTGACGCCGAAGAAGGACTGACTGATCAGGACACAAAGATTATCGGGCTTGCTTTTGAACGGGGTAAAGCCTGCATCATCGTAGTAAATAAATGGGATAAAATTGAAAAGGATAATTCCACCGTGGGAAAATTTGTCGAAGACATCAAGGATAAAATCAAATTCATGGATTTCGCACCCATTATTTTCATCTCGGCAATAACGGGGCAACGCGCACCGAAGATTTTTGAACTGATCGATAAAGTTTTCAGTCAGTATACTAAGAGAATCGACACCTCTCCATTAAATGATCTGATAGAAAAATCAGTGCAGAGAAACTCGATGGCGCGTTATTCCAACAGGCAGATGCATATTTCTTATGCGACCCAGACAGATGTCAAACCACCAACTTTTGTTTTCTTTGTCAGCAATACCAAAGGCATCCATTTTTCCTACGAACGATACTTGATGAACCAAATCCGTGAAACATTCGGCTTTGACAGTGTACCGCTGAAGCTAGTCTTTCGGAAAAAGAGGTAATCCTACCCGTGATTTTTCGGAAGCTACTGCTTTAGATAAAGGAGTCCCGGTGAAAGCAGACAAAGATACACTCGAAAGACGATTCTTGGATTCATTCAAGGCAGCGTGCACCTTCTTTCCTTATGGAACAATTCGGAAAGGTGATCCAAAAAAGAAGGAGCCGGACTTTATTGTCGAAAATGAAAACGAGAAGCTAGGAATAGAGATGGCAAGATTATACCGCGATGATGATAAATATATCTTCGGTGTGCAACGACAAGCACCTTTACAGGAAAGAGTGGTTACAGAGGCGAAAACGTTATTCGAGAAGACTTCAAAATATAGGTTCAGAGTATTTGTTTCGTTCCAAGAGCGAAGCGAGATTAAGAGCAATGATGTACAGCAACTTGCAAGCTATTTATCCGAAATAGTCCTGAAAGAGCTTGAGAATCGTTTGCCAACTCCAGATTACCCAATTCAGATTGGTTCTTCATATCTATATCGGCACAAAGAAGTCTTTTTTTCTATTTATATAGATTGGTTTTCTGATGGTTCATGGAAGCGAAATAATGTAAACAAGGTTGAATTGCTGAATGAAGATTTGCTATATAATCTTATCAAAAGAAAAGAGAGTAAGTATGAAAAGGGGAACTATTCAGCCTGTAATAAGGTTTGGCTATTGTTATGTATGGATTATTTCGATCCTGCAATGGAACAGTGCATACCAGGGAATACTTGCTTTGCTATAAAATCAAGTAATTTTGATAAAATACTTCTTTACAAAACATACGAAAAAGTGTGTCAGATTTACCCATCGGAGTGAGATTAGACATTTCGGGAATATATTAATAATTGTTTTCAAAATAGATAATTACTTCTCACTATGAAATACTGCTTATTAATGGTAGTCCTCATCTCAATTCTAAATCGAAGACCATTACTCTGTAGATGGAGTAATGAAATCCGCCCTCACCCTACATACCATTCACAACAATTATTCCGAGTCGACCCTCCATAATTCATAAAGCAATTCTGAATTGACAACTCTATGGATTTTTTCTATAAAGCCGCAGGTCATTGGAGGGTCGTTTGTGATTTATTTGCGTAACGTCAACCTGTCTTTTCTGGACAAAAAGCTGTTTGACAATATCAACTGGACAATTCATCCCAAGAGTCGCATCGGCCTGGTTGGCGATAACGGCACGGGTAAAACAACTCTGTTTCGGGCAATCCTTGAGCAGGTTCATCTTGATTCCGGCATTATTGATATTCCCGGAAGAAAGCAAAAAACCATCGGCTATCTGCCGCAGGATCTGGTGGAACTTGAATCTGTACCCCTGATCGAATTCCTCAAAAAGAAAACTGGAATAACGGCTCTCGAAGAATCTATAAGAAATCTGGAGCACCAAATCTCACAGGGCAGACAAAATACTCCCGAATATAAAAAAATCTCCCAAAGCTACTCCGATGCAACGGCACACTTTGCCGCGCTTGATGGCTATGCTTTTGAAGCCAGAGCCAAACAGGTACTCAAAGGCTTCGGTTTTAAGGAAAGTGATTATGCGCAGAATTGTAATCTATTCTCCGGCGGCTGGAAAATGCGTATTCTGCTTACCTCGATTCTTCTGGCCAAACCGGATATCATGCTTTTGGATGAACCGACAAATCATCTCGATACTGAAAGCATGGAATGGCTGGAATCTTATCTCAAAGATTATCCGGGAACAATTATTGTCATTTCCCATGACCGCTTTTTTCTGGACAAAATCGCCCTGCAGATTGCCGAGCTCTCCTCCTGCCATATCCATATTTACAAGGGCAACTATTCCCATTATTTAAAGGAAAAAGAAAAACGGCACGCCGCATTAAAAAAAGAAATGGAGCTGCAAAAAGCGCAGATTAAAAAAATTGAAGAATTTGTGGAACGCTTCCGCTACAAAGCAACCAAAGCTGCTCAGGTGCAAAGCCGGATTAAAATGCTGGAGAAATTTACCGCGGTGACGCTGGAGGCAAAATCAAAAAGCGTAACCATGAAATTTCCTGAAGGTAAAAAAAGCGCTAAAGAAGTAGTCAAGGCAATTGATCTGGGACACAGCTACGGCAGCACAAAAGTGTTTGAACATCTGAATTTCACTTTATTCCGTGGCGACAAGGTGGCTTTTGTCGGCGTCAACGGCTCCGGTAAATCCACCTTATCGAGATTGCTGAGCCTAATGGAACAACCTGCATCAGGAAAAATAGAATACGGAGATAACGTTAATACCGCCTTTTACTCTCAAGAAAGCTCGGAGAATTTGAATTATAAAAAACCAATCTGGGAAGAGATCAACACCGTCGCCACCAAAGCTAACGATCAGGAGAAACGCAATCTTCTGGGCGCTTTTCTTTTTTCCGGCGATGATATTTACAAACCGGTTTCGATACTGTCCGGCGGCGAAAAATCACGCCTTTCGCTTTTAAAAATTATGCTTCTCGACACCAACTTTCTGATCCTTGATGAACCGACCAATCATCTCGATCTGAAGACTAAAGATATTTTTCAAGAAGCGCTGATCAAATATCATGGAACCGTAGCCATTGTTTCGCATGATCGTTACTTTTTAGACCGGTTGGTCAATAAAATTTTTGAACTAAAAGATGGATCAATTAATTATTACTTCGGCAATTATTCATATTTCATAGAAAAACGCAGCCAGACAACAATTGAACTCAAAAATGACAGTCCGCTGAAAGTAGCGGATAAAGAGCAAGCGTTTAAAAATAAAGAGAAAAAGAGATTGGAAGCGGAGGAGAGAAATAAAATTTTCAAAATTAAAAGTTTTTGGAAAAAAGACCTGGCCTCTATAGAAGAAAAGATTCAAGCGCTGGAAGCCAGAAAAGCCGAACACGAATCCGTCTTATGCGATCCGCAGACACACAAAGACTCGGCTAAAATTAAGAAATTCCAGATAGAATTGAAAGGTATTACGACGCAGTTGGAAAATTATTATAGTATCTGGACGGAACTGAATTACAAATTAGAGAAACTGGCCGCAGGCATTAGTGATAATGCAATTATGAGCGAAAAATAACGCCCGGTATTTATCTTAAGCGCCATCCAACGCGGGTTTTTCTACATTTTGATACCATGTGGCCGGATCAGTCAGGAATTCTTCGGTATCGCGCAAAGAAAGAAGATGATCACGCTCAACGCTCGCTATTAAATTAAAGAACGCTTTCTCTTTGGTATCGGTGCTCTCCTTCTCCAATTTTGTATAAAGAGCAACACCCCTTGCTTCAAAATCAATCGCTGTGCGAATGGCCTTGAGGTCGTCTTCATTGCCGGCAATGCGAGCCGCCTTTTTACCCGACATAGATTTTAATATGCTGCCGGCCAAAGATTTTTTTACCTTCAGCGGAACCGTTGCCGGCCATTTTTTTTGCTGCTGCCATTTTTCATACAATTTTTTTAAGACTTCGTAATGTTCCTTTTCCTCATCGGCAATTTGCTTGAACATATTTTTACCGGCCATATTTTTTGTTCTGCGGGCATTCGCCATGTAAAATTCGCGCTCTTTTTGTTCATTTTCCAGGGCAAACTTCAAAGCATTCATCCTTTTATTCATCTAATGTCTCCTTAAGAGCATGTTGGAGCATATGGCCGGAATTTTTTAAGTTATTATTAAGTATATGATAAATTATTATTCAGGGCAATATTTATTATACGTATTTTTAAATATCTGATATGTATTCAGCAATATTTTCGCAATGATCGGAAATGCGCTCTAAATGAATGAGCATTTCCACAAAAATCGGCCCGGCTTCAGCCTGGCAAAGACGGCTATGAAATCTTTTTAAGTGATTATCCCGCGCTTCCTTAACCTTAATATCTATTTCTTCCTCTCGTTTAATAATGCTATTGATTTTTTCATGGTCGGATACTTCAATCAAGAACACTGAATCATTTAAATTCTGGCTTACTAGAGATATTATCTCTCGCAATTCATCTTCACCGCATTCGCTATACTCAATGTCTTTTCCGGCTTTTTCGGCAGCTAACTTGGTTATCAGCACTACATGATTGCCGATACTTTCAATATCGGCCGCTATTGCCGTAAAAGCAAAAATTTTCTCTGAGAATTGCTCGGAGAGATGTTGCGCCGATATTTTCCACAGGAATTTAACTACTTGTGCACGTAAATTATTAACTACCATCTCGATATATAAAATATCTCTTTTCTTGCCCGCCTGATAGGAGTTAATCATATTTATGCTGTTCAGAAACATTTTCTGAACAAGAGTGATTTCCCTTTTCAATTCCTTTTGTACATTGTCCAGTGCTTTTTCTGTATTGGATAAATCTTTTTGATCGAGAAATTCGGGCCATATAGGCAAAGTTTCATCTTCTCCGGGTAAAAGTTTTTTCATTAAACCGGTAAAAGGCCGCAGTAAAAAAATAAAGATAAATACAATGACAACATTAAGTAAAAAATGCGCCAGAGCAATTTGCTGAGTAGTACTGGAAGAAATGCTTTTCACTATATCCACGAAGTACGGCATAAAAATAAGGCACACAACTACACCAAAGCATTTGAAGATAAGATGGGATACTGCGCTTCTTTTGCCGCTCACCGTTGCGACTGTTCCGGCCAATAGCGCCGTGACTGTAGTGCCGATATTTGCCCCCATAATTACAGGCAAAGCATTTTCCAGTGATACCAAATCCTGCTGCGCTAAAAGAACTAAAATACTAATTGGTATAGCGGATGCATGAACAATGCCCGTTATAATTACACCCAGTGCAATCCCTAAAAAAGGGTTTTTTGTCTGGGCAATGAAGTTTACAAAGGACGGAGAATTCTTTAAAGGCTCTGCCGCTTGACTCACTAAATCTAACCCAAAGAAAATAAGGCCGAAATAAAAAACCATTTCGCCAATAATTTTCCATCTGCCCCTGCCGGTTAACCACAAAAGACCACCTAGTGAAATAAAGAGCGGTGAAATTTCCGTAAACCGCCAAATAACAAATTGCACAGTCAAGGTAGTACCTATATCAGCTCCCAATATAATTGCCAGAGAACTATAAAAACTGATCAATCCTGCGCTCACCAAGCCAACGGTAAGCGCAGTAGTGGCGGATGAACTTTGAAAAATAATTGTAGAAATCACTCCTGTAAAAAGCCCATACAGAGGTTTTTCTACGGCATATCTGATGTATTCTTTTATGCGGACATTAATTAATTTCTGTACGGCGGAAGAAAGGTGAACCATACCAATCAGAAATAAAATTATACCGCTGACAGCTATAATTATTTCTCTCATTTATTGGTAATAAAATACCTCCGGTTTTTTAAGAAAGATAAATTAATTAAACAATTAATCGTTTTTTTATTTTATTAGGATGGTTAAACATACAAAAATGATCGTCGCCAAAATACTTTTTCCCACGATCATCATAATTTCCTCCTTGGTTAATGGATCTTTATATTCGAATAGTCAGATCATGACAAATTTATATTTAAACCACAAGAGCAATAATGCGATAGATGAGGCTCGATCAAACTTTTCTTTGAGCATTGATGATTTCTGTAAGTAACCAATTGATAATGTCAATTATTCGTTGACAATATTAGCAAAATGCTGTTATATTTCAGGTAATTTTAAAATTGTAACCCGTAAAAACAGTTAATCCTACCTTATTATCTTTTATTGAGATAGAGGAGATAATGTTTTGAAGGAAAAAAGCCATAAAACGAAGGTTGCTCCTGCTCGTAATGTTTTAGCCTGTAACTCTCACCTTTGGACTTTTCAACACAAAAAAATACTTTCCGCAACAGAATCTGACCGTTATTGGGATCAAAAAAAACTCGTCAATAAATTGAACTACCTGAACTTTATCGATGGCTATGTTTTTATTATTTTGAACCATAGTGAAACAGACGAGTATTTTTTAATTAAAGCTTACCCCCAGCCTTGTATAAAAGACGAACTTCTTTGCCGACTGGATTCACAAGATAATTTTCTTGATCCAACTAAATATAGTTTGGATTATTTAATGATCGACGATGGGCTTAACGCTATATTAGCGCCCGTTCAACTATTCAGTGCGGAAGGAAATGCACTGAAATTAAAACTGCCCGATAAAAGCATAATTATAGCGACGCGTAAAACAAAACGCTACTACTGTGAGAATATAACCAGTGAAATAATTCAGGGCAGTTTCAATGCCCGTGGCACTCTCATTGATTTCACACCCAGCGGTTTAGGCATCAAAACAACTGGAAATGAAAATATGAAAGGATTCGATGAAAATAATTCAGCTTTAATCAATCTTACCTCAAACGGCGATAAACTATTCTCCGGTTTATGCAGATGCATTCGCAAAGACATTAACGCAACTGATAGCAGAATTATCTTTTCCCCAATAAACACACAAATGGCGCTATTTCCAAAAAGAGAGGTGCGCAACTCCCGTGAACAATTAGCACCATCTTTCACTGTTAATTTTAAGCATCCTCTTTTCCAAAAACATGCAATTAGAGATGTATTTGACATTTCCACATCGGGCTTTTCAATACAGGATTCTTTAGAAGAAGAAATTCTAATACCTGGCATGATCATACCAAAAATATCCATTGTTTACGCTGGTGTTATTAAAATGAATTGTTCCGCGCAAGTTGTTTACCGACAAGAAGATCAACAAAGTAAAATAATAAAATGTGGGTTGGCTATTGCAGACATGGATGTCAAATCATGTACTTATCTCAATCATATTTTAGGAACATATCTTGATGGTTATGCTCGCTTTTCAACAGAAGTGGATATGGAAGCGTTGTGGGAATTCTTTTTCGATACCGGTTTTATTTATGGAGAAAAATATGAGCATCTTTATTTTTATCGTGAGAATTTCAAAGAAACATATCAAAAATTATATCAAGATAAACCTGATATTGCACAGCATTTTGTTTATGAAAAAAATGGTAAAATTTACGGACATATTGCCATGTTGCATGCCTATGAGCCTTCATGGATAATTCATCATTTTGCAGCTAGAAAAATGGGAAACCGTCTGCCCGGCAATGCAGTTTTAAAACAAATAAATCAGTTTATTCGTTCTTACAATCGTTTACCATCATCTGGCATGGACCATGTTATGACATATTACCAACCCAATAATAAGGTTGTCGATCGTATCTTCGGAAGATTTACCCGTCAGTTAAATGACCATAAAAAAAGTTCTCTCGATTCATTTTCCTATTTCCCATTTAAAAAGAAACTCTTGTTTCAAAACAAACTTGATAATAACCTTGTGTTAAGAGAAACTAATTCTTCTGATTTATTTAAATTAAAAGAATTTTATGAATCATCTTCCGGTGGTCTTTTGCTTAGTTCTCTTGGGCTGGATACTTCGTCGGATTCAATTAAAAAATCGTTTTCTAGGGCAGGTTTTAAAAGGGATTACAAAAGTTTTTGCTTATGTTATAAAGAAAAACAAATAGCCATTTTTATTGTAAATCAATCTGATCTAGGACTTAATCTATCCGATTTGCTTAATTGCATCATGGTTATTGTATTGGATAAAAATGATCTTCCGTGGACAGCGCTATCAGCGGCAGTTAATAATTTATCCGGCGTTTTTATCGAGGAAATAATACCCTTACTCATATTCCCATCCAATTACCTTTCTTCACAAAATATAAACGAAGAAAAACAATATATTTTATGGATTTTGCATACATACAATGCGGTTGAGGAATATCTTTCATATATAAACAACCTATTGAAATTAAAATCTGGGAATCAATGATGGAAAATATTCCTCTTTACAATAGTGCTGTTTTAAAAATATATATAGATTTGCTGGAAGAAAAGTATCCTTCTATAGATATAAATCAATTATTGGAATATGCAAATATTGCCCCTTACGAACTTGAAGATAGGGGTCACTGGCTAACTCAAAAACAAATAAATCGTTTTCATGATTTTTTAGCAAAAACTACCGAAAATCCAAACATAGCACGTGAAGCAGGACGTTTTTCTGTGCAATCAAGATCTTCCAGTATATTAAGACAGTATGCTGCAGCATTTGTTACTCCTTCTGTGGCTTATTGGATGTGTGGAAAAATAAGCGCCACACTAAGCAAACACATATCCATCAAGATCAATTACGTCGCAGCCAACAAGGTGGTAATAACAACCACTCTTGAAAAAGGTGTAAATGAAAAACCTTTTCAATGTGAAAATAGAATCGGTTTATTTGAAGCTTTAGCTAAATTTTTTACTGATGAATATTCCAGGGTAGAACACAATGAATGTATTCACAAAGGAGCTCCATACTGCAAATATATTGTTTCATGGAAAACAACACCGGGAATGATTTGGAAATTAATTGCCGCCTATTTATCGGTACTTGGTATTATTGCCTCATTAATTTTATTTTTCTTTTCATCATTCCATTCATGGATTGAATATTCTTTAATTGTTGCTTTAATATCTATTTCTAGCTTCCTAATATCGCAAACGCTTGCCAAAAAGGAGTTAAATAAATCAATAGAAAGTCAGCAAAATGTAGCTGAACAATTAATGAACCAATTCAACATCAGATATAATGAACTAAATTTAATAAAAGAAATAGGTGAAGCAGCTGCGCGCATACTTGACCCAAGTAAACTTCTTAATTTTATAACAGATGCTCTGCAAAAACGACTGCAATTTAACCGCGGTATGATTATGCTTACTAATCAAGAAAGAACAAAACTGGTTTATACTGTAGGCTATGGCTATACTTCTGAGGAAGAATCACTTTTAAAAAATGTCGACTTTAATCTTACCAATCCGCAATCCAAAGGTATTTTTTATTTAGCCTACCGTGACAAAAAACCGTTTCTTATCGATAATGCAAATGATATAAAAAATAAGCTTTCAGAAAGAAGTTCAAGCTTTATTACAGACTTAGGTGTAAAAGCATTCATTTGCGTTCCCATTATTTACGAGGAACAAACCGAAGGCATTCTTGCTGTAGATAATACCAAATCAAAAAGTCAACCTACGCAAAGCGATTTGAGTTTGCTGATGGGTATCGCTCAGCAAATAGGCATCAGCTTGAATAACGCGATTGCACATAAAAAAATTAAAGAAAGTGAAGAACGTTTTCGCAATTTGAGCAATAATTCTCCTGATATTATCTATCAGCTTGATATAAATGGAAAGTTTAAATATGTTAATCCTGCATGGGAGGATGTTTTAGGCCACAATATAAACGAAATTAAAAATAAACATCTTTCTAACTTTATTCGTGAAGAAGATCGGGTGGTATTTGTTGAAATTCTCCAGAATATTTTAGACGATAAATTAACCATAAGAGATAAAAATTTTGTTATTTTAAATAATAAAAGCTTGCCGCGTTATGTCACCTTTACCGGGGCACCGGACATAGATGCGGAAGGAAATGTAATGGGAGTTGTTGGTACACTTAAAGACATCACCAGGCTGCGCATTATGGAAGCTCAACTTCTGCAGGCATCAAAAATGGAAGCTGTAGGCACCCTAACCGGAGGAATCGCTCACGACTTCAATAATATTATTCAGGCAATTATGGGTTACAACCAGATAATGATTTCGGGAAGAACCGGTAATGAAACAGAAATCTCTTATCTTAAAAGCATAGGAGAACTAATTCAACGCTCCAGAGAGCTTGTCGGACAATTAATGCTTTTTGGCAAAAAAGTTGAACCACTATCGAAGACTATCAATATCAATGAAGAAATTAAAAGCATGCATAACTTGCTTACAAAATCCATTCCTAAGATGATCGATATACAAATAAATCTGCATGAAGATGTTTTTCCCCTTATTGCCGATTCCACCCAGATAGGTCAAATCATCATGAATCTGGTCATTAATGCTCGTGATGCCATGGGTGACAGCGGAAAAATAATAATAAGTACCAATAATATAACATTACGGGAAAATACTTCCAAAGCCGGTTTAAATATTCCTGCCGGCAATTATATAGAATTGACCGTTTCCGATACGGGCAGCGGCATTGAAAAAGAGCTGATTCAGCACATCTTTGAACCCTTTTTCACCACTAAGGAGGCAGGCAAAGGCACAGGGCTTGGCCTTGCCGTTGTTCATGGCATTGTGAAAAATCACGGCGGCTTTATTTACTGTGAAAGCGCTCCCAACGAGGGAACTACTTTTAGAATTTTATTCCCTGCAACAACTTCCGGAGAGACGCACAAAATAAATGAAGAAAAATCAGTAAAAATTCCTCGGGGCAAGGAGAAATTACTTGTAGTTGATGATGAAAAAAGTATTTTAGAGACAGTCAAAGAAACCTTAAGTTCATATGGCTATAAAATAATAACGGCTGAAAGCGCCGAGCAGGCCCTGGATGTTTATCATGCCCAAAAAGATAAAATCAAGCTCGTGCTTCTTGATTTGAATATGCCCGGCAGGGGCGGGAAAAAATGCCTCATTGATTTGTTGGCCATTAATGACAAGGCCAAAGTTTTAATGACCAGCGGCTATTCCACTTCCCAACAAATAGAAGATTTAACCAAAGCCGGAGCGGCTGGATTTATTAACAAACCATACCGCCCGGAGGATTTACTGCTCAGCGTCAGGAAAATTCTCGATACCTCATACTAACAAGAAGATGGCTTAACACCCTTGCAAAGAAGCAAAGGAGTATAAGTAAAACGTCTCGGATCAACTAAAAATTTATTCAAATCACTAGAAAATTGTTTATACCCTCCGGGATATGCGTTAATTAAGCTTTCAGCTTTTTTAGCTGCTATTTCTGCCTTTTTAGTCCAATTAAATGTATCTTTATTTTTTATTTCGCCAAATATTAAATTATGCGCCATCAACTCCACATCTATTTTTTCAAAGCCCCTATCGTAAAGGAAAGAATAGAGTTTGCGTCCTATAAATGAATCAACGTTATATTTCTTATCTATGAAATTCATAATCTTCGGCAATATCGTAGCTATTTGCGGTGGCAATTCATAGTGATTCAAGCAATTATAATCCAAATCGAGCAAGCAGAGTAAACCACCCGGCTTAACAGACCTTTTTAAATTTTCGACGATATCAAGCGCTCCTTTGCGATAATACTCCAAAACAAACCTTACCCAAATCAAATCAAACTGGCCTAAGCCTTCCATTGGTTCGCGCAAATCATGCAAATGAAACTCAATACCCTTTTTGCCACCATAATGTTCTTTGGCATACGATATCCGAGTTTCGGAAAAATCAACACCGACGATGCTGCCGCGAGGTTGAATCATTTCATGAAGGAGGGCAGTTGTTATACCCGGACCACAACCACCATCCAAAATACGCATCCCCGGTTTTACTCTGCACCAAAGCGCCTGTTTGCGTAAGGCCTTCGGATCTGTTTTAATCTCAAGGCGTATGTTTTCATCTTCACTTTCCATAAGATATTTGTTTGATCGTGATGAATTCTTTAGATGGGACATTTTCTGCATAATTCGCTCCTCGGGAGGAATACGATGTTATTAGCTGTAAATTATTTGCTCTGCATCAAGAACCGTATTGTTCTTCAATCCACTTCTGATACGCGCCGGTTTTAATATTTTCCACCCACATTTTTTGATTTAAATACCAGTTAATAGTTTTTCGTAAACCAGAGCCAAACGATTCCTTTGGAGACCAACCCAATTCTCTGTTGAGCTTGGAAAAATCAACCGCGTAACGCTTATCGTGTCCGGGACGATCTTTAACGAATGTAATCAGTTCGCGCCGCGGTTTTTCATGCACCACCGGTTTTATTTCGTCCAGAATATCACAAATCATCCATACAATTAAAATATTTTCCATCTCGGCATTGCCGCCGATATTGTAAGTTTGCCCGATTCTGCCGGAAGTCATAATTTGCCAGATAGCTTCGCAGTGATCTTCGACATAAAGCCAATCCCGAATATTTTTCCCGTCGCCATAAACAGGCAATTTTTTCCCTTCTAAGGCATTGAGAATAACCAATGGAATAAGCTTTTCCGGAAACTGATATGGGCCGTAATTGTTAGAACAATTGGAAATTGTCATGGGCATTCCGAATGTTTTATAATAGGAGCGGACCAGATGGTCGGAAGCGGCCTTTGATGCCGAATACGGGCTATTGGGACGATAGGGAGTATCTTCGTGAAAAAAACCTTTGTCGCCGAGGCTCCCGTAAACTTCATCGGTGCTGACATGATGAAAGATTTTGAATTTATCCCCGCGAGATTTGGCTATTTCCAAAAGATTAAACGTTCCAATAATATTTGTCTGAATAAAATTACCGGGTGTTTTTATAGAGCGGTCAACATGTGATTCAGCAGCAAAATGGCAAATTGCATCAACATCATATTGCAGAAATACTTCTTCCAGTTTTGAGGCATCACAAATATCGACCTTTTGGAATATATATCTTGGAGCAAAGTCAGAAGCAATATCCGCCAGATTTTCGGGATTGCCGGCATATGTTAAGTTGTCCACATTGATGATTCTGCCGGAATAATCTCTCCGCGCCATTAAATAGCGAATAAAATTACTGCCGATAAATCCACAGCCTCCCGTTACCATTAAATTCTTGAATGTGATTTTACTTTTGATTTTAGTCTTCATTTTTAAATAATATTCTTTCTTTTTAGTATTATTAGTTGTTATTTACCTAAGCCCTGGAGATGCAAAAATTAATGTTCATTTTTAATTAAACCATTAGTAATCACGGGTATGAACCCCAAAGCAAGCTGCGGGGTATTATACCCCTGTTTATACGGGATAATTCGGCTAACAAATTCCGATACGCTTTGTTTCGGAATTTGAGTCTCATTACCCTCCGCCCTTTCGAGTCTCATTGATTCAACTTACCAATTCCGACGTGTGACCTTTAGGTTATACGCTTTGCTTTCGGAATTGGAGTTTCACGAATAACAATCAATACTTCCCGTATAATATAAATCCTGCCCAATCGAACGGCCTGTAGCCAAGATGAATCATTTCGTTTTGAGTAATTCTCAGTGAGTCGGCTATGCTTTCATTCTTCCCCAAATTTATGTAAAATAAATCCATAAAGGTCGCCTTAGGCTTTTCTTCAATATTCCAAAAAGTAGATACAACTGAAGGACTGCCGGCATAAAGAAACGCTCTATTGAGCCCAACAATTTCCGCGCCTCCGGAATAAATCCTTGGAGCCGTTGTACAGGCGCTCATTACTATAGCGCGTCCTCTAAATTTTAGCTTAAATATTTCCGCGGTGGTGAGGTGGCCATCATCATTCCCCGCCGGAACCAACAATAAATAGGAATTAAGAGGCGATTCTTCCACAAAAACACTGCGCGTGGCAAAGTGAACCAGATCATAATTGCCGATCATTGCTTTTACTTTTGCTTCCGTAGCTTCTACTTTTAAAAAAATATTTGCCTGTGGAATGATATTTTGAACGCTTTCCACTTCCGTTTGAGACTGATACGAATCAAGTTTCTTGTCTTTAAAACCTGGATTGATAAAAGCCAATATATTCAAGTTATTAGCTGGTCGCTTCTTCAGCACATATTTCAACGCATCTGCACTAGGCAAATGAAAAATGGAAAATGCATCGACGAGATATTGCCCTCTGTAGCTAATTGCCGCAAAAGGAAAATAGTAAAGCGCCCCGTGAGGAATTATGCCTATACGGTCTCCAGAAACAAAAGGCATTACCGGCTTCAAAAAATTATTGTAAACTTTTTCTGATAAAGATTCCATTTTATTATACTCTTTGGCGGAAATTGAATCATTAAAAGAAAAAACCAGTTTGGCCACTTCTTCTTTGCTGATTTTAACTTTTTTCAGATGCACTTTATCTTTGTTTATAGCCCATATAAAAAGCATTTGATCTGTAACATAGTAGCTGAAGATAGTTGTATTGTTATCCAGTAATTGACGGATATCATCCGTATTTACCGGTTCGGCTGAAATAAACGAATAAAGCTCTTCGTTTTGCGCTTTAATTTTATTAATTGTATCGAGGTGGGCGTTTTCTGCTTTTCCAATTTTATCCAGCGTATTTTTCAAGGTTAAATCATCTTCGCCTTCGTCCGTCAGCACTTTTCTATAGCCGCCCGCTATTTGATTAATATAATTTTTATACTGTTTGATTAATTCTGTCTCTATACGATTTTTACCAATGTTCCTCCCAGCAAGCAAATCAACCAACACCTGTGTTTTTGCTCTTTCCGCAGTTTCCAACGCTCCCTTATGATCTCCTTCTTTAGCTAATTGCTCTATTAGGGCTTCGTAAAAGAGCCGTGGATTGTATATGTAAGTATCTTTGAGAATTTCAATCACCAATTCTTCTTGCTGCTTTTCCATAAGGACAATGGCGTCATTCAGCAAATGAATTGCTTTGGATGCATTACCAAGTTCCTGATAACAAATAGACTGAATAAATTTCGCCCAAATCCGGTAAAAAGGAAGATGATATTTATCGGCAATATCGTTCAGCTGTATTGCTGATTTTTCTGCAGCGCTGATATTTTTATCCAGCAAATAAAGTTGACTGCGAAATAGTATATTATTTATTTCTCCAACTCTAAAACCAGCTTTCCTGGCCAATTTTCCGGCAGTTTCGATCTTTTTAATTGCCTCCGTGTATTGACCTTTAATGCCATAAGCCAAAGCCAAAAAAATATATGCTTTAGATTCTATAATCTGGAAAACCGTATTTGAAGTAAATCGGTCTATTTTTGTTTTTCTTATTTCTTTGTCCAAAGCAATAACTTGATTTAAATGAAAAATGCCTTCATCAATATTTTTGACAATTAGTTTGTATTGAGCCTCATCAAAGTCATGCAGGTTCAATTTTCTTGACATTACCTTATAATAATCAGCTAAAATCACAGCTATTCCATATTCCAATTCAGAGTCGCGCCGTATCATTAGTAAATTAAAATTATCTTGATAATTCTGGTTGGCTTCAAAAGACTGCCGAAAATATTCCATAGCCCTTTCATAATCGCCGTTCATCAAACAATAATGACCGTAATTTTGAAAAACAAAAGAGCTTAGTGGAGTTGTTGTCCATTGCCTCTCCATTTCTTTAATAGCGTTATATGCGTCCTGCCCTTTGCCGAATTTATAGAGAGCCAATATTTTACGGCTTGTTGCTGTCCCTTCTCCATAGGCATCTTTACGTTTGCGAATTTCAGCTATCGCCCGGTCATAAAAATAAAAAGCGCGCTGTTCATCTCCGGCAGATTCAAAATGTTGTCCCACATTTATAAAAATATAAGGAATCGCCCAATCCGACATGATGCTTGCCCATTTGAGCTGTTTGACGAATTTTGTTGGTATGTCTTTTTCATACGTATCTTTGAGTTCAATATTGACCATAAAATTCGGGGGCGCGGGAATATTACCGAGTATACTTCCACAGCCGGAAATTCCAACCAAAAATAATATTAAGAAAGTTAAAATAATTTTATTTAGTAATGAATATCTCATAGGTTAATCTTATCAATATTTAGTTAATCTTTTTAATACTTTTATCGGTTTACTTGCAAGTCTTTTTCAACTATTAATTTAAAATATTTAAAATGGAGAAGTATAATTTCAAATATTTTTCCAACATAATGGGGAATAATTTTACCTTTCCAACAAATTTGAAATATCGCCCGAAAACATATGTTTTTTAAACATTTGATTCTATTTTATTTTCTATATTTAACTCTCTTTTCATGAATCGTTATTATATTCTTCTTGACAGACAAGAACCTTATACCTTAAATCTATAACGTAAATAAAATTGCGCCACACTAGTATAAAAGCAATTTTTCTTAACAATATCCTGTTCATTATTTATGGATTTTCGAATGCCTCTTGATGCAATAATAATTTCTAATTTTGGTACAGAAAGCCTTTCAGGTTCCAATCCTCAGCGTTTAAGCTTAAATGGCAGGGTTGCCGATATCCAGACGATATTAAATTACATCCAGAACGATGGTAAAATTGTAGATCCTATTGTTGGTTCAGATAGAGAAAACTGGGCGGTAGCTCCAACGCTTAACGGCTTGATTCTCACAAGCTTTCTAACTGGTAAAGGATATTCTGTTGAACTCATCAATGATTTCTACCGTGAAAAAGACAAGTTCATCAATGCATTTCGCCGTAATCCAAGATTAATCGCAGTATCAACATCTTTTATTTATTCTAAAGATCATCTCATTCGTGTAGTTAGAGATATTCGACAACACGCCCCAGACGCTTTCATTGTTGCAGGAGGACCTTTTGTCTATCAGTCCTATCTTATTCATAAACGCTCCACTGAACCTCTTTATAGCTCAAAGGAAATACAGCAGTCCTATCTGTTCTTCGACAACAACCAGCCAGCAATTGACTTATATGTGGTGAGCCACCGCGGCGAAAATATTCTCTGTGATTTGCTAGCCATTCTGCATAATGGACAATCACCAAAATCTATCCCCAACACTGCTTGGTACAAAAACGACTCTGTCCATTTTACCAATCATGTTGACGAGACAGTGCCTATTGAGGATTGCGGTCTTAATTTGGATAACCTCGAAGATTCGTTTTTTTCATCTAAAGTCGTGCCTATGCAAGCAAGTAACGGCTGCCCCTACCGGTGTGCGTTCTGTAATTTTACGAGTGACCGGCGCCTCGTATTTTCAAAATCGCCGGACCAAGTAATTCTGGAGCTCAAGGCAGTGGCGAAACGAGGAGTTAAATTCGTGTGGTTCGTCGATGACAATTTCATGCTCGGTTCCGGTGACCTCAACAAAACTCTTGACCGCCTAGCCAATGAGAATCCTGGTATCGAATGGATGAACTTTATCCGAGCTGACGCCCTGAAGAATATCGACTATCAGCTGCTGTGCCGTGCCGGATGTGTCGAAGTCCGTTTGGGGCTGGAGTCGGCTGATCCCGCCATACTTCACAACATGCAGAAACGGGCAGATCCGGATACTTATCGAATGGTAATTGAAAACCTTTTGAAAGTTGGTATAAATTGTTCTTGTTATTTCATCTTCGGTTTTCCCGGCGAAACCGCGGAAACCGCACAGCGAACGCGTGACTTTATAAAGAGCATCGAACACCCTGAATTAGAGGGCTTTATGCGGTGGTCACTATATCCATTCATGCTTGCGCCATTAAGTCCAATATTCGAAGAAGATCAAAGGAAGCGTTACGGCCTAACGGGAGCCCTTACACACTGGTCTCATGCAACCATGAATTCCGAACAAGCACAGCAAGAAGTAGTAAAAACGATTCTAACCACTGAACGGTCCGGCGCAATTTACAGGAGTGATAATATGCCGCTACTAAACACAATGAGCTCTGAGCAAAAGAAAGCTTTCTTTAACGTAAGGAATATCCTTTCGAAGAAAGCTATGCTAAGAGAGCTCCACAGCACCGAAATAGCACAGGCATTTCGTGAGGTAATACCTACCAATATGTGGGATGTATAACTTCTCTACAGACTCTAAAATTCAATATTTTTGAAAAGTTTATCAAAAGATGCTCTCAAAATTGTAAAGTCATACAGCTATTGTTTTAGGTGATTTATTTTAAAATATTTGGTTAAATCAATTTTTCCAAATTACCTACCCTACCCGGTTGGGATAACCGGTAATGGAACGGATTTCTTCGTATAGAGGCTTCAATCGATTATACATTTGCTTATAAACACGTTTATAAAGCTGGTCGTAAATCTTATGCGTAGTCATATTGGGCTCAAAGAATTGGCCTATGCGTGTCATCTCTTGCACGGCAGTCTTAAAATCACGATGAAGTTTTAGCCCAACTGCCGCATCTATCGCCGCGCCCAAACCGGATGTTTCATAGATATGCGGTCGCGCTGTAGGCAAACCGAAAATATCGGCTGTTAACTGCATTGCCGTGTCGCTTTGTGAACCACCACCGGATACGCGCAATTCGGTTATATCCACCCCGCTTCGTTTTTCCTCACGTTCCTTACCTTCGCGCAATGCATAAGCCAATCCTTCCAATATCGCCCGGTATAGATGGGCGCGATTGTGCACATCACCAAAACCGATTATCGCACCTTTCGCTTCCGGTCCGGGCACTTTTATTCCCGGGGACCAATATGGTTGCAATATAAGACCCATTGATCCCGGCTGAACTTGATGCAATAATTCTTCAATTATTGTCTCGGTTTCTACACCGCGTTCTTCCGCTATTTTTTGTTCCAGTTGAGCAAATTGTTCCTTAAACCAGCTGACCATCCAATAACCACGATAAATCTGAATTTCCAAACTATAAGCGTCGGGTACCGCTGAAGGATATGGTGGAATCAGGGGAATTGCTTCGATATATTTGTAATGCGTGGTGTTGATTGTGGCAGTCGTACCATAACTCAAACATCCGATATGCGGTTCCAGACATCCCGCACCTAGCACTTCACAAGCTTTATCGGCAGCAGCAGCGATCAGCGGCAGACCTTCCGGTATGCCTGTCTCTTCCGCTGCTTTTTTGGTAATCTGACCCATTATATCCGCCGGGGCAATAAGATCGGGCAACATCTCCGGTTCAATTTTGGTAACCTGCCATTTCCAATTCCACGAAGCAGCCCATTGCTTTTTCTTATAATCGAAAGGAACGTAGCCTACCTGACAGCCTACGGAATCAACAAACCTTCCCGTCAAACAATATGTCAAATAACCGGATAGAAAAAGATACTTGTATGTTTTGTTCCAGATTTCCGGTTGATGCAGTCTGATCCAATTACATTCGGCTTCAGCCTGCAGGTAAGCCACAGTCTCTGACATACGTGATACTTTAAAAGCCAGTCCCCAAAAACCGCCGACCGGCTTTAAACCGTTTGTTCGTCGCTGATCCAGCCAGACCATAGCCGGACGTAAAGGATTACCTTTTTTATCGACATTAATCATCGTGGCGCGTTGGGTAGTAATCGTGACTCCGGCAATAGCATCTTTTGATACTGATGATTCCTTCCAGAGCTTTTGGCAAGCCTGACATAAAGACTTCCAGTAATAATCTGCATCTTGTTCCGCCCAGCCGGGTTCGCGCGAAATATATGGTTCAAGCGGAATTCGCGCTTTATGAACCAGATTACCTTGTAAATCAAAAATTAACACCCTTACTGATTGTGTGCCATTATCGATTGCCAGGATTAAGTCTTTGGTCATAAATCACCGCTATAGTGCATTTTAGAAAATAAATTATTTCGAAAAAAAACAGGGAACTTCAATATTACTTGAAGTAGAGTAGTGTCATATTAAAACACTACTCTACTTAAGGCGAAATGTAACGATTTTATAATTAAACGATTAACTATCGTTTAATTATTTTTTTTCTTAATCGTTATCTCTTTTTTGCTTTCTTTGCCGGTTTCTTCTTTGCAACTTTCTTTGCTGGTTTCTTTATAGCTTTTTTCTTCACGACTTTCTTTGCTGGTTTCTTCTTTGCTTTTGCTTTCATCAGGTAATTCCTCCTTTGTAAAATCGTATTCTTTAGGTTTAAAAACTGTAAATTCTTTTTTTTTGAGTTAATTTTACTTTATTTTTTTTGTCAGGTCAACAAAAACTACACATATTTTACAATTTTTTTTATGTCGTATAAATTATTTTTAAACAATCATAAAAGCGCATGTCGCAACAAATCACAGAGCGATTTTATTTTTTATCCGGAAAAATATTAAATTTCTATTTTGAGATATTCAAGAAATAACCCAGAAAATAATTTATCCAGGACTTAGACCATCTTTAATAACCACGTACCTTGAATCCGGCAGCGCTATAAAATATAATTACAGTTACTCTGAATTACAGATATGTTCTTCCACCCATGTATTTTCTGGAAAAGGAAGCGGTAGATAGGGAATCAACACGAATATTTTTACCCCGCGAAGAAGCGTGAATAAATTCTCCATCTCCGATATATACTCCGACATGAGATACTCTATCGTTTCCTTTCGACGCAAAAAACACCAGATCGCCCTTCTGTAACTGGCGGATGCTAACCACCGGACTGCCGACTTCAAATTGTCTTGTTGATTTGCGGGGTAAATTCAATCCATTTAATTGATACACAGTCATGGTCAATCCACTGCAATCAAATCCTGTTTCGGAAGAAGTACCGCCCCAAAGATAAGGAACGCCGATAAAATCTCTCGCGGTTTTTACTAAAGATTCCCTAAGATAATTAGTTCCGTATTTCTTTTGTCTATAAAATTCATAGTCTTCCGGCTGAACAATATAGAAAGCTTCTATTGTTCCCTTATCTCTCAGGACTTGCGCACTTTGTCTGGCCATTTCTTTGGTGGGATAATTACCAAAACGAACTTTAAATAATCCATCAGCAGCCTTGAAATATGTGGAATCCAATCCCCGTGCTTTAAGTGTTTCCGTTAAACGAACTGCGTTTTCTACGTTGGCAAACGCGCCGGCTTGAATCACATAGCCCATCATTTCCAATGGTTTTTTTTTCGACGCCGGCTCGATAGGTCTTATATGAGTAGTCCGGCTGGCACAGGATAAAACAAACAAAGATATTATAAAAATAATAAATAATATTTTTCGGTTATTTTTCATTGATTCATCATTCTTTGAATATTTTTTAAAAATTTATCTTCTGAATGATATTTTACCAAGAAAAAATGCAGGTGCAAAACTATTTTTTCCAGTTTTTTTCAACAAATATTTCCGCGTCTTCCTGTGTAGAGATTCTGCCTTCCAATTGCTCGTTTTCCAATGCCTGTAAAATTTGTCCGATGATTTTACCCGGAATAAAGCCAAGAGCAATCAAATCATTACCGCTAAGCAAGCGCGGCGGGTTTAAATCTTCTGCCGCTAACAGTTGCATCTGATCGCGGCAAAATTCATAATTGTCGAGCATCCCGTGGCTGGCAAGACAATCAAGCCGGTGCAACTCCAGATGCAAATCAAAATCGGGCATGCGCAAGAATCTTTTTAGTCGTCCCGGGCGCATTTTCTGTACATTCATAAAAACCATATGATAATGGATTAGACTAAGGACTGTTTCCCGATTAGCTCGCGAAAACCTCAATCGCCGCATTATATCATCGGCAATTTCTTCTCCACTTTGAACATGCCCGTAGAAGTGCACGCCATTTTCATCTTCAGTGCGCGTAAGAGCTTTACCCGCGTCATGCAAAAGCGAAGCCCACGCCAGTAATATATTTGCATCGTAATCTTCTTCTGGCAGTAACTCCAGCATCATTAATGTATGCTGCCAGACATCGCCTTCGGGATGAAAACGCGGCGGCTGTTCCACTTTTTGCAATCTATCTATTTCTGGCAATATTTCTTTTAAAATCCCTGTTTGCGTCATTAATTCAAAACCGCGGCGCGCCCCTCCGCGCGTAAGAATTTTACCCAGTTCCTCCTGCAATCTTTCCGCGCTGATTTGTTTTATTTTCGCGGCATTTCTTTCTATTGAACTTTTCGTGTCCGGCTCTATTATAAAATCCAGATTTGCGGTAAAACGAATGGCTCTGAGCATCCGCAAATAATCTTCATTAAAACGTTCTTCGGGATTGCCGATGGTTCGGATTATTTTTTTCTTAATATCCTCGCGGCCATCTACATAATCGATTATTTCACCTGTCGCCGGATCCATTAATAGTCCATTGACGGTAAAATCGCGGCGGTAAACATCTTCACGCGCTGTTGAAAAATGAACCTGGGAAGGCCGTCTCCCGTCTTCGTAAATATCATCACTGCGAAATGTTGCCACTTCATAAGGGTGTCCTTCAACAATAACGGCCACGACTCCGAACTTTGCCCCTATTGCCGCGGTGTGGGGAAACAGAGAAATAATTTGATCGGGAAGTGCGGAAGTTACAATATCATAATCGCCGGGAATCTTTTCCAGCAGGAAATCGCGCACACAACCGCCGACAAAATATGCTTCAAAACCAGCTTCTTTCAATTTGCCGAATATTTCATCAGCATTTTTTCGTTTATCCATGCTCTTATTTTCCCGCGCAACGGACACAAGGATACCTTCTTATAATATGATTAGGCCGACGTCAGCACCAGTAATTGCATTGACTGCATAAATGTTTTTACTGCGTGGCGAAAATTATTCATGTGTGGCGTCGTCCCGTGTTTTTTCAAGGTTTCCAGACTTTCCCATCTTTCGATAATTGTGATTGTATCAGGGCCGAGCTTTTTCTGAATCGGAATACCGGACTCCATATCTATATACGGTCCGTATTCGATGCAGCCATCTTCTATATGCACCAGGGGCATAATTTTGTATATTTCTTCCAAATAATTTTTTCTCTTCCCTTCTTTTACCGTTACTATGGCAATTACACGAATCATTTGTATGCCTCCTTTTATTAATGACACTCGCTGAAAACAAACGGAGTTCCGTTTGAAGCGTAAGTGGAATTAATCCCGCCATAGGCGGAGGGTATCATAGATACCCGTGGTTAATGATACTAAAACATTACAAATCATTTTTTACCCAATCTTATAGCACAGAATTCGCCGCACATGGTACAACCTTCATCCTGCGCGCTTTTGCTCTTTTCTAAGAGCGCGACTGTTCTTTCCGGATCAATAGATAAATCAACTTGCCCTTGCCAATCAAAGTTTTTCCGGCACTGCGACATTTTGCGGTCTCTTTCACGCGCCCCCTGAACACCCTTGGCAATATCGGCAATATGTGCAGCGATACGTGCGGCAATAACTCCTTCGCGAACATCGGCCAGAGTAGGCAGACGCAAATGTTCGGCTGGAGTGACATAGCACAAAAAATCTGCCCCGGCAGCTCCGGCAATAGCCCCGCCGATGGCGGAGGTAATGTGATCATAACCCGGAGCAATATCAGTTGGCAGAGGCCCTAAGACATAAAACGGAGCGCCTTGGCAAAGTTTTTTTTGCAGTTTAATGTTGGCTTCAATCTCAGTTATGGGAACATGCCCTGGGCCTTCAATCATCACCTGCACTCCCGCGACACGAGCTCGCGTGGCCAGTTTTCCCAGAATAATCAGCTCCTGCAATTGTCCCTGATCAGTGGCATCTTCGATGGCGCCGGGACGAAGCCCGTCACCGAGACTTAAAACCATGTCGTAACGATGCGCGATTTCCAAAAGCCGACCGTATTCCTCGTAAAGAGGGTTTTCGCGTTTATTGCAGTGCATCCAGTTAGCCGTCATGGAACCGCCGCGGCTGACTATTCCCAGAACTCTCCCCTGCCCTTCCACAGTCGCGACACTGCCTCTGGTCACTCCGCAGTGAACCGTAATAAAATCAACCCCGTCTTTCCCGTTTTCTTCGATGACCTCAAACATATCCTCCGCGGTCATATCGGAAATAGCTTTCTTTTCCTGCAACATTTTTACCGCGGCCTGATAAATCGGCACCGTACCTATGGCCACCGGAGATTTTTTCATAACTGCCTTTCTAATTTCAGCCAGATTTCCTCCCGTGGAGAGATCCATAACGGCATCAGCGCCGGCCGCGGCCGCTATTTTTAACTTCTCCAATTCTAAATTCAAATCAGCGTGATCTTTCGAAGTGCCAATGTTCGCGTTAACTTTTGTGCGTAAGCCCTTACCTATCGCCAGAGGTTTGATCGCCGTATGTTTTACATTGCGGACGATAACAATAGTGCCTTCGACAAGCCCCTGCCGGATATACTCCGGCTCCACTCCTTCATCGGCGGCGCAGATTTTCATTTCTTCCGTAATCAAGCCTTTGCGGGCTTTTTCTAATTGTGTCATTTGTTGCTCCATATATAAGATTCTCGTTTTGCTTAATTTCTTAATTTGTCAAACATTTAAATAACGCATTAACCGGCCCGTGCCCTGCCCCTATTTTAATTGAATTTTTTATCGCGTCAGTGACCAGCTTTTTCGCTTTTTCCGCCGCCGCGACAACATTTTCACCCCGGGCAATTTCCGCGGCCAGGGCTGAAGCATAAGTACAGCCAGTACCATGAGTATCGTACGAATCAATCCAGGGAGCGGAAAACTCATAATACTTATCTCCATCGTAGAGAATATCCATAGCGCCTGATTGTTTACCGCCGGGAAGATGACCTCCCTTAATCAGCACATTCTTCACGCCCAGATTATGGATAAAAGCCGCCGCTTTCTTCATTTCGTCAATCGACTTAATCTTCATTTGAGCCAGGTCTTGCGCTTCGGGTATGTTCGGAGTGACAACAAAAGCTAAAGGCAGAAGTTTTTTTACCAACACCTCGCGCGCTTTATCCTGCATTAATAAACGACCGCCTTTGGCGCTCATCACCGGATCAACTACAACTTTGCCTATATTATACTCCTTAATCTTCTTTAAAACTACCTGCACAACTCCGGCTGTCAGAAGCATGCCGGTTTTTACCGCATCCGCGCCAATATCACTTAATACCGATTCCAACTGTTGGGCGACAAACTTCGGCGAGACCGGATAAATATCCTGAACACCCAGTGTGTTTTGTGCTGTTACCACCGTTATAACGCTCATCCCATAGCATCCGCAGGCACTGACAGCCTTTAAATCAGCCTGAATCCCTGCACCGCCGCTGGAATCGGAACCGCCAATACACAATACTTTAACCGGCTTCATAAATTAAACCGCCTCCGGAAAAATATCTTTTTGCCAATAACGAATCACTAAAAGATTTCCAGCTCGTACACTAATTTTGGCGTGAACTTTATTAATAATGTTACTGACTCCCAGCGACTCACCCATCGTCAATTCCGCATCTTTAAGAGGATAAACAAAACCACTGAGAGATAAACCTTCGACTTGGGGACTAAAGGCAAAAAGAGAAACCGTAACGCACTTGGCGTCAACAAAAGCGGCTTCCTTATCAACGATAAAAGCCTCGCAGTATTCATCGATCAGATAAGTTTTGATTCCTGCTTTTTGTCCCTTACGCAGCAAAAAAACATTAGCCAGAGTATGATCAAGCCTTCCGCCCAGCGCTCCCCAGATGTAGATGGCCGCAGGCTTCAGCCCTATTGCATAATCAAGTGCCAGTTCGGTATCGGTGAAGTCTTTATGGGCCGGATATTTGATAATCTGGACACCCTGTGTGGAGTAATTTGCCAATTGAGCAGGTTCAATAGAATCCATATCGCCGATAATCACGTCCGGCTTAACTCCTAATTGTTGCAAATGACGCATACCGCCATCACAGGCGACGATCAGAGGGTCTCCAATTTCTGCCGTTTTTTTCTTAAAAAATATCGGATCGCCGAGCCGTCCGCCGCTGATTATGATTATTTTTTTCGACATACAATTCTCATAGTTCCCAAAATAAAAAAGCCATACCCTTAATTTGGGACATGGCCCTTTTACTTTTGATTTTCGCCACTCCCTACGCCGGCATTACCCGGGTCAGGTTCAAAGGGTATAATCTCAGCCATCAATGGCACCCCTGTTATAAAATTTATTACAATAACCCCCAAAAAGCAATGTGTTTAATTATAACAAAAAAAGTTACTGAAGTGCTATCCACGTGTCAATTCCAAATAGAAATCCGAGGACCTATTAGAGCTATAGCTTAATATATTCTTAAAAATACCGTTTAAGTGTTTCACCTACAAACAAATAGATTCATGAAGAAGAAACAACTGAAGATTGCCGATTGAAAGAGAGTAACGCCTGCGATAAGTGGAAAATAAGCCGCAGGTCTAGTTTCCCACCTGATTGCATTGTTATGCAATTATGTCTTCAATGCGTTTAGACGGGAAAGTGGCATTCAACAAATCAAGATGGCTCCTATCAGTAGCAAACTTGAAATATTCTTTTATCCACTCAATTTTCTGGACACTAGAAATTTTTGATCTGTTTTCCTGGAGATCACTTGTTTCATCTCTCATTGCACGAATTAAGTTTTCTTCTATTTTGTCCTCAATATTTTTAACCATTTTTATATAATCTTGAGGTTGCTCTTGCTCCATTGAGTCAGAAAGCAAGCGTATTATCCTGAGATAATGAACAAAAAACTTAGAATCAGTATCCTCCTTTACAAATCTATTAAATATTTGATTAATTGGAGGTAGGGCTTTTTGACCGTCATTGACGACTTTGTTTGACAAAACTACCCGGGGGTATTGCGATTCATTTTTCTCTATATCATGTGCTTCAATAACAGCTGGCCCAAAAACTATATTGTCATGGTGATAGCACAAACCTTTTGTGAGTCCACCTCTGCATAGAAAGCCAAGCTTTAAGAGCTTAAAAGAAATTTGCTCTACATGGTGAATTATATGCATAAGGCCATTATCGGTTGAATCTGTTGAAATAAATATATTGTCAGAAAAAGTTGACGTTTGATGATTCGATTTTGATATGTCTCCAATTCTACCTAAATCGACAAAAGCTACATATCTTTCTTTGTATGTTGCGTTTTCCATTGTTGTTCATTCGCGCATAACGAAAAGCTAAGCCGGAGCCGATCTATTTACCAAATCTTTGAATCCCAAAATGCGGCGCCAGGCGCCGCGATCGGCTTGAGCGACGGGTTATACGATTCATTTATCATTCTTGATACCTAGGCCAATTAATAAGAGTCTTTGGCTAATCATTACCGTGGTAAGAACAAACTGGTTTCGTGGTGTATTCATTAACCTAGCTGAAAGTAGCGGCTCTCCATTGGAAGCATTCTTTATTGAAGATACATAGCACAGTTCTTTACACAGTTTTGCAATGCCTTCTGCCTGAAAGCTGAGGGCCAAGTGATGATGTGCAATCATGTTCCTAATTTCTGCTATCTTTAGCAGGTCTTTATATATTGGCTTTTTAACTAAACCAAGCGCATAACAGGCGTCAGTGCGCACGGCAAATGAACCTAACGCACCTGTTCTAGAATCAAGCAGCCTATCTGTTCCTGAATTATCGAGTAACCGTCTCTTTAATATTGAAGCTAGTGACAAATCAAGAAAGCTTGTGGCTACCAATATTACAGATAGATCATCAGAATCATTTAGCACATTAAACAACGCTTTTGTCTCTGTCGATAACTGCTCAATTTGCGGGATTTGCTTCTTAGTCATTTATTTACTTTCAGTCTTAGTATAACGTTCCGCGTAACCGGCGCTGTCAAGCGTCCGGTTCACGCGGTTGTTCGGCGCCTCGATCAGGCAGGCCGATCTGCTTGATCTCCCGGCTTACTATAGGAATAGTTTTCAGAACGCCCCGACACTTCTCAAACAGAGCATCTTTGAGCTTAAACCAGCGATGATCGTCAAAGCCAAACTCCCCCTTTGCCACAGCAGTCGCAAAGTCGGTGACTGCATATGCTGGCGGTAAGATCGAATCACCCAGGATGAGGGTCTTCTCACGAACTAAGGACCTCAACGCAGATACGTGCCGCTCGACGGCTTTTCTGCGATCTTCGTTCTCCTTCGGCTCATGAATATAGTGGAGATTGTGAGACAGCTCAGCTAGATGCTGGTAAATCCTGTCCACTGCCTCAAAACGATCACGGTGGACGGACTGGATTAAAGATAGATCACTTTCAAACTGCTTCTTTTGCATTTCCAGCCGATGATTAAAGTATTGCCAGATTATTACTGCGGCCACTGCCAGCAGTAGCGCCGAGAATGAAGGTATACCTATCTTTGTCAGAAGCTCGAACATGGATTCATCTTATGCGCCGAACAGTGTTTATATGGATCAACGCTAATATTACAAACACCGCAATGCTGTCGGCGTAACAGCCCACTGTAAAAACTGTAATTTTAAGTCTAATAACTCAATATTAAACAATAATCAACCTATTTCCTATTTTCTCACTTGGGATGTTATCTGGATCGGTATAATATCTCAACTCATTTGCCAGAGATTATTCGTTCCACGCATATTTAAGGATTACTATTTGAAAAAGAGCATGACATTAAAATTTATAGAACACTCACTTTCAGGAAGAAGTGCTTGCCGATTACACCTACAAACAGAATCAGTGCAGTTAAGGTTCATCTATTACTAATAGGAATATATGATAGACACTCTTTTCATCTCACACCCCTTACTTCTTCGTATCATGCACCTTCCACATATCTTCATCGCTAAAGCAGCGCTCTGACTCATCCGGGCTCATGGCATCCTTTTCCATGTGTCTGCGGTCATAGGGCTGATTGAGTATTTCATCATAATATTCATGCTGGATCATGAGGTTCATGATCTGGCTTGTGCCTGTCCATATCAGGGAAAGCCGCACATCGCGCAGGGCACGCTCGATCGGATAGACTTCAGTATACCCCACGCCACCCAAGATCTGCATAGAATTGTTCACGATGTTCCATGCAGCCTCAGTAGTGAACCGTTTGGCCTCGCTCACGATCCTGCGCTTGTTTATATAATCTTCATCCACAGCCTTGGCAGCCATATAGGTAATAGCACGCGCTGCATCAAGCTGGGTAATGGAATCCGCAACCATGAAATTCACTGCCTGAAATTTCTTGATGAGCTTGCCAAATGCTGCGCGCCGATTCGAGTACCGTACCGCAAGATCAAGTGCACCCCAGATGCCAAGGCATCCTGCAGCAGAAGTCATACGCTCCGGGATCATCATCTGATTAAAGCAAAGCGCACCGCCGTGCAATTCTCCGACCAAGTTTTCTTTGGGCACTTTCACGTTGCGGAATACAAGCCTGCCGGTTCCTCCTCCCCTACAGCCCAAAAGCCCGTAATGGTACTCGGTCTCTACTCCAGGGCCTTTGTCGATAATGAGCAGACTGATACGGTTGTATTTGTGGGCCTTTTCGTCAAAATTCGTTTTGCAGTAAACAAGAAAGAAATCTGACCCGTCTGCACCTACCACAAAACGCTTCTGGCCATTCACAATGAAGTGATCACCTTTGAGTTCTGCACGCGTGGTAGCACCGAAGAAATCAGATCCTCCCCTAGGCTCGGTTAAGGCTTCAGCAGCAATGAGCTTTCCTTTAAGATACGGCTTTAGGTATTTCTCTTTCTGTTCTTCTGTACCAAACTGATTTAGCGCCTCACCCACAATAGAAGGCATGACAAAGGCACAACCCAAGGCCATACCAAGGCAGCCGATTTCTTCGGTTGCTGCAACATCAGCAACCCATGACATCTCCCTTCCTCCCCATTTTTTGGGAAAGCGGATGCCACGCAGGTTACGCGCTGCAAGCTTTTCTACAAACTCTTCCCTGGGATAAACGATCTCATCCTTGTCCATTTTTCGCAAAAACTCGCTTGTTATTTCCTCACGGACAAACTTTTTCACCTCATCTCTCAGGGACCTCTCTTCCGGTGTGAGCATAAAATCATACATAACGCACCTCTTTTTTATTTACCGTGAATGAAGACACTATATACTCAATGGGGTATTTAATCCACCACATCACCAAGCCAGAAGTTCGGGGACAAGCTTTTAAGTTTTCCTGTCTTAAAACCACGCTTGATGCCCTTGTGCGCAGCCTTATTGATAGGGCATTGCTTTTTCACGGTGGAAGTATATGAAGAAGGATTTTGTTCGTCAAGAGGGTTTGGCGTCCTAATTCCTATTGAGAATATCATAATGATCGAGGGACTAAAATCATTTATAACGGGTTGATACCTAGCATATTTAACGAGGTTCATAATTTGTGTAGTACAGGAATAATTCTGTAGTTTAGCTGACAATTACTGATAGATCAGTATTGTGATCAAGATCTCTCTACTCCTTACCTCATGCTAATCCGTCTTATTTTACTCCTAATATTTTATGCAATTGAAGACTAATCCGCCATTGCGGATCGGCAAGGACATAATCCAATGTTCTTTGCCTGTTCGCTTCACGATCAGAGCTATCCATTGGCTGCAAGAAGAAATATTGAAAATCAAGATTTTCATATTTTTCCGGTTCTGCACCCAACTGCGGAAAGACCAATTTCAACTCATCGCCGGAGCGCAACAATAACTCCGTACCGGCTTTGGGACTGATGCAAATCCAATCAATACCAGGCGGCGGTATGATCGTACCGTTGGTCTCTACGGCAATTTCAAAACCTTTACCGTGCAAAGCGGCGATTAGCTGCGCATCCAGTTGCACAAGCGGCTCACCGCCGGTACATATCACGAAAGGCTTTGCTGGTTTTAAATCTTTTTGCGGCCATAATTGCCTGACCTTTTTTGCTAATTGCTCCGCACTCTGAAAATGCCCGCCTTCGGGTCCATCAGTACCCATAAAATCCGTATCGCAAAATTTACACAGTGCATTTTTCCGATCAGCTTCCTTTCCCGACCATAAATTGCAGCCGGCAAAACGGCAAAAAACCGCCGGACGGCCGCTATGGAAACCCTCGCCTTGGATAGAATAAAATATTTCTTTGACCAGATAGCTCATAATTAACTTCCGAGAACTCAAAAATACAAATACCTAAGCAGTGTCGGCGGCAGGCATGAAAACAAAGCGCGGTTTTTCTTTGAAATACTGGATGCCGTGGGCGGCGCTATCGGCCTGGAAAAAGTGGGCAGCCGGTTGAATTCCTTCCCGCATCTGTTGCGCTTTAAGCCTCGTCAATCAACATACTTCTATGTATGCCTGTTGTAGTCATACACGCCTTTGCCGGTCTTTTTTCCCAATCGCCCGGCCTTTACCAGCTTGGTTAGCAAAGGGGCAGGTCGGTACTTGTCGCCTAGTTGCTCCTGCAGACTCTTGATGCAAAGGTAGACAACGTCGAGGCCGGAAGCGTCGGATGCTTTGAAAGGCCCTACAGGAAATCCGAGGCCGCGCTCACAGGCTTTGTCGATCTCCTCGGCTGTACCGACCCCTTCCTGCAACAGGAAGAACGCTTCGTTAAGGAGCGGAATATAGAGGCGATTGATGACGAATGCCGGCGCATCGGTGAACGTCACGGTGTCTTTCCCACAAGCCTTGAGTACTTCAACAACGGCATTGCAGGTTTCATCCGCTGTTTCGAGGCCACGGCTCACCTCCACGAGGGGGCTTAAGGCAGCGGGAATCAGAAAGTGAGTCCCGATGCATCTGGCCTGCCGATTCGTGGCTGCGGCAATCTCGCTCACGCTGAGGGTGGACGTGTTGGTGGCGAGGATAGTGTGGGGCCCACAGATGCGGTCCAACTCCCGGAATACCCCCTGCTTGGTTTTCATGTCTTCAAACACGGCTTCTATGATGAGGTCCGCATCGGCCAAGTCTAAAAGCGTTGAAGTGGTGCGAATTCTTGCTAGTACGGCCTGCCGATTCTCGATGCTCCGTTTGTCCCTGGCAACTTGCTTATCCAGGAGATTTTCTATGGATTTGACGCCCCAGTCGAGGCGCTTGTCCGTCAAGTCATATAAAAAGGTTTCTAACCCACCGTCTGCAAAAACGAGCCCGATCTGGGACCCCATCGTGCCTGCGCCTACGACGCCGATTTTCTTCATCGTTCTGCCTCCATGTATGCATTTTTTCGTCTCACTTGCCCCGGAATTTGGCATAGTCCGGCTTTCTCTTTTCCATGAAGGCTCTCTTGCCTTCCAGCGATTCGTCCGTTTCGTAGAACATGCTGAGGCCGCCGACACCCAGGTTGGAAATGCCCATCACACCGTCTGTCTCACCATGAAAAGAATACTTGAGCATCTTCAGGGCGGTGGGGCTTTTTTCCAACAGCTCCCGGCACCATTTCCCGACTTCTTCGTCAAGTTTGTCCGGAGGAACGACGGCGTTGACGAGGCCCATGTCCAGTGCTTCTCTGGCCGTATAACGCCGGCACAGATACCAGATCTCCTTGGCCTTCTTCATCCCCACGGCCCGGGCAAGGTCCCCCGTGCCGTAGCCAGGGTCGAAGCTTCCCACCCGAGGACCGGCCTGGCCGAACTGAGCTGTCTCGGAAGCGATGGAGAGGTCGCAAACCACCTGGAACACGTTCCCTCCGCCGATGGCATAGCCGTTGACACGGGCGATAACCGGTTTGGGAATCGTACGGATTAAAAGCGATACCTGCTGCCAGCCTACCTCGAGGGGCAGGGCGGCGACTGTTCCGACGTAGCCGCCTTTATCACGGATCGATTGGTCACCACCGGTACAGAATGCCTTATCGCCTGCGCCGGTGAGCACGACCACTCCCACGTCCGTATCAACCCATGCGTTGGTGAGGGCCTGGGTAAGTTCGTAGATCGTCACCGGTGTACAGGCGTTGTGCTTCTCCGGCCGGTTGATCGTGATCGTGGCGATTCCCTCTCTTTTCTCGTAGATAATTTCCGTGAATTCCATTTCGCACCTCTGATTCTATCTTATGTTTTTATTCAGGCCGTATACATGGTAGGGAGTTGGGGGAGTAATCAATATTTAATCCCCGAATTCCCTGGTTTCATTTTGTTCTCCCAAATGCTGAAGATGTTATTTCAAGGGAGACCGGAAGCATTATAAACCAGCGTTAGGTCATTTTGCCAGATAAATAAGTTGACGGTATCCCGGAATCCCAATAGGAATAGGAATAGTGGCCACCTCGGCATCGGCCTTTCCGGCCTTCGCCGGTATTCCCAGACATGCGCCGGGCTGTCGCGCCGGGGTTCCCTGCCGGAATGACGATTCCAAAGCTTTGTCGATTTATCAAGAATTCATCATTCTTCGTGATTCTTATATTCAATGGGGTCACTTACACCGGCATCTCTAAAACCTTTCAAACGCAACAGGCAGGAGTCACATTCGCCGCAGGCAACGCCTTCAACTGATGGATCATAACAGCTATGTGTTTGGCTATAATCAACGCCCAGCTCTATTCCTTTACGGATAATTTGCGCTTTGGTCATCCTGATAAGCGGCGTATTAATTTTTATTCTCTGCTTGCCTTCCACTCCGGCCTTTGTAGCCAGATTGGCCATCTTCTCGTAAGCTTCGATGTATTCGGGACGGCAATCGGGATAACCGCTATAATCCAGAGCATTAACACCGATAAATATATCAAATGCTTTTATTGTTTCCGCCCAGGCCAGAGCGTACGAAAGAAATATGGTATTGCGGGCCGGAACATAAGTTACGGGAATATCTTTTCCCATTTGTTTAATGTTGCGGCTCTTAGGAATAGCAATATCCCCTGTTAAGGCAGAACAGCCAATGCGGCGCAGATCAATATCGACAATAAGATGCTCGACCGTATTAAAATGCCGGGCGATGAGTGATGCTGCTTCCAATTCCACCTCATGCCGCTGACCATACCTGAAGCTCAAGGCATAGATTGCAAATCCCATATTTTTGGCGATAGCCAATGTTGTGGTGGAATCGATACCACCGCTTAATAAAACAACAGATTTCAGTTTGTTCTTCATTATCCTGACACTTATTAAATTATTTGGAAAATACGCTACTATTTACTGCCGGAAGCTTCAATATGGAAAAGACTCTTGGCGTTTTTAGTTGTGGCTTCGGCCACTTCCTCCAAAGACACGCCTTTGATTTCCGCTACTTTCTTTGCTGTATGGATAATAAAAGAAGGTTCGTTTCTTTTTCCGCGGTGCGGAATAGGCGCAAGATAAGGTGCGTCCGTTTCCAGCAGTATTGAAGACAGGGGCACGTGTCTGACAACATCTTGAATAGTCTTTGCCTTATCATAGGTCACAACGCCGGGCACAGAAATATAAAAGCCTAAGTCTATACATTGTTGGGCCATGTTATAATCACCGGAAAAGCAGTGAAATACTCCGCAACGGATACTGGAGGCCTTAACCATTTTTAACGTTTGTTCATGAGCGTCGCGATCATGAATAATCACCGGCAGTTTCAGCTCATTAGCCAATTCCAGCTGACGGCCAAATAAATCCAGTTGTTTTTCTTGAGGTGAAATATTGCGAAAAAAATCCAATCCAATTTCGCCATAGGCGACAACTTTTTTCCGGTGGGCAAGTTCGAGGAGAGTATCGAAAGTTTTATTATCAGTGTTGACTACATCATGGGGATGGATACCGACTGTTGCGTAAATATTTTCATGCCTCTCGGCCAACTCAACAGCTTTTCGGCTGAGAGCCAAGTTTGTTCCTACAGTAATTACAAAATCAACACCCGCCTGCCGGGCACGCTCGATCACTTTCTCACGATCATGATCGAACTCTTTCATTTCCAAGTGAGCGTGAGAATCAATCAGCATACGAAGCTATTTTTCGTTTCCATTCGGATAAACTTCCTCAGCATTTTCCGCAACATCGGGGATTTTTTTTAATAAACTCTGCAAATCTTTTTCGGATATTTCATCGGATAATAATCGGCGGGAAAGAATGCGTTTATCGAGTTTAAGTAATTCCGGGTTAACTTTTTTGGTCATGTTAAGGATTCTCCTTCTACGCTTAATTTAACGAGGGGATTACTATTACATTTTCTCAATTTTATCAAGCCTCAAGAGATAAATGCTGTAACATTGAACAGGGGAAATATCTTGACACCCGCGAACCTTTTCGCTAAATACCATAAAAAATATAGTGTGGTTGAGGCACAATTATGACTAAAATTATCATATTTTTTGCGGTTTCTATAATATTTATCATTATTTCATGGCCAGCTCTATTCCAACCAGGCAGCCGAAAGTTTTATCGGTTTTTTACTTTTGAGTTCCTCCTAATTTTAATTTTAGTCAACACCGGTTACTGGTTTCATAAGCCTTTTTCCGGTTTTCATATAATTTCCTGGGGATTATTAATAATTTCTCTCCTTTTATTCCTTCCCGGCTTCTACCTCCTTATTCACGCTGGCAAACCAGCGAGCTCCGCCAACATTGAAACAACTACCACTTTGGTAACTACGGGAGTATATAAATACGTTCGCCATCCTCTTTATAGTTCGCTAATATTTCTTGGCGCAGGTTGTTTAATGAAAAATCCTTCACTGTTGGCTGTCAGCCTGTTTGCCGTTATCGTAGTATTTGTTTACGCTACGGCTCTATCCGAAGAAAAAGAAAATCTACTTAAGTTCGGAGATGATTATACCGCCTATACAAGAGAATCAAAGATGTTGGTTCCTTTTTTATTCTAAACTAATACTAAAAAAGGAGAAATTATCTTGCCCTTTCATTTCCTGATAAAAACAATATAAGCCAATTCATTTATTGAATTCGGTAGCGAGCGAATACTGAATAATCTTATTCCTTAAGAATCGAAGATTCTCCGCGGCTTGCCGCGGAGAGCTTCAAATACCAAAATCACTTCTTTAACCGCGGATCGAGTGAATCCCTGATGCCCTCTCCCAAAAGATTATAGCCGACAACCGTGATTAATATGGCCAGCCCCGGATATAAGGAAAGCCACCAGGCGATATCTATGTTGTCTTTTCCGGCAGTTAAAATATTGCCCCAACTGGGCGTCGGCGGCTGCACGCCAATCCCTAAAAAGCTCAAGGCTGATTCCGTAAGTATTGCTCCGGCAATGCCCAATGTTGCCGCGACTAAAATTGAAGCCATCGCGTTAGGAAGAATATGAAGAAAAATAATCCTTAAATTGTTTGCTCCTATTGCTTTCGCGGCTTGAACAAAGTCCCTTTCTTTCAGCGTAATAAAGTCGGCTCGAACCAGCCTTGTGACACCCATCCAGCCGGTCAAACCGATAATTATCATAATGTTCCAAATAGAAGGCTCTAAAAAGGCGATTACCGCCAGAATCAGAAAAAATGTCGGAAAGCAAAGCATGATGTCCACAAACCGCATGATGACCGCATCAATCCAACCGCCATAATATCCGGAAACAGCTCCCAGAATTGTTCCAATAATGATGGCTACACCGGTAGCCACAAAACCGACTTTCAAGGAGATCCTTGCACCCCAAATCATCCGGGAAAGCACGTCGCGGCCTAGCTGATCCGTTCCGAATAAATGGCTGACCGAAGGAGAAGCCAGAACATTAGTCAAATCAATTTGCCCAAAATCATAAGGTGCGAGCCATGGCGCCAGAAGCGAAATGAGAAAAAATAATAAAACAATCCCGCTGCCGGTGAGCATTAATTTATTTTTATAAAACATTTCCCAGAAGCCCATAGTTAGTATGACCTAAGAACAATTTTTACCTTGAAGTGCCAAAAGGTTCATGAGCATGTTATCAAAGTACTGCCCGGCGCATGCCGGGTCATCCCACAATTTTCATCTTCAAGATAGTCGAATACGTGGATCAGCCACTGCGTAAGATACGTCGGCGATTAAATTTCCTAAAAGCGTTAAAACAGCGCCAATGAGCAGAATACCCATAACCGTTGGGTAATCTCTGGCCATAACCGCCATATAAAAAAGCTGTCCCATACCCGGAATCGCAAATATTGTCTCAAAGATGACACTGCCGCCGATAAGGCCCGGAATGGAAAGTCCTAAAATAGTTATGGCCGGCAAAAGCGCATTGCGCAATGCATGCTTGTAAATAACATCTCTTTCGCTCAAACCTTTAGCCCGCGCAGTCATAATATAATCCTGCCGGATTACTTCCAGCATGTTCGCGCGCATGTAACGTGAAAGGCCGGCTAATCCGCCAAAGGCGGATATGAACACTGGTAGTGCTAAATGTTTGGCTAAATCGACAAATTGTGCCCAAGGAGTAAGGTATTCATAGTTTAAGGAACGCAAACCGGAAATGGGCAGCCAGCCTAGTTGGATGCCAAAAAATATCATCAGCAATAAAGCCAACCAAAATGTGGGAACGGCAAAGCCAATGAATACGAATACGCCGGTGATTTTGTCAAAAAGAGAATCCTGATAGACGGCAGAAAGCACTCCTATGGGTATAGCAACAGCAATAATAATTAAAAGAGATAAAAATTCCAAGATGATGGTAATTGGCAGCCGCTCCATAATTTTAGCGGCAACCGGACGGAGGTCGGAGGAAAAGGATATTCCCAAATCTCCACGACTAATCTTTTTCAGCCACGACCAATACTGCTCATGAATAGGCTTGTCCAGTTCATACAAAGTCTTGAGGCGCTCTTTCATTTCCACGGAAGATTTTGGATTCATTTGGGTCTGCAGATCGGTTGGCGAGCCGGGAGCCAGACGCATAACAAAAAAACAAATGATTGTAATCCCCAGTAAAAGCGGGATCATAAAAATTAATCTTTTTATGATATATCGAAGCACGCTAATTCCCTAAACCAGTTCTACATTGTTTAAATCAATAATGATCAAATAAAATCCAACAAGGCCATGCTTTTAATGTTCTCCAGCGACTGCCAAAGGTCATCTTGCGCATGAGCCTCCAATGTTATTATCGGATGAATTTTATTTTTCTTTAAAGATTGAAAAAGCTCATCAAAAGGAAATTTTCCGTTGCCTACCGGCAGGTGCTCATCAGTCAATCCATGATTATCATGTAAATGTAGTTGGCCTAAATATTTTCCCAACTCCTGGAGCCAAATTTTTAGCGGCGTATGAGAAAACACGTTAAAATGCCCCGTATCCAAGCAAAAACAAATACTATCCGAAGACAGAGCATCGAAAAGACGGCGCAAAATATGCGGATTTTTTTCATAGACATTTTCCAATGCAATAATTGTTTTAGCGTCTTTAGCCGGTGCAATCAACTCTGTCCAAGTTTTAATGCTATTTTCCAGCCATAAATCATCGCAATCTACATAATATCTATCATCAAAAGAAGGATGGCAAACTATTCTTAATGGTTGAAAATAAGATGCCAGATCGAATACCTGTTTAATTCTATCTACACTGGTCTGCCGGATTTTATCATCCAGCGCTCCTGGGCGTAAATCCATAAACGGGGCATGGAAAGTGACTTTTAAGCCGGCGCCGGAAAAAAGTTTTGCTGTCTCCACACATATTGCTCTATCTATGTTCTGCAACGCATGGTGACTAAAATAAATTTCCGGATTCAACTTCTGCTGGAGAAAGGTTTCCCGATATTGGGGCAAAAGATGAAACGGCATGTGTACATGAACCTTGCTTAAAATATCTCTCATTAAGAAATTCCTTTATAAATTGATGCGGAAAGCTCATTTATCATGGCCATTATTATTTCACAATAACCAAAAAATAATTACTTCTACTAAAAAATATTTGCAGCTTTATATTGCATTTTCGCTTTCTCGCTTTAGAGATCATTCTTTTAGCACACTGAAGAACATAATCCAATACTTCCCAGCAGCAACAACCGCATTATAAATGTAACATTGTCAACCCAGATTATTTGTGGCATATAAAAATATCTAAGATGGTTAGACTGAAGACTGAAGGACCTAAAGGGAAAATCTTACAAAAACAGGAGGTTTATTTGCCAGCAAAGAAAAATGAATCTCAACAACGCCTGCTTATGTGCATCAACGCAACTCTGCAGAAAAAAGCAAAAGATATTATCGTTTTAAACGTCAAAAAAAATTCCACCTTTACGGATTACATGCTTATTTGCAGTGGAGCAACTGAAAGGCAAGTTCAGGCAATCTCCGTTGCAATACAGGAATTTTTAAAAAAATCAGGAATCAAACCATTAGGTGTAGAGGGTGAAGCTAACGGCCAATGGATTTTGCTTGATTATGATGACGTCGTAATTTCCGTTTTCCAGGAATCGCTGAGAGCCTTCTACGCTATAGAAAATTTGTGGGATGCCCCTCGTATGAGTATTGATGAAAATGTGACGGAAATAAAAAGATTGAACAAGGCAATGGCTTGATTATAAATGAAGCTTTAAAGTATATCACCGATATCGTTTTTCCACCCCGGTGTATAAGCTGTGCCGCTATTTTGCAGTCGATTACAGAAAAAGTTTTCTGCTCTGCATGCCGGGAAAAAATAAAATTTCTAACCGGCAGTCTTTGCCCTCTTTGCGGCATGATGTTTTTCAACAGTCCGTCCGCAAGCCATTTATGCGGAAATTGTTTGGAAAATAAGCCTTATTTCTCTTATGCCCGCGCTGTAGCCAGCTATGAGACCATTATCCTAAACGCCATCCATCAGTTTAAATACGGCCGCGATTTATCCATCGGTGTCCTGCTGGCATCCCTCATGGCTGACTTTTCTTTCCCTGATTTAGAATTTAGGGACTACTCTTTAATCATTCCAGTCCCCTTACATATTAAAAAGCTAAGAAAACGGGGGTTTAATCAATCCATTATATTGGCCGACCCCCTAGGGAAGAAATGGCAAATCCCAGTAAATTTTTCCTTGCTAAAACGCTGTAAATTTACTTTAACTCAAACTGGTTTAGACAAAAAAGAAAGGGAACGAAATATTAAGAGGGCGTTTGAGGTAAGAGACAAGGAAAAAATTGCCGGCAGAAATATCATTCTTATCGATGACGTTTATACTACGGGAGCTACTATCAATGAATGCGCCAAAACATTGATCAAAGCCGGAGCGCAAAAAGTAGCTGTGTTGACACTGGCCAGAGTTCTCCAGAATTCAATTATATGACAGGCCACAGGTGATAATGAAAAAAATTTTAGATAGAAATACACTCAAAAACCAGCTGGAAAAACTGCGCAAAGAAGGCAAAAAAATTGCTTTCACTAACGGCTGTTTTGATATTATTCATGTTGGCCATGTCCGTTATTTGAGGGAAGCTAAGAAAACGGCCGATGTTTTGGTCCTGGCGCTAAATAGCGATTCTTCCGTGCGGGCAATTAAAGGAGAGACAAGGCCATTGGTCGGTGAAGAAGAAAGGGCGGAAATTCTTGCCGCTTTTGAATTTATTGATTTTGTTACGATATTTGAAGAGTTAACGCCACTGGAACTCATTAATTACCTGAAACCTGATGTCCTTATTAAAGGAGGCGATTGGCCGGAAGAGAAGATTGTCGGCAGAGAGGAAATAAAAAAGTGGGGAGGCAGGGTTGCAATAATCCCTGAAGTTACAGGCAAGTCCACAACAAATATCGTGGAAAAGATAAAAAAAATATATTGTTCTAAAGACTAAATAATTGAACCTATTTAAGCTATTATTGGCGTAATTATTTTTCTTTACAAACAATTTGCCATTAGGTAATAAGCAACATTAAGTTTTTTACGCGAGGAGCAGAGACATTGGAAAAGCAAACGACTTTAAAGCCCGAAAAACTGGAAGCATTTCGAACAATGCTAATTCAGAAAATTAATGAGCTTTTGACTGAAGCAGGAAAAACTGTTTCTGAAATGACCAACGGCAAAGAAAATTTCCCCGACCCAAACGATAGAGCATCTCTAGAATCCGATCGGAATTTTGAGTTGCGCATCAGGGATAGAGAACGCAAGCTCATATTGAAAATGCAGGAAGCCATCAAAAGAATTGATGATGGAACATTCGGTGTTTGCGAAGCTTGCGGCGGGCCGATTTCGGAAAAAAGACTCATGGCCAGACCGGTTACCACTGACTGCATCGAATGCAAAACCAAGCAGGAGAAAATCGAAAAACTCAAAGGCGAATAATCTCAAAAGCAGAAACTTATAAAACGCTCCGCTTTTGGGGCGTTTTTTTTGTTAGTGAAACTCCGATTCCGAAAGCGAAGCGCATCGGAATTGGTAAGTTGAACAATCCTGCGTAGCGGTGTATATAAGACACCGCTACGCAGGAACCGATTTTCAAAGATTGCGGTGGGTTGCATACCGTTGATTAGAGCACAAATCATATAGAAATCGGTTTGTATAAAAATCTTTCTTGATATTTTTAAAAATACCTTAAACTACTTTATATGTACGTAAACGTCGCTCTTAATATACCAGCCGAGAAGCTCTTCACTTACGAAGTGCCGGAGACTTTAAAGCACGAGGTTGAAATCGGCAAGCGAGTTTTTGTCCCCTTTGGCCGCAGAAAACGCACCGGGTTCATTGTCGCCATTGATGTTTCCGGTAACCTGACCAATATAAAATCAGTTATGGAAATACTCGATGACGAGGCTCTTTTCAGCAATGCTGATCTTGATTTTTATCAGTGGATTGCCAATTATTTTATGTATCCATTGGGCAAGGTGCTGGCAGAAATCATCCCCGCCGGTTCCGAGAAAAAAGACTTTCTTTGGATCACCCCCTCACCACTACCAAGTGATATTTCCCTTTCCCCTATGCAAGAAAAACTGCTGGCATTCTTGCAACAATATCCGCAAGGCATCGCTTTGAGCAATCTGGCAAAGATATGTGAGCTGAAACATATTTCTTCAGTAGTACGCGGCCTTCATTTAGCGGGTCTATTAAAAATTGAAGAAAAACAGAATAAACAACTGGCTGTGCGCAGTGAAAAAATCGTTTCTCTTGTGGATGAAAAAATTGCCGGAACAAAACTAACCGGCAGACAGGAGCTACTGGTCGAATTTCTGCAGAAACACGGCTCCATGGCTATTGGCAACTTGATCAAAAAGGCCAATACCTCCAGCGCCGTGGTCAATAATCTGCATCTCAAAGGAATCATCAAATTTACCGCAAGCGAAGTAATCCGCAGAGTTTCCCTTCAACCAACAATCAGCCGGGCAGAAGAAAAGATCACTCTCAATAATGAGCAAAAACTGGCCCTCAAAGAAATTTCTCAGAATCTGGGAAAGAATATTTTTACACCGGTATTACTTCATGGCGTCACCGGCAGCGGAAAAACGGAAGTTTATTTAAATGCCATCGAAAACGTACTGAGTGCGGGCGGATCGGCAATTTACCTTGTACCGGAGATTGCCTTAACCCCGCAGCTAATCTCCCGCATTGCCGGAAGATTCGACGAGCGGAAAATTGCTGTACTTCACAGCGGTATTGCTGAATCTATCCGCTACGATCAATGGCGGCAAATCAAACGAGGCAGAATCAACCTGGTAATCGGCACACGTTCCGCCCTGTTTGCTCCTTTGCCGAATCTGAAACTAATCATAGTCGATGAAGAACATGATTCGTCCTATAAGCAAGATGAACGACTTTGCTACCATGCGCGTGATCTGGCTGTTTTGAAAGCAAAGTTAGCACAGGCTGTCATAGTACTTGGTTCGGCGACACCCGGTGTCCGTACATATTTCAACGCCCAGACAAAAAAATACCATTATCTGGAATTGGCTCAACGGATCAACAACAAGCCTTTGCCCGTAGTGGAGATTATCGACATGAAAGAACTCAAAGAAAATCAGGGCAAAACGCCGATACTTTCCGCTGCTCTGATTTCTGCTATCGGGGAAACATTAAGCAGAAAAGAACAGGTTTTACTTTTTCTGAACAAACGCGGCTTTGACACGTTTCTTGTCTGTGCTGATTGTGGTTATAATTTCCGCTGTCCCAATTGTGCCGTTTCCTTGAAAAAGCATACCGCCGAAAATATTATAAAATGCCATTATTGTGATTACACACAAAAAGCTATGTCTTTATGTCCCTCCTGCAAAGGCGGCCGCATCTTAAGCTATGGTGTCGGCACACAAAAGCTCGAAAAGGAAATAGAAATACTTTTTCCAAAAGCCCGTATTCAAAGAATGGATTCCGATACAACTTCCCGTAAAGGAAATCAGGAAAAGATTCTGCAATCTCTTTGGCGGAGAGATATTGATATACTTTTAGGCACACAAATGATCGCCAAGGGACATGACTATCCATTTATCACACTGGTCGGCGTTATTGCGGCAGACACATCTCTGAATATGCCGGATTTCCGGGCGGCGGAAAGAACTTTTCAACTGCTTACGCAAGTCGCCGGCCGTGGAGGCCGCGGGGAAACTGTCGGTAAAGTCATTATTCAGACCTTTAATCCGGAACACTATGCTCTGAGGCATACGCAAAATCACGACTACAAATCATTTTATGCCGAAGAAATCGACTTCCGCCAAGCACTGCAATACCCGCCGTTTGGCCGGATTATTAATGTGCGATTATCTTCGAACAAAAAAGATACTCTTGTGGAGCAAGCAAAGCTCATCGGCAAGCTGGCCAGGAAACTAGCGGCGCGCCTTAGTAATGCCACGGAAATTATCGGCCCGGCAGAATCACCTCTGGCTAAAATTCGAGGACGCTTCCGCTACCAGATGCTGATCAAAGGACAGGATATAAATGTCTTGCATCAAATCGTGCAGGAACTCTTACACAAACATACTGACAGCGCAGTGAAGGTTACGGTTGACGTTGATCCGGAAAATTTTATGTAGTTCCACAATTCCAATCTATGCGCTATCTTTCTCGGCTTCGCCATGGGCTAAGCTTGCTGCCTGTCGGTTTTAACTCTCAATGCCGAAAAGAAATTAATCACGGCGATGATCGCACCCAGAAGAAATACATACTGATAACCCCATTTAATCCAGACAAAGCCGCCCAAAATCGCGACGCTGATGGAAAAAAAGTGATCAATAGTCACACCCATCGTCAGTGTCTGGGAAACATCTTCCGGTGCTACCGCTATTTTTTGCAGATATGTCGCGCGCGCCATGCTCACCGACATCAGCATCTGATCGATAATATAACAGACGAAAGCAATAAACATCGCTGCCGTTTCGGCAAATACCTCTCTGGCGAAACCATAACCAATGCAGACGAAAACAAGAATTACCGCCTCCGCAGTCAAAATAAATCTTTCCCCCAACTTATCGATTGCTTTTCCCAGCATGGGTTTGAAAAATATGCCGACGACTCCGCCGATAGCCAGAAGAATCGCGAGAACCTGCGTTTTCTGCCGGAATACTGTTACCAGTACCCAGGGAGCGAAGGTCAAAAAAATCTGTTTGCGCGTGCCATAAAGGATATTGAGCCAATAAAACAGTTTGTACTCCTTACGCAGCTTAAATTTTATTTTTGCCGCATAAGGCCGATCCTTTTGCATCATAAATATTAAGATCGCCACGGTCAGAAAAGCTAGAAAAGCGACCGCGTAAGAAACCCGGAAATTAAGATTTAAATATTTGAATCCGATAAAAATGGCCAGAGAGCCGAGAATAGCCGACACGTTGGCGACTGCACTGAACTGCCCAAGCCTTCTGCCGGTCTGCCCATCAGCCGCCAGTTCCATACCAATGCTCTGATTAAGCGGTATGAACAAATGCTGACCGACACTGAAAATAAAAAGCCAGACAAGCATTATGGAAAAACCTGGTGAACAAAAGCCAATAAGCAATATGGCGAAAGCGCAAAGCAAATTGGCGACAAAAGCCTGTCTTCTGGAACAAAGGAAAAACAAAAGCGCTGAAATAAAGATAACCAGAAAACCGGGAATTTCCCGGGGCAATTCCAAAAATCCCCGCTGGAAATCGGTGATAAAGAAAGTCTCGTTCAAAAAATTATTAAAAGTGGAATCGACAATACTCTGCGCAAATCCAAAAACAAAGGTAGCCGCTAAAAATAGCCGGAAGTCCCAAGGCAAGCTAAATAATTTGTTTTTAATTTTTTGGATAATAGCATTAACCTGCCGTAAAAAGTATCTATTCCTGGACGTAAACTAATATGAATTTGTAAAAAAGTAATGTTTGTCAATTAATTACAATGTTGAGCCGCCAGAGTCAAAGATATCCAACCTACTAGTGATAAGTACGAATGTTTCATTTTTTGTTCAAATTATTATTCGAGGAAATCAAAAAAAGCGCCACCTTGTGCTTACTATAAGCTGCTATTTTTTCCCGCTTGATCTTCGCCAGGTATTAACCCATTTCCCATTCATTTTTTTATAAAGGAAAATATCTTCCTTAAATGATCCGGCTGTTTCTGTAAGATAACTCGTATCGGCTTGATAACTGATATTAATGCGATAGGTATCGGAACTTTCTTCAACCGGTTTTATCAAAACAATTTGCGCTTTCGGATATATTCGCTGAAAATCATCTCTGATCATTTCATTTGGAGGTTGATCACAACCAGAGATAATCAATATTGATATTGATATTAATAGAAGTAAAAGCCACTTTTTCATATTTGCCTCCCGAATATAGAATCGCAAAAATGCTGAAGCAACCTCTATATAATTTACCCTTTAATATTTACCAATACACTGTAAATAATTTTAGTAATCTTTTTTTAAAATAAAGCGGCATGTTTAGTTTTACAACAATTATAATAAAAGAACTGTAAGATCGTTGCCCTTGACACATTAGATTTATTTACCTATATGTTTTTATAGAAAAAAGAAAGGATTCTTTTTAATGACCAAGCCAGGCATTCTTTTTATGGGAACACCATCTTTCGCCATTCCTGCGCTGGATATACTCCACACCCGGAACTATCCCCTTGTCGGTGTTGTTACTCAACCTGATCGTTCCCAGGGAAGAGGTCAAAAAAAAATCGCTCCTCCCGTGAAAACTTTCGCGCAAAAGCTTGGTTTGCCGATTTTTCAGACCGAAAATATTAACGAACAATATTTTATAGACCTTTTCAAAAAGCTTAATCCGGAAATGGTCGTTGTTGCGGCCTTCGGCAAAATTCTGCCGAAAGTTATCATTGATTTTCCACCTCTGGGCTGCCTGAATATTCACCCTTCCCTCTTGCCAAAATATCGCGGCGCAGCGCCGATCAATTGGGCAATAATTAATGGAGAGACAAAAACAGGTGTTACAATTATGCATATGGATGAAGGAATGGACTCCGGCAAGATTATTTTACAAAGTGAAACTGTTATTTCTGCGAATGAAAACTACGGCCAATTGCATGACCGCTTAGCGACACAAGGAGCTGTTTTACTCATAGCTGCTATTGAACAAATGCTAGCCGGTAATTTAACCGACAGGGCACAGAATCCTTCTTTAGTTACTTTTGCCCCCCGTCTGACAAAAGAAACCGGCCGAATAAACTGGCACGCCGATATCTTCGACATTGTAAATCTTATCCGTGGCCTAAGCCCAATACCTGCAGCTTACACGATTTTAGAAGGCCAATTACTGAAAATATATGCTGCCGAACCTAAACCGGGCAAAGCCGACAATATTCCGGGCACAATTGGCATTATAACCGCGGAGGGCATACCTATTGCCGCTAAAAACGGATATGTGCTTTTAAAAGAGCTACAACTTGCCGGTAAAAAAAAGATGCCGGCAAGCGCTTTTCTCCGCGGTTATCGCCTTAATCCCAACGTCATTATGGGCTCATGACCTGTAAATATAATCCTGATCAAGAGCAATATCTGTTTTAGTTATCAACGGCTTTATTATCTTGACACGCATGGTAGACCTTGAATATACTTAAAATAATAAAAAAAGTGGAATCAAAAAAAGTAAATAATTGAAGCTCTCCGCGACAAGACGCGGAGAATCTTCGATTCTTAAGGAACAATATCATTCAGTATGCGCTCGCTTACCCCGCAGCAAGCTACGGGGAATATGCTCGCTACCGAATTCAATTTTTTGATAAAATATTGATTTTATAAAATGGGGTAACCAGTTTTGCATTACACAATATTTAATACACCTGTTGTTAAATCAATTTTGCTGGGCGTATCTCTGTTTTTTTTAAGGACACTCGGCTGGAAAGAAATCGGTCCGCTACCCGAAAAAGCAAAATATTTAATCATTGTTGCGCCGCACACTTCTAATTGGGATGTATTCTATGGCGTAATCCTAGCTTTCGCGCTAAAACTTGACGCTCGCTTTTTGGCTAAAAAAGAATTATTCAGGTGGCCTTTCAGTCCGCTTGTAAAATGGCTGGGCGGGTTGCCGATTGACAGGGCATTATCAAGTAATATTGTGGATCGAATGATCCATGAATTTGAAGCAAATAAGAAATTCGTCCTGGCCATAGCTCCCGAAGGTACCCGCCATAAAGCAATTTACTGGAAATCCGGTTTTTACAACATAGCGGAAGGCGCACATGTTCCCATCCAGCTAGCTTTTATTGATTATGCAAGCAAAACGGGCGGTGCCGGACCGCTTATTTATCCAACTGGAGATATAGATCGGGACATGAGCGCCATTCGTGATTTTTATCTAGCAGTCACGGGAAGGTATCCTGATCATACAAGCCCCGCTGCTATTCGTCCCAAAAAATGATTTATTTTTATATGCACCGGATATGTACTGTATGTATTTGCAAAAATATCCTTTGATCATCAATATGCCGATATTTTTCGTATTTCCTGGCATCAAATGACTTTATTTTTTATCAATAATAGCGTAAGCATATAGAACTATGGATAAATCCATTCGCCATCTGGCTGTCGACATTTTAACTCTGGTTCAGCAACGCCGGAAATTTTCCGCACCGCTTATTGATAATTGCCTCGATGCTTATAAATTATCCGGCACCGCAGATGGGCGTCTGCTTACTCACCTTGTTTACGGAGAACTACGCTTTCAGGGACATCTTGATTGGATAATCGCAAAACTCTATCAAGGTGATTTTTCAATACTCAATGAAAAAATTAAAAATGTTTTACGCATTGCCCTTTATCAACTTAAATTCAGCGAACGGTTACCAGATTTTGCCGTTGTCGATGAAGCTGTTAAGATTGCCAAAAAAATTCACCCCGCCAAAAGCGCGCTGGTCAATGCAATTTTAAGAAATTACCTCCGCTCTGGTAAAAATATATCTTTCCCTTCTTTCGAAAAAAACCCGGCTGAACACATTGCATCATTTCATTCCCATCCTTTGTGGCTCGTTAAAAAATGGATTAATATTTTCGGCAACAAAGAAACCTTGGCATTGTGCGCGGCTAATAATGAAATACCGCCTTTGACAATACGCGTTAATACTTTAAAAACCACACGGGAAGAACTTAAAGAAAAACTTGTATCCTCAGGCCTTGATATTAATGAAACAATTTTTTCTCCCGATGGTTTTACTCTGTCTCATGTAGATCAACCGATTCAAAAAACACCCTTTTTTCACAAGGGATTGATTCGTATTCAAGACGAAGGCTCACAGTGTATTTCTTATCTGGTCAGTCCGAAAGAAAATGAAATAGTTCTGGATATTTGTGCCGGCACAGGAGGAAAGACAACTCATTTAGCGGCAATTTTGAAAAACAAAGGTCAAATCGTTGCCACTGATCGTGATTCAGAAAAAATTTCTGAGCTAAAAAAAGAAATAGTGAGAATGGGAATTACAACTATAGCAACAGAAATGGCTGATCTGAGTATTAGTCTGCCCGATTCATTAAAAGAAAGGTTCGATCATGTTCTTGTTGATGCCCCTTGCTCCGGCACAGGAACTCTGCGGCGAAATCCCGAAATCAAATGGCGTATACGTCCTGAAACCTTGCATAATTATACTGCAGTTCAAAAGCTTATTTTAGGCAATGCTGCTCTGGCTGTTAAAAAAGGCGGCCACTTAATATATTCTACCTGTTCACTTTTGCCCGAGGAAAATGAATCCATTATAGATGATTTCATAAAGTCGAATGAACGCTTTTCTTTATGCAAGCCCCCTTCATTAATAAAACCTCAACTATTGGACAATCGCAATTTTTATCATACTTATCCGCATACGAATAATATGGATAGTTTTTTTGGAGTCATATTGAAGTGTCAATGATATAATCTTTTTTAATGTGCTTGATTTAAATTGACGAAATAAACAAAAAAATGATAGTTTGCAAAACATTTTTTTGCTGGAGGAGCCTTCATGTTCGTAAAACAAATGCAGGTCGGCCACATGGTTGTATTTGCCTATTTGCTCGGAGATACCATCACCGGCGATGCGCTGGTCATTGATCCTGCGGATAATGTCAAAGATATTATTGCCGAAGCCCGAAAAAACAAATTGAGGATCAACTATGTTGTCAATACTCACGGCCATATCGATCACATCGGTGGAAATGCCGAAATGCAGAAGCTTACGGGCGCTAAAATAATCATTCACGAAAACGATGCCCTGATGCTTACTTCCACACCGGCAATGATGCTCAAGATGTTTGGGGCGAAACAGTCCCCACCTGCCGACATTCTGGTTAAAGACGGAGATGTAATCTCCGTAGGCAATATTGAGCTGAAAGTTATTTCCACCCCCGGACATTCTCCCGGCGGAATGTGTCTTTACACCACCGGATTTATTTTCACGGGTGATACACTTTTTGTGGAAGCGGTAGGCAGAACAGATTTGCCGGGCGGTTCCTGGCAGATAATGTACGATTCCATTCAGAAGAAACTCTTCACCCTGCCGGATGATACTAAAGTTATGCCGGGACATAATTACGGACGCACAGCTACTTCCACGATCGGCCATGAAAAAAAATACAATCCATCAGTGAGATAACGGAGTAGATCTTTTATGACTAAGAGCATCCAGCAGACCAATTTTTCCAAATTAAAGTTTATTAATCGCGGTAAAGTTCGCGATCTTTATGCCGTAAAAGATTATTTACTGATCGTGGCCACGGACCGTATTTCAGCTTTTGATGTTATTATGCCCAATCCGATTCCCGGCAAAGGAGTGATTTTAAACCGCATGTCCGCTTTTTGGTTCAAACAGATGGAAGATATTATCGGCAACCATATTGTATCAACCAATGCGGCTGATTTCCCCTCCGAATGCGCCCCCTATCGAGAAGCATTGGAAGGCCGGAGCATGCTAGTGAAAAAAGCCTCTCCGCTGCCTGTGGAGTGTATTGTGCGGGGCTACCTCTCCGGTTCCGGCTGGAAAGATTATCTTAACAGTCAATCAATTTCGGGCATTAAACTTCCGCCCGGATTGAAAGAATCTTCCCCTCTGCCCCAGACCATTTTTACTCCGACGACCAAAGCTCCTGAAGGCGAACATGATATAGCAATTACCAGAGGCAAGATGGAAGACATTATCGGCGTGGGACTAACCTCTAAAATTGTAAATATCTCCTTAGCTATTTATGAACGGGCGGCGTCTATAGCAAAAAGCGCCGGAATTATCATTGCCGATACTAAAATGGAGTTCGGCCTTATCGGCGAGGAATTAATCCTGATCGACGAATTGCTCACTCCCGACTCCTCCCGCTTCTGGCCGAGCGATGATTACAAAGAAGGACGGGCGCAAAAAAGTTTCGACAAGCAATTCTTGAGAGACTATTTACTCTCGATTAATTGGAACCAGAAACCGCCCGCACCGGAATTGCCCCCGGAAATTATTGAAAAAACCAGAGCAAAATACGAGGAAGCCCTAAAACGTCTCGTAAAATAATTTATTACCATTGACATAAACAAAATCATTATTAAATTCTTTGTGTTTATCCAAACATATTAGTTCCAGGGGGACACATTTGAGCTCTAGAAAACTGCCGGATTACAACTTAAAACAAAAAATATTATATATCGATAATACTAGCCCTGAAGTTCTTCAGAATCATGGCAATTTGTTTCTGGAAGAAGGCAGTATATCCGATGCGCTCGATTTTTATGAAAAAGCAAAGCACCATGAAGGTATGCAAAAAATAAAAAACATAGCTTATGATACCGGCGATGTAATGCTCTTTCAACGCGCCGCTAAAGCCCTAAACTTGGAACTAAATAAAACCGATTGGGAAAGTATCGGTCAAAAAGCCGTCGCATTAAAAAAATATTCGTTTGCTCAACATGCCTTGGAAAAAGCCGGCAACCAGGAGACTTTAAATTCACTGAAGAAAATTATGGAAGCGGAGAAACACGGAAAAGGCGCATGACAAAAAAGGACTATTATGAAATTCTCGATGTAAAACCAACAGCTTCAGAAGAAGAAATAAAGAAGAATTACCGTAAAATAGCAATGAAATACCATCCGGATAGAAATCCGGGTGATAAAAAAGCGGAAGAACAGTTCAAAGAAGCAGCTGAAGCTTACGAAGTATTAAGCGATAAACAAAAGAGGGATATCTATGACCATTACGGTCATGAAGGTTTAAGCAGTACCGGCTTTAGAGGCTTTAGCGGTTTTGATGATATTTTTTCTCATTTCAGTGATATTTTTGAGGATGTTTTTGGGTTTAGCGGTGTAAGAGGCAGATCGCATTCATTTGTGCGTACCGGAGCTGATTTACGCTATGATCTGAAAATTTCTTTCCTTGATGCCGCCTTTGGACTGACCACAACAATTGAACTGGAAAAACTAGCCACCTGCCATGAATGCCAAGGCACCGGAGCCGCACCGGGAACCTCTCCGGAAACATGCCGGGCATGTCAAGGGCGCGGTCAAGTAATTCAATCCAGCGGATTCTTCACTATTAGTTCCACCTGCCCTCAATGCGGCGGCCACGGCAAATTAATATCCAAACCATGCAATACCTGCAAGGGCATGGGCCAAGAAAATATCAAGAAAAATGTTCAGCTAAAAATTCCTGCCGGTGTGGAAACCGGCTCCCGTCTACGTTTGCGCGGTGAGGGTGAATCAGGCGATCATGGCGGGCCAAGTGGAGATTTATATGTCTTTTTACATGTCGAAGAACACGAATATTTTACCAGATCAAACGATGATATAATTTGCCGTGTCCCCATTTCTTTCGTTCAGGCTGCATTGGGGGCAACAATTGAAGTTCCTACTCTTCAAGATAATGAAAAAATAAAAATCCCCAAAGGGACTCAAACCGGTAAAACTTTTCGGCTCAAAGGTAAAGGTATTCCTCATGTTCGCGGTTTTGGACGCGGTGATCAGATCATCGATGTTTTTGTACAAACACCTACGGATCTCAGCAAAAAGCAGGAAGAACTTTTAAGAGAATTTGATAGACTAAGCCCATCCGTTAACTAATACCAACCAGAGGGGAAGTTCGTCCCTTGTTAGCCGAAATTAATCGGCAAAAAAAATTAATCCTCACTGTATTCCCTTTCAACGGAACATAGATACGACAACGAAGATTAAACACACATATTTTATACGTTGAGAAAAAAACTCCCAAAAATATCCTAATTGATGCAATTTTACACAAGACAAAATTAGTATTGCCGTATTATTGTTATTGCAATAACAATAAACATATGATTAAAAATTTTGCAGTAATTGTCCCTGGAGGACAAAATATGAAGAGAAATATTTTAGGTCTTATTTTCTTATCAGTTATTCTTTTTCTTTTTTCCGGCTGTGCCGCACTTGTTATTGGCGGCGCCGCAGTAGGAGCCAGTACGGGAACTTATTTTTACGTCAGCGGTGAATTGAAGACTGATTACTATGCATCTTTTGATAAGACTTGGAATGCCTGCGAGAAAACAATAGCTGATATGCGCGGCATTGAAGTTGTTCCCGTAAAAGAAATCGCCCAGGGTAAAATTACTACAGTTATCAATGACGAAAAAGTTAAATTTGACATAACTTATAAATCAAAGAATTTCACTACAGTTGCCATACGCGTGGGCTTAATCGGCAATAAACTATCCTCCCAACTTTTGCACGATAAAATCGCCGAATACCTGGCCAAAAATTAAATATCTAAAATAGGTTGCGGACCTGATAATAAAATGAATAAAAAAGTCATCCTAGGTATCCTGATCAGCATCATCAGCATCGTCTTGGTTTATTTGTCCGTAAGAGAAATTAATCTTCAAGATGTTTTCCGTGTTCTGAAGAAAATTCAATTTAGTTATGTTATTTTTTTCATCATCCTTGTAATTTTAATGCAATGGCTGCGTTCCTATCGCTGGGGCGTTATTTTACAGCCACTGGAAAAAATAGATCAGCTTTCTCTATTTTCGGTTACCTCTGTAGGATTCTTAGCCATAGCCGCAATTCCCGCACGCATTGGCGAACTGGCCAGACCCTATCTCATAGCCAAACGAAGTACGATTAAAATGTCTTCGGCTTTGGGCACTATTCTCGTCGAAAGAGTTCTGGATGGCTTTTCCGTACTGACAATTGCTGTGGTTGTACTTTTCTACACTGATTTACCTTCCTGGATGATTATATCCAGTGTTTTATTTTTTTCTCTGACAGTGGTAATTTTTTGTTGCATCCTGGGCTTAATCTGGCGCAGAGAAAAAGCCTTAATAATTATTAATAAAATTCTCGGCAAGTTTCCCGAAAAATTTACACATAAGATAGATGAATTGATCCATCATTTTATCGATGGCTTTCAGGTTATTACTAATATTAAATTTCTATTGTATTTATTTTTTCTTTCGGCTTTAGTCTGGCTTTTGGATGTACTGGCAATTTATATATTGCTTCTGGCTTTTGGCTTTACCTTACCGGTAATGGCATCATTCGTTGTAATGATTATTCTCATTGTGGGCATAGCTATTCCCACAGCACCGGGTTATATTGGTAATTGGCATCTCGCCTGTGTTCTGGGCTTAAGTTTTTTTGGTTTAGCTGAAGCTGAAGCGCTTTCTTTTGCAGTTGTTTACCATTTCCTGTCAATAGCCCTTGTGGTTGTTCTCGGAGTTATTTTTCTTCCATTCAATAAATTTTCCATTTCCGATATAAAAAAGCAACTGAATCAAAATAAATTAAATACGAATGTCAAATAAAATTATGGGCAGCTCAATCAAAGCCCCCCATTATTCTTTTACCGCTACTTTAAGGCTTTTTAATTTCTTGTGCAGATTACTGCGCTCCAAGCCGATCGCTTCCGCTGTTTTCGAAATATTACCTTCATTTTCTTCCAGTTTCTTTAAAATAAATTGTCTTTCGAAATCGATTTTCGCATCTTTTAAAGAATCGGTAACTATATTATCAATGCCGGGAGTTTTCCCTTCCTCCGCCTTGATATTCAAAAGCGGAATATCTTTGATAGTTATTTCATTAGAAGGAGTTAGAATAATCAATCTCTCTATAATATTTTTCAACTCCCGCACATTTCCGGGCCAATTATGTTCCATCAACAACGCCAATGCATCGGCAGTTAAGGCCTTTGGCTCCTGACCTTCTTTAACGGCAGCGTCCAACAAGAAACGCTCCGCTAACAACTTAATATCTTCCTTTCTTTCGCGCAGTGGCGGAACGCGCAGTGGAATTACATGCAAACGATAATAAAGATCATTACGGAAACGCCCCGCCTCCATTTCCTTTTCCAAGTCCTTATTTGTTGCGGCTAAAACCCGCACATCCATATCTATTAATTTATTCCCGCCTACTCTTTCAAACTTCTTTTCCTGCAGTATACGTAAAATCTTCGCCTGCGCTTTCAAGCTCATATCAGCTACTTCATCGAGAAAAATTGTGCCTTCATGGGACAGATCGAATTTGCCGCGCTTTTTTTCTGTGGCTCCCGTGAAAGATCCTTTTTCGTGGCCAAATAATTCGCTTTCAATAAGTTCTTCCGGTATAGCAGCGCAATTGACTTCGACGATGGATTTATGCGACCTCCGGCTTAAGTGGTGTATTGAGCGCGCCACCAGTTCTTTTCCCGTTCCGTTTTCCCCCATAATCAAAATCCATGCATTTGTAGGAGCAACAATACTGATCATTTCCTTGAGTTCTGTTATTTGCGGGCTAATGCCGGTCAATTCGTATTGGTGAGATACTTTTTGTTTCAATAAAATGTTTTCCTCTTCCAGACGAATTACATTGAGAGCGTTATTCACCATGATTATGACCTTATCGAGAGAGAGAGGCTTTTCAATAAAATCAAAGGCACCCAGTTTTGTTGCTTTAACTGCGGTTTCGATTGTACCATGGCCGGACATCATAATTACCAATACATCAGGGTGTTCAGATTTAATTGTTTTTAGTGTTTGCAAGCCATTCATACCCGGCAACCAGATATCCAACAATACCAGCCTCGGCATTTCTTCCTCAACAATTTTAATGGCATCCTCACCGCTGCCCGCCACCAGCACCTGATGACCTTCGTCGCTCAAAATAGCTTTTAACGACTGGCAAATGCTCTCTTCATCATCAACTACAAGAATCGTCTCGTTCATAATTATTATTTTTTCATCCAATTATTTTTTTAATATATGTTTTAAACTCCGGAAACCGGCAACTGAAAAGAAACAACCGTCCCCGTGGGATTGTTATCTGATACACTTACCTGACCATGATGGTCAGAAATTATCGAGCTGACGATTGCCAAACCCAAACCAGTGCCTGATTTTTTAGTTGAAAAATATGGATCAAATACCTTCCGTTTATAACTCGACGGAACCCCCGGACCATCATCGGCAACTGCCACTATGGCCTTACGGTGTTGTTCGTCATAACTTACCTGAATTTCAATCCGGCCTTCTTTTTTATTAATCGCCGCAACCGCATTATCCAGCAAATTAATCAGAACTCGATTAATTTGCTCGGCATCAAATTCAAACTTTGGTAATCCTTCAGATTTGTTAAATTCAAATACTATATCTTTATGGGCATCCTGAAAGAGTAAAACAGAATCGGCAACTACCACATTCAGGTCATTTAATGCCGGAGTTGTAACGGGCATGCGTGCATAACGGGAAAATTCATTGACCAAATTTTTTAATACTTCCACCTGATCAATAATTGTCTGAGTGCACTCTTTAAATACAGAACCCTCTTCGCCTAACTTATCTCCATATTTTCGTTGTAACCTTTGCGCAGAAAGCTGTACCGGTGTTAATGGGTTCTTGATCTCATGAGCCATGCGTCTTGCTACTTCACGCCAAGCGGCAGCACGTTCTGCCCTTTGCAATTGAGTTAAATCTTCAAATACCACAACGATACCGGAATCGTTGCCATCCTCATCTTTGATTTTTGTAATGGTAAGAAGTATAGTGAGAGCTTTATCCTTGAGTACAAGTTCCAGTTGTTTTTCCAATATACTTTCATTGTTTTCTATCATTTCTTGTAGAAATTCTTCGACAAGGATTAGATGTTCCGGTATCATCAAATCACGGTAGTTATGAAACAGGATATTCTCGGGATCAAGATAAAACATCTTTTCCGCAGCATGATTAATTGTCGTTATGATCCCATTTCCATCCATGGAAATAATGCCCGCGGACACATTGCGCAAAACTGCTTCCATATATTTGCGCCGTTGTTCCAAACTTAGGTTAGCTTCTTCCAAACCATTTTTACTTTTCTTTAAATCTTTGGTCATTTGATTAAAAGATTTTACCAGCAGTCCTATTTCATCATCCGCTTCAATATCAATTTGGATGTCCAAATCACCTTGTGTAATCTTATTGGTGGCCTGGACAAGATTTTGAATAGGTCCGGTAATTCCGCTGGCTAGAGTAAGACCAAACCATGTCGCCAAAAATATAATTACCAGAGTCACTATAGACAATGTAATGAGATAATTGAATTTAATGGGATTCTTTAGAATATTTATCTGTCCATATTGTTCCGAGGCGTCGGCAATGCTTCGGAGTTTATCCACAAAACCTTTGGGCACGCTATAACTTACCGAAATACGGCCAATCACTTCCGAGGGTACGGCAAAAGAAAAAACAGGCACAACGCCGACAATCGCCTCGCCGACATCAGTCGGCTGTATTGCAGATGCTTCTTTTCCGGAATAAATATCTTCCAACATTTTTGGAACGAGATTTAACGGAACCAGTTCCGGATGTTCAGTATCGGCAAAGACCATATTTTCTTTTTGAAAGTCGAAATAAGTTTCGACCATGCCCAATTTATAATTTTTTTGACGCTGTCCGATAAAACTTTTTAAATATTCCACCCGTTCTCGCTCGTAAAGACGGTTTTTTGTAATATCAGCGCTTATTTGACGGGCGTTAAACTTTGCCTGTTCCGCCATTTGCTGGTAATAAACTTGCGCCACCTCCAACGACCGGTTCAACGCTTCACCAATCTTAATGTTAAACCAAAACTCAATGCTGTAAGAAAGAAAATTTATGGCAAACAAAAAAAGTAAGATGGTCGGCACAAGAGATAAACCGACAAATGCAGTTACAAGCTTTGTCCTTAATTTTGAACCAATAATACCGCGACGGTGCTCGTAAAACAGCTTGACCACATTCCGGACAATCAGGAAAAGCAATAATATTATTAAGATAACATTAACGCTGGTGAGACCATAAACGAAAATATTTGTCGTTATGGGTAAATCATTTTTATTAAAAAAATGGCTGGCCATTAAGGTGAAAGCAATGGCTAAAACGCCGACAACGACCATGATAATCCGCTCACGGCGCCGTTTTTTTAACTCCTTTTCATCAATATAAATTTTTTTTCTTTTTTTCTCCATTGGCTATACAGTTCAATCCAATTCATTATTTCTTGGAAAATAATCTATTAGTAAGTAAAATTTCGCCGATACCAAGCTGTTTCAAAATCCCAAAAAGATACGAAGAAAAAGATATATTCCATGTGCAAAGGCAAACGCACCTTATCTATTTTTATTTTCATCTCCAGGTAATAATTTTTTTCTCTCTCTAGAAAAGATATAGGAGTCGCTATAATTCCACTAAAATCCGCCATTGCATTTTGAGCACTTTCAAAATCAGGAAAAATAGACGGCTCCGGGTTACCGGTAGTGTAAATGCTAAATGTCTTTTTGAGATTATCGTACTTTATGATGCGCTTAATTTCATGACTGCTTATGTTTTTATTCCAAATATATGATCTTACTTTATAAACGTCGAGTTGTAGAGTAAAGACCGTGGAAACACCGGCCAGAATTGCCGATTCCATTTCTGGTTTAAAGCCATTTATCAGCCGCGCATACAAAAGGACGTTTTCTCGATTACTGCTAATCAAAATATCCGTTATTTTAGGTTCGATTGCCTGCGCTTGCATCGGCAATACTATAGAAACAAATAGAGAAATGCAAACTGCAGCGTAAAGGAGCTTTCTTATTTTTCCCATAATAAGCCGATTTCCAGTCCATTTAAGGCAAATATAATTGTATCTTTTACCCAAATTCATACTTTAATAACCCTTAAATAAATAGAGTTTCTCCCGCCCAACAGGCGTCATTTCTTATGGGCCAAGAGTATTGTCACTGCGCACCTTCTCCCTGCTTAAGTACCGTTACAAATAACATATTATGGCGGATCGGAAGATGCACTATAATTATATTCTTTAATATAGTGCAAAATCGCTGACTTTACCGAAAAAGACAGCTTCATAAACTCTTTTTTACATTAAAATTTTTAAAAGTTCATTCTAGGTAACATAACGATAAAAATCAAGATTAATTTGATTTAAACCTGAACAGTGTCAAGAATTCTAAAGGAGGGAATTTTTAATGAACTAATCTTATGAGCATCTTCTTCTTCGTTGATACAATTAACAATTTCCCAGCAATCTGTTTTGTACATCAATTCTTTGAGCAACAGATTATTCAAGCGGTGGCCTGACTTGAAAGCCACAAAATGACCGATAATCGGCATGCCCAGCAAAAACAAATCACCAATGGCATCAAGGATCTTATGTTTTACAAACTCATCGGGAAAGCGCAGCCCATCTTTATTAATAATTTTCTGGTCATCAAGAACTATAGCATTTTCCAGTGATCCTCCCAGTCCCAAACCCTTTGCTTGCAAATATTCGACTTCTCTTAAAAAACCAAATGTTCTGGCAGAACAAATTTCCTTTTCATATTTTTCATCAGAAAAAGTCATGCTAAAAGATTGCCTGCCGATCATGGCGTGCGGGAAATCAATTTCATAAGTAATTTTGAATTCTTCAGCAGGGAGTAAAACAGCACTGCCTTCTTTTTCTGTTACCGAAACAGGCTCTTTTATTAACAGAAGTTTCTTGGTTTTTCCTTGTGTATGAGTACCCACTTCTTTCAGGAGATTTACAAAAGGAAGGGCACTGCCGTCCATAATAGGAACTTCGAAAGAATCCAGTTCGACAATGGCATTATCCACACCCATACCGCTGAAAGCTGAAAGGATATGCTCAACGGTAGCAACAGTAACACCATTAGTTCCCAATGAAGTTGCCAATGTAGTGTCACAAACATTATTAAACTGCGCCCGAATTGAAGGGGCATCAGGTAAATCATTACGCTTAAAGATAATACCTGTATCCACATGCGCCGGTTTTATCTGCATGTTGACTTTTCGTCCAGTATGCAACCCGACACTGGAACAATTTATTTCTTTTTTTAATGTCCGCTGTAAATGCATAGTTTTAACTCGAAGGAATATAACGAATATATAAGCAAGTACTATACCATATCATTAAACTTACTTGCTGAATTTAAGTTGTTGTAATAATAATGATTTTTCTATAAATGATCCGATAATAAATTGACACAGATTATTTTTGTGTGTCGTAAAAGCCACAGTGAATTGACAGAAACATGGAAACAAACCTAAATGATAGGATTTATTTGTAAAACCGCTCTTTTTCACTGTAAATGCAGCCACAGTACGGTTGGCGGTACAATCCCAACTCTTTGGAAATTCTTACGCCTTCCGGCCAGCCGTCGCGAAAATCCTGATAGTAAAAAATTATTCGCAATTCCCTGCTTAAATTTTCTCCAATTTCCCGAACCAGGTCATGCTTTTGATATTTGCTATAGAGTAGAGTCGTTGTAAATCCGTCATATTTTTCTTGGATTGCCAATTCTGCTGTATATTTTAGGCGATCCAGCAAGCAGTATGCGCACCTTTCATTTTCTTTTAAAGCAATATTCCTTATAAATTCTTCCATTGGATAACCTTCAAACCAAATAACATTTAAAAATGCCATGGCCGCATAATCATTTAGAGTCTGGCGTCGTTTTCGGTATTCCTGATAAGGATGAATATTAGGATTGTAAAAAACACCCACTACTTCATGTCCCTGAGTCCGCAGTTTTTTTAGTGGGTAAATTGTGCATGGTCCGCAACAGATATGCATTAATAGCTTCATGATATGAACTTTGCCTTAGCAAAAACTGCCTTATCTTAAAAAAGATCTTTCTGTCCGTTAGAGACCTTAAGACCAAAATGTTCGTAAGCTTTGGCGCTGGCGATTCTCCCTCTTGCCGTTCTTTGTAAATAACCCTCCTGAATCAAATACGGTTCATATACATCTTCAATTGTTGTCTTTTCTTCGCCCATTGCCGCGGAAAGGCTCTCCACTCCTACAGGTCCTCCGTTAAATTTTTCAATCAAAGTCAAGAGCAGTTTCCTGTCCATTTGATCGAATCCCTTCTGGTCAACTTCAAAAGCATCCAGTGCTTTACGCGCTATTTTTGCATCAATTGTTCCATCTGATTTTACCTCTGCATAATCCCGAACACGCTTGAGTAATCGATTAGCGATGCGCGGTGTTCCGCGCGCGCGCTTGGCTAATTCTTCTGCGCCCGCAGAAGCGAGTTTTATTCCCAGAATTAAAGCGGATCTTTTTATAATTATAGCAAGTTCTTGCGGTGAGTAAAACTCAAGACGGAAGTGCATGCCAAAACGGTCACGTAAGGGAGAAGTCAACAATCCGGCGCGAGTCGTCGCACCCACCAAGGTAAACTTGGGTATATCCAGTTTCATTGATCTTGCCGATGGCCCCTGCCCGATTAAAATATCAATATGGAAATCTTCCATGGCTGGATATAATATTTCTTCCACTACATGCGAAAGCCTGTGTATTTCATCAATAAAAAGAACTTCATGTTCTTGCATATTGGTCAAAATAGCCGCCAAATCTCCCGGCCTTTCAATAACCGGTCCGGAAGTGACTTTTATTTCCACACCCATTTCTTTGGCAATAATATAAGCCAAAGTAGTTTTTCCCAGGCCCGGCGGACCATGCAAAAGAACATGATCAAGCGCCTCACGACGTTTTTTCGCCGCTTCAATAAATATTTTTAAATTATCCT